>ENA-ORSS01000001-ORSS01000001.1-human-gut-metagenome-genome-assembly--contig:-NODE-1-length-458352-cov-27.382747_pt1 | contig 458352 bp, 404 predicted proteins | sample MGYA00241899_ERZ509162 | MGnify/ENA primary metagenome ERZ509162 (study PRJEB26280, sample SAMEA2338641) | human gut metagenome | biome: human gut; feature: human-associated habitat; material: faeces... | reverse complement strand
AATCAAACTTGGTTCTTTAACTATATCTCCCATAATATTAAGTTATCACTTATTTATTCATACATTTGAACTCATAAGAAAGTCTATTTTGTCTTTTCAAAAACAATCCACAAATTATGAATATGCAAATCTTTACAAATGAACATGCTGTTCTTGCCGATAGTTCTATACATCAATTTTTGTTTCATTGTCGGTATGAGAAAAATCTGAATGATAAAACTTTGAATGCCTATGCGACGGATTTAAGGCAGTTTATCGGTTATATTCAAAATATGAATCCATGTGAGGATATTAAACAAGTGACCCGGGATATGCTTAAGAATTACTTTCAGGAAATATCCCATTTTAAGCCTAAGACGGTAAAACGTAAGATCGCTTCCTTGAAAGCGATTATGAATTTTCTGGAGTTTGAGGATGAGACATATGTCAGTCCGTTCCGGAAATTGAAGGTAAAATTCAAAGAACCTTATGTTTTGCCTGCCGTAATGACGATGGACGAAGTGAGGAAGATTTTTCAGTCGGTATATACGGAGCACCGGAACAATACATGCACGGATAATTATACTTATAAAGCCCAGGTCCGGAATATTGCCGTTATGGAATTGTTGTTTGCGACCGGAGTACGCGTATCGGAATTGTGTAATTTGAAATGTAGCGATATCGATCTTCAAAACGGTTTGGTAAAAGTTTTCGGGAAGGGGAGTAAGGAACGGATTATTCAGATCTGTCAAAGGGAGGTTTTGACAGCGTTGAAAAATTATTTCAGGTTATTCAAGCCGGTGACTTCATTTTTTGTCAATCGCCTGGGGTTGCCTTTGGCCCCTCAATCCGTGAGATTACTGATAAAAAAATATGCCCGGGCTGCCCGTATCGATAAAAGGATTACGCCGCATACGTTCCGTCATACTTTTGCCACTTTGTTGCTGGAAGAGGATGTTGATATCAAGTATATTCAAAATTTACTCGGACATAGCACTATTGCAACGACACAGATATATACCCATGTGAATGCGGAAAAACAGAAGAAAATACTTTCCACAAAGCATCCCCGAAGAAAAATGAATTTCGATGATAAACAGGTTATTGCTGTGTAACAGCGCGACCGGAAAGGAAACGAAAAATTTACGTTTGTTGTAATAAAATAAAAACTACTGATTTTTCAGTAGCTTTTATTTTAATCGGTGGAGCAGCAGGGAATCGAACCCTGGTCCAAACATGGAATCCATATGCTTTCTACATGCTTAGCTTTTTATTGGTTTTCGACGATGGTCCGGAAAAAAGCACCCAAGCCATCGCTTATCCTCTTGAATTTTCGCCTTTCGCCAAAGGTGGGCTCAGACTAACCTTATATTGACTGCACCCCGTATGCCGGCCGGAATAAGGTGGAACCACCGGCGGGATGTCTCGTCGCCGCTCCTTGAGCAGCAATTAAGCCAAAAATCTTCTAAAGATTAGGCAGCAAGAGCGTAATTATTTTCGCCAATTAAAGTTTTGTGTCCGGGATTAACGGGCCGTTTCACTGCTCCCGACATGCTTACATACCTATTCTTCATGCTGTCAAAGCCATGTCTGCCCCAAATTATTTCAGGTTGAAACCATGATAAATTCCCAATTGTCCGACCTAAAATATTTAGAAGGTATGTGAATGCAAAGATAGGAAATTAAAAGCGAAATGCAAATAGTTCGTTGAGGAGGAGAAACAGCAGAAAGAAATCGTAAATTTCAGTTGAAGTGTTTATTGAAAACAGGTGTGCTCGATAAGAATTTTGATCCCGATTCCGACTAATATGATACCTCCTAGTAATTCGACGTTAAAGCCTTTGATTTTACCGAAGTAGGAACCGCAACAAACACCGGACAAGGAAAGGAAAAATGTTGTAAATGCGATTATCAGAGTCGGTAACAGGATGGTTGTTTTCAGGAATGCAAAGCTGACTCCGACAGCCAAAGCATCTATACTGGTTGCGATACCCAGTGTGAGTAATGTCCGGGTGGAAAGTGAAGACAGGGAAGAGGATTCGTCCCGAAAGGATTCGTAAATCATTTTTCCTCCGAGATAAACCAATAAGATAAAAGCGATCCAATGGTCAAAGTCGGAAATGTAGGAACTGAATTTACTCCCGAGTGCCCATCCCAACAGTGTCATTCCTCCCTGGAAGAAGCCCATGATAAAAGCCATTTTCAGGGATTTCCGAATACAGAATTTTTTCATGAAAATACCACCGCTGATGCAAACAGCCAGGCTGTCCATCGATAAACCGAGTGCAATTAATATAATCGTCAGGTATCCCATGCATTGAATTTGAGTATGCAAAAATAAGAAAAAATACACTTTGTGAAACGAACCGGGATAAAAGTTATAATTTTTGTTTTAACGTTTGGAAACATTTTTAATAAAAAAGTAAGAAAAAGTTTGGTGATTAAGTTGTTTGTAATTACTTTTACACAAATTTGGTTTCGAATAAAATATCTGATTAATAAGTAGATACTTCTTAAAATATGAAGATGGATTTATTAAAGTTAGGCATAGTGCCGTTAGCAGCTTTGATGGCCGGTTGTGCCGGGAAGGCCAAGAAGGGAGAAAACAGGCCGAATATCATTGTCATTATGGCCGATGATCTGGGGTATGGTGATGTCAGTTGTTATGGGGCGGAAGAGATCCAGACTCCCGGAATAGACCGTTTGGCGGAGGAAGGTTTGCGTCTGACGAACGGACATTGTACTTCGGCAACCAGTACTCCCAGCCGTTTTGCTATGTTGACGGGGATGTATCCCTGGCGGGTAGGGGCGTCTATATTACCGGGAGATGCTCCGATGTTGATTAAGGAAGATATGCCTACTTTTCCGAAAATGTTGAAACAGGCCGGCTATGCGACGGGAGTGGTCGGCAAATGGCATCTGGGGTTGGGAAATGGTAATCTGAATTGGAATGAGCATATAGCTCCTTCTCCGAATGATGTCGGGTTTGATTATTCTTATATTATGGCGGCTACGAACGACAGGGTACCGACGGTGTATGTAAGGAATGGGGATGTTGTGAATCTGGACCCCGATGATCCGATTGAGGTGAATTACAGAATGAATTTCCCCGGGGAGCCGACGGGTAAGGATAATCCGGAACTTCTCCGGTTGCATCCGAGTGTGGGGCATAATATGTCTATTACCAACGGTATTCCGCGTATCGGTTATATGAAAGGCGGAAAATCTGCTTTGTGGGTGGACGAAGATATGTACAGTGTATTTTTGGAGGAAGCAAAAAATTATGTGAAAAAACACAAGGATGAGCCTTTTTTCTTGTATTATGCTTTGCATCAGCCGCATGTACCCCGCTTGCCGAATATCATGTTTGCCGGTAAGTCCAAACTGGGGGCCCGGGGGGATGTGATACTGGAGGCTGATTATTGTGTGGAGGAATTTTTGAAATACCTGGATGAATTGAAATTAACGGAGAATACCATTGTCATTTTTACCAGCGATAACGGTCCGGTTTTGGATGACGGTTATAAGGATATGGCGGAGGAATTAAACGGAGTACACCGGCCTGCCGGTCCTTTTGCAGGATGGAAATGTTCGCCTTATGAGGGAGGAGCACGTATCCCGATGATTGTTCGGTGGCCGGAGAAGGTGAAGGCGGGTACGACATCGGATGCTTTGGTATGTCAGTTGGATTTCTGTCCTTCTTTTGCTGCTTTACTGGAGCAGCCTTATGAAGTAAGAGATGGGATGAATGTGTTGGACGCTTTATTGGGAGTTGCGGAGGAAGGACGGGAATGTCTGGTGTTGGAAGGATATGGTATCGATTTGTGGTTGAAGGAAGGGAATTGGGCTTGTATTCCGGAATATACAAACCGGAGAGGTGAAGTTGTCGGAGCGCGGCTCTATGATCTGGAGGCAGATATTGCCCAACAGTATAATTTAGCGGAAAAGTATCCGGAGCGGGTAAAGGAAATGACGGAAAAACTGAATGGAATAAAAGGATACTGAATATAACCGGATTTGAAAGATCATGGAATTTCGAACAAGGGTTGAGATAGAGACCGTACAGAGTAGGGTGGATTATGATTCCCGGATATGTATGCTGGGCTCGTGTTTTGCTGAGAACATAGGACAACGGTTGAAATATTATCGGTTTCGGACAGAGTTGAATCCTTGCGGAATTGTTTATAATCCGATGTCGGTAGCAAATGTATTGAAGTTGATGCTGGAAAAGTATCGTTTTACCGAGAAAGACCTTTTGTATAATGCTGATAAATGGGTGAGTTTGTATCACCACGGTTGTTTTTCAGCTCCGACAAAAGAGTTGTGTCTTGAGCATATCAACGAGCGCTTGGGACGGGCGGCCGATGGGTTTGAGAAAACGGATTTATTATTGATGACTTTCGGTACCGCCTGGGTGTATCGATACAAAGAGAGGGGAATGATTGTCGCCAATTGTCATCGTTTTCCTGCGGGTGATTTCGAGCGTTTTTGCCTTACCCCTGAAGAGATTGTCGGTGTATATCGACTGCTGATACGGCAATTACGTGAAGTCAATCCGAAGTTGAGGATTGTTTTTACGGTAAGTCCGATACGGCATTGGAAGGATGGTGCACATGGCAATCAGTTGAGTAAAGCCGTACTTTTATTGGCAATAGATAGGCTGGTACAGGAGTTTCCTGAGGTGTATTATTTCCCTGCCTATGAAATCGTTATGGATGAATTGCGGGATTACCGTTTTTATGGGGAGGATATGTTGCATATATCGTCTTTGGCTGTGGAGTATATATGGGAGAAATTCAAGGAAACATGGATATCTCCGGCTATAGAACCTCTGATGAAACGGGTCGATAAATTGAATAAAAGTTTGGCCCACCGTCCTTTTTCGCCGGAAAGCGATGCTTACCGGATGTTTCAGCAACGGTTACGCCAAGAAATCGAAACGTTGCAACAAATGAATCAAAATATTGATTTTACTTCGGTGTCTTCTTCCGGCGTTTGAGGTTCCGGATGGCTTACTTTTATCAAATCGCTGACCGGAATATCCATTTTTACCGGGTAGCTGGACGGATATTTACGACGGATACGTTTCAGCGTCGGAATACAATCCAGACGGTTGCGGAAATTCCCTGCCCGGATTTTAAAATCCGGATCGAAGTAGTTGAGGTATACGGGTATATCCGGGAATTCGGTTTCGAAGTCTGTTTTCATTTGCTGCAGACGTTCAATGGAATAATCATAGGAATTTCCCGAAAAAATCTGAATGCGGTAGCCTGTCACTGTTTTTTGTTCCCGGTTCATACGAATGTGGAGCTTTACCACATCATTAGCGGCAGTTTCTCCCTTGAAATTCACCGTTCCTCCGTTGTCGTTTATTTGTATAAATTCTTCAAATAAGTCCGGTAAAGTTTCTATTTTCACGGAATCGGGGGTCTGTCCGAAAATGGTGTTTGAACACAGTAGCAATATGACGATGATCCGATACATAAAACGACAAATTTTGTGCGAAGATAGAAAATTAAAGTAGAAATTTCTCTCTTTTATCCTTTTTTTCTGACTGGAGTTGAATTGTTAAAAAATATTAATAATACGCTTGATTGTATCAAAATGTAACAGAAATGAATAAATTTGTTACAATTAAAAATAAAAAAGTAACGATATGTATCAGGTTACAGATGAACAGATTATAGAGATTTTAAGACAGGAGTCCGTGCCTGCTTTAGGATGCACTGAGCCCGTAGCCTGTGCATTGGCGTGTGCCCGTTGTCGGGAGGAATTAGGAGGAGTTCCGGAACAGATTGAGGTGTGGGTGAGTGGAAATATTTATAAAAATGGAATGGGGGTCGGGATTCCGGGGTCAGGGATGACGGGTTTACCTATAGCAGCGGCCTTGGGCGCTGTATGCGGAAAAAGTATGTATGGCCTGGAGGTGTTGAAAGATGTATCTGTCGGTGATAATTTGGAGGTCGCAAAAAATAAAGTGACGGAAGGGGCTGTTTCCGTGAAAATGAAAGAGGATGCCGTGGACAAGCTGTATGCAGAAGCGATATGCCGGAAGGGGAACGATACGGTGCGGACTGTCATCGTACATGCCCATACGAATATCGTGTTGGTGGAGAAGAACGGAGAGACGGTCTTTAAAAAGGAGTACACGGTAGATGCATGTGATAAAAAGGAACGTCCCGAATTGAGTGTTGCCCGGATATGGGATTTTATACAGACGGTAGATATATCCCGTATCGAGTTTGTATTACAGGGAGCAGAGATGAATAAGGCTATTTCGAACGAGGGGTTGAAGAGTGCTTATGGTTTGCAGATAGGACGTACTTTGCAGGAGAATATTGCTAAGGGACTTTTGGAGGACGATTTGTTGAACAATGCCCTGATTCAGGCGACAGCGGCTTCGGATGCCCGTATGGATGGATGCGAGAAGCCGGTGATGACGAATTCGGGTAGCGGGAATCAGGGAATTACGGTTATTTTACCGGTAGTGGTTGCAGCGGAACGGTTGGCATCGACCCGGGAACAGTTGACGAGGGCATTGGCTTTGAGTAATCTTATAGCAGCCCATATTCATTATTATTTGGGGCATTTGTCGGCTTTATGCGGTATCCTGATAGCGGGTACCGGATCGGCTTCTGCTATTACTTATTTGATGGGAGGGGATTATGATAAAGTCGTGAATACAATCAAAACGATGTGTTCGAATTTGACGGGGATGATGTGTGACGGGGCAAAACAAGGATGTGCATTGAAAGTGTATTCCGGCGTATCTGCTGCGGTACAGGCGGCTTTATTGTCGATGAAAGGGATCAGGACAAATAATGACGGTATCATCGAAGACGATATAGAACAAACGATTCGGAATGTCGGTATTATCGGTACTGCGGGAATGGAGCAGACCGATAAAACGATATTGGATATTATGACGAAGAAGAGAACGAACTATTGAAACCGGATATGCGGATGAAATCAGAGGGGCAGGAAAGGGTGAAGTATGTCGATGTTCATACCCATAAACGGGGGAAAGACATCTATTTACTGGATATTAGCGATGGCCGGTTAGCGGAGGAAGGCGAGTTGTGTTCGGCCGGAATACATCCTATGTTTATCGGAACGTCGGAGCCGGTCAAGCGGATTGAAGAATGGGCTGAACGGGAGCGGATTGTTGCTGTCGGGGAAGCCGGTTTCGACCGTAATTCAGAAACCGGGATAGCAGCTCAGACGGAGTTATTCGAGGAGGAGGTACGTATTTCCGAGACTTATAAATTACCTTTGATTATTCATTGTGTCAAGGCTTTCCCTGAATTATTGGCAGTGTATAAGAAAATGCGGCCCAGGCAGGCTTGGATTATACACGGGTATAATAATAACCGGCAAATTCTGGATGAGTTGCTGAAACACGGACTGTATATATCTGCCGGAAAAAAGGTATTTGTTGAAACGTCAAATATCCGGCAATTGCTTCCTTTTATTCCTTTGGAACAGCTTTTTATAGAAACCGATGATTCGGATTACACGATAGAAGAAGTATATGCGAAAGTGGCTGATTTACTTCGTATCCCCTTAGATATGTTGATCAGATGCATGTATCGGAACTGGTTGTCCGTTTTTTCCGGTGTTTGAATTTTTCGATTTTAATTTTATTTTATATGATAAATTGGTTAAGTAGAACAGAGCTTTTACTGGGAGTGGAAAGACTGGAGAAATTGAGAAATGCTCATGTATTGGTAGCCGGGTTGGGAGGGGTCGGCGCTTATGCAGCCGAGCAGTTGTGCCGGGCAGGTATCGGAGAGATGACTATTGTAGACGGAGATGTGGTAGAAATGACTAACAAAAACCGGCAATTACCGGCATTGGATAGTACGGTGGGTTTACCGAAAGCCGAGTTGATGGCAGCCCGTTTCAGGGATATCAATCCGGAAATCAAGTTACATGTCATCAATGATTTTATCCGGGATGAGGGGATGATTGATTTGCTGAGAGCTGCTGCTTATGATTATGTAATAGATGCTATCGATACTTTGGCACCCAAGATATTTTTAATTTACCATAGTTTGCAATTGGGACTTCCGGTTGTGAGTTCGATGGGGGCCGGGGGAAAATTGGATCCGTCCCGGATTACCGTAGCCGATATTTCCAGGAGCTATAATTGCAATTTAGCCAGGATGCTACGGAAGAGGTTGCATAAACTGGGCGTATATAAAGGAGTAAAGGTGGTATTTTCTTCGGAATTTACGGACCCGGAAGCTATCGTACTGGCAGAAGGGCAGAATAAAAAATCAAATGTCGGGACAATTTCTTATATGCCCCCGCTTTTCGGTTGTTTTGCCGCTTCGGTGGTGATTCGGGATATTATTGGTCTGAAAAATGAAAAAGATGCCTGATAACAAGCATCTTTTTTATAGCATCTGTCGGTACGTTTAATTAAATTTGATCGAAATCTACGTCAAATTCACTCTTTGCAGATTCGGTAGTTTTTGTAGTCGGGATTTCTCCTCCGATAGCAGCCTTGATGTATTTAACTACTTCATCAAGTCCTTCACTGAACTTTTCAAAATCTTCTTTGTATAAGAAAATTTTGTGTTTTTCGAAATTCTGTGTGCCATTATCATCGAATTTCTTTTTGCTTTCCGTAATCGTCAAGTAATAGTCGTTGTTACGTGTTGCTTTTACGTCGAAAAAATAAGTTCTTTTCCCTGCTCGCACTGCCTTAGAATAGATTTCTTCCCGATCACTCGTTTCCATTCCATCTTTTCTTTCGTATCCTTCCATTTATTGAAATTTTAATTAGACTTTAGCGCGTCAAATGTAGGAAAAAAACATAACAACCATAACAAATTCTTAATTTTTTTTAATGTTTAATTGTAAATGTGTTAAAAATAGGAGAAAGATATCCGTTTTTGATGAATTTATCCGGTGGGCAAAACACAAATCCTCTGAATAACTGTTAAATTCAAACATTAATCGCTACTCAAATTTAGTCAAGTTAAATAAAAGACTATCTTTGTGTGCAATTTCATATAAAAGTGTTAAAATATGGAGATAGTAGTAAGCGGAATACGTCCGACAGGAAATTTACATTTGGGAAATTATTTCGGAGCAGTGAAGAATTTTTTGCGGCTTCAAGATGAATATAACTGTTTTTTCTTTATTGCTGACTGGCATTCATTGACGACTCATCCCCATCCGGGAGATGTTACGAACAATGTCCGGAAAATATTGGCAGAATATCTGGCTTGCGGCATCGATCCTCAAAAGTCTGCGATATATTTGCAGAGTGACGTGAAAGAGATTCTGGAATTATATCTGTACCTGAATATGAATGCTTATTTGGGCGAATTGGAGCGTGTTACTTCTTTTAAGGAGAAGGCTCGTAAGCAACCGGATAATGTAAATGCCGGTTTACTGACCTATCCGACCCTGATGGCGGCAGATATTCTCATACACAATGCGGACAAGGTGCCGGTAGGAAAGGATCAGGAACAGAATATGGAGATGGCCAGGAAATTTGCCCGTCGTTTTAATACGATTTATGAGGTAGATTATTTTAAGGAGCCTCAGTCTTATTCTTTCGGTGGTGAAGCTGTTAAAGTCCCCGGATTAGACGGTTCCGGAAAAATGGGGAAATCAGAAGGCAATGCTATTTATTTGTTGGACGAGCCGGCTGTGATTCGTAAAAAGGTGATGAAGGCCGTTACGGATAGCGGTCCGACGGTGCCGAACAGTGCAAAGCCCGAAGCGATAGAAAATTTGTTTAAAATGTTGAAGATCGTTTCTTCTGCCGATACATATGATTACTTTAACGATAAGTACAATGCTTGTGAAATTCGTTACGGTGATCTGAAGAAACAATTGGCCGAAGATATTATTGTGTTCACGACACCGATCCGGGAGCGGATTTTAGAGATTTCTTCGGATGTGGCCTATATGGACAGAGTTGCAGCAGAAGGAGCAGAGAGGGCGCATTGCAGTGCAGATAAAACCATTCGGGACGTTCGAAAAATTATTGGCTTTAAATAATTATGTACGAATATATAAAAGGGGTACTCGTGGAGGCGGGCCCGACATATGCCGTTGTTGATTGTGGAGGAGTCGGATATTGGCTGAATATCTCCGTTAATACATATTCTAAAATTTCTGCGGAAAAAGAGGTGTGTTTGTACGTGCATCTGATTGTGCGTGAAGATGCGCATTTGCTGTATGGTTTTTACAGCAAGGAGGAACGAGTGTTGTTCCGGCAACTGATATCCGTATCCGGGATTGGTGCGAATACGGCAAATGTGATGTTGAGTTCGATGACGGTGGATGAAATTGTCGGGGCGATTCGGACCGGGAATGATGAAGCGATTCGGAGAGTGAAAGGAATCGGGACGAAAACAGCTCAACGGGTTATTATCGAGTTGAAAGATAAAGTAGGTACGAGCGGGGCTGCTGAAAGCTTTGTTTTTGCATCGGGAGCGGTGAAAGAGGAAGCTTTGGCGGCTTTAGTTATGTTAGGATTTGTTAAGGCTCAGGCGTCGAAAGTGTTGGATAAAATTGTTGCAGGAGGTGGCAATAGGACGGTTGAAGAGCTGATAAAGTTGGCTTTAAAGCAGCTATAGTCTGGCTTTAGGGTGTGTAATAAGGAAGGTTGGAATGGAGAAACCGGGTTGGTTTTTTATTTCCAATGTTCAATGATCTTGGGATGTATGCGATTTTTGGTGGTGTTCTTATTTGTCCTGTTCGGGATGTTGTTTGCTGTTTCCGGGAAAACGATGTTTTTGCCGGTAGAGGGAATGCCATACCCGGAATATCCGGCAACAGGTCGCGATACGTTACAGTTTCCCATCCGGGAAAGTGCGGATAATGAAATCCGCCGGAATGTCCCTCCTTCTTCTTTGTTTTTAAAAAAACCTTCCAACGTAAGGGATACGGTGGTTTATGATCCTACAACCAAGCGTTATGTGGTTATGACGTTGATCGGGGATAAGTATGAATATTCGCGCCCTTATTCTTTGACGTTGGATGAATATGTTAATTTGCAGACAAAAAATTCTTTATACGAGTATAATCGTCGGCAAATTCAACAAGGCAATAAATATGATTTTAAAGAACTGGTATCTCATTTACAATTCCTGGATAAAATTCTGAACCCTATTTTTGGAAAAGATAAGGTAAAAATTAATGTACAGGGATCGGTAGAACTGACTTTGGGAGCGAAGATCAACAAAGTAGATAATCCGACTTTACCCATTGATTTGAGGAAGACCACGACCTTGGATTTTGATGAGAAAATTCAGTTTAACATAAACGGTAATATCGGCGACCTGATTAATCTGGACTGGAGTTACAATACGGAGGCGACTTTCGATTATGAGAATATGTTGAAGTTGAATTACGAAGGGAAGGAGGATGATATTGTCAAAAAAGTGGAAGCGGGTAATGTGTCTTTGCCTTTACCGGGGACATTGATTACGGGAGGCCAAAATCTCTGGGGATTCCGTACGGATTTGCAATTCGGTAAATTGACGATGTCTTCTATATTCACGCAACAGAAGAGCGAATCGAATATGGTCACTTTGGATAAAGGGGCGCAGAAGCAGGAATTTGAGGTGTCTGCCCATAATTATGAGGCTAATAAGCACTTCTTTTTGTCGAAATATTTCCGGGATACCTATGATGCGGCTCTGGCAAAACTGCCGATCGTCAACAGTGGGGTTACGATCACTAAAGTAGAGGTATGGGTTACCAATAAAAGTTCCCGGTTTGAGCAGGCCCGGAATATTGTTGCATTCGTGGATTTGGCCGAAAGTGCCCGGAATATTTCAAATCCTTTATTTCAAGCCGGGGGAAGTATTTATCCGGATAATCAAACGAATAATTTGTACAGTAAAATGGACGGACAATATTCCGGTATCCGGGATATTAACCAGGTTACGAATACATTGGCTCCATTGGCTCCGGGATTTGCTTCGGGAAAAGATTATGAAAAAGTAGAAAATGCCCGTTTGCTGGATGCTTCTGAATACATACTGAATGACAAACTGGGTTATATTTCATTGAATCAGGCTCTGAATGCCGATGAGGTGCTGGCTGTTGCCTACGAATATACGGTAAGGGGGCAAATATATACGGTCGGTGAACTGACCTCGAATGCGCTTGCTGCTCCTTCCACTCTTATCGTCAAGATGTTGCGCAGTACGACTCAAAGTCCGGCAATGCCGACCTGGGACTTGATGATGAAGAATGTTTATAATATCGGTAGCTATAATTTAAGTGCCGATGAGTTTGTGCTGGATGTTCTGTATCAGAATGATAAGGCGGGAACGAAAGTGAATTACTTACCGGCCGGGGATATTAATAATAAAATTTTATTGTCGGTATTGAATCTGGACCGGTTGAATTCCCAATTGGATGCGATTCCTGACGGACGTTTTGACTATATAGAGGGAGTGACGGTATATTCCAGTAAAGGACGGATTGTTTTTCCGGTATTAGAGCCTTTCGGTTCCTATTTGCGGAAGAAGATCAACAACAATAGTGCTGCGAATCAATATGTCTTTGAGGAGTTGTATACGATGACTCAGAGCGATGCCGAGAAAAAGTCGGAAAAGAATAAATATTATTTAAAGGGGAGTTATAAGTCTTCGACGTCCTCTGAAATTTCACTCGGCGGCGGGGATATACCGCAGGGATCGGTAAAGGTTGTAGCAGGAGGTGTCGAGTTGTTGGAAAATATCGATTATATTGTCGATTATACAATGGGAACCGTGAAGATTATCAACCAGTCTTTACTGGAGGCCGGTACTCCGATCACGGTAAAAAGTGAGAATCGCTCGATGTTCGGTATGCAGACGAAGACCCTGATCGGTACTCATCTGGATTATAAGTTTAACGATAAGTTCAATATTGGGGCTACTATTATGCATATGAGCGAAAAGCCGCTCACTCATAAGGTGAATATCGGTGATGAGCCGATTTCGAATACGATATGGGGATTAAATGCTTCTTACAATACGGAATCGGGACTTTTGACGACGTTGGTCGATAAATTGCCTTTTATCAATACGAAGGCCAAATCGCATTTGAGTATAGATGCTGAGTTTGCGAAATTCCAGCCGGGGACGAACAAAGGGGCGGGAGGAAATGCTTATATCGACGATTTTGAAGGCAGTAAGATCGCTATCGATATGAAGGCGGTAACACAATGGAAATTGTCTTCCGTACCCCAGGACGAGGAGTTTCCGGAAGGGCAGCTTTCCAATCAGATCGAATACGGTTTCAATCGGGCCAAAATGGCCTGGTATGTAGTTGATCCGATATTTTACCGGATGTCGACGGCTACGCCGGGACATATCCGGGCCGATAAAGAACAACGTTCGAACCATTTTGTACGTGAGATCCGGCAGACGGAGATTTTTCCGAATAAAGACATTGCAGTCGGGGATGTGAATATTGTTCCGGCTTTGTCCGTTGCCTATTATCCGGAGGAAAGAGGACCGTACAATTTTGAAGTGGAACCGACCCGTTATTCACGGGGAACCGATAAGAACGGTAAATTGAAAGACCCGGAAACCCGTTGGGGAGGAATGATGAGGGCTGTATATACCAATGATTTTGAAGCGGCGAACGTACAGTATATCGAGATGTGGCTGATGGATCCTTTTGTGTATAATGCAGATCATAAAGGAGGAGAGGTATATATCGATTTGGGGAATGTATCGGAGGATATTTTGCGGGATGGGAGAAAGTCTTTTGAGAACGGTTTGCCTACGAGTGCCAATGTGATAAATGTAGATTCGACGAAATGGGGGCGTGTACCTACCGTACAATCCATTGTCAACGGTTTTGACAATAACACACAGGCACGGCGTTTTCAGGATGTCGGCCTGGACGGGTTGAGCGATGAGGATGAGCGGAGTTATTTTTCGGGTTATTTAGAACGTATTCGTCAGCAGTTTGGGGAAAATTCGGAGATGTACCGTCAGGCATACGATGATCCTTCCGGAGATAATTATCATTTTTTCCGGGGGTCGGATTTCGATGCCCGTGAAACTTCTATTCTGGAACGTTACAAAAGATACAACAATACCCAGGGAAACTCGCCTACGGCAGATATGTCGCCGGAGTCCTATCCTACGGCAGCGACAAACCTGCCGGATGTGGAGGACATTAACGGCGATAATACGTTGAATGAAACCGAGGCTTTTTTCCGTTATAAGCTGAAACTTACCCCGCAGGGGATGAAGGTCGGAGAGAATTTTATCACGAGTATTACGGAGGCTGATGTGGATTTGCCTAATGGGACTCAGGGAAAAGTAAACTGGTATCAGATTAAAATACCGATCAATACTTCTAACCGGACTTCGTACGGAAGTATCAGTGATTTCAAGTCGATCCGGTTTATGCGTATGATTCTGAAAGGGTTTCAGGATAGCGTTGTTTTGCGTTTGGCCAGTCTGGATTTGGTAAGGGATAATTGGCGTAAATACGAATCTCAGATTGACGATGATAATTTAGTGACGTCTGACCGGACTGTTTTTGATGTATCGGTCGTGAATCTGGAAGAAAATGCCAGCAAAACACCGGTTAATTATGTGATGCCTCCGGGAATTCAACGAGTGGTAGATGCGACGAACCCGCAATTACGGGAATTGAACGAGCAGGCTATGCTGTTGAAGGTCATGGACCTGGAAGAGGGGGATGCCCGGGGTGTTTATAAGAATGTAAGTCATGATATGTTGCGGTATAAGACGTTGCTGATGGATGTACACGCAGAAGCGATACAAGGTTATCCTTTGGATGATGAGGAATTGACTTTGTTTTTGCGCATGGGGGGAGATAATGTCAATAATTATTATGAATATGAAATACCGTTAAAGCTTACCCCTCCGGGGTTCTATACCGATGACGAACGGGGAAGACTGGCGGTATGGCCGGCGGAGAATAAAATTCAGTTACCGCTGCGTTTTTTACAGACGATCAAGCAAAAGCGGAATGCAGCAGCCCGGGCCGCAGGTAAGGAGGTTGACCTCACTGAGGTGTATGAGATGTCTGTTGCTGATTTGGGAGCGGATGTGGAAGCTGAAATGCTGAAACACATTGTCAAGGTCAAAGGTAAACCGAGTCTGGCGGATATAAGGACGATTATGATCGGAATCCGTAATCCGCGAAGTACGTATGTAACGAAAGGAGCCCGTTCTGCTGAGGTTTGGGTGAATGAATTGCGTTTGTCGGATTTCGATAACAAAGGGGGATGGGCTGCCAATGTGCGTATGACAGCTAAATTAGCCGATGTGGCAACGGTTACTTTTGCGGGAAGCCGTATTACGCCGGGATTCGGAAGTATTGAGCAACATGCCAGTGAAATCAGCCGTGAAGATTACAGGTCTATCGATTTTTCGACGAATGTGGAGATCGGTAAGTTTTTTCCGGAGCGTTGGCGGATTCGTTTGCCGATGTACTACGCTTATTCACGTCAGACGACTTTACCGGAATACGATCCGCTGGATACGGATATTCCCTTGGATATCTCCTTGAATAATGCGGAGAGTAAGCATGTGCGCGATTCTATAAAACGCAATGCGGAAGATTATATGATGCGGAAAAGCCTTAATTTTACGAATGTCGGAATTGAAAGTAAAGACGGAAAGTCGCGGCTTTTCGATATTTCCAATCTGAATCTGACGTTTTCCTATAATAAGGCTAATGCACATAACGTGAATACAGAACGGGATTTGGAAAAGAATTACCGGGGATTAATCAGTTATGTATACAATGGGATGCCTCCTATTGTGGAACCGTTTAAGAAGTCGAAGTCGCTTAATTCGCCTTATTTGAAATTATTGAAAGATTTCAATTTTTATTATATGCCTTCGATGGTGTCTATTACTTCGGATATTACCCGCAATTACCGGGAAATCAAACTGAAGAATCTGGATAATCCTAATTTATTGATAGAGCCGACGGTAGATAAGGATTTTATGTGGACCCGGGATTATGCGTTTAAGTTTAATCTGACCCGTAATCTGAGTGTGGATTTCCGGGCTACGACACAGGCGCGTATTGATGAGCCGCAGGGAATTGTCGATAAGCAGCGCGATCCCGACCGTTATAAGCAGTGGAGGGATACGGTTTTGAATAATATTCTGGACGGAGGACGTCCGGTCAATTATAACCACGATTTTAGTGTACGTTATACTGTGCCTATTAATAAATTACCGGGATTAGACTGGACTTCGATGCAGGCTATGTATTCTACCCGTTATGATTGGCAGGCAGGAGCCATAACAGATGATTCGACGCGGCACGGGAATGTTATCCAGAATGCCAATTCGCTGCAGTTGAGCGGGGATCTTTCATTGACAAGTCTTTATAACAAGTCTAAATTTATACGTAATCTGAGCCGTGCTCCCCGTAGACAGAGAGGTAAGAATGTGAATTTCAATACAGAAGCTTCCGAATTGAAAAAAGGACGTGCATTTGTGATCAAGCATAAATTAAAGACCGGTGATATCAAGGTGAAGATGACGGCTAGCGACGGTACCCCGGTAAAAGTCGGTTATGAATCGCTGGGACGTAATAAGGTAAGGATCCGGCCGGCGGAGAATATGAATCTGGCAAAGATAAATGTAACGGGAGTTGTCCGTCAGACTGAGAGTCCGATGAGAGCTGTGGGACGATTTTTCGTGGGACTCATTACCGGTATTAAGAGTGTCAATATTGCTTATTCGGAAGACCGGGGAACTACTTTGCCGGGATTTCTGCCGGAGGCCAGATTCCTGGGGCAGGAGAGATATAACGGAACTTCTGCTCCCGGATTTAAATTCCTTTTCGGAGGACAGAGCGAACAATTCGGTATACGGGCAGCGGAAAAAGGATGGATCACTACCGATACGACCCTGAACGAGCCTTATCTGATGAATTTCTCTCAGAGTATATATGTACGTGCGTTGTTTGAACCGATAAAAAAATTGAGGATTAATTTAACGGCCAGTCGTACGCGCTCCCGCAATACGAGTGAATATCTGATTTATGACGGGGATAAGTTTTCATCTGTCAATAAAATGATAGCGGGTAATTTCAGTATGACGGTCGTTGGGTTGAATTCTGCTTTTTATAAGGTCGGAAATGACGTTTCAGCTTCGGCCGAGGTATATAACGAGTTTTTGGAGAACCGGAAAAAAGTATCGAAAGAAATGGCGATGAAGCGTTATGGAAAAGCATTTGAAGACGAAGCTATCGAAGTCAACGGTAAGAAAACCGGTTTTTATAACGGATACGGAGCAACTTCTCAGGAAGTATTGATTACCTCTTTTAACCGGGCATACGGAGTAGGGGATTATTCCGGACTGATCCCGAAGATTATGGCAATGCGCCCGAACTGGCGGGTTTCCTATACCGGGCTGATGGATATTCCTTTTATGAAAAAGGTGTTCCGTTCATTTAATCTGAATCATACCTATACTTGTAAATACAATATCGGATCGTTTGCCTCTAACCTGAAATATGCAGAAGATGCGATGGATGTGCAGGGAAACTGGATGGCTCTGTTCGATGTAAATACGGTATCGATTAACGAGCAGTTTAATCCCCTGATCAGTATGGATATGGTGTGGGTTAATAACCTGACGACCCGTTTCGATATCAACCGCAGAAGGGACGTCAGTTTGAGTTTGGTCAATGCTCAGCTTTCCGAAACTTCCAGCAATGAGGTGGTTGTCGGGGTGGGATATCGTTTCGGTAATTTGCCTATTTTCTTTAAAAACAGGCAATTGAATAACGATATTAACGTTCAGTTTGATTATTCGATCCGTCGTAACAATACGATTATCCGTCGTATATCGGAAAGTGTGGACCAGCTGACGGCCGGACAAGAGGTGAAGAGTATTAAGGTTTCTGCCGATTATACTTTTAATAACCGATTGAATTTGCGTTTGTTTTATGACAGGGTGGTGAATACACCTTATGTGTCGTTGTCTTTCCCGACAACGAATACCAATTTCGGATTGAGTGTAAGGTATACTTTGACACAGTAATTTTTTTGATTTTACAACCTAATTTAAAGTCTAAAGTTTATCTTTTCGATTTGGAACACGTGATAATTTTATACTTTTGTTCCTGTAATTAATCTAAATGGGAGTATGGAAGTAAAGATTTTTGTGAACAATCCTTTTCAGGAGAATACAATTTTATTGTATGATGAAACGGGAGAAGCGGTTGTGATTGATTGTGGTTGTTTTGATGACGAAGAGCGTGAGGAGTTCAGAAATTTTGTAAGGGGTAAGGGATTGAAGCTGGTCGGTTTATTGGACACTCATCTGCATATTGATCATATTCTCGGAAATAATTTCATTAAAGATGCTTATGGGATAGATCCGCAGGCCAGTGAGGAGGATGATTTTCTGAACCGGGGTGCGATAAGTTATGCTGGTATGCTGGGGATCACCGGTATCACACAACCTCCTGCTATCGGAACTTATCTGAAAGAGGGGGATGTGATCAAGTTCGGTAATTCGGAGTTGAAGGTGATAGCTGTACCCGGACATTCTCCCGGGGGACTTTGTTTCTATAGCGAAAGCAATAAATTATTGATCAGTGGAGATGCCTTGTTTGCGGGAAGTATCGGGAGAACCGATTTGCCGGGAGGAGATTCGAAGCTTTTGCTGAAGTCGATACAGACAAAATTGTTTGTATTGGACGATGATGTGAGGGTTATTCCGGGGCATGGCCCATTGACGACTATCGGAGCGGAAAAAAGATATAATCCTTTCTTTTAAAGTAATCTATTGACAGATAATCAGGGAAAGATGAAAATAGGCGTTATTGTGGCAATGAGTTCTGAGTTTGAACTGGTCAGTGCTCTGTTGGAGGCTAAAACAGAACGGGTTCTCAGCGGGATTGTTTTTCTGGAAGGACATATCGGCGATAAGTCGATCGTTTTGGCAAAAAGCGGTATCGGTAAAGTATGTGCTGCTGTCGGGGCATTGGAAATGATTCGGACATTTGCTCCGGATTGCATTATCAATACCGGGGTTGCCGGAGGTATAGACTGTAGTTTGCATGTGATGGATATTGTTGTGGGAGAGAAAATCGTTTATCACGATGTGTGGTGCGGGGAAGGGAATGAGTACGGACAAATACAGGGGATGCCGGCTTGGTATCTGGCCGATCCGCATTTATACCGTTTGGCTATGCAACTTAAGACGGATGTCCGGCTGGTCGGGGGGATGATTTGTACAGGAGACCGTTTTATTACCGACCGGGAGGAGTTGGAGGGGATTAAGGTAAAATTTCCTGCGGGACTGGCTGTCGATATGGAGTCGGCTTCTATTGCTCAGGTGTGTTATATGTATGATGTGCCGTTTTTGAGTTTCCGGGTAATCAGCGATACTCCGGGGGTAAAGGAGCATGAGGAGCAATACCGTAATTTCTGGACGATGGCCCCCCGGGAGTCTTTTCAGGTGTTCCGGCAACTGCTATTGAAAATATAGTTGAGATAAAAAATTATCTTTGCCTGTAAAATGTCAGTAAAAACAGTATGGCAGGTGGAGAGCAAAATTTTAATATAAATAATTATGAATAAGATACCTAGTTTTAGCATCAATCATGAAGCTTTATTGAGAGGCATATATGTATCCCGTAAGGATTATATCGGAGATGAGGTGGTTACGACTTTCGACATCCGGATGAAAGAACCGAATCGTGAACCTGCTCTTGGCGCAGGGGCTCTTCATACGATTGAGCATTTGGCTGCTACGTTTTTACGTAATCATAAAGAATGGGGAGACAAGGTTGTCTATTGGGGACCGATGGGATGTGCTACCGGAAATTACCTGTTGATGAAGGGAGACCTGCAACCTCAGGATATTGAGGGCGTGATGTTGGAAACTTTCCGGTTTGTCCGGGATTTTGAAGGAAAAGTACCGGGTGCTGCTCCCCGGGATTGCGGTAATTATTTGTTGCACGATCTGCCTATGGCCCGTTATGAGTCTGCCCGTTATGTAAGTGAGGTGTTGGAAGTTATGACGGATAAAAACCGGGTTTATCCGGAATAAAATCAGAGTTCTGCTTGATTTACAATCGGGTTTTATTTTTCTTCTTTTTCATCTTCAATTTCTATCGGTTTATAGTCCCGGCGTTCGTTGGCATCGGTTGTATTGGCACAGTGGATGCCTTTTTCTTTTATGCGCCGGTTCCGGCCGATATGAGTTTCAGGAAATCCCCGTTTGAGAAGAATACCGATACTTAGTGCGACTAACGAAAGACCGACTAAAATAAGTACGATAATGAATAGTTTAACCAGCATGGTAATGTTTAAATAATGGTTTGATGTTTGTGTCTATCTATACAAATTTAAAGTTTTATCTGGAAGCCGGTACACCTTTTTTCTGAAAAAAAACTTAAAAATAGATTCAGTTTCATAAGCTTTTTTCTACATTTGGACATAAATTAAATTCTGGTGTTATGGAAAGATACGGAAATGATGATTTTACCGAAACCGGCGGGGATCGGGAAGAAGTGTATTCAAAAGTGGTGAAAGCGGGGAAAAGGACTTACTTTATGGATGTCAGAGCAACCCGTAATAACGATTATTATTTGACGATTACAGAAAGCAAAAAGAGTTATGATGAATTGGGAAATGTAAGTTTCTCCAAGCATAAGCTTTTTTTGTATAAAGAAGACTTTGAAAAATTTAAGGAAGGTTTGGAAGAAGCCATTGTAGTTGTCAAGAACGCTTTAGAAGGAAAATTGCCGGAATAATTTGCGGTAGGTAAATGATCCGGATTTCAGGTTAGGACTGATTTCCGGTAAATGAAAATGATTTTTACAGTATGGCGAAAAAAGAGGCTGTGCAGGGGATTTTTAACGATATAGCACCGAGTTATGATCGTTTAAATCATTTTTTGTCCTTGAATATCGATAAAAAGTGGAGGCGTAAAGCCATCCGGTGTTTACAGGGAAACGATAAAGGTAAATTATTGGATGTCGCTTGTGGTACGGGAGACTTTTCGATAGCAGCTTCGCAGGCCGGAGTTTCCCGGATCATCGGAATCGATATTTCGGAAAAAATGCTGGAAATCGGTCGGAAGAAAGTTGAGGCTGCCGGTTTAGCTGCAAAAATCGATTTGCGATATGGGGATAGCGAGCGGATGGAGTTTGCCGATGAGACTTTTGATGCGGTGACGGTGGCATTCGGGGTACGTAATTTTGAACATCTGGAAATCGGTTTAAAAGAAATGTACCGGGTGTTGAAGCAGGAAGGAAAAGTTGTTATTCTGGAATTTTCCATGCCTCGGTATTTTCCGATGCGTCAGTTGTACCGTTTTTATTTTAGGCATATTTTGCCGCTAGTCGGAGGTTGGATATCCGGTAATAAGGGGGCTTATGTCTATTTGCCGGAGTCGGTATCCCGTTTTCCGCAGGGTAATGATTTTTTACAGATATTGTCTGTTTGCGGTTTTAAAAGAACTTTTCAGAAGAGATTGACTTTTGGTGTTGCCAGTCTTTATGTCGGGTATAAATAGAATGTTGTCGGTTTTGACAATGTTTTAGTTATGTTTTATTCGATTAGGTGGGGTGTATGAAAAAACAAGAGAGACAGAGTTTGTAAGTTTTTGAAAATTAAATTTATAACGTTTGTGTACTTTTTTTATGCATTTTGTGATTTTTTTAAGTAATAAAGAAAAATGTATTGAAAAAAGGTGTATTTTCGCACAGATTTTCTCGGGTGAACGGAACTAGTTTCGGGTACCCTAGTGAGAAAACAAAAAGTCATACTAAAAGTTTTTAAACAAAATGAAAAACAGATTATTTCTGGCTGTTGCTGTCGTAATGACGGCATTTGTTGTATCAAGTTGCGGTAAAATGCCACAGGAAAGCATTGATGCTGCTAAAGCAGCGGTAGTTGCAGCCAAAACTGCTCAGGCTGACGTTTATATGGCTCCTGAGTATAAGGCTTTGGAAGATTCTTTGAATTCTGTAATTCAGGGAATTGAAGCTGAAAATTCAAATTTCCTTAAGGATTTTGATGCTCTCAAAGCTAAATTGGATACTTTGACTGCTCAGGCAGAACGTGTTGCACAGGCCGTGCCTGCTAAGAGAGAAGCCGTAAAGGCTGAAGCTGAAGCAATGATTGCTACTGTGAAGAACGATCTGGAAACAACAAAGGCTTTGTTGAAGAAAGCACCGAAAGGAAAAGAAGGAAAAGCAGCTCTGGAGCAAATGACGAATGAATTGAATGTCGTTACAGCCAGTGTTTCTGAAATCGAAACTGCTTTAGCCGGTGATGTGAATTATGCCGAAGCACTTGACAAATTGAATGCAGCTCAGAAGTCAGTGACCGACATTAATACGGAATTGACAGAAGCTATTGCCAAGAAAAATCGGAAATAATCAGATTCCGGTCATTTAGAGACATCCGGAAAGTCTACCGGCCATCATTCCGTGACAATCATTCCTGGCTTCTCCGAAATTTTGTTTCGGAAACCAAAAAGGATAAAAGATTGTCATACGATTCGCTTTTAAGTGAAAAAGGAATGACGAGGCAAGGCTTTCCGGATGCTTGTTATTGGAAGACCCGGTGTATGGCAGGATTTTAAGATAGGTGAATAAATGAATCTGGCGTGGAGAGCAAGCGTTTTATAAAAAGGTGGGGAATTGTGATGGTACTGCTTGTTGCAGGATGTATTCTTGTGTCTGTATGTATGGTAGAAAAGCCTCCGGTGAAGGAAATGGAGGAGGTGAGAGGCTTACTTTCAAAAGCCCGTGAATTGGAGGCTGCTTTTTATTGTCCGCAGGTATATGAGGAGGCTTGCAAATTATATGAATCGGCGATGACGGTCTGGAAGGGGGAGAATGAAAAATGGATGGTACTGCGAAGTTATAAGGAGGTCGATACTTTGGTTGTCCGGGCTTGCAGCAAGGCGAATGCTGCCATTCGGAAAGCGGAAGCAGGCCGGAAGAACTTAAAAGCGGTGTTACGGGAAAAGATCGACGGGCTCCGTTTCGAAATGAAGGAGTTTGAAGCTTTGTTTGCCGTACTGCCTTTGGAAACGGAGACCAGGAAGCAGCATGCCCGAGGGAAGATGTTGCTGAATGCTGCTGAGATGGCTTTTGAAAAAGGAGATTATGCCGGAGGCAGGGAGAAGGGAGAAGAAGCTGTGCATCTGATTCAAAGTGCTTATTGCGTTGCCCGTAAGAAGTTGGTGAATTATTTTGAAAAGTTACCCGTTTGGCGTAAAGAGGCCGGAAACGCTGTTGAATATTCCCGGAAAAATAAGGCGTTTGTCATTCTGGTAGAAAAACTTCCCGCTTATTGTCATTTGTATTATAAAGGAGAAAAAAAATATTCTTTTAAAGCAGAATTCGGAAGGAATTGGTTGGGAGATAAGCAGCAAGAGGGGGATTATGCGACACCGGAAGGGAATTACCGGGTTGTGAGAAAAATGCAGGGCCGGATGACTCATTATTATAAAGCTTTATTGCTGGACTATCCGAATGCACAGGATCGTTTGGAATTCCGGCGTAAGAAAGAAGAGGGTGTCTTACCACAGAAAGCCCGTATCGGAGGTCTGATCGAAATTCATGGGAAGGGGGGACGGCATGCCTATTGGACAGAAGGATGTGTTGCTTTGGAAGATAAAGATATGGATGTATTGTATGAAAAAGTACGGCAAGGAGTTCCGGTAGTTATTGTCGGAAGTACGAAAACCTTGGATGAGGCTCTTAAAAATTATAGTTTATGATTGAAAATGAATTGATAAAGGAAGAGGGCACTGTTCGTTCAGGAATGTCTGTGAAACTGAAGATTATAGGTTTTTTCTGGATGTCGGTTCTGGTTCTGTTGATTCTTTTGCTACCGTTATATATTGCTCCTGCTTTTCAGGAGGCAGGAAGAGATTCGTTGAAATCGGTAACTGTTGATTCTGCTTTATTGAATAAGAGTCGTGTGAAGAAAAAAATGAGACAGTTGAAGAATAATGTGGCATTGCTTGACCGGAAATTGGATCATTATTTGCCTCACGCTCCTTATATTATAATTAATACGACACGTAACCGGTTTTATTTATATGACCGCAAAGGAGTGCTTTTACGGGAAGGGTTTTGTTCTTCGGGAAGCTATACGAAGTTAGTGAGTGAAAACCGGACCTGGGTATTCAAAACGCCGAAAGGCCGGATGACCGTATTGTCGAAAACAGAAAACCCGGTATGGGCAAAACCGGATTGGGCTTTTATCGAGGAAGGGCTGCCTGTGCCGAAAGCGGGAGATCCCTCCCGGTATGAACGGGGGGTACTGGGAGATTATGCCTTGCGGATGGCAGACGGCTATTTGTTGCACGGGACTTTGTACCAGCGGTTTCTGGGGATGCCTGTAACTCACGGCTGTGTCCGCTTTGGGGATGCCGATCTGAAAGTCGTGTATCAGACTTTACCTGTAGGTGCTTATGTATATATTTATTGATTTAGCGGAACCTGATTATGAATCGTAAATTTTTAAAGATATTGAAGATCGTTACCATACCGGTTATCCTGTTGGTGGTCGTTTATGTTTCGGCAATGCGGTTGGCGGTAAACCGACAGGCGGAACGATTGAATAAGGCATATTGGGAAAAAATGGAACCGGCTGACCGGGAGAATAAAGCGGAAATGCACCGGGTTCCGGGGTATAATGAATTATTGAAAAAGCAAGGGTTGTTGAGGGGAATGGTGAAAATGGCAGCCGATGACTCGATCGGTTTATTTTTGAATTTACCGGATAGTACGCTCCGGTTGATGGTGAAAGGGGTCGGTGTAAGGGATATTTCTATTCAGGAAATAAGTAAAAGTTCTTTTTTCTCTAAAATCGATGTGGAGGTATTGTATGAATTGTTGTCCGGTCCTTTTCAAATTACCGGTTTTAAGGGAACGATTGCCAAAGAGCCGTTGAATATTGTACAGGCACCCAAGGATAGCAGTGATGTTATCCCTATGATACAGCCGGATACGACTCATGTCGAACCGGTATTTTTCATTTTGAATACCGATAAACGGGTCCGTTTTTATTTTTATCAGACGGAAGGTGGCTGGAAGGATAATTGGGCCGCTTTTGTTTTTGACCTGAAAGACCGGTATGAGCGTGCCAAAACGGAAATACCGGCTTTGTCGGTTTTTACCTTGCCTGAATATATTCCTACAATCCGGATCGGAATCCGCAAAAAAGATGCAAAAGTACTTTACCGGGCGATTCCTTGGCAGGGACAGGTTGTATTGACGTTATAAATTTATTACTTTTACCAGACTAAAAATTGAATATGGGACGTGATTTTTATATACTGATTGCTTTTTGCGTGTTTATGTTTATGTTGGGCGTTCGTTTGAAACGGCGTTGGAATAACCGTAAACAGAAAACGGCACATACACGGATCAATAAAAACCAGCGTCCTAAAATGGCGGCTTCGGATGAACCGCCTTTGGTCAGGGAGAAGCGGTTGAGACGGGAGCGTAGAACCCGTTATTTTACGATTATTTTGCTGTTTGTCTTATTCGGACTCATGGTGTTTATGATACCTGCTCTGATTCGGGATTTGATGCAGCCTGAAGGTTTAGAAATTTCAAATCTTTTTTTACGTTGTTTGATTTTTGTATTCACAATTTACATATTTGTTTTGGGGTATTTGAAAGTATTCCGTAAGAAAGGTAAAGTAAATCAAGAATAAGACATTTGCCGGGGAATCAGAAACATGATTGTTTCTGATTTTTTTTTTGTAAAATCTAAACGTAGGCTTAACTTTTTTTAACTGGATCTGATTTAACATTTGACTCAAATATAAGTAATTTTGATAACGGATTGGAAAATGCCGGTGAAAACCGGATGATGTGAGGGTGAAAGTGAATTAATAACTCAATAATAAATATGTTTTATGATGAATACTGTTGATATTAAAGCGTTGAATGATCGCATTCAGCAGGAAAGTGCTTTTGTCGATATGATAAACATGGAGATGAACAAAGTAATTGTTGGACAGAAGCATTTGGTGGAGGGGTTGTTAATAGGCTTGTTGTCTGACGGGCACATTTTGCTGGAAGGTGTCCCCGGATTGGCAAAAACATTGGCAATTAATACGTTGGCTACAACAATCGATGCAAAATTCAGTCGTATACAGTTTACGCCTGACCTTTTACCTGCGGATGTGGTCGGTACAATGATTTATTCACAGAAAAGAGAGGAGTTTGTGGTGAAACACGGACCTATTTTTGCAAATTTCATTTTAGCCGATGAAATTAACCGGGCTCCGGCGAAAGTGCAGTCGGCATTGCTTGAAGCTATGCAGGAGCGTCAGGTGACGATCGGAGATATGACTTATCGTTTGCAGGAACCTTTCCTGGTTATGGCGACACAGAATCCGATCGAACAGGAGGGTACCTATCCGTTGCCGGAAGCGCAGGTCGACCGTTTTATGCTGAAAGTGGTTATTGATTATCCGAAAAAAGAAGAGGAAAAATTAATTGTCCAGCAAAATCTGGACAAAGCTTTCCCTAAAGCTTCAACGATTTTGAAACCGGCAGATATCATAAAGGCGCGTGAAGTGGTGAAGGAGGTATATATGGATGAAAAAATCGAGAAATATATTATCGATATTGTTTTTGCAACACGTTATCCGGGAGAGAACGGTTTGGAGAAATTTACCAATATGATTTCTTACGGTGGTTCTCCGCGTGCCAGTATCAGTTTAGCCAAAGCAGCTAAGGCTTTTGCTTTTATCAAACGAAGGGGATATGTGATTCCGGAGGATGTAAGGGCCGTATGTCCGGATGTATTGCGTCACCGTATCGGATTGACATATGAGGCTGAAGCCAATAATATCACCAGCGAAGACATCGTCAATGAAGTGCTGAATGCCGTTGAGGTGCCTTAATCGGGGATCAGAGAAGGCGTTCAGGTTATACTATTTTTGTACTTTATGGAAACATCTGAATTATTAAAACGGGTAAGGAAAATCGAGATAAAAACCCGGGGCTTGTCCAGTAATATCTTTGCGGGAGAATACCATTCAGCTTTTAAGGGCCGGGGTATGACTTTCAGCGAAGTACGGGAGTATCAATACGGTGACGATATCCGGAATATCGATTGGAATGTGACGGCACGCCATAATCATCCTTATGTTAAAGTATATGAGGAGGAACGGGAATTGACCGTTATGTTGATGATCGATGTGAGCGGATCCCGCAATTTCGGCACGGTTTCCAAGCTGAAGAAAAATCAGATTACGGAAATTGCTGCTGTGATTGCTTTTTCTGCCATACAAAACAATGATAAGATTGGGGTGATATTCTTTTCCGACCGGATTGAGAAATTTATACCTCCTAAAAAAGGGCGGACTCATATTTTGCACATTATCCGAGAGCTGATTGATTTTTATCCGGAGGATAAGCAGACGAATATAGCTGCTGCGCTGGAGTATCTGACCAATTCTCTGAAAAAGCGTTGTACCTGCTTTGTACTTTCTGATTTTATCGATGAGCATGATTTCGAACATGCTCTTTCGATTGCGAACCGTAAGCATGATGTTGTCGCTTTACGGGTGTACGATAGACGGGAAGACGAATTGCCGCCGGTAGGCCTGATGTATCTGACGGATGCGGAGACCGGGGAACGGATGTGGGTGGATACGTCGGATAAACGCTTGAGGGATTATTATAAAAAATATGCTTTCGAACAGGAGCAGAAACTGAAAAATTCGTTTAAGCGGGCCGGTGTTGATGTTGCCAATATCCGTTCGGATGAGGATTATGTAAGGGCTCTGATCGCTTTGTTTAAGAAGAGAGCATAAAAAACGTTGATTTTAAGTTTGCGGTTTTGTCCTATTGCCGGATGAATCTATTGCAGACGATAAATCATAACAGGTAAATGTATGATGAGGTTTTTAAAACAAATACTCCTAGGTTTATTTCTTTCGGTGAGTGCCGGAGTTGTATGCGCTCAGAATATTGAATACGGGGCAGAACTGGATACGACCTATATGATGATCGGTGATCAGCAGCATTTGTCGTTTAAGGTGAAGAGCGATGTTCCATTGCGTATTTTGTTTCCGCAGCTGAAAGATACCGTGAGCGCCGGTATTGAGATTATATCCGGACCTGTCCGGGATTCTCTGAAAGGCAAGGATGGAAAATGGCTGTATGAGGAAAAATATGTCATTACTGTTTTCGATACGGGTGTATACATGATTCCCCAGATGCCGATTACCGTTGAGAATGACAATTACAATAACATTTTGCGGACGGATCCGTTAGGATTTGTTGTAAATACGTATCAGGTCGAGGAGAGCAAGGGAAATTACGATATCGTTTCTCCTTACGATGCCCCCTGGTCGTTTATGGAAATATTGCCGTATGTGTTATGGACATTACTGGGATTGGTCGTTATAGCGGTCGTCGTATGGCTTGTTATACGTTACCGTAAGCATAAGCCATTGTTCCAGCGGGAGGAAGTCGTCATCCCGCCTTATGTTGTAGCTATACAATCGTTGGATCGTTTAAAAGACGAGAAGTTGTGGCAGTCCGGACGGGTGAAAGAATATTATACGAAATTGACGGATACCGTACGTCAGTATATCGATGGGGAACTCGGAATCGCGGCGATGGAACAGACTTCTTTCGAGATACTCCGGGCGTTGGAAAATAACGATAAAGTAGAGGCCCAGGAGCGGGAGAAGCTGACCGGTTTGTTGCAGACGGCAGATTTTGTAAAATTTGCCAAAGCGACACCTTTACCGAATGAAAATGCCCATAATCTGGATATCGCTTATGAATTTGTGAATCATACGAATCAGAAGATAAAACAGGAACAGCAGAAGCTGGAAGCTCAAATGATGAAGGCAGAAGAGGAGGAGACCGAGAAACTGGCCGATGCTGAATAAATATCGGATTTAAAATTATCGAATATGTTTGGATTTGAATTTGCCAACCCGAAATACTTTCTTTTATTGGTACTGTTGTTGCCGATGATTTTATGGTATGTTTTTAAGGAGAAGAAATCGCATGCCGATTTGCAATTTTCATCCTTACGGGCTTTCCGCGGAATACGGCATGCCGGACGGGTATGGTTAAGGCACGTGCTTTTTGCTCTGAAAGTTCTGGCTATTGTCTTTCTGGTTACCGCTTTGGCGCGTCCGCAGTCCAGTAATAGCTGGCAGACCTATACGAGTGAGGGAATCGATATTGTATTGGGGCTTGATATTTCGACCAGTATGTTGGCGAGAGATTTTAGCCCGGACCGTTTGGAAGCGGCTAAGGAGGTGGCTACAAAATTTATCCTCGAACGTCCTCAGGACCGGATCGGTTTGGTGGTGTTTGCGGGAGAGAGTTTTACCCAATGTCCTTTGACGACGGATCAGGCGGTGCTGGTTAATTTGCTGCGTGAAGTGCAGAGCGGGATGATCGAGGATGGTACGGCCATCGGGTTGGGATTGGCAAATGCCGTAAACCGCCTGAAAGACAGTCCTGCAAAATCGAAGGTTGTTATATTGCTGACCGATGGGGTGAACAACCGGGGGGCTATTGCTCCGGTGACGGCAGCTGAGTTGGCGAAAACTTACGGTATACGGGTATATACCATCGGTGTCGGTACATATGGTGAAGCTCCTTATCCGGTTCCGTCTCCTTTCGGGGTACAATTACAGAATATGCGGGTGGAAATTGATGAAGATGTGTTGAGGCAAATTGCTACCGTGACCGGAGGACAGTATTTCCGGGCCACTGATAATAGTAAGCTGGAACAGATATACAAGGAAATCGACCAATTGGAAAAAAGTAAGATGGAAGTAAAGCATTTCAGTAAAAAACAGGAACAATATTTCTGGTTCGGTCTTATCGGGGTATTATTATTGGTAGGTGAAGCACTATTGAGATACACGTTGTTACGGAAAATTCCATAATAAATGATTGTAAATTGTAGATTTTAGATGGTAAATTGTGAAATGGAAGAAGAGGGAATCCAAAGTCTGAAATCTGAGATTTGAAATTTAAAATTAGTTGTCATGTTTAGATTTGCACATCCGGAACTGTTATATCTGTTGATCATTATTCCGTTGTTGATTGTCTTTTATGTCGTGATGTTGACCCGGAAGAAAAAAGCCATTGCCGAATTCGGTAATCCGGAATTACTTGCTCCGTTGATGCCCTTGCTTTCTTTTAAACGGGGGACCTGGAAATTTGTCATGATTTTATTGGCCTTGTTGTTTGTCATTACAGGAGCTGCCGGACCGCAGTTCGGTTCGAAGTTACAGCAGGTGCAGAAAAAAGGGATAGAGCTGATGATTGCGCTGGATGTATCCAATTCGATGATGGCACAGGACATCAAGCCGAGTCGTTTGGAAAAAGCAAAATTGGCCATTTCCAGAATGATCGAAAAATTATCAAATGATAAAGTCGGGTTAATTGTGTTTGCAGGAGATGCTTATGTGCAGTTGCCGATAACGACCGATTATTCTTCTGCACGATTGTTTTTATCGGGGATCAATACGGATATTGTGCCTGTACAAGGTACTGCGATCGGAGCTGCGATCGATTTGGCGGCTAAATCGTTTACTCCGGAAACGGAGGCTTCTAAAGCGATTATCGTGATTACGGATGGAGAAAACCATCAGGATGATGCGGTTGCTGCTGCCCGTGCTGCCCACGAAAAAGGTATATATGTACATACTATAGGTATGGGGTTGGAACAAGGAGCCCCTATTCCTCAAAAAGGAAATCCGGGACAATTTATGAAAGACGGGAAGGGGAATGTAATTATATCGAAGCTGGACGAACAGACTTTGCGGGAAATAGCAAAGGCAGGCGAAGGGTTATATGTCCGGGCTACCAATACGGAAGTCGGTCTGAATACTTTGTTGGATGAAGTGAACCAAATGGAAAAGGCTTTATTGGAAGAAAGGGTATACAGTGACTATGCTGAAAAATACCAATATTTCTTTTTGGCAGGCTTATTTTTCGTGTTTATTGAGTTTATGATTCTGGGCCGGAAGAACAGGCATTTTATGAAGATCAATATATTTAAAACCGGCAAGGAGAAAACAGAGTAAATTTTGTTTGGACCTGCGGGTGGATGATGAGTTCGTTTTTAGTATGATTTTTGATTTACGGTCAAAGTTTTTTATCTTGATTTTAAATCTACAATTTAGAGAATGATATGAAAATAGCGTTGATATTGTTTCTGATCTCGATGGCTTTTACAGCAACAGCCCAAAAGGAGCGGAAATTTGTCCGGGGAGGGAATGAACTGTATAATAAGCAGGATTTTGAAAAAGCGGAAGTAGAGTATCGAAAAGCATTGGATAAGCAGGCCGAATCGTATGAAGCGGCTTTTAATCTGGGAGATGCCCTTTATAAACAGAAAAAGTACGATGAGGCTTTGCAGCAGTTTGTAAATCTGGCAAAGCAGGAAACAAATCCGGAAAAACTCGGAGAATTATATCATAATATCGGTAATACTTTGCTGTCGATGGAAAAGACTGACGAAAGTATAGAGGCGTATAAGGAATCCTTGAGAAATCGTCCGGGTTCTGAAGAAACGAAATACAATTTGGAGTTTGCCCGTCATAAGAAACAACAAAACCAGCAGGACCAAAATAAAGATCAGAATAAGGATAACAAAGATCAGAAGGATCAAAATAAAGACCAGAATCAGGATCAGAACAAGGATCAACAAGATCAGAATAAAGATCAGAAAGATCAGGATAAACAAAATCAGGATCAGAACAAAGATAAGAACGACAAAGACCAGCAGGATCAGAATAAAAACCAGCAGGACCAAAATAAAGATCAGAACAAGGACCGGAATAAGGAGCAACAGCAGCAGCCGAACAAGATTTCAAAGGAGGATGCGCAGCGGTTGTTAGAGGCCTTGCAGAATGATGAAAAGAAAGTGCAGGAAAAGGTGCAGAAAGAAAAAGTACAACAACAGAAGGCTAAAAAAATGAAAATCGAAAAAGATTGGTAATTTTGCGGACTGATAAAATATAAGTCTAAAGGCTTAAAAAATATACAAATGAAAGTATTAGGGTTTATATTATTGTTTTTCAGTTGTTTGAACGTGTTTGGGCAAGGGGTTGAGTTTGAAGCCTCAGCACCTTCCGTCGTTGAAATCGGGGAACAATTCCGGTTATCCTATTCGGTTAACCGAAAAGGAACAAGTCTGCAGGTGCCGGCATTGGAAGGGTTCGACCGGTTGATGGGGCCGAGTATGGGTTCCTCTTCCTCCTTTACAAGTATAAACGGAAAGGTAACGCAGAATGTCGCTTATACCTATACTTACGTTTTAGAAGCGACAAAAGAAGGTACTTATCAGATTCCTGGAGCAACGATAACCATAGACGGCAAACAATACCGTTCCAATACATTGTCTATTCAGGTGATCAAAGGGAGTGGGAACAAGGCTGCCCAGAATGAGCAGCAGAACAAAAACCGGGCGGCACAACCTGATGCAACGGCTGCAATTAATGAAGATAACTTATTTGTGAAGGTGGATGTCAGTCGGCGGAATATCTATATCGGGGAGAGTGTGGTGGCAACGATAAAAGTATATTCGAAGGTGGATCTGGTGCGTTTCGGGCGCAGTAAATTTCCTTCTTTTGATGGCTTTTTGGCGGAGGAAATACCGACACCCCAACAGATTGAGTTGGTGCGGGAGAATTATGACGGAAAAATATACAATGTAGGGATCATCCGCAAGGTTTTGTTGTTTCCGCAACATACGGGAGAATTGACGATAGAGCCTTTTGAGTTGGAATGTATTGTCCGTCAACAATTGGCGAATTCCCGCAGTTTTTTTGACGATTTTTTCGGAAATTACCGGGATGTACGCGCTATGCGGTTGAGTAAGCCGGTAAAGATACATGTAAAAGAATTGCCGGTGGAAAACCGGCCTCTCGGCTTCAGTGGCACTGTCGGGAATATTTCCATGCGTACTTCCGTTTCGACGGATACGTTAAAGGCTAATGATGCGATTACTTATAAGATCGTATTTCAGGGAACCGGAAATTTGAAGTTGCTGGAAGCCCCGAAGATGAATTTCCCGCCTGATTTTGAAAGTTATGAGCCGAAAGTAAACAAAGATATCAATACCGGAGAAAACGGAATGACGGGTACCGTTACTTTTGAGTATCTGCTGATACCCCGTTATGCCGGTGATTATACGATTCCTGCTCCCAGTTTTTCTTTTTTTGATCCGAATACCTATCGTTACCGGACAATATTGGGGAATGAGTATAAAATACACGTGTTGAAAGGAAATGAAAACAGCCGGGAAAGTGGTATCAGTGCGGTACAATCCTTTAAGAAGGAGGATGTCCGCCAGCTTGGTAAAGATATTCGCTATATCCGTACGGGAGATTTGAAATTACATCCCGTAGGCAGTCGCTTTTTCGGGACGACTTCTTATTGGTTGGCCCTTATCATACCGTTCGTATTGTTTGTTATCGGAGCAATTCTTAACCGGAGAAGAATTAAAGCCAATGCTGATTTGGTGAGGGTGAAGAATAAAGCAGCCAACAAGATGGCTAAAAAACGGATGAAAGCGGCAGACCGGGCAATGAAAGTTCATAATACGGAGTTATTTTACGACGAAGTATTGAAAGCCATGTGGGGATATGTCAGCTATAAACTGAATATCGATAAGGCCGAATTGAACCGGGATAATATCAATGAGATTTTGCAACGGAAATCTGTCGATAACGTTCTGATACAAGAGTTTATAAGTGTTCTCGATACCTGTGAGTTTGCCCGTTATGCCCCTGCCGGTAATCCCGACCAGGAAATGGATAAAGTGTATACGGATGGAATTACGGTTATTACGAAATTGGATAAGGCCATAAAGTAATTTACGGATGAAATCAGATCGGTCTGTTATAAAAATTGACGATCTGATCCGGAGATGGTTCTTTATGTTTATAGGAATTACGAAAATGATAAATGAGTCGGGTGACTTAAGATAAAAGACCATGAGAAAAATAGTATTGTTGTTATCGTTCGTTGTGTTATCGTTATGTAGCTTTGCTGCCGGTGAGAGTCTGAACCAGCAGGCAGAGGACGAATATAAGGCCGGGAAATACCTGGAGGCAGCCGATACTTACAAGAAGATATTGGCTGACGGACAGGAATCTTTTGCGTTGTATTATAATCTCGGCAATTGTTATTATAAGTTGGGCGAGAATACGCAAGCCATATTGAATTATGAGCGGGCCTTGTTATTAGACCCGGCTAATAAGGATGCTCAATATAATCTGAAAATGGCTCAAAATCAAGTGGTAGACAAGATTGAGGTGTTGCCGGAGATTTTTTTTATCAGGTGGTATAAGGCTTTGATTTCCTGGTTTTCTGCCGATCAATGGGCGTATATTTCAGTCGTATTGTTTGTGTTGTTTTTGGGAATGGTCGCCCTGTTTTTCTATTCTTCTTCGGTATGGATGAAAAAAACCGGTTTTACGTTGGGATTCGTACTGTTATTTTTTACGGTAATGACGATTGTTTTCAGTGTGAAGCAAAATAACCGGATTGTGGAGCGGGATAACGCTATCGTGGTAACGCCGAGTGTGACCGTAAAGGGAGCTCCTGATGCAAGCGGAACGAGTTTATTTGTCATTCATGAAGGTTTGAAGGTAAAAGTGATTGAATCTCTGGGAGATTGGGTAAATATCCGTTTGGAGGACGGAAATGAGGGGTGGGTCGCAAAAAACGATGTGGAAAAAATATAATTGTCGGAAGACTTTGATTGTCAGAGCATCATTGATTTTTAATATTTAAAAAGCACCAGAGGCTTGCTAAACCTGTCAAAGCTTATTAACTTTACGGCAGAATCTTTGTTGCTTTCAGTAGTGATTTATGGATAATTTTATAGTTTCAGCAAGAAAATACCGGCCTGCCAGTTTCGATACGGTGGTTGGTCAGCTTTCAATTACCTCTACGCTGCGGAATGCCATTATGAACCACCAATTGGCTCAGGCATATCTGTTTTGCGGTCCCCGGGGAGTTGGGAAAACGACATGTGCCCGTATTTTTGCCAAAACTATAAATTGCATGAATCTGCAGCCGAATGCGGAGCCTTGTAACGAATGTGAGTCGTGTAAAGCTTTCAATTCGGGGAGATCGTTGAATATTCATGAACTGGATGCGGCTTCCAACAATAGTGTTGACGATATTCGGGGACTGGTGGAGCAGGTACGTATTTTACCCCAGATCGGGAAATACAGTGTTTATATTATCGATGAAGTGCATATGTTGAGTACTTCGGCATTCAATGCATTTTTAAAAACTTTGGAGGAGCCGCCTGCCCATGCCATTTTCATTCTGGCAACTACGGAAAAACATAAGATATTACCGACTATTTTGTCTCGTTGTCAGATTTATGATTTTAACCGGATGAAAGTCGGAGATACGGTCGGGCATTTGAAATATATTGCTTCTAAAGAAGGAGTAAAGGCAGAGGATGAGGCGTTGGATATTATTGCTCAGAAGGCTGATGGAGCTATGCGGGATGCTCTTTCTATTTTCGATCAGGTTGTTAGTTTTTGTGGAAATGAGCTGACTTATGAAAAGGTTATTGCCAACCTGAACGTTCTTGATTACGATTATTATTTCAAGTTGACGGATTTGTTTTATGCCGGGAAGGTGTCCGAAGCGCTGTTGCTTTTTAATGAAATTCTGGAGAAAGGTTTTGATGCCGGCCATCTGGTGAGTGGGCTGGGTAAGCATTTCAGGGATGTATTGGTGGCTAAAGATCAGATTACGGTTCAATTGTTGGAAGTCAGTGCAAGTATCCGTGAGCGCTATATCAGGCAGGCTGCCGAATGTGCCGTGGATTTCCTATACGAGGCCCTGAAGGTTGTGGAGCAATGTGAGATGCAATATAAGGTGAGGATGGAAAAGCGGCTTTGCGTAGAAGTGGCTTTTATCCGTTTGTGTCAGATCAATGAATTAAAAAAAAAAATCTGAAAGCCTCTGAATCAGGGGTACTTTTAAAAATTGATGGATTTACCGGTAAATTCGGGGAATCTGCTGCAGCCGCATCTGTTCCCGTTACGAATATCCCTCCTGTTACAACTTCAGTTCGCCGGGAAGAAGAAAAGATAAAGCCCCCGGCTTCATTTAAATTAAAGAAAGCTTTCGCCGAGACAGCCCAAAGCTATGACGTTTCGAAACCGAAGTCTGTCGGGGAACAGATCGTGCAGGTCGAAGCGCGGGAGGCTTTCGGCAGTGAAAAGGTCGTTGCGGCTTTGGATGCTTATATCCGGTCGCATGCACTTGAAACGACAGTAGCTATTGCTTTGAAAACACATACACCTTTGGTACAGGGAGAAGATGTTGTGTTGGAAGTCGACAATAAGTTGCAATACGAGAAGGTTGAGGCTATTAAAAGCAGTATTCAGAATGCGTTGATGAAACATCTGAATAACGGGCATTTGTCGCTGGAATTACGCTTTTTTGACGATACGAAAGGTAAGGAAGAACGCCGGCTGATTACTTCTCAGGATAAACTGGAATATTTTATAAAGGAAAATCCGGTTGTTGCCGAAATGAAAAGGATGTTCGGTCTGGAGTTCGAATAATCGTTCTTTTGCTGTTTTACAGCAAAAGAACGATCGGATTTATTTCCGGCATACGTCACGGGAATTTGCTTGTGCTGTCGGCATAATGACGATATCATTGAGGCAAACGTGCGCAGGACGTGTGATTGCGAAAATGATCGTATCTGCAATATCTTCGTTTGTGAGCGGTGTCATGCCTTTATATACGTTCTTGGCTGCTTCCTTGTCTCCTTTGTATCTGACAATTGAAAATTCCGTTTCAACCATTCCCGGGGCTATATTCGTCACTTTAATATTGTGTTTGAGCATATCTGTACGCATGGCTTTGGAAAGAGCATCTACGGCATGTTTGGTGGCACAATATACATTACCTCCGGGATACACTTCCTTGCCGGCAATTGAGGCAATGTTTACGATGTGTCCGTTATTGTTCCGGATCATCAGAGGTGCGATTTCCCGGGTGATATAAAGAAGTCCTTTTACGTTTGTGTCAATCATTCTTTCCCAGTCATCGATGATACCTTCCTGTATAGGACTGGTACCTACGGCTAATCCTGCATTGTTGACCAGAACGGCTATGTTTTGCCATTTCTCTTCCAGGTCTGTAACGGCTTTCTTTACTTCTTCTGCCTTCCGGATGTCGAAGCACAAGGGTAAAACTTCCCGCCCTTGCCGGCGGATTTCGGTGGCCAGTTCGTTTAAAAGTTCCTGACGACGACCGGTAATGATGAGATCATAACCGATTTCTGCTGCCCGTAAAGCTGTTGCCCTGCCGATACCGGAGGTCGCTCCTGTAATTAGTGCTATTTTTTTCATTTTGGGTGTTTTTCTGTTATACGGTTACGAAGTTATAGGTTTTACGTCATTTTGGGATGTTAAAATTCAAAATTATAAGAGAAAAAATGGTCATTCGCTTAAAATTGTATATTTTCGCTGATGTTATCAGGTGCTTTTAGTTCCGGAATATATACAGAATGGTAAAACGACTCGGATTTATATTGCTTTTAATGATGTTGGTATCTGCTGCCAATGCTCAGAAAATATTACGGAATACAAGTATCCTGAATTATCAGCGCGGTGACCGTACCTGGTTGCACTTCGGTTTTACCCTGGGGGTAAACTATATGGATTACCGGGTATTTATGTCCGGAGCCAATGCATATCGTGCTGAAACCGGGAAGATGGATGTCGGTTTTTTAGTCGGTATTATCTCCGAGTTGCGGATTACCGATGATCTGGGATTCCGCTTTTTACCGGGTTTGGAATTCGGAACACGCCGCATGATTTATACGAATGTGCCTGAAGAACTGGATGAATACGGAGAGAAAGATGGTAAAGTTGCTGCCTACAACGAGTCGGTATATATTACACTGCCTTTTATGTTGAAATATAAGGCTGTGAGATTGAATAATTTCCGTCCTTATCTGACTGCGGGTACCAGTTTGAAATATGATTTTCAGAAACATGACCGGCTGGATCTGGATAAGGGCGTATATTTCAGGACCAAACCTATAGACGTATTTCTGGAAGCCGGATTGGGATGCGATTTTTATTTACCTTATTTTAAATTGGGTGTCGAATTACGTTTTTCTTTGGGATTAACCAATACATTGGTCCGGGAATACGATTCGAAAAATCCGGGATACGAAGGCTATACTGCTGCATTGAAAAAGCTACAGGCCCGTATGTTTACTCTTTGCTTTAATTTCGAGTAGAAAGGTTTAGGGAGAAAATGACTTTCGGAATAAGTTATCCGTATATTATATGTATAAAGAAATTGAGATCAGAATTCGTCCGGAGGAACTTGCGGATACGACGGCTATAGACCGTCAGGTTGCTGTCAGGTTAGGAATAGGGACAGAACGGATCAAACATACTGATATTATCCGTCGGGCGGTGGATGCCCGTCAACGGCAGGTGATGATGAATCTGTTGATCGGAGTGCACATTGACCGGATCGAGGAACGGGAGACTGTTTTTCGGCCGGCTTACCGCGATGTCTCAAAGGCTCCCGTTGCCGTGGTTATCGGTGCCGGACCTGCCGGGCTGTTTGCCGCATTGCGACTTATCGAAGGGGGAATTCGGCCGTTGGTGTTGGAGAGAGGAAAATCGGTGGACGGGAGGAAAAAAGATTTGGCGCATCTGTATAAGACGGGAGAGGTCAATCCGGATTCTAATTTCGGATTCGGAGAGGGAGGTGCCGGTACGTTTTCTGACGGAAAATTATATACCCGTTCTAAGAAACGGGGAGATGTGCGAAGAGCTTTGGAAATTTTGGTATATCACGGTGCAGACGAAAATATTCTGATAGATGCCCATCCTCATATCGGTACGGATAAATTACCTGCTGTCATTGTCAATATTCGCAAGACTATTGAAAGATTCGGCGGAGAGGTCAGATTCAATAGCCGGGTTACCGATTTTATGATCCGGGAGAAGCGGATGGAGGGGGTCGTTGCCGGCGGAGAGGAAATTTATGCTAAGGGAGTTGTATTGGCAACCGGACATTCTGCCCGGGATGTTTATCGTTTACTGCACAGGCATCGGGTGTATATGGAACCAAAGGATTTTGCCGTCGGATTGCGTCTGGAGCATCAGCAGAACCTGATCGATTGTATCCAATATCATACGAAAGACGGAAGGGGGAAGTGGTTGCCTGCTGCAGAATATAATTTTGTAACGAATATACAGGGGCGTGGCGTTTATTCTTTCTGTATGTGTCCGGGCGGGGTGGTGGTGCCTGCAGCCACGGGGCCCGGACAACAGGTTGTGAACGGTATGTCGGCTTCAGGGCGTAATACGCCTTGGGCTAACTCGGCAATTGTTACCTCAGTAGGGGAGACGGAGCTTGCACAGATGCAGTACCGGGGACTTTTTGCCGGAATGGAGTTTCAGGAGCAACTGGAAAAAACGGCCTGGGAACAGGGAGGGCGTAACCTGTATGCTCCTGCCCAATTGTTGACGGATTTTCTGTCGGGTAATTACAGCCAAACGATTCCCCGGGTATCTTATAAGCCGGGTGTGACGTCTTCGTTGTTGCATGAATGGTTTCCTGCGCTTTTAACGGAGCGTCTGCGGACCGGCCTTACTTTTTTCGGACAGAAGGCGAAGGGATATGTGACGGATCAGGCTGTTTTGCTGGGGGTCGAAACCCGGACGTCGGCTCCTTTAAAAATTCTCCGGGAAAAAGAGACATTCAGGCACGTTGAAATTGAAGGTTTGTATCCTTGCGGAGAGGGGGCCGGTTATGCCGGAGGCATTGTTTCTGCTGCGATGGACGGGGAGAAATGCGCCGAAAGTCTTTTGACGACATATTTTTAGTAAAAAGTAAAAAAAAAGTCGTTTTTTTTTTTGAAAACTTTGACATCCTCAATAAAATACATACATTTGTCTGTAGAGAAAAAGGTTATAAAAATTCTAACCCTAAAAATTAATAGTATGAATAAAGCACAATTAATCGATGCTATTGCTGAAAAAGCAGGTTTAACAAAAGCAGATTCAAAAAAAGCTTTAGAAGCTTTCGTAGAAACAGTTGGTGATGCACTGAAAAGTGGTGATAAAGTAGCTTTGATCGGATTCGGATCATTCTCTGTATCAGAAAGAAGCGCTAGAAGTGGTAGAAATCCACAAACTGGTAAAGCAATCACTATTCCTGCTAAGAAAGTGGTTAAGTTTAAAGCTGGTGCTGAATTGGCCGAAAAATGCTAATACCTGCAACTAAACAATAAAAAAAGGGGTGTCAACGAAAACACCCCTTTTTTTATATTGAAAAGGAGATGAAAAAGAAAGAAATATTACCCTGGAATGTACTTGGTTCCGAATATCTTTTTCGGGAACCTTGGCTTACTGTTCGTAAGGATCGGGTTAAGTTGCCCAATGGCAGCATTATTCCTTCCTACTATGTATTGGAATATCCGGCATGGATTTGTGTTATCGGTGTCACCAAGGAGGGTAAAATGTTGATGGAGCGCCAGTATCGTCATGCTTTGGGAAAAGTTTCGTATGAGTTGTGTGCAGGAGTTGCAGAGGATTCTGACGAGACTTATCTGGAAGCGGCTAAACGGGAGCTTTGGGAAGAAACCGGTTATGGCCGGGGAAATTGGTCGCATTTTATGACCATGTCTGCTAATCCGGGAACGCATACCAATTTGTCGTATTGTTTTCTGGCCACGGATATTGAAAAGATTTCAGAGCCACATCAGGAAATGACAGAAGATATTGCGATCGAATTACTGGATGTTCAGGAAGTAAAAGAAATGCTTCAAAAAGGTGAGATTGTGCAATCCATGCATGCCGCTCCTTTGTGGAAATATTTTTGCGAAATGAAAGAAGTGTAAGTTTGAGATCATGAGAACCGAAAGAGAACAACTGGAGTACCTCAAAAATTTTGTAACGGACGAAAGAAACCATTTATTTGATCGTTTGCTTCAGGAAAGGACAGATTATGTCACAGTTGTGCTGGAAGATTTATACCAGTCCCATAATCAAAGCGCTGTGATGCGGACAGCCGATTGTATGGGGCTTCAACATATACATATAATCGAGAACCGGAATTGTTATGATGTCAGTTCGACGGTTTCTCAAGGGGCCCGTGAATGGCTGACTCTTCATCGGTATAGAGGGGAACAAAACAATACACCGGCAGCAATCCGGCAGCTCCGTGAAGCCGGTTACCGGATTATTGCAACAACTCCCCACACCCAGGATGTATTGATCGATGATCTGGATTTGCAGAAGGGGAAAATGGCTTTTTTCTTCGGAACGGAATTGACGGGTTTGTCGGAAACCGTAATAAATGAGGCCGATGAATTTGTAAAAGTCCCGATGTATGGCTTTACAGAGAGTTTGAATGTAAGTGTATGTGCTGCTTTAATCATGTACAGTGTTGTTCAGCGTTTGAAAACGAGCGCCATAAACTGGCATCTGGATGAAGCCGAACAGGTGAGAGTGGCTTTGCAATGGTATAAGCATTCGATAAAATCTTCGAAGCAGATATTGGAGAGGTTTGAGGAAAAAGAGGAAATCGGATTGTAGATTTTAAATTGAATCGGGGAACGAGCGTTTATGTTGAAACCGCATTGTAAATCGAAAGTCGTAAATTAGTACCGGGATGATGTTGAAGAACAATATGTTTAGTTGTGTTGGAAAATTATTGGTTGCCGGATTGCTGGTTGCATACGGGAATGTCGGATATGCACAGAGTAACGTTCAGCGCCGGGCCGATACGTTGATGACCGAATTGGTAAAGGCCGAGACCGATAGCTTGAAAATCAGCTATGCAGATGAATTGGGACGGTTATTGACAGTACTGAAACCGGCGGATTATGATTTGCTCCGGCCGGTTAAATACCTGAATTATAAGAAAAGTCCGTTGACCGGGGCTGAAATGTTTTCCTGGCAGGTACAATTGGCGGAAGGGGCGGCTTTTTATCATGTTTTTAAGTTCGGAGGTATCCGGAAAGATGTGGTGTGGCGTTATTTGCCCGGAGAACAGACGGAGATTCCGGATTATTTGTTTTATGATTGGCTGGCCTTTAAAACGGGTAAAAAATATAGCTATATACTTTTCGGATGGAGTGAAACGGCTAAAACAAACCGTAAAGGATTGTGGGTGGTGGATTTTGCAGCGAACGGCAAGGTAAATTTCAACCGTCGGTTGTTGCGGAAGGGTAATCGCCGGACCGCTTTCCTTGTTTTCGAATACGGAAAGGAAGTAAATATGATGTTGAAACACGACCGCAAAGGAAAACGTATTATTTTCGATCACTTGTCTCCGGCAGAGTCCCGGTATGCGGATTATTTCATGTTTTACGGTCCGGACGGAGAGGTGAATGCTCTCGAATTGAGAAAGGGAGAATGGTGGTTTACCGATAAAGTAAAAATAAAAAATACCGGAAATGAACTTCGATAATTACATAGCAGAAGAGTTTGATGATATCCGCATACTCCGCTATCGGGTGGATGTATTTGAGACCTTGCCTTTACAGGAAAAGTTGTTTGTCTATTATCTTAGCCGGGCGGCTTTGGCCGGGCGGGATATTCTATGGGATCAGAACAACAGATATAATCTTCGGATACGTAAAGTATTGGAGCGTATTATATGCAAGTATGAGGGGGATCGTTCGGTTGCTGAATTTCAGGCATTTTTGCTTTATGCCAAGAAAGTATTTTTTGCCAACGGTATTCATCATCATTATTCCATGGATAAATTTATTCCGGCATTTCCGGAATCCTATTTCCGCCTGTTGCTGGAGCAGACCGGACAGGGAGCTATGTTCGAGGAACTGAGAAGCGTTGTGTTCGATCCGGGATATATGGCAAAGCGGGTAGCGTCTGACGGTAGCCGGGATTTGATAGTCAATTCAGCTAATAATTATTATGAAAACGTCACCCAGCAGGAAGTGGAGGATTTCTATAATAACCGGAAAGAACCGGAAACAAGGCATCCTTTGAATTCTACTTTAGTTAAGGTGGAGGGGGAAGTAAAAGAGCAGGTATGGAAAGCAGATGGAAAATACGGTAGGGAAATCCGTCGGATTATGGGATATCTGGAGCAGGCTTTGCCTTATGCTGCCAATGAAGAACAAAAGCAGGTGATCGGCTTATTGTTGGAGTTTTACCGTACCGGCGATCTAAAGGTTTTCGATAAGTATTCGATAGCTTGGGTTAAAGAAGGAAAGGCAAATGTTGATTTTATAAACGGATTTATAGAGGTATACGGAGATCCTTTGGCTTATAAAGCCAGTTGGGAGTCTGTGGTAGAGATTGTCGATGCGCAGGCTTGCAGCCGGACCCGGAAATTGGCTGAAAATGCCCTTTGGTTTGAAAAACACGCTCCTACGGATGACCGGTTTAAAAAAACTGAAATATCCGGTATTACGGCCCGGGTGATGCAGGTTGCTATGCTGGGAGGCGACTGTCATCCGGCAACGCCTATCGGTATTAATTTGCCGAATGCCGAATGGATACGGGAGACATACGGAAGTAAGTCGGTTACGCTGGATAATATCACTTATGCTTATCACCGGGCTTCAATAGGGAGTGGGGTAACGGATGAATTTGCATTTTCGGAGGAAGAGAAAAAGCTGGCAGAGAAATACGGTTATGAAGCCGGTAATATCCATACGGATTTGCATGAATGTCTGGGACATGGCTCCGGAAAGATGTTGACCGGCGTAACGACGGATGCTTTGAAAAATTATTATTCTACCTTGGAGGAAGCGAGAGCCGATTTATTCGCTTTGTATTATATTATGGATCCCAAACTGGTTGAGTTGGGAATTGTTTCTTCTCCGGAAGTGGCTCGTTGTGAGTATAACAGTTATATCCGTAATGGACTGTTGACACAACTGACCCGGATAAAACCCGGAAACAGCCTTGAAGAATCGCATATGCGTAACCGGCAATTGATAGCTGCCTGGGTATATGAGCAAGGGAAGGAAAGAAATGTCATTGAACGGGTTGTGCAGGAGAATAAAACTTATTTCGTCATACGTGATTATGAAGCTTTACGTATTTTATTCGGAAGGTTACTGGCAGAAGTGCAACGTATTAAATCGGAAGGCGATTATACGAAGGCCAGGGATTTAGTGGAAAATTACGGTGTAAGAATCGATATGGAGCTGCATCGCGAAGTGCTGGACCGTTATGAAAAATTACATATTCCTCCTTATGCGGGTTTTATTAATCCGGAGTATACGCTTGTTGAAGAAGGAGGGAAGGTGACGGATGTAAAGATCGGGTATCCGGGAGATTTTTTGGAGCAAATGCTGGCCTATGGCCGTGAAATAACCGGTTAATGCCTTTTTAAAAGCATTAACCGGTCTTCGGTGGTTATTTACTGAGTACAATATCGGAATAGGTTGTTGCAATTTTTATCGTGGCAGTCGGAGTTCCGGTATTACCGAACGAAGCAATGCCTTTGATTTGTTTCGTATAACGGTCGCTGCTGTCGTCGAGGGTTACATCTGAGAATTTCAGGCCGTTTGTACGGATATTTCCATAATGACTGGATAGATCGGCTTTAAATATGATGTTATTTGTCAGGTTGATCCGGACCGGAGTATAAGTGGCATCAATCGTTATGGCTTTGAAATTTTCGGATAAACCGTCTATTTTCACTTTACAGTATCTCAAACTGAGGGCTTCGAGTCTGTCGGATAATTGGTTGATGGTGATATTGCTATAGGCTGTATTGATAAAAAGGGTTCCGATATTCCCGATTTTGTAGTTGTCGTATTTGGAGTCGGCTCTCAATGTACCGATTTCCGTCGACGAAAGATTAGAATACGCACAATTTAAATTCCAGTCGTCGATTTTGTCTATCCGGACATTGCCGTATTTTATGTCGAGTGTCAGTTTCCCGGTTTCACCCAGTTCCAGGTTTCCGTATTTGAGAATAATGGAGTTGTCTTTCCCCGATAGGCGGCTGGCGTAAATATTACCGTATTTGACATCAGCTTTGAAGGTCTGTGTCGTTTCATCCAGCCGGATGTTTCCGTATTTGTTGATCAGGTTCAGGTAAACGGAAGCAGGTACATTGACCGTATAATTTACCGTTGTTCCACAGTTGTTACAATTGAAATTCCGTTGTTGTTCGAAATTGGTTTGAGCGGAAACTCTTCTTCCGGTTTGGTTGAAATCGATAGATACCCGGTCAGCCATTTGTTGGGCTATTTTCTCCTTGTCTCCTTTACCGATGATCTCGATGGAAAAATCGATGACCTCTTTATTCCATGCGTTGATGACAATATTTCCGTATTTGTTATTTATGTCCAGTTCACTACCGGCAGAAACATTGAATTGTTTGGTAATCACTCGTTTTATTTCATGAGTGTTGGCGGAAGCGTGGCTTGCTGAGAACAACAGACAGAGCACGAATAATAAGAATGTGTTTTTCATAGTTTTATAATTTATGTTGTTGATTATTTGGAATATCCTCTAAAATGGCGCGTATGCGTTGCAGGGATTCCATTTCTGCGTTGTAGCGGAGTACGATTAATGCAATATGATCTTCTTCAGACATCCTGGGCAAAGATGCACCCCATTTCTGGAATTTAATTTGCATGTCCTCAATGTTGTCCCGCACTTCCCGTTGAGACTGAAGGTCCGTGATATGATCGGTTTCTTCTCTCACTTTGCCGATTTCATCCTGCAATTGCCGGTTGTAATAGGCTGTAACTTCCTGTATCGATTCCGGATAAGACATCGCTTGCCGGGGACGGGAATATTGGAACATGAGGATAAGTGCAATGGCTGCAGCGGCGCTTGTCGTTATTATCCATCTGCGCCAGTGTGTGTGTTTCTTTTTTTCGTGGCGTTCGAGACGCTGTTCGAAACGTTCGAAGTGTCCCATAGGCGGAAGTGCATTGTCAAGCATTCCTGCCTGTTTTCTGATTTGTTCATCCAATGAATTGCTCATGGGGATAATGTTCTTTTATAAGTTGAACTAATTTTTGCTTGGCCCGGATATATTGTGAACGGACAGTGGAAGGTGAAATCTGGAGTTGTACCGCAATGTCTGCGTAATCCAGGTTTTCTATCAGATGCAGATTCAGGATCATCCGGTAACCTTGCGGTAAAAGCTGCATCATTTTATGGATGGCTTCCAGTTGCATTTCGATGTGTTCCTCTTCTTCCGGTTCGTCAGTGTATTCCACTCCTTCGTTTAATTCTATAAAACGAATTTTGCGTTTTCGACAGATGTCTATCGACCGATTGATGGCAATACGTTTGAGGATACGTTTCATACTATCGGCATCTCCCGTGTACTCGTCAATTTTGTCGAGCACCTTTAAAAAGGTTTCCTGCATAACCTCTTCCGATTCCTGGGGATTACCCAGTATACGGAAGCAACAATTGTATACGCTTTTATAAAATAGCATATAAAATTCGAGTTGGGCCCGTCTGTCACCTTTTTGGCATTGTCGTCGTATGATGTTGTAATCGCTCATTTTACTGCTTTCTGACTATATGACGTATAAGATATGAATTTGCTGCATGAAAATAACAGAAAAATGATATTAATAAGAATAAGAAAGTAATAATCTATTGAAAATTAATTTGATTGATTAGAAAATATAGGAATAAATTTTGTTAATATATCTTTTTTATTTACTATTGTAAACATATGTTTATGATTTTGATATATGAAATATTTAAGGTATAGCATTTTTGTCCTATTTTTTTCTTTGTTTATTCAGGCTTGTGATAACGATAAAGAAAAATTTGAACCGCCTCCAGTACAACCTCATTTCAGTGTGAAGGATAGCCTGGCCCTGGTTGATATCTATGAGCAAGGTGATGGAAAAAATTGGTTTGTTCGTTGGGATTTGACGAATGTTTATACCTGGGGTGGAGTGGGTGCCTATCTGGATTCGGTTGAAATGGAGTGGCGTGTGATTTATTTGGATATTCCCTGGGGAACTCAGAATGGAATGCTATCGCCAAAGGTTGGTGATTTGTCGGAATTGCGACGATTAACTCTGAGTGGACATGGATTTTACGGCATGATTCCTGCTGAAATAGGGAAGTTAAGTAAACTGGAATCATTACAGATTTATTCTACTGATATGGAGGGAGTTATTCCTAAAGAAATATTTGGATTACCTTATTTGTACGAACTCCGGATAGCGGATAATCTTAATCTGATACTTCCTGATGAAGTTTCCAATTATTCACCGGAATATTTTGGCGTGTGTCAGTTGATTAATAATAATTTCGGAGGGAAAGTCCCTTCGGGTATAAAGGTACAGATGAATCTGAGTGAAAATAATTATACGGAAGTACCTTTTGAATATTATACGGATACCTCTAAACCCTATTTAAATCTTAGTTATAACAAAATATCGGGTGTTATCCCTGATTATGTGTTGAATGATTCGGTAGCGATGTGTCGTTTGGTTTTGATGGCTTATCCGCAGCAAAAAGGGTATGGATATACAAATATTCCGGAGAAATATATAAAAAAATATTATGGATACACGGGTATCCCCGGGGAACATTTCGGAAAATAAGAAGACAATCAGTTTTTTATAAATTAAAAATAGTCATGAAGTATTTCCGCATTTTATTATTATTTGTTTTTTATATTGGTTTATCATCCTGTCAGGAAGAAAGAATAAGTGAAAGTATAGAGAGTGAGAATGATTTTGAAGATGCAGAATATATGAAAGGGAATGTTTATCCTCTATCATTGGCTTATCGGAATTGGAAATTAAAAGCCAGAAGTGGATCAGTATTCGAATCTGATTGGGAAAATTGTTCGGCTATTACCTTAGGTTCCGGAGCTTCTGTAAAATTACCATGGAATAGTATTTATACAATAAATATAAGGATATGGATGGGGAATGGATAGAGTATCAGGAAACGAGATAAGAAAATAATTTGAAAGGTATCGTAAAAATAAAGACTGGAAGTTCTTTATGATTAAAGCAGACTCCCAGTCTTTATTTTGTTTTGAAGTTTAGTGTTTTGAACGGGCGGAGATGATGGCGGAAAAATCTTCTGCTTTTAAGGAAGCGCCGCCGATTAAGCCGCCGTCTACATCCGGGTTGGCGAATAGTTCATCGGCATTCTTAGCGTTGCAGCTTCCTCCGTAAAGAATGGAGGTATTCTCGGCAATGGCTTTACCGTATTGATCGGCAATAACTTTGCGGATGAAGGCGTGCATTTCCTGTGCCTGGTCGGAAGTGGCTGTTTTGCCGGTACCGATAGCCCATACCGGTTCGTAAGCGATGACAATGTTTCCGAATTCTTCAGCCGTCAGGTTGAATAAGCCGTTTACCAACTGGGATTTAACAACTTCAAAATGTTGGTTGGCTTCCCGTTCAGCCAGGACTTCTCCTACACAGAAAATAACTTCCAGTTTGTTTTCCAGGGCGCGGGCTACTTTTTTTACCAGGATAGCATCTGTTTCACCGTAATAGCTTCTTCTTTCCGAGTGTCCTAAAATAACATATTTACACCCGGTAGAGGCTACCATGGCTGCCGATACTTCACCGGTGTATGCGCCGGATGCTTCCGTGGCACAATTTTGTGCAGAAACAAAAACCAATGCCGGATCGACAGTTTTGTTCACTTCTGCCAGATGAATAAACGGAGTTCCGATGATTACCTGTACATTGGAGGCGTTCAGTGATTTTACTTTGGCATTTACTTCTTTTGCCAGTTCGATTCCTTCGGAAAGGGTTTTATTCATTTTCCAGTTACCTGCAACAATTTTTTTTCTCATGGTAGTATAATTTATTATTAAGTTTAGAATGATTTTTTCGTATAATCTGCTTTAAGACTTATTTTGCCAGTCTTTTGTATTTTTTTATCATGTAGAAGGCCAGCAGGAACATGTATAGTAAAGCCAGGGAATAAATCACATACCGATCGGTAATGTATTGTTGTTCCAGCAGGCAGAAAGATAAAGGATCTTTTCCTTTCAGTTCATCGGCATCCGGAATATCCCGGTGTCCCCATTTATCGATAATGGTTCCTTTTTTCAATATTACAAGGCCCGGATTGGAACGGATCACGGTTTTTAATTGAATTTCATCTGTAGCGCAGAAGCTGTAGTTGACGTTGTATTTGTGAACAAAATCAGTGATTTCGTCGGCGTTGGAAGCTGTCAGGCCGTAAAAGCGGTAGCCGTTCTCACTGGCATAAGCTGCCAGCTTGTTGAGTTTATCCTGTGCTTCTGCCGAGGCTTTGCTCAATTTGTAAGAAACGACTAAGAACGTGTAGTCGTCATCGTTCAGCACTTCTTCTGTGATGTCTCCGTATTCGGGGTGTTCAATGACAAAATCGTGGATGGGGGCTTTATAGCCTTCCTTTAATAATTTTTGGCTGGAACTGTGAAATTCCCAATTCAATGTGTCTTGCCAGGGGAAGTTGCTTTCATCAAATTCCTTAATCTCTCCTGTATTTTTATTTTTGTATTTTAAGGTTGTGCTGTATTCATCGTGAGGAGCTCCTTCCGGAGTCGTCATACCTTCGGTGATGTTGGCTCCGACGGCATAGGGGCGGAAGTCCAGGATCGGCAGATGACGATAGCTGTACATTTCTATGCAAAACATAAATATAATACTTCCCGTCAGAATAACACTCTGTTCCAAGACGTTGAAAATGGATTTGAACCGATTGCGGTTGAAAAACACCAGCAATACCATAACCAATAGGATGATATTTTTAAAGAAGGTTTCCCAATTGGTCAAGACCAAGGCATCTCCGAAACAGCCGCAGTCTGTCACCGGATTTTTGATTGCGAGGATCAACGTCAGGAGAGTGAAGACTGCCATGAAAAGAAGGGCTCCCCAGGAGGCTAATTTTGTTTTGATATTTAAAAATAAGCAAATACCGATAATGAATTCTGCCATGGAAAGCAAGAAAGAAAAGAATAATGCGGAAAAATTCATCCAGCTCATTCCGAAAGCGTTGAAGTAGTCGGTGAATTTGTAATCGGATCCCAACGGATCTATCCCTTTTACAAAGCCGGAGAAAATAAACACTAGTCCGATAAGAATCCTGCAGATATTCAGTAAAAATTTCATTGTACTTTGGAGTTTATAAAAATATATAAATCGTTTCTGTTTTTATTGTTTGTTCTCGACACATAAGCGGATCAGGGCAAAGACGGCATAATTGACCATGTCGTAGTAATTGGCATCTATACCTTCCGATATCAGGGTATCGCCTTGATTGTCCTCGATTTGCTTGGTCCGTTTGATCTTCATCAGAATGAGATCGGTATAGGAACTGATACGCATACTTCGCCATGCTTCGTCGTAATCGTGATTTTTGTCTAACATCAGACGTTTGGCGCTTTGAAAATATTCATCGTATCGTGCGGTTATTTTTTCAGGAGGAGTATCTTCTCCCGGGCCGAGTTCCAACTGGATAAGTCCCATGATGGCATAATTGATGATGCCGATGAATTCCGGCACAATACCTTCATGTACTTTGCATACGCCTTTTTCTTCTATGCAACGTATGCGGTTGGCTTTGATAAATATCTGATCTGTAATTGATGTTGTGCGTAATATCCGCCAGGCTGTGCCGTAGTCGTGCATTTTTTTTGTAAAAATATCACGGCATATATTTATTACGCTGTCATATTCTTGTGAAGTATCCACCATAATTTTCGGTTTACATTATGAAATGTAAAAAACTCGTTGTTATTTTGAGGTGTAAAATTAATAAATAGAATTGATAATATTTCAATTTTCAATTTTCAATTTTTAGCAATCATGATAAAGTTTCCGGTAATAGAAAGGCAAGTGCTCGATTTATCCCGTCCCCGGGTGATGGGAATTTTGAATGTGACTCCCGATTCCTTTTACGATGGGGGTAAGTATCTTAGTGAAACGAAGGTCATTGAACGTATCCGGCAGATTGTGGAGGAGGGAGCGGATATCATTGATGTCGGAGCTTGTTCTACCCGTCCGGGGGCTGCCGGGGTTGACGAGAAAGAGGAAATGGCCCGGTTGGAACCGGCTGTCGAGCTGATCCGGAAATATTATCCGAATATGCTTGTTTCGATAGATACTTACCGGGCGAAAATAGCGGAAGAAATTAATACTTGCCTGGGCCCGGTCATTGTCAACGATATTTCCGGAGGAACGATGGACAGCCGGATGTTTGAAACGGTAGCCCGGATGAAAGTCCCTTATATTCTGATGCATATACAGGGTATTCCCCGGACAATGCAACGGAATCCGGTGTACGGAAATGTCGTGGAGGAGGTAAAGCTCTTTTTTAAGGAACGGATTACCCGTCTGAATGAGTTGGGATTCGATAACCTGATCCTGGATCCGGGGTTCGGATTTGGAAAAACGGCTGAACATAATTTCCAATTGATGGAAGCATTGGATACTTTTCAGGAATTGGGTTATCCGGTACTTTCCGGAATTTCCAGAAAGGGTATGATCTGGAAGACTTTGGACATTACGCCGGCGGAGGCATTAAACGGCACGACGGTGTTGAATACGGTGTCACTGATGAAGGGGGCTCAATTGTTGCGGGTACATGATGTAAAAGAAGCTGTAGAAGCTGTGAAACTGTTCAACTGTATACATCAGTTTGCCCGTTTCTGATCCGTGTTTTGAAGATCAGAAACGGTTTAGCCACGGACGGACGACCTGCCACAGTACGATGCCTACACTGACGGAAATGTTGAATGAATGTTTTGTCCCGAATTGGGGAATTTCGATGCAACCGGCAGAATGATCGATGACTTCCTGTTGTACCCCTTTCACTTCATTGCCGAAAACCAGTGCGTATTTTCCATCGGTGGGAAGTGTCACCTTTTCCAGTGACAGGCTGTTCTCGGCCTGTTCTACCGAGAACACTTTATAGCCGTCGGCCTCTAAACGATGGATGACAGGTAATGTATCTTTACTGTATTCCCATGCCACCGATTCTTCTGCTCCTAAAGCTGTTTTATGGATTTCCCGGTTGGGCGGGGTGGCTGTTATGCCGCAAAGGTATATTTTAGAGAGCCGGAACGCATCTGACGTCCGGAATACGGAACCGACATTATTCAGACTGCGGATATTGTCCAGAACGATAACGATGGGCAGTTTTTCTACCGACTTAAATTCTTCGGTGCTGATCCGGTGAAGTTCTTCGTTTTGTAATTTTCTGTTTTCCATCGATTGTAATGAATTTTAAATTATTGGGTAAACTGATTTGTTGACAGATTCATTCAATCAAAAATCAACCGACGGCTTCTCCTATTAAAGTCGCCGAAGTACAGTCTTTCACCTTTACCTGGATAAGATCGCCGGCTTTGGCTGTTTTGCAAGGGAATACGATCACTTTGTTCTGACTGCTGCGCCCGAACATTTCGTCCGGACTTTTTTTCGAAATCCCTTCTACCAGTACTTCGAACGTTTTTCCGATATCCCGGCGGTTACTTTCCAGAGACCAGCCTGTTTGCAGATCGATCAATTGCTGGAGGCGTCTCCCTTTGGTTTCTTCATCGACATTATCAGGTAAACGTTTGGAAGCCATTGTGCCGGGACGCTCGGAATATTTAAACATATAAGCCAGATCGAATCCGACTTGTTGCATCAGTTCCAGCGTCTGCTGAAAATCTGCTTCACTTTCGTTATGGAAACCGACAAATACGTCTGTCGAGATGCCGCATTCGGGGATGATACGACGGATGGCGGCAATCCGGTCCAAATACCATTCACGGGTGTATTTCCGGTTCATGTCTTTGAGTACGGAATTACTTCCCGATTGTACGGGTAAGTGGATGGCTTTGCATATATTCGGGTAACGGGCGATGGTTTCCAGTGTGGCATCGCTCATATCTTTAGGGTGGGAGGTAGCAAACCGGATCCGCATTTGAGGCACGGTACGGGCTACCGTTTCCAGTAGTGCCGGAAAATTTATGTCGGAGGTTTCGTCTTTGTAACGGTAGGAGTTGACGTTCTGTCCCAATAGGGTCACTTCTTTGAATCCGCGTCTCTGCAGGTCGATCACTTCCGCTACGATACTGTGCGGACTGCGGCTGCGCTCGCGTCCCCGCGTGTACGGTACGATGCAGTAGGTACAGAAATTGTTGCATCCGCGCATGATGGATACAAAACCTGAAATCGTCGTTTCGTCGATACGGGAAGGGCAAATGTCTTTGTACGTTTCGGTTTCCGAAAGCTCGATGTTGATAGCCTTTTCTCCTTTGGCGGCCTTTTCAATCAATAAAGGCAGGTCCATGTAAGCGTCGGGTCCGACGACGATATTGACATTTTTTTCCTGTTCGAATAGATTTTCTCCCAGACGTTCTGCCATACACCCCATAATTCCTACGAGTAGATGGGGATTCCTTTTGCGGATTTCAGAAAACCCTTGTACGCGTCCCCGTACCCGTTGCTCTGCATTTTCGCGGACAGAGCAGGTATTTACCAGAATGATATCCGCTTCGTTTTTATCTTTGGTGTGTTCAAAGCCTTTAGCTGTTAAAATGGCTGCGACAACTTCACTGTCAGCGACATTCATTTGGCAGCCGTAGGTTTCGATATAGAATTTTTTACCCATAAAAAAATATTACTTTTGAAGGTACAAAAGTAATATTTTCAAAGGGATATCTTTTATAAAAAGCGTAAAGATTCGCAGACTTTTAAACAGCTAATTTATTTTTGATTTTAGATTTACGATTTTTGATTCTGTCACACTTGGATGAAAAATTACATATTTATGTATGGAATTTGAAATCTCTTTAATTGTTGACTTGGTGTGTTTAATCAAAAATCAAAAATCGTAAATCAAAAATTATTTTAGAATCTTACTCCCACCGTAATCCGTGCCTGGTGTTCGTGGTATTTGTTGGATACGGGCTCTGCCATTACCGTATGAATGAGGTTGTCGATCTGGGTTTCCGTGTAATAGAAGATGGTTTCGTCTTTTGCAAACCGGTAGCTGTATGCGGCGTCACAATAGAACTGACCGAAGTTCAGACCGATACCGCCTGAAACCGTTTGGATTTTATCACCGCCCGGAATAGAATTTACAAAACTGTATTCTTTGCGTTTGTACGGACTTCCCATATAATTATAGCCGGCCCGCAAGCTGAATTGGCTGTTAAAACGGTATTCGGCTCCGACCCGGAAATTATGAGCTGCCGTATAGGTACTCTTGATTGCGGCGTTGGTTTCGTCGTAAAAACGGCTGTAGGGGCCTGCTGTGTATTTGGCCGAACCGTAATCCACATATTCGTAGTCTGCGCTGATGATCGCTTTTTGGTTCAATACCGTTGCAATACTTAAGATGGCCCGCCAGGGGGTTCTCATATCGAAATCGTATTTGTCGTAGTATCCCTGGGATTGGCTGATTTGTGATTCCCGCCCGGTATTCGGGTCTTCGGGAGTCCAGTAGTAAGCGTCAATATATGTTTCCCGGCGATAATTCATGTTATACCACGTGGGCGTATGAATAGCGGCACCGATACGGAGTTCCGGAATCGGACGGTAAATGGCTCCGAATTTCAGGTTGGTACCTACACCGTTGATCCGGACATTTTCAAAGAAGTCGTATGAATCAAAGCCGGACGGGGCATTTTCTTCACCGAGTTCAGTGTATTGGCTGCGGGTTTTGAAATAGGTCGTTTGCAAGCCGATAGTCATTCCCAAATACAGTTTGTCCTTGTAGTTCGTGCCGAAAGAAAAAGCATACTCACCCTGATATCCGTCTTCTTTGAGCAATTTGTATTGATTGACTAATTCCCCTTCTCCGACGGCCGGAGAATAGTACAATTGGTCATTCGGATTGATCAGGAATGTTTCGTACGCCTGTCCCAGTGTAAACGGATTCAGATCTTTCGGCTGGATATTGTCCGCCTGTAGAGCATAGGCATTGAGCTGGGAAGTTGAGGAATTGAGTACGGCGATATCCATCTGGCGGTTGTAGTTGCTCAAATTGGTATAATTGATACCGAAATTAAAACCCCGCCAATTGAAGTCGGGCGTATACAGAGAGAAAACTGCCCCCAGCGTTCCCATCTGGAAAGAAGTCTTATTGGCTGTACGGTTTCCCGATTTGATATCGTTGAAATTCAGTAAGGGGGTAAAGGCAGCCTCCGATTTCCGGAAAACACCGATTCCGGCAGGATTGGTACTTAAAGTCGAGAGGTCGCCTCCCAAGGCTCCGAATGCACCTCCCATGGCAGCCGAACGGGCCGTCCCTGTGGTTGTAAATCTGGAGAAACGCAGGATTTCTTCATAATTTTGGGCCGATGCTATGGTTCCCATAGTCAACAGTGCCGAAAGAATATATAATTTTTTCATTGGGTTCAGTTTTTAGTATAAAACGAAGTTTTTGCATTTTATCTTCTTCCGCCTGTTCGGGTAGAGCCACCACCGGAGCGGGTGGTTCCGGACGACCGTGTCGTACCTGTGGAACGAGACGGAGAATAACTGCTTCCGCCCGACCTTGTGTTGTTGTACGAAGGCCGTGTCGTATTGTTTCTGTTGTAATTATACGAATTGCTTCCCGGTCGTGTTGCCGGACGGGTATAACGGTTTGACTGACCGGATGTAGACGGCCGTGTCGTTGCCGGCCGTGTTGTCGTACCGGGTCTTACGCTGGTTCCCGGCCGGGTCATTCCCGGTCGCGTTGTGGTTCCCGGTCTTGTGCTTGTTCCTGGTCGTGTTGTTGTACCCGGTCGTGTTGTCGTTCCCGGTCTTACGCTGGTACCTGGCCGCGTTGTCGTACCCGGACGGGTCGTGGTTCCCGGACGGGTCGTTACTCCCGGTCGCGTTGTCGTACCCGGCCTTACGTTGGTACCGGGGCGGGTACCATAACCCGGTCGCGTATTGTTTCCCGGTCGCGTAGCATAGCCCGGACGGGTGCCGATTCCCGGACGCAGGTTGTTATCCGGTCGTATAGGTGCGGGTCTGTTATGAGAGGGGGGGTAATGTCCGCCGCCCCAAATAGGCGGATAAGGATAGTGGTGATGCCAATGCGGATAATATCCACCCGGATACCAAGGATCGTACCAGCCGCCCCATCCGTACCAACCGTTATACCAGGGTCTGTACCAGGGATCGTACCATCCGTTGTTCCAGCCGAATCCGAAACTCCAACCCGGATTTCCCCAACCCAGATTGAAACTCCAGTTGAATTGTCTGTCAAAAACAAAACTGTCATAACCCGGTTGATTCCAGGCAATCGTCCAGATGTATTTGGGGTAGGATCCGAAAAGGAAGGTCGAATAAAGTTCTATATTTGAAGAGGACGGAAACCACCAGTAACGGTTGTTGTCTGTATAAACATTCCAGTCCGGACTTACGGAAAGACTGAGAGCGATGTCTGTACCGTTGGCAATATAGCCGAATCCTTGGGGATATTGGGCTATAATCCGGGCTGCCTCACGCAAATCCGACTCACTGCCTTTAAAGCCACCGATCCAGTAACCGGTATTTTCATAGATCGTTTCGTTGATATCATTCGCAGATGACAATTGTGATTCTGCCTGATAAGCCAGATCTGCCGTATTGACTTGTTCTACGGTACCTTTGCGGCGGTTGATGACGGATGCCGTACTGCCTGTCCAATCTGATTCCGGTTGAGTGTAAGATGTCGTACCGGCTGATTTTGTCATGTCGATATGCTGTCCCGTTTCGGTTTCTACTTCCTTAACGATAAGCGGTTTTGCTCCAGGTACATAGTAGATGTCGTCTTCCATACTGCTGCTAAGGCTGCGGCTCGAATAGCAGGAGGTAAGGAGAAACACTGAAGCTATAATATATACTATCGATTTCATAAGATAATGATTTACTTGTTTATTAAATTACTATCAAAAAGTATACCATAAATTTTGGAATTCCGGGGTTATATACTGTATTTAACATGATTCCTCCGTTGTGTGGTATCTTTATCTGTTTACGGAATAAAAATACTCTTTTTCGGGTTATATATCTTAGTTTTTTGCTTAAATTTGCGACGTTTTACCAAAAAATAAGAAGATGGCCAAGTTTTTAACATCAAGAAGTGAAGATTATTCTCAATGGTATAATGAGTTGGTAACCAAGGCAGGATTGGCGGAACCGGCAGCCGTAAGAGGTTGTATGGTGATCAAACCGTACGGATATGCCATTTGGGAAAAGATGCAACGTCAATTGGATCAAATGTTTAAGGACACCGGACACGTAAATGCTTATTTTCCCTTATTGATACCGAAATCTTTCTTTTCAAAAGAAGCTGACCATGTTGAAGGATTTGCGAAAGAATGTGCTGTTGTGACCCATTATCGTTTGAAGAATGATCCCAACGGCAACGGAGTTATCGTCGATCCGGAAGCTAAACTGGAAGAAGAGTATATTATCCGTCCCACATCCGAGACGATTATATGGAATACATATAAAAACTGGATACAATCTTACCGGGATCTTCCGATATTGTGTAATCAGTGGGCGAATGTTATGCGTTGGGAAATGCGTACCCGTATGTTTCTGCGTACGGCTGAATTTCTTTGGCAGGAGGGACATACTGCTCACGCCACTAAGGATGAAGCGGTAGCCGAGGCCAACCAGATGGTGCGCGTATATGCCGAGTTTGCAGAAAAATGGATGGCTGTCCCTGTAATTATGGGTTCCAAGAGTGAAAGTGAGCGGTTTGCCGGAGCTTTGGATACATACACGATAGAAGCTTTAATGCAGGACGGTAAAGCATTGCAGGCAGGTACATCTCATTTCCTGGGACAGAATTTTGCCAAAGCTTTCGACGTGATGTTTACCAATCAGGCAGGTGAACGGGATTATGTATGGGCGACTTCCTGGGGGGTTTCAACGCGTCTGATGGGAGCTTTGATCATGGCACATTCCGATGACAACGGGTTGGTATTGCCTCCGAAGTTGGCTCCTTTGCAGGTCGTGATTGTGCCGATATATAAAAATCCGGAAGGACTTCAACAGATTCGTGATAAGGTAAGCGGTGTCGTAGAAGCATTGAAGGCAAAAGGAATTACCGTAAAATTCGACGATCGTGATACCCAGAAACCGGGCTGGAAATTTGCTGATTACGAACTCAAGGGAGTACCGGTACGTTTGGCGATAGGAGAACGTGATCTGGCAAACGATACAGTTGAGGTGGCCCGTCGCGATACCCTTGCTAAAGAAACGGTACCGATGGCCGGAGTGGTAGAATATATCGGGAAATTACTTGAAGACATTCAGGAAAATATTTATAAAAAGGCTCTCGGTTTCAGAAACAATATGATCACAAAAGTGGATTCTTACGACGAATTCAGGCAACTGGTCGAAACGAAGGGTGGTTTCTTCCTGTGTCATTGGGATGGAACGGCGGAAACCGAAGAAAAGATCAAGGCGGATACCAAAGCGACGATTCGTTGTATTCCGTTTGATAGTCCGGAAGAAGAGGGAAAATGTATGGTAACCGGTAAACCTTCGCATCGTCGGGTGCTGATAGCAAAAGCTTATTGACCGGGCTACCGGGATCAGGCTGCCCCAAAAGTCCGTATCGGGTAATTTTTAGGCGGGAGAATGTGCTGTCGGCAGACAGGGATGTTTCCCGTACCGGGAAATCGAAGGTCGGTTTTTGGGGTAGTTTTTGTAAAATATATTGGTTGTGGATAATAAATCGGGTTTTGGTAAGGTTTTGGTTGCGTGGTATGAGGAGAACCGCAGGGAATTACCGTGGCGGGATACGAATGACCCTTATCTGATATGGATATCCGAAATTATTTTACAGCAAACCCGGGTCGTGCAGGGCTTGGATTATTTCAATCGTTTTGCCGCCCGGTTCCCGGATGTCCGCTCACTGGCAGAGGCAAAGGAAGACGAGGTACTGAAGTATTGGCAGGGTTTGGGGTATTATAGTCGTGCCCGTAATTTACATGCTGCCGCCCGGGATATTATGCAACGTTTTTCCGGGTTGTTTCCTGTCCGTTATGAGGACGTTTTGTCATTGAAAGGGATCGGCGGGTATACGGCTGCCGCTATCTGTTCTTTTGCCTGGAATCAGCCTTATGCTGTTGTTGACGGAAATGTCTACCGGGTGTTATCGCGGGTATTCGGGATAGATATACCGATAGATAGTACGGAGGGAAAGAAGTTTTTTGCCGCTTTGGCGCAGGAGTTGTTATTGGTTTCCTGCCCGGGAGTTTATAATCAGGCTATTATGGATTTCGGTGCTATCCAGTGTGTTCCCAAGTCTCCGGCCTGCCTGTTTTGCCCTTTGCGCGAAAAATGTGTGGCCTTTGTTCGGGGGGAAGTAGAAAATTTGCCCGTAAAAGCCGGAAAAACCCTTGTAAAGCCCCGTTATTTCAATTATTTTCACATCCATTACCGGGATAATGTCCTGTTGGTGCAACGACGTGCCAAAGATATATGGCAAAATCTGTATGAATATCCTTTAATTGAGACAGAGAAGGATATGGAGTGGCCTGAATTGATCCGGACAGACGAATACCGGCATCTTTGGGAAGGGGCCGGAGAAATACACGTCGTACGCAGTGCGGGACCTTATAAACATGTCCTTTCTCATCGCATTATTTATGCCCGTTTTTATGAGATTCGGATAAACGTACTTTCTGCCGGTTTGACAAATTGTTTGCAGGTATCCGCCGATGATTTTGAAAAATATGCCGTTTCCCGTTTGATCAGTCTCTATCTGGAAGACAGGAACAGGTGAAATTTTCTTTTTATTGTTGTTTTTCGAGATATTCGGCCCAGATACGGGCAGCTTCCTCTACCAATTTTATGCAAGGACGTTTGGTGTAATACCGGGAAGTCCGTGCTTCCGGCAGGGGATCTGTATGTGCAATTTCTTTCAATCCGAGTAGTTCACTGCAATTCAGTGCTCCGTTTCTTTTTTTGAATTCTTCAGCTAATTCCTGTACCAGACGATAGTTTGCCGCTTTACCTTCCCGGTCTGACGGATCGGCAGTACCCGTTTGTAATCCGGCTAAAATGAACATGCCGCAGGCAGCTCCGCAGGTTTGGCGCATACGGCCGATACCTCCTCCGAAGGAAGCCGACATTTTCAGGGCCTGTTCGGGTGTATATCCGTAGAGGTCGGCAAATGCCGCACATACCGATTGTGAGCAATTAAAGCCTTGCTTGAATAATCCGACAGCCTTTTGAATCCTTTCTTCCATGACGATGACATTTGTATGAATGGTAACAAATGTATTATAATTTTGCGGTATAGAGAAAAAGGACAATCTTTTACTTTGTCCTTTTTCTGGTGAAATGATATTTATTTGCTTTTGATAAAATCGACGATTATTTTTTCCAGACTTTTATTGAGAGGGGCGTCGGGATTGTTGTATACTGCCGATATTTGAAAGATCTGGTCCTGAGAGTCACAGTCTTTCAATACATGTGTCATACCGGGAATGATGTATTTTTGTGCTTTCGGATAAGCATTGGCCAGTAATTCGACTTCTTCCGTAGGGCATTGCAGGTCGTTGGTCCCTGATATGAGTAGTACCGGTATATGCAGTTGCCTGATGTCTTGCGCCGGATCGTATTTAAACCAGGAGATCAGATAGGGCTGGACAGACGGCCGGAACAATGTATAGAGCAGGGGAGAAACATGACCAACTGTATCTCCTTTTTCGAGTTTCTCCAGTATCGGATTGCACATATCCAGAATCTGTTGCGGTTGTTTGGCGAGTTGTTTGCGGAGAATCTGGGAAGCCGGTCTTCCGGCGCCTGCCAGAGAAATAACTTTGCCGATCTCCGGGTTACTGCCTGCCGCTAAAATACCGATTTGAGAGCCTTCGCTGTGTCCGGCAACGATGACTTGGTTGAAACGCTTGTCTTTTTTCAGGTAACTGACCCAATCGTTGACGTCGTTCACATAGTCTTCAAAGCGCAGGTTTTTTTCCTGCAATCCGGCATTGCTGCTTTTGGCAATTCCTCTTTTATCGAAACGTAATGAGGCGATGCCGTTGGTACGTAACATCTCCGCCAGCATTTTCAAAGCATTGTTTTTCATCATCGGGTTGTTGCCGTCCCGGTCGGTCGGCCCTGAGCCGGCAATAAGTAATACAACCGGACTGTTTGAGGTGTTTTCAGGTACCGATAATGTCCCGTACAGGTCTCCTGTTGCGGTTTTCATGACGACTTCCGACTCTTGTCCGTATGACGACTGTGACATCAGACCCAATAGACATAGTGGCAGGCATAACGGTCCTACTAATAGATATAAAATAATCTTTTTCATAGTGTTATGGGTTTAAACGTTTATTTTGTAAAGAAAGCTGATCAGGTATACGGCCAGAATATCCCCGCCGATTATCGAAACGGCGTAAGCGATGCCCAGACGTGCACCTTTCAGGTTACAGGTTACTTTCAGGGCCTTGAACATCCATATCAGTGTCCAGACGATAAAGACAGTCGAAATAAGGGCCAGAAATGCTCCTGTCATGATTTCCGGGCTATTGAGCCATTCTATCGTTATGTCTTGAGGGGTTGCATGGATTAATGTCTGTAGCGGTTTACAAAAGCATAGCAGCGCTGTTGCGATTAAAGGCAGCTGTGCGAAAGCCGTGGTACCGAGGACATCGACGATGCGGATTCGGGAACGCGACAGAAGCAGACCTGAGGTGTAGAAGAGGAGTGCCGGTATCAGCCAGATAATCAGATGTTCGCCCAAAAATGTTGTAAATGTATTACTCGGAGCCCATCCCATGTGTAACAATCCTTGAAAATGTAATCCTGTGATCCACGATAGGACTATTGTAATGCATACCCCTGCAAATCCGTAAATCAGGGCCGGTATACCCGCTATTTGTATAAACGGATTCAGTATTTTTTTCCAAAATGAAATTTGCGTGTCCATGGCTTGTAAGTTAAGGTAGTTTTTCAATAAGATCGTCCAGTAGATTACGGACGGTCGGGTAACTTAAATTCATCTTTTTGGCCATTTCTTTGAGACTTCCTCCGGCCTTGACAAAGTCGATTACAAAAGTCTGCTCCTTTTCACTTAATTGTGCCAAAGGTGAAAGATCGAAGGTTCCGCAAATTTCCGTGCCGCATTGGGTACAAAACAATCGCCCGACTTTCAGAGGTGTTTCACAGGCCGGACAATGTAAGGGTAATTTTTTCTTTATATCCATAATTGCATTGTTTGCTTGTAGCAAATATAAATAATGTTTTATAATATTCAAATTATATTGAATAATATTTAATTTAACATCAATAATGTTGATATATTTAAATGTTTTTATTCCCGTGTGTTATCAAGTGTTTAGGCGATGTATCTTTTTATATTCGGAGGGAGATATTTTCATGTATTTTATGAAAGCTCTGCGGAATGTGCAGGTGGAATTGAAACCGGAGCGTTCCGCAATGTCTGTAATTTCAGTTTGCGGTTCCGTTTCGAGAAGGTGTTTACTTTCTTGCACTCGGAATTGGTTTACGTAGTCGGAAAAAGACACGCCGAGTTCTTTGTTAAATAATTGAGATAAGTAAGTTCTGCTGATTGGAAATTTTCGTTGTAGATCCGATAGACGTAAATCTCTGTATAAATAAGGTTTTTCTGTTTGAAACCATTGATTAATGGCTTGTAAATAATTTGTTTTTGCCTGGTCATATATCCAGTCTTTTTCCGGAATGTTTTCTTCGGAAGGGGTTTTCCAGCCGGCAGCAAATGAAATTTTCCAAGGGATTTCTTTTAGAAACAGAGCTTTATAGAAAAAATAATACCAGAGAATGAGAATGAATACTTTGTTGATTACATATAAGATCGTGTTATGGGTGACTAATAGTATAAAGTAAAATATATATAATGCGGATAGTACAATCATTATTCTTTTCAGCCAATAAAGGTCATAATCATCCGGATCGGATACATTTTCTTTAAGAAGTTGGGTATACTCGTTATTGTAGCGGAAAGTCAGATAGGCCGGAATGATCATATACAGCATGTTGCACAGGAGTAGTGTAATGCGAAAGATAATATCGATATCGGAAAGTGATAAAAGGTCTTGCATGCCGTGATAAACTGTCACTTCCTGTTTGAAAATGTAATAGCTTCCGAAAAGAAGGGTGAAACCGATAGCCGGAGATATAAAAAAACAAAAACGTTTGAATGTCAGATATCCCGGACGTAATATTTCGATGATATAACAGGTCGTCGTTGCCATGACATAACTTCCCGTGATAAGTACGATCGGTTGAAATAGTGCTGTGTTATCTAGAAATGGATTGATTATGAGGCGTATACTGATAAGTAGTGCCCAAAATAACATACTTAGTCCTAAAATAAATTTGGCTTTGCTGTGTTGTGGGTGTGCTATAAGGGTTATTCCTCCAAAAATACACAAGCTTAGGATCATCAGGCTTAAAATCAACTGAATATTTTTTAACATGGTAAATAAAGTTTTTCGATTATAAATCAAGATCTTAAAGAAAGGTGTTGCAATATATGCTCTTTTTGTATTTTTTGATCGGCTCTTTTTGTATGATTTGCGCCCTTTTTTGTGCAAAATGAGCTCTTGTACGCATGATCCCTCTCTTATTTTTGCTCTGTAGTTTTGGTGCGACAAATATAAAAAATGTAGAACTTAAAATGTAAAAAGATGAAAAAAACATGTTTACAATTTGTTTCAATGAAACGAATATTATCGATTATCGGAATAACCTTTATCAGTTTATCGGTTTTTTCACAGGAATCCTTTTGCGGTTTGTCCTGGGGGATCAAAAGTGGTGTGAATTGGAGCAATATTTTGACGGAGTCAAGTATATTTGATAGCGATAAGGATGAAATTTCGCCGAAGTGGGGATATGTCGGAGGCGGTTTTATCGATTATCGATTTACACGTACTTTTTCCTTGTCTTGTGATGTTTTGTTTTCATGTAAAGGAGCCAAAATGGATTTTTCTTCCGAACAAAGTGGACGATTGTTTTCGGATTTGTATTTTCGGTTGAATTATTTGGATTTTCCTGTAATGGCTAATTTCCATATTTATAAGGGATTGGCTTTGAAAATCGGATTACAACCCTCTTTTTTACTTTCAGCTAAAATGAAAAGTACAGCAATGAAACATCCGGTGTCTGTCCGGAAAAAAATAAATGCTTTCGATTGTTCCATGCCGATAGGTGTGGCTTATGCTTTTGATTGCGGATTGCTTTTCGATGTGCGGTATGCTTTGGGTGCCCGGGGTATATTGAAAACGTTGAGTAATGACGATCTTAATAATAATTCCGTTTTTTCCTTTACTGCCGGTTTTAGGTTCTGAAAAAAACTTTAATCATAAAACGAAGGATGAAAAAATTTAAATTAAGTATATTTTGGCTGGTTTGTTTGGTCATTTGTATCGTAGTAGCAGTTATTTATGGCTGGATAGACTATCGTTTTAAAGATGTGCAGGTTTCCGGGGTTATTAAAAATCTCGAGGATGGGCAACTGTTGTTGTACGGAGAACACGACGGAAAAGTGGATACGATTCAGTTGGACAAAGAAGGTTCATTTGTTTGTCATTTTTCTGAAAAGGAGATTCCCGGTGTTTATGTGTTGTGTATTCCGCAAACTTCAACCACGGTTTTTTTATATTTACGTGCAGGAGCTCGTGTACGGGTTTCATATGATGCGCTGCAATCGGACCTGACTCCGGTAATCACTGGAAATGTTACTGTAGAAAGTGAGATTATACGTAAAATTAATGAAGAATTCCTTGAAATGGAATTGGAACAGGTTGCTCAGAAAACTTTTTCGGAATATTCAAGGGAAATATATGATCGATACGATGGAGTCGTGAAGTTGTTGGATAAGGTGAAGAACCGGAAATTCGTAGCCATGGTTTTGAAAGAACTGAAGGCCCGGCGGGATTATTGTTTGTATTATTATAGAGTGGCTTATAAATTATGTATTTCGTTGGAAAGCGATGTTCAGGAGGAAGCTTTTTGGGAATTTGCCCGAAATCTGGATTTGAATAATATTGAGAATGCAAAGAGTGATTTGCTTAGTCTCGTTATTGCCTGGGATATGCAGACTGCGAAAATAGAAAGATCTGCCATCAATTGCTTGTGTGAATTGAAAAGACGGGTATCAAATCAGGAAGTTTTGAATTATATGTCTGAACAATACATGGTTTCTGCTTTATGTAATGAAACTTCTTCGGATGAATTAACAATGGTGTATGACTTCTTTGTTCAATTATGTGACGATTGTGATATTTTATGTAAGGTGGAGAAAGAATATGAGGCTGTCAAAAGGGCTTTAACAAGGTTTGCTCCGGGAAAAGAAATGATTGATTTGGAAATGTTTGACAGAGATGGTAACAGTGTACGTCTTGCCGATGTGAAAGGTGATCTCGTTTATGTGGATATATGGGCGTCGTGGTGTGGATCTTGTTGTTATGAAATGGCTTTTCTTGAAAAACTGGTGGAAAGATATAAGGATTCTCTTCATTTGGAGGTTGTCAGTCTTTCAATCGATAAGAATGAAAAAGCCTGGCTGGCAAGAGCACCGGAAGATCGTCCCGGCTGGAAGCAATATCAGGCTACGGAGCTTTCACAAAGAATTCTTGAAGAAGAGTATCATATTACAGCAATACCTCGTTTTATGCTGCTGGACAGAAATGGAAAAATTATTGATGCTCATGCTCCTAGACCTTCTGACGATATAATTCACCAATTGATACATCGTTTTTTAACTTCTCGGGCTATGGTACAAGGGAACTTTTCCCTTGTACTGGATAATACTTATTGATTTTTCGTTTTCAGTATCGGAAGAAAGAGTTTTGAAAAAGCGGATGGGGGAGAGTAAAAAATATATTTTGTTTTTGTAAGGCTCGAGAAGATATAAATCGTTTTATTATTAATTTGTAAATTTGTTATGTGGGGGCGGCGGTTTGTGGAGACAGATGTACATCCGAATGTCATAAAAAAGTGAAGATGGATGGAAAGTACAGAGGTAATATTTGAAACAGAGCGATGGAAAATTTGAATTTTTATATTTTGACAGGAGGACCCGGGAGCGGGAAATCGACAGTGTTGAATTTATTGTTTTCAATGGGATATCCTGTTGTTCCGGAAGTCGGAAGAAAGATTATCCAGGAACAGGTTTCCATAAAGGGAAATGCACTCCCCTGGGGCGATACATGTCGTTATGCAGAACTGATGTTGTTGCAGTCGGTACTTGATTTCGGGAAGTTTGCGTCTTTGAATATACCTCGTTTTTTTGACCGGGGTATACCCGATACCTTGGGATATTGTCGTTTTGCCCGTATTCCGGTCAGAAAAAAGTTGGAATCTGCTGTCCGGAATTATCGGTATAATCCGGTGGTTTTTGTATTTCCGCCCTGGGAGACTATTTATACCCGAGATTCGGAAAGGAAACAAAGTTTTCAGGAAGCCCGGGATACTTGTCGTACTATCCGGGAAGTATATGAAGAGAACGGCTATCGGACTGTTGCCGTTCCCTTTTTGCCGCCGGAAGAACGTGCTGTGTGGATTTTAAATTATTTGAATCTTCCATCGGTTTGTGCTTCGCGGCTTTATTGAGTTCCGGAAAACACAGAGGAAATGCCCTCTGTGTTTTGGTATAGAAATAGAACGTTTTAGCGGTTTCGGAGGTGCTGTTATTCGCTTTTCAGTGCATTTACAGGATTGGCGGTAGCCGCCCGCCAGGTCAATGCACTGACGCATAGCAAAGCAATTACAACCATAATAACAAAGGCCAGGGCAAATATCCACCAGCTTAATTCTGTTTTGTATGCGAAATTATCCAGCCAGATTTGAATGACATAATAGACAATAGGGCATATCAAAATAAAGGCGATCAATAAACGTTTTATAAAATCCTTATTTAATAAGACCAGCATTTGCATTTCTGTTGCACCCATTACTTTTCTGACTCCGATACTCTTTGTTTTTTGCTCGATAAAAAAGACAACGAAAGCCAGTAATCCCAGGCACGCGATCACAATCGACAATCCTGTAAATATCAGCAGGCGGCGTGCGAACAGGTCTTCATCTCCATAGAGTTGCGTGTAGTCGTTTTCCATAAAACTATACTGATAGAAAGTCTGGGGATACAGTTCTTTGTAGCATTTCTCGATATAGGCCAATGCTTCCTGCCGCTTTTCCGGGACAATCCGAATGTATACATCCGCCATGCCTTGAAAATCGTTTAAGTAGCCGAAACACAAAGGTGTGATTTTTTGATGCATCGATTTAAAATTGAAATCTTTCACGACACCGGTTTGCTGTTCTGTTAAATAAGTGTGATCAGGTGATTTTGACGCGATTTCTTTTGCCATTTGCTGATTCATCAGAAAACGGCCTTTGTTGTTTCCTCCTTCACGGTAGGCTTCGCCTTCTACCAGTTGCAATTCCATGACATCCATAAAATATTCATCGACCCAAATGATATGTCCCCCCATATTTTCATCCAGTCCCGGAATTTTTAAATAGCTTCCCCGTTCATTGATATCGTAAATGCGTGATTTTGCTGCCGTCGCATTTACGATGGCGGGATTTTGTAAAAGAAGTTCCCGGAATTCCGGAAATTTTTTCATCAACACCGACTCCCCATGTCCGTTTACCATAACTACATTTTTCGGATTATATCCCGGATCCCGCTGTTTCATGAAATTTACCTGTTTGAAAATCAGGAGTGTGGAAATAATCAATCCCATGGAGACGGCAAATTGCAGTATCATCAGACTTCCTTTTACCCGTTGTAAGGCAATACTTTCATTTCGTTGTGAATTTAAAGAATCCAGACGGTTCATACGCGTCAGGTAGAAAGCCGGATACAATCCCGACAACACTCCGCATAGCAAAGGAATACCGGCCAATAGAATCATTCCGTTCCAGATATCTATTTCTAAGTTAAATCCGTATCCCAGCCATTGCGACAAGGAGGGGAATACCAGCAGAGCTACGATCCAGGCTCCGAACATGGCTAAAAAGCAGGTAAATACGGAATCCATAACGATCGATCCGATCAGCATACCGCGGTTGGCTCCCAGGGTACGTTTTACTCCGATCACCCTTGTTTTATCTGCCAAACGGGCGGTTGCCATGTTTACGTAATTGATGATGCTTACAATCAATACCAATATGGCTATCAGAATTAAAATATTGATATTGGAGCGATTACCGTGAGTGGAAAAATCGACCGCAGGCGTAAAGTAAAGTTCCTTATAATCCTGCAATTGCAGGTAGGGGAGGTTTTCTTTTATGTTCTCCGGTTCATATCCGAAACTTTCCATTTTCCGGGTATATAATTTCCGGAATTTCCCAAGTAATGCCTCCCGGTCTGTTCCCGGGAGTAATTCCAGGAAGGTTTCCCAGTTTGCAGACCGCCACGAATCGCTATATCCTTCCTGCCAGTTCTTATCCACATAGTGCAGGTTAACCAATATTTCCGGTTTTCTCAGAGCCGGATTTACAATGTCTTTGAAAACGGCCGAAACGGTACAATGAAATTGCCCTCCCATTACCAGTTGCTTACCGATGGGATTTGCATCTCCGAATAATTTCCGGGCCATTTTTTCACTTACCATTACCTGGTCGGTTGTTGCAATCCCATTGGGTTCTCCCTGTAGAATCTGTAAGGAAAAAAATCTGGGATAACAGCTATCTCCCAATACGACCGGTTCTTCCGTGTAAAGTTCCTCCACTCCTTGCTGGGGTGGAATGTAAAGGGCTATGCCCATCATCATCATCCGGCAGTATTCTTTTATTTCCGGAAAGCTACCCGCCAGCCAACCTCCGTAAGCCCCCGGAGTGATCCCCCAATCGGCAGTCTTTACCCGTACAATATTTGCCCGGTTTTTTACATTTTCATCATGATTTAATTCTGCATGTACGTAGGTGTATAAAATGATTATGGCAGTGAAGGCCAATGTCATACCGATACAATTGACTAAAAAAGAAAAAGGCTTATTGCGTTTACTTCGTATCCATTCTCTGAACTGTGACCACATTATGTTGTATTTTTTGAGTTTATTTATTCTTGTTTTCAAAAAATATGCCAACACAATAATAACTTGAATGTCTGTAGTTTAGGTGTAAATAATGGGATTCGGCTGTCAAAAAAATAGACAACAGTGTCAAAAAATTAAACGATTAGCCGGAGAATAGCCCCATACGGCGATTATAGTTTTTGCTGACGCAACCATATTTTTATCAGCAGGCTTTGCGGCAATAGTTTTGAAACGATGTGAAAGAGTTTGGTAAAAGAGCCGTAGATCGACATGTCTTTTCGTTTTTTAGCATCTTTCAGGGCTTTGTGAGCGACTTTGCCGGCTGTTACCATGCCGGCGAAGTACCGGGTTGCTTTCGGGGCTCCGATTTGTGCTTTTTCCAATAAGGGAGTGTTTATCCATCCGGGACAGACTGCGGTGACGGTAATGGCTTTTTCTTTGAGTTCTATATTCAAAGCCCGGGAATAATTTCTTACAAAGGCTTTTGTCGAACTGTATATATTTTGATACGGAAGCGGCAGAAAAGCGGCTGCGGAAGCTATATTGAGGATATGACCGCCTGCTTTTATGTAGGGAATGCACACCAATCCCATAGCGACGACAGCACTGCAGTTCAAATCAATCATATTTACAGATTCTTCAATGCTCAAATCGTTGTATGAGCAGAATTTTGCAAAACCGGCATTGTTGATCAGAAATAAAATATCCGGATCATGTTCTTTTAAATAGAAAGAAAAGTCTTCTATGGCTTTTATGTTTGACAGGTCCGTCGGGAAAATTTTTATTTTTTCCCCGCAATCCGTCTGTAGCCGGATCAGTTTTTCTTCATTTTTGGCGATGGCCCATATTTCGTCTATGTTTTCTTCTCTGAGGAGCAGTTTTACGAATTCTTTGCCTAATCCTCCGCTTGCTCCTGTGACAATTGCTATTTTTTTTCCCAGTCCGTTCATCGGTTTTACATTAGATTATGATTTGATACGTATTCGTTTCGTATCTGTTTAAGTTGGAAAAAGCCGTATATCATAATTGATAAATCAAATATAGATAAAAATCGGGAATGCCGGGGACTGGGCGAATATGTTGCCGATAAATTACCGGGGAAGGGGATGAATAAAAATGAACCGGGCTCCTCGGGTGTAGGTGGTGTCGAGTTTGACTTCTCCTTGAAGTGCTTGCGCAATCAGGCGGCAAATGTGTAAGCCCAGACCATTGCCTTGGGAAAAAGAATTCAGTTTCTCGAAACGATTGAATATTTGTTCGGCTTTGTCAGAAGGAATACCCGGTCCGCTATCACTGATGGCAAAGATTACCTGCTGTTCCTGTTCATTGATGGTGTATGTCAGGTTGATTTCTCCCTGTTCGGTATATTTGACAGCATTGTTCAGAAAATTCAGAAGGATTTGCTGTACACGCATGCTATCCGTTACAAGGGTATAAGTATCTTCCCGGGTTGCGGTAAATGTCATTTTAACTCCGGGTTTTACCTTATCTTTTGTACTGTCGACAACTGTCTGACAGAGTTCATTTATTTTATAGGCAGATTTGACGATTTTTAGTTTACCCGATTCCATGGCGGATAGTTCCAGTAAATCGTTGACTAGTTTGAGTAATAACTCACTGCTGTTTAAAATCAGGTTGGAATAAGTTTTCAGTTCACTGTTTATGTTTTGAGCCTCGGAAGCTATCAGTTGTGAAAATCCGACTATCGAATTGAGAGGGGTGCGTATTTCGTGGCTCATATTCTGAATAAAGACGGTTTTTATCCGGTCGGAAGCTTCTGCCTGGTCACGGGCCTGTACTAGTTTTTCCTGGGTTTCCAGCAAGGTCATTTTTTCTTTTTTAAGTGCTTGTTCCGACTGTTTCAGACGTTTTACAAGACGCCGGCTGTGTAAGTGGAAAATGAGTATCAGAATCAATAATACGGTCAGCAGGGATACAATATATCCCATAAGAGATTTGGTATTATGTTCTGCTTCGAGTTCGGTTTCTCTGTTGCGTTGGTTTAAGCTTTCTACATCATTGAGGATCTGAAGTTCTTTGTATTTTTCCAGATTCCGGGTTTGATTGAGCTGATGCAGGACGGTGATATATTCTTTCAGGGCCTTTAATTCCTTGTCTTTTTCTCCTAAAGCCTGTGCAATCTCTATTTGATAACGCAATAATATATGATTCGGAACCTGACGTTGAAGAGGGGGCTTTTGCCACAGGCTGTCCAGAAATACAGAAGCTTTCTCATATTGATTTTTGGCCATGTGATAATAGAGATGAGGCTTGGGGTCGAGTCGGGTAAAATGCCAGTAGACGTCCTCGCTTAAGGAGCACATCTGTTGTAAATGGGCATAGCAGGAATCGACTTCTGCAGCAGACAGACCGGGGTAGTTGTTGAGCATACGACGGTAAATGGCGTAATAGGACGTATAGTAATTCCGGTATATACGGCCCTGTTTGCGGTAGTAGCGTTCGAGATCGTGTATGTATTCCAGTAATTTTTTATCCGTTTCTATGGCTTTTTTATATTCTTCACTGAAGGTGTAAAGAATACTCAATTGGGTAAGAACCGAAGCTCTTAAATAGTAGTTTTCAGGAGGAAGCTGGCTCGTCAGCTTTTGCTGTTCTTCCAGGTATTGAGTGTAAATGTCGCTTTGTATGGAATACCCCAGACAAATACACAATGTACGTAATTTTAAAATCCGGTCGTAGATATCGATTTCTTTGTTCGCATCCGCTTTGTATTCTTTTAATAATTGCTTCAGATGTTCGGCTTTCTCTTCTTCGGAGGCATTTCGGCTGTATATGCTTTCCCATTGTCCTTTCAGGAATACGATCAGGCCTTTGCTGCCTGCTGTCGGTGTGAGTTTCTCTGCTAAGGAGATGTAGTATTTTATAGAATCGAGCTTATTTCTGTTGCCTAGTTCCAGTAAAGCTTCTATTTGTACTTTTTCATCATTGACTTTACAGGCTTCCGAATAAAGTTGAAGGTAATATTTCAGGCGTTCGTTTTTGTTGGAATTGTCCGCCAAATGACGCAATAGGGTATAACGTTCGGTTTGGCGGGTGGTATGGGAAAGCAATCGGGCCAGACTGTCCTGTATATGATGAGATCTCGTATTACCAATTACCGGAACGACAATACACAAACATAGAAATAATATTGCACACAGACGCAAGAAAGCTGTCATATCCAATTTTCTTATTATACAAAGATAATAAAAATATATATATTTTATAATATATGTTTTTCAGTTGAAAAATCCTACTGTATGCCGGTTTGTTTGGATGAAATTTATGGACTTTAAATTTTGCATTTTGATTTTTTAATCTACTCAAATAAAGATTATTGCGATATTCGAATAGAACAACTGATAATAACGGTGTGTTTATAAAAATATTTTCAATATTCGGGTGCGATTTGTGACTATGGCATTGATATTATTTCTACCTTTGTGGTGCAATGAAAAAGTATTTGACAGGCATATTGTTCGGTTTGTTTTTCTTGTTCGGTTTGTGTGAAATAACCGGGTATGGAAATCAGATAAATTCACTGGAGGATTTTGTGTCTGTTCAGGAATCCGGAACAGGGGTAAATGCAGTTACTGCATGTGCCGACGGAAGGGAATTCGACGTATTTTATCTGTATCTGGGAGAGATTCCGGCAACTATTGTCGTTACTTCGAGGGGAGGAAATTTTTTTCGTACATTGCGATTTCAATCTACCATTCGTGTACTTTCTGCAATAGATATTCCATTAGTGGAAAAGAATTCCAAAGGAGAATATTTTCATTTTAGTTTTGGGAGGACGTCCTACCGGTATTTTATATATACCTTGCGGCGTTTGTTGATTTAACCTGTATTTTATTTTCGAAGGATATATACCGGGGATAGGTATGTCCGCAATTCACTTTACACTGTTTATAACTTTCAGTAAGCCGGGGAAATTTCCGGTTTTCTGTCGGGTGTTTTCAGTTGTCGGGAAGAAACTGATATCCATTTCTGACGGAGAGCTTACAGCTTGAGCGGATGAAATGTATTTCCCGGCATAAAATCAATTTGAACGAATTATTTATTTTTAAAATTATTGGGCTATGTCAAGTTTATTATTGTATACATTGGGGATGATGGGATTGACTTTTTTCATCGGTTTTTTTGTTGCAGCAATCATTAAAACAATTGCTAATTGGGCTGATTTTTTGGATTATTATCATTTTTACCGGAAGAAAATACTGAAGGTAAGAAATATCCGGACGGAGGAGCCGGCGGTAATGGTGAAAGGGCCTGCACGGAAAGAAAGGATGCACGAGGATATCTATCGGAAGTTGCGGCATAAGGCAAATGAAATATGGAACGGTTTCAGGTTACATAAGAAAATAGCTATCTGATTTCTTTAATCCTACAGGTTACTTTTGCTATGGAAAATATTGATTTTTATAGTTTGTTCCAGGGAGTCGGTACGATGGCCGCCGGCGGATGGTTGCTGGCTGTGACACGTATTGCTTTGGTTATTCTGGGTTGTGCAGTGATTTATTTAGGTTGGAAAGGTGTACTCGAGCCCATGATTATGATTCCGATGGGATTGGGTATGATTGCTATCAACTGCGGTACATTGATGATGCCGGAAGGCGGATTGGGAAATCTGTTTCTGGATCCCTTGGCCAGCGATACGGATGAGTTGATGAATATTATGCAAATCGATTTTTTACAGCCGATTTATACCTTGTCGTTCAGTAACGGGTTGATCGCCTGTTTTGTGTTTATGGGGATCGGTACGTTGCTGGATGTCGGTTATCTGCTCCAACGTCCCTTTGCCAGTATTTTATTGGCTTTATGTGCCGAATTGGGAACTTTTCTCACATTGCCTATTGCTTCGGCTATGGGACTGACATTGAAGGAAGGGGCTTCTGTGGCAATGGTCGGAGGTGCAGATGGTCCGATGGTATTGTTTACTTCTTTGGTATTGGCGAAGCATTTATTTGTGCCGATAACGGTTGTCGCTTATCTGTATTTAGGGTTGACTTACGGAGGATACCCCTATCTGGTGAAATTATTGGTACCCAAGCGTTTCAGAGCCATAAAAATAGAAGAAAAGAAAGTTCCTAAGAACTATGCCCCCAAAGTCAAGTTGGCTTTTGCCGTCATTTTATGTGCTGTATTGTGCTTTTTGTTCCCTGTGGCTTCTCCTTTGTTTTTGTCATTGTTTATAGGGGTGGCAGTCCGGGAATGTAAAGAGAGTATGAAGCATGTGTATGAATTTATGAGCGGTCCGTTATTGTATGGCTCTACGTTTATGCTGGGATTGTTGTTGGGGGTATTGTGCGATGCTCATTTGCTGATGAGTCCTGTTATCTTGAAGCTGTTGATTTTGAGTGTTGTAGCCTTGTTGTTATCCGGAATAGGAGGAATTATCGGAGGGTATATCATGTATTTCCTGAAAAAAGGAAATTACAATCCGGTTATCGGTATTGCCGCAGTAAGTTGTGTTCCGACAACGGCAAAGGTGGCTCAAAAGCTGGTAAGTAAGGATAATCCTGATTCTTTTGTACTTGGACACGCTTTGGGCGCCAATATATCCGGGGTCATTACTTCGGCTATTATTGCCGGAATTTATACGACGATTATTCCGTTGCTATAATATTTTGCCACTTATGTGGCAAAATATTATATACCCGTTTATTTGTCCGGACAGCTTTCGGATTAGCCGGTTTTTAAAAACATAACCAAAAAATTCCGGAAACGGACGTAACGGAAATATTTTTCCCGGATACAGGTTATAAAAAGCTTCCGTTTTTGAGCCGACGGTAAAAGGTGGGCTCTCCACACAATAGCATTGAGTGTGGTACGGAAGTATTTGTCTATAATTTTCCGGACAGGTATGGGTTGTGTTTGTTGCAGCCGTTTGATTTCTTTCATGACGGTCAGGTATCCGGCTATATTTTCATTGGAGAAATTCCGGGTCATGATCGATCCTTCTCTTAGTCTGCGCCGGGAAAATATTTGCGGAATGTAACCGACCCGGGCGGCGTAGAGGTATAGTTGAAAGCAAAACAGTTCGTCTTCGTGGATGATTCCGGGGTAGAACGACAATCGGTATTGCCGGAGAAAGGCCGTGCGTATCAGGTTAAGCCATACCGGTGTCCGGAATGTGTGTGTATCTAATTGATGGTCGAACCATTCAATTCCTTTTTTGACTCCCTGTTCGGCTTTATGGATGTAATTCTGGGCATGGTAGTTGCCTGTGTTGATTGTTTGTGCGTCGAAAAATACAAAATCGAGATTCTGCTCTATGCATTGCCGGTAACACTGTTCCAAGGCATTTTTTTCGAGCAGGTCGTCACTGTCCAGGAAGTATATAAATTCACCTTTGATATATTCAAGCCCTTTGTTGCGGGCAGCCGATACGCCTTGATTCGTTTGGGTATAGATCCGGATGCGGGGGTCGGTATTTGCCAGTTCACGGATGATGAAAGGACTGCGGTCGGTAGAACCGTCGTCGATGACAATGATTTCGATGTCCCGGAGGGTTTGTTCTCTGGCGCTTTCAATGGCTTCACCGACATAGGCTTCGGTATTGTATACCGGGATGACGACACTGATTTTCGGGATATTCATAGATCAGAGTATAAACAATTATCGTACAGGTTTTATCCATGTTTTTTGTTCGAAATCGTATTGTCTGACAATACGTCCCGGATTGCCGGCGCAAACGGAATAAGGAGGGACATTGCACGTAACGACTGTACCTGCAGCAACGACTGTGTGTTTGCCTATCGTTATTCCGGCCAGGATAACGGCATTAGCGCCGATCCATACATTGTCCTCTATGGTGACGGGGATCGTCGTAACGCCTTGTTTACTGATCGGTTGTGTGATGTCCCGGTAATTGTGATTAAGACCTGAGATAACGATGTTTTGAGCCAGATTTACTTGGTTCCCGATAGTGACAGGTCCGATAACAGTATTGGATAAGCCGATCCGGCTGTGGTTTCCGATGATTACGGCACCGACCATATTGTTTATTGTCGAGAAACTCTCGATAACAGAATAAGCACCGAGCTGGAAGGCATTGAACGGGACGAGGTCTTTACGGACATTACCGTAGATAATGCTTCCTTTCGAACGTTTCAGATAGAACGGTTGTAACAGGCGTAACCAGCGGCGGGGGCGTGTTTTTACCGGATGTACGAGCAGGTGAAGTACCTGTTGCTTTAGGCGGGGATTATGCCCGAGTTTTTTTTTGAGTTTGGTTAGCATGGTCTTGTTTTTTGCGGCATCTTAATGTTTCAGCGATTTGTTTCTTTACACGGGGCTTTTTCCTGCATTCCGGATGCGTCGATTTTATCGGCACTGCATGCCCGGAGTCCGGAGCTGATTTTTCCGGGGCATTCCGGGGGGACAACCGATAAAATCGATGATTGACGGCTGGACCATTTATGTCCGGTCGGAGTCCGGAAGATGATTACAGAGCAGAAAAAAAATATCGTATTATTCATACTTTAATGTTTTTGGATGACGTCTTGATAGACATTCAGTAGCTGGTGTGCCGTTTGTTGCCAGGAAAAATGTTTTACCCGCTCCAGGCCATAGTCGATTTGTTTCCGGCGGAGAAGTGGATTCTGTTCCAGTTCAATGAGGACTTTCGCTATGGTCTCAGCCTTTTCCGGATTAATTAAAAGAGCATCTTTTCCGGCAATTTCCGGGATGGCAGATGTGTTTGAAGTAATCACCGGAGTACCGCAGGCCATTGCTTCGAGCAGAGGAATACCGAAACTTTCCCGTAAAGAGGTGTAAAGAAAAACCGAAGCTCTGTTGTAAATGGCCGGTAGATCCGTGTGCGGGATATAGCCGGGGTAGCGGAGCATGGGTTTGATTTCTTCTATCTGCTCCTGGTGCAGTATACGGTCGATTGTGTCTTCTTTTAAATCAGCAATCAGCAAAGGCAGCCGTTTTGCCGATTTTTTCAGATAAAGGCTGTATGCTTTCAATGTTCGCGGCGTGTTTTTTTTCGGATCGGTATTTCCCAGAAAGAAAAGGTATTCTTCGTCCGGCAGGTATTTTTGAATTTGTGTCCGGGAAATTTCCAGTGGCTGAAAGCGTTGACTGTAACCGTTGTGGATGGCTGTAATCCGGTTTTCCTCTAAATTCAGGAACGACCGGATCCGGTTGCATTCGAAGTTTGAAACGGTAATGATCTTCCGGCAATGTTTTATTATCCGGGGTACGATCAAACGACGGTAATACCGTCCCATATTTTGGTAGAACGAACTGTTTTTTCCGGCCTTTTTTTCCAGAAATATAATATCATGCAGGGTCAGTACCAGGGGTACGGAACAAAAAACAGGGGCTGTATTACTGGTACAATGCAACAGATCGGGTTTGATACGCCGGATGGCCCGTGGTAAAGCAAACTGTTCCCAAAGCGGGTAAGAGGGACATTTGATTTCAACGATATGAAAGTTGGATGTCGGTGTCAGGCAATGGTCTTCACCGGGAGCCGTCAGGATGTAATATTCATTTTCCGTATCCAGTTTTTGCAGTTCCCGAATGACTTCGAGTGCTACAAAATCCATCCCGTGTTTGTTGGGACGAAAAATCCGTTGGGCTTCAATCGCAATTTTCATCAGCGTAGCGTTTTACTACTATTTATGGGTTAATCCCTTTTTCAGTACTCGTAAATTTTTTGTTTTCTCCTTTTAAGCGGAAATGATTGAGTACCATCATGACAAATAGTTTGGGTAGTTTGTTGATTGACTTTTTGAAATCCTCATCGACCATTTTATCGGGTATGGCCAGACAAAGAGTGATTCCCATAATGATAAATAGTCCCCACCATTTTATAGCAAGCGGCCAGTCTAAAATTTGCATGAGTCCTCCCATGACGATGATTCCGCCGAAAAGAATGAGGCGGGGAGGGAGTATCCATTGGATCAGTTTATCGCTGTAATCGAGATTACCGGAGAAGATGGCTTTGGGCAGGTCCCTGTATACACGTCCCCATTGTCCGATCTGTGTAGCCAGCCATCGTCTCCGTTGGTTGTAAAATCCTTTTTCTCCCTGCGTTTTTTCGTCGTATACCCATACATAATCGAGGAATTCGATGAAAATGCGTTGTTTGAGCAATAGTACTTCCAGTTCTTTGTCTTCGCCGGCTGTATGCAGGTGTTTAACGTTGTTGCGAAACCATGAGTAATCGAAAGCCATACCTGATCCGATAAGGGCAGAAGAAATGCCTAAATTGACATGTCCGCGACGGAATATCGAGTTATTCACTTCTTCGCTGATTCCATCGAGAACGGCAATTTCCGTATTCCGGTTTTTAGCGGTACGGTGTGTTTGTACGGCTTTTATACCGGCTTCAAAGGTTTTATTTATCTCATTGAGGAAATCCGGTTCGACAAGGTTATCTGCATCCAGGATGACGACGATATCGTATTTGTTGGGATCGAGGTTGTCTATGGCAAAGTTGAGCGCTTTGGCTTTTGAGCTTTTTTCATAGTTGGCTTTCAGAAGGATAATCGGTAAACGGGACAACCGTTCGTTTGTATTGTCCTGCATGTGGTCGGATACGACAACTACATCGTAGTATTCTTTGGGGTATTCCTGCCTTAAAAACGAGCTGATTACGGATTCGATGATCCGGTCTTCCCGGTAAGCCGGGAAAATGATTGCAAAACGACGTTTTTTCCGGGCTTCCGGATAATGGAATACCCGTTTGCGTAATGAAGCCAGCGTGAATATCAACGGATAACTGACAGCTACGGCGGCTAATATCCAGCAAATGTATTCAATCAAGTATATGATTTCCCAAAGGTTCATCTTATTTCTTTTTGTTTTTTAATGAAAAAAAGTCCATGCATCCTTTACAAATGGCTTTTGCCTGTCGTGTTCTTCCTTTCAGCAAATTTAACATTATATTTTTAGGAATAGCTATCGTCAATTGGTAAAATAAAGCGATCCATTTTTCTGCTCCCGGACAATTACGCCAGGAATACAGTAGGCGGTTGCGATTGAGATAATAGGTTTTCAACGGACTGTCGTTTCCCGTAGACCGGCTTTCCTTGTGGTAGACAGTGCAGGCAGGTTGATACCACAACCGGTATCCTTGCCGGGTCAGCCGGCTACACCAGTCCATTTCTTCGTAATAGAGGAAAAATATTTCGGACATGTTGCCGATTTCTTCCAGAATTTCTTTTTTGAACATGAGAGCTGCCCCGTGCAGGAAGGCCGTCGGACCCGGAATATCGTACTGCCCTTTGTCCGGTTCGTCATATCCGGTGGCATGATTGCGCAAGGTGTAGCGGGTCATTGGGGTGAATCCGGCATACTGGATGGCGTAAGGTGGAAATGCAAAGCGTATTTTCGGACTTACGGCTCCTATATCGGGATTGTTTTCGAGTGTATCACAGAGAGCGGACAGACTATCGTCTTTAATATAGGTGTCGTTGTTGAGCAAAAAAATATATTTTCCCTGAGCCTGTGCTATCCCCAGGTTGTTGCCTCCGGCGAAACCCAGATTTTGTTCACTCCGGAGAACGATGGCATGCGGATAACGCTGCCGGAGCATGGCTGCCTCATTTTTCCGGGAACCGTTGTCTACGACAATGATTTCGTAGGTACGGGTATGCAGGTGTTCCTGTACGGAATCGAGTAAGTCACAGGTGTCGTTGAAGCCGTTGTAATTAACTGTAATAATCGATATTTCAGGTGTTTGCTTCATGCTGATTCAATTCTCTGTCGTAATATGGCGCAATATACAGGATGGCCATTAGTGTATATACGATAATACCGTTCGGATAATTCAATACTTCGTTTCCGTAGCAAGTGACCAGAATTCCGCTGATCGCTGCAATGATGGCATATAATTGTCCTTGCAGTTCCCGGTTGAGTATCCGGAAAGAAGCGATATAAGTCGCTTTGAATAATATGGCCAATAAAATAAGAAGGTATAGCGTAAGGCCTGCAATTCCTGTTTCGACAAGTGTCATGACATACCAGGAGTCTGTTGCCATATAGGTGAGGGGATCGTGCCGGTTGACCGGTCTGAAACGGTCGGCTTTGTCTCCCGCTAATCCCAGGCCTATTCCGAAAGGCTTGTCTTTCATCAGGTGATAAACCTGTTGTTGGTTGTTTTGCCTGATCTGGAAAGAAGCGTCGTTTAGATCGAATGCCGAGCGCATACGCCGGATCAGACGATTGCTGTTGCCGATTGTCGTGTAATTCAGAAATACAAAACTGCCGATCAACAGAACGGCTGTCGTAAAAATGGCTTTTGTATTCCGGCACAGCACCAGGTAAACGGCGAGTCCTACAAACGGAATTGCCAGCGAACTGCGGGTGCCGGAAATAACAAGTCCGTATCCTCCGCCTAAAGCAGCCAGCCAAAAGAGTATTTTGAGCCATTTTTTTCTTGCGTAAAATCCGGAAATGCCGAAAACGACCAGGGATAGGCCCATGCTCGCCCCATAGCTGGCAGCATCACTGAAAAAAGAAAAAAAGCGGATACCGGTGTTGATGAGGTGAGTGCTTCCGCCTCCTTCTTCAAATAACCAACGTAATTCTGTTGTATCGAATCCCTGGTTGCGTTGCCAATATCCTTTGAATGCCGCTAATAGGGTCAGGCTGGCCCATATGATCAGCAGCCATTGGAAATTTTTGTAACGGGTAAAGAAAACCGGTACCAGAATAGCGCAGAATAAAGGAAAAAATGCGTAATTGGCGATAGCAATACTCCAGGGAGCTGCCAGTGCGCTGGGGTTGAATATCTCCAATATGCAATACACCAGCCAGATACACCAGGCGAATGTCAGAAAGTTTTTGGAGCGCTCCCAATTCTGGCGGGTTTGTATCTCTTTTACCATTGAGATTACGATTATACCTAGAGCCAGAACCGTCATGATCATGCCGCTTTTTATGGGAATGTAGCGGTTTATTCCCATGATGACATAATTGAGGATAAAAAAGGCGTAAAAGGTATACTGTTTGTGTATTATTCCGCCGATACCCAATAAAATAGCCGGCAAAGCTGCAAAAGCCAATGCTACGGCAGTTCCCTGATGGAGAATAAGCTGGAATATAATGACTAAACCGGCAAATAGTCCAAGGGCTATCGGGTATTTATAACGGAAATTATACATATTTCTTGTGTCGGTCGGTGGCTGTCAGTCCCAATTGAGATAACCGATAAAATAATTTTCTAAAAAATGTATAAGGCGGCATCAGGCCGTTCAGGTCTTCTGCGGCATCCCGTTTGGTATAATTCAGAACCAGGAATAATGGAGTTTTACCGGCCATTTCTTTTGTTCGGTTGAATAGTAGCTGGTCTGTATTTTTCCAGGTTCGCCGGGAATCGACGATTTCCAGATTCACGCTTGCACCTTGCAGAATATCAGTTGTTAAAGCTGCCTCTTTTAAAGAAGGATATTCCACCAGGATGACTTGATTTTTCAGATCGGCTTTGCCGTTCGGATCCTGATCCTGTGTCCCGGGTATTGGGGTGAAAGAGTCGGAATCCGTTCGGAAGTTGTCATGCCAGGATAGCTGTTTTACTTCCAGACCTTGGGCCTTAAACTGTTCTGCCATCTGGTTACTGACGAAGCTTTTTCCTTCTCCCGGCTCATTACTGATCAGGTTGATAATGTTGTTTTGACCGGGTTTGAAGTAGGTCGTAGCATAATTGCATAACGTTTGTGCAGACAGAGTTGTGTATAATTGGTTGAATCGTCTGGATTGTATGCGCAGCGTTCTGCAAAAGGCGCCTATCACTTGTTTGCCCGTCAATAGTTCGGCTTTGAATTTGTGATGTAAGGTATGGTCCATCAATTCTATCAGCAGGAAGAAGAATATGGTGAAAACCAGGGAGGCGAAAAATACACCTATAATAATCTTTTTCCGGTGGTTAGACAATGAGGTTAGCGGATAATACGGATCATTCATGACCTTGAGGGTTGCCGATGTCATTTGCAGGCTTTTTTGTCTCAAACGGGCGGAATTTAATGCGTCCATCGTTGAAAAATATTCCTTTTCAAAGATATTTACAACCCGTTCTTTGCGGTTGAGTACTGAGCCGATGGGGGCAAAATGCGTATATTTGCCCGACATTTGTTTGGCCCGTTCCTGCAAAACATGCAGTTCGGCTTCTCCTTTTTTATAAGCTATTTCCTGTTTCAGCCATTCTTCTACCACAGCGTCGTTGGCAATGCCTTCTTTTGTATATCTCAAGCCTTCAAAATCCCGTATGGTTTGTTCTATGGCTTTCTGACTGGCCGCTAATTCCCCGGCCAGGGAATCTTTTACCCTGGCGGTAATTTTTCCTTCCGGATAATAGGTTGCCATAGCCAGTTGCTCGCTCAAACGGGTGATTTTTTCGTTGTGATAAATATAATCTTTGTTGTTCCGGATAATATCGGAATATATACCCATCCGTTTTTCCAGGTCTTTTCTGATACTGTCGGCCACTTCGAAAGCATTTTTGGATTCCCAGTATTGCAGTTCAAAGTCCCGGTTTAATGCAGCGACATGCTTGGTTTCTTCATCATAATTAATAACCCGGTTGTCGGTACGGTAAACGGTCAAATCGTCTTCTGCTGCCTTCAGTTCTTTACCGATGCGCTGGAGTTCGGCTTCGAAAAATGCAATGACGGAATTCGTGGCTCCGAAACGTAATTCCTGGTATTGGTGAATAAACTCGTCGATTAAAATGCACAATGTCTGATAGGTGATTCCCGGATCGTCTGTCGTGTAGGATAATTCGAGTACGTCACTGTTGCTGATCCGGAAAGCAATGATTTTCTGCAAGGATTCCCGGTTGACATAGGGTAATTGGTATTGGTATATGCCATAGACATAATTGGAAGGATCGTTGGTTTCGTATGCTACCAGATTTTCGTATGTTTTTTGCTCATTGATGGAGTCATTGGAAGAACTCTTATCGATCAGGTGGTGTATCGGTTCGCCGTGCTCATAGAGTTGACGGTAATGGTCTGCGTTAATGTAAATGTTGTCTTTTTCCGGATCACCGTAAACCATACACCGGGCATACAGGCGCAAAGATACCTGTTTCAGGGTTTGGTCGGCAGTCAGCAGATTCAACAGGTTATCCATCATACTGCCTTGGGTATAGCTGGTCGTTGTTGCTCCCGTTTCCGACATGACGTTGACGCCGGTGATAATACCGGTGTATATCGAGCTGTTTACCGTATAATTTTTGGGCATTTTCTGGGTATACCAGATGGCAAATAAGGTAATAAATACCGGAAAAATAATTAACCAATAGCGGATACGATAAAAGAATTTGATAAAATACGTGATATATATCATTTTATTTATGAATTAATGGGGTGTTAGTAAGAACTTCCAGCTTTAAAAGATAGATATTGAGACGGCTTGCTATCAATTCGTATTCTGCCTGGGCCTTTTTCTGAGAGTTTTTCAATTCGGTCAATCCGCTGGTCGATATTTTGTTATTGATAAAATCACTTTTAACGACATTGTAATCGGCTTCATACATGATTACGGATTCGATAGCCAGTTTCAACATTTTGAGTTGATATTGGATATCTCCGTATAATTCGATGATTTCCGCCTTTATTTCATTAAATGCGATTTCCTGGTTGAATTCGGCGGATTCAACAAGTTGTTGTTGTTTTTTGACTTTTAGCCGGCGATTGATCAGATTATCCAGAGGAACGTTGATATTGGCTCCGATTTGCCAACTGCTTTGGGTGCTCCCGGAGTAAGTTGTCGTAAGGGGGAGGTATTCGGTTTCATGGTCGATGTAAGTTCCGAGTATACCGTAATTGTAGCCTGCACGGAGGGAGAAGAAACTCCACCAATCTCTTTTCGCTAGCTTGGTATCGTATTTTGCAGCCTCAATAGAGGCCTGGATGGCTGCTATCCGCGGATTTTTTTTGGCATTTTCAAACAGGGTTTCCAGAGGAGGAAGTTGAAAATGCTGAAATTCTTCCGTCGAAAGCAGGTGCGGAGAATATCGTGCCGTATCCGTATCGCTTTTTTGGGCGAAACTGTAACAGCATACTCCCAATAACAGATAAGATAATATAAAGTGTTTGATATTCATGGTGTTATTGTTAATGTTCTAAACATTTTCTTTTTGGATAAAAGCTGTAAAAGTCCGGAGGATAATTTTCATATCAAACCAGAATGAAAATTTATGTGCATATTGGATGTCCAATTGCTTTCTTTCTTCTGCCGATAGAATCCCGTCCGTTCCTCTTTTTTCTACCTGCCACAATCCGGTTAAGCCGGAAGGGGCCATAAACCGTTCGATGTATTCGTCCGATGTTAATAATTCCGCTTCATATAAGGGCAGGGGACGGTTGCCGACGACAGACATATCCCCTTTCAGAATATTCAGGAGTTGGGGAAGTTCATCGATACTGTATTTGCGTATGATATGCCCCACACGGGTGATCCGGGGATCGTCCTTTATTTTTATGAAATTATTTTCTTTTAATTTTTTACGGCGTTCCAGGTATTCTTTTTCGGTAAGGTGAAAATCGTCTCCGATCAGGATCGTTGCTTCTGTTTTATACGATACCGGTGCGGAATAAACAGCCTTGTTTTCTTCCTGGCTTTGATATTGATTGTGTTTTTTAAATTCTTCCAGCCGTTTGTCTGCATCGGTGTACATGGACCTGAATTTGAGGAAACCGAATATTTTGTAATTGCTTCCGACTCTTTGGGACGTATAAATAACCGGACCTTTGCTTTCCAAACGAATGGCGATTGCTGTAAATAAAAACACCGGGGATAGCAGCAATAAAGCAATACCTGAAGCAATTATATCGAATAACCGCTTCCAAAGAGGCAAGTGGAATGTTTGAGGTGTCGTTTGCAGGTCTTCCTGTTTTTTCAAGCGGGGAAGGACAGATAGGATTTGTCCGAGGGATTCTTCGGAAATGGTAGCATCGACAATTTCATTGACTCCTGAATGTATGTATTCGTAAATTTGTTTGGGAGAAATATCCTGAATTACCAGAATCAGATACAGGTTATCCGTTCTGTTTTTTTTCCATATTTCCAATTCTTTCTTATCTGCTTCCGGATTTTGGGATTCTAAAAAAACGAACAACGGAGTGTGGACGTGAGTCGAACAACTGTTTGCAATCGGGCCAGCAGCTTCCCGGGAGTTCTGAAATGCGATCAGTTGATGTCCCGTTATGCTATTGAAATGTTCGAGCCACTCCGGATTATTCCCGATATATATGTTGTTCATTTTATCGTTTTCTTAGTGTATTCCGGACTCTGATTTTTAATTCTTGGGGATTAAAAGGTTTCAGAATAAAATCATCGGCACCGTTTTCCAGCAATTTAATCCGGTCTCCGCTATTTTCCATACTGGACAATACGATAATAGGTATAGACGAAAACATGGAACTGCTTTTCAGATGTTGTATGAATTGATTTCCGTTCATCTCGGGCATATAAACATCCGATATGATCAGATCGGGGATATGGCCTTCGTGCATCCATACCAATGCCTTTATCGGATTCGGGAAATAAACGATATCATACTCCGCTGACATCTGTATTTTAATGACTTTGGCAATTTCGGGCTTATCATCGACAATGAGTATCCGGGGCTTTGTGTCCATGCTGTTTCGGTATTATTATACTAAAGTGCCTGTATGACCTGATTTTTAAATTTAATCATGAAGCCATGTAAGATACCTGTCATCATAATATATACATACACTTTACAAATATAAATTTATACATGCAAATAATTCGACAAAAATAGTAAAATAATCTCATATTGTAGTGTTTATATCTGATTTTTAGATAAAAAACAGGAAAAGTCATTGTGTTAAAATTCAATCTTATCCTTAAAGAATGTATAAAAAATAAATATAAATTGTATTTTTGAGGGGCGAAATAGAATTAGGTATTGGAAATGAAAATCAATCCTTCAGAATATAAAATTTTGATTGTCGACGACGTTGCTCCTAACGTATTATTATTAAAAGCATTACTGGGACGTGAAAAGTATAATATCGTATCGGCTACCAGTGGGAAAGAGGCTTTGGATTTGGCTGTACGGGAAAATCCTGATTTGATATTATTGGATGTCATGATGCCGGAGATGGACGGTTTTGAAGTTGCCCGGCGTATGCGTGAAGATGAGAAGCTGGGTAAAATACCGGTTATTTTTCTTACGGCTTTGGATGATGCGCAGAGTGTGGTGAAAGGATTCCAGATGGGAGGTAATGATTTTATATCCAAACCGTTCCGGAAGGAAGAGCTGTTGGTACGAATCAGTCATCAATTGTCATTGGTAGAAGCGAAACGGATTATATTGCGGCAGACAGAGGAATTGCAGAAGACGATAGATGCCCGGGATAAGCTTTATTCAGTTATTGCTCATGATTTACGGTCGCCGATGGCTTCTATGAAGATGTTGCTGAATACGATCATGATGAGCGTTACAAGGGACGATATGGACCCCGATCTTTTCGATATGCTTGAAATGAGCAATAAGACTTCCGAAGAAGTTTTCGCTTTACTGGATAATCTTTTAAAGTGGACGAAGAGCCAACTGGGGAAAATAACGATTGTACCGCAGGTTGTGGATATAGCCGAATTAACCCATGGTGTAATGGACGTCATTGCGTCGGTTGCTGCGATTAAGAATATAAAAGTAGAAATGAAGACTACCGATAAATTTGAAGTTACGGTAGATATCGAAATGATCAAAAGTGTTATCCGGAATTTGCTTTCCAATGCGATTAAATTCAGTCATAACGATACGGTCGTAGAGGTAAGCGTGAGGGAGGAGGAGGGAGAAGTTGTGGTATCGGTCAAAGACCATGGGGTCGGAATAAAGTCTGAGAATCAGGCGAAATTATTACACGATGTAAGTCATTTTACAACTTACGGGACAGCCAGCGAGGAAGGATCCGGTTTGGGGTTGTTGCTATGCCGGGATTTTGTCCGGAAAAACGGGGGAAGGTTATGGTTTGTTTCTACTGAAAACATCGGTTCGGAATTTTCTTTTTCCTTACCTAAGGCAGAATCGTTGAATTGAATAATACGTTGAATTTCGATGAATAATAATCATGTCGTAATAATGGCAGGGGGGATCGGCAGCCGTTTCTGGCCGATGAGTACGCCTGAGAAGCCCAAACAGTTTATTGATATACTGGGAACGGGAAAAACCTTGTTGCAGTCTACCGTCGATCGTTTCCGGAATGTATGTCCGATGCAGAATATATGGGTTGTTACTGCTTTGAAATTTAAATCCCTGGTGGAAGAACAACTGCCGGAACTTCCCCGTTCGAATATATTACTGGAGCCTTGTATGCGTAATACAGCTCCGTGTGTTGCTTATGTTGCCTGGAAAATCAAGAAGAAATATCCCGAAGCTAATTTGGTCATATCGGCTTCCGATCATGTTGTAACCGACGTTTTTGAATTCGACCGGGTTATTCATGCCGGATTGGATTTTACGGCTTCCGGAGATCATATACTGACTTTAGGAATGAGGCCTACCCGTCCGGAAACCGGATACGGTTATATACAAGTGGGTGCAGAACAGGCCGGAGAGATACAAAAGGTAGTGAGTTTTAAGGAAAAACCGGATTTGGAGACCGCGAAAACTTATCTGGAATCCCGGAATTTTACCTGGAATTCGGGTATTTTTTTATGGAGTGTAAGGACGATAGAAAAGGCTTTCCGGACATATCAGCCTAAAATGGCGGAGTTGTTTGACAGTATGGAGGCCGTTTATTATACTTCTGAAGAACAACGGGCAATAGATGATAAATTTCCCTGTTGTGAGAAGATATCCATCGATTATGCCATTATGGAGCATGCGCCGAATATTTATGTTTTCCCGGCGGATTTTGGCTGGTCCGATTTGGGGACCTGGGGATCTTTACATGAGTTGTCCCGGAAAGATGAACAGAATAATGCTGTAATCGGGGGACAGGTGAAATTGGTGGAATGTGATGATTGTATTGTCCGGATCGGTGCTGACCGGAAAATGGTCGTACAGGGATTGGAAGGTTATATTGTTGCAGAGCAGGGAGGCGTATTTCTTATTTGTAAAAAAACGGAGGAACAAAGGATCAAAGAATTCTCCGAAGGGATGTAATTTTATTGGAAATCAATTGTAATCGGTATTATGGTTCATATCATTAATCAACAAAATTCAGTATGTAATCGATTTTTGGCGGAAATCCGGGATTGTGAGAAACAGACAGACCGGATGCGTTTCAGAAGAAATCTGGAACGGGTGGGAGAGATTATGGCTTATGAGATCAGTAAAACTTTTTCTTATACGAGTTGTTGTGTGCGGACACCCATAAATCCGGCGTATGTGGAATTGCCGGATGAAAAAGTTGTTGTGGCGACGGTGTTGCGTGCCGGTTTACCTTTTCATCAAGGTTTTTTGAATTATTTTGATGACGCCGGAAATGCTTTTATTTCCGCCCGTCGGGCTTATAGCCGGGTGGACGGACGTTTGGAAGTACGTTTTGATTCCATATATACGCCTGATTTGACAGGTAAACAGCTCTTATTGGTTGATCCGATGTTGGCAACGGGATCCTCTTTGGTGATTGCCTATCGGGAATTGCTAAAACAGGGAAGTTTGCCGAAACATATTCATATTGCGGCTGTGATATCCAGCCGGCAGGGAGTAGAGTATGTGGAGCGGGAATTATCCGGTGAACCGGTGACTTTGTGGACGGCTGCGCTGGATGATGCGCTGACTGAAAAATTTTATATCGATCCTGGTATCGGCGATGCCGGTGACCTGGCTTTTGGGGAGAAAAAATAGAATATAAAATCCGGGTGAAAAATCCGGATTTTATTTTTGAATGCAAAACAGGTCTTAATTTTCGATTTTAGATTAAAAATCTGATAACGAATCGGTTTGCAGGCAATCTACAATCTAAAATTTACAATCTACAATTTACAATCTACAATCTACAATCTACAATCTGACGGTAGTGTTTGTAATATACTTCTTCTTTTATTGTTTGAATCTGACGGGCCAGTTTTTCTTTGTCCGTGTCCGGTGTATTACTCATGATCCACAAGGGATAGCTTTCTTCCGGAGTATCGTAAGAGGGTTGGAGGTATTTCCGGTCTACAATTTCATACCCGTTGCGCCGGTAGTAATTGACCCGCCGGGTCGTGAGTTCGTCGGTGGCGTGTTCGACTTCAAGTAAGCGTTCGCCGGGCAGGTGCCGGGCAACGAAATCCAATACCTGCTGGCCGATTTTCCGGTTTCTCATTTCTGCATAGACGGCCAAATGTTCCAGGTAATAAAAGTCTTCAAATTTCCAGTATATGAAAAGGCCTGCTAATGTGCCGTCTTCTTCTATGGCATTGAAATACATTTCAGAATTGTGTTCGATTAATTCGTTTAACTGGGCAATTTCCCTGCGTTCGGATTTTGGAAAAGCTTCCTGATATAAGGTTGCCAGTTTCTTCATACGTTCATCATCCGCTGTTCTGATTCTGCTCAATTCCATTTTTATGTTGTTTATTGTTTATATATCTCTTTTTAGCCGGTTTATTTTTTACGAAAATACGCTAAAAAAGTCAATAATCCGAATATTAAAAAAATATCGCTATTTTTTATCGAAATAATTTTGATATCTGAAATAAACACTCTATATTTGCACCCGTCAAACAGAACAAGTGTTTGAATTATATTGCGGGGTGGAGCAGTGGTAGCTCGTTGGGCTCATAACCCAAAGGTCGTCGGTTCGAATCTGGCCCCCGCTACTAAAAAAGCGAATCGGTTTTCCGGTTCGCTTTTTCTTTTCCAGGAAATAAAAAAATCACAGCCTATATACGCTGTGATTTTTTATTGGCTTATATCGCATCCTTTTTGGCATATTCAGAAAATTCACACCCGAATGTATCTGCAAGGTAATTATCCATTTCATCTGCTTTGAATGCCATATTGGTGATGTTTTTCTGAATCTCTTCTGCATGTGTGGATTGGAGATCGGAGATATGAATCCGGTACGAGAGATAAATCTGGTTACCGTCGAGTCCCAGTTGGTAAGGTTTTATATTTTCCGCACTTATCAGGTAAGTCAATATCGGTTCGAGGTTTTTCTTCGGTAAGACATTGATCGGTGAAGTACAGAATAAATAAGAACGCTGGTAGACAAACATCCGGATTTCTGAGCTGCCTTTATGGAAAACCCAGCTTTCATAGCCTACTCTGGCCAGAACCGGATTGATACCCATGGCCTGAATCGCAGTCTCACAAAAGCTGGCCAATTCCGTTAATCCGCGTTGTTGAAAAATATTTTCAGGCAATTGTTCACCGCAGGAAGGACAATATTCATCTTCGTCAGAAATGAATTCGTCGCAGCTATTACATTGTACGTTGAATCGGGTTCTGTCCAGAGTTGCGGTTTGTTCGAGTAAGGTACGTAAAGCGGCAATCGGAATACCGAAGCCCATATTGTCGGCATCTTTGAATTTACTGGTGGTGATACCGATGATATCTCCTTGCTCGTTTAACATGGGACCTCCGCTGTTTCCCGGATTTACGGCCGCATCCGTCTGTATATAGTAGCTGTGGTCCATCAGTTGTTTTGGGGAAGATACCGTACCTTCGGTGACGGTAAACGGCATTCCGAAAGGATATCCGGCCACGTTGATCTTTTGACCGATACAGACGTCCTGTTGGGCTAAATGTATTGCCGGTATTGTCGAGAAATCACCTTCGGCCGTCAGGAGCGCAATATCGACGGACGGATTTACCAATATGACATTGGCCAGGTAGCGGTTTTTGTCGTTGTCTTCGAGGGCAACCTGCCGGAAGCCTTGTACGACATGATAATTCGTTACAAAAAGATTTTGGTCTTTCAGGTAAAAACAACTGCCTGATCCATCGGCATGATTCACTTTATATATTGCTTTAAATAAATTCTGTTCCATGATCTTTGTATTTGGATATTATTGATTGTTTCCGAAATTACCGGCTGCTAATTCCTGAACTTTCTGTGTATACTCTTCGGCACTGAGGCTGCCGCTCATCAATTGCTGCTGTAAAGCCTGTACTTTTTGCATATAATCCTGCATATTATTGCCTTGCATCATTTGCTGCATGTTTTGCATCACCTGTTGTTGGATGTTCTGTACATTTTGCATATACTGGTTGAGATCGAATCCACCTTCTGCCGATTCCTCGTCGTCGTCATCGTCCAGTTCATCTTCCATGATGTTTTCCATGGCTTCGTAAAGTATAGGAGCGGCAGTTTCCCACGGTTGGGCAGAGGCTTTGGTCATGGCTTTTACGACAACGGCGTTGACATCATCCTGGAGGTTGTTGTAGTAATACATTTCATAAAATTTGTATGTGATCATGATGCACACCGTCATATAATCGCCGGATTCCATATAGGCAGATACTTTTTTATAACACCCCTCGAAATTTTCCTGGATATTTTGCAGGTTTGAGCGGCGTTTGGCCGGAATAAAGGATTCCGCATAATACAGGTCTTTGGCGAGTTCTTCCCTGGACATGCCCTGCAGATGTTCAATCACCTGCTTCCCTTGGTTGACAATGTCCGGCAGCGGAATGTCTTCCCGGTCCATTTCCCGTACGGCTTTATTCAGGTCGTTCAGCAATTGTCCCTGCGGATGGGCGAAATATAAGAATTTCATCAAAGTGATATCGATGACATTCCAGATAAACCCGAATTTCCGTGCTGTTTCAAAGTATTTTACAGCATCCAGGCATTCCTGGCAGCTTTGCTGAAGTACACGGTAGATGTTTTCGATCGTTTCTGCGTCGTAGGGAGTTATTTTGGGTTCATAGATGCGTTGGGAACCGAATTTAGTTTCGAATTCGTCGTCGTATTTATCGCCGGTCCGGCAGATTTCTTCCAATACATAATATATTTTGTAAGGTTCAATCAGATCGATGGGACAACTGTATTCAAAATAAAGCTGGTTGTCCTTCAGGATGATCTGTGCCAGGTCCATAGCATTGAAATTCAATCCGGCAACTTGTCTCAACAAGGGAATGCGTCCTTTTTCCGGGAGGGAGACAAAAGGAGCTCTGATGGCAAGTTGCCCGTTGTCCAATTTTATATTGACGATAATGGAACCGTGAGGAATATTGAATTCTGTGCCTGCAGGATTTCCGTATCGGGTACGAAAATCTTTATTGATATATTCTAAAAGTGAGTAAAAAGATTTCAGATACTCCTTGTTTTCGAAAGCTTCAACGCTTGTATCGAATGCGGCAATGTCGAGTTTGCTCTGCGTAGATGCAATGGTTGAAGGGGTGAAGGTTAAAGTTTGTTTCATAAGAATAATTTTTAATATTGTATTTTTCTATCTGCTTACGATAGACGTATTCTCAATACCGCTTGCATCTTTACCACGATGCACACAAATATATAAATGAAAACTTTTGATTTTCTTTTTTGGGATGAAATTTTGAAATTTTTAATATCCCGGAAAAACAATCGTTTGCTTTACCTGTTTTGCCGAAAAAGTAAAATTAGAAAGGTATCTACAATAATGATATGCTTGAAACAAGCTTCTTATTTTATTTTTTGTCTGCGTTATTTGGATTTGGGAATTTGTACTTATACATTTGCAATGTATCATTGTTATCAAAAATTTCTTTCATCATTTCCCTGCGTTGGTTGAGCCTGATATTTTCTTTTGCGTCATTTTTCTGCCTACCTATTATGGAGCCCAATGCCAATGCCAATATAATAGAACCTGCAAAATACAGTATGAAAATAGTTTTGCCTATAGTCTGTCTTTTCGGAGGCATACGCTTGAAATGCGACATAATCTCTTTTCGATTCATTTTCGAATACATTACTTTGCTAAGTATTGCAGTTAATATCAGAACGATCGGCACTCCGAATAGCATCATCAGTGGTTTGTTTTCCTTTATCATAAATCCATCTGGTAATAAGCCGAATACATCATCAATGGCCGTCCAGTTTGTATGCAATTGTATAATAATCAGAAGTGTCATGATGTTGATTATGAGTGTAACCACCACAGTATATATTCCTGTAAAAAAAGGAATGTGGTCTTCGTTCTTCCATTTCATATAATATGCACTCCAATAGGATGCCTCTATCAAAAACAGTATCATCTTTTTTTACCTTGTTTCAGTACAGGGTGTTTACGGAGTATAGACGACGGGAATTTTTGGGAAGGTACCATTTCTAGGGGATTTACCTGTTCGATCCTGGTATTGTCCCGGGGATGAATATATTTTGCTGTCGGATCGCTGTAGACACAGGTGGGTGGGCCGTCGAATGCGCCGACCAGATCTAACCCAAAATATAAGCCTGAAATCAAAAGGCCAACGGGGCCACCCCAAACACCTACTGCTCCGAAAAGAGTATTTACCGTGGCTTTTTTCAAAGACTGCTCTCCTGTCATTAATTTTCCAAAATCAAGTGCAATTCCGATATAAAAACACCATCTGCCCGTACTTTTTGCTACTGTTGTTACTTTGTATGTCTTTATGTTGCCTGCCGACCCGCCTTTCCATCCGCTGGAATAATATTTGGGTGAAAATTGGGCGCTTTCTGTTTTTAATCTGAACGAGCCTTGTATCCCCGAATGTTCGACAATTCCGGTTGTTACCCCTACCGTAGAATTAATAGTCTGTATTTTCTGTAAGCCGCCGATGGCCCAATGTTGTGATTTTTCAAAGTGCGAGGGATTGGCCGGATGGGGGATATAAACGGACATCAGTGTATTTTCAGGAGCGTTTTGTTGACGGAGCATCAGACTGAGGTCGGGAATAATTTCTACAAAAATCCGTTGTCCGCCATATAACTCAATATACCCTTCGTAGCCTGCTCCGACACTCATAAGGAAGGCCACTCTTTCGGGCGGTACACAAGGGTAATCTTTTTGTTTTTTTGTCATGACTTATAACCTCCAATCATTGAATAATGATTTTTCGTTCAATATCAATTCATTTGCCCTGATTACGAAAGACGTCATCATTTCGCCTTTCGAACCTTTGCAGGGGGTCATCTGTATACAATAGGCCTGTTGAAAGCAGATGCGCAGCGGCATACTCTGGTTGCCCCGGCGGAACTGGAACTCTCCGTCCATCAGTTTGTCGGAGTGTATCATCCATTTGCGTAGCGTAGCATCGGGCATCTGGGGAATGGTAAAGCCGACACTTCCGCCCCGAATGTCGCTTACCGGTTGACCTTTGAAGTCGGTGGGCTGTTCGCAGGTCAGGTCAAAAGCTGAAAGTTCATAGTTTTCACCGTTGATCTCCAGATAAGCATCTGTTTTACCGATAGGCTGTATCATTTTCTCTATGGTGTTGCAGCTGCGCTTTAGGTAGGTACTGACCTCGTCGAGCGTCCACGGTTGGGAGAGGACATCTCCATCGATTTTTACGACTCGGGGGCTGATCCTCAAGGTTGTGGATACATACGAATTTCCGTCGCTGATATAGCTTATGCGGAATTGGATACAGGCTCCGTCTTCGAAGAAAATTTTTTCCTGAGGCATATCATTTGCATCTACGAGTACGAGTACTCCGGAATAATAGCGACGGGAACTGACCCCCCAGTCGATAACCTCATTCGAAGGCAGGCCGTCGTATACCAGATCCAATCCAGCGATGCGGACATTGGTCTGTGATTTTCCCCTGTCGTCTACCATCTGGTAAAATGAATAGCTGCAGTTCATCAGTTCAAACCCCGATGTGATCAGTCCTGCTATACTGCCGTCGTGGAGTTCTCCGAGTCGTAAAAACCATCTGTTTCCTGTCATAATGTTGAGTTTTTATTATTTGTTTTCTATTTAACATATATGTATCAAGTTGTATTTATATCATAAATATAATGATTTTGGTGTAATAATTTATTAAGAATGCAATTATATTTAGAATATAAAACGAAATGTAAATAATTTATGACGTTTTGTTAATGTTAGTTCTGAAGTATGGCAAAATACGGTAAACTATGACACTGAATTTACTGTCGGCGCGGGTATAGTTTTGGAAAAACAATCGTTTGCTTTACCTGTTTTTGCCGAAAATATCGCTAAATTCGCAAAAGTAGTTTTACGGCAGTTGAGGGAATTGTTTATTTCCGGAAGTTGTTTGCAGAGCGTGTCGGGGCGGGCAGGAAATAGGTTTGCGGGTTTGCCGGTATAAAATTGAATGTTATGGATACCAAAAATTTGAGTACAAAACCGGAACGTGATAAAGCGGTTGAACGTGCGGTTGTTTTGCAGTCGGTGGAAGTTAGTTGCAGTGCCGATACGGATGAATGGGGCAGGAAGGATTACCGTACGGTGTATGCACAGCAAGAACTGACGTCTCTGTATGTTGATGTGGAAGGTCAGGTGGTTGCGATAGAGCGTGACAACCAGGAATTGACATTATCGGTAGCCTTGTTTCGGATAGAAGGGGATAAACCGGTATGCATAGCCCGGCAGCATGCTGTACTAACGCTTGCGGTTGCCGGTGATTTCTGTAATGCTTTTGTATTTGCGGCTTCGGAGGCTGGAAAGGACGGGTTTCGGGAAGGTGTATACGGGATTGTTGCTCAGATTGGGGAACAGGCAATACAGTCGGAGCCTGTTTTTGTTATGGGAAAGGATGGAAATTATGCGTCTTATTTTCGATTGCAGCAGGTTGGAATCGATAAGTACTGCGAGGAAACGGAAGCCGAAGCGAAAGCCAGGGTACATTCGTTTAAATGTTTGGACATCAGTCATCTGAAAGATATTCATTTTTATTTGATCGCCGAAAATATATTGCCGGAGGAGTGGGTATATGAATTTACAGTCCAGTTGACGGGTAAGACCGGTTTGGTGAAGAGCAGGCGTACTTTAAAAGACAAACAATACATAAGCGATAATTCCGGACGTCGGTTTTTATGTTTTGATGCGGGTTTGGGAGAATCCGCAGAACATTTCTGGCAAGAAGGCGAATACCGTTTGGAGGTATATGCTTTCGGACAATTGGTTATTGCTCTTCATTTTTGTGTCGGGCAAAAGGATATTCCTTACGATTATGCTTCCGAGATATCGCATGTTGTTTGGGGAAGTGGGGATACTCCGGCTGATCGTGTTCCGGAAAACCGGGATGAGGTTTTGGATCGCTTGTATAAGCTTGTCGGATTGCGGAAGGTGAAGGAGGAAATAACCCGTATTTGTGAGTATGCCGATTTTTTTCAGATGAGACGGGAAAACGGATTTAAAGATGTGCTTTCGGCTATGCATATGTTGTTTACCGGAAATCCGGATACAGGCATACACGCTGTTGCTAAAATCCTCGGGGAACTTTTTGTATCTTATGGCTTTTTGGAGCACGGGCAGGTAGTCTGTTACAACCGGGAAAAATTGGTGAAGGAAGGATATGCGGCAGAAGAGCAATTGTTGCGTAAAGCATTGGCGGAATCGAAGGGAGGTGTGTTGCTGATTGAGAATGCCGGGGATTTATCCGATCCGGGTAATCCACAGGACCGGGGGAATCTGGTTATAGCACTTCTGATCGGAATTTTGCAGAAGGAGAATCCGCCGGTGTCGGTTATTCTGGCGGATAACGAATCGGAAATTTCCGGCTTGGCCCAGGTTTTTCCGGAGTTCCGGAAATGTTTTACCCGTCAGTTGTATTTTGAAAGTTATTCTTCGGAAGAATGGCTGGAGATTATTGCTAAAAAGTTAGGGAATAGGCAATTCCGTCTGACGCCGGCTGCCGAAGATAAGGTGTTGAAATGGTTGAGAAATACCGTACGAAATGAGGTCGGCGGAACTTATGGTACTGTTATCGATGAAAAGATCGAGGAGATGATATTGAGGATGTCCGGGCGTATGATGAAGGATAAAGGACACGGATTCAGTAAGGAAGAGATGATGCTGATCAACGGGGAGGATGTTGTCACGGGCCCGGATACTGTTTCCGGAAATTCATTGGATAAGCTGGATTCCCTGGTCGGAGCCCGTCAATTGAAGCAGAACATAGCTCAGCATTTGAATTACATATATTTCCTGTTGGAAAGACAAAGGCAGGGATTTGATGACAGCTTGCCTCCCTTGCATATGGTTTTCAGTGGTAATGCGGGAACGGGGAAATTGACGGTTGCTAAAATGATGGGGGAGATTTATTATGCAGCAGGGGTGTTGGCACGTCCTACGGTGTTGGTACAGAGTGCTGCAGCCTTAGCGGATGCTGCTACTCCGCCGGATCAGGTTGTCGGGGCATTATGGGGTGCTGCGAATGGGGGTATTTTATATATCGGGGAAGCCCAGTTATTGTTGAAGAGTCCGGCGGGATTGGCTTGTTTTGAATTGTTGTTGTCTTATCTTTCTCCGGAGGAACACGAGGGAACGATTGTCATTCTGGCAACAACTCCGGAAGAAGCGGACAATATGATGCAGTTGAATCCGGCTTTGAAGAACTATTTTCCTTATCGCTTTGATTTTCGTGATTATAGCCGGGAGGAATTGCTGGATATCGTCGTTCGTAAATTGAAAGAAAAGAAATATACTTTGCATCCGAAGGCTGTCGTTGTGTTTAAGGAGTTGATCGATAAGACGTATGGTCGCCGGGACCGGAATTTCGGCAATGCGATATGGGTGGAAAAATTGGTAGAGGCCACGATCCGGAAGATGTCGGATCGTATTATGCAGCTTAAGGATAAACGGGAGTTGACCCGCAAAGAACTGACAACGGTGATGGCGGCGGATGTTCCGGCCAGCCAGATGGATGCGTCGGGATTCGTGAAAGACGTGTTCGATGAAGTCGCAGTAAAAGCAGCTCTGGATGATTTGCAGCAAATTGTGGGGCAGTCCGGGATTAAGAAACAGATACGGGAATTTGTCGATTTGGCCCGGCATTATAGCGGGCAGGGGATCAAATTGAATACCCGAATGTCGCTGCAGTGGTGTTTTACCGGGAATTCGGGAATGGGAAAGAGAGCAATAGCCCGGATCATAGCCCGTTTGTATAAAGCGATGGGAATTATTGAAAAGGACATTGTGTATGATTTCAAAGCGGAGAAGCTGATCGGCCAAACGGAAGAGGAGGCTATGCGTTTGGTTGGAGATGCATTGGTAAAAGCCCAGGGAGGAATATTGCTTTTTGATGAGGATTCCCGGAAATTGGCGGATGCCAGCGGTTTTAAAGAACGGGTACGGGCCATTTTAGCTAATCAACTGGCAGAACGGCCCGGTAACTGCATGGTTGTGTATGCCGGGCCGCAACCTGCTATCATGAAATACAGGGATGAAGTGGAAAAGGCTTCGGATATGGTTAATGTATTGGTTTTTGAAGATTACACTGCCGACGAATTGTTACGGATATTGAAGCGGAAACTGGCCGACGAGCATATGGAATTGACGGCTTCTGCCCGTAAATATATGACCGGTTTTATTTCCCGTTTGATGGCGACCGATGAAAGGGTGCATGCAAGTGCCCGGATAATGCGGATTGTTGCCGAGTTTATTATCCGCAATTGTATTCAGCGACTGTTGAAAAAAGGGAAAACCTTGCCACAGCAGGGACAGAGCCTGTCCGTCACGAAAGCGGATGTCGGGGCGTTTACAGAGCAGTGGTTGGCTGACCTGACGAACGAACGCAAAAAGATCGGGTTTAATTGATTACCGTATACAAGGAATAAATCAGAATAGCACCTACGGTAAGCAATTCCGTGTAGATAATGAGCCGGGTATATTTCATAGGAATCTGGTGTCTGATCCGGGCTTTTTCGGTATCGCTGTATCTTAGTCGTCCCGCGAAAGCCGGACGGTTTAAAGCGAAACGGAATAAGCCGTATAGGATGAGAGCCCCACTGAGGCCTACCAAAGCACCGACCAGGAGATCTCCGGGATAATGTACGCCGATGTATATACGGGAATAAGAGTTTATGGCAGCCCATAACAGAATAGCCAGGGTCAGCATTCTTTCCCGGAACAGTAGCATAACGAAAAATGCCAGTGCAAATGAGTTGGCAGCATGACAGGAAGGAAAGCCGTAGCGGCCGCCCCGTTTGCCGTTGACGAGGTGTATCAACTCGGAAATCGGATTCTGGGGATTCGAAGGACGCAGGCGTTCCACACAGGGACGGATCACTGTGGCACAAATTTGGTCAGCATAAGTGATTGTCAAAGCAATGGCCAAGACTGTAATCAGGCTTACCGATAGCCGGAAGTTTTTTAAAAGTACATACAGGATAGCCGCGTACATAGGTATCCACGTCATTTTAGCCGTAAAGATCCACATAAAACTGTCCCAAAAGGGACTGTGTATTCCATTCAGGAAAAGAAGCAGTTGTTGGTCGGCTTGTTGTAAGGATTCCAGCATAAAAATGACGATTTTAGATATACAAAGATAATCTAAAATCGTCAAGGGCAAATCCGATTTGAAATTTTATTCAAAACCGGAAGATTTTATCCGGATTATTTTGAGGTTCCCGATGTACTTTTGGGTGTATTAGGGGTTGTTTCCGGTATTAAATTTTCCTTTATAATCTGCACCAGTTGCTCTTTCGGACGCAATCCGCTTACCAGAAACGGTTTGCCTTTTACAGGAATAAATACCATCAAAGGAATACTGGATACATTGAATAAACGGGAGAGTTGGGTTTCTTTATCCGTATCAACTTTGTAAATCTGCAATTTCTGTCCGTAATCTTTTTGTATTTCTTCCAGGATAGGAGCCAGACGTTTACAAGGTCCGCACCAGGTGGCGTACATATCGATAATGGCCGGTTTGTCTCCTTTGTATTTCCAGTCTTTGTCCGTTTCAAAATTCCAGATTTTTTCTTTGAATTCAGCAGTCGTAAGCGGTGTTACGGTTTGTCCTGAAACTTTATTACCCAAAAAGCAAACGGTCAGGAACGTTAAAATAAGAAATGTATTTTTCATGGTATTAAATTATAATTCAATTATATAACGTAAAAGAGACCTTGAAAGTTTTTCCCTGTTGATGACTAATTTGGAATACATCGGGGGATTATCAGTAATTTTTATATTTTTGTCTCCGTTTTTAAAAGACAAATGTATTTAAATAATTTTAGTTTCTAACTTTTTAATAGCACTTTTCTCGTCATTGGTTCAAGGAGCGATCTGCTCCGGAGGCGAAAAATATGCGTGAGGCGGCAATAAATAGCCGGAGAAAATATGATTGTATATCCAAATGCCAAAATTAATATCGGCTTGTCTGTGATCGGTAAACGTGAAGATGGTTTCCATAATCTGGAAACGGTGTTATATCCGTTGCCCGGATTGAGAGATATTCTTGAGATTAACCGTTCCGGAGGAGCCAAAGGAGTATGTGAATTTGAGAATACGGGTTTGTCTATCGACTGTGAGGAGGAGAAAAATCTGGTTGTGCGTGCATATAAACTTTTGGCGGCACCTTTTGATTTGCCGGGAGTGAATATCAGCCTGCATAAAGTGATTCCCTATGCGGCCGGCTTGGGAGGAGGTTCTTCAGATGCAGCTTTTACACTGAATGCTTTAAATGAGTATTTCGAATTGAAAATCCCGGAACGGAATTTATTGAATTATGCCGCCCGTTTGGGGAGCGATTGTGCTTTTTTTATCCGGAATCGGCCGGCATTTGCAGGAGGTAAGGGGGAATTACTGGAAGATATTGATTTGGTTTTGGAAGACTATGAAGTAATGGTGGTGAAACCGGACTGTGCCGTATCCACGAAAGAGGCTTATGCCGGGATTACGCCGCGTGAGGCGATGTACGATCTGCACGATTTGAATAATTTACCATTGGATAATTGGAAGGAGCGGGTGAAAAATGATTTTGAAGAAACGATTTTCAAAAAATATCCGGAAATCGAACGGATCAAAAACGAACTGTATGCACAAGGGGCCGTCTATGCTTCGATGACCGGAAGCGGTTCCGGAGTATTCGGTATTTTCCCGCGGGGATCGGAAGTAAAAGCAGAACCTATGCGGGCAGAGTTTACCTGGAAAGAGGATAAATTGAAAGAAGAATAATTCCAATGAAAGCTTATTTATTGATCATCCTGATCGGCCTGGTAGCCGGATTTATCGGTATTATTCCGTTGTTGCGGCGGAAAGTGGATAAATATATTTTGCTGGGGGCTTTTGTTTTCTTTTTTCTTATGCCCTATACGGTATACCATATACATATTACCGGAGTGAATTGGTGGTTGAAAGGTCCGCTCGTTACTTTTGTATTGGTATTGCCTTTGGCCATTGCTGCCGGTAAAAGCTACCGGAGGTGTATTTTCCCGTTGTTGCTGATGGCTGTTGTGGTAGGAGCGTTTATTTCTTTTTTAGGACATTATTTGTTGTAATAAACGGAGGAAAATTACACAATGAGTCCGTCCCAGTGTGTAATTTTGATATGATAAGCCCGCAGATTCCGCTGGTCTGGCCAATCGGTTTTCGATTGAGATTGATATGGAAGCGGAATCTGCGGGTGTATTGATTTATATTTTATAATCCCCGGAAAAAAGTTTAAGGATTAATGATTTATTTAAGGGATATGGAAAAGACAATAGCGGATACTCCTCCGAAAATAAAAGCCAATCCCGTCCAAACGATGATATTGAATACGCCGAATAAGGGATGGAAGATGATCAGGAAGGAGAATATCAGGGTCAGTATGCCTCCGGCCAGTACCCAGCCCCAGTTGGGAAGCCGCAAGGTTTGCATTTGAGTGGACCATCCGATAAAATCGATTCCCAGGAACATGAGTATAAAGCCTACGGCAAACGGCAGGATATCGATAGCCCATTCCAAGTTCCCTAATAACAGGAAACCGATAACCAGGTCTAAAATACCGATTGCCAGCCCCCAACCCCAATTCCGGTAATGCTGATTAGAGAAAGCGTTGACGATTTCGCCTATTCCGAAGAGGATAAACATGATACAGAAATACACGGCGAGTGCGAAGTAAGATTCTACCGGGTTTTTAAAAACCCATATACCGCATAAAATAGATAGAATACCGACGATAAGCATTAACCACCAGTATTTGTAGGTACCTTTGTAATTTTTTACTGTTTCCATTGTGTTTATTTTATATGTTTACAATGGTTTTAACGATTATAAAGTCAAAGAAGTTATAAATAGTTGTTTTTAGGGAAATAGGTATTTTCAGCTTGTTTTTTATTTGAATAAGATATTTTTATCTTTTGTATCGAATAAGAAACTTTTTTGTATCTGTCTGAATGACAGCGTAGAGTAGAGGTTAAGAAAGTTGTTGGTAACGATTTAGCGACCATGTAACTGCGCTGAACTGCTGCATTTTGCATCTCGTCAAACAACTCTATGCAAATGTAGCGTTTTTCTGGGAAATTACAAAACGGATAATCGGAATTTGTGGAAAATGCGGATGGAAAACTCCGTCCGCATTATTTTAGTTAGCGTCGCCGCTCCCGTTCTTTTTCATCGTCGCGTTGCATCCGCAGATTCAGACGTTCGCGCATCTTGTCGAGGAAATAAGTACGGCTATCATTCTTACGGCGTTTCATGTCCAAATAGGCATCATAGCAGTTACGTTCTTTAATTTCCAAGCCGAATATCTGACCGAAAAAAGTTGTTAATTCATTGATTGCGGTCTCGCCGTCGTCGATACAACGCAATTCTTGCAAGCCGTAAATCAATTCGACCAACTCAACGAGCGTTCCCGTCCAACGATGTATCGATTCGGATGGCATCGGTTCTTCATGCGTTTTGTCATACCGACGCAGCAAATCCAATTCCGTATTGATATAACCGATAGCTATATCCAAGAAACGGCCTTGCGTTATACGTGTCGAAACATCCTCATTGGAAAGGTATTTCCGCAAGGCATACAATCGGATGCGTGTGTAGCGTAAGGTTCGGAAAACCACAATCCGGTCTTGTTCCTCATTGCAGAACGATTGCAGGGCTCTGTTAAATTCACAAAAGAGTTCTTCCGTAACGGCTTTCGAGGCGGCATCGACAAGGTGATCCGTCGTAATATGGTGTGTCATAATTATTCATCTTTTAAGTTATAAATCTTCGAAGTTTCAATTCTCGTATTGTTGCATGCAGCAATCTACGGAGGGGATTTATTTCTTAAAAGGTGAATGACTTTTCATTTATGAACTCTATGCAGTTTAGGTATGCGATAAACTTTCTTCGCTTTCCTACGCTCATATACGAACATGAACATCATAACGAGTAAAGTAAGCCCGTTATGAGTTTTAGCTTAAGAGAACGCGGGTTAATACCAATCGTGTTTCTCGTTTCTGTCAAGTGCGGCGATTCGTGCCATTTCGTCGTCGGTCAGCGAGAAGTCGAAAATCGAGATGTTCTCTTTGATATGGTCGGGGTTGCTCGAACCGGGGATGGCGACCACGCCCCGTTGCAAGTCCCATCGTAGGATCACTTGGACTACCGATTTGTTGTGTTTGGCCGCAATTTCGGACAACACAGGATCGCTTAACAGTTCCTTTTGATGTCCACGGCCACCGAGAGGATACCATGCTTCGACAATAATGCCGAGGTCGTGAAGATGTTTCACCACCTCTTTGTCCTGATAATAGGGGTGAACCTCGTTTTGAACCAATACCGGCTTGATATTCACTTTAGGCAGAAATTCGTTTATCTCCTTTACATAGTAGCACGATACGCCTATCGAACGGATTTTGCCTGCCGCCACATATTTTTCCATTGCCTTGTATGCCTTCACGTCATTCGTACCGGGATGATGAAGCAGCATAAGGTCGATGTACCCGATGTCGAGTTTGCGCAGGCACTCTTCGATGGCAGCTTCAGGATTGGAGTACTGGTTGGGGTAGAGTTTGGTCGCCACGAAAATTTCCTCACGCGGTACACCCGATTCACGGACACCTTGCCCCACTTCCTCCTCGTTGCCATAGATGGACGCTGTATCGAATTTGCGGAAACCAGAGGCAAGCGCAGCTTTTACGGAATTGACGCAAGTGGCTCCGTGCAGGCTGTAAGTTCCCAATCCGAGAATAGGCATATCATAGCCGCTGCTTAACTTCACTGTCGGGGCGTTTCCGTTCGTTCCTTTCGAGAGGTCGAATGCCCCTGCATTCGTATCATTATTAAAATTCAGGTTCATACTTTCAATCCAATTTTTAATAGTTTCTTCTGATTCGCTTCCGCTGAATCTCCGCCCTTGTTTCCATTCTGCTCCGGTTGCCAGACTGTGCAAGTCTGTATCGCTCGAACCGATACCGCTGGAGTGCGAGGTGCAGAACGGCACGATGGTCTTGCCCGTGAGGTCATGGCTTTCAAGAAATGTGAAAATGATTTTCGGCGCTTTCCCATGCCAGATAGGATAACCGAGGAAAATCACATCGTAGTCGGCAAGGTTTTCGCATTTGCCCTTGATGGCAGGGCGTGCCGACGGGTCGTTCTGCTCTCGGTTGGCACGGGATGATGAATTGTTGTAATTCAAGTCCTCGGACGTGTAAGCCACTTCGGGCACGATGCGCCAAGTCGCCGCATCTGTCGCCTCGACAATCCGGTCGGCAATGCCTTTGGTGGTGTTCGTACAGGAGAAATAGACCACCAATGCCCGTCCACCCGTAGGTTGCGGATCAGGGTTGTCCGGATCGGGATTTGGATCAGGATCGGGGTTAGGGACGGGTGTCGGCTCTTCGGTTTTCACCGGCTCTTCGGTTGGGCTGCAAGCATTGGTTGTCAGTAGCAGCCCCGGTAATAATATAGATAATAACCACATTTTCATTATATTTTCATTTTAATGATTCACCAAATTTTTTCAATTCATCCAATTTCCTTTTAGAACCGTTCTCGTTTCCATAAGCCGTGTAAACGCCTAAATTTTCAAGACCCAAATAATCAAGAAAATCGCCTTTGAAAGAGAACATTGCACCATCATACATGTCAGCGTCTCCGGAACTTAAAATCATGGCAATCCTTTTCAGACGGGGAGGTTTGTTTGGGTATGCCACAGAGTAAAAGCGATCGATGACACATTTAAGTTGTCCTGAAATACCATGATAATAGATTGGAGAAGCAATTACCAGCATGTCGGCTTCCCTCAGCAATGTATAGATCTCCTGCATGTCGTCTTGTTGTATGCAAGTGCCTTGACCTTTCCCATGACAGTATTCACAAGCCATACAGCCCTTGATATTTTTTCGGCACACATCTATTGTTGTCACTTCATTCCCGACTGATACCGCTCCCTCGGCAAAAGCAGCCACCATTTGTTTCGTATTCCCATTAGGACGAGGACTACCGTTCAATACAAGTATTTTCATCAGAATATCTCATTTTAAGTTATCCGTGAAAAAAAAATCGATTTTATCGAATGGAATTTTCTCCAGATTGTCATACAGATCCGTATGGCTTGCACCGGGAATAATCATCAGCTCCTTGTTATCGCCTTTCAGCTTCTTGAACGCATCTTCGCCGAAGTAACGGGAATGTGCCTTTTCGCCGTGAATGACAAGTACCGCACTTTCGATTTCGTCCGCACGGCTCATAAGCGGGAAATTGATGAAAGGAATGGCCTCCGTCGCATTTCGCCCCTGATTGGAGTTGAGCGAACGGGAATGATAGCCCCGTGAAGTCTTGTAATAGGCGTGGTAGTCCTTGAAGAACTGCGGAGCATCGGCAGGCAATTCGTCGGGAACGCCACCACCCGGTTTCGGGAAACCGTTGCGGAAATCCTCGGTACGTTGTGCGGCAAGCTTTTTACGGAGAATGTTACGGGCTTCAGCACTATCGTCCGCATCGAAATAACCGTTGGCATTTACGCGGCTCATATCGTACATCGTAGAAGCGACGGTCGCCTTGATACGCGGGTCGGCTGCTGCGGCATTGATGGCAAGTCCACCCCAACCGCAAATGCCGATAATACCTATCCGCTCCGAATCGACTTTGTCGTTGGTGGCAAGAAAATCGACGGCTGCCGAAAAATCCTCGGTATTGATGTCGGGCGATACCACGTAACGAGGTTCGCCGCCACTCTCTCCGGTGTAGGAGGGGTCAAAAGCGACAGTCAGAAAACCTCGCTCGGCCATTGTCTGTGCATAAAGTCCGGCGGCCTGCTCCTTGACTGCTCCGAACGGGCCGCAGACGGCGATAGCAGGCAGTTTTACGGTAGCATTCTTCGGTACATACATGTCTGCCGCCAGCGTGATGCCGTAACGATTGGTGAATGTTACTTTGCTGTGGTTTACTTTGTCGCTTTTGGGAAACGTCTTGTCCCACTCGGCGGTTAAATTCAGATTTTCCATATTCTTTTCGTTATTCAAATTATTTGTTCTTTTGCAAGCCGTTCCTGTGATAATCATAGCACATATCACGAAGAACGCGGTTAATTTTCTATTCATAATCTGTAGTGTTTATTCTTCTTACTATTTTTGCAGGTACACCTGCGACAATGGTATTGTCGGGCACATCTTTCGTTACTACGGCACCTGCTGCAACGATAGCGTTTTCGCCGACAGTAACTCCCGGCAGGATAATCGCACCTGCGCCAATCCATGCCTTGCGGCGGATAACCACCGGCTCGGTTTGTAACGTATGGCGGATTTCGGGTTGTTCGGGATGTGCTTCCGTGAGAATTTTGGATTCCGGCCCGATGAACACGCCGTCTTCGAGCGTGATGCCGCCTTGGTCGAGAAACGTGCAGCCGAAGTTGATGAACACCTCTTTGCCTACACGGGTCGTTTTTCCGAAAGCCGTATAGAACGGCGGGAACATGCGCACGGAGGAATCCAAAGGTTGTCCCCAGATGCGTTCGAGCAATGCCCGCACTTCATCCGGCGAATGATAGCCCGTGTTGAGTTCAGCGACGAGTCTTCGTGTGTTCTCTATCTCTTCGCACAAACGGGGAAAGTCGGAGTCCGTTTCCGAAATCCGCTTTCCGCTCCGCATTCTTTCTATAATATCGTTGTTCATCGTCATGCCTCCTATTTGATCGTACTCATGTCGATTACATAGCGAAACTTAACTTTCCCGTCCTGAACATTACGGTATGCCTTGTCTATTTCGGAGGCATCGGCTTTGATAATTTCCACTTCGGGATAGATATTATGCTCCACCGAGTAGTCAAGCATCTCCTGCGTTTCTTTGATTCCACCAATCAGCGAACCGTAAACTTTGCGGTTGGCGGCTCCGCCCATAGCCAAGTCTGCCGCATTGATCATTGCAGTTTCCGGCAGTCCGACTATTGCCATTTCGCCTTTCCCGTATTTCAGCATCCGGGCATAAACAAGCGGACTGTATTCGGAAGGAATCGTGCTGACGATAAAATCGAAAGCGTTGCTGTGCCCTTTCATCTCTTCCGCTTTATTCACGTTCACATAATGTTTCGCCCCCATGCGGAAAGCGTCGGCACGCTTCTCGTCGGTGATGTCGAAAACGGTAACATCTGCACCGAGAGCGACCAAATACTGCACGGCCATGTGTCCCAGACCGCCATACCCGGCAACCGCCACCTTATCGCCTTTCTTGACATTGCTGAAACGGATGGGCGACCAAGTCGTTACACCTGCACACAAAAGCGGAGCGACCCGCTTCAAGTCAGCATTTGCAGGTATCTTGACGGCAAAGTCCTCGCTTACCACAATATTGTCGGAATAGCCGCCCATTGCCGGTTCATTGTCGTGGTAACGGTCGATGCTGTTGTAGGTGAATGTGGTACCGTTCTCGCAAAACTGTTCCTTGTCCATCTCGCAGAACGTACAATGTCCGCAAGCATTTACCATGCAGCCCACACCGGCATAATCGCCCGCCTTGAACTTCGTTACATTTTTGCCTACCTTCACCACCCGTCCGGCAATTTCATGTCCCGGCACCATCGGATATATGCCGTTAATCCCGTGTGCCGTATGTTCGTCCCATGCGGCGTGCAGGTCGCTGTGGCAAATGCCCGCGTAAAGCGTTTCGATTAAAATGTCGTTATCGCCGATGGCATGGCGGGTAAATTCGTAAGGATGGAAGGTGTCCGTAGCTGAAAAAACGGCAAATCCTTTTGCGGAAACACGTTCGTTTTGGTTTTGTGCGACGGCAGAAGCAAAGAGAGCCAAGGCCGTCAGGGTTGTAATTACTATCCGTTTCATAAATTGCTGATTTTGAATTGTTATTTTTTGTACGATGCAAAATTAGGGCGTTCTGCCATGCGACACGGTACCTTTCTTACGGACAGAAGTACCTCGATTACGGATTTTATGGCAAGCGTTTCTATATGATAATCAACAAAGTACCCCGATTACAGATAAAAGTACCCGAATTACGTGTTTTATGATACGGGACTTTCATTATCGGGGAAAATATGTTTCCTTTGTATTGTAAATAAGGACATATACGTTATTGAAAGAAAAATACTTATAGAATTATGGATCATACTTCGGATATTGTAAAGGCGGACACCATCGAACAGTACAACCGGTTTTTCGGGTTCGAGACGCGCCATCCGTTAGTCGGCATCGTGCATTTCGACAGCTCCGTGCCGCAACCGACACATCGGATGACATTGGGGTTTTATGCGTTGTTTCTCAAGAAAACGACCGGGTGCATCATCAACTATGGAAAGACGGTATATGATTTCGATGACGAAACGGTCGTGAGTTTTGCTCCGGGGCAGACGGTAGGCATCCACCGATTGGAAGACGGTCCCGCACCGGAAGCCGTCGGATTGTTGTTCCATCCCGATTTCCTGCACCGTACTTCGCTGGGACAGAAGATGAAGCAATATTCCTTTTTCTCCTACGCTTCCAACGAGGCGTTGCATCTTTCAACGGAAGAGCGCATCATTCTGCAAGATTACATGGAGAAGATTGTCCGTGAGTTGCAGCATCCCATTGACAAGTTCTCCAAGTCTCTGATTGTTTCCAACATCGAGGTGATGCTTAACTATTGTATGCGTTTCTACGAACGGCAGTTCGTCACGCGCGAGGACATGAATCACGATGCACTTGCACGTTTCGAGCGGTTGCTGGACGATTATCTCTATTCAGATACGGCGGCGAAGGAAGGCATCCCGACCGTGAAATATTTCGCTGACAAGATTTGTCTTTCGCCCAATTATTTCGGGGATTTGGTGAAGCAGGAAACGGGAAAGACGGCGCAAGAGTATATCCAACTGAAGATGATTGCCGTCGCTAAAGAGCGGATGCTCGATCCCGCAGGTACGATCAAGCAGATTGCCGAATCGTTGGGCTTCCAACATCCACAGCATTTCGTCCGGTTTTTCAAACGGCAGGAAGGATATACGCCAAAGGAGTTTCGGAATAAGATGATGGCTTCCTGAATAAAGAATTATAACACTAAAGATGCCGTTTTTTCTATCTTGTCCAATCGCCCGACTTCGGAGGAGCGATTTTCCCCCTTTCGTGGCAAGGCTTTTGAGAGTAACTCAAAAGGTATCGAGTAACTCGATACACACCTTGCTGTTAGCCAGCGCTAACAAAATCGGAGAGCCGACGCTCTCCGATTCTTAAACAGCTTTTTACTATACTCGCTATACCGAGTGTGTATGCTGTATTATCCCTTGAAAAAAGGATAGTCGGCTTACAATTTCCGCCATCGTTCGATGTCGTCGCCGTAGGTTTCCAGATGATGTCGGGCGAGGTTCTCGATGAACCCCGAAACGCTCATCCGCCTGCCTCCCAACCTGCGGACGATCTCGTCCAGTCGGTCGCGTACCTCGCAACTCACGAAAACGGGTTTGCGGTTCTCGATTTTCGGGACTCGGAGAAACGTCTGTCGGTATTCCTCCAACGTCGCTCTTTGCCGTTTCACTCCGACACGGTCGGATACGTTCTGCGCAGGCTGTTCTGCCGCGACGGTCGTATCCGTCGGTTGCGTCGTTGCTGTTTGCACATTCTGTTCACTCGTTACACGCTGTGTACCGGGTACACTCTCCAAACCGACATCCATCGGCTTCAATCTTCTCATTTCGGGACGGAACATCTCGATAATCTCTTCCGCATCGATGTCCGGTGTTCTTTCTCTTTCGATCATAAGATATCTATTTAACAAGTTAATACTATTTATTCTTTTTTCATCGGAAGCCGTCAGTTGAAAATCTGTCGGTTGCACCCGTCCGTTTTGCACGTGCAGGCCATCAATATGTTTATTGCAGGCTGTTTGTTCACTGCACCGAGTGTACGGAGTATATACTCCCGTAATCTCGTTGCACCCTGCGAACGGATACGGAATGCAAGGGCGACAACCATTTCAAGATTATACATATCCACTCCATTGCCGTTTTCCAGACGGACGTATCGGCAGACTTCGTAACCGTGCAGGACGTTTTCTTTGAAAATGGCTTTAATGCCCGCATGTACCGTTCCGACGGTCGTGCCGAACAGTTCGACTATTTCCGCTTCGCTCATCCATATGGTATGTATGTCGGTCGGCATATTCAAGCTGCCGTACTCGTCTATCGTAATGATGTTTCTCTTCTCTTTCATCGCTTTTCAGTTTTAAGGGTCTTAAATCGCTTGACAAATAAAGCTTTCCATCTGCTCGATGCGCTGCGAGAGTTTCTCCATGTCGCGGCTCACTTTCTCCGCCGTAATCTTCGCGTAGATTTGCGTCGTGCGGATGCTCCGGTGTCCCAACATATTCGAGAGCGTTTCGATGGGCACGTCGTTCGACAGACAGACCGTCGTGGCATAGGTATGGCGACTAAGATGCCACGTTACGTTTTTCTGGATGCCGCATTTCTTCGCTATTGCCTTGATGCCTCTTTTACAGTTTTCGTAACACGGTACGGGCAGCAACTTATCCCCTTCGGCTATGCCCTCGTATTTCTCGATGATATGCTTTGCCACGTCCAGCAGGCGGATATTCGTTTCGACACCCGTTTTCTGGCGGTTGGTGTTCAACCACAAGTGCCCGTCGAAGGCGGTTTGCAGGTTCGCTTTGGTTAGGTTCGCCATATCCGTCCAACTCAATCCCGTGAACGTGCAGAAGACGAACAGGTCGCGGATCAGCGTATAACCCGGCTTCTTGAATGTGCCGTCGATTAACAGTTTGATTTCCTCTTTGGTTAGAAAGCCCCGCTTCGTTTCCTCTTTCGTAATGCGGTACGCGAAGAACGGATCACGCTGCAACAAGCCGTTATTGACGGCCATGTAGATAATCTTACGAAACGGCATCATATACGACCAGACCGTATTGTTGCAATGGTTCTTTTCCACTTTGAGGAACAGCTCGAAGTCCGTGATAAATGCCGGGGTCAGCTCTTTCAGCGCAATGTCGCTCACCTTGTACCGCTTCTCGATGAACTCCGAGAGGTGTTTGTAAACGACGCAGTATTTCCAATAGCTGCGCAGGCTTTTGAGTTTGCCTACCTGCTTTTCGTAATCCTCGTTATGCTGACGGAATACGGCCAGCAGCGTCTCGTGGTTCATACCCAACCCCAGATAGGCGTTGCGCACTTTCTCGGCGGTTACATAATTGTCCCGGTCGGCAATCTTTTGATAGGCTCGGTTGATACCCACGCGGATTTTATCCAACATACGATTGGCCTCCTGCGCAACGACACTACGACCGGAAACGCGGCCTGACTTTACGTTCCACGATTTCTCCTCCACGTCCAGCTTGCAACTGAACTGCGCGATTTTGCCGTTTACGGTAATACGGCACATGACCGGAACAAGCCCGTTCTTCTTCGGGGCATTGCGTTTGAGGTAAAATAAAACTTTGAATGTCGATCTCATAACTCTACAATTTTTTTTGGTTACAAAATTATTTCTCGTAGAGCTGTCCTTCGATGTGCAAATCGCAGCAAATCAACGCAATCGCATCCGAAATAGATCTTTTTTCGCCTCCCTCTGCCCGAATGCCGGAAATTCAACTACATTTGCGGCAGGAACAAGACGGATAGAGCTTGTATTTCAGCGCTTTGAAACTCTGCTGAAACCGTCTTTGCCATTCGGAACAGAGTAACGGGATAGTAACGCAACTCCGGTTTCTGTTGGCTTTTCGATGGCTTCAGTTTGGCTTCGACATCGCAGTCCGGCTCTCTCTAAATCCCTTGTTTACAACCTTCTTGCCCCAATCCGCTCTAACTCTCGGTTTTTATTAGTATCTTTGTCTTAGATAGTGCAAGCCTAGGACAATGTCCAGCAAGTTTGAATGTTGTCGGAGTGTCGTCTGTCTTTTATGTTATAAATACGATAATGTTAATTAAAGAGAAAGATTTTGAAGGATTTGCAGACGGATGTGAGAAAGCATTTGAGGTGATTTTTCGCCAGTATTATAAGACGTTGGTGTCTTTTTCCATGCGTTACGGTTTGGAACAAATGGAAGCTGAGGATGTGGTGATCGAAGTGATACACCGTATCTGGGAAATCCGGAAAGAGGTCAAATCTCCGGCAGCATTAAACGCATTGTTTTATACTTCGGTGCGTAACCGTACAGTCAATGTCGTCCGGAATCTCAAAAACCGGAAACAGATTATCGGGAAACAGGAAAAGCCGGAAGAATCGGAGTTCAGGGATTATTTGATGGAGGAAGAGGTAAGTCGTGTGTTGAATGAGGCTATTGAAAATCTGCCGCCCCAATGCCGTCAGGTGGTGATGCTTATATTGGCGGGAAAAACGATGACTGAAATTGCCCGGCAATTGGATATTTCCGTCAGTTCTGTAAAGACGTATAAATCCCGGGCTATTGAAATTTTGAAAACCGTTTTCCAAAATTATCCTCTCTTGTTGTTGTGGCTTATCTTCCGTTTGGAGTAAGTTAACCACCTTCAGCTATTCGATGAAGGTGGTATAGCGGGCCGTTTTCGTCCGTTTTTTTTGTTTCTGAACTATTTATAATTTATCGTTTTCAATATCATCCAGGATGCTCTGCAATTCACGTAAGTCTTTTTCGTTGTCGTAACCGATGGCTTGCAGCGAACCGAGCACTTTTCTGACATAGGTGCCGGCTGCTTTTTTTTCTTTCAGGCGCACCAGTAACGGTGCTGCTTTGACGACGGTTTCCGGATTGTAAGGATTGGCTTTACAGGCATATTCCAACCAGGAGAGACAACGTTTGTGGACTTCTTTTTCAGAAGGGGATGTCCGCCAGTAATAAGCGGTCCATTCAACGATCAGATTTGAGATCGGCCGGTATGTCCAGATCAGTAAGTCTTGATAGTTTATCTGACTTTGTAGCAGTTGCCCCATCCAGGACGTATCGGGATGATGGATCCGGAATACAATATTTTCACAATTTGCCTGTAGGCTGTCCGTCGGATTGGTCTGAATCAACGTTGACATATATTGGTCCAATGATTTCCTGAATTTTTCCGGATTTACTTTATTATGGGCATCGTACCATAAATTCAAGAGGTCGTCAGAGGCTGTCATCAGTGTATATTGTATATCGTTTTTTACCGGTTTTGTCCGGTTCAGGATTTTTTTTATTTTCAGTAGTTCCCGGAATTTTGCTTGTTTTCCCTGTTGGATGCTTTCTTCGAGAAATGTACCGATTTTGTTTTCGAAAGGCTGGATATAGTAAGGGAAATATTCCAGGGGTGCTGTGGGGGGAAGTTGTGCGATATTTTGGGCAATGCGTTGGAATAACTGGGGGTTGTATAAAGATATTTTTCCGATAAGCGAACCGCTTTCCGGGTCAATCAGTTGTTGGTCCGTCATAGCAGACAGGTAATGATTGAGTATTTCGGGTTTTTCTTCTTCCGGGGCTATTTCGTAGTAATCTTTAAAAAAATCGACGGAACCGTTTCCTTTTTTATAGATTTCAACTTGAGCCATTCCTCCGTATTTGCGAAAGAAATTGACATTGGAGGCTGCTTTCAGAAAATCTTTAGCCGTATGGAATCCTTTTATTGTCAAGACCAGATTTTGTTGCGGGTCTAAAAAGAGAAAGGTTGGAACCGCTTTGATGTTGTATTTTTTCATCAATTCCGGGCCGCATCCTTTTTCTCCGTCTTGTTTGTAGTTGATGAAATGTCGGTTAAAATAATCTCCCACTTCATTCCGGGTGAAAACTTCCTTTGCCATTTTTTTACAGGGACCGCACCAGGAGGTGTATACATCCACGAACAGTAATTTGTTTTCAGTTCCGGCTTTTGTCAAAGCTTCTTCGAAACTCCCCTGTTCAAAAGTAATTCCCTGGGCCAGAACGATGTTTGAAAAGCCCAGAAGCAGAAAAAATAGTAATTCTTTTTTTTTCATAATGTATGGTTGTTATTAAGTACTTGCAATAATGAATGATATATGTGAATGTATAAATGCTTTTGCCGGATTCGGAGGCAAAGCAGCAGTATCGGTATAAGAAATATTTTTGTTGTAAAAATCTATTCTTTCCGGATCGTCACCGTTTTTTCCCGGCCTTCTTTATCTATTACGGTAATTTCGGCTTCTTCGCCTTCCATCCAGACCAAGGAGGTTAAAGCTTCGCCGGGATCTATTTTGTCATACCGTTTTCCATTGATGGCCACGACTTTTTCTCCTGCTTGTAAACGGCCTTCCATGCTTTGCCATATACATCCTGCTATAAGGCTGTCGCCGGAAACAATGACATTTACATTCCAGTCTTTGTAATTCAGGTCTACGGTTGTTGTAACGTCAGGGGTAAAATAGAATTTATTGTCGGGAAAATCCAGGGTAACACTGCCGTATTTCAACAGGCCGGTACCGATACGTGAACTGGATGCATTTACGGTTTCTGTGACTACATTTTTGAATTTTCCTGCGCCGACATACAGGTTGTCTATCTGCACCCGGTATTTGTTTTCTGCTTTTTCCATTCCGTTGACACCCATAGCCGAGGCACCGAATCCTTTGCTTTTTGTGACAATGCCTTGTGCTGTGGCCAGTTGATGATAAATGGGTTCGTTCATTTCATAAAATGCTGACGTACCGGTATCAAACATTACTTCTTCTTGCAATCCGTTTTTAAAATCGATGACGATATACGGAATGTTCTGCTGATCTTTTTCCATGTCTATCGCATATTGCGGATTCAGTTCCATGCTGCCGGTATCTGAAGCCAATACCAGCATTTTCCGCCGGGGATCAAGCCGGATGACGATATCGGGAAAGAGAGAACTGCCGACGATACCGTCGATACCGAAATGTTCCAACGGGTTACCTTCGTCAAAAACCAGGGCCTGTATTTTTCCGAAACCGATATTTCCCAATTGTATGGAATCCAGCATGACCAGCCGGTATTCTGCATCATTGTTATGGGCATCTTTTACCATTTGCCGGATTGCTTTTTTTTCCGGTCCTTTTTTCATTCTCGAATGGGTGATACATACGGGCGCACCGGTGTCGAACAGGTATTTCCCTTTTATTCCTTCTACATCGGCCTGTATGATAATTTTATTTCTTATTGTTTCGTAAGGAATTTCCTGATAAAATCCGGTGTTCTGGGCCGGGGTGCGGCCGTATCCCCAGATGAAAGATATCAAAAGAATAATTTTTACTATTTTCATATAAAACGATGTTGCAGAGTTCCCGCAGGAACTTCGGGTTATATTTTTTACGTTATTTTCCCGTAAAGGCAAAGTCATTTTTCCAGGCTGCCCGTTCCGGACAATTTTCCAGTACCCAGCGAATGCGTTCGCATTGATTTTTGGATACGGAAATATGCAAACCGGTAGGATCGTCCATGATATTTTCGGAACGGAAATAACAGCCTTGGGCCTGTTTATACCAACTTGTGTTGAAGGTTCTGTTCATAAAGTCGGTTCCCCAATAATTCATCGTATCGTCGCAATAGTCCGGTTTGAGCTCAACATCTATTCCCGGTGTTCCTGTTGAAAATGTACAGGTTGTGAACAGACCGAGATAACAGCCTATATAATAGGCCAGTTCGTTGTTTGCAGAGGCCAGGTAACTCTTATCGCTGAATTCTCTGCTGACGACATCCAGTTCCTGCAATTTATAGATGACGCCTGCATTTTTGGGACCGAAGGTCGTTCCGGGGGAGATTTCCTGCCAGGCGATGCCTTCCGGACGGTTGTCTGCCGGAGTTCCCGGATATACATAATGGGGATAACAGTCGGCACTTATGGTGTTGGCAAAGTCGTTGACTTTATTCTTGCGGTCGGAAATCAGCCAGATGTTCATATAACGTTCAGGGGGCCATAGCAGATGCCGGGCTGTCAGAAAATCGGCAAAACCGTTGATGGTATCGGCGGCGTTCAATTCCTGAATGGTCAACCGTTCGATGCCGGGTGTGAGCATTTTTTGGCCTTCCGGAGTATACCGGGCCATTTCAAACCGGATGTGGGTATTCACGCCAACGGGATTTACCGAAGTCGTACCTGCAAATAAATTGTTGAGCTTGGAGAGGTGCAGGGTTATTTTTTCATCACTGTACGGACCGCCGTAGGATTCGATGTCCTCCTTGGTTTGTAGGATGTGGAAAATAACCGGAATGATTATATCTGAAGTATATTTCTCTTCCAAAGGGGCGATGATTCGGCAAGAATCCGGCGATGATTCAATATCGGTTCCTTTGATTTTTACCCGTATCGTGACCGTCTTGCCGATCAGTGACGTTTCTGTGGTAGAGAAGTGGCGGGAAAGAGATATATCTTCGTCAGATGTGTATTCCAGCCATTCTTCTTTAACCCGGGTGTCCGGAATCCGGATACCTTTTTGGTCAAACATCACCGGACGCAGATCCAGTTGTGCATGTCCGTCGGCAATCAATCGACGCTGATTGGGTTCCAGGATAACTCTGGCGATTGTTGCTATATCAACCTCTTCGTTGTTATAATAAGTTATGTCTTCCGGACTGCAACTCCAAATCGATTGCAGTCCCAGGAGCAGAATCATATACAGTGCTCTTTTTTTTATCATCGTATTGTTATTTTTGATTTATGAATCATGGTATCCTTGTTGCATACCTGTTGGATTTTGGGATTAATCGTAAATCTAAAGCCGTGAATCTGAAATTATTTTAAAAGATGTGTATTCCACCTTTCATTCGTTCTTTACTAACTTTTCTGTTTTAATCCAGTTGGACGTTTTCCCATCCGGGGTTTTGCACGATATTTCTGTTCAGTTCGATCTCTTTGGCCGGAATCGGAAAGGAGTAGCGGAAATCATCGGGAGCCAGCGTATAGGTATTCCGGCCGATGGTTCGTTTTATACTGATTCCCAGTCGCTTCATGTCCAACCAGCGAAAATCGTTTTCCATATAGAATTCGCGGCTTCGTTCGTTCAGTATCTCCTGTAATATTCCGTCCGTATCGCCGGGCAGATCGAAGTTGCCGTTGTAGCGGGCTGATTTGAATTCTTCCAATGTTTTCCGGGCTTCTCCGGTCTTGCCTTGACGTAGGAGAGCTTCAGCTTTGATCAGGTACATTTCAGCCAGGCGGAATAACATCAGACTTCCGCCTCTGGCCGAAGTGATGATACCGTTTCCCAGACCCAGCAGGTTGTATTTGTCGCTTTGCAATCCGTTTGCAGTGAAATAGATGTCTTTGCGGATATCGTTGGCTTTGAAAAGGGTGTAATATTGGTTACTGGCGTTTCCGTCTACCAATTCGGCTTGGTAGTAAGCGTATGGAAAATTAAAAATTTGCCCGTTGTTACCGTCCAGTATCCGGAAATAGAATTCATCGCTTATCATGTCGGAGGCTGTCGTAACTTCCCGGCAGTCGAACATTTGGCGCAGTATGTTTGAAGATTGAGTCAAAGAGCGGCCTTTCATGGCTATTGCTGCACATTTTTCAGCGTTATTCCAATCGGTGTCCTCGGCTGCTCCGGACATTGCTTTCCACATGTAGATACTGGCCATCATGGCGTTGATAAAATCTTCACGCCAGGCACAATTCCAGTCGGAGCTCGGAGTTTTTTCCAGTAAAATCAGGGCTTCCCGGCAATCATTCAGTATCTGGGCAAATACTTCCTGTTGGGTTTTGCGGGGAGGCATAGCGTTTCCGATATCTTTAGCCGGGTCGAGATAAACCGGTATGCCGTATTGGTTGTTTTTGTAAGGTGAATAATATTGCAGCAGCTTGTAGAATGAAAAGGCCCGCCATACGAGTCCTTCTCCCAATATGCGGTTTCTCCAGTCTTCGTCATTTCCCTGAGCAGTACGGACACCGGAGATCAGCAGATTGAGCGAACCGATAAACCGGTAGTATCGGTTCCAGCAATAGGGGTCGGTATTCATCCAGGTGAGTAATTGTAATCCTTCAGCGGTATAAGTACCTGTATTTTTATCATAGTAAAAAAAGGAGTTGCGGTTTAACACTGTTTCGCCCGTATAGATCCCCAGGTATTTGGCCATGTCGAAATAAGGGTAGTTGAAATAGATGCCGAATACCGCATCCTGGTTCCGGTTGGGCGTTTTCAGCAGGCTCATGTAACTGGCCAGGATAGCCCGGTAATCTTCAATTGTACTCACTACTTTTTTATCCCGGGGATGCAGTTCCAGAAACTTTTCGCAGGAGCTCATAAACAATATGCCGCACAGGCAGGCAATGACAATATGGCTTCGGTTTATCATTTGTGTTTTCATTTCCGTTCGTATTTTAAAATCCGAGTGTCAGTTTAAGGTTGAATTCCCTGGAGGCAGGATAGGTGAAGGCTCCCTCAGAACCGACATCCAGCCCCCGGTAGCGGGTAAAAGTCAATAAATTACGTGCATTGAATCCCAACAACAGGTTTTTTAATTTCAGTGCTTTCAGCGATTCGGACCGAAAGCGGTAGCTGATGGAAAGATTGGTCATACGCAGGTAGTCGCCTTTCGAATACTTGTCGGAAGTGACAAGACTGGCCCAATAGTCGGCATTCGGCGATACAAAGCGGGGTATATCAGTGATATCACCTTCTCCTTTCCAGTAGTAAAGATAACGTCTTTCGCGGTTGGTAGAGGAGGCCCGCAGGTCGCTGCCCCGGTTGGGTGCATTTTGGTAATCGTTGAAATCGGGAATCAGGTGTCCGGTTTTAAATGTCCAGTCGGTGGTAAATTCCAGACCTTTGTATTTGAAATAAGTACTGAATCCTCCGACGTATTTCGGATTGGTACGTCCCAGGTATTGCATGGAAGGCATCATACAGCCCGGTTGTATCCATTGGTCTCTGAAAAAATCGGCGACACCCGGGATGGCATCGAAGGAAGTAATCATAACCTGATACCGTTCTCTTTCTTCCGGCGATAAGTTGTTCCAGTTGGCCAGCATTTCTCCGAATTTTGTTTTTCCGGCTTTTGTCAGGGTGTAGCGGGGATTTCCGCTCACCGGATTGACACCGGCAAATTGCCAGCCGAATATGCTGCCTGTTTCTTTCCCGATGATATTCAGTACTCCGCCTCTTACTCGTTCCGCGTTGATCACTTCCTGGTAGGAAGAATAGCTGTAACGGGATTTTTTGATTACATTTTTATTGCGGGCTATATTTACGGAAGTACTGAAAATGAAATCGTTGGTATTGATCCATCTGACGTTCAGGTACATTTCCAGCCCTGTGTTTTCGACAATACCACCATTGGCTCTGACGATTGTCCGGCCGGTGGAGGACGGTACTTCCAGATCTTCAAGTACATCTGTTGTCCGGTTGAAATAATAGTCGGCAGTGAAATTGATACGGTTGTCGAACAGTGAAATGTCAATGCCCAGATTCCGGTCTTTCTTTTTTTCCCACCGGATATCGGGATTGGGAAATGTCAGTGTCTTGACATAGTGGTCGCCCATATACAGATTGCCTCCCAGTCCCATCATTGAAAAGGGATAAGCAGAGCGGTCGATATTTCCGGTGTAGCCGAATGAAGCCCGAAGAGCCAGTTCGTTGACGATGCGATTGCGGAAGAATTTTTCTTTGTGCAGGTTGTAGCGCATGCCGACCGACCACAATGGTGCAAAACGCTGGGCGTCACCGATCATATCGGCTCCGTCAGCCCGCCAGCTGAAACTGGCTACGTAACGGTCTTTGTAGCTGTAACGGAATGTACCCAGAAAGGAAACGCTGCGGTCCTGTCCGTCCGAAGTATTGAACAGGCTTCCCAGGCTGTTTCGCAGGGTTTCGTAATCGATCCGGGAATCGAATGAAGGTAATCCCGTAATGCGATAATCCGCATAATAGATGGGGGAGGTATAGCCGAAATTATTGAATTTTTTGGATATTACTTCGTTGGCCAGCAGTATGCTGAACAGGTGGTTTTCTTTGAGGGCTATAGAGTAGTCGATTTGATTGCGAAGCGACCAGTTGTGATTTCGTCCGGAATTCTCACTCAATTCGCCGTTGTCGTATTGATTGGGAAGAGGACCTTCCTTGAAAATATCGCGGCCCAGTTTTTCATTGGCCCAGGAGGTATAGGTTCCGGCATTGACGGCTTTCATTTCAGTGTTATAACTTATACCTTTACGAATAATAGACTGGAGATTCAATCCCGGAATGACTTCGTAGCGCACATTGAAGGTAAATTCTGCATCCAGTCCGGTTTGGGTTGTCCGGGTTTCTGTCAGTTCGCGGAGTATATTGAACCGGTCGTACAGGTAGCCGGAGGCTGTTTCAGTGGTGTAATTATTGGGCAGATAACTCAGGTCGGAGGCATAGCTGCCGTCTTCGTTATAAGGTTTTTCGTAAGGATTGGCAAATACAGCATAGGTAAAGGGGTTGACGGCAGAGGCATGATCTTCGTTTTTCCGGGTGTTGGCCGATAGGTTTAAAGCAAAGATCAGTTTTTCCGTCGGGCGGTATTCGAGTTTTACCAATACTCCGGCGTTCTGATATTGATTGGAACGCAGAATACCGTTTTGTTGCTGAAAATTCACAGAAGTGTAGTAGGTCAGTTCTTCGCTGCCTCCCCGCAGACTGATGTTGTGGGATTGCGAATGAGCCGTGCGGAACAGCACGTCGAACCAGTCTGTGTTCGTGCTGGATAGTTGTTGTAATTGCTTGTTGTAGTCAGCCGAAGAGAGGTATCCCTGGGCATTTCTTTTGAAGAGGTATCCTCCTCTGCCGGCAAAATCGGCTCTGCCGAGACCGAAATTGTCGATGATAGACTGTTCGTACCACAGTTTTTCACTGCTGTTCATAAAATCCAGCCGGTTGCGTGGAGCAATACTGACGTTGTAAGTTCCGCTGTAATTGATAAGGGTTTTCGAGCGGAATCCTTTTTTGGTTGTGATGACGATCACTCCGTTGGCGGCACGGGCGCCGTAAATAGCTGCCGCAGAGGCGTCTTTCAGGATACTGATGGATTCGATATCTTCGGGCATGATGTTGCCGACGCCGTCCTGCATAATGGTGTTGGCATAATTCCCGGTATTATTTTTGGGGACACCGCTTATTAAAGGCAAGCCGTCGACAACCCATAAGGGTTCGGTGTTACCGCTCAGGTTGTTTTCTCCCCGGATGGTAATTTTGGCCCGTCTCCCCGGCGCTCCGGAAAGGGTCGTACTGTTCAGTCCTGCTATTCTTCCCTCAAATATCCGGTCGAGAGAAGTTACTCCCTGCATTTGCAAATCTTTGGCGGTAACAACGGTAGCACTTCCTGTCATACGTTCTTTCTTGATGACTTCCATACCGGTGACGATAACCTCTTCTAAGGCTTCTAAACTTTCATGCATAACGATGCGGATTTCTTTGTCATCCACGACGTTGTAACTTGTCGTTTGCATACCGACAAAGGAAAAGAGAAGCTCCGGAGTTTCTTTTGTGACGGGGATCGTCAAAAAAAACATACCTTCGCTGTCGGTAGACGTACCCAGTATCGTCCCTTTTAACTTGACCGTGACACCGGGTAAGGGAAGGCGTGATTTGTCGACAACAATACCTTGCAGTGTGCGGACTTGTTGGCCGGAGGGTGCCGGCTGTTTTTGAAGAACAATGATTTTATCTTGTATGACGTAGTTTATACCCAGCGGTTTAAGACAGGTTTGTAACGTAGTCTCGATGTCTGCATTCTGAAGAAGAAGAGAGGATATCCGGGTTTTATCGTTGATCTCCCCGGCATTGTAGAGAAAGTCAAATTGCGTTTGGGCTTTGATTTCTTTCAGAATGGTTTTGAGGTCTGTATTTTTCAGGGAAAGATTTATTCTGATGTCCGATTGTGCAGAAGCTTTGCCCCAAGTTCCGGATAATGAAAGGAGGATCAGACATAAAATAACAGAAGACAATGCTTTCCGGAAAATATAGCTTGACAATGTGGTGTTCATGTTCAAAAGTTATTTGTGTTGAGAGAATCCTGGATTCTCTCAACAATTCAGGGTTCTCGGTTATCGAATCGGAGGATTTACAGCATTTGTCGGATATTTGATATCCATGACTAAAGTCGGATTTACAGGTGTAGTAATATAAACAACTCCTGTTTCCTCGAAAGGCATTGAAATTTTATCCATCGGGGTAAAACGTTTAATGCGGATCACGCCCTGTATGCCATTTCCGGTTTCAAAAAATACGTATCCCGGTGAAAAAGTAGCCTCAGTGCCTCCGAATACGACTTTTTCATCTTTACTTTCATATGAAAATCCGGTGTCTTCGAGTTTAGCAAAATCTTCATCCGTAAAAGTGGCAGGAGCTTTTGCATAAGTTGTGTGACAGGGATAAGTAAGTGTAATGTTGTACCACAGGTAACTGCTCATTTTTATCGGAGATTCGAAAACAAAGGATTCATCGTTTTTATTCCAAATCAAGCCGATATCGATTTTATTTCTTAGTTCCTCAGCGATATTTGCGATGTAACTCTCATTGGTTGTTGTCGAATAAAATGCTTTCCCGTTTTCAGTATCTGCTATTTCTATATTCCCTAATATCATGCCGCCGAGTTCGGGTGCATGACTTAATGTCATTGTTACGCTATCCAGCAGACCGGCAATGGTTACATCTTCGTATGTTGCATAAGCCGGTTGCTCTGCCTTTGAGGTGTACAGTGTACTTTCGTATTGGCCTGTCAATTTACTTCCGTTAGCTAATGTACAGTCGAACTTAATGTACCAGCTATCGGTATTCTGTTCGATGAGCACTTCACCCGATGTAATTTCCAAAAGAGTATTGTTGCCGGCTCCCGGTTTGTACGAAATACAGCTCCAGGCCATAAAGGTATTGGCTGACTTCGCTTTTCCGAAAACATATTTCCCCGGCACAATTTTATCGATGTCGGAAGTGCTTAAGTGGAAACTGATACAGGCACCTTGTCCCGAAACTGTTTTCGTATTATTGTCGAAAGTCAGTCCCGTTCCGTAAAGCGAAAGCATAAAATTACCCGTTACGGTCATGTCACTTCCGGCTTTGAAGCCTTCGACCGTATTGGTGGCTTCTTCCCCTCCCTGGCCGGTATCTTCGTTTACTTCAGTAATGTAATTGTATTCGTATCTGTAGGGAACAGTAGAAATGAGTACATTCCGGTTGCTTTTCCAGATAACTCCGGAAGTAAGGTCGTAATTTTGTCCCAAAAACTGGAACCGGGAAGGGTCCGGACCGTTTTCTTTGTCTGAACAGGCGTTGAAACAGAGGCATACACCGATGACTGCTGCCATCAAAAAAATAGATTTTTTCATAGATTTTAGTGTTTAGTAGGTTATAATTAAATGGGTTGACTGCTTACGATAATGGTATTCCCCTTTACCTGAAACCGTATACCTCCGGTCATTTCGACGGCCTGTAGGAATTGGTGTATGGTTTCGTATTTCCGTATACTTCCGGAGAAGACCATGTTTCTGGCCTTTTGGTCGGCGAAGAATACATGTATGTCGTACCAGCGGGATAGTCTGGTCAATATGTTTTCGATTGTTTCTTCTTCGAATACATACTGGCCTTTGTACCAAGCTGTATAGAGTTCGGTGTTTACTTCCTCGGTACTGAATTCACCATTGTTTTTATTGAACACTCCTTTTGTTCCGGGGACTAATATGATATTGCTGCTGTGTTGCCACATTTTTACAGAGCCTTGTTCGAGAACGGTTTCTATTTGGATTTCATCGGGATAGGCCCGTACATTAAAGGCTGTTCCCAATACCTGTATATTGACTTCTGTCCGTGTATTGACAATGAATGGATATTTATCATTGTGTGCAACATCGAAATAAGCTTCTCCTTCCAGATATACAAGCCGTTCTTTGCCTGTAAAGTTCACCGGATAGCGTAAAACAGTTTGAGAGTTTAACCATACCCGGGTTCCGTCAGACAGGATCAGTTTGTATTCTCCGCCTGTTGGAGTTTTCAGTATGTTGTGCTCTCCGGAAAGTCGGGATCCGGCCAGACTATCGCTTGGTACCGGAGTGTAGCGGATTTCATCTCCGGATTTCCGGAGGGTTACTCCTGCCAATTCGATGGTTTCGTTTTTTTGGGTCTCTTCCAATTCTTTGACCTGACCGTCAGCCATGATCAATATCGCTTTGGAAGTTCCGGGGTGTATATTGACAACCTGGACACGTTCCGGGTGAGTTCGTACAAGCAGATGGATGCCAATGCCGATAAGTAATAATCCGATAGCAGCAGCAGAAATCCACCGGACGGGCATACGAACGGAATGTGACCTATAGCGTTTCCGGTATTTTTGAAGTCCTTGTGTCGTTTGAATTTGCTGATATGTCCGGAAAGCCGGAACCGGATTTTGTTTTTTCAGTTTTTCATATAAACTCTGGTTGACCGGATTTTCAGATAACCATAGTTTTAGTTCTTTTCTTTCAGACTCTTCCAGTGTGTTTAAACGTTCTTTTGCAATCAGGAAAGCGATGTGTTGGTATGTATGTATCGGATTCATAAACTATATTGTTTTACATTATAAACCCTTAATTTTTTGAAAAGACGACAAGTTTTTGATTTTTTTGATGGAAAATAGGATTGAATGCGTATTTTTCCGGCTCTGTTGCATAAAAAATGATTGCAGCTATAGAGGGGATAGCTGCAATCGGTTTGTTGCTCTTCAGTTTCGCTTGAAAAATGAAAATGACATCCGGCATTTAATTCACTTCAGAGCAATCCTGCCTAAGGATTTTGTTTAAAAGTATGAGAAAAATAGTTTTCCACTTTTCTATATTATAAACCCTTATTTTTTGAAAAAGTCGACAAGTTTTTGTTTTTTTTTGATAAAAAAATATCCATCGATAAAATAGACATCGATGGATATTCAGAAAATAATGTTTTGTAAAGGATTATTCTTTGTCAGACGATGCGGAATGTAGGAATATCCTTTTATCGGTTTACAATTTTGTTTTCTGTGATTCAGTTGTTTTTTATATGTACATCCATTTGCGGGAACGGAATGTTCAGATTTTCTTCGGCGAAGGTTTTGTAAACTTTTTCATTCATGCCGAAGTATACGTCCCAATAGTCACCTGCTTTTACCCAGGCACGGACAACAAGGTTTACCGAACTTGCCCCAAGAGAATTTAGGGCAATAAAATAAGCGGGTTCTTTGAGAATACGTTCGTCAGATGCCAATAGTTTTTCAATGACTTTTTTGGCCGTATCGTAGTTGTCTCCGTAAGCGATTCCGAATTCCCAGTCGACACGTCTCATTTCTTCTTTTGAGTAGTTTTTGGTAATGCCGGTTGAAAGACCACCGTTGGGAATGATAATGATCTTATTGTCTGGGGTTGATATTATTGTATTGAAAATCTGGATTTCTTTTACCGATCCGCTTTGTCCTTGTGCTTCGATAAAATCTCCGACTTTGAACGGTTTGAAAAGTAAGATCATAACTCCTCCGGCAAAATTCTGTAAAGTACCGCTAAGAGCCATACCGATGGCAACGCCGGCAGAAGCAAAGAGGGCGATGAAGGAGCTGGTTTCAATTCCCAGAACACTGATGAGAATGATAACAAGGATAAAGTTTAACGTGATTTTAACCAGGCTGCGGGTGAAGGAGAACAAGGAAGCTTCAACCTGACGTTTTTCCATAATTTTTATCAGAAGCCTGTTGAGCTTACGGATGATCCAGCGACCGACCAGAAAAACGATCAGGGCGGTTATGAGCTTGGAGCCCAGGGAAACACTTAAATCGACCAGTTTGGTAATAAGAACATCCAAAGAAACCGTGGAGGTACTACCTAAAAATTCTTCCATAATTGTTCGTGATTATAATTATTATTGATATCGAATATTTTGTACAAAATTAATAGGAAAAAACAGCTTTTCAAACTTTTATAGTGTGTTTTGATTTCCGATTCTTCTCTTTTTTGCAGGGGAGGTTTGTGGGTAGATCTAAAATTTAAAATCATAAATCTACAATTAAGGTCTGTGTTATTTTTGAAGTTCTTTGTCTTTTTTGTTTTATTAATTGTATTTTTGTAAGTTCATAAAACAGGCGGGTGTGCGGATTGATTCCGGCGATCCGTCGGAATGATATCTGGCTTTGTAATCTTTTGATTAATAGGTTGTTGATATATTTTTATGTATCGTTAATTATTGTATTATTTAAAATAGAATAGGATATGACTATCGAGAGTTTATTGACGGCTAAGGTGATTGAAGCAGTGAAACAGTGTTATGGAGCGGAGGTGACGGAGAAGGATGTACAATTGCAAGCGACACGTAAGGATTTTGCAGGCGACCTGACGGTGGTCGTATTTCCCTTTACCCGCCATTCGCATAAATCTCCGGAAGAGACGGGTAAAGAGTTGGGTGAGTATTTGAAACGGAATATAGATGAGATACGGGATTACAATGTTATCAAGGGATTTTTGAATATTGTCATTTCTTCGGCATACTGGATCGGCGTGTTGAACAGTGTTGCGGCAGAGTTGAAATACGGATACGCTAAAGAAGCCAGCGGACGTCGTTATATGATCGAGTATTCTTCTCCGAATACCAATAAACCTTTACATTTGGGGCATATCCGGAATAATCTGCTGGGGTGGTCGGTATCTGAAATACAGAAAGCGAACGGACATGAGGTGAGGATGGTAAATCTGGTAAACGACCGGGGAATTCATATCTGTAAAAGCATGATTGCCTGGCAGAAATTTGCAGAGGGAGCCACTCCGGAATCTGCCGGAATGAAGGGAGACCATTTTGTAGGAGATTATTATGTACGTTTCGATAAGGAGTATAAGGCTCAGATAAAGCAGTTGAGGGAGGAGAAAGGATTGGATGAGGAAGAAGCGAAAAAACAGGCTCCGATATTGCTTGAAGCGCAGGAGATGTTGCGGAAGTGGGAAGCCGGTGATGAGGCTACCGTGAGTCTGTGGCGGAAGATGAACGATTGGGTATTGAAAGGTTTTGACGAGACGTATAAACTGATGGGAGTCGGTTTTGATAAAATATATTTTGAATCACAAACCTATAAAAAGGGACGGGATATCGTATTAAGAGGCTTGGCAGACGGGGTATTGTACCAAAAAGACAGCGGTAGTATATGGGCCGATCTGACGGGGGACGGACTCGATCACAAATTGTTGTTGCGGGACGACGGAACTTCTGTGTATATGACACAGGATATCGGTACGGCTTATGAACGTTTTAACGAATACGATATGGACGAGATGGTTTATGTCGTAGGGAATGAACAGAATTATCATTTTCAGGTGCTTTCTTTGATTTGCGGCAAATTGGGATTTCCCTGGGCCGGTAAGATTAAGCACCTTTCTTATGGAATGGTTGAGTTGCCGGAAGGAAAGATGAAATCCCGGGAAGGAACGGTGGTGGATGCCGACGATCTGATGCAGGAGATGATCAATACGGCTCGTGAAACTTCGCAGGAGTTAGGGAAGCTGGAAGGTTATTCGGAGGCCGAGGCCGAGGATGTATACCGGAAAGTAGCTTTGGGTGCATTGAAATATTTTATTCTGAAAGTCGATCCGAAAAAGACGATGATGTTTAACCCCAAAGAATCGATTGATTTCAATGGCAATACCGGACCTTTTATCCAGTATACCTATGCCCGTATACAGTCGGTATTGAGGAAGGCTGCAGAGGCCGGTAATGCTGTCGGCGCGGCGGATGTCCATATTCCTATTTCCGATAAGGAACAGGATTTGATAAAGTTGGTGAGCAAGTTGCCGGCGGTGGTGAAAGAAGCCGGAGATACCTATAGTCCCGCTTTATTGGCTAATTTTTCGTATGAATTGTCTAAGGAGTTCAATCAGTTTTACCATGATTTTTCGATTTTAAAGGAAGAAAATGAGGCTGTCCGGAATTTCCGTTTACTATTGGCTAAAGAATGCAGTGAAGCAATAAAAAATGCAATGGGGATGCTGGGTATTGAAATGCCCGACAGAATGTAATAAAGATGTAAAAGGGTAAAATGTTTGTAAGATGGAGAATTTTGAAGAGATAAAACCGGCAGCGATAACCGAGAATTTTATCAAATTGATCGGTAGTGATTGGATGTTGGTAACGGCAGGTCAGAGGGAGCATTTTAATACTATGACGGCCAGTTGGGGAGGAGTCGGATTTTTATGGAATAAACCGGTGGTATTTGTATTTATTCGTCCGCAACGTTATACATTCGGGTTTATTGAACAAGAGCCGATGTTTACCTTGTCTTTTTTTACAGAGGCATACAGGTCTGCATTGCAATTGTGCGGGACAAAGTCCGGAAGGGATACGGATAAAGTGGCGGAAACCGGTTTGACACCGATGGCGACAGAAAAAGGGAACATTTTTTTTAAAGAAGCCCAATGTGTTTTGGAATGTAAGAAATTATACACCGACGATCTTCGGCCGGAGCATTTTCTGGATAAAAGTCTGGCGGAACAATGGTATCCGGCAAAGGATTACCATAAAATGTATGTAGCGGAGATTGTCAATGCGTGGGAGAAAAAGTGATGCCGAATCTTACGAATTATCATAGTCATTGTTCTTTTTGTGACGGTAAGGCCCCTTTGGAAGCATTTGTTGAGTCAGCAGTGGGGCTGGGGTTTACGAGTTATGGGGTTTCTTCTCATGCACCGCTTCCTTTCCCTGCCAAATGGGCATTGGAGCAGGAACGTGTAGGGGATTATCTGGCCGAAATTGAACGTTTGAAAAAGAAGTATTGCGGACAAATAGAACTCTATGCGGCAATGGAAATCGATTATCTGAATGAAGAGCAACATCCTGCTATCGATTATTTTCAACAATTGCCTCTGGATTACCGGATCGGTTCCGTTCATATCGTATATACTCCGGAAGGGAAAATGATAGATACCGATACGAATGCAGAGAATTTCAAGCAGATTTTGGAACAGGATTTCCGTGGAGATTTAAAACAGTTGGTGGCTATTTATTTCGAATCTTCGATGCGAATGCTGGAATACGGAGGTTTTGATTTTGTAGGACATGCAAATAAGATTTCCTATAATGTTGAGCAATGTGACCCGTTTTTGACACAAGGGGAGTGGTATAAAAAGAAGCTGACAGATTTTTTTGCTTTGGTAGCAGAAAAAGAATTAAGAGTCGAGATAAATACGAAGGCTTACTTGTCTAAAGGTTGTTTCTTTCCCCGGATTGAGAATTGGGAAATATTGAAGAAGTTTAATATTCCCATTGTCGTTAATTCGGATGCCCATCGTCCTGAACTGGTAAATGCCGGACGTATGGAGGCTCTTGAGGCTCTTCAGGAGATGGGGTTCCGTACTGTGGGGGAATTACATGCCGGGAAGTGGGTGGAAATGCCGTTGGAAGGAATGGGATGTAATTTTTGATTTTTGATTTTTGATTTTTGATTTACGATTTACGATTATGGTGTTTTGAGAGGGGGAAGATTTTAGATGGAGCTGGAGTTTAAATCAAAAATCATCATGAATAAGAATAACGGAAAATTATATGTCAAATTAAAGATGGATTAACGATGAAGAAGACAATACATTATACGACAAACGGTGTCTGTTCGGTGTTTATCGATATTGTTGTGGAGGACGGGATTGTGGAGGATGTATATTTTGAAGGGGGATGCAACGGTAATTTGCAAGGGATTTCTTTGTTGATAAAGGGGATGAAGGTGGATGAGGTGATTGCACGTCTGGAAGGGATACATTGCGGAAGTAAGATGACTTCCTGTCCGGATCAACTGACCAAAGCCTTGCGCCAGTTGAAAGCACAAGAGTAGGTACTTTGAATTGTGGATTTACGATTTTTGATTGAAATACAAGGTCAGTGAGTAAGGGAATGGATGTCAGTTTTACGATTGGAATAGGTGATATCCTATCTTAGTTGAATTGGAATCGTCAATCTAAAATCTAAAATTTACAATTTACAATCTGCAATCTGTACTTAGGAAAGAATAATTAGAATATAAGAATTATGGAACACATTTACGACAATGAGATTTTTTTACAGTCTGCTATAAGCTGGGTGAAAGAAATGGGAAAAATTCATTTGAGGTATTTCCGGGGAAATGAATTGGATATACATACCAAATCGAATGTGTCGGATGTGGTGACCCGGGCGGATAAAGAAAGTGAAGCCTGGTTGCTGGAACAAATAGCGTTGTGTTTTCCGGAACATAGTGTTCTGGGAGAAGAAAGCGGGGTACATGAAGGGAAGGGAGAGTTTTGTTGGGTGGTCGATCCTTTGGACGGTACCAATAACTACAGCCAGGGACTTCCGGTTTTTACGGTGTCGATTGGTTTGCTGTATAAAGGAAAAACGGTTGTTGGAGTTGTTTATGCTCCTTATTTGAATGAGTTATATACGGCAGTGAGAGGAAAGGGAGCGTTTTTTAATGGACGACCTCTTCATGTGTCTGAAAAAACGGAATTGGATGTTTCTGTTTTGGGAACCGGATTTCCCTATGATAAAGGGACAAATCCGGCTAATAATATTGCGAATCTGGCGGCTATATTGCCGGGGTTGAGGGGTATGCGGCGTATGGGGTCGGCTGCTTATGATCTGTGTTGTGTGGCTGCCGGATTTCTGGATGGTTATTGGGAGTTGAATCTGTCTTTGTGGGATATATGTGCCGGTGCTTTAATTGTCGAAGAAGCGGGAGGAGTAGTACGTTCTTTCCGGGAAGATCGTCATATCTCGATTATTGCAGCGAATCCGGTTATGGTTGGAAAAATTGCAGCCATTATAAAATAATAAGTATCATAATTTAATAGGAATAGGATGAAGTTGAAATGTATACTCTTATTTGTCGGACTGCTTGCCGGACAAGGATTAGTTGCGCAAAGCAGTCCGGATTGGGCGAATCTGTCCCGTTTTAAGGAGGAGAATCTCCAATTGGGGCGTCCGTCCAGAAATGAATCACGTGTGGTGTTTATGGGGAATTCCATTACGGAAGGATGGATACGGAATCGTCCGGAGTTTTTTTCCGGGAATAAATACATCAACCGGGGCATCAGCGGACAGACGACACCGCAGATGCTGGTACGCTTCCGTCAGGATGTGATAGCCCTGCAGCCTGCTGTTGTTGTGATTTTGGCCGGTACGAACGATATTGCCGGGAATACCGGTCCGTCTACGTTGGAAATGATAGAGGATAATCTGGCTTCCATGACCGAGATTGCACAAGCGAACGGAATACAGGTCGTGTTGTGTTCTGTGTTGCCCGTTGCTGATTATCCGTGGGCTCCCGGTTTGGAACCTGCTGAAAAGATTGTCGAATTGAATGCCTGGATAAAAAAATATGCAGTCCGTCACGGAGCAATTTATCTTGATTATTATACGTCTGTCGTTGATGCTCAGAAAGGAATGAAGGCAGAATATTCCGAAGATGGGGTTCATCCGAATGCTGCCGGCTATAATGTGATGGAACCGCTGGCTAAAAAGGCGGTGAAAAAAGCTTTGTCAAGGGTAAAATAGTTTTGACCGGGGTTTACGATTTCTGATTTAAAGAAAAGGACTAGAGCCGAACTTAAATCAGAAATCGTAAATCTCTCCATGGTTTTAATTGTTTAATCCGAGCACATCTATACCTTGTTTGAAAAAGATATCGGTCGGAATACCTGCTCCTGCGATTTTATCGAGGTCGTTTTGTAAGGTCGGTGTGACAATCCCTTTTTCTGCAATCAATTGTCCGGCCTTTTCATAAGCTCCGTCTCCTTCCAGTGTGATATATTCTCCGGCGATTGTTGCAATATCTTGTTTCATTTTTTCAAAATCTACGGTGTAATAACCGGTTTCTTCATTCCGGCTGATGGCACCGCTTTCCATGAAATGGGCGAATTGCATCATGTTGGCTTTGCCGTGGGCACTGGCAGCTCCAAAGCGGCTGGAACGGAATATGCCTGCAACGAAGGTGACATAGTTGTCCATCAGGTCTTTGTCCTGAATAATGCCCCATTCGGTCAGTTTGCCAATACAATATAACCCTAAAATATCGGCCTTTCCTTCTTCGATGGAGGTATAATTGTTTTTCAGAGCTGATCGTACGTCTTGTTTGTCGCCGATCGTATAATTTACTCCTAATCCATGGGCCACCTCATGGAACATGGTGTTTTCAAAAAATGCATCGAATTTGACATGTTTTTGTTGTTCCGGAGTAATCACCAAACCGGCAATCGGAACCAAAATCTTGTCGAATTTTGCCTGCATAGCATTTTTTAACTGTAGTTTGCGGCTTCCCTTGGCTGCGTGTACCCGCGGGTCGTTGGGCAGGTTGATAGCGATGTTTTTGCTTCCGGCATTGCAGTCTCCGGCATAATAAATGACATCGTAGGCATTCATGTCCGGGTTGGCGTTTGCCTTTTCCGTTTTATAGGCTTCCGCTACCGGTAAGTTTGCCTGTAATTTCGGCAGGTATTGGGCGTAGAGTGATAATTTACGGCTCCATTCTTTGTCTTTTACCAATATTTGTCCGGAATGTGAGGCTTTGTAGCCGTAGAGAGCGTCTTCGTAAGTTTCTATCGGACCGATGACGATGTCGAGCGTGTTGTTCTGCATGTCCATCCAAGCCAGATCGCTTGCCAGGTAATCATCTGTCAGCAAGGCTTCGGCGCGCAGTCCGAGGTATTTTTTCAGTCCGGCATCTTCGGCCAGTTCTGCTGCTTGCTTCAATAATTCTGAAGCTTGTTTTACTTCTTCCGGATAGGCTTCGTGGTAGGAAAGCACTTTCAGTTGACCGTTTTCGTCCCGGCGGAGGATGCTATACCAGTCGGTTTTACGTGGGTCTTGCAGGGCATTGAATTCTTCGGTTGTCATATCCGTAGGGTAGAAGTTGGCACCCAGCGGTTTTGCACCGATACCCTTTATAAAGGGGGTATTACCGTTGAGCCGGTCCCACGGACCGTAATTGATTGCCAGGTATTTTTTCAGATAAGGATCGGTTACCGTATCCATTAGTGCCTGTTTGTTGCCGTAGGCATTCTGCCAGAAAATATTTTCCATGATATCTGCCGCTTTCATCAGAATCGGAAGCATTTTTTTCTCGTTTTCCGACAGTTTGCTGACGTCTGTCGTCAGGGTAAATTCTGCGTATTGGTCTGCCAATGGCTGATAAGGGGAAGCGGCTTGTTGTTGGGGAGTTTGTTTACATCCTCCCAGGGCCAGTGCTGCTGCCACCATAATTGTTATTTTTTTCATATTTGTTATTTGATGTTAATAATTGATTTGTTTGCTTGCGAAGATATAAAAAATAATGTAGTGGAATAAATGAATGCCCCCTGAAAGTTTGTGTCTGACTTTCAGGGGGCAGTACATAGCTGACTTCAGGGGCACTTTTTATCGCTCTCCTTTGCGATGTGAAAGTGCGGTTATCAAAGTTTTATTCTTTTAACCACTTATCGAGCCAGGCTTTGAATGTCCGTTGCCAAAGGATGCCGTCCTGACAGCCGGTTACCCAGTGGCATTCTTCCGGGAAATATAGGAATTGTGCCGGAATACCACGCATCCGGGCCGCATTGAAGGCCGACATACCCTGTGAGACATCGATGCGGTAATCTTTTTGTCCGTGAATCACAAGTATAGGGGTATCCCAGTTGCCGACAAATTTGTGCGGAGAGTTGGCATAAGTACGTTGGGCGATTTTATTGTTTTTGTCCCAGGGGGCACCGCCCATGTCCCAATTGGCAAACCACATTTCTTCTGTTTCACAGTATTGGCTTTCGAGATCGAAGATACCGCAGTGTGCGATGAAGGCTTTAAAGCGTTTATTGTGATGTCCGGCCAGATAATATACGGAATATCCGCCGTAAGAAGCCCCGACACAACCCAACCGGTTTTCATCAATATACGGTTCTTTTTTGGCATCGTCTATGGCCGACAGGTAATCCCGGATGTTTTGTCCGGAGTAATCTCCGCTGATTTGTTCCAGCCATTCCTGACCGAAACCGGGAAGCCCCCGGCGGTTGGGAGCTACAATGATGTAACCGTTAGCTGCCATTTGCTGGAAATTCCAGCGATAACTCCAGAACTGGCTGACTGTGCTTTGCGGACCTCCTTCACAATACAGGATTGCCGGATATTTCTTATTGGCATCGAAATGAGGAGGATAGATCATCCATACCAGCATGTCTTTGTTGTCGGTTGTTTTCACCCAACGTTTTTCCACTTTACCCATTTCGAGTTGATCAAGTATGGATTTGTTAATGAAAGACAATTCTTCGTCTTTACCGGTAGCCGGATCGGTCCGGTAAATTTCTGCCGGCTTGCTCATAGATACCTGGGTGGTGATCAAACTACCCCCTACCGGGGCAACAGAGGTATAATTGTGGATGCCGTCCGTATGCTTTTTGATTTCTCCTGTAGCGGTATTTAATGAGTAGATTTCATCTGTGGCGTGGTGATCGGAAATAAACCAGATGGTGTTGTTGTCATTATCCCAGGCCAGATGCTCTGCATTTTGGTCGAAGTCTTTGGTATATTCTTTCTTTTCTCCTGTCGTCAGGTCCATGACAAAGAGGCGTATTTTGTCGGCTTCGTAACCGTCCCGCTCCATACTTTCCCAGGCCATGTACCGGCCGTCGGGAGAAATAACCGGATTTTTATCGTATCCCATCATACCTTCCGTCAGGTTGGTTGTTGTTCCGTCTTCCGTATTGTATGCGTAAAGATCGGTATTGGTAGAGAAAGCATAGTCAAGTCCGTATTTTTTCCGGGAAGTGTAAATCATTTTTTTCCCGTCTTTCGTCCATGCCAGTTGCTCGACGCCTCCCCAGGGACGTACCGGGGATTCCCATTTTTCACCTTCCATAATGTCTTTACCGTCGGTGATGATTCGGGCCGGTGTGTAATCTGCGATAAAGATATGGGAATAGCCTTCCACCCAATCGTTCCAATGACGATAGAACTGATCGTTGATGATCCGGGCTTTGGCTTTCGGCAGGTCCGGATATATATCTTCTACCGCAGGCTCCAGTTTGACATCCCGGAAATAGGCGATTTTACTCATATCCGGCGCGTACAGATAACCGTTGATACCTCCTTTGATATCTGTAATCTGCCGGTTATCGCTTCCGTCGGGATTGATTTCCCAAACTTGTCCTTTGGCCAGGTAAGCGATTTTCTGACCGTCCGGTCTCCAGGTCGGATCGGATTCGTTGTAATCTGTATCGGTAATCTGAACGGCATTACCGTCAGACAGATTCATAATGTATAAATCGGTATAGGACCGGTCTTCTTCCTTATTGAAGTATGTGATACTGTATACGGCTTTTGTTCCGTCGGGAGAGATTGCCGGAGTACTGACACGACCGAAAGACCAGAGTACATCCGGAGTCATGACGTCTGACGTAAGCTTGATTTCCGGTGTCTTGTAGCTTTTGGAAGCTGGCGTTTCGTTTTTATTATCACAAGCCATGAGGGATAATAAGATTAAAGTAGGATAAATTATTTTTTGCATAGCACACTTATGTGAATTTTAAATTTTAAATTTAAAAAATAACAGAGTCATGAAGCTATAGGGAATATTTTTGATTTACGATTTCAGATGAAATAAATCTGACACAGAATCGGATTGTCAGACAATTTACAATCTGATATCTGTAAGTTTTATTCGGCTTTTGCAGCAGACTCGGTTTCGTTGTTTTCATGTTGCTCCGTACCGTTCATGGCTGCCACGATTTTAGCACGCAATTCTTCTGCCAGTTCCGGATTGTCCATGACCAGTTGTTTGACGGTTTCCCGGCCTTGTCCCAGTTTGCTGTCTCCGTACGAGAACCAGCTTCCGCTTTTCTTGATCACATTATATTCTACACCGAGGTCTACGATCTCACCGGAAAGCGAAATACCTTCCCCGTACATGATGTCGAATTCTGCTTTGCGGAAAGGAGGGGCTACTTTGTTTTTCACTACTTTAACACGGGTATGGTTACCCAGGATTTCTTCGCCGTCTTTAATCGGACCGATTTTCCGGATGTCCAGACGTACGGAGGAATAGAATTTCAGAGCGTTACCTCCGGTTGTCGTTTCCGGGTTTCCGAACATTACGCCGATTTTTTCCCGCAATTGGTTGATAAAAATACAGCAAGTATTGGTTTTACTGATTGTTCCGGTTAATTTACGCAATGCCTGTGACATCAAACGCGCTTGCAGGCCCATAACACTGTCTCCCATTTCCCCTTCGATTTCTGCTTTTGGAGTCAATGCGGCAACCGAGTCGATGACAATGATGTCGATAGCTGCGGAGCGAATTAGCTGGTCTGCAATCTCCAACGCCTGTTCTCCGTTATCCGGTTGTGAGATAAATAAGTTTTCCGTGTCTACGCCCAGTTTTTCTGCATATGAACGGTCGAAGGCGTGTTCCGCGTCGATGATTGCAGCAATACCTCCTTGTTTCTGGGCTTCGGCGATAGCGTGAATAGCGATGGTCGTTTTACCCGAAGATTCCGGACCGTAGATTTCAATTACACGTCCTTTCGGGTAACCGCCGACCCCCAGTGCTTTGTCCAGGGCAATCGAACCGGAAGGTATGACCGGGATGTCTTCCACTTCGTTATCTCCCAATTTCATGATGCTTCCTTTACCGAAGTTTTTTTCAATTTTATCGAGTGTAAGTTGAAGTGCTTTTAATTTGTCTTTGTTGATTTCTTTAGCTGCCATATATTAATTTTGAAAAATTTGTAGATTTTAAAGTTTACTGATAAATTGCGGATGTATTATTCCAGAATTTGTGCCGCATGGTTTTTCGTGTCCACTTTCGTGATCACTTTTTCAATAATGCCGTTTGCATCGATAATGAAAGTCGTACGGAGTACGCCCATATATTTTCTGCCGTACATCGATTTTTCCGCCCATACGCCATAATCTTCCACTATTTTTTTGTCTGTGTCGGCGATTAGATTGAATGACAGATTATTTTTGGCAATGAATTTCAAATGAGAAGCGATACTGTCGGGGCTGACACCGACTACTTCGTAGCCTTTGGCTGTCAAATCCGCGTAATTATCATTTAAATTGCAAGCTTCTGCCGTACATCCGGAAGTGTTGTCTTTCGGATAGAAATATAAAATCAGTTTTTTGCCTTTGTAATCATTTAAAGATATGTGCTGCCCGTCTTGATTTGTTCCTTCAAAATAAGGAGCTTTGTCACCTGCTTTTAATTGTATCATCGTCTATTATTTATAAGGTTACTGAATCATGCAGCCATAAAATCTCAGTGTTTTCCCGACATTTTGTGCCCCGGAGACTGTATGACATGCTATACAAAAGTAAGGATATTTTGCCGAATTGCGATGGTTTTAACCGGCTTTATTTGACGTAGAAACTGTAAAAAGATTACCTTTGTACATAAAGAATTAGGGTAGAGAGGCTAGGATTTTAAAATATAAAACGTTTGGAAAGACAGCATGAAGGGTGGAAAGCAAAACTTTGAAAAATAACAATGATATGGAATTTATAGAAAATTATAATTTAACGGGTTTATTGATAGGGATATGTACATTTTTAATTATCGGGTTATTCCATCCGGTTGTTATTAAATGTGAGTATTATTTCGGAACCCGTTGCTGGTGGGTGTTTTTGATATTGGGTGTTATCGGTGTCGGGGGTGCCCTGTGGATTTCACAGATATTTTGGTCTTCATTGCTCGGTGTTTTTGCATTCTCTTCTTTTTGGACCATACTGGAGATTTTCGAACAACGTGACCGGGTAAAAAAAGGGTGGTTTCCGATGAATCCGAAACGAAAGGGAGAATACAATACAAAAGAGTAAAGATTAGGATGGATTATGGAAGAGGTAATCGAAAAATTGAATGAGATTTGCAGGGGTACATTAGTGGAGTGGCTGGGAATGGAATTTATAGGGGCGGGAGAGGATTGGCTGGAAGTAAAGATGCCTTTGGATCATCGTACATGCCGTCCTGACGGTGCCATGCATGGAGGAGCCAATATGGCTTTGGCAGAAACTGTAAGCGGAGCGCTCAGTTCGGTTTCCGTCTCTCCGGAACAGCAATTTAAAGTGTATGGGATTGAGATTAACGGAAATCATATAAAGCGGGCTACGGGAGGCTATGTCATCGGACGTGCCGTTTTTATCCATAAAGGAAAACGTACCCATATCGTACAGGTTGAAATCCGGGATGAAGCAGGAATTCCGGTGACGGTCAGCCGGGTAACGAATATCATCGTAAATGATTAGGGATTAGAGAGAATTTCTCTCTAATCCCAATTCATGCATTAAGATCCGAACCTTCTTTCCAGAAGCGGTTCGATTGACGGTTCCTGGCCACGGAAAGCGAGGTAAAGTTTCATCGCGTCGTCGCTGCTGCCTTTTGAAAGAATATATTCTCGGAAAGCCTTTGCTTTTTCCGGGTTAAAAATATCTCCGGTTTCTTTAAATGCTGCGAAAGCATCGGCATCCAATACTTCCGCCCAGGTGTATGCATAATATCCGGAGGCATAGGAATCGGTGCCTTCGAATATGTGGGCGAAGTAGGTGCTCCGGTAGCGCACAGTGATGGAAGGCAGGAGTCCGAGTTTTTCCAATGTTTCTTTCTCAAATTTTTCCACATCGATGGGATCGGTTGTTTTTCGGGTATGGTAAGCCATGTCCAGTAAGGCAGCCGCCATAAATTCCGTTGTAGCGAATCCTTGGTTGAAATGACTGCTTTTTTGCAATTTGTCGATCAATGCCTGCGGTATATTTGCTCCGGTTTTATAATGGCGGGCATACACTTTTAATACTTCCGGGTCTGCCGCCCAGTTTTCCATGATTTGAGAAGGGAGCTCGACAAAATCACGATATACGTTGGTGCCTGCTACACTGGGGTAAGTGCATTGGGATAATAACCCATGAAGAGCATGTCCGAATTCATGAAACAAGGTCTGTACTTCGTCAAAAGTCAACAGGGCCGGCGTTTCTCCGGTCGGTTTGGTAAAGTTGCACACATTGGTAATGACCGGAGTAGAATTGAGTAAACCGGATTGAGGCCGGAAGGCTTCCATCCAGGCTCCCTGACTTTTACCCGGACGAGGGAAGTAATCGACATAATATATTCCGATAGGACTGCCGTCGGCATCCTTTACTTCGAATGCCAGGGCTTCGGGATGGGGAAGGGGTAAATCGTTCCGTTGCTCGAAAGTAATTCCGTATAATTTGTTGGCAGTATAGAAGGCGCCTTCTCTGACTTTATCCAGAGGAAAATATTGCCGGAGCTCGTTTTCATCCAATCCGTATTGGGCTTGTCTGACTTTTTCTGCATAATACCGCCAGTCCCAAGGGGCCAGTTTGAAATTTCCTCCTGTTTGAGTAATCATTTTTTGTAACTCTCCGGCTTCTTTTTGGGCGACGGGCAGAGCTGCCTCCCAGATTTGGTGGCATAGTTTATAAACATTTTCCGGATTTTTGGCCATATTTTCATCCAGAACATAACTGGCATAATCCGGAAAGCCTAACAGGTTGGCTTTCTGTAAACGCAAAGCAACGATTTTGGATATGATTTCCTTGTTATCGTATTCGTTGTCGTTATTGCCTCTTTGTGTATAGGCCCGGTAGATTTGTTCACGTAGATCCCGGTTATCGGCATATTGCAGGAAAGGCATGATACTTGGATTGTGCAATGTAAACATCCATTTTCCCGCTTGTCCGTTGGCTTTAGCTGTTTCGGCCGCGGCTGCAATTACTCCTTCGGGAAGTCCTGCCAGATCCTTTTCATTTTCGATCAGTAAGTGGTAGTTGTTGGTTTCCTTCAATAGATTGCTTCCGAATTTGAGGGTCAGAACCGAGAGTTCATTATTTATTTTTTTGAATTTTTCTTTGTCTTCCGGTGATAGATTGGCTCCTCCCCGGATAAATCCCTGATAGTATTTATCCAGTACCTGCTTTTGTTCTGTTGTCAGATTTTCGTTTTCTTTATTATTATATATGGTTTTCACCCGTTCGAATAATTTTTCGTTCAGATTGATCGCATCTTTGTGAGATGTAAGCAGGGGCGTGACCGTTTCAGCTACTATCTGCAAAGAGTCGCTGGTATTTGCAGCTTGCAGGTTGATGAAAACCCCGGAAACTTTGTTGAGTAGTTGTCCTGATTTTTCCAATGCTTCTATTGTGTTTGCGAAGGTCGGAACTTCCGGATTATTGAGTATCGCTTCGATCTCCGCATTTTGTTGCCGCATTCCCTCGTCAAAAGCCGGTAAGTAATGTTTGTTCTGAATCAAATGAAAAGGAGGTACTCCGAAAGGAGTATCGAAATCTTTAAGAAAAGGGTTGTCTTGTTTCACCTCACTGTTACAGGCCTGCATGACAATACCTGCAAAACAGATCAGATAAGTTATTTTTTTCATAAGTATTAAGATTAAGACAGTTGTAGGCTTGCAGACTTTTTCTGTATGAGCTTTGACCGTCGTGTTAAACTGTGTTGTTGCTGTTGCAAAAATAAAATAAAAAGTGAGATGGAATGACATTCGGGAGAGGAAAGATAAAGATGTTGTGCGGGCTGTTGCCGCTAATGATTCACATTGTCGGTTCCGCTAAGGTAGTGCTGGGTAAAGTATGAAAAGGGAGGATGTTTAATGATTTTGGGAGTTGTCATAAAAAAATGTGATTTTTTTTTCGGTATATTTGATTATGTGAATAAAAAGTACTTAATTTGCAACCTGTTTGGAAAGCGTTTAAAAAAATTACTGAGAGATGTCAAGAGTTTGTCAAATAACCGGAAAGAAAGCAATGGGTGGTAATAATGTATCTCACTCAAAAAGAAGAGTGAAGAGAACATTTTCTATCAACCTGTTCAAGAGAAATTTTTATTGGCCGGAAGAAGACAGATGGATTCGTTTGAACGTATCTGCTGCTGGTCTTCGTTTGATCAATAAGAAAGGTATCAGTGCTTGTTTGAAACAAGCTGCGGCTGATGGATTAATTAAGAATGTTTAAAATCACTGAAGATGGCAAAGAAAGCTAAAGGAAATAGAGTACAGGTGATTCTTGAGTGTACAGAACATAAAGAATCCGGTATGCCGGGAACTTCACGGTATATTACCACGAAGAACAGAAAGAATACTCCGGAGAGATTGGAACTGAAAAAGTACAATCCGATATTGAAGAAAGTAACTTTACACAGAGAAATTAAATAATTTGAACTATGGCAAAGAAGGTTGTTGCAACATTGAAGACCGGAGACGGCCGGGGATACGCTAAAGTAATCAAAATGGTGAAATCTCCGAAAACAGGTGCCTATACGTTCAGAGAACAAATGGTCACCACTGATGAGGTAAAGGCTTATTTGAAAAAATAATTCTCTTTGATCTTATAAAAATCCCCTTCTCACGAAGGGGATTTTTTTATGCTTATCGGTAATGGCTATCCTTTCCGGAGGCAAAGACCGCATAAGGGACAGCCTTGGCAGAAGGAATAAGGGGAATTGTTCCGCTGCTGTGATGTTTGTATTTTTTCATTTTCTATCTTGATTTCTTTTAAAGTGTTTCTTTTTTGAATGCTGTACCTCAGAAATTTTTCAGTTTTTTCCTTATTGACAGGCCTGAATTGGGGTGATGGTGGTCTTTTTTATAAAAAAATGAAATTTTATTGTATTGATTATCAGTGGTATAAAATAAAAATGAAAGATTTTTGAAAAAAATAATCGGATATTGTAACCCTCCTATTCGTTTTCCCGTTAAATCAGGTGTAAATGATGATTGAAATTTATGATTTTATTTAGCTGTTATTTAGATTAAATTATTTAGCACACACCACGGGGGAGGGGATAGCTTATAAACAAGCTGGTTTTCAAAGTAGTTCTTTAAATGTTTGAAGTATAATCTACGGGGCAAATTACACCACGCACATACACACACCACACACACAGACGCACGCACACACATACAACATCTTTTCATAGCCCCATATGCTTAAACTTTAAAGAACCTTAGGGATGCCTCCCTTTTATTTTAGAAACACAATGATTTTTTTCATACATCTCCCGGGAAACCGGGAGATTTTTTATATCCGGGCTTCAATCGTTAATTCAATCTAAAAATTACAATTTAAAATCTATGATTGTCTTTGATCTTTCCGATTTGTTGTAAATTTGCAGGTTAATTGATTTTTGGTTATGGAAGAGGATGAAGTTATTAAGATATACGGTGCCCGTGAACACAATCTGAAAAACGTGGATTTGACGATTCCGCGGAATCGTCTGACGGTGATTACCGGTTTGAGCGGAAGCGGAAAATCTTCGTTGGCATTCGATACGATTTATGCCGAAGGGCAACGCCGTTATATGGAAACTTTTTCGGCATATGCCCGTCAGTTTTTGGGAGGTATGGAACGTCCGGATGTGGATAAGATTACCGGTTTGAGTCCTGTCATTTCGATCGAGCAAAAAACGACGAATAAAAATCCGCGTTCGACAGTGGGGACGACGACGGAGGTGTATGATTTCCTGCGTTTGCTTTTTGCCCGGGCGGGTGAAGCTTATTCGTATGTGACGGGGAAACGGATGGTGAAATATACGGATGAGCAAATCATCGACCTGATTCAAAAGGATTTTGCCGGTAAGAAAATAATGTTGTTAGCGCCGGTGGTAAAGGGAAGAAAAGGGCATTATAAGGATTTGTTTGAAAGTCTGCAGAAAAAAGGATTTCTGTCGGCACGTATCGACGGTGAGATCCGGGAGATTGTGCCGGGAATGGCAGTAGACCGTTATAAGATACATGATATCGAGATTGTTGTCGATAAGCTGGTGGTGGATGATGTGGACGAGAAACGCCTGAAAGGATCGGTTGCTACCGCTATGAAGCACGGTGACGGGGTGATGATGGTGCAGGAGTACGGCGGGAACGAATTGAAATATTACAGTCGTCACCTGATGTGTCCCGATACCGGTATTTCTTATAAGGAACCCGCTCCGCATTCATTTTCTTTTAATTCGCCTCACGGGGCTTGTCCGAAGTGTAAAGGCTTGGGGTATGTGACGGCGGTAGATATGAATAAAATCGTGCCGGATGATTCGCTTTCGATTTACGACGGCGGAATTTTGCCTTTGGGAAAGTATAAAAACGGTATACTTTTCTGGCAGATTGATACCGTATTGAAAAAACACGGTACGACTTTACATACGGCGATCCGGGATTTGCCGGAGGAGGCTTTAACGGACGTACTTTACGGTTATCCGGGGCAGCTCCGGCTGGAAAATAAAGAGTTGGGGGTGTCTTCCAATTCTCTTTATACTTTCGAAGGGATTATCAAATACATTACCATGCAGGAGGAGAATGCAACCTCCAAGAAAGCCAATAAATGGGCGGAACAGTTTGTTTCTGTCGTTAAATGTGATGTTTGCGACGGACAACGGCTGAACCGGGAATCGCTGCATTTCCGGATTGCGGGAAAAAATATTTCCGAGTTGGCTCAAATGGAGCTGACGGATCTTTACGAGTGGGTGTGCCGGACGGAACAGGAGCTTGGAGAAAAACAGAAACAGATTGCCGGAGAAATATTCAAAGAAATCCGTACCCGTCTGAAGTTTTTATTGGACGTTGGTTTGGAATACCTTTCCCTCGACCGTCAGTCGATGACGCTGAGCGGTGGTGAATCGCAGCGTATCCGGTTGGCAACTCAGATCGGTTCCCAATTGGTGAATGTGTTGTATATATTGGACGAGCCCAGTATCGGTTTGCATCAGAAGGATAACCGCAAGCTGATTCATTCTTTGCAGCAGTTGAGAGATGCCGGTAACTCGGTAATCGTCGTGGAGCACGATAAGGAAATGATGGAAAAAGCGGATTATATTGTGGATATGGGACCGAAGGCAGGGCGGAAAGGCGGAGAAGTGATGGCTGTCGGAACAATAGACGATATTCGCAGGAGTGACAGCCTGACGGCACAATATCTGAATGGGGTTAAAGCCATCCGGGTTCCGGAAGAAAGACGGAAAGGAAACGGAAAATATTTAAAGTTGTCCGGATGTACCGGAAATAATCTGAAAAATGTGGATGTTGAGATTCCGCTCGGGATGCTGGTAGGTGTTACCGGTGTGAGCGGAAGCGGTAAATCTTCATTGATTAACGGAACTTTACGTCCGATATTGAGTGAGAAATTCTACCGGGCGATAGAAACTCCTTTGCCTTACCGTTCAATTGAAGGTATAGAGCACGTCGATAAAGTTGTCGTGGTAGATCAGAGCCCGCTGGGACGTACTCCCCGTTCGAATCCGGCTACCTATACCGGAATCTTTGCGGATATACGGAAGATTTTCGAGAAGTTGCCGGAGTCGCAGATACGGGGATATGCTGCCGGACGTTTTTCTTTCAATATGGCCGGGGGCCGGTGTGAGGAATGTAAGGGGGCCGGTGTAAAGACGATCGAGATGAATTTCCTGCCGGATGTCTACGTACATTGTGAATCCTGCGACGGTAAACGATACAACAAAGAAACGCTGGAGATACGTTATAAGGGGAAATCGATCGGAGATGTGTTGAATATGACCATTAATCAGGCCGTAGAGTTTTTCGAAAATGTCTCTTATCTACAGCAGAAATTGAAGGTGTTGCAGGAGGTCGGGTTGGGATATATCAAACTGGGACAGCAATGTACTACGCTTAGCGGCGGTGAGTCACAACGGATCAAGCTTGCCACGGAACTTTCGAAAAAAGATACCGGAAAAACCCTCTATATCCTTGATGAACCTACTACCGGACTGCATTTCGAAGATATCAATATTCTGTTGGAAGTGATCCAGCGTTTAGTGAATAAAGGCAATAGTGTCATTGTGATCGAGCATAATCTGGATGTAATCAAAGTGGCCGATTACCTGATCGATATGGGCCCCGGAGGTGGTAAGGACGGCGGAAAGATCATAGCTACGGGTACCCCGGAAGACGTTGCCCGGGTAAAGATTTCGGAAACCGGAAAGTTTTTGAAAGAAGAATTGGGGGAGTGTCTTTGATTTACGATTTATGATTTACGATTTATGATTTACGATTTATGATTTACGATTTTTGATTTACGATTTACGATTTTGGATGGAACCTGCAGATTTCAAATTACACACTGGGACGGACTCATTTGTGTAATTTCTGATGCTGATCCGGTTCATTGTCAGTCATTTCGTTTTTTATGTTTCAGTGTGAAGAGGTATTGATGGGAAATTAAAGGTTGCAGGTTATAATTTGATATATTTTGGGGAGAAATAGAAGAATCATTTCAGATTAGTCCGATCAATCTGAAATGGTTCATATGGATTGTAAATTTTGAATTGCCCGGTAACCTGATTTTTTATCAGATTTTTAATCTAAAATCGTAAATCTGCATTAAAACGTTTTTTATGTAGATTGTCTTTTAATTTCCGGCGGTTTATTTCAGGATTCCCATCGAGTTCAGAAGTATTACAAAGATACAGATGGGAGCGACGTATTTCAGAATAAAAGCATATAGTCTGAAAAATTTAAATTTAAGACGGCCTTCGTTACTGATTTCGTCGCAGAGTATGGATTTATCCAGTCGCCAGCCGGCAAAAATACAGATCAATATACCTCCCAGGGGCAGTAATATATTGGAACTGACAAAATCGAACGTATCGAAGATCGATAGTCCGAAAAAACGGATGTTTTGCAACGGTCCGAATGAAAGAGTACAAAAGATTCCGAGCAGCCCGATGCCTGAAGTGGTGGTAATCGTCGCTTTCAGACGGCTCATTTTTTTCTCTTCAACCAGATAGGCTACGACAACTTCCATCAGAGAGATTGCCGAAGTCAGAGCGGCGAAAGTCAGCAGTATAAAAAACAGAATGGCCCAGAAATAACCCAGCGGCATACTTTGGAATACTTGGGGAAGAGTCAGGAATACAAGTCCGGGTCCGGCCTGTGGATCGATACCGAATGAGAATACCGCAGGCAGAATAGCTATTCCGGATAAAATTGCCACTAAGGTGTCTGTGGTAATAACCTGTAATGAAATGTGTGCCAGATTTTCTGTTTTCCGGATGTATGAGGCATACGTCAGCAGTACTCCCATACCGAGGGATAAGGAAAAGAAAGCCTGTCCCAATGCAGAAAGTACCGATTGTCCGGTGAGTTTACTGAAATCCGGATAGAAAAGGAATTTGAGCCCTTCGCCGGCGCCCGGTAATGTGGAAGCCCGGATGCCTAATAATACGACGATGACGAACAGTACGGGCATCATCATTTTGGTATACCGTTCTATGCCTTTTTTGACTCCGGCAACAATGATCGCACCGGTAATCACCATGAAACTTACTTGCCAGATAACGGCTTTGTAAGGGTGACTGATGAACGTATTGAACGTGTCATGGATACCTTCCGCTGTTTGGTGGTGAAAGGCTCCCGAAATGGCCAGCCAGACGTATTCCAGTGTCCAGCCGGAGACCGTACCGTAAAAAGAAAGAATGAAAGCAGCGGCTATGATCGAAAGCAATCCGAAAAGATACCATTTTGATCCCGGAGCCAAAGTTTTGAAAGTGCCGAACGCATTTTGCTGTCCCCGGCGTCCGAGGGCAAATTCACTGAGCATAATCGGCAGTCCGATAGCCAATGTAAAAAAGATGTAAATGATCAGAAAGGCACCGCCTCCGTTATTTCCTGCTTCATAAGGAAATTTCCAGATATTTCCCAACCCTACTGCTGAACCGGCTAAGGCAGCTATGGCCCCGAATTTGGAACCGAAACTATCGCGTGTTTTGTGCATGCTCAATGTCTGAATTTTTAGTTTAAGAATCTTTCAGTTGATTTTACTTTGGATGCAAAAGTAATGTTTTTGCATGAAAATGAAAATCGTTTTGTGATTTAAAATGTTATTTTTCAAATTGTTATATGATTTGTTGCAGCACTTTCAATTTGAAACTAAAATGGTAATATTACTTTCTTTTTATCGAATATAGGAAAGTTTAAAAGTGAATATAAAACATGTAATTCCAATTTTATTATCTTTGCCGGAAATAATTTAACTGATTATTATGCAGGAAAAGATACTGATATTGGATTTCGGCTCTCAGTATACGCAGTTAATTGCGAGGAGGGTTCGTGAACTGAATGTATATTGTGAAATTTATCCTTATAACAACCATCCGGCACTGGATGCTTCGGTAAAGGGAGTCATCCTTTCGGGGAGTCCTTTTTCGGTGCGGGATGAGAAAGCGCCGAAACCTGATTTATCGGCTATGAAGGGGAAGTTACCTTTGCTCGGGGTTTGTTTCGGGGCTCAGTATCTGGCTCACAATTTCGGAGGGGAGGTGAAAGCATCGAATAAGCGGGAGTACGGCCGTGCCAATTTAGCTTATATCGATCAGGAGAGTCTGCTTTTTAAAGGTATGAGCATGAATTCTCAGGTGTGGATGTCACATGGAGATACGATTGAGAAATTACCGGCGGATTGCAAGGTGATAGCCAGTACGGCAGATGTAAAGAATGCTGCTTTTAAAGTAGGACAAGAGACGACATACGGCATACAGTTTCATCCGGAAGTATATCACAGTACGGAAGGTAAATGCCTGCTGTATAATTTTGTGGTGAATATATGCGGATGTGCGCAGGATTGGACACCGGATTCGTTTGTAGAAACTACGGTAGCCGAATTGAAGCAAAAATTGGGAAATGACCGTGTCATTCTGGGATTGTCGGGAGGTGTCGATTCTACGGTAGCGGCGATGTTGTTGCACCGGGCCATCGGTAAAAACCTGACTTGTATTTTTGTGGATAACGGTTTGCTGCGGAAAGATGAATACAAGAATGTACTGGAAAATTATAAGGAACTGGGGCTGAATGTTGTGGGCTCGGAATCCGCGGATTTATTTCTCGGCCGTTTGGCCGGAGTTGCCGAACCGGAAAAGAAACGGAAAATTATCGGTAATACGTTTATAGATGTGTTCGATCAGGAGGCTTCTAAAATTAAAGATGCAAAATGGTTGGGACAGGGGACGATTTACCCGGATGTCATTGAATCTTTGTCGGTGAACGGACCGTCACAAACGATTAAGTCACACCATAATGTAGGCGGATTGCCTGATTATATGAAGTTGCAATTGGTTGAGCCTTTGCGTTTGTTATTCAAGGATGAGGTGCGCCGTGTCGGGAGAAGTCTGGGTTTGGCGGATAAATTTTTGCAGCGTCATCCGTTCCCGGGACCGGGTTTGGCGATCCGTATTTTAGGGGAGGTTACCAGGGAGAAGGTGGCTTTGTTGCAGGAAGCCGATCATGTTTTTATTTCGATGTTGCAGGAAGAAGGCTTATATGACAAGGTATGGCAGGCCGGTGTTATGTTACTGCCGGTGCAGAGTGTGGGAGTGATGGGGGATGAGCGTACCTATGAAAGTGTGGTGGCTTTACGTGCGGTGGAATCGACGGACGGGATGACTGCCGATTGGTGTCATTTGCCTTATGAATTTCTGGCCCGGGTATCTAACCGGATTATCAATAATGTCAGAGGTATCAACCGGGTTGTTTACGATATCAGCTCGAAACCGCCCGCCACAATCGAGTGGGAGTAATAATTGATGTACGATAGATAGATTTTTGAAACCAGCCGTTTGTTTTTCAGACGGCTGGTTTTAATTTATTCCGTAAAATTTTATAGTAAAAGGAGGCTTTATCGTATCTTTGCACATTCAAAATAAATGTATCCGAAATATGGAAACGATAGATATAGAGATAGGAAGATTGCGGGAGCGCTTACAGGGACAGGAGTTGAAGACGGTGATTATTCCGCATATTTCAGCTGACGGGGATGCTGTCGGGGCTTGTTCTGCTTTTTCAGAAGCCTTGCTGAAAGCCGGGTTTGACTGTCATATTCTTACCTGTGATTATTTTCCGGAGTATCTGGTTTGGTTGAAAAATATCAAGAGAGCGATTTCTTACCAGAATAAGCCGGAGGAATGTGCGCGGCTTATCGGGGATGCGGATTTGATTTTTATGCTCGATCATAATACGACAAAGCGGGAAGGTGACCTGGAGGGTTTGGTAAAGGCTGCCAAAGCGGAGAAAGTGATTATCGATCACCATCCGGGTCCGGAAGCCGTAGACTATGTTATTTCGGATGTGCGGGTTTCTTCAACTTGTGAATTGCTTTATAAAGTAATTACGGAAATATGGGGTGTGGACGTGATCGATACGGATGTTGCGAATGCGTTGTATACGGGAATTAATACGGATACAGGAGGATTGAGTCATAATTCTTCCCGTCCGCAGACGTATCGGGTGATTGCCGATTTACTGGAGCGGGGATTGGATAAGGAATCAGTGCATCATTATCTGTATCAGATGAACAAACTTTCCCGTTTGCGTCTGATCGGGAATGCCTTGCTGAATAAATTGACGGTGCATCCGGATTATCCCGTGGCACTTATTCCGATTACGCTGGAAGAATTGAATACATACAATTACCAGGACGGTGATTTGGAAGGCTTGGTGAATATTCCGCTTTCCGTAGAGAATATATATGTTTCGGTACAGATAACCCAGCGTAAAGAAAGGGTGAAATTGTCTTTCCGTTCCAAAGGGGCTATTCCTGTCAATGAATGGGCAAAGGCTCATTTTAACGGAGGCGGACATTTGAATGCTGCCGGCGGGCAGATGGATTTGCCGCTGGACGAAGTCGTAAAGCGGGTAAATGAAACGGCTGCCTGGTTTTTCGAGACTTTTGTAGGGGCTTGAATTAATTGGCAATAGCTACCGCAGGGGTCGTGACTTTCTGAAAGTCTTTCAGAATTTCCCGGGCCGTCGAATAGCCTTGTTCGTATATTTCCCGGATATGGCTCAAATCAAACATGCTGTATCTGATCATATCGTCGGGGGCTATAAAAATATCTGCCAATTTTTTGTCGATATGGGTGTTGGCTGCCAGTCCTAAATGGAAAGAACGGACGGCCATGTGTATCATATTACCTACTTTTTGCCGGCTTTCGTTTGAATTAATCTCAACGGCAATTACTTTTTCACATAAGTCCCGAATCGGTCTGACCGGTAAGTTCATAAATATACCGCCGTCAACATAAATAACTCCGTCGATTTCTATCGGAATGAAAACAATGGGAACGGAGCAGGAGGCCAGGATGCGGGGAATCAATTCTCCGCTGTTGAAGTGTACGGATTTGGCATTACTGATATCGGTTGCTGTAACTACTAACGGTGTTTGCAAGTCTTCGAAGGTTTTTGCCTTTAAGAATTTACGTAAGCCGTTTTCCATGCCGTTCATGGACATCAATCCTATTTTTGACATGGTAAACCGGGCAAAATTCAAGACTTTTTTATGAGTAAAAAATTCGATGCATTCGTCAGGGGTTTTGCCTGCAGCAATCATGGCACCGGCTAGTGCACCGGCACTGGTACCGGAAATGATATCCGGACGGATTCCGTATTCCTGCATGGCTTTGATTACCCCGAAATGTGCAAATCCCCGGGCCCCACCTCCGCTTAATGCTAATCCCAATTTGTATTTTTTGCGGTTATATTCGTTGTTTGTCTCCATAAATGCTTGTCTATTCGAGGTTTCTTTACGTAATGTGCTTACTGTTTACGGATTCGGGTATCCAATGTTAACCCCAACTTCACCGGACATTTGTAAAAATAGTTATTAATAATGGAAATGTAAAAAAAAATGCAATATTGCTGTAAAAGCCGTGGAATTTATGTCAGGTGAGATCGGATAAGTTATTTATAAAAAATAAGGACTGAAAAATCAGTCCTTATTCCTTTTAGCGAATTTCTGCCTGAAGCAGATGTTTATATGTGCCGATCAGTTTATTCATGATCTTATCGATCTGCTTGTCTGTGAGTGTTTTTTCATCATCCTGCAGGGTAAAGCTGACTGCATAGGACTTTTTGTCTGCACCCAGTTGTTCACCTTCATAGACATCGAATAAGCTTACATTTTTCAATAAATGTTTTTCCGTACGTAAAGCGATCTCTTTCACTTCTTTGAATGAGATTTTTTTGTCCAGTAGCAATGCCAGGTCACGTTTTACAGCCGGGAATTTGGGTAACGGCCGGAAGGTGATCGTATGGTTTTTCAATGTTTTCAATATATTTTCCCAGGAGAAATCGGCATAATATACGTCCTGGCCGATATCGAACGCTTTCAGTAATTTGGAACTGACAACTCCTATCGACAATAAGTGTTTGCCGTTTTGTGAATAATCCAGACCTTCCCGGAAAATATCCTGATTGTTTTCTTCCGTCGTCAGATAATCGGATTGAAGTCCCAAACGTGATAATACCATTTCACCGTATGCTTTCAGGGTAAAGAAGTCCGAAGATACCTCCCTGCTATTCCAGGAGGCGGTATTCTTATGGCCGGAAATAAACAAGGCGAGCCGGTTTTCTTCCTGATATTGCTTTAAATGGTTGTCTCCTTCTTTTTTATGGAAGGTATACACTTTTCCGAATTCGAATAAGCGCAAGTTATGACTTTTCCGGTTGATGTTATATGCGATGGTTTCTAAGCCCCCGAACAACAGGCTTTGCCGCATAGCGTTCAGATCGGAGCTGAGCGGGTTGAATAACATGACCGTATTTTCGGGTTTATATGTTTCTAAGCCTTCGAAATAGGCGGCCTTGGTCAGCGAGTTATTCATGATTTCATTAAAACCGTTTGCTGCCAGTAGATCTCCGATTACATTTTTAAGGCGATAATCATCCGGCTTTTCCGAATAGCTCAAGGTCGAATTTACTTTGGCCGGCACTTCGATATTGTTGAAACCGTAGATACGAAGAATGTCTTCAATGACATCCGCTTCCCGGCGTACGTCTACCCGATAGGGAGGGATAAGCAGCATTAATTTTTCGTTGTCTTCCCGTACTATTTTTATTTCAAGGGATTTCAGTATTTTTTTGATGTTTTCTTTGCCGATTTGTTTTCCGATTAACCGGTCGATGTGGGCATATTTAACTTCCACTTCAAAATCCTGTACCGGCTTGGGATAAATGTCGATGATGTCCGAAGTAATTTTACCTCCGGCCAATTCCTTGATCAGCAGAGCTGCCCTTTTCAGTGCATAGATGACCAGATTGGGGTCGGTACCTCTTTCAAAGCGAAAAGACGCATCGGTGTTGATTCCGTGCCGGCGAGCGGTTTTGCGGACGAAAACGGGATCGAAGCAGGCACTTTCCAAAAAGACGTTGGTTGTCTGTTCTGTAATGCCGCTTTCAAGTCCGCCGAATACACCTGCTATACACATCGGTTCTTCGGCATTGCATACCATCAGATCGTTTTCATCCAGTTTGCGTTCTATGCCGTCCAATGTGACAAACGGAGTGCCGGTCGGGAAACTGCGTATAACAACCTTATTACCTTTTACCTTGTCCTTATCGAAGGAGTGGAGCGGTTGGCCCAGTTCGAAGAGGATAAAATTTGTAATGTCTACGATGTTGTTGATCGGATTGAGGCCGATGGCTTTGAGTCGGGTGCGCAACCATTCCGGTGATTCTTTAACCTCCACACCTTCTATACATACTCCGGCATATCTCGGACAGGCTTCCGGCCTTAATACTTCTATCGTAAGACCGGTAGTGTTGCTGTCGGGAGCAAAAGCTTCCACTGAAGGCAGGCTGTAATCGATGTCCCGGCTCTGTTTCAGATAAGCTGCCAGGTCACGGGCAACACCCAGGTGGGAAGCTCCGTCGACCCTGTTCGGGGTAATATCTATTTCGATGGCGTAGTCGGAGGTTATACCGTAGTATTCGGCAGCGGGCATACCTGTTTCGGCCGATTGAGGCAGTACGATGATGCCCTTATGATCATGGCCGATTCCGATTTCATCTTCGGCACAGATCATGCCTTCGGATTCCTGTCCCCTGATTTTGGATTTTTTGATGACAAATTCTTTATCACCATCATACAGTACCGTTCCGATTGTTGCAACGACTACTTTCTGACCGGCAGCAACATTCGGCGCTCCGCATACGATCGGAGTCAGCCGACCGTCGCCTAAATCTACGGTTGTAATATGCAAATGGTCGGAGTCGGGGTGGGCTTCACAGGTTTTTACTTCACCGATAACCAAACCTTTCAGTCCGCCTTTTATGGATTCTATTTGTTCATATCCGGCTACTTCCAGTCCTATACTTGTCAGTATTTGGCAGATTTCTTCAACATCCAAGTCGATTTTCAGGTATTCTTTCAGCCAGTTTAAAGAAATTTTCATTTTTCAGTGGATTAATGGTTGCTTTGTTTCCGCTATGCCGGCTTGTTCCCGGTTGACGGTCGCTGCTTCCAGATTTAATGTTTATCGTGTGTAATTATTACGTGTATTTATTCAATGTATTTTCAACATTCTTTCAATGGGTAACCAAGCCCTTTGGCGGATATCTTCCGGAACTTTTACCACATATTGTTCTTTTTCGAGCGCTTCCAGGACATTTTCCAGAGTTACTTTTTTCATCTGTCCACAGATGGTTTTCGGATGAATCGGAATAAATTCCTTGTCCGGATTGTCTTTCTGTAATTTGTGAATGGTTTCTATTTCTGTGGCAATGATAAATTGTTTCTTCGGAGAAGCGGCTGCATGCCGGATCATTCCTGCCGTAGAATACATATAGGCTTGCGGAAGATTGAGAATACGGTCGTCGTGTGAACAATTGGATTCGGGATGAATCAGAATATCGGCTTCCGGATATTCCTGACTTTTGGCCAGTATCATTTCTGTGGTGATTTTTTCATGTACACAACAGTCGCCGCTCCATAGTTCCATTTGGCGTCCTGTCTTTTTCTGAATCCAGGCCCCGAGATTTTTATCCGGTACGAATAAAATCTTTTTGTCCTGCGGCAGACTTTCAACTACCTTTAAGGCATTGGCAGAGGTACAGCATATATCGGTCCAGGCTTTTACTTCAGCCGTTGTATTGACATAGCTGACGACAATACCGTCCGGATTGGCTTTTTTCCATTCCCGCAGCTCATATCCCGTCAGACTTTCTGCCAGTGAACAGCCGGCATGTTGTGCCGGAATCAGTACCGTCTTTCCGGGGGAGATGATCGAGGCTGTTTCTGCCATGAAGTGTACTCCGCAAAAGACGATGATATCTGCCGATGTTTTTCCGGCTTCCTGTGATAATCCCAGGGAGTCGCCCAGGTAGTCGGCAATGTCCTGAACTTCGGGACGGGTATAATAATGTGCCAGGATAACGGCATTCTTTTCTTTTTTCAATTGCCCGATCTTGTCGATGATCTCATTGTGTGTCATAAATCCTCCGTTTTCACCCCCAAAGATAGCAAAGAAAGGGGAAAGGTAAAAGTGTTAATTGTTTTTAATGTTCATGCTGATATCCAGTGCTGTAACAGAGTGGGTGAGGGCCCCGACACTGATAAAATCGACACCGGTGGCTGCAACTTCTTTCAGCCGTGGGATACTCATGTTTCCGGAAGCTTCCGTTTTGGCTTTTCCGGCAATGATTTTTACGGCTTCCGTCATATCGGCTGTACTCATATTGTCGAGCATAATGATGTCGGCATGAGCAGCCAGTGCTTCACGTACTTCATCCAGATTGGTCGTTTCGACTTCGATTTTTATGCCCGGAGCCAGTTTGGGTCTTACTGCGTTGACGGCATTGGTGATACCTCCGGCCACTTTGATGTGGTTGTCTTTGATCATCGACATGTCGTATAATCCCATCCGGTGGTTCGTACCGCCTCCCTGCTTTACAGCAAGTTTGTCGAGCACCCGTAGTCCCGGGGCTGTTTTGCGGGTATCCAGCAATTGGGTATGTGTTCCGGCCAGTTCTTTTACATATTTGGCTGTTTCAGTGGCAATACCGCTCATGCGTTGCAGTATGTTGAGCGAAAGGCGTTCTCCGAGCAGCAGGCAGCGGTAACTGGCTTCGATACGTAGAATAATGTCTCCTTTGCGTACTGTGTCTCCGTCTTTTACCAGAGGTTGCCATACGATATCCTTTTCAAACCGTTCGTATACACGACGAATGATTTCCAAACCGGAAATAACGCCGTCGGCTTTCATTTTCATTTCAGCAACGGCACGTGAATGGGCCGGTATAATTGCTTCTGTTGTGACGTCTCCGCTGGCGATATCTTCTTCTATAGCCAGGTCGATCAGACGATCAATCAGTTTATTATATTCCATAATTGTAATTATTTCTAAGGTTATAATTCAGGCTTTACAATGGGTTTCTACGGGAAGAGTACGTATCTCTTTACCGGTTTGCTGGACAATGTGGCAGATATAAGAATCGTCGCTTTGCGGAAAATCCTCCCGGTAATGTCCGCCACGGCTTTCTTTCCGATAGATAGCAGAACGGATAATCAACTCCGCAACCGTAATAAGATTCTGACTGGTCAGGGTGTAATATTCGTTTTGTTCTTCCGGAATTTCCCGTTTCAATTTTTCCAATTTGTCCAATCCTTCCCGAAGCAGGGTTTCATTGCGGATGATACCGGCATGTTCGGTCATAATAATGGCAATTTCTCTTTTCAGCCGGATGTAATTTTCTGCTAAATTATCGTTGCAGTGATATACGGTCCTGAAATCGGGTACTTTCGAGGCCACAACATCCTGGCGGGCCTTTTCCACAGCCCGTTTTCCGAAAACAAGGCATTCGATCAGAGAATTGGAGGCCAGTCGATTGGCACCCATGATGCCGGAGGAAGCCAGTTCCCCGCATACGAACAGGTTTTTAATATTCGTTTGTCCGTTGATATCGGTCCGTACGCCCCCGACCGTATAATGAGCAGCCGGAGCAACCGGTATACGGTCGCACATATCGATCCCGAGTTCTTTACACTTTTCGTAGATGTTAGGGAAACGGCGTTTTACCATTTCCGGGTCCAGGTGTTTGAGTGATAACCAGACAAAGTCCTGTTTGTGTATTTGCAATTGCCGGTAAATGGATTGGGCAACGATGTCCCGCGGGGCCAGTTCTGCCAGTTCGTGTATGGCCGGCATAAAACGTTCCCCCTGTTGGTTAATGAGGTGGGCACCTTCGCCTCGTACAGCCTCGCTGACAAGAAACGCCTCTTCCGAATCGGTAGAGATAGCCGAAGGATGGAATTGAATAAATTCCATGTCGGCAATTTCACATCCCGCATTGTAGGCCAAGGCTAAGCCGTCGCCGATAGTGGTATGGGGGTTGGTTGTACGTTTATAGATGGCTGAAGTGCCTCCTAAAGTCAGGAAGGTATGTTTTGATAAAAACAATTCTTCTTTTTCTGTCGTCAGGTTCCAGGAACGTACCCCGTAGCAGGATTCACCGTCTTTTAACAATCCGATTACCGAATGATTTTCGTAAATATCGATGTTCGGATTGTTGATGACCTTTCCGATCATAAAGCTGGTGACCATTCTGCCGGTTGCGTCTCCGCCTGCATGTAAGATCCGTTTTTTATGATGCCCGCCTTCCAGGCCCAAAGCCAGACTCCCGTCTTCCATATCGAAATGCATACCGGCATTGATCAGGTCCTGTATCCGTTGCGGTCCCTCATTGACCAGAATATTGACGGAGGGATGATCGCACAAGCCTCGGCCGGCAATAATCGTATCTTCGAAATGCAGAGCCGGGGCGTCGTCTTCGTCTGTAACCGCTGCAATACCGCCTTGGGCAAAATAGGAGTTACTCTCCGTGATACCGCATTTGGTAATCAAGGCAACTTTCCCATAAGCAGCAGCCAGATAAGCCGTGTATAAGCCCGCTAATCCGCTTCCTGCTATAATATAATCGTAATGACGCATTTTCTGAAATATGTAAATTAGTGCGAAAGTACCATTTTTTTATAAATTGCGGACGAATTCAGGTGTTTTTTTTGAAAGAGTGCTTTCGGAAAAGGGTTATTCCATTATTTTATCGTACTTTTGCAGTAAATTAATTTAAAACAGTAAGAATGATAACAAAGAATAAGGTAGTATCGGTAAGCTACGAGCTGAGAACAGAGCCGGACGGAGAGCTTCTGGAGGCTGCAGATGCCCAGAACCCCCTGGAATTTATCTGTGGACAAGGGCAGACACTGGAGTATTTTGAAATGAATCTGCTGGATAAAAAGGTAGGAGATAAGTTTGATTTCAAGATCCCCGCAGAGAATGCTTATGGTGATGTAAATGAGGATATGGTGGTGGATTTGCCGAAGGATATTTTTAAGGATGTTGAGCCGGAAGATATGGTTGTAGGTAATACTTTGCCGATGATGGATAGTATCGGTCGTCGTTTACAAGGACAAATTGTTTCCATCGGTGAAGAGGACGTACGGATCGATTTCAATCATCAGTTGGCAGGCAAAGATCTTTATTTCAGAGGAGAAGTGTTGGCTGTGAGGGAAGCTACCGAAGAAGAGCTTGAAGCCCTGAAATCACACGGTTGTAGTGGCTGTAGTGGTTGCGGATCCGAAGGGGGATGCGATTCTCACGAAGATAGTTGCGGTTGCGGAGGATGTCATTGATATTCCCGGCTATTTTCAATCTAATCGAAAATTAAAAAACGGTTGCCTGAAGCAGCCGTTTTTATTTTTGTTTCCAAATACCAATGAAGTAGGTATTGAGTAAGTTGCAGCAGATTTGGTGATTTTATTTATTATTTATCGTGAAAAACTTGTATATATAAATATATGTTTATATATTTGTGTCGAAAATGAAATAAAGAAATGGGAACACGTTGTTTTACAAAAGAAGAGTTGGAGCGGATCGCTTATGGGTTGAAGGCTGTTGCTCATCCGAACCGATTGGGGATTATCTGTTTGTTGTCCAGAAATGAGGAGTTGAGCGTATCGGATATTTGTGAGCAAACCGGATGCAGTCAGGCATTGATTTCTCATCATCTGACGGATATGTATGCAAAAGGTATTCTGCAAATCCGGCGGGAGGGTAGAAATGCTTTCTATCGTCTGGCCGACGACCGGGTGACGAATGTCATGCGTTGTATGATGAAATGTGAGGCTGAATAGAATATAACCGGTGTAATAGGCACCGTATTTTAATGTCTTTATATATAAATGTATGTTTGAATATTAATTTAAAAATCGATAGTTATGGAAAAATTTGAAGAATTAATCAGCAGTGAAGTTCCGGTATTGGTGGATTATTATGCTACCTGGTGCGGACCGTGTAAAATGATGCATCCGGTTCTGGAAGATTTGAAGGCCCGGTTGGGAGATAAAGTGAAAATCGTCAAGCTGGATGTGGATGTTCCGGCTAACCGGCAAAGTGTTTATACGTATCAGATACAGTCGGTGCCGACATTGATGTTGTTCAGGAAGGGGCAGATGTTATGGCGGCAGAGCGGGGTGGTCCGGCTGAATGAATTACAGGGTATTGTTGAAAAGTATATTAATAATTGACAGGTATAGTTTATGAAGTATGTTATTGTCGGTGGAGTTGCCGGTGGAGCTTCTGCCGCAGCCCGTTTGAGACGGCTGGATGAAACAGCGGAAATCGTATTGTTTGAAAAAGGAGAGTATATTTCTTATGCGAATTGCGGTTTGCCTTATTATATCGGAGGGGTTATCGAAGAGCGGGAACGTTTGTTCGTACAGACTCCGGAAAGTTTTTATGCCCGTTTCCGGGTGGAAGTGAGAGTCAAGTCGGAAGTGAAACGGATTGATGCAGAAGCCAAAAGGGTAACGGTTTCGGATTTGAATTCGGGTAAAACGTATGAGGAATCATACGATAAACTGATATTGTCTCCCGGAGCGGAGCCTGTAAGACCTCCTTTGGAAGGTATCGGCGAAGAAGGTATTTTTACGTTGAGAAATGTTGCGGATACGGACCGGATAAAATCGTGGGCGGATAGCCGGAATGTTCGTCGGGCTGTGGTTGTCGGAGCTGGTTTTATCGGTTTGGAAATGGCAGAAAATTTACACCGGCGGGGTATACAGGTGACTGTTGTTGAAATGGCCGACCAGGTGATGACCCCTGTTGATTTCGAAGTAGCGGCGGTTGTACACCAGCATTTTAAGGTGAAAGGGGTCGGTTTGCTTTTACAGGAGGCTGTAGCGGCTTTTCGCCGGGAGAAGGAAGGGTTGGAGGTCGTTCTGAAAAGCGGGAAGAGTTTGACGGCTGATTTGGTTATCCTTTCTATCGGGGTACGTCCGGATGTGAGATTGGCAAAGGAGGCCGGATTGAAAATCGGAGAGTTGGGAGGTATACAGGTGAACGAATATCTACAGACTTCCCATCCGGATATATATGCTGTCGGGGATGCTGTTGAATTCCGGAATCCGGTAAGCGGGCGTTCCGGATTGTCTTTTCTGGCAGGACCGGCCAATAAACAGGGACGTATCTGTGCCGATAATGTCGTAAGCGGTAATCATCGGAAATATACAGGTTCTATCGGTACAGCCATTGCAAAAGTGTTTGATCTGACGGTCGGGACTACCGGTTTGTCGGCAAAATTACTCAGTCGGTTCGAAATACCTTTTCAGGAAGCCATCGTACATGCCGGTTCACATGCCGGATATTATCCCGGGGCCATTCCGATGACTCTGAAAATTAATTTTTCTCCCGAAAACGGCCGTTTGCTGGGGGCTCAGGTCGTCGGTTATGAAGGAGCAGACAAGCGTTTGGAAATGATGGCAGCCGTGCTTCGTTCCGGCGGGACGATATACGATCTGGCCGAACTGGAGCATGCTTATGCGCCTCCTTTTTCTTCGGCGAAGGACTCGGTAAATATGATCGGGTTTGTTGCCGATAATTTATTGTCGGGTATTGTAAAGAGTATAGGCTGGAAGGAGTTGCAGACTATGGATAAAAGCCGGATCACCCTGATTAATGTGTGTTCCGAAGAAGAGTGTGCCCTAAATACAATTGAAGGGGCTGTCAATATTCCTTTACCTGAGTTAAGGGAACGGTTGGGTGGAGTTCCGGCTGATAAACCGGTCGTGGTGTTTTGTGCCGTCGGTTTACGGGGATATATTGCTTCCCGGATTTTGAAGCAGCGGGGATATGAGGTATATAATCTGACAGGTGGCTTGAAGACTTATGAAGCGGTAACGGCGATACAGAACAATGTGATTTCGGAACAGGGAGCGGAAGAAAAAGACAGTTTATCTCCTGAAAATGTAAAAGGTGAACGAAAAATGGTGTTGGATGCCTGCGGATTACAATGTCCGGGGCCGGTTATGAGGTTGAAGAGCAGCATGGAGCAATTGGTTGCCGGAGAGCAATTGGAAATTACGGCTACGGATGCCGGTTTTGCCAAAGATGTGCAATCCTGGGCCCGGATGACAGGAAACCGCTTGGTGGAACTGAGACAGGACAAAGGTGTGATAACGGCTTTGCTGGAGAAGAAAGGGGGAGAGTCTCCGGTAATTTCTCCGTCTGGCGGAGACGGTAAAACGATTGTCGTTTTCAGTGATAGCCTGGACAAGGCGCTGGCCTCTTTTGTCATTGCGAACGGTGCGGCTGCAACCGGCCGTAAAGTGACTATGTTTTTTACGTTCTGGGGATTGAATGTGATTAAACGAAAACCCGATGTCCCGGTGAAAAAAGATAGTTTGGGAAAGATGTTCGGTATGATGTTGCCGTCGGGCAGCCGGAAGTTGAAGCTTTCTAAAATGAATATGGGAGGATTGGGATCGCGGATGATGCGGAATATTATGGGGCGGAAAAATATAGACTCTCTGGAAAGTCTGATACAGCAGGCTCAAAAGAATGGCATTGAATTTATTGCCTGTCAGATGTCGATGGATGTGATGGGGATAAAAGCAGAGGAATTGTTGGAAGGTGTACGGATTGGCGGTGTGGCGACCTATTTGGAACGGGCGGAGGAGTCTAACGTGAATCTTTTCATTTGATCGAAATAATATCGGGGTGCAACTTTACGCCGGAAGGGGCGTAAAATAGAGTCAGTAATTGACTCTAAACCCCGAAATTATGATACATGAACTTCATCCTGTTACCGATACGTTCGATTTGGTTATCCGGATTGTGATCATTGTCGCAGGAGCTATTCTTATTTATTTTTTAATCAATAAATGTCTGGCCTGGCTGATCTGGAAAATAGCAGGAAAGACCAAAAATAAATGGGAGAATATCATCTACGAACAACGTTCTTTCAGTAAGCTGGCCTATCTTGTACCTCCGATTGCCGCCTATGTTCTTTTGAACTATGTTACCTGGGAATATACCTATGTATTGCGGCGGTTGATCGATATCTGGATGGTGGTGGCCGCCATGCTTATTTTTAATACTTTGCTGAATACGATCAATAAGATATACGAGAGTTATCCCATAGCTAAAAATCGTCCGATTACCGTATTTATCCAGGTATTGAAGATTTTTGTTTATTCTGTCGTTGCTGTGGTGGTTATCAGTATTATGGTCAATAAGTCGCCCGAGCATTTGATAGTCGGGTTAGGTGCTTTTGCGGCAGTATTGATGTTGATATTCAAAGACTCGATCCTGGGGTTTGTTGCAGGCGTACAATTGTTAGCGAATAAAATGGTCCGGATCGGGGACTGGATCGTGATGCCCAGTAACAATGCCAACGGGGAAGTGCTCGAAATCAATCTGTATACCGTAAAAGTACAAAACTGGGATATGACGATATCGACTATTCCGACTTATCAATTGGTTTCCCAGTCTTTTATCAATTGGCGAGGAATGCAGGAATCGAACGGGCGCCGTATTGAGCGTTATATCAGTATAGATATCAGTACGGTGCATTTTTTGTCTAAAGAGGAAGTCGACACTTTTCGTACTTCCGATTATTTGAAAGAGTATATCGAGAAGATGCTTGCAACATTGCAGCAGGTGAATAAGGATAAAGGGACGGTGCTCGACGAACGTAAACTGACGAATCTGGGCATATTCAGACAATATATGGAACTATGGCTGGAGGCCAATCCGGATATCAATAACGATATGACGCATATGGTGCGGCAATTACAGCCTACGGCTACCGGTATTCCGGTTGAGATTTATTGTTTTTCACTTAAGCAGGAGTGGGTGGCGTATGAAAAGGTACAATCGGATATTTTTGACCATGTATTGGCGGTTATTCCTCATTTTAATCTGAAAGTATTTCAATACCCTACAAATATATATACGCCGGTAAATAATTAATATACAGTGTTGTGTCTGATTTCGGGTTTTGGGTTCCTGATTTCCGTTTAGAAAGTCGCAGGGCTGTAAAGCTGGTCTGATTTTAGATTTTAAAATGTAAATTTTAAATTGTTTTATTGTGAAATGACCGGCAGAAAGGAATTTCTTGTTTGAAATTGAAAATAGTAAATACGATTGTGGAAAATTATTTCCGGTTTTCAATTTGTTGTGCTAATTTTGAAGGCTAAAATAATTAGGATGGCTCAGGAAAAGGTAAGATTGTGGGATAGGTTGAAATACAAATACAAGCTTTCTATCCAAAACGAAACTTCTTATGAAGAAGTTTTCAGAATGCGTTTGTCTCAGTTACATGTGTTGATGGCTTTGAGTGTATTAGCCGTCGTGTTGGTTACTTTAACGACCTTACTGATTGCTTTTACCGGTTTGAAAGAATTTATTCCCGGATATCCGAGCGGGAATATGCGTAGGATGATTACGGAAAATGCTTTGCGGGTTGATTCACTGGAGACGGAATTGGGAAAGCGGGAGCGGTTTTTAAAGTCCCTGCAATCGGTGCTGAAAGGGGAAGAAATAGCTTATACGGAAGCAAAAAACGATACGTTGAAAATGAATTACGATACCATCCAGTTCAATATCAGTCAGGAAGAGCATAATTTCAGGACAGAAATAGAGGAACGGGAGCGGTTTAATCTGACAGTAGGAAAGACTAAGACAGACAATCACGAGTATTATCATTTTTTTCCGCCGGTGGAAGGCATCGTCAGCAGGGGTTTTGATGAAAAAAGCAGGCATTTTGGAACGGATATTGTTGCAAAGGCAAATTCGAAAGTTTCTACGATTGCGGATGGAGTTGTTATTTTGACGGATTGGACGATAAAAACGGGAAATGTGATACAGGTACAACATTCCAATAACCTGGTATCGGTGTACAAGCATAATTCGACTTTACTGAAAAAGCAGGGAGATTATGTGCGTGCGGGAGAAGTTATCGCTATTGTCGGAAATACCGGGGAAGAGACGACCGGTCCGCATTTGCATTTTGAGTTGTGGCGTGCCGGTAATCCTCTGAATCCGGAGAATTTTATCCAATTTAAATAGGTGTTTCCGTTTGATATTGATGAATATGAAAAGAATAGCAATATTAGGGTCTACCGGATCTATAGGGACTCAAACTTTACAGGTCATCGGGGCGAATCCGGAATTATTCTGTGCGGAAGTATTGACGGCCAATGAGAATGTCGGTTTATTGATCGAACAGGCGTTAAAATTCAAACCGAATATGGTGGTTATCGCCAATGAGGCTAAGTATTCGGAACTGAAAGAGGCATTGAAGGAGGAAGATATCAAGGTTTATGCCGGTAAAGATGCACTGGCCCAGGTGGTTGCTGCGGGAACCGTGGATATGGTTGTAACGGCTACGGTCGGTTATAGCGGCTTGTTACCGACGGTAAATGCGATTAAGGCCGGGAAGGTTATCGCTTTGGCCAATAAGGAAACTCTGGTGGTTGCCGGGGAATTGATAAATGATTTGATACGGCAGTACAGGACGTCGATTATTCCGGTGGATTCGGAACATTCCGCAATTTTTCAATGCTTGGCCGGAGAAGGTAATAATCCGTTGGAAAAGATTATTTTGACGGCTTCCGGGGGGCCGTTCCGGGGATGGTCTTACGAGGCTTTGAAAGATGTGACTCCGGCAGATGCTTTAAAACATCCGAATTGGAATATGGGAGCCAAGGTTACTATCGATTCCGCATCCATGATGAATAAGGGATTCGAGGTGATTGAAGCCAAATGGTTGTTCGGTGTTGATCCGGACCGGATAGAGGTGGTTGTACATCCGCAATCCATTGTACATTCGATGGTACAGTTCGGTGACGGTAGTATAAAGGCTCAACTCGGGGTGCCGGATATGCGCTTACCTATCCAGTATGCATTAACCTATCCCGATCGCATTCATTCGGATTTTGGCCGGGTAGATTTTACCCGATGTCATTCGTTGACATTTGAAGAACCCGACCGAAAAACGTTCCGTAATCTTGATTTGGCTTACCGGGCGATGCAAAAGGGAGGAAATATGCCGTGTATATTGAATGCTGCCAACGAAATTGCCGTAAATGCTTTTTTACACGGGCATCTGTCTTTTACGGGCATGTCCGATCTGATCGAATATGTTATGGAGAGAGGAAATTATATGGTAAAACCTGTATTGGACGATTATGTAGCTACAGACCGGGAAATCCGGATTGTGGCCGAAGAGTGGGTGAGGACTAACGGAAAGTAATCGAGGGAATATTATGGATATATTTATAAAGATATTGCAGTTTGTTTTAAGCTTGTCGATTTTGGTTTTATTTCACGAATTCGGACATTTCATGTTCGCAAAGTTATTTAAGACCCGGGTCGAAAAGTTTTATATGTTTTTCAACCCCTGGTTTTCTTTGTTTAAATTTAAGAAGGGGGGGACGGAATACGGTATGGGGTGGCTTCCCTTGGGGGGATATGTCAAAATTGCGGGTATGATCGATGAGTCGATGGATACGGAACAGATGAAGAAACCGGCTCAACCCTGGGAATTCCGTTCCAAACCGGCCTGGCAGCGTTTGCTGATTATGCTGGGAGGGGTAATCGTGAATGTGGTGTTGGCATTTGTGATTTATAGTATGGTTTTATTTACCTGGGGAGAAACGTATCTGCCTGCGGAGAATGTCAAATACGGGGTCGTGTGTGATACTGTTTTTTACGATATGGGGATGCGTAACGGAGATATTGTGGTTGCGATGGATGGAAAGAAAGTGGAACGTTTTTCCGATATTGTTCCGGATATGTTGCTCAATACGCCGAAAACCGTTCAGGTGAAACGGGATGGCGAACTGATCGATCTGCAAGTGCCTGAATCTTTTGTAGCCCAGCTGTTGGCTATGTCTACGCAAAATTATAAAACCCGTTTTTTGGAGCCCCGGAAATTGATGGACAGTACTTATGTGGGTGATTTTGCAGACTATTCCGTGGCCTATGACGCCGGGATACGCAAAGGAGATAAGATATTGGCTGTGAACGACCAGAGTTTCCGGTTTTATGACGAATTCACCAACTATCTGGCGGCTCATTCCGATAGCAAGGTAAAGACAACCGTCTTACGGGGGAAAGATACCTTGAATTTTGCCTTCGATCTGGGATACGAGGGAAAATTCGGTATTTATTTCGGATCGACGGAGGTACCGGAACTGGCCGTTCATGAGTATTCTTTTTTAGAGGCTATACCTGCCGGAATCGACCGGGGAACGGAGACGCTGGGTTCTTATCTGAAGCAACTCAAGCTATTGTTTTCGCCCCATGTAGAGGCTTATAAATCGGTCGGTGGGATGATGATGCTCGGTAGTATATTTCCCGGGGTGTGGAATTGGCAGATATTTTGGGAATTGACAGCCTTAATTTCCATTATGCTGGCTGTTGTAAATGTGTTGCCTATACCGGCACTGGACGGAGGTCATGTTTTGTTTTTGTTATATGAGATGGTCACAAGGCGTAAGCCGGGAGAAAAATTTATGGAGTATGCTCAACTTGCGGGTATGGCTGTTTTGCTCGGACTTTTTATTTTGGCGAATGTGAACGATTTTGTAAGGTTTTTCGGATAACGGTTATATAAAAATGAATAAGAAAGTAAAAGAATTCAGGGAATACCGGGAGAAAATGAATGAAAAAATCCTGGCTGCCGATAATAAGGTGATTAAACGGATTTATAATATCGATACGAATACATATGTGGACGGAGCTTTGCCGGCGAAGGTGAAGGAGATGCTGGGGCTGGCGACCTCCATGGTGTTGCGTTGTGATGATTGTATCAAATATCATTTGGAAAAATGTTTTGAGTTAGGGGTGACGACCCCCGAGCTGTTTGAGATATTCTCGGTAGCTAATTTAGTCGGAGGAACTATTGTTATTCCTCATACCCGTCGGGCTGTGGAATATTGGGAAGCATTATCGGAAGATAAGACGGAAGAAAACTGATGTGACATGAGATTGTTTGTATTGATAGGATTTTGCTGGCTGGCAACGTCTGTTTTTGCTCAGGAAGAAAAAATAAAATGGCTGACGCTGGAAGAGGCTGAAAGGCAGTATGCGAAAGAGCCCAGGCCGATGATTATCGATATTTATACCGATTGGTGCGGATGGTGTAAGCATATGGACAAGACGACTTATGGCCAGCCGACCATTGTTTCGTTTATCAACCGGTATTTTTATCCTGTGAAAATAAATGCAGAATCGGCGGATACGATGCAATTCCGGGGAAAAATATATCCGCCTTTGAAAAACGGTGAACGTTACATCAGCAGTTTGGCTGCCGAAATGTTAAAAGGAAAGATGTCTTATCCGACGACGGTTTTTTTGTATGATAAGGAAAATGTCAATATTGTTGTACCGGGGTACCTGGATGTTGCCAAAATGGAGGCTTTCCTGATTTATTTTACAGAGAATGCTTATTTTTCTACGAATATCAATGATTTCATCGTTGATTTCGAGCAGGTTTTCACACCGGGAAAAGAGATGCAGGAGAACCGGCCGGAACCCTATTGGACTTCCTTTCAGGATTTAGAGAATAAACAGAAAGCAGAAAATAAAAAAGTGTTGCTTTATTTGTCTGCTCCCTGGAGTAATTCTTCGAAAATGATGGAGCAACTGGTTTTTCCCGATTCGACTTTTTCCTCTATTGCTCAAAAATATTATTATTGTTTGCATCTGGATGTGTTGTCGCAGGATACCCTGACGTTTATGACTCATCGTTTTGCCAATGCCGGTAAGGAAAATAATAATTTGCACCAGTTAGCGATAGCTTTGAGTGATAAAATATTGCGGGTGCCGAGTATCTATATTTTCGATGAGGAGGGAAAATTGATGGAAAGTCTGTATTTTTATCTGGACAGGGGGAAGGGGGATATGATATTGGATTATATCGGGAGCGATACTTATAAAAATATGACATGGACCGATTATGTAAAGATGAAAAGTAAAGAAGGTTTTTAATCGGTTTTCAATTCAGACTCTTGTTTTACGATCGGTGTTTTTTTGTTTGGATCGGATTTATCGGTTTAATTTATAGGGTATTAGAGTATGTTGTTACGGTTTGTATTGACATTCATTTGTCTGTGGGGACTATCCGGATTTGCCGAAGGACAGCAACATTATCGGATTGTTTCTTACAATGTGGAAAATTTATTCGATATTCAGGATGATCCGGATACACGGGATGAAGATTTTACTCCTTTCGGGAGGTTGCATTGGAATCAGGAAAAATATACGGATAAACTGTTGAAGCTGGCTGAAGTTGTAAAGGCCGTCGGAGAAGGTGAGTTTCCGGTTTTTATCGGTTTGTGTGAAGTGGAGAACCGGCATGTGCTGGAAGATCTGACTCAAAAGACCGGACTGACTGAAGGCGGATATGGAATTGTACACCGGGATTCCCCCGATGCAAGGGGAATAGATGTGGCTTTTCTATATCGGAAAGCACTGTTCCGGGTGATAGACGAGGAATTTTTGCCGATCCCTTTTTCGCCGGAGGAAGAAGTATTTACCCGTGATATTTTGTATGTTTCTGGGATATTGGAACAGGATACCTTGCATTTTATGGTTTGTCATTTCCCTTCGATGTCCGGAGGGGAAGCCGGGAGTGAATGGAAAAGGAAACGGGCGGCAGCCGTAGTAAAGGAAAAAGTCGGTGAATTACAGTCGAAGAATCCGGAAGCTGCTATTGTTATTATGGGAGATTTGAATGGTAAAGCCGATCGGCCGGCTCAAACGGTTGTATTGGATACAAAGGATTCCGGGACGGAGCATATTCAATCCGGACATTTGTATAATACCGGTTATTATTTATTGAATCAGGGATACGGCAGTTATAAATACAAGGGAACCTGGCAAACGATAGATCATATTATTGTTTCCGGGGCGTTGCTGAATGGAAATCATGTTTTACAAACCGACCCGAAATTGCAGGTATTTAATCCCCGTTTTTTGTTGGAGGAAGATAAAACCTATTATGGTTTCAAGCCTTTCCGGACTTATCTGGGGCCCCGTTATCACGGAGGATATAGTGATCATCTGCCGATTTATCTCGATTTGAAACGGGAATAAATAACCATTTTTTCACTGGATCGGATTTTTATTTTATCGGTTTAAAATAAGGAGAGTTGTCCGTCTGGCAAAGGTTGATAGAATTGCATTTGAGTAGCTATCCCTAATTTTCCACAGAAGTCGAAAAAAACATCGGATAGTTCTCTGTAATGGGAACTGTAACAGGCATATTGATCACCGAAATGTTTTTGATATTCGGCTTTCACTCCGGGGAAATTTTTGTCCAGAGCCGAATAAAAATATTCCCGGGAACCTTTTCGGAGAGTTACGCCGAACATCGGCAGGATGTACGATGCTCCGGAATCTTTTGCCCGGTGAATGATTGTCTGGATATTTTCTTTTGTGTCGTTGATAAAGGGGAGTATCGGCATCAGTGTTACACCGGTGTAGATGCCTTTATGGGCTAAGAGTTCCATCGCCTTAAAACGTTCCGACGTTTTCGGTGCCAGCGGTTCTATCTGTGAGGAAAGGGTGTCGGTTGCAGAGGTAATTGTAAAGCTTGCTGCAACATATATTTTTGCGATCTCTTGCAATATATCCGAATCCCGTTCTACCAGACTACTTTTGGTTAGGATATGGACCGGAAATTTTTCGGTTGCTATAAGTTGAAGTGCTTTGCGTACAAATTGTAATTCTTTTTCAACCGGCATGTAGGGATCGTTCATCGATCCGGTGCCTATTGTAGCTTTGTTTTTCCGTTTGGCATATAACTCTTTTTTTAATAGTTCCAGTGCATTTTGCTTAACGGATATTTGTGATATGTCTCCTATTTTGTAACAGTCACTCCGGGTATCACAATATATACACCCATGCTGGCATCCCCTATATAGATTCATGTTATAGGTGATGCCAAACCAGGTATCCGGTCCTTTTAACCTGGACAGGATGGATTTTGCTTCAATGTATTGCATCGTATTCTATTGTCCGGACCAACGCTTTAAGGTCGGGAAATAGGTTTTCATGTTGGCAATGGCCTCTTCTTTGGTATAGGAAACACTGGCATTTTTGTTAAATTCAGCTACAAACTGTGCGCAATGTTCGATCATTTGTTCCAGGGTACAATCCTGGGTAAAGGCTCCGTCTTTATAACAATAGCAACAAAATTCTTCGTTTTTACTTCCATCCCTGTTGCTACCCAGCTCTTCCTGTTTTTGCAGGGGCATACCGCAGCTTTGGCAATACTTTGTTTCCATACTTGTTTTTGCTTTAATAATCAATAATTCGTTTAACCGTTATATTCGTTTTCGTTTGAAAATGAATGGAATGGGGATATTTTATCAGTATATAAATTTTTGTTATTTTTTTCTTTCCCTTCCGGGGTATTTATATACTCCTCGAATGACATCTTTGCGTACAAAATTACACAATTTGGAAGGATTAATGGTTGTCCGGTCCAGCCAATTTTTATATCTTTTAAAAGTTTGCTTTCTACCTTTTATTTTGTTTTTACAGATGTTTAATATTTCAGATGAGGGATTAAACAAGTCATTGTTTTCAGTGAAAGAGAAAAACGGTTCTATTTTTTGACATGAATACTCTTTCCTTTGGATTTTAAAAGCTATTTTTGCGGCGTAAAATTCATAATGAAAACTATGGACGATTATCATCAACAGTATTAACCAGAGCAAAGGTTTATTCTCAGGACCTTTGTTCACAATGAATGGAGGGTATTATTATGAGAAGATTCCTTTGGGCAGATCAGGGCTTTCAGGAAAAAGAAGCATGGCAGGCCGATTGTTGGATAAATGTTGAAGCGCCGACTCCGGCAGATATCAAGTATCTTATCGAAAAATTAAATGTTCCCGAATCTTTTTTGTCGGATATCGAAGATGCCGATGAGCGTCCCCGTATAGAGGAAGAAGACGGTTGGACTTTGATTATTCTGCGCATACCGTTCTGGCATAAAGGGAATGATATCCCGTATGTTACGGTGCCTTTAGGGTTTATCATGAAAGAACATTATTTTGTGACGGTATGCCATTTTAATACGGATATGTTGCCGGATTTCATACGCTATGTAAACCGGAAGCGGTTGACGTTTACCGGAAACTGGGACTTGTTGTTCAGGCTTTTTCTGTCTTCTTCCGTATGGTATTTGAAGTACCTGAAGCAAATCAATAACCAGAGCCGGCAAGTGGAAAAAGAACTGGAACGCTCTATTGAAAATGAAGAATTACAACGTTTATTAAAAATCGAAAAATCCCTGGTTTTCTTCATAACGTCTATGCGGGGAAATGATAATTTGTTGGTTAAATTGAAGAATCTGCGTTCTCAGCGGAAATTTTTCGATGAGGATCTGGTGGAAGATGTTGAGATCGAGCTCCGGCAGGCTTTGGATTCGGCGCGTATATACAGTGATATTCTCAGTGGAACTATGGATGCTTATGCTTCGGTTATTTCCAATAATTTGAATGTGATTATGAAGCGCATGACATCTATTTCTTTATTGCTGATGATACCGACTTTAATTGCCAGTTTATACGGCATGAACGTACCCAACTCCTTATCTGATAAAACGTATGGTTTTCTTTTGATTTTCAGTGTTTCGGTTTTGTTTTCCGGAATTGCATTTCTGGGGTTGAAGAGACGAAATTGGTTTTGACGTTAAAAAAAGACGATTTTTAATAAAATATTAACAAAATGCAGATAAACTTTGTGTTATCTTCATTGTCCAATAATAAATCGGTCACATTGTGGCCGGTTTGTTTCTGTATGTCGATTTGTAATAAATTGAAAATCAAATGAATAAACGGATAAAAAGGGGATTAGTCATTATTATTGTATTGGTGGTGTTGGGAATTATTTTTATTCCTCGTCTGGGATGGTTTTCGGTAAAGTCGGAAATACCGGATGCTGTGCCTCGTAAAGGAAGTGGAGTACTGACAGTGGAAGGTGTCGTTGCCCAAAATTCGCATTCCTCCAACGGTATACAGGTTGTGGGTACGATGTTAGCGAATGAGGAGGTAGAATTGGTGGCAGAAATTGTCGGTAAGGTAAGGCGTATCTATTTTCAGGAAGGCAGTTATGTCCGGAAAGGGGATTTGTTGTTGAAGGTAGACGATGCCGATTTGCAGGCCCAGTTGTCCCGGGCAGAATTTCAGCGTAAGTTGTTAAGTGAGAAGTTAGAGCGTCAGCGTATTTTATTGAAACGGGAATCCATCAGCCGGGAGGCTTTCGATCAGTTACAGACGGATTATAATGTGCTGGAGGCAGATATCGAATTATTGAAAGTGAAAATCAGCCGGACGGAGATTCGGGCTCCTTTTGACGGAGTGATGGGATTCCGGTATGTCAGTGAAGGTAGTTATGTACAGCCTAGTTCTAAGATTGCCACGATTGTGGACAATTCTGTCCTGAAATTTGAATTTTCGATTTCCGAAAAATATGCGGCCCGGGATTTGAACGGCCGTAGAATCGATTTCCGGGTAACCGGTAGTGACAGGTTGTATGCGGCACAGGTATATGCAGTGGATCCTTTGATTGATATCAAGACCCGTATGATTTTATTAAGGGCCCGTTACGATAACCGGAGAAACGAATTGATGCCCGGAATGTTTGCCAAAGGTACGCTGATGGTGGGAGGTGAAAATGAATATATCGCTATTCCGACGGAAGCTGTTGTACCGGAAATGGAAGGAAAACGGATGTGGGTGGTGAAAAACGGGAAGGCTGCGAGTGTGCCTGTGCAGACAGAGAGCCGTGACGAGAAAAATGTAGAAGTGATTTCCGGTATTCAAGTCGGAGATACAGTCTTAACAGGTGGTTTGATGCAGTTGCGGGAAGGTATGAATGTGTCTGTGAGCCTGAAAAGATAGAAATTGAGAACGAGTAGAAGAGGTGTAATTTTGTAACTGGAAAAAAATGAGTTTATCGTCTACCTGTATAAAACGATCGGTATTTGCCACGGTCATGAATATAATTCTGATGCTGGTGGGATGTGTCGGGATGGTGTTTTTAGGGGTGAGGGATTATCCGAGTGTGGACCCGCCTATTATTTCTGTATCGACGAGTTTTCCCGGGGCTAATGCCGATGTTATCGAAACTCAGATAACGGAACCTTTGGAGGCTGCTGTAAATGGAATTCCGGGTATTCGTTCGTTGACGAGTACGAGCCGTGACGGGCGAAGCTATATTACAGTGGAGTTCCAATTGGAAGTTGATCTGGAGACGGCTGCGAACGATGTGCGTGATAAGGTATCCGGGGCTATGCGGCGTTTACCGAAAGATGTGGATCCGCCGACGGTAACAAAAGCCGATGCCGATGCCCAGCCGATTTTCGGGGTGTCTTTGCGAAGCGATCAGCGTTCGTTGATAGATTTGAGCATGTATGCCGAACAGTATTACAAAGAACGTTTGCAGACAATCAATGGTGTGAGTAGTGTTTCTATCTGGGGAGAAAAACGGTATTCGGTGCGTTTGCGGATGAATCCGGCTCTGTTGGCTGCTTACGGAGTAACACCGATGGATGTCAGGGATGCTGTGAGTCGTGAAAATGTGGAATTACCTTCGGGGCGTATTGAAGGTGAGAATACGGAGTTGACCATTCGTACTCTCGGACGTTTGATGACGATTGAAGATTTCAACAATCTGGTTATCCGGGAAACGGATAGTAAGGTTGTACGTTTCCGGGATATCGGTGTTGCAGAGGTGGATGCCGAGGATGTGCGTTCCATTATGAAGCGTAACGGCATACCTATGGTTGCTTGTGTGATTATTCCTCAGCCGGGAGCAAATTACATCGATATTGTGGACCGCGCTTACGATGTGATGCAGGATCTGGAGAAGGATTTACCTGCCGATGTCGAAGCCGGGATTGCCTTCGATAATACGGTCTTTATCCGGAATTCGATTGATGAAGTGAAGAGTACGATTGTCGAGGCTTTTATATTGGTGGTATTGATTATTTTCTTGTTTTTACGAAACTGGCGTACCACTTTAATACCGGTATTGGCGATTCCTATTTCTCTGGTGGGAGCATTTTTCATTATGTATCTGGCTGGTTTTACCATTAATATCCTGACTTTATTGGCGGTGGTGCTGGCCATTGGGTTGGTGGTCGACGATGCCATTGTGGTCATGGAAAATATTTATACGAAGATCGAGCAGGGGATGTCTCCGAGAGAAGCCGGGTTTAAGGGATCGGAAGAAATATTTTTTGCTGTAATCGCGACGACGGTCGCTTTGGTGGCTGTATTTTTTCCTATCGTTTTTTTGCAGGGAACAACGGGGAGGCTGTTCCGGGAATTCAGTATTGTAATTACCGGGGCGGTGATTATATCTTCTTTTGTCGCTTTGACATTTACGCCTATGATTTCGACCAAATTGCTGACCAGAAATGTCACCGATAATTGGTTTTACCGGAAAACAGAACCTTTTTTCAATGGCTTGACGGAGTATTACCGGCGTTGGTTGGATAGTTTTATGAGACGTCGTTTCTTGGCTCCCGTGATATTGAGTGTTACAGCTGTTGTGATTTATTTTTTGTGGACGGTGACACCTTCTGAAATGGCTCCTCTGGAAGACCGTTCCAATATTCGGGTGATGTCAACGGCACCGGAAGGAGCGACATTCGATTACATGAACCGTTATACGACCGAATTGTCTTCTTATGTGGAGCAGGAAGTGCCGGAGCAGGATATGATCATCGAAATGATCGGCGGAGGCAATACGAATCGTTCGACTTTGAATCTGTGGTTGGTGAAACCGGAACAGCGGGAGAGAACCCAACAGGAAATTGCCGACGAACTGGGAGTTAAGGTAAGACAGTTTACGGGAGCCCGTACGATGGTATCGCAACAGCAGACTTTCGGAGGGCGTCGGGGAGGATTACCGGTAGAATATGTTATACAGGCCAAAAATCTGGAAGATTTGAAGCGTGTATTACCTCGTTTTATGGAAGAAGTTAACAAGAGTCCCGTATTTTCAGTGGCAGATTTGAACCTGAAATTTACCAAACCGGAATTAACCATTAATATAGACCGGGATAAGGCTGCCGTGATGGGAGTTTCTATGCAGAATATAGCTCAGACATTACAGTTGACGATGAGTGAGCAACGGGTTGGTTATTTTATATTGAATGGAAAGCAGTACCAGATATTGAGCCAGATCGACCGGGAGAATAGGAACAAACCTTCTGATTTACAGACGATATATGTCAGAAATGACAAGGGAGATTTGATTGCATTGGATAATTTAGTGACGACCTCTGAAAGTTCGATGCCTCCTCAGTTATATCGTTATGACCGTTTTGTTGCAGCTACTGTTTCGGCCGGACTTGCCCGTAAAAAAACCTTGTCACAGGGTTTGGAGGAAATGGACCGGATAGCCCAAGAAGTATTGGACGATAACTTTAAAACGACTTTGTCGGGAAGTTCTAAGGATTTTGTGGAAAGTTCTTCCAGTTTGATGTTTGCTTTTATTTTGGCATTGGTATTTATTTACTTGGTGTTGGCAGCACAGTTCGAAAGTTTCCGGGATCCGCTGATTATCATGCTGACTGTGCCGTTGGCATTGATCGGAGCTATGCTGTCCCTTTGGTACTTCGAGCAGACGATGAATATATTCAGTCAGATCGGTATTATCATGTTGATCGGGTTAGTGTCTAAGAACGGTATTTTGATTGTCGAGTTTGCCAATCAGCGTAAAGCGATGGGAGAATCGATGCTGGAGGCTGTGAAAAATGCGGCTGTCGCCCGTTTCCGGCCGATATTGATGACCAGCTTGTCTACGGTATTGGGAATATTGCCGATGGCAATTGCTACCGGTGCCGGTGCTGAAAGCCGAGTTGCAATGGGTATAGCTGTAGTAGGTGGAATGGTATGTGCTACGTTTCTTTCTCTGTTTGTAATTCCTGCTATTTATTCTTATTTGTCAGCAGGTAAAATGCAGGTGGTAGATGAAGGGAAAGAGTAATGAAGCGTAGGTTTACGATAAAATGAGGTGTTATAGGGGAAATGTTTGGATCAGGATTGAATAGTGTTGAGAGAGACCTTTTGAAAGATAAAAAGGAAAAATGATGAAAAAGGGAAAAAGGATTAGAGTATTGTGTACGTTTTTTTGTTTTCAGTTTTTTATGGGTACGGTTCTTTCTGCGCAGGAAAGCCGTGTTACGCTGGAACAATGCATACAACAGGCGTTAGAGGCTAACTATTCCATAAAGATTGTACGTAATCAGGAGTATATCGCAGATAATAATGCCAATTACGCGCCTTTTCTGCCTTCGGTCGGGATTGATGCACAGCAGACTCAGCGACTTAACGATACAAAGACGACTGTAAGCGGGGAAGACCGTAAAGTGAACGGAGCGACGAGCGATGTACTTTCAGCCGGTGTTTCTTTAAACTGGCGTATGTTTGATGGTATGGCCATGTTTACGACCTATGCCAAATATCAGGAGATGTTGGCAATCGGAGAGTTGAATACACAGATGGCTTTGGAAAATCTGACGGTGAATGTGAGTGAGGCATATTACAATGTCATTGTACAACATAGCAAATTGGATGCTTCGAAGCACTCTCTGGAATTGTCAACAGAACGTTTTAATGAAGCCAGGGACAAGTATGTATTGGGGGTGTTGTCCGGTTTGGAGTTACAGCAGGCAAAAATAGACCTGAATGCCGATAGTTCGAAGTATATGAAACAAAAAGAACTATTGAAGAGTGCTTATATATCCCTGAATATGATTATGAATGCCGATTTACAACGGGCGATGTATGTACATGATACAATAATGTTACGGGAACCGTTGATATATGGTGAATTGTATAATAATACACTGGCTATGAACACACTGCTTCAGATTGCCCGTAAGGATCAGAAGATATCGGCTATGGATGTAAAGCTGGCCCGTTCGGCTCTTTTTCCGACACTTGATTTTAATTCCGGTTATAACTACAGCCGGACGAAAACGCCTTCGGCGACGACTTCCTTGAACCGGACCAACGGTTTTTATTGGGGCTTTAATTTGAAGATGAATATTTTTGATCGTCTGGAAAATCGCCGCAAAATCAAGAATGCGGAATTGGAAGTCGAAAATGCGGAATGGAGTTATAAAGAGACGGAATTGCAGACATTGGCCGATTTGGCCCAATTGTATAATACTTATGAAAATAATCTGCAGATTGTCAGCTTTGAAAATGAAAGTGCAGATGTGGCTTTTGAGAATCTGGACGCCGCTTTGGAAAAATATAAGCTGGGCTCTTTGTCCGGTATCGAGTTCCGTGAATTTCAACGAAGCTATATCGATGCGGTGGATCGTAAACTGTCGGCTATCTATCAGGCAAAGGTTTCCGAACTTTCATTGATGTTAATCAGCGGTCAGGTAAAAGTGACCAATTGATGAAAAACTATTTTTATTTTAGATTTACGATTGGGAGGAGGATGGATGTGTTTATGTGTTTTGAAGAAAATGTTGATGTTTGACAAACTGATTCATTGTCAGACGCATTTAATCTAAAATCAAGATGTCGTTTCATGCACGGATTAACGCTATGCTGTGAGTTATGAAATCAACTTTTCAGGATGAATTAATTAAAAATCGTAAATCTGCAATCTGCAATTATATTTTATCTTTCACTGGTATAATTCCGCCATTTTTCAATAAGCTGCAGCATATCTGGGGGGATCGGGGATTCGAAAGAAAGACGTTCTCCCGTTGCCGGGTGTGTAAATCCCAGTGTTTGCGCATGTAAAGCCTGGCGGGGGCATACAGCAAAGCAGTTGTTGACGAATTGTTTGTATTTACTGAATGTCGTACCCTTGAGAATGGCATTTCCACCGTATTCCGCATCATTGAAAAGCGGGTGTCCGATGTATTTGAAATGTGCCCTGATCTGATGGGTTCTGCCGGTTTCCAATATACATTCGACCAGGTTTACATATCCCAGTCTTTCGATGACCTTATAATGGGTGATGGCATGTTTGCCGTGGCTGCCGTCCGGGTAGACGGACATAACTTTGCGGTTTACCGGATGACGACCGATATGTCCGGTAATGGTGCCCGTTTCACTTTCCAGGTTTCCCCAGCATACAGCCAGATATTTCCGGTCGGATGTCTTGTTGAAAAATTGCAGGGCCAGGTGGCTTTTGGCTTCTTCTGTTTTGGCAATTACCAATAGACCGGAGGTATCTTTATCGATACGGTGGACCAATCCCGGCCGGATATCGTTACCTGTAAACAGTGGGTTGTCTTTGAGATGCCAGAGAAGAGCGTTGACTAAGGTACCGCTGAAATGACCGAAAGCCGGATGTACAACCATACCTGCCGGTTTGTTTACAACGAGTAAGTAATCGTCTTCATATACGATGTCCAACGGGATATTTTCGGGTGTGATTTCAATCTCTCTTTTGGGGTATGAAAGTACAACAGAGACGACATCATTCGGTTTTACTTTATAATTGGATTTTACCGGTTTATCGTTGACACGAATACATCCGGACTCTGCCGCATCCTGAATTTTTGTCCGGGAGGCATGGGGAAGTCGTACCAGTAAGAATTTATCGACACGCAAGGGCATTTGCCCTTTATCGGCTTCGAAACGATGGTGTTCGAACATCTCCCGGCCTTGAATTTCTTCCTCGCTTTCCGTTATTTCTTCTTCAAAGTCTTCGATTTCTTCTGTATATTCCACCATCTCGTTTTCCGGTAAAATTATTCTGTTACGATCAATGAGTCCAATGCTGCAATCCGGGCTTTATTTTGAGAAACTTCCAGGTCGATATAGCTACCTGCCGGCACATTCGTGTTCGGTTGGAAAGCCGGTTGTTGGAAGCAGACGACAGCCGAGTTGATATCCGAATTATTTTTTAAACTGTTATCCGGAATGATTTGTCCGACGTTCAGATAGTTTTCCTGTAAAAGCCGGATTGCATCTCTGACTTTCAAACCACATAGTTGCGGAAGGGCGACATAATTGATCTCATTTCCTCCGTTTCCGAGAACGATATCTATTTTGACACCTTTGCGCAGCAGCGAGCCGGCTTCGATATCGTTGTCCTTGTATTTCAGATGCAATACCAGGTTCTTAAATTCAGAAGGGGCATATTCTATATTTCCGATCTGAAATCCTTTTGCCTGTAATGTTTGTAAGGTCTGACGATAAGAAGAGTTGTTCAGTTGGGGAAATATGACCTGCTCGGGATTCTGGGCACATACCGTCAGTTGGATCATCCGGTTGGCCTTTACTTTGGCTCCGTTTATCGGATATTGTTCCTGAATTGTACCGGGGAGGGCTTTTTCATCGTATATCGAATCGACAATGATGACCCGCAGATTGTTTTTTTTCGCCAATTGCTGAGCCTCTTCCCAGGTCAAATCCTGAAAAGCCGGAACGGATATTGAATGACCGTGCATTGTGTATTTATCGAGTGCACCCAACACAAAATATCCGATGACTACAGTAATGATTACGGCAGCTAATGTATTCAGCAAAAGAAGTGTCAGTTTAGGATATTTGGAAAATAACATAAATCCGGTCGCATTTTATCGTTATGATTCTGTTTTACCATCTTTGTATTGTGAAGATGGCTATGCAAAATTAGCGTAGATTTTTAAATTATCTACTACTTTTTCGTATTTTTGCCCTTCCGGGGGTAAGAAAGACGTTCCGGTGTTCTTAAATACAGGCGCAAAGAGGTTTGTTTATGATGAAATTTGTAATTGTTCTTTTCGTATTACTGGCTTGCGGCCGGCTTTCGGCACAGCATGTCGAGGTACATAAATCGACGGATATCGTTGTCATAAAAGGTAAGAGTTATTACTTACATGTGGTGGAAGACGGACAGACGCTTTATTCCATCTGTAAGGCGTACGGTGTGGATATCAATGCGGTAAAGGAGCTGAATGGCAAGCAAGACAATGCAATCAGTATGTTTGAAGTGCTGAAAATACCTTATGTAGAGCCTTATGTGGAAAAAGACGGTAAATATTATTACCATAAAGTTGAAAAAGGGGAGACATTGTATTCGATATCCAGAAAGTTCGGTATTAAGGTAAGGCAGATATTGAAAGAAAATAAACAATATGAGAATACTCCTTTATCAATCGGGGCGATTGTAAGACTCCCGATAAAAGAAATTGATGTCGCCCAGATCGGTACGTCGGTCGATATGCCGGTAAAAGAAACGGAAGAGAAGGTGATCGGACTGGAACAGACAATCCCGCTGGAAGAGAAGAGACATGAACCGGAAGAGGTGCGGAAAAATTATTACCCGCTGGTAGGGGATACACTGGCCGGCCGGCCGGAGTTTATGGATGATATGGCAATTCCGGATAATAAGTATGTAAAGGTAGCTTTATTATTGCCCCTGTTTGTACAGGAAAATATAGAGTCAAATTTGGGGGCCGTGTTGGTAGATACCCTGACTTTACGGAAACATCCTGTACAGATATTGCATAAATCCGAACAATTCCTTTATTTCTATGAAGGAATGCTATTGGCTCTGGATAGTTTGAAAAACGAAGGCTATAAAATAGACCTGCACATTTTCGATACCCAGAAAAGCAGTGAACGGATGTATGGAATTGCAGCAGAAATAAATGAGTTGAATCCGGATTTGGTGATCGGTCCGGTCTATGGTTCGGAGTTTAAAGTATTGACGGAAAGCCTTATGAACCGGCAAATTCCGATTGTTTATCCGCTATCTTCAAGAAGTGAAGATTTCGGGAAATATCCCAATTTTATACAGGTGAATCCTTCGTTTCAGGCTTTGGCGGAAGACATGGCAGCCTGGATTGCTGCCCGGCATGAAACCGCTAATATTATATGTATCAATTTGTCGAAGGGGGGAGAAACGGAAGAACAGATGCTGACGGATATAACAGAGAAAAATTTGTTTACGGAGCAATTGAATCGGTTGACGGATATCGGTTTCTATAAATGGAATTTCGGAGAAGAGCATCTGGAGGCTTTGAAATTGCTGTTGAATCCGGATCAGGAGAATATAGTGGTGTTGCCGACATCCAAAGAAGCTGATGTAAGCAAAATATTGCCGACTCTTGCAGCCTTGGCGGAGCAATACCGGATTACGGTTATCGGTTTTCCGGATTGGCAGAATTTTACTTCGGTAGACCATGAAATGTATTATAAACTGAATGTGAAATTATTCACATACAGTTATGTCGATAATTATTCGGATAATGCCAAATATTTTGCAGATCAGTACCGGACTTATTTTTATACGGAACCGCATACCCTGTCGGCTAAGGCGTACGATATGGGGTTGTATTTTATTCCTTTGGTGGCGAAATATGGAACGAGGACGTTGGAAGCTATCGGATATACCGGTAAAACCGGACTTTTTTCCGCTTTTAATTTCAGACGTCTCTGTCCGGAGTGCGGCTGGGAGAACCGGGGACTGTATATTGTAAATTACGGATCCGATTATAGAATTAAAATGGAATTGGTGAAATAAGAAAAGTCCGGAAAAACTTCCGGACTTTTTATTTATCAATCGATTAGTTCAAAGCCAAAGGGAGAAGATAACGTCTTATCTTTTTCCTCTTTCTTTTCTTCCTTTGGGGAAACCGTACTGTCATCTGCCGGAGTATGTTGTTCTTCTGTCTTTTCTGCGGTATCTTTTTCCCCTAAAGACTGGCTATTATCTTCGGGAAGGATATTGTCTTTCCGAATTTCGGAAATTTCTTCAGATGTCAAGGTATTTTCAGCAACAATTGCTGTTTCTTCCGGCATGTCTGCCTCTTGTTCCGGATCTTGTCCTTCCTGTTCCGGTAATTTTTCTTCTTCTTCCGGGAGAACGGCTGACGGTTCTTCCGGGGCCGGAGCCGTTAAAATATCACCTTCTATCGGTGTGTTTTCGATACTTTCAATATCTGCGGGGGCCAGTGTGTGCTGTTGTACCGATAACTTTTCGTCTTCTATCAAAGTTCCGTTTTCACAACGTAGTACCCGTCCCGGATATTTTTGGAGCAGGTCGTATTGATGTGTGGCAATGATTACGGTTTTACCGTTTTCACAAAGATCTTTCAATAATTCGGCTAATCGGTAAGAAGTTTCTGGATCGATATTCCCGGTAGGTTCGTCGGCTAAAATAAGGGGAGGGGCATTGAGTAATGCCCGGGCCAATACGATACGTTGCTGTTCTCCTCCCGATAGCTCGTGAGGCATTTTGAATTTTTTATCCGGCATTTCTACTTTCTCCAGGACCGTATCGATCCGTTCTTCTATGGCTTTTCTATTTTTCCATCCCGTTGCTTTCAGTACGAATGCAAGATTATCGTGTACATTCCGGTCAGTAAGAAGTCTGAAATCCTGGAAAACGATGCCGCATTTTCTGCGTAATAAAGGGATCTGCGATTTTTTTATCTTTTTCAACTGGAATCCGGCTACCTCAATATTTCCGTATTCCAGTGGTAATTCTGCGTACAGTGTTTTGAGAAAAGAACTCTTCCCACTTCCTACTTTACCGATAATATAGATAAATTCGCCGCTCTTGATTTCCAAAGAGACGTCTTTTAATATCGTTATTTTTTGTTGCCGGATGACGGCTTTATCAGTTTTGATGATTGTTTCAGACATGATATAAATAAGCTGCTTGTTTGATTATAGTTGTTTCAGGGCCTGGATGGTTGCCGGTGGATTTTCGGAACCAAAGACAAAACTGCCTGCTACCAATGCGTCGGCACCGGCTTCTGTCAATTCTTTTCCTGTTTTCAGATTAACGCCTCCGTCTACTTCTATCCATGTCTTTGCGCTTGTTTCCCGGATCAGTTGTTTGAGTTTTTTTACTTTGTGAAGTGAATTTTCAATAAAAGACTGACCACCGAATCCCGGATTTACGCTCATGATGAGAACAATATCAATATCCTGGATGATATCTTCGAGAACATTTACGGGTGTATGCGGATTCAGTGCAACACCGGCTTTCATACCGTATGATTTGATACATTGCAGAGTCCGGTGAAGGTGGGTGCTTGCTTCCCAGTGTACAGTCAGAATATCGGCTCCTGCTTTATGGAATTGTTCGATATATCTTTCCGGCTGCACAATCATCAGGTGAACATCCAGAGGTTTACGGGCCATCGATTTGATTTGAGAAATAATCGACATACCGTAGGAAATATTGGGTACGAATACCCCATCCATAACGTCTATATGAAACCAGTCTGCCGAACTTTCGTTGACCATTTCGATGTCTTTTCCCAGATTCAGAAAGTTTGCAGATAAAAGGGAGGGTGAAATAATTACACTCATAAATCAATAGTTGGATTCTGAAAATATAAGCCATCAGGCTGTTTTCAGAAATATGATACAAAAATAAATTTTTTCCTTGTCTTCTCAGTTTTCTGTCTTCCGTCATTTATACCAGCCGGCATACATGGAATAGGCATTGACGATTCTTTCTACTTCGCCTTTCAGCAATTCGGGTCCCATTTGCTTTATTTTTTTGGCAGGGATACCGGCATATACCCAACCGGATTCCACGACAGTTCCTTTGGTTACGACACTGCCGGCAGCAACGATGGAGTTGCTTTCGACAACGGCATCATCCAAAACGATGGCCCCCATACCGATCAATACGTTGTCATGGATCGTGCAGCCATGTATTACTGCATTGTGAGCGATAGACACATTGTTGCCGATGTTGGTCGGGGATTTTTGATAGGTAGCGTGTATGGTTGCATTGTCCTGTATGTTTACCTTATTGCCGATTTTAATGTAATGTACATCGCCTCGTAATACAGCACCGAACCAGATACTGCAATCATCTCCCATCTCTACGTTTCCGATGATAGCGGCATTGTCTGCCAGAAAACAGTTTTTGCCGAATTTCGGAGTATGTCCGTTTAATTCTTTTATAATGGCCATGATCTGAATAGTTATGTGTTTTTTGGTTTTTCGTTTTATCAGCTTCGAAGGTACGAAATAAGCGATAAATCACAATAAAATATATTAATTTTCAGTTTTTCATTTTCTATTTTCATTTATTTAATGGATGTACTGAAACTGTCTTTTTAAACCTGTCGTACAATCTTCAGAATTTTGGAATAAATATAAAATGAAATTGTCATGAGCATAGTAAAGAAAAACAATGAATTGCGGCCTTTTTATTCCACATTGCTGGATGAGTTTTTTAATACAGGAATGATGCCTTATATGAGTCCCGGTGAGAAAAACGGTGTTCCTGCATTGAATGTAAAGGAAGATGATAAGACCCTGACACTGGATGTACGGGTACCCGGAATGAAAAAAGAAAATATCAAATTGGAATATAAAGATGGATTTTTAAGTATTTCAGGGGAAAGTAAAGAAGAAAAAGAGGAGGAAGAAGGGAAGGGAAAAGGAAAGTATCTCCGGAAGGAATTTTCTTCTTATTCGTTTCATAGAACAATCGAACTACCGGAAGAGAAGTACAATGTAGCTGAAGCACAGGCTTCCTACAAAGACGGAATTCTTGAGATTACAATGCCCAAGAACGCGGAGACAGAAAAATTGCAAAAAACAATTGAGGTTAAGTAGGTAGTTTGATTTTAGTGGTCGGTCGGTTTTTCGGAACCGGCCGATTTTTTTTTTGAAAATTATTTGGAAGTTTCTGGAAAAACGTATTATATTTGCACCGCAATCGCGAGAGAGCAGTTATTTGAAATAATGCGAAAATAGCTCAGTTGGTAGAGCACGACCTTGTCCCCAGTGGATAATAAATCCGACCTTGGCAGGGTGTCTTTTCCGGGAGTAAATGCATTTGAATTGCGAAAATAGCTCAGTTGGTAGAGCACGACCTTGCCAAGGTCGGGGTCGCGGGTTCGAGTCCCGTTTTTCGCTCTGGAAACCGGATGTTGAATTCGGTTTTACTTTTTTAAAAAACAATGCGATAATAGCTCAGTTGGTAGAGCGTTGGCTTCCCAAGCCGAAGGTCGCGGGTTCGAGTCCCGTTTATCGCTCCTCGGAATCAGTCACTTAGCGAAGTGGCTGATTTTTGTTTTTACTGCATTTTAGAGAAAAGTCAACCCTCGGCGTCACCCCATTAATGCGGATAATCGGTTTCCATCTGGTCGTATTTTAGTTTTACGGGTTTTGAATCGAGAAAAGAAAAATCGACGCTGCTGACAGCTTTGGTTTGTCCACCGCTGTCGGAATGATATTTCCAACAAGCATTGAGAAAGGTTTTCCGGTCGGTTTTGACATATTTTGGACGTGAATAGTATCCGAAATAAATCGGACGCTCGGAACGGTTTATGCCTGTCAGTTCGAACTGATATAATCCTGCCGTATCGGCAACGGCAACGATCAGCCCGGGAAGTCCTGCAAATTTCCAGGGGCCGTTGTCTATCGGTATTTCAGGGGTGAACCAGGCTTCGTATTTTCTTCCGCGGAACTCACAATCGGCTTTTTGACAGGAAAATCCCAGTATTTCTTTTGTCTCAGGTTGGATTTGCCAGTTTTGTTTTTCCAAATCTTCTGTGAACTTATAGTGGGAAAGGTTGTTTTGGTCGGCAACCGTAATTTGATTTTCCGGATAGTTTTTATGAATGTAACTAAGTGTGCGGGAGTGTGGAAAATTTCCGGTTGCAAACCCGGCTTCGAAAAGTTGTCTCCAAACTTTCATCCCTCCAGGAGTAGCAAGGAGGGAGTCGCTTTCATGGGTATATTGACTGTAGAATTTTGAACAATTTTTTCCGATTTGCAGTACCATGAGGTCTTCTCCCATCGTTTCCAATTTAAGCTTGATGTAAGAAAACTTATACCAACATTCCATGTAAGCGGTATCTATGACCTGTGCACGGACACAAAGAGAAAATAAAAAAATTCCGAAAAATAGACAAATGGTTCTCATCGTCATACTGATTAAGAGTACATACTACCTAAAGCAGATATAAGATTGGCCGAAAAATAAATGCAGAATAGGGATTCGGGTGTATTTCTTATATCGTTTTATATTTGCTAATATAGCTTTAAAATTTTAATTTTAGTTTATTTTTCAATTTTTTTCGCATCGGTTTCATTGTTTTATCTGATAAGTTCATAGGGCTTTGAGGGGATAGGTTTAAGATTTACCATACTTTTCGGTGTCCGTTTTATTTTTTAAAAAGTGCCTGTATCGGTTCTGTCAGGTTGTGGATTAACCGTTTATTTCGGATGATAATTTCACCTTCTCCCTGCATTTCCTCAATGGGGTGAAGACATTTGTTGCCTGTGGTTGTCAGGCCGGAAGGAAATTCGATGTCAGCCAGATACTGGTTGTTTTGCAGATGGGTATGTATATGGGTAATTTTTCCTTTTAGTTTACCGAATTCCATTGCGGGGAAGCAGTCCAGACTGACATATACGGTTTGGTTTACGGCGACTTTTCCAAAACCTTTGGAGGGTAAGTAAATCCGGCCTTTAATTTTGAATTTTTTCCCGTTTAACAAAAGTAAGCTATCGTTTTCATGTATTGAAGTCAGGGTAAGGTTTACCCGGCCTTTCATGGTTTCGGGATATTCGATCAGGCTGGAAGCAATGATAATGCCCGTAAAAATGAGAAAGATAACGGTGATGCCCCAACGGATGAGACGGGGTGGGATCGTATTCATGATTTCATGAGCTTCTTCGCTATAAAAATTTTCATTATTCGGCATAAAGCAGTACTTTCTAAAAGTGGACGATACCTGTAAATTTTAATTTAGACCGGATTGTAAGTTGCCTGGTTTAATTTCCGAGTTCGAGCTGGTTTTTGACTAGTTCGTAGTAATACCCTTTGGCAGCAATCAGACTGGTATGTGAACCTTCTTCCTTGATTTGCCCTTTGTCCAGTACGATGATGTGATCTGCTTTTTTGACCGTACTCAGCCGGTGGGCGACAATAATGACCGTTTTATTTTTGAATAGTAATTGTAATTTTTCCATAATGTATTTTTCATTGTTGGCATCCAGTGAATTGGTTGCTTCGTCCAGGATCAGAAATTTGGCGTTTTTATAGGCCGCACGGGCAATTAGTAGCCGTTGTTTCTGTCCGGTACTCAGTCCGTGTCCGTCTGCTCCGATTTTGGTGTTGTAATTCAGGGGCATGGAGTCGATAAAATCTTCGATATGAGCGATTCTTGCCGCCTCGATAACGCGTGCCATATCCGGAGTAGTGTCGGATACGCCGATGTTATTGGCGATGGTGTCAGAAAAAATATAACCTTCCTGCATCACTACTCCGCATTGATTCCGCCAGCAGCTTTCACTGTAACAAGTCAGCGGTTTATTGCCTAAAAGAAGCTGTCCTTCTCCGGGGGTATAAAATCCCAGAATAAGTTTCAGCAGTGTCGTTTTACCGCTTCCGCTTGTACCGACAATGGCGGTTACTTTATCGGAAGGAATTTTCAGACTGATGTTGTCTAATACTTTATCAGAATGTGGCCCATCGTATTGGAAGGTGACGTTTTGAAATTCAATATCGGCATTTTCGGGAATTTCGTGTATTTTTTTTACCTCTTCGGGTTCTTCATCCGGACGTTCCTGTATTTCACTCAGACGTTCCATGCTGAGCTTGGCATCCTGACTGATCTGTACGAACTGTATAAACTGGGAAAGAGGAGCGTTTAGCTGACCGATGATATACTGAAGGGCTACCATCATACCCAGGGTCATGTTTCCTGTGATAACGGCTTTCGCAGCCAGAAAGGAAATAATTACATTTTTAGTTTGATCGATAAAAATTCCGCCTATTTCCTGACTTTGTCCGAGTGTCAGGTTTTTTATGCTGATTTTATATAATTTGGCCTGAATGCGTTCCCATTCCCAGCGTTTTTGCTTTTCGCAATTGTTCAGTTTTATATCCTGCATTCCGTTAATTAGCTGGACAATACTGTTTTGGTTGGCGGAGGCTTCCTGAAAACGCATGTAATCTAATTTTCGTCTTCTTTTCATGAATAACAGAATCCACCAGATATTGAGAATACTTCCGCATAGAAATATGCCCAGAATAACAGGGTCGTAACCGGCCATAATAATACCGTATACAATAAATGAGATAAGGGCCATCAGCATGCTCAGCAGTGTACCGGAAATAAATACCTGAATACGGTTATAGTCACCGATGCGTTGTATAATATCACCGACCATTTTGGAGTCGAAAAAAGCGATGGGCAGGCGCATCAGCTTACAGAGGAAATCGGAGATAAGAGATATGCCGATACGGGTTGTCATATGCAACATTAGCCAACTGCGAATCAGGTTGTTGGCCGTTTGCCCGACCACCAACATGACCTGGGCGATCAGGATAATGGCGATAAAATGAAGGTTTTCCAGCCCGATCCCCTTGTCTACCATCGCCTGGGTCAGGAATGGAAGAATCAGGCTGATAACACTGGCTGTAAGAACGGATAAGCCCAGTTGTATCAGGTATTTGTAATAGGGATGGAAATATTTGAACAGATAGGTGAATTTCAGACGATTGTCTTCTTCTCCTTTTTCCTGGTAAAAGCGGGGAGTCGGTTCAAGAAGTAAAGCAATACCTTTGTCATCCCGGGGAATCTCGGTAATAAATTCTTTCAGTTTCTCCGGGATTGTTTTTATTTGCAGCCAGGCTTGTAAAAATTGTTTTTCTGAATATCGGAGCAGGCCTTCGCCCGGATCGGAAACATATATCCACCGGTGGCCTCTTTTTTTGCGGATCCGGTAAACAACGATAAAATGTTGTTGGTGCCAATGAATAATGCAAGGAAGTTTTACTTCGTTTTTTAACTGTTCCCAGGTAATTTTTACTCCGGTGGTCCTGAATCCGATCGATTCGGCTGCGTCGCTGATTCCCAGTAAGGATACACCCTGACGAGAGATGTGACATTTTTCACGTAGCCCTTGCAGCGAATAGTTTTTGCCGTAATAAGCGGCAATGATTCGCAGACAGGTCGGACCGCAATCCATTTTGTCCAGTTGTTTAAAAAAAGGAAACTTCATCGTTCTTAAAAAGTAAGGGTTGCCTGTAGCATATAATTCCGGGGACGGATCATATACCGGTAGTCGTAATTGGTCAGTTGGTCGTATAATGTATAGGAATATACCTTTTTATCCAGAATATTGCTGATAATTCCGCCGATTTCAAAGGACGGGGAAATCCGGTATGTGAAACTGGCATCGGCCATGAATAATGTTTTGGATTGTTTGGCGTTCAGTTCGTTGTAGTAATGTTCCCCTTTCAGTTTTATATCCAGTTGCTGGGTTGGGACAAAAACGATTTCCAGGGATTGTGTAAACCGGTTGCTCGAAGAGGATGTTGTCGGAAGTTCCAGGATGTTACGTCCGAAGGTGCATTTGTATACGATATTGCTCCAGGAAACCGGACGGAAATTGAATTGGGGGGAAATCGTAAACCAATCGCTGGTGTAAGGCGTTTGAATGCCGTCTTGCATCATAGAGGTTCGGTTATTGATATACATCAGGTCGATGGCTATCATGCCGTGTAGTTTGTCAATCCCTTTACTGAAACGTCCCGTTAAAATCCAGCTTTTACGGTCGTTTTTTTGTGCGAACCGGGTATTGACGATGTAATCTCCTTCGAAATTTCGTCCGTTGATATAGGCATTTTCAGTCCACATACGGGTCATATTGAAGTTATAAAAGCAGGATTTCAGACTATTGCGGTATACGATGCCGGCAGATACTGATTTTACTTTGTCCGTAGTAAAATCGATCAGTCCTTGTTGTAAATTGCGATAATTTTGTAAGATGTATCCCCGGAAAAACAGACTTTCGTCTAAGGGTTTGTTTCCGATACTTCCCTGTGCTTTAATTGTCAGCAAAGGGGTAATAAAATAATTTATGTTAATAGATGGAGCCGATATAAAGCGGTTTTTATATCGTTTATCGTGAAATACCCAATCCTGGAACCGATAGCGGAAATAATGGAAGGGAACGTTCAGGGTAACTTTTACACTGGAACTGTTATATTCCAGGGAAGGAGTGATATATGGGTTGAGATAGGAAGAAACCGTGTTGTTTTTCAAGAGCGTTGAAATCGGGTTTATCCCTTTTAGATCGCTGTTGAAATCTCTGTAAAGGAACTTGAAGCCTCCCCTTAATGTGAGAATGAAACGTGAGAAGGCAGAGACGTAGGCAAAAGCGGTGTTGGAAAATAAAACGGAATTATCTGCTTTTTGGTATTCGTGTTGAGCTTCCCGGTTAACTTTCAGTTGTTGCGGCTCGTAAAGCCATTTGTTATAGGAAGTAAATGTGACGGACTGTTGTCCGAAGCGTTTTATTAATTCCAGGTTGTTGGTCAGTTGATAACGGGGTGTTTCAGCCGACTGACGGTTTGCGAAATCTCCGAAGGTGTTTATATCCGTATCATTCCAGCGGAGATTTGTCTGTAATTCGTTTTTCAGGTAATATCCGGTGGTATTGGCAAAGAGGGTCAGGCGTCCCGATAATTCGTTTTGCAGGTCGCGGCTTGCTTCGCTTTCATTTACAATCCGTGTTGAATCTTCGAAGAAATAAGTTGTCCGGCTGGCATTGTCCGAGCGGAGCCGATTCCAGAGGTAAGTTACTTGTGCATTCAATTGGTAATTGTCATTGAGCTTCCAGCCGTTGCTTGTCGTAAACAGGTGACTTTTATTGAACAGGTAACGTTTTTCTTCCAGATCCGGTGCCGATTCCGGATTTACTTGAATATAATCGTTTGTTTTATACCGGTTTTCTTTGGCATTCAGGAGGTCTGCCAGCTCGAATTCTTGAATTTCATTGCTTATATTGGTACCGCAGTTATTGGTTTTGTATGTATTGAGGCTTTGCCATTTGGGTACGATACGCATGGCGAAAAGCCGTCCGTCCCAGATAAAAGGTTCTCCTCCCGCTCCGGCTTGTAGATTACCGATCCATTGGGCTTTCGCTTCGTCTTTCAGTTTGATATTGATAGCGGCGTTTTCGGGGAAGGAGAGACCTTTAAAGGCTTTGATAGGCTGATGGTGTTCCAGTACTTCCACACTTTTTACATTCTTATGCGGTAAGTTGTTGGTTGCGATACCGTATTTGTTTTCGAGCAGGTCGATTCCTTCGATGTAAAATTTACTGATGGGCAGTCCCTGGTATCTGATTTCTCCTTTTTCAGATACTTCTATACCGGGCATTTTCTTTAATACATCTCCGATAGTCCGGTCCTGAACTTCGGAGAAATTCGATACAATATAGGTCAGGGTATCTTCGCGTTGGATGATACGGGTGGCTTTGACGGATACTTCCCGCAGATTATACGGTTTGACGTTCATTTTTATTTGAAACCGGAGTTTATCCGGAGAAAGCGGGAAGGTTTGCGTTTCATATCCTAATCCCGAAAAAGAAATATGCAGGGAATCCTGGAATAAGACGGATAGTGAGAATTTCCCCTGATTGTCAGTCAAAGCATAAGCTATGATCTGTTTTTTACAGCCTTTTAAAACGGTAACCATTGTGTTTTCCAGAGGTTCGTTTTTTTCTCCTTCGATAACCGTACCGGAAAGTGTCGTTTTTTGAGCTGACAGATTTCCATAGAATAGTACGGATAATAGACTCAGAGCTATGAGATAGGCTATTCTTTTCATAGTAATATGCTGTATATTATTCGTCAGTTATCTTTTTTAAAAATTCTTCCTCCGGAAAGAAATAAGCTAAATCGTTTATTGTATATGTTACCGGCAGAGCACGCTTTCCAATTGCAATATAGGGTATTTTTTCGATTTTATCTTTTTGATTCCGGTAAATATGTGCTTTCAGACGGGTTATTGTGTCCGGGCTGATTTCAGGAACCGGATAGTGACGTGTAAAGAAATCCGGTAAGGGATGGGTAAACCAGGCTTTCAGAACCGATAAGAATTTCGAACTGTCATTTATCTTTTGGTAGAGTTCCAAAAGATGTAATTGAATGCTGTTGACCGGGGAGTTTTCCGGTTTATCCGTACCGTCGAAACGGATGAGCCATTTTACTTTTCCGGGATATGTTTCGAGCAGATGAATGATATCGTTTGCTGCTTTCCGGCAGGGTTTGCACGATGGATTGAGTACTGTAATGAGAGTGTGAGGTGCATTTTTTTCACCGATTAACATATCGGAGAAGGTTTGGGTGTTTAAACAGGGTTGTTGCTGAAATGAAGTATAGGCGATCGCCGGATTTCGTTTCAATTTCAGGAATTCGATATTATCATGTTTCGACTTTTGTTTTGCTTGTGCGTATATTTCGATGAGGGTGGCTATCCCGGCGGCTGTAATTCCGGAAAATGCCAAGATCAGAACGGAAGAAAACAGATTGTTACTAAAGACCGTTTTTATGGGATAGAAATAAAAGAGGATGTTTTCAATCAGTATGATACTACAGGTCGCCAGACATAAAGGACACCATTTTTTTAAAATTGTTCCCTGATAGATAAAAGAGAAAAGGATAAAAGGCAGGCCTGTGACTGAAATATAATATAACAATGTTGTAATTGTTGTTGCGCAATGTGCCAGATAACCGTTGATGAGAGCAAGAATTCCCATACAAAAGTAAGCCAGGCCCACAGCTGAAAGAGGAATTTTCCCCATAAGGCGGGAAGCCGGAGATTGTAAAACCCTGTCACAATCGAAAACCGAAGATGTTTTACATAATGAATATGTGGTAGCAGACCCGGGAGACAGGTAATGACTGATAAATCCAAGGCATACGAGAAATCCGGACATTTTCAGTACTAGAAGAGAGATACCGTTTACCGGAAAAAGAACATATAAAATGATACTGCTTCCCACAATCAGCAGGTAACAGAATAGATACAGGTGTGGAATATGAAAACGGAACCGGGAGGGATACGCGGTTTTTGGACTTTGCTCGGTGATGTATAAGATGTATCCGCTCCAACGGTTCCGAAAGTCTTCTGCCGGACCAGTGATATATTTGTTTGTGACGGCATCGTAATAGGTTGTCTGAGATGTATCGGCTTTTAGTAAAAGTATAAAACGATTATCTTTTAAATGTGCAAGTGCCGGAGAGTTTGCTTTTAATACTCCGGTATAATCTGCCCGGTAAACTTTATTGTTTATACCGAGATAAGTAAGGGTTTGCGAAATAGAGGAAATGGCAGGATAGAAGGGATGTGACAATAATGCTACTGTCAATTCCTTTTTTTTAAAAGGGCGATTTACTCTTTTCAGGAATTTACTTATCAGGAGGAGGATATAGTCGTTATCGGAATACATGAAAAACGCTTTTAATGTGGGTAATCGGTTTCCATTTGATCGTATTTCAGTTTTTTGGGCTTTGAGTCGGGGAATGGCAAATCTATACCGGAGACGGCTTTGGTTTGTCTGCTGCTGTCTGAAAAGAATTTCCAACAGGCATTGAGAAACGTTTTTCTGTCGGTTGTGACATAGCGGGGACGGGAATAGCGTCCGAAACGGATCGGACGGTCAGAACGGCTTATGCCTGTCAGTTCGAAACGGTATAGACCTGCCGTATCGGCAATAGCAACGATAAGTCCGGGAAGTCCTGTAAATTTCCAGGGACCGTCGCTTACCGGTATTTCCGGTGTGAACCAGGCTTCGTATTTTCTGCCTCGGAATTCACAATCGGCTTTTTGGCAGGAAAATCCCAATATTTCCTGTGTTTCAGGTTGAATTTGCCACGTTTGTCTTTCGAAATCTTCGGTGAATTTGTAATGTGTCAGGTTATTAAAATCAGTGACCGTTATCCGGTTGGGAGGATAATTTTTGTGTATGTAACTGTGAGTGCGGGCATACGGGAAATTATTGGTCGCAGCTCCGGACAAAAAAAGTTGCCTCCAGAGTTTCCGGCCTTCAGGGGTGGCATTGAGAGAATCGCACTCCTGGGTATATTGACTGTAAAATTTTGAGCAGTTTTTACCGATTTGTAATACCATCAGGTCTTCTCCCATCGTTTCCAAAGGAAGATTGATATAAGAAAATTTATACCAACATTCCATATATGCGGTATCTATTGTCTGTGCCCGGATAAACAGCGAAAATAGGAGGCTTCCGAAAAAAAGAAAAATTGTTTTCATCGTTTATAGGATAAAGAAGATACGTATTTAGGATCGGTAAAAAAGTTGCCCGAAGAGCTGTAAAAGCTCTCCGGTAACTTTTAAAAATTGTTTAGCAATGCTTTGAATAGGCATCGGAGGCTGATTTCCTTTCATCTTCACTCCATCTGCCCCAATTGTTTTCAATCAGCATACTAAGAGTTGCACAATATTCTTTTGCAGATACATTTTGACCACCGGTAATTTGGTTCATTTCCTTATAGTTTAATTCTTCCAACATGACTTTAAATTTTAATGATCGCCTACTCGTTGAGCTTTTCGGCATCTGCTCCGGTTGAATCATACAGGCCGGATTCTGCAGACGAATTACCGTCTCGGCTGTTTCGTCAAATTGACCTATCTTTGTCGTGCCTTCTTTCGATTTGTTAGACATATAGCCTGACAGCTGTGTTTATCCTTATCCGGAAGGAGGTTTTTGGGTTTATACGGATGGCAGGTCCGTAAAGCCAAAATTCAATTACACGTAATTGTAAACCTTTCTGTTTTAAAAATCATTTTTTTATGTTGTATATAGATAGCTATTTGTAATCTCGTTCGATAAAGTCATAAGCTTTTCGGGGCTTGGGTTTGGAACTTGTTCCCAGATCAATGCCTACCATGGCATTTACCTGATCGGAGGACGAGTTGAAATATATTTCAGCATTGCGCTGCAGGAACTTCCGGCGTGTCGTTTTTGCAGAACGACGGTTCCGGATAAAATCGAGTTCTTCCAAAGGGGCGATGTTTTCTGTTTTTAATCCGACCAGTGTGTACTGATAATCGTGTGTCGTATCATATATTTCCAGGATCAGACCCGGTAATCCGCAAAATTTCCACGGTCCTTCCGGAACCGGAATTTCCGGGGTATACCAGGCTTCGTACTGCCGGCCTCTGAATGAGGTCCGGGCACAATGACAGGTGTAGCCCTGAATCATCTTGCTAGAATCGTAAAGCTGCCAATTCTGGCTTTCATAAGGTTCGGAAAATTTCACTTCGGTAACGAGCAGTCTCGTCAGGGTCGTCAATTGTCCGGCCGGATCGTTCTTGAATAAGTAATCGTCTGTCGTTCTGGATCCCGGCCGGCTGCTGATATTACCATTTGTAATGGCTGTCTCCATCAGGTTTTCCCATACTTTTTTCCCCTCTTTTGTTTGTAATAACGAATCTGCGAAGTATCTGTAATGACTGTAAAAAACACTGTATGTTTTACCTATTCTCAATACCATCAAATCTTCTTCACTACGACGGGTAATGGTATCCCGTATTTCTATATACTGATAACTGCACTCTAAAATCGTATTATTCGTTATGTCGGGTGCGGTGAAGGTTGAAAATTCCGGTAAGGGACTCCCTAGTATGAAAAAAAGTAAAAGCCGGTATATCATAACGGTTTTGTTTAAAATAGATAAACGTCATCCTCTGATTTATAGAGAGGATGACGTTTGGAATAGATTTTTATTTACAGTGTTTGCTATATGCATTCCATGCATTGGTCCACTGTTCAGCCGTCCATTCTGTTTTAGCATATTCACCATCCATCATATTGGTGAGTGTTGCACAATACTCCTCTACAGATACGCCACCGGTAATTTGGTTCATTTCCTTATAGTTTAATTCTTCCAACATGACATTAAGTTTTAATGATCGCCTACTCGTTGAGCTTTTCGGCATCCGCTCCGGTTGAATCATACAGGCCGGATTCTGCAAACGAATTACCGTCTTGGTTGTTTCGCCAAATAGACCTATCTTTGTCGTGCCTTCTTTCGATTTGTTAGACATATAGCCTGACAGCTGTGTTTATCCTTATCCGGAAGGAGGTTTTTTGTTTTATACGGATGGCAGGTCCGTAAAATTAAAGTTCAATTACACGTAATTGGAAACTTTTCTATTTTAAAATGATTTCGTTTTGGATAATACTTCTATTATACAAGACTTCTGTTCTAGGGTACGATTGGAATTATTTTGTAAAAGAGCCCTGATAACATAGTTTATGGTAATCAGGCATATAAAATTTCAGGATGTATTCACCTTCATTTAATCCGCTTACGTCGATGCTGTAAGTGTTGTTTTCGGCGGTAAAATACAGGGATTTGGCAACAGTCAGACCTGCCCGGTTGATAACCGACACTTCGACTGGACCTACGGACATATTGATCGAAAAGTCGACGATGTCTTCACAATAGGACGCTTTTATTTCAGGGTAGGAAATAACTGACACTGGGACAGGTAAATCTGGTATGGAAATAATTATAAGTATTTCGAACGGAATTTTGTCTTTGCCTTTTATTTCTGCAGAAGAGAAAAACGGAGAAAATACCAAAGAGCTGATCAGAAGAGTTAAAAATAAATTTTTCATTTGTACATATTTTAAAGTTATTTAATACTTAAATATAAAATGAAAATATATCCTTTGTCTTGTTTTGTATTTCCCGATTTTGTTAAAAGGAGGTTTGAAAATCAGGCGTTTGAAAAATAACATTTCCCATATCTGTAAAAATATCATCCCGAAGTCCGGTTTTATCCGCAGGAATTTAAAAAATCGTTTTGAATTTTATTCAGAATTTGCTCCAATGAGTTCGTCCGTTCCGGAACCAGTGTTTTACAAATTTTATACCGGGAATTGTATACTGTTTTTTCGGATATTCGCAAATAAGTGGCAATTTCCTGAATCGAAAAATTACAATAGGTCAGGATGCAGATTTTTATTTCGCTTTCCGATAAGTATTTTTTGTAATGTTCTTCGAAATAATCGGCCAGGCCGTTATATAAGCCGTTTATTCCGGTTTTTACTGCCTCCCAGTCTTCTCCGAGCATATATTTTTCCCGTATTGTCTGGATTTCTGCATTTCTTTTCTTTTCATTATGTATGTTTCGGGTATTTGCTGCGGCCAGTTCTTTCAACATTTGTATTTGCTGAATGAATAGTTTCTGCGATCCGTTTTTAGGTGTTTGATTCAGGTGGTGAAGCAATTCCTGAAGTTTCGTTATGCGTTTCTCTGTTTCCAGTACGCGCATTTGTGATTCGGCCATTTCCCGGCTGCGTTTGTTCAACCGGTTTTTATAAATAAAATAAAGCAACAGGGAAGAAATCAATAGAAATAGCAGACCTCCCAATAAAAGGTGATTGCGAAGCGCAAGTTTCTGGTTTTCGGTTTCTGCCGTTTTTTTATTGTACAGTTGCGCATAACGGTATACGGAATGGGCTATATTGTTTTTGTACAGGGAATCTTGTAATATATAACCTTTTTTTAGGGTTTCGAAGGCTTTTTCCGGTTTATGGTCCTGTTGCTCGATATTGGCCAGTGTAAAGTAAAACCCGGGTTCTGTTGTAGGGTATTCGTTTGATAAATGGGAAAGGGCCAAACGTGCCGAATCCAGTTTATTTTCATAGCTGTAGATTAAGGCAAGCATTAATGATTGTTTGAGGTTAGGTGTGTTTTTGTAAAAACCGTTTGCTTTAAGAAGTAATGTTTTGGCCTTGGACAGATTGTTGTGGGATAAATAAATACCTCCTTCCAATATTAACGAATGCACATAATCTAAAGTATCTTGTATTTTTAAAAAACCTTCCTGGGCTTTTTGCAAATAATTTTGACAGGAATCAAGCTGGGTATTACATATAAATGTTTGTGCCAGGTTTAAATATCCCAGATACATGTTTTTTATATTTTGGCACTTCCCGAAATAGTGGATAGATAATTTGTTCATTTTTAATGCATTGTCCCAGTCCTGTTGTTTTTGGTATTCCTTGTTCAAACGTGCGTAAATCAGTCCTAACAGATTCCATTCTTTCAGGTCGAGGGCGATTTTTTCCGCTCGCAGAAAAGTATGGATGGCTTCCTGTGTCATTGAATTTTCTACAAAATAATAGCCGAGATAAAAGTATGTTTCGGCGAGTTCCCTTGATTTTCCGCGGGACTTATAATAACTCAGGGCTATATGAATCAGAGAGTCGGATTCGATCGGAAAATTGTTTTTATCCAAGGCCTGAATATAGAGAAGGCTGAATAAAGCTTTGCTTTTCCGGTTGAGGTCAGCCGGATCTGGTATAGATTGCAGTAATTCCAAGGCTTCGGCCGGTGCTGTTTCCATTTTCTCCCGGACTTCTGTCAATCGGATATCGGTTGTTTGTGTGCATGAAAGGCACAGCAATAAACTTATTGTATATAATAATCTGTACATGGTTTTGTTTTAGATTTTGAAAGATACGTGATATATGTAAAATATGCAATTCTTTTTAAAAACTATATTCGGTTGAATTGAAAAAATAAAATAAGAAAAATGTTTGCATTGATTTTCACTATTTTATGTTTTTCAAAGCTCTGAGAGGTGTCTTGTATGGAATAATTTTTTTAGGGTTTTTGGGTGCTGAACCATCTTAGGAATAGGAACGCAAAAAGAATTATTTACCTTTAAAATTATCTTACTATGAAAACTTGGTTTAAATATACGTTGAGTTGCGTAGCCACAGGGATGTTGTTGCTTTACGTAACGGGAATTTTGGCCCAGGACAGCGTCGGTTTTTATACCGTCAGCGGAGTGGTCAAAGATCAGAAGACGGGGAAAAAACTGGAATGTGTGAATATTTCTGTTCCCGGAACGAATATCGGGACTGTGACAAATAAGGATGGAAAGTTTGTACTGAAGCTTAAAAAATCTTTATCGGCAAATGTTATTGAAATATCTCATATCGGTTATCTGAACTGCCGTCGGGCTCTCGAGGGGAAAAATGAGTTAGTGACTTTCAAGCTTATTCCGTGTTCGGTTTTATTGAATGAAGTGGTCGTGGGGAGTCAGGAGGCAAAAAATATTGTGGCAGCGGCTATGGACCAGATCGGAATGAATTATGCCGGTAAAAATACCATGCTTACCGCTTTCTATCGGGAAACCACTCAAAAAGAACGGAGGTATATCCATATCTCGGAAGCGGTTATTCACGCTTTTAAGACTCCCTATACTGAAAATACATACAATGACCGCGTACAAGTGTATAAAGGACGTAAGTTGTTAAGTCAGAAGGCAAACGATACTCTGGCTGTCAAATTAATGGGAGGGCCGACACTTGCTGTTTACGGGGATGTCGTGAAAAATCCAGATTTGTTATTGGATAAAAATACGCTTTCCCTTTTTACCTATGAAATGGGAGAACCGACCATCATTGATGACCGTCCCCAGTATGTCATTTATTTTGCACCTTTGGCTAAATTGCCTTATCCTTTGTATTACGGTGTTTTTTATATCGACAAAGAAAACCTGGCTTTTACCCGGGCCGAATTCTCTTTGGACATGACAAACAGAGCCGAAGTGACGAAAGTAATATTGAAAAAGAAGCCGTTGGGTCTTCGTTTTAAACCGATTACTTTATCGTTTCTGGTTACTTATAAACAACGGGAAGGAAAGAGTTATTTGAATTATATTCGGAATGAGCTTAGGTTCAAATGTGATTGGAAACGTAAACTTTTTTCAACTCATTATAGCATTGTGAGTGAGATGGTGGTTACTGAAAGTCAGGAACAGAATGTCACGGCTATACCATACAAGGTATCTTTCAAAAGAGAGCAGGTCCTTTCGGATAAAGTGACTGATTTTTTCGACAAAGATTTTTGGGGTGGTTACAATATTATCGAACCCACGGAATCCCTGGAGTCCGCTGTCAAGAAATTAAAAAAGCAGTATAATTGATTGGGAGTGATGCGAATATGTATTATATTTAGGAATCACTATGTATGTTGTATATGACTGTAAATGATGTATCGGCTTTAAGGAAAATCAGGGGAGGTGATATCCGGGCTTTCGAAAAGCTTTTCCGGTACTATTACGAACCCCTGTGCCGCTATGCAGTTTCTTTTACTAAGGATATTGAAGCCGCAGAGGAGATTGTACAGGAATTATTTTATATGTTGTGGAAGGAACGGGAGCATCTCTGCATTCATTCCCTTAAGTCTTATCTTTACGGAGCTGTCCGGAATAATGGACTTCAATATCTGAAGCATTTGGAAGTTCGGGATAAATACAGGGAAAAATTAACCCGGGAGACGGTGAGCGAAAATTATAACCTCACGCCTTTGGATAAACTGGAGTATCAGGAACTGGAGGAAAGGGTAGCAGGGATATTGGCTACCTTTCCGGAGCGCAGGCAGCGCATATTCCGGATGCACCGTTTTGAAGGGAAAAAATATGCGGAGATTGCCCGGGAATTGTCGGTTTCTGTAAAGACGGTAGAAGCAGAGATAAGTGAAGCGTTAAAAATCTTACGAAAAAGAATAGGAGAAAGGGCCTGTTGATTGTTTTTATCAGAAATTACCGAGTTTTTATAATGTGTTTATAATTGTTTTAGATTGCTGGAAGGATATGAAAGAAAAAAATAAGATAGTAGATGTCGATCGGGCCTGGGAGGCTTTGCATGTACGGCTACAAAATGATGGTTTAATGAATATCCGGAAACCCCGGTTGACGAGAAAGCGCAGATATATGCAGTTTGCTGCTCTTTTTGGGGGAATCGTAGTTGTCTGCGGAGCGATTTTTCTTTCCTGGGATTCTGAAGAAGTGTTCGAACTTTCGTTTGCCTCTGAAAATGCCGGAGAAAATATGACTTTGGTTTCAACATTGGCCGACGGATCAACCGTTTATCTCACTGACGGCGGAACACTCACCTATCCCGGAAGTTTCGAAAAGAACAAACGGGAAGTTTCGATGACCGGTGATGCTTTATTCGAAGTGGTTTCCAATCCGCGACGTCCTTTTATTATAGAGACACCGAATGTGGTTATTGAAGTTACCGGAACGGTTTTTAACGTTCGTTCTTTTCCGTCCCGGGAAGCTTTCGAACTCTATGTTCAGGAAGGAACTGTAGAGGTTGTTTGCAAAGCGAATGAGGCCCGGATGGCCGTTCAGGCGGGAGAGATGGTCCGGTTGCAGGCAGGGGAATGGCAGAAAGGTACGGCTTCCGGCGTTGATTTGTACGCTTTGTATACCGCTAAAATGAGATTTAAAGATGAATTTCTGTCTGTTATGTTGCCGATACTCAATCGTATCGGTGACCGACCGATTGTGTTGCGTGATCCGGAAATAGGCGAAAGAAAAATGACCGTTGCTTTTTCCGATAATGATTCGGAAGTTATGGCTGAGCTGATTTGCGCTGCCTTGAATTTGCGGCAAACGATAAAGCAAGATACGATTTATATTTTCAAACCCTGAGAGCATGGTAAAATGTATTTCAATCGGGATATGGTTGGTATTGCCGTTCTGCAACATAGTCGTGCAGGCTCAGCAGAAAGACGTGTTTGCTCGTGAAATACGTTTTTCATCTTCCCGGGGTACCGTTTATGAAATGCTCAATCAAATTACCGAACAATCCGGCTTTTGGTTTGTATACGACAGCGATTTAATCGATAATGAGAAAAAGGTAACGGTTTCCAAAGGTATTTATCCGCTCCGGGAGGCGATCCTGCAAATTACCGGAAATAATACGTTGGAAATGAAATTAATCGGCCGGCACATTCTTTTATATAAGGAAAAAGCCGTACCGACTCGTGTTGCTGTTTCAGAGCAGATGCCTTCTTTTTTGATGGTCCGGGGAACTGTCCGGGACCGGGAGACGGGGGAGCCTTTGGCTTATAGTTCGATTGGAATAGACGGAACGGGAAAAGGAGTGGTTGCAAATCAAAACGGGAGTTTTTTGCTTAAGCTGCCCGATTCTTTGCTTTATTCTTCTCTTTATATCTCTCATCTGGGGTATGAACCTCAAAAAATAGCTACAGAATTATTGGCAGGCAACACTACGGATATCCGGTTACAGGTTCGTCCCATTCCCCTGGAAGAAGTAATTGTCAGATTGGTAAATCCCGTTAAGATTTTGAAAGAAATGTTGGAAAAGCGGGGAGAGAATTATGCAGAGACTCCTGTTAATTTAACTACTTTTTACCGGGAGGGGGTGGAGAAGGGAAAAGAACTCCTTGCTTTGACGGAAGCTGTTTTTAAAGTTTATAAAACAGGTTATTGTTCGCTCGAGAATGATCGGGTAAAGTTGTTGAAGATGCGGCGTATCGATAACGAGAGATGGAAAGATACGCTTGTCATGAAAATAAAAGCCGGCATCAAGGCTTCGTTTACGTTGGATTTAACAAAGAATCTTCCTGATTTTCTGACTTTTGATGAATCGAATCTTTATAATTATTATAAGGTAGACATGAGTGTCGTCGATTCGCATTTGGTACATGTTATTGCTTTTGAACAGCGCAAAGATGTCCGTTTGGCTTTATACAAGGGAGAGCTTTATGTAGATGCGGAGAATTCTGCTTTGTTACGTGTACGTATGGAAATAAATCCGGATTATATACGAAAAGCGACAAATACCTTGATTGTCAAAAAGAGTAAAAGAATCGATATAACCCCGAAAAAGGTGGTGTATACCGTCAGTTATAAACCTTGGGGCGGGAAATATTATATCGGACATGTGCGGGGAGATCTTGATTTCCGGATAAAGAAAAGAGGAAAATTGTTTGCTTCGTCGGTACATACCTGGTTCGAGATGGCTACTTGTAATATTGACACATTACAAGTCAGGCGATTTGCGCGAAGGGAAACTTTACCCATCAATAAGGTATTTTCGGAAACCCGTTTTATGTATGATGAGAATTTCTGGGGGGACTTGAATATTATTCTTCCGGAGGAAAAGTTGGATCAGGCCATTTCTAAAATCAATTCCCGGATCATTGAGACGGAATAACAAAACTTCTCATTGGGGATGTGGAAGACAGGGGGGTGTACATTTTCTCCGCCCTTACAGATACTTTATGCTTTCGGGTTTAAGGGCGTTTATTTCCCAGTAATTTTTCAAGCCGGAACATTTCGTCGCGTAAACGGGCAGCTTCCATAAAATCGAGTTCTTTGGCTGCTTTTTGCATGGCAGCTTTGGTTTTTTGATGCATTTTTTCCAGCTCGTTTTTGCTCATATAGGCGGTTACGGGATCGGCGGCCGTATTGATATGCTCTTCTTCTACGTAAGCGCGGGTGGTTTGCTGGGTAAGTACGGAATCCGTGGATTTCTTGATTTGGCGAGGGGTAATATGATGCTCTTCGTTGTATTTCAGTTGTTTTTCCCGCCGGTAATTCGTTTCATCGATGGTTTCCTGCATGGACCGGGTAATGGTGTCGGCATACATAATGACTTTGCCTTCTACGTTGCGGGCGGCCCGTCCGGCAGTTTGTACCAGAGAACGGGTAGAGCGTAAGAAACCTTCCTTATCGGCATCGAGGATAGCGACTAAAGAGACTTCCGGCAGGTCCAAACCTTCGCGTAACAGGTTGACCCCGACAATGACATCGATAATGCCCTTGCGTAAATTTTCCAGAATTTTAACTCTCTCCAAGGTATCTACATCCGAATGGATGTATTGACATTTTATGCCCATCCGGTCCAGGTATTTACTGAGTTCTTCCGCCATTTTTTTAGTCAGGGTGGTAACGAGTGTCCTTTCATGAAGATCGATACGTTTTTGAATTTCATTGACGAGGTGGTCGATCTGGTTGAGGGTGGGGACTATTTCAATTACCGGATCGGGGATACCGGTCGGGCGTATGATTTGTTCGACAATTACTCCCTGACTTTTTTCCAGTTCGTAATCTGCCGGGGTGGCGCTGATATAGATTGTTTGACCGGTTTTGGCTTCAAATTCCGAAAATGTCAGGGGACGGTTGTCAAAAGCTGCCGGTAAACGGAAACCGTATTCGATAAGGGTTTGTTTGCGGGCATGATCTCCTCCGTACATGGCTCGTATCTGAGGAACGGTGACATGCGATTCGTCGATTACCATCAGAAAATCTTCCGGAAAATAATCCAAAAGGCAGAAGGGGCGTACACCTGCCTGACGACCGTCGAAATAACGGGAATAGTTTTCGATACCGGGACAATATCCCAGTTCCTTAATCATTTCCAGGTCGTATCTGACTCTTTCCTCCAGGCGTTTGGCTTCCAGGTGTTTTCCGATTTCTTTTAAGTAAGCTACCTGCAGATGCATGTCTTTTTCGATTTCAACAATGGCATGAGCGATCGTTCCCTTATCGGTGACGAATAAATTAGCCGGATAGATATCCAATTCTTCAAAAGCATCGATTGTCCGTCCGCTTGACGGTTCGAAGGAATGGATACAATCAATTTCGTCGTCCCAGAATTCAATGCGATAGGCTATACCTTCGTACGTTTCTATAGCAGGGAATACATCTACGATTTCTCCTTTGGCACGGAAACTGCCTCTTTTGAATTCTACTTCATTATTGGCATACAGGGCATCTACCAGTTGGCGTAAGAGTTGGTTGCGGCTGATTTGCATTCCCTTCTTGAGGTGGATGACATTGGAACCGAATGCCCGGGGATCAGCCATACCGTAAAGGCAGGATACGGAAGAAACGACAACGATGTCTTTACGTCCGGATAATAAAGATGCCGTTGTACGTAAACGTAATTTGTCGATTTCGTCGTTGATTGCTAAATCTTTTTCAATATAAGTGTCTGTTGTCGGAAGGTATGCTTCCGGTTGATAATAGTCATAATAAGAAACGAAATATTCTACGGCATTTTCGGGGAAAAAAGCTTTGAATTCGCCGTATAGCTGGGCGGCCAGTGTTTTATTGTGACTAAGAATCAGGGTAGGCCGATTGACGGCATTGATGACATTGGCTACGGTAAACGTTTTTCCGGATCCCGTTACTCCCAGCAATACCTGATCATCGGTTCCCTGAAGGATACCTTTTGTCAGTTGCTCGATCGCTTCCGGTTGATCACCGGTGGGACGAAATTCCGAAGTCAGTTTAAAGGCCATGGCTATGAAAGATACTTATCTAATGTTTCGATCAAAACTTTTAATCTGATTGGTTTTAACAAATAATCGTTGCATCCTTCGTCTGCCATTTGCTCCCGTTTTATATTGAGATTATGAGCTGTCTGGGCGATGATTATTTTATCCGGAAACTTTTCTTTTATCAGGTGCGTCGCTTCAATTCCATCCATATCCGGCATACTGATATCCATTAAGATAACATCTATATCCGGGTGATTGTCAATGGTTTTAATTGCTTCCGCTCCATTGTGAGCCCGATATATCGTAATTTGCGTATTTTTTAATAAAGCGGATAATACGATGAAATTAGTTTCATTGTCTTCTGCAATCAGCAGTGTTTTATCCGACCAATTCGGAAGAACAGATTGTTTTTTCATAAAGGGTAAGACTAAAGTTTAGCCATGAATTTTACCGGGTCAATGATGAAACGGTCATGGATGGCATATCCGATTTGCCCTTTTTCGTCCTCTGCCTCTATTTCAAAACGTATTCTGCGTCCTTCGATTTCCGTTACTTTCGCTTTGCAATTTACTTTGTCTCCTACGGGCGTTGCTTTAATATGTTTTACATTTATTTCAATTCCGACGGTGTCCTGGCCTTCTTCCAGATGTCCTTTGAGGCAATGAACCGCCGTATTTTCCATAAGGGCAACCATCGCCGGAGTGGCGAAAACTTCCAGACTACCTGATCCGTATACGGCGGCAGTGTCTTTGGGTTGCACAGTTATCGATTGTTTGTATGTGATTCCGGTTTCCAGCATATTTCATGATTTTATATATATTCTTAAAATTCAGAGGTAAAATGGAATATCAGTTTTTTATAATTGTTCTGAGCCATTTGCAACATATATTGTGAATCGGCCAGAAATACATCCCTGCCGTGTTTGTCTTTAGCCATGTATTGGGCTTTGTGCTTTTTGAAGTCGATTAACTCACTTTCATCCAAGGCTTCGATCCAGCATGCTTTGTACAGATTGATGCCTTCCCAGCGGCAGGATGCCCCGTATTCGTGCAGCAAACGATATTCGATAACTTCAAATTGCAATGCTCCGACAGTACCGATGATTTTGCGGCCGTTGAATTGGTTGACAAACAACTGGGCAACCCCTTCGTCCATCAATTGATCGATACCTTTAGCCAATTGTTTGGATTTCATCGGATCGGCATTTTCTATGTATTTGAATAATTCCGGAGAAAAGCTCGGTATTCCTTTGAAATGTAACTTTTCACCTTCGGTTAAAGAATCTCCGATCTTGAATGTTCCTGTATCGTGTAAACCTACAATATCTCCGGGATAAGCTTCGTCGATAATCGATTTTTTGGAAGCCATAAAAGCTGTCGGAGTTGAAAATTTCAGCATTTTCCCGTTTCTCACATGCAAATAATTGGTATTTCGCTTGAAAATTCCGGAACAGACCTTTACGAATGCAATACGGTCGCGGTGGTTCGGATCCATATTGGCATGTATCTTAAATACGAAACCAGTGAATTTTTCTTCGTCCGACAGTACGGTACGTTCTTCCGTTTCCCGGGGAAGCGGGGAAGGAGCCAGTTCGATGAAACAGTCCAATAGTTCTCTGATGCCGAAATTATTCAGTGCCGAACCGAAGAATACGGGGGCAACTTCTGCATTCAGGTAATCCTGACGGTCGAGTTGAGGGTAGACGCCCTGAATCAATTCCAGATTTTCACACAAGGCGTGAGCTTCCCGTTCTCCGATATGTTCGATCAATGTTGCCGAATGCAAATCGTTTATTTCAATTCCTTCAGGCAAAGTTTGAACTGTAGGGTTGTATAAGAGCAGGTTTTTCTGGTAAATGTTGTATACGCCTCTGAACGTATCTCCGCTGCCGATCGGCCAGCTAAGCGGATTTACCTTTATCTGCAGTTCTTTTTCGATTTCATCCAATAAATCAAAAGGATCATGGGCAGGCCGGTCCAGTTTGTTGATAAAGACGATTACCGGGGTTTTGCGCATCCGGCACACCTGCATAAGCTTGCGGGTCTGAGACTCAACCCCTTTGGCGGCATCTACGACGATAATGACACTGTCGCACGCTGTCAGGGTACGGAACGTATCTTCAGCGAAGTCCTGGTGACCGGGGGTATCCAGAATATTGATTTTTACGTCATTGTATTCGAATCCCATCACGGATGTGGCCACAGAGATACCTCTTTGACGTTCGATTTCCATAAAGTCGGACGTCGCCGTCTTTTTTATCTTATTCGATTTTACAGCACCTGCAATGTGAATAGCGCCTCCGAATAGTAATAATTTTTCCGTAAGCGTGGTTTTCCCTGCGTCCGGGTGACTGATAATACCGAATGTCCTTCTGCGTGCAATTTCTTCTTTAAATCCCATGGGTTAAATCTATTCCTGACCATTAAAACGGGCACAAAGATAATAAAATTTTACTATGATACAGGTAAAATCTCTCGTTATCCACAAGTCCGGAAAATGGATTTTTGGGGAAATCGATCCGTATTTTGCAGTAAATTCTGTATGTGTCCTTTATTCTGTTATTGTAAAGGAAAAAATAACGTTATTTTCAGATGTTATGATAAAATTATGAACGATGAAATTGGCCGGGGTTGTATATAAATCAAAAATAAACATACCTTTGTATACCTTATTTGCGTAAAACAGGGAAAAAAGTATGAAATATATCGGAGCACATGTACATATTACCGGCGGTGTTGAGAATGCCCCGGAGGAGGCTCGGGCGTTGAAGGCCGGAGCTTTTGCTTTGTTTACAAAAAATCAAAGGCAATGGGTCGCTGCCCCTTTGACGGTAGAGAGTATTGATCGTTTTCGCCAACGTTGCGACGAATACGGTTATGCTGCCAGACATATCTTGCCTCACGACAGCTATTTGATCAATCTGGGAAATCCGGATCGGGAAGGATTGGAGAAATCCCGGACTGCTTTTCTGGACGAGATGAAACGTTGTGAGCAATTGGGCTTGAGTTTGTTGAATTTTCATCCGGGAAGCAGTTTAAAGAAAATCAGTGATGAAGCCTGCCTTTCTTTGATTGCCGAATCTGTAAATCTGGCTTTAGCACAAACCCGGGGAGTATGTGCCGTGTTGGAGAATACGGCCGGTCAGGGTTCTAATCTCGGTTATACTTTCGAGCAGTTGGCTTATATTATCGATAAGGTGGAAGATAAAAGTCGGGTGGGCGTGTGTATCGATACCTGCCATACTTTTGCTGCGGGATACGATATCAAGTCGGAGTCCGGTTTTACGGAAACTTTTGAGCATTTTGATGAGGTTGTCGGTTTTAAGTATCTGAAAGGAATGCATTTGAACGATTCCAAAAAAGAATTGGGATCACATGTCGACCGGCATGAAAATATCGGGAAAGGAGAGTTGGGAATGGACGTATTCCGCAGAATTATGCAGGATTCCCGTTTCGATGACATCCCTTTGGTATTGGAAACACCGGACGAAACGTTATGGGCTGAAGAGATCAGTCTGTTGTACGGATTTGCTGAAAGGCATTGACCATTGCCCCGGAACGATTAATTTTGAACTATGAGAATCGGTTTATTGTCGGATACGCACGGGTGGTTAGATCCGAAGTTGCTGGAATTCTTTGAAGGATGTGATGAGGTTTGGCATTGCGGAGATATCGGAACTATGGAGGTTGCGGAAGAATTGGAGCGGCATTTTATTGTCAGAGCCGTATATGGAAATATAGACGGGGGAATGATGAGGAGAGTATATCCGGAAACCGACGTTTTTACCTGTGAAGGTGTAAAGGTGCTGATGACTCATATCGGAGGATATCCGGGACATTATGATATGCGGATTAAATCGCGTTTGTTGCAGGAACGCCCCAAACTGTTCGTATGCGGGCATTCGCATATCGCCAAGGTTATGTATGACCGTAAACTGGCATGTTTGCATATCAATCCGGGGGCAGCCGGACGTTACGGTTTTCATAAAGTGAGAACGGCTGTGCGTTTTGTAATAGGGGCTGGAGAGATCAAAGACCTGGAATTGATTGAATATGAAAGAAATTGAAAAAATAAAATAGATCAGATATGATGAAAAGACTGTTTATCGGAATTATCTTATGTTTGGGAATATGCCTGACTGGTTTTGCACAACGGAATAATAATCAGGCAAGGGAACAGAGTTTGAAATACCAGCGTTTGATGGCTTTAATCGATGCTTTTTATGTCGATACGGTAAATTTGCCGAAATTGACGGAAGAGGCAATTGTTAAGGTCTTGTCGGATTTGGACCCGCATTCCGTTTATATTACCAAAGAGGAGGTTGAGGAAATGAACGAACCTCTGGAGGGCGGATTTTTCGGAATAGGAATACAGTTTACGATTTATCAGGATACCCTGATGGTCGTTTCGGTTGTGCCCGGCGGTCCTTCCGAAAAGGTAGGATTGCTGGCAGGGGACAGAATCGTGTCTGTGGACGGGGAAAATATCGCCGGAGTAAAACTGACCAATACCCAGGTAAGGAAGCGGTTGAAGGGGGAGAAGGGAACAGTGGTGCAGGTAAGCGTGGTGCGTGGCTCGGAACCTATGGATTTCCGTATTGTCCGGGGAATGATACCGCTTCATAGTGTTGATGCGGCTTATATGTTGGATAAAACGACGGGATATATTAAAATTTCCCGTTTTGCAGCCAATACGATTGATGAATTCGAGGAAGCTGTGAAAAAGATGCAGGCAGAAGGAATGAAAGACCTGATTCTGGATTTGCAGGCCAATGTCGGAGGATATATGGGGGCAGCTATCGGCATCAGTGATAATATGCTCGGAGATAAGAAAATGATTGTTTATACGGATGGACTTTCTTCCGGCCGCCGGGAGGAATATTCGACTTCCAAAGGCTTGCTGAAAGACGGGAGAATTGTGTTGTTGATAGACGGTAATTCGGCTTCTGCCAGTGAAATTGTTTCCGGAGCTGTACAGGATTGGGACAGAGGCCTTATTGTAGGACGCCGTTCTTTCGGGAAAGGCTTGGTACAAAGACAATATCCCCTGACAGACGGTTCGATGATACGTCTGACAATAGCTCATTATTATACCCCTTCCGGACGTTGTATTCAAAAGCCGTACAAAGGAGAAGATTACCGGGCGGAATTATATAACCGCTATGAAAGCGGAGAATTGTTGAGTGCGGATAGTATAACGGTTAACGATAGCCTGAAATATTATACCAAGCTGAAAAAGAGAATTGTTTACGGAGGAGGCGGTATCATTCCTGATGTTTTTGTTCCGATCGATACGAATATCAATTATTCTTATTTTAATCGTCTGAATGCTAAGAATGTAGTCGGTGAATTTGTCGTCGGTTATGTAGATAAAAACCGGGAAAACCTGAAGAAAAAATATCCGACTTTCGAGAAATTTCAGAAGTCGTTTGAGGTTACTCCGGAAATGATCGACCAGATTGTAAAAATGGGAGAAAAAGCAGGCGTTCCTAAAGATGAGAAATTACTGGAGCCGGTCATTCCTGCCATGAAACTGTCGATAAAGGCTTTGATTGCGCGGGATACCTGGGATATGAACGAGATGTATCAAATCTTTAATGAAGATAATAAGGTTTTAAAAGAAGGATATAAGGCCCTGAAAGACGGGACGTATGAACGGATTTTAAAATAAACCAGCGGAATTTTGGATGAGATAAAGAATTGAAGTTTTTTTGATTTTAAATTGGAATATAAAGATTCATGCAGGAAGAATCTAAACTTTTAGGTAAAGAAATAGCATATCCTGAAACCTATTGTCCGGAAATATTGGTGGCTGTTCCCCGTAGACTGAACCGGGAAATATACGGTATTGACCGGCCGGACAGCTTATTTTGTGGATATGACAGCTGGCATTGTTACGAAGCCAGTTTTCTTACGAAACAGGGATTGCCGGTCGCCGGAATTTTGAAATTGGTTTATGCTTCCACCAGCGAATTTCTGGTTGAAAGTAAATCATTGAAGCTTTACCTGGGTTCTTTTAATATGATCTGTTTGGGGGATTCTGTGGCCGAAGGGATTGCTGTATTTAAAGCTACGGTTGCCCGGGATTTGAGCGCTTTGCTTCATACTTCTGTAGAAACGGCATTTTTTCAGACTTTACCGGATTCCCGGCCTTTTGATTTTCCAGAATATACTTTGCTTGAAACACTTCCCCGGATTGCTGCTGCTTCTTTTTCGGCATATCAGGAAAATCCAGCCTATCTGTCGGAGAATGTGACAAAATATGGTGGTGAAATGCTGGTATGCAGCCATTTGTTGAAAAGCAATTGCAAGATTACCCATCAACCCGATTGGGGAAGTATTTACATCCGGATTAAAGCAGCACATTTACCCGACGAGCTTTCTCTATTAAAATACATTGTTTCTCTCCGGGATGAAAATCATTTTCACGAAGAAATCTGTGAGATGACTTTTAAACGACTTACCGATATTTTCAATCCGGAGATACTGACGGTTTGTTGCCTGTATACCCGGCGAGGTGGTATCGATATTTGTCCGGTACGGGCAAACAAAGCCGAATTTATACCTGCCTGCCTGCCACGGGCCGACATACTCACGGCATCGGCATTTAGACAATGATTAATTACAGAAAAATTTCAAACGACGGTGTTTCTTCTTTTTAGATTTAAAAATTCTGCATAGAATACAATTTGGTATATATGCCGTTTAGTTTCAGCAGTTCTTCGTGGTTGCCTTTCTCTACAATCTTTCCTTCATGGAATACGCAGATCATGTCGGCATTCCGGATAGTGGAAAGACGGTGGGCAACAACAATGGAGGTCCTGTTACGCATCAGGTTGTCCAAAGCTTCCTGCACTAGTTTTTCTGATTCGGTATCCAGGGCAGAAGTAGCTTCGTCCAGAATCATTATGGGAGGATTTTTCAATACAGCCCGTGCAATGCTGAGCCGCTGGCGTTGTCCGCCGCTGAGCTTACTGCCCCGGTCGCCGATGACGGTTTGGTAACCGTGTTCGGTTTGCAGTATGAATTCATGGGCGTTGGCTATTTTTGCTGCGTTTTCTACAGCTTCCTGCGTGGTATTTTCAACTCCGAAAGCTATATTGTTGTATATCGTATCATTGAATAATATCGGGTCCTGGTTTACATTGCCCATCAGTTCCCGCAGATCATACAGGGCGAAATTACGTATATCCGTGCCGTCTACACATATCTCTCCTTGTCTGACATCATAGAAGCGTGGCAGCAGATCGACGAAAGTACTTTTCCCGGAGCCGGATTGTCCGACCAAAGCGATCATTTTTCCTTTAGGAATGGTTAAATTGATGTCTTTCAATACCTGCTTGCTTTCGTTGTAAGAGAAACCGACATTCCGGTATTCGATGGCTTCCCGGAAAGTATCGATACGAACCGGTTTTTCGACTTCCCGAATGGTGGATTCTGCTGATAAAATAACATCTATACGATCCATGGCAGCCAGCCCTTTTTGGACACTGTAATAGGCATTTGTCAAATTCTTAGCCGGGTTGATAATCGAATAGAACAGTGCGATATAGGCGATAAAACCTTCGGCAGAAAGGTTACTTTGGTGGTTCAATACCAGTTTCCCTCCAAACCATAAGACGATGACGATGACGATCGTACCTAAAAATTCACTCATCGGATGGGCGAGGGAGCGACGGCGCATCAGCCGGTTTTGGATACGCCGGTATGCTTCGTTTTCGCCGGAAAATTTCCCGTCCATTTTCTTTTCTGCATTGAAGGCTTTTATAATTCTCAAGCCGGATAAGGTTTCTTCCATCAATGCCAGTATCTCTCCCATTTTAGTCTGTCCTTCCCAGGAACGCCGCTTCAAATTTTTGCCGACCTTGCCGATCAGTAACCCCATCAGAGGGAGTAAGACAAATACGAATAAGGTTAACTGCCAGCTCATAATCAGCATCGTTGTCAGATATACGATAATCAGGATCGGACTTTGGAAAAGCATATCCAACGAACTCATGACAGATGCTTCTACTTCCTGAACGTCACCGGTCATACGTGAAATAATGTCTCCTTTGCGTTCTTCTGAAAAAAAGGGAAGTGGCAGGGATAAGATTTTCAGGTATATTTTTCTGCGGATGTCTCTGACGACACCGTTACGGATATATATCAATTCATAAGAAGCCAGATAAGCGAAGCCGGTTTTGAAAGCGGTGGAAATAATGGCTAAGATACCGACAAAGACCAATGTATTGGCTTGTCCGAAGCTGTTTTTGATTTCAGTGACGTAATAGTTGAAAATCTGGGCGATGGATTTCGTATCCAGGGCGAAGGGAACGAGTTCGGTTACGTCGTGCTGGTTGTCAAAAATAATCCGAAGGATCGGGATTAGCATCGCAATGGATAAACTCCCGAAAATAGCATGCAGAAAATTAAAAAGGACACTTTTGGCAACCCGGCTCTTATAGGGAGGAATAAATCTCCTGAGAATAGAAATCAAATCTTTCATAAATGTGCTTTCAATGATGAAAATCAAGGCCAGAAATCCGGAGGAAGGACTTCTGGCCGGTTTGATATTTAGCTGTGATAAATATTAGATTCCCGTATAATTAGACGGTGTAATCTGTTTTAATGTTTTTTTCAAATCAGCGGAAATCTCAAGTGTGTCGATGAATTCGGCGATGGATTCCTGTGTGATTTTATTGTTGGTACGTGTCAGTGCCTTTAAAGCTTCGTAAGGATTCGGATAGCCTTCGCGGCGCAAAACGGTTTGTATGGCTTCGGCCACGACAGCCCAATTTTTTTCCAGGTCCCGTTCAATCGCTTCTTTATTGATGATCAGTTTATTTAATCCTTTTAACGTGGATTTGAAAGCGATAAGGGTATGGGCTAACGGTACACCGATATTCCGTAATACGGTAGAATCCGTCAGATCTCTTTGTAAACGGGAGATCGGTAATTTATTGCTCAAATGATCCAATACGGCATTTGCTATACCTAAGTTACCCTCTGAATTTTCAAAATCGATCGGGTTGACTTTATGAGGCATTGCCGACGAACCTACTTCTCCCGCCTTGATCTTTTGTTTGAAATAAGTCATGGAAATGTATGTCCAGAAATCCCGGTCCAGGTCTATAACGATGGTATTAATCCTGCGCAGGTTATCGAATAAAGCTGCAAAATTATCATAATTGGATATTTGTGTCGTATAACTTTCCCGTTCGATTTTAAGTTTTTCCGTCAGGAATTTATTACCGAAATCGGCCCAATTGTATTCGGGATAAGCCACATGATGGGCATTGAAATTTCCCGTTGCTCCTCCGAATTTGCCGGAGATAGCAACTTTTTTCAGTAACTCCAGTTGACGGCTCAAACGGTAGGTGAATACTTTCAATTCTTTCCCCAGACGGGTTGGGGAAGCCGGTTGACCGTGAGTTTTGGCCAACATGGCAACATCTTTCCATTCTTCAGCCAATTCTTCCAGTTTGGCGATCAGTTCGTCGATGACCGGATAATAGACGTTATGTACGGCATCCCGGAAAGAGCAGGGAACAGCGGTATTGTTGATGTCCTGTGATGTCAGGCCGAAATGGATAAATTCTTTGTATGCATGCAGATTCAGAGCGTCGAATTTTTCTTTGATGAAATATTCGACGGCCTTAACATCGTGGTTGGTTACTTTTTCAATGTCTTTAATCTTTTGCGCATCTTCTATCGTAAAATCCATATAAATTTCCCGTAATTGGGAAAATAAAGAGTGGTCGAAGGGCTTCAATTGAGGAAGCGGTAATTCGCAAAGCGCAATAAAGTACTCAACTTCCACCATGACCCGGTAACGGATCAGTCCACTTTCTGAAAAATATTCGGATAAACTTTCAACTTTATCACGATAGCGGCCATCGATAGGAGAAATAGCGGTTAATGCTTGCATAATGATTATATTTAGTATTTTTAATGCATCTATTTTTTCAAGGCTTACAAAAATACAAAAAATAGGATTAAGAAATTGAAAATTGAAAATTGAAAATTGAAAATTGTGTTAAAAGAGAAAAGTTTTAACTTTGTCTTTAGACATTTAGAAAATAGGTTATGGGTATTTTTCAAGGATTTTTTATGGGAATAGGAGTATATGGCCAAGCCATTGAGATACTTTTCAGCCGTAAATTTTATTGGTTTTTGATTTTTCCATTGATTGTGCTGGTCCTTCTTTTTTTGACCGGGCAATGGCTGGTCGGTTTGGCAGGAGACAGCCTTTCCGGACTGGTTGAAATGAAGATTACAGGTTGGTTGGAAGGTATATCCTGGTTGCAGTGGTTGAGTAGTACAGCCGGTTTTCTGATACGGATATTGCTGCGGATTACTTATTTCCTTTTATTTATGGCATTCGGTGGATACATCATATTAATTGTCATGTCACCGGTTTATTCCTGGCTGTCGGAGCGGACGGAAGCACATTTATCCGGAAAGAAATACCCTTTCAGTTTAAAACAGTTGCTTTGGGAGATTTTCAGAGGGATTCTGATCGTTATCCGGAATATGTTTTTTCAGTTGTTGATAACGATATTGTTGTTATTGTGTTCTTTTATACCGCTGCTCGGTTTATTGGCTCCGGTAGCCTTGTTTCTGGTATCTGCTTATTTTTACGGTTTTTCTTTTGTGGATTATGCTATAGAAAGAAAGCGTTTTAATGTAAAAGAGAGCATTCGGTATGTCAATAAGAATGCGGGTATGGTGACTGGCGTCGGGTGTGTTTTTGCTTTGTCGTTGATGATTCCCTGGCTTAGTGTCATTGCCTGTAGTTTTGTTTCGATTTTATCGGTTATAGCGGGAACGGTAGCGATTCACCGGGTGACGGAGGAAAAGCAGGAAACGATACAGAAAATTTGATTTCAAATATTCCGTAAATAATTTGTAATAAAAATACAGTGTTATTAAATTAGGAAAATAATAAAGTGGGTGACATCTAATGTAACGCCTGAATTTTAAATTAATGATTGTGATGAAAAGATTGGTTTTATTCATAACGATGTTTTTATGGGTGCTGGGTGTGCAGGCGGAAGGAGAAAGGACCCTGGTATTTAAAGTGGATATAAAGGATGAGATCGGCCCTGAAGTGTGGCGTTTGGTCAAAAAATCTTTTGAGAAGGCTCAGGAAGAGAATGCAACTTACATCTTAATAGATATGAATACCTATGGCGGAATGGTAGTGTATGCTGATTCTTTGAGAAGTCTGATACTCAATAGTAAGATACCGGTATGGGTATTTATCGATAATAATGCTGCTTCTGCCGGAGCCTTGATTTCGATTGCCTGCGACCGGATTTATATGAGAGAAGGAGCGAATATAGGTGCGGCTACTGTAGTTAATCAAAGCGGTGAAGCCATGCCTGATAAATACCAGTCGTATATGCGCTCAATGATACGGGCAACAGCCCAGGCCCACGGTAAGGATACCCTGATAGAAGGGAGGGACACCAGCTACCGGTGGAAAAGGGATCCCCATATAGCAGAGGCTATGGTCGATCAGACGATTCATATTCAGGGAATAACCGATAGCGGGAAAGTGGTGACCTTTACACCGCATGAGGCAATACAATATGGTTTTTGTGACGGTATAGCTGAAAATGTAAGTGAAGTGCTTAAACAGGGAGGGGTAGAAAATTATACGATAACTACTTATACTCCGACCGGTTTGGATCGGATTATCGGCTTTTTAATTAATCCGGTAATACAGGGACTTTTGATTATGCTTATTATCGGAGGGATTTATTTTGAATTACAGACTCCGGGAGTGGGATTTCCGCTATTGGCTTCCGTAGTGGCTTGTATACTCTATTTTGCTCCTTTGTATCTGGAAGGTATCGCCGATTACGGGGATATTATTTTGTTTGTTATCGGCGGACTGTTATTGCTTTTGGAGATATTCGTTATTCCCGGTTTTGGGGTAACGGGAATCAGCGGGATTATCTGTATTATTGCCGGATTGGTATTGGCAGGGGTCGACGATATATCGTTTGAGTTTTTCGGAGATTTTGCCGGAATGATTCTCAGGTCGCTGTTTCTGGTGATTACCTGCTCTTTGTTTGCTTTGATTTCAAGTATTTGGTTAAGTGGTAAGCTGTTCGGTTCCAGACGGTTGGCACTTGCTTTGCATGCTGAACAGCGGGCAGAGGACGGGTATGTCGGGGTGGATATGACTGCTGTAAAAGAAGTGGATAAAGAAGGTGTTACTACAACCGATCTTCGTCCGGCAGGTAAAATTAGAATAGAAGGAGAGATTTATGATGCCGTATCTGCCGAGGGGGATTATATTACAAAAGGAAGCCGGATAAAGGTAGTCGATTATCAGGCCGGACAATTGTATGTTGTGAAAAGTGAAGATTGATCTTTGATTTCCGATTTATGATTAATCGGGTAGGAAAGAATATAAACTTCTAAAAATAAGGGGGAGAGATGTATGCAATCCCCATATATAATGTCGACCTATGGGAAAAGATCGGTTGTTTTAGGTCAGATTATTGAAGATTTAGATAAAAAGTTCTTTGACGTATTGATAATGAATAGATTGTAAATAGTCGTCGAAGGACGGGAAAAATCTAAGAATTGCAGGTCGACTGCAAACAACCGTAAAAAACAATGGCAATATAATTGATAAATGGTTGATTATCAAATTTGTATGATATGATGTTTAATGGCTTTTAATAGAACTAAGTAGTATTGAAACTATGATGAATTGGACATTTGTTTTATCGGACCCCAGCTTTTAATAGAACTAAGTAGTATTGAAACCTACAATAACTCGTCTAACAAGGCCAGGTTATCCGCTTTTAATAGAACTAAGTAGTATTGAAACTTGTTGAAAGTCGAGCTGCATACCCATTGTCCGAAACTTTTAATTGAACTAAGTAGTATTGAAATACTGTTGGCTATACTACTATCAGGGAATACTGTATCTTTTAGAATCGTCGATTTATAATGGCTTTACTTTTCTCAACGGCGGCAAAGCCGCGATTGACAGAAACGTAGTTACTGACTTCGTGGACTGTTTTGCCGGTTGATGATCCCATAGAACATCAGATCGATATATTCCAATATGGTACGGGAATTTTTATCTTTCCGGTTGGCCAGGATAAAAGCTTGCTCCAGGCTTTTAAACATGAGCAATAAGTTTTGTGAGAAGATACGGGGATCACTTACCCGGAAAATGCCTTTTTCTTTGCCTTCCCGTACAATTCCCGTAAGCAATTTGATTTCTTTGCGATCTATATCTTGCCGTAGATGTTCCACACGGATATTATTGAAAAGGAAATCGTAACGGATATAACGGTTACTTCGTACTAAACTGTCAATTACCCCAAAATGTTGCAAGATATACAATTTTAGACGTCTGTCGGGAGGAAGAGGCGAATCTGCAGCTTTTTGAAGTTTTTCGTTAATACTGTTCACTTCGTCTTCAACGACGTATTTATAAAGTTCGTCCTTGCTTTTAAAATGGGTATAGAGGGTACGCCTGCTCATTTTGGCAGCAGAGGCGATATCGCTCATTGTAGCTTTATATACGCTGATTTCTTTAAATAAATTTTTGGCGACATTGATAATTTTATTTTTGGTTTTACTCATGTAGCTTATTGTTTAATGAACTTTTAATCGTTCTGTTGATCTTTTTAAAGGCAAAAAGCCTTTAAGCGGTGAAGTGGGTTTTGTGTGAAGTGCAATAATAAGCATTTTTTATGGATTCTCTCGTCTTTTTATAAAGATTAAGTCCATTGCTCCGTTTATTGTTTACATATTACATTATGCAAAGGGTGTCAAAATATCCGGATCTATTATGGATTACATAGAATATTTAATTTGTGACAGACAGGAAACCTTTATAGTGAAAGTAAATTATTTACTATTTTCCAGGTTTATGTCATATTTGTAAAAACATGACAAATGTCATGTTTTTTTGAAAAAGGCCGGAGTATATTTGCGCGAATTTTAACTGGTGTCCCGGTGATGATTGATTTACCGGTAAGTATGAATTAAAACTTTCTGTAAACATGAATGTTATGAACATTTCCTTTTATAAGGATAAAATTTTTTCAGCCCGTTGGTTTCAGACCTATGCTACTCTCATATTAGGTTCTTTTGTCATCTCTATCGGGTATACTTTTTTTATGACACCGTATAAAATCGTACCGGGGGGTATTTATGGTATTTCGACGATATTGCATTATCAGCTAGGGTTTCCGATCGGTATGGCGGCTTTGTGTTTCAATTTACCTTTGAGTTTATGGGGGGTAAAAGTGTTGGGTAAACAATTCGGTTTGAAGACTTTTATCTGCTTTTTACTGGTAGCCATGTTCGCCGACGGTATGCCTCTTTTTCTGAAAGCATGTGGGCACCCGCATCCTTACGATCCGTTTCAGTTGCAAGACGAGGTTCTTTTGGCCAGTGTTTTCGGTGGGGTCGTTATCGGTATCGGAGCCGGATTGATTTTAAAGACACGTTCTTCCAGCGGTGGTACGGATGTATTGTCTTCTATTTTAAATAAGTTGACCCGTAAGCCGATCGGTATGTTACAGATGACAGTAGACTCTGTTATTGTACTGTGCGGTTTAATCGTATTTCAGGATTGGAAAGTACCGTTTTATTCCTGGTTGACGATTTTCCTAATGGGAAAAGTAATCGATATTGTTATTCAGGGATATTCGAGTGATAAAACATTCTTTATTGTTTCCGAAAAGACAGAAGAAATCCGTAACTATATTCTTACCGAATTACATCGCGGTGGTTCCATTGTTCCTGTAAACGGTATGTTTAACCGTACTGAAAAGGAAATGATTATGACGGTGGTAAACCGGAGAGAGGTCGTTACTTTGCAACGGGCTATTTTTAAAATCGACCCGAAAGCATTTACGACCATTATGGAAGCAAAAGAAATTATCGGACAGGGATTTAAGACCATTGATTAAATGAAAATCAAGAGGGATCGATTTTAAATTTACTGTTTAGATTGTTTTTGGAAAAATCAGACTTCGATTTCAGATTTTATTTTTGATTACAATTTTGGAATATACCGGCATGGAAGCTATTTGTAAGATCAGCGAAGTCAGCCGGTATTTGTTCCTATTTTTTTAAAGGAGCGATTGTACGGTCGAAAATGCCGGAAAGAAAAGCGATGGCCATGCCGTAGTTGCTGACCGGTATGCCTGCTTCAATAAATGGGAGAAGGCGGTTTTTCAATTGCGTATGTGTGACCATACAGCCTCCGCATTGGATAACGAGGGCATAGGTATTTAACGGATGTGTAATCGGGTCTAAACCGGAGATAAATTCAAAATTCAATTGCTTGCCGCTGTATTGGCGTAATAAATTCGGTAGTTTAACTCTCCCGATATCTTCGCAACTGACGTGATGAGAACAGGATTCCAACATCAGGATTGTATCGTTGTCTTGCAGATGCCGGATGTATTGAGTGCCTTCCAGGTACTTTTGAAAACATCCTTTTTGCCGGGCCAGTAAAATACTGAAGCTGGTAAGCGGTATGTCGGCCGGAATAAGTGTCGCTACTTTTTTAAATACCTGACTGTCGGTAACAACCAATTTCGGTATAATACCGGTGGTTGATAAAAAATGGGAGATTTCTTCCGGTTGAAGTACGACACTGATACAATGCTTATCGAGAATATCCCGTATTGCCTGTACCTGAGGTAAAATGAGGCGGCCTACCGGAACTTCGGAGTCGATAGGGGTGATGAGCATCACGATGTCCTGCGGATTTACAAGTCCTTCCAGTAAAGGTGAAGGATTGGAGATTTTTGCAATGCGGCGCAGAGCGTCGAGTAAACCGGGGACAGTTTTGTTATCATAGGCACTGAAATCGATGACCGGGACTTTATACTGGCTTTCAAGACTGGTTTGCAGGACCGGATTGAGGGGAGAGAGATCCGCTTTGTTGTGCAGAATCAAAAAGGGCAAACGAAGAGAACTGAAACGTTCAGCTAGTAGCTCTTCTTCTCTCTCAAACCGGTTTGCCGTAATAACCAGAATGGCGATATCTGCCCGGGGCAATTGCTCAAAGGTCTTATTGACCCGTTGTTTACCGAGTTCGCCTTCATCATCGATACCGGCTGTATCAACAAAAATTACGGAGGCAAAACCGGGTATTTCGAAACTTTTCTTTACCGGATCGGTTGTTGTACCGGGGATATCCGAAACAATCGCTATTTTCTGTCCCGTTAAGGCATTGATGAGTGAGCTTTTACCGCTGTTACGACGACCGGTGATCAGAATATGAAGTTTATCCATCGTTATTGTATCTGTTTTTTATTTGTATAGTTGTACGTCTTCTGCAGTAATGGTCGGACCACATAAAATGATCAGACGTTCTACGACGTTGCGTAGTTCCCGGATATTTCCAGTCCATTCGCACTCCTGCAGCATGGATACGGCAGCCGGTTCTATTTGTTTCGGAGAAGTGCGCATTTCGGTACAAATTTCTTCTATAAAATGTTGAATCAGTTCTTCTATGTCTTCGGAACGTTCATTCAGAGCAGGAACGTCGATGATAATAACGCTAAGACGGTGGTATAAATCTTCCCGGAAATTACCTTTGGAAATCTCTTCCTTCAGGTTTTTATTGGTGGCGGCAATGACCCGTACATCTACCGGAATATCACCGTCTCCGCCGATCCGGCTGATTTTGTTTTCCTGTAATGCACGCAATACTTTGGCTTGGGCATCCAGGCTCATATCGCCGATTTCATCCAGAAAGATCGTACCGCCGTGTGCCAGTTCGAATTTTCCTTTTTTCTGTTTGATGGCGGAAGTGAAAGAGCCTTTTTCGTGTCCGAATAATTCACTTTCGATAAGTTCGGAAGGAATGGCAGCACAATTGACTTCAATAAATGCATTGTCCCGGCGATTGCTTTTTTCATGTAATTGACGGGCAACCAGTTCTTTACCTGAACCGTTCGGACCGGTAATCAATACCCGGGCATCTGATGGGGCAACTTTTTCGATCATATGTTTAATCTTTTCCAATGCCTCGGAATGTCCGATCATTTCATATTTTTTGCTGACCTTGGTTTTTAAAGTCTGGGCTTCCTGTATTAATAATGTTTTATCTGTGGCATTTTTGATCGTAATGAGAATCCGGTTTAAATCGAGGGGTTTTTCAATAAAATCATAAGCTCCTTTTTTTATGGCCTCGATAGCCGTGTCGATTGTGCCGTGTCCGGAAATCATAACGACAGGAGTATCCCGGGAAAATTCCTTGATTCTTTCGAGTACTTCGATTCCTTCCATTTTCGGCATTTTGATATCACAGAATACCAATTCCGGTTTTTCTGTCTTTACGGCAACAATCCCTTCCATGCCGTTTTCCGCCAGAATGACATCGTGTTTTTCAAAAGTAAGGATATCTTTCATGGAGTTCCGGATACTCCGTTCGTCGTCGATAATCAGTATTTTTGCCATGTTATGTCGTTTATTTTAAGGAACGATTCCTGGGTGTATGCAAATACAGACCGGATGGATCCGGTTTTGTATAAACCCTGCTTTTTCCCTTATTTTATGCAAAAATAATTAAATATTCGGCTATTGGACAATTGGAGCCGGACAGATACCTTTTTTAACATTCTTGCCGGAAGTTATTTCTTAAATTAGAACTAAATTTGTTATTCTAATTTGATAAAACAGATCATTCTGATGAAGAAGTTCGTATTTTTATTCGTCATTTTTATGACATTGACATATTCTCTCCAGGCAGAACGGAAAAAAGTCGGTTTGGTATTAAGTGGCGGGGGGGCAAAGGGTGTTGCTCATATCGGTGTACTAAAGGTTTTGGAACGGGCAGGTATACCGGTTGACTATATTGCTGGAACCAGTATGGGATCCATTGTCGGAGGACTCTATTCCATCGGATATGATGCGGAGATGCTGGACAGTTTGGTAAAAAAACAGAATTGGTCTTTTTTATTGAGCGACCGGGTGTATCGGTATAATCTTCCGTTTTCTCAGAAAGAAACGGATGAGAAATATCTGGTATCCATTCCGATGATCGGAGGAAGGCGTATACAAGTGCCTTCCGGGTTTATCAGCGGACAAAATATTTACAATCTGTTTTCGGAATTGACGATCGGTTATCACGATTCCTTGTCTTTTTTGACATTACCTATCCCTTTTTCCTGTGTGGCTGCCAATGTTGTTAATGGGAAGGAAGTTGTTTTGAATAAGGGCAACCTGCCTTTGGCGATGCGTTCCAGCATGGCTATTCCCGGGGTTTTCGCTCCTGTCCGGCTCGATTCCATGTTGTTGGTGGACGGGGGTATAGCCAATAATTTCCCCACGGATGTCGGTTTGGCAATGGGAGCTGATATTATTATCGGCGTTGATGTGTCTTCCGAGCTTCGCAAGAGAGATCAATTGAATTCTGTTTTAGATATTCTGGATCAGTTGACTTCGTTTATGGGAATGGATAAATATGAGGATAACATTAAGTTGTGTGACCTGTATATTAAACCGGATATTGTACCTTATTCAGCAGCCAGTTTTGATCCGGAAGCTATAGATACTCTGATTCGGCGGGGAGAAGAGGCAGCCTGGGCGCATTGGGATGAATTTATGAAGTTAAAAGAACAGTTAGGACTGGCCAAGACGGAAAAGGCCGAGAAAAAAATCGAGAATAAGTTCATTATAACAGATTCTTTAAGGATCGGACAAATATTGATCGAAGGTGTTCCTGCCAAAGAAGAAAAATGGATACGTAAGAAAGTCCATCTGACAGAAAATACCGATATTTCGATTGGTGATTTACATCGGGCGATAGCTATACTTTACGGCACGGGATCTTTTTCTTATGTAAATTATCAGTTAAATGGAAAAGAAGTGTACGATCTGACCCTGACATTGAAAGAAAAGCCGACGAGCTCAATTAATTTCGGTTTTCGTTTTGATTCGCAGGAAATGGCTGCCATATTGTTGAATACAACGATTTCACCCAAGAATTTACGTGGTTTTCAATTGTCGTTAACCGGACGTTTGAGTATGAATCCGTATGTAAAAGCCGAGTATTTATTCGGAGAAAACTTTTTACGTAGAGCCGGATTATCGTATATGTATAAATACAACGATATCGATCTTTACCGTAAAGGCCATAAATTGGATAATATTACTTTTTCCCAGCATGTTGGGGAATTGAGTTTTTCGGATATCAATCTTTTAAATTGTAAATTTATGCTGGGGATTCGCTATGAATATTTCGATTATGAGTCTTTTTTGTATTCGGATCATTCAATGACGACCCAGGCGAAGCCGGAAGGTTTTCTGGGATACCATGCTTTGGCCCGTTATGAAACCTTCGATAAGAAGTATTATCCTACCCGGGGCGTTTCTTTTTTAGGAGAGTATTCTCTTTATACCGATAACGGCATTCATTATGACGGTGGAGCTCCTTTTTCTGCCCTTGCCGGAAATTTCGAAACAGCCTGGTCATTGAGCCGGAGATTTACTGTTTTACCTGCTTTTTACGGAAGGATATTGATCGGCCGGGACATCCCTTTTTCATACCGGAATTATATGGGAGGCGAAGTTGCTGGACGGTATATGTCGCAACAATTACCGTTTGTAGGTATCCATCATTTTGAAACGTTCGATAATACGGTGTTGGCCCTGAGAATGAAACTGCGGTATCGGATCGGTTCGAAACACTATGTAACGGCTACAGCCAATTATGCCAAACAGGAGAAGAATTTTTTTGATATATTAGGTGGGGATGATATTTGGGGCGGGGGTATATCTTATTCTTACGATACTTTAATAGGGCCTATCGAGTTGTTATTCGATATGTCAAATTGGGATAAGAACTTAGGGATTTATTTCAGTCTGGGTTATTATTTTTAGTCTGGAAACAGGGATCAAAAGTGGTGAATTAATATGAGAATAATATGAAATATTGGTTGTATGTAGGAATGCTTTGCTTGCTGGGAGCCTGCCAGGCGAAAACGTACCGGTACACAGAAGGCGGTATTTACGGCACTTATTATCGGATAACTTACCGGGCAGACAGGGATTTAGGGCGTGAATTAATCGGACAGCTGGAACGCGTGAATGCATCGCTTTCGATGTTTAACGATAGTTCTGTGATTTCCAGATTGAATCGTGGCCAGACAGAGCGGGTAGATTCTTTGTTTGCCTGTATGTTCAGGGTGGCTGTTCAGGTAAACCGGGAGACGGAAGGGGCTTTTGATATCACGGTAGCTCCTTTATCGAATGCCTGGGGATTTGGATATAAACGGGACAGTTTTCCGGTACCGGCAAAAATAGATTCTTTATTGCAGTATGTGGGAATGGGAAGATTGCGTTTGGAAGAAGGACGTTTGTTGAAAGAAAAAGAGGGGATTGAAATGGATGCGAGTTCCATTGCCAAAGGATTGGGGGTGGATTTGGCTGCCGATTATTTGCAGAAACAGGGGGTAGAGGATTATATGGTGGATATCGGTGGAGAAATCCGGGTGAAAGGTGTGAGTGACAAAAACCGTCCGTGGCGGGTCGGAATTGATAAACCGATTGATGATCCGAAAGTGCAAAACCGGCAACTGGAATTAGTTGTTGAGTTGACAAAAGGTGCTATTGCAACATCAGGTAACTACCGCAATTATTATATTCACGAAGGGAAGAAATATGCGCATACCCTGAACCCGCTGACCGGATATCCGGTACAACGGGATATTTTGAGTTCGAGTGTTTATGCTCCAACCTGTATGGAGGCGGACGCTTATGCTACAGCCTTTATGGTGCTGGGGTTAGAGAAAAGTAAAGAGATTGTACTTAAGCATCCCGGTTTGGAGGTATGCTTTGTATATGAGCGGGATGGTAAATCGGAAATCTGGATGTCTCCGGCTTTTGAGAAAATGGTATTGAAATAAGGACAGAGAGGAGGGGGAAATGATAAAACAGTTGATCGGTTTGTGCCTATTGCTGAATCTGTTGGTTGCAGGAAATACTGTTTCTGTAGCCCAATCTGTAACAGAACAGGACACGATTACCGCCAACCGGGAGAAGATACTTTCCCGTCCCCGGGTTTTTTTACCGGATAGCCTGATCCGGGATACATTGAAATATGAATATGTCCGGATAAAAAATGTGGCTTACAAGTCATCTTTTACCAAAGAGTTGTACAAAATGATTTTTGTCGAGCCTCGGCGTAACCGGGTCAATGTTATGCGTACACAGAACAGTGAGGAACGGTTTAAAGCCTATGCGGGAAAGATCATAAAAGAAATCCATATTGAAGTGCTCCCCCCTTATGGTACAAGTGTATATGACACAACTTATTTGGAAATGGATTTGGGGTGGCTTAAAAATGCGGCGAATAAGATACACATGAAATCCGCCGACCGTATTCTCCGGAAACAATTGACTTTAAAACCCGGAATGCGTCTGGTGCCTTTTGAAATTGTACAGAATGAGATTTTACTTCGTCGTCTGGATAATATCGACGATGCTACGGTTATGGTGGCTGAAGATAAAGATAATCCGGACGAGGTGGTTCTGACGATTATTTGCAAAGATCAGTTTTCCTGGGGTGCGGAAGTGTCTTCCAATTTTCTGAATAATGCCCGGATTGAAGTGGCCAATAAGAATTTTATGCGCCTGGGGCATATTGTCGAATATGATTTCAGCTACCGGGGAACAAAAGATCAGAAGTGGGGCAATACGGTACGGTATAAAGTCAATAGTGCTTTCGGTAGCCACTTTGACTTTCTCGGTTATTATCAGAATGATTACTCGGCGAAACAGATTTGGGGATCGCTGGACCGGCAGTTTTTGACATCCCGGATAAAATGGGCGGGCGGATTTACTGTGGGACGGGTTTATCGTGCCGATGTTTTGCCGGATGTCAATATCATACATCAGGATGTTCCTTTTAATTACCATGCTTTCGACGTATGGGTAGGAAAATCGTTTTTGCTGAATACGCGTCATAATTACAACCGGAATTTTTATATTACCGGGCGTTTTCTGAATACGATTTTCAATGCCCGTCCCGTTGTATCTTCTGATTCGAATCAGTTTTATTACAATCGCCGGAATTATTTCGGTTCTCTTATTTTCCGGAAATTGAGGTATTATAAAGCGAATCTGATTTATGATTTCGGACGTACGGAAGATATTCCTTCCGGTTTTTATTCGGCATTGACATTTGGTTATGAGAATAATGATTTTCAGAATTCTGCTTATGTCAGTTACGAAGTCCGCTATTCCCATTTTGATTTTCCCACAGAGCGTTTGTATTCTTTCGATGCCGGTATTGGATCGTATATAAATCAGGGGGGATTTGAGCGGGGGATGTTGAAGGTCGGATTGCATCATATCAGCAATTTGCAGGCACTGGGTTCCTGGCGTTTCCGCTTTTATAATGATATAAACTACGTACTGGGAATACGGCGTTATCCGGCAGATCATCTTTATATGAAGGATTATGATATATTGGGATTCGATTCTGATACATTGTGCGGAAATCAGAAGCTTTCGACTTCTTTGTCGGCGACTTTTTTCATGCCTTATATTAAAAAAGGATTCCGGGCTGCTTTGACCGGTTTTGTGGATGTCGGAGCCATTGCTCCTGAAAATACATCTATATTCAAGAGCAGAGCCTATTGGGGAATGGGATTTGCTATCAATCTCAGAAACGATAATATTGTCTTTAAAAACATTAGTTTGCGTTTGTCTTTCTATCCTTCAGCGCCGAAAGATATGCGGGTATTTGAGGCTTCTATGTCCGGAAATTTACAGAATGGATTTTACGATTTTCAGGTTCGTAAACCTAAAGTGTTGAATTATGAATAAATTTCGGAACTTATCGAAATGATTTGTCGTATTGTCACAAATATTTTATTTTTGCCGGACGAAATTGATAACAGTATCGGCCGGTTATGGTACGGTCTATTAATTCCTAATAAATGAAAAAAGTTTTATTATTCTCCTTGTTCTTATTGATCGGTTTATTTTTTTCACAGGTTCTTCCTTCTTTATTTAGCGATACGTATGAGACGTTTGTATTTGTATTCAAGAACCTGATGTTCATTTGTCTGGCTTTTATCATGATTAATGTCGGTCGGGAATTTGAGCTGAATAAAGCTAAATGGAAGTCTTATACCGAAGACTATTTTATTGCAATGGCTACGGCAGCAGTACCTTGGTTGTTAGTCGCTTTTTATTATATCTATATTTTGCCCTACAATGATTTATCCTGGGATAAGAATTTGCTGGTAAGCCGGTTTGCTGCGCCTACTTCTGCCGGAATACTTTTTACCATGTTGGCGGCTGCGGGCTTGAAAAAGGAATGGATTTATCAAAAAACACAGGTGTTGGCGATTTTCGACGATTTAGATACTATCCTTTTGATGATTCCTTTGCAGATACTGATGATCGGTTTTAAATGGCAATTGTTCGCCATTGTATTGGTCGTTTGTCTGTTACTGGTATTCGGTTGGAAAAAATTGAACAGTTTGAATTTACCTCAGTCCTGGAAAGCCATTGTAATATATTCTGTTTGTTTGGTAGCGGCGTGTGAGAGTATTTATTTGATATCCAAGGTATTTATGGGGCAGGAGGGAGCCATTCATCTCGAAGTGCTTTTACCGGCTTTTGTCTTGGGAATGGTAATGAAAACCGTGCATAAGACAGGAAAAGAGGAGGAAAATGCAGCCGGCTTTATTTCTTATCTGTTTATGTTCCTGGTTGGGTTGAGTACTCCTCTGTTTGTCGGGATCGATACGGAAGCTGCCGGCTTTCATTTGCCCGATTGGGGGACGATAGCTTTGCATGTATGTGCGGTAACCTTGCTTTCCAATATCGGTAAGATGTTCCCGTTGTTTTTTTACAGAGATCGTAATATTCTTGAACGATTGGCACTTTCTATCGGTATGTTTACCCGGGGAGAAGTTGGGGCGGGAATTATCGTGATTGCCTTGGGATACCAATTAGGTGGAATTGCTGTGATTGTTTCTATCCTTAGTTTGGTACTCAATTTGGTACTGACTGGTTTCTTTGTCGTGGCTGTGAAAAAAATCGCACAACGCGTATACGGCGTGAAGGAGTAGGAAAGGGTTATTTATTTTAGATTTACGATTTATGATTTATGATTTACGATTTGGGCTTGCTTTTGTCAGGCTTTGACGATGGTATAGAGGTTTGCGTTTCTTATTTCCGTGGCTTCCGGTTTTAGCTGGTTCGGAAAGATTGGACGATGAAGCATAAGAGTTGCCGGGATCGGTTTAAAATTTATAATAAACCGATCCCGGCAATTCTTTTTCTGTTTTCAAATTCTCAGTCGTAAATTGAAATTTTCTATTTTTCTTTTTTCCGGAACAGGTTTCCGATTTTCCGGAATAATCCTTTTTTCTCTTTCTTGGTAACGGTGTCCTGAGGATGTGCCAGAGAACGTTTCTCCATTTTTTTGTTTCCGATCCGGTCGAAAAGGTTCATCTTTTCTTTAAAAACCGGAGTTTCTAGATCTTTTTCCTGTGGAATGGAAACGTAGGGAAAAGTTAGGCGTTCCCAATAAGCATAGTCCGCATCCTTCAGACATGCCTGCATAAACAGCCCGAAAATAGGTAGGGCTGTATTAGCCCCTTGTCCCAGGGAGGTTGAATTGAAATGGATATTCATGTTATTGGCTCCGACCCGGACACCTACGACGATACGGGGATTATAACCGATAAACCAACCGTCGGCCTGATTTTGAGTCGTACCGGTTTTACCGGCTAATTCATTGACTAAACCATAGCTGCTTTTCAATCTGCGGCCGGTACCTTCTTCAATAACGGCGGATAGAATATTGCTCATGATATGTGCTTCTTCTGCCGGTAGTACTTCCTGAAATTCAGCTTGGGGGGCCTGATATAATATTTTTCCGTCTTTGTCTTTGATTTCCGACAGATAGTACGGTTGTGTCAGTTTGCCGTTGTTGGCAAAAGCCATATAAGGTTTTATCATTTCGGATAAGGGGATGTCGGCAACTCCCAGGGCCAAAGAAGGATATTGGGGTAATTCGGAATGAATACCCAGATTGTGAGCATGAACGAGGGTATTCTCGATACCTGTTTGAAGTAACACTTCAACGGCAATGGTGTTGATTGATTTACTAAGAGCGCCTTTTAAGGTGTAATATCCGGTATAATCGTTGTCGGAATTCCGGGGCGTCCAGTTATCGTATTCTTTATAAGTTTTTTGTTCGTTTTTGTAGTAGGCATCTAAACGGGCTCCGTAATGTATGGCTGCGCTGTAAACGACAGGTTTAAAGACCGAACCGACTTGCCGGGGAGCTTCAATTTGATCGTATTGGAAATATTTGTAATCCAATCCGCCGACCCAGGCTTTTACCTTTCCGGTATGCGGTTCTACGGCGATGAGTCCGGGATGTAGTATTTTCAGGTAATGTTTTAATGAATCGATAGAAGACATTTCTACTTTTGTCTCTCCCTGGTATGCACTGTATATGACCATAGGTTTTTTCTGGTTCATAGCCTGCATAATTTCTTTTTCCCCCAAGCCTTGATTTTTGAGGGATAAATATACAGGACTGGTTTTTATAGCCTGTTCCAGCACCCGGGGTGTATTTTGCCAGGGTTCTTTTTTTCCCCAATGCGTATAAAAATCGTTTTGCAATTTTTTCATATATACTGCGGTTGCCGTTTCCGCATAGCGTTGCATATCTGCATCGAGGGTTGTTGTCAGGCGAAGGCCGTCCGTGTACAAATTGTAACCGGTTCCGTGTTTGGCATTGTATTCATTCAGGATACGTCCGGCATCCTGACGTATTTTTTCCCTAAGATAGGGGGCAAGACCGGAATAATGGTTTTCAGGCCGGTAATCTAAACCTAATACTTCTTGCTTTAGTCTTTCTCCGGCAGAGTCTTGCAGCATGTCATATTTGACCATCTGATTGATGACCGTATTGCGGCGCTGTAATGCCCTTTCAGGATTCAGGCGCGGATTATAACGTGAAGGACCTTTCAGCATCCCGATTAAAGTAGCTGCCTGAGGAATTGTCAGATCGGAAGCCGAAGTCGAAAAATATTTCCGGGCAGCACTTTCTATGCCGAAAGTACGTTCTCCGAAAGAGACTGTATTCAGATAGAGGGTCAGAACTTCGTCTTTTGTATAGAGTTGTTCCAGACGGTGAGCGGTGAGGATTTCCTTTAGCTTTATGACAGGCATAAATGTTACCTGATGTTCTTCCCGGGGATATAGATTTTTGGCCAGTTGCTGGCTGATTGTACTGCCGCCCCCTGAAGAACGGTCGCCTAACAGTAAAGTTTTAAAAATCACCCGTAGCATACTGATTTTATCGAATCCGTGATGCTCGTAAAAACGGACATCTTCTGTAGCGATTAAAGCATTTATGGCATTGGGGGAGATGTGCCCGAAATTGACATTTGTACGGTTTTCGATAAAATATTTTCCCAGTAATTCTCCGTCTTCACTGTATAATTCCGATGCTTCTGCATTTCGGATATTTCGTAGTTCCGTATAATCGGGAAGTTTTCCCCATAGCCCGATATATACGGAGTAAACAAAAGCGCCGATAAGAGCTGCTCCCAGTAAAAGTAAAATGATCAGCCATTTCAGGATTCTGAACCGGCGCCGTTTTTTTGATGTTTTATGTGTTTTTTTCCGATGTACAGTCGCTTTCTTTTTCATATCCCAAAGATAAATCAGAATAATGGAAAATGAAAAATTTCGACCGAAGATAAAGTCTTTGATTTGGGTTATTTACGATTTGTGATTTTTGATTTAGGTTTTGGCCGGGGCTGCCGGTAAGTATTAAATTATTTCTTTCTGTGCATTATCGTACTTCTTTTTGTCTTTTATTTATTACTTTTGACCGGATTTAAGTGATTAGACGGTTGGGATTTTAGGTTTCGTTTTGCCGGGTAGCCGTAAAATGCTTAAATGTATCTAGTGGAGTATTTAATTAAACAGAATAAATCATACGGAAATGTTGAATATTGCATTATTTGGTCCGCCATGTGCCGGTAAGGGTACGCAGGCAAAAAGAATTGTAGAAAAATATAATCTGGCTCATCTTTCTACGGGAGATATGATCCGAAAAGAAATAGCCGAAGGTACGGAACTGGGTAAAATGGCTGCGGATATTATCAATAGCGGAGAGTTGTTGTCCGATGAATTTGTGATCCGGTTGATTCAGGATAGCATCGCAAAGAGTGAAAATGTCGATGGGTTCCTGTTTGACGGTTTTCCCCGGACAGTTGCTCAGGCACAAAAATTGGACGAGATGCTGATGGAGGCAGGAGGACCTTTGAAATGTCTTTTGAGCATAGAAGTTCCGGAAGAAGAGCTGAAGCGCCGGATGTTGGAGAGAGCCAGAATTGAAGGACGTGCCGACGATACGGAAGAGGCTATTAATAAACGGTTTCAGGAGTATCATGCAAAGACGGTTCCGGTAGCCCGGCATTATGAAAAAATCCGTCATGCCATAAAAGGGGATGGAACGATAGATGAAGTGTTCAATGCTCTTACCGGTGTGATCGAGAAAGTAAAGTAGTGTATTGTGTAAATCGGATAACACCTCTTTTTTTATTGTTATAGACTTATACACTCATAACATACAGTAATACAATATATTATTTTAATAGTACCATACAGGGTTATCAGAAAAAAAGCCGTTCTGATGCAAAATAACCCTTTTTTTGATCAAGGAACTATTCTTCGTGTAGTATATGTATATTATCAGATCATATATCTTTCATATTTTCAACCGCTATAAATGAAATAGGATTTGAATTTGTGAAAAATATATCCAGAAAACTACAATTTGCCAATATTGGAGGCTACAATTTTCCAATTAAAGCGATTGAAATTGTTGTGGAAACGATGGTGGATAAAGAAGTAACGTTTAAAAGTATTTCTCCAATTTTTTTTAAGATATAATGATATACACCTTAGTCCTTTTGACAACGATGTGATATATTTGAAACAAATATATCATAATTTGGCTAACAAGTATAATACTTTCTATGCAATAAATTTACTGAATGATCAGAAATTTTTTAAGTTCCTCTTCCTCACACAAAGTAATCATATTTACCGGACAGTTTCAATATGGAATTACAGGGAAAACCGTTAAAGGATAAATCAATCAGAAACAAAAATAACGAATTCACAAAATAAATTTAAATATTTTCTTTTAACAGGCTATTATTGAATACTTAATATGTTTCAGTAATATGTACGAGCAGGTTCCGTTATCACCCATATCTCACACAATCCAAAGCCAGCCATTATCTGACAGGCCCAAAGTTTCAATTGAGGAGGTTATACAATCCTATAGTAAAAGGTTGCATCGCTATGATAAAAAAGTTATTCAGCGCATGACCTACCTGGAAGCCCTTACACAAATAAATAAAGAGAAACATAAATTATTTAATGATTGGCTTGCATCCAAAGTCAAAGCCAAAACAGAAGATGAAACGGAAAATGCCCCGAAGGACAATTTTTTAAAAGATATGTCGATAGAATACCTTCGGATTCAACTCGATAACTTTGAAAGCATGCTGCATATTAAATACAAAAGATATGACGAACTAGTCAATATGACTTTGGGGGAATTGAATACTTATGTACAAAGTCGCATGGACTGGTATTCTTCTAAACTCATCAGTAATTGTCAACGACAAAATATACGTAATATCTTATTATTTATCTGTAGTAACAACAATTTAGCAGCACCATGTGAAAAATTTAAAGTAGGAGAACTGCTCAATCATTTTCACAAAAAAAGATTAATAACCTATGCAACAGCCGTAAGCAAAAATGAACCCATTTCATTAAATAATGCAACAAATATCAAAGAAGCATGCTTATATGGAAGAAGCCTGCATAAATTAGAGGAAGCTTTTGGAAAAAACATATTAAAAAAAGCGCTCACTCAAAAAATTTTCAAAGATATAACGAATAAAAGATACACAAATGATCTGATTTCTTATTATTTACTGGTTAGTCCAACTCCTTTTTTTCAGAGTGAAAAAGATTTCTGGGGATATTTGAAATTAAGGTCTGAGAAAAAACCTATCACTTATTACAATGAAAATTCAAAATTAACACCGTATATCAGAAATTACCATCGTTTTTCAAAAACCACGCTGGATATATTAAAAGCAAACTATGAAGATACCGGACGTTCTTTACCTCTGATCTTAATTATACATTCAGGTTTAGATTATGACGGAGCTTTTGTCAGGGACCAGAATTTAGATAATCTTGTAAGTAACCGTGAGATTAAAAGCCTTATGATAGAAGGCAAAGAAACTCTGGACTCCATTTCCTCATTACTACCCGGAATTGCAGGAACATATGGTCCCATCAACCAGGTAATGCTAGCTGGTCATGGAAGAGTAAATAGCATTTTACTCGCTGGTAGTTTTGATGCTTCAGCAACAATGAAAAAGGCTTCTTTAACGACAAATTCAAACAAATCCAAAGAATTTATAAAAAAACTATTGGAACAGCTGAAGAAACCATCAGATTCTGTTCCGGGCCCAAAAGAAGCAAGAATCCTCCTGAATGCATGTCTGACAGACTCTAATACAATCCCTCTAGATGAATTGTCAGATGTTAAATATTTTAAGAGCTTCATGGACAAAATAAATAAACATATAGATGCATTAGTCTTAGGCGATAAGACTGAGATCGTAAAAACAGCACTCAGAAATAAATTGCGGAATAAAGTGCAGACTATAGGGTATAAAACAGAGACGTATTCGGAGATAGAAGCCGTATTGACAGCTTTGGACCTAGAGAGTGATATCATAATTGATCTGAAAAATTACATATTCACATTAACTGATGAAGCAGGACAGGAAGACGAGGTAAATAAAAGACATACAGGCAATCAAAGTGACATACAAAACTATATAAAAGCACATCCTAATCTCGTTGCTTATATACGATCTATTATTAAAGAAGAAAGAGAAAAAGCAAATTGTACGATAGACAAAGATGCAGTACAGGAAAATATAGTGTATGGAGCTAATGCTTCAATTACAAAACCCAATTTACTTAAAGATGGACTCTTAACTTTAAACAGTGGGAGAGATCCATATATTATTTCTCCTAAAAAAGATTATATTACTAATGGGATTGAACCACAAGGTGTATTTAATGCAGTTTTGGAATATTGGGCAAGCAATGAAAAAGAATTAATGACAATTATCAGCAACAGAGTATCCGGGGATACACGCTCATCATGGGATAATGTAATCATTCTAAGCTTATTCGATTGTATATTAAATATTCATAAAGACAACATATTCTTTATTTATGACTGTAAGATACTGGCAGAACGCTTACAGTCCATTAGGCTGAATCCTAAAAAAGAAATGATAGAGAAATTCAAAGATACACGTACATGGGATGAGGAAATCAGATTTTGTTTTGAGAAATTAGCAACTACTACTGCATGGAAGGAGAACATTCCTTTATTGGTATATCAGCATTGGATGCAAATAGACAACTCCAAAATAGATGAATTCTTTAAAGAACTAAGTGTATTAAAATGTAATACCGCCTTTCCATTAGTCAACCTTAAGTATATCGAACAGAAAATAGAACCAGTAATGTCCGGGGATTACAATCTGGGAAAATTGATTCTGTCCCTGCTTGCGATAATAAATGGAAACAGGGAGGCATATTACAGGGATTATTTAAATCATTTATTGGGGGAAAGGACAGAATTACCAGAGGAATGGAGCCCTTTGCTTAGTGGTAAAATATCTAAAGATAATCTATTCATAGCTTTAGGCAGAAAAAGCAGTACACCTGATCTTTCCTCCCCGGAAGAACCCAGGAATTATATGGACAGATTCCATATCAAATCCGTTACTTTAAAAGGTAAAATTAAAAATGCCTCTACACCTATTTTCTCTGCTCCAGAAGGAGAGGTAGAAGAAGGAGTTCTGAATAAAGATTGTCGCATTTATATTCATGGAGAAACTCCTGATAGATATGCCATCCAGCACAAGAAAGCCAAAGAGATCATTACAGTATTCGTTCTTAAAGATGCCGTTGAAACCAGAACGGCCAAAAAAGAACCAGAAGTTCCGTCTCAGTGAGTCATAAAAAAAGCCGTCGCTCCGGAATGACTTTTGTACGGGAGGAGAGGCTTGAACTCCCGACACCTGTTTTTGGAGATCAGTGCTCTACCGACTGAGCTACTCCCGTGTTTTTTAGTACTGAAAGGAAAGGATTTATCAATGTGTTAAAAAAACAAAAACAGCTGAGTTTCCCGTAAGCATTACTAAAAATCAGAAAAGCTTGGCAGAGTATATGCCCAAAAAAGTAAAGATAAAAATTCTCGATCTTAAAACTTATTACCCTATAAAGAACTATTATAGAATAAAGGTGGGAATTATTATGGTTGGTGGATTTTCAGTTCCTGACGGAGAAGATTTTTTAATTTATTTTACTCCATTTAAACATAGGATTCCCGTTGGAGAGAAGACAAAAGTGGAAAACACGGAGCAGCTTGGTCAATTTATTAAAAATCAACAGTAAATAGTAAAGCAACTTTAAACAAAAAGCACTATAATAGCATGAATAAACTTAATTAAAATACGGTTTAGCTCACAAAAGAAATACCGGAACAATATCTATCAATTGGGAAAATTGTTCGGGTGTAGTCTTTGAAGGCGGTTATATAAACACACTTATTCTACGTCAACTCTTCTCGTTGAAAAATAGCCTGTAAAGAAACTATTTTCCCCTGAATTATTGCTTAACTTTGCAAAACAAGAAATTCAGATTTCATGCCGTCCATGTAGTCATCCATGTCGGATTTGAGTTTTTTATCAATTTAACTATTTTACTAACAGTTAGTTGTATAAAAATATACTATTCTAATTGAACTGAATCCCTTCGGACCATGATGACCGGAGGGATTTTTTTATGTAAAAACTCCTTCCGGACAGTGTATTACTGATTTCCGGAAGGAGTAAAGTAAGACCGGATCATCCGGCTTTTTATTTTCCGAGCATTTCGCAGATTTCGTTGTATACGAATTCACCGGTGAAACCGAATTTCTCATCCAGAACCTTAGCAGGAGCGGAGTATCCGAAATGATTTACACCGTGGATTTTACCGTTACAGCCTACCAGACCCTCGAGGGTAACGGACAAGCCTGCCGTCAGACCGAATTTCGGTTTGGCTGCCGGGATGACTTTTTCCTGGTAAGCGGCAGATTGTGTACGGAAAAGACCTTCGGAAATGGCCGATACCACTTGTGAACGGATACCTTTTCTTTCCTGTAGTAAATGAGCGGCCTCGACCAATGTTGCTACTTCCGAGCCGGAAGCGATCAGAATAACATCCGGATCGTCGCTGTTTTTAACGACGATGTATGCTCCTTTTTCTGCTTGTAAAGCCTCTTCGTAACGATCTCTGTCCGATGGAAGATCATTGATGTTCTGACGTGATAGCACGAGGGCTGTCGGAGTATGGGTATTTTCCATAGCCATCTTCCAGGCTACAGAAGTTTCAGCGGCATCAGCCGGACGTAATGCCAGCATACTCATTTTACCGTGATGATTCTGTAGTTTTTCCATTAGCCGCAATTGAGCTTCGTGTTCGATGGGCTGATGAGTAGGGCCGTCTTCACCAACGCGGAATGCGTCATGGCTCCAGATGTATTTTACCGGAACTTCCATCAAAGCCGACAGGCGGAAAGCCGGTTTCATATAATCGGAAAATACGAAGAATGTTCCGCAGGCTACATGAATACCACCGTGTAAAGCTATCCCGTTGCAAAGAGCGGCCATTGTCAATTCGCATACTCCGGCTTGCAGGAATTTACCCGAGAAATCGCCTTTCACAAGATTACGGGCACCTCCTTTGATGAATCCGTCGGTTTTGTCCGAATTGGAAAGGTCGGCAGAACTGACAATCATATTGTCGACTTGTTTAGCCAATTCTACCAACACATCGGCAGAAGCTGCACGGGTTGCGATATTGGCTTTGTGGGCAATGGCTTTGTAATCGATGGCCGGAGTCTCGCCCGACATGTATTTATGGTATCGGATTGCCAGTTCCGGATTTGCCTTTTCCCAAGCTGCCTGTTCGGCTTTTTTCTTGCGGGCGTAAGTCCGTTTTTCTTCCAGTACTTTGGCATAAAATTCCTGTACGTCCGGGAAAATAGCAAATGGATTTTGTGGGTTACCTCCGAGATTTTCAATTGTTTTGTCAATGGAAGCACCGGCTCCGGTCAAAGGCTGACCGTGAGTGGATACTTTATTGGAAAAGTCCTCTCCGTTAGCACCGACGGCACCTTTGCCCATCAATGTTTTGCCGATGATCAGGGTAGGGCGTTGTTTTTCTGCACCGGCAGCCGTCAATGCTTCCCGGATCTGATCGGCATCATTACCGTTTATGGTGATGACATTCCAGCCCCAGGCTTCGTATTTTTCAGCCGTATTTTCGGCGGTAACTTCTTCTACCTTGGTTGATAACTGGATGTTGTTGGCATCGTAGAACATAATCAGGTTAGCTAATCCCAGTGTACCGGCGATACGTCCGGCACCCTGTGAAATCTCTTCCTGAATACCACCGTCGGAGATGAATGCGTAAGTTTTATGAGACATCCATTCACCGAAACGAGCTACCAGAAAGCGTTCGGCAATAGCAGCACCGATGGCCATTACATGTCCCTGACCAAGCGGACCGGAAGTGTTTTCTACGCCCCGGGCCTTGTCTACTTCGGGATGACCGGGGGTGATACTACCCCATTGACGGAAGTTTTGCAAATCTTCCAGACTGTAATTACCTGTTAAACAAAGTACGGAATATAACATCGGAGACATATGTCCCGGATCCAGGAAGAAACGGTCCCTGTTCGCCCACGTCATGTCGTCCGGATCGAAGTTTAAAAATTCCGAATACAATACGTTGATGAAATCGGCACCGCCCATAGCACCTCCGGGATGTCCCGATTTGGCCTTTTCGACCATTGAAGCTGCCAGAATACGGATGTTGTCTGCTGCTCTGTTTATCGTTTTATTCATTATTCTAGGGTTTTATTTTTAATTTTCACAAAGGTAATGTTTTTGGGTAAACTCCGGTTTTTACCCATTTATAAATTTTTCTCCGGATAAAGGTTTTCCCACCAGGCAGGCTGCCCTTTCAGATATTTGGCAAAATAGGCCATAATCGTATTGTTCCATAGGATACGTTGTTTGTAATCTACAACATGATGATCGGCATCTTTGACGAATACCAATTCAACATCTTTACCTAAAAGTTTAAGTGCCGTATAAAACTGCATACTTTGAGCCGTCGGTACATTAACGTCTTTGGTACCGTGGATCAACAGAATGGGATTGTGGGCTTTGTCGGCACTGAATAACGGACTTTGGTCGACATAAATGTCTTTGCGGTTCCAGGGAAAAGCGTGAGCCGTTGCATTTGTACTGTAAGTGTATCCCCAATAACCGTCACCCCAATAACCGTCGAGGGAAGAGATGCCGGCATGAGAGATCGCACAGGTGAATATATCCGAATGTGTCGTCAGATACATAGTCGTAAAGCCGCCGTAAGAAGCTCCCATGCATCCTACTTTGGTAGCATCGATAAATGAATGTGCCTTGATAAAAGCTTTGGTAGCATTGATAATTTCATCTCCGGTAATTTTTCCCCAATTATTTTGGTGACGGGCCGAGAATTCCTGGCCGTAACCGATTGTGCCGGAAGGCTGGAGTACGTACACTACATACCCGTTCGCCGCATATAAATTGAATGGATAGCGTCCGCCGAAACTGCGTTCTACCGGAGTCGTTCCCCCGTAATAATAGACAATTAGCGGGTATTTTTTGTTCGGGTCGAAATCGACAGGCAGATAGTAGCGTCCGTCAATTACCGTACCTTTTTTATAGTTGTAATCCCAATCTTTTACTTCTCCGAATACGATGTATTCGTATTGTTGTTTGGCCGGATTCGCCCATTGTGCCGTTTCCAATCCGTTCAGATTCATGGTATAGATGATGGGAGGATAGGTAACATTTGAGGCAATATACATCATTCTGTTGCCTTTTTCCGGAACACTGGTTGAAAGGATAATGTCTCCCGGACATTCAATTTGTGCGATGTGCTTGTTTTTCACATTGTAGCGGAATAGGTGCACGTAATCTCCGTCGACGGCTGTAAGGTAAATATTACCGTCGGTATGCCAATAGGATTGGCTTACGGAAGGATTAAAGTCACGGGTCACGGGGATTACCGTACCGTCGGCGAGGGTATAGATATACAATTGTGTATCGTATTGGTTGACGATGGGATTATTACCGATGTTTTCGCCCGACTTTCCGAAAGCTGACGGTCCTCCGCTTATCAGCAATTGCTTGTCGTCGGGAGAGAAGGAGCAGAAAATACTGAAAAGCCGGTCTTTCCAGAGTGTATCGATCTTCTGGGTTGTCATATTCAACAGGTAAATCGATTGTTTACTGTATGGGAATTCGTTATAGTCCGGAGTTGACGTCGAAAAGATCAATTGTTTACCGTCGTGACTGATATCCATCAGAGAAGTACTCAGGTTTCCCCAGGTCAGTCGGGAATGCAGTCCGGTAGAGAAATCGTACTTACATAAGTAGGAGCGGTAACGGTAGTAGGGTTGACGATCTTCGATACCCTGTAGTTTGCGTAGTTCCCAGTCTTTTTCTCCGTAATTTTTCGATGTATAGTATATCAGATAGGATAAATCCGGCGACCAGGTATAGTTTTCCAGCTTGCTGTCTTCTCGGATCAGGCAATTCAGTTGTTGTTTCTCAATGTCGTAAGTGTAAAAAGAGTATCCGTTTCCTTCTTTAAAAAGATAAGATATTTTGTCTTGTCCCGGTACCCATTGGGGAGACATCATGTTATTACCGACAGCATATACCACTTGTTTGTCCGCTACCCGGTAAATTGTTGTGGTGTATGAGTTTTTGCCGTCGGCAGTTTCGCGCATACGTATAAGAGCATATTTTCCCGTAGGGGAGAGTTTTGCCGATTCTATTTTTTTACCGTTGAGGATATCATATATATCTTTTCCTCTTTCCGGGGATATACTGAAACGGACGGCATTTTCAGTTCCTTTTGTCAGGGGCTTGAAATTACAACAGAAGGCTTTTCCTCCCTGGCTGATTGTTTTTACGATAATGGTATGCTTACCTGGAACCAATTCACAACTGACCGATTTGTCTGCCGCTTTATTTTCCCCGTAGGTCAGTTTTTTTTGTCCGTCGATATAAATTTCCGCATTCCCGAAAAGGTGGAATTTCAATTCTCCTTTTATCCATTGGTCATTGCTAAGATAAACGGCGTAATAATACAAGGTCGTCCGGTTTTGTACAGGAACCGTTATCGTATCTTGCTCCATCCGGGCTTTGTCCCATTTTAATTCCCGGGAAACGTTTTCGTTTTTGCCGGCGACAGGAATCATTTGTCCGACATTCAAACCGGAATATTCGAGTAACATGTCGTCAGTAAAAACTTTACCATCGACATTTTTTACAGAACTTAAAGCCGGGGCTTCTAAGGAAATTGGGGTAAGAGCGAGCCATTCTCCGGCTTTCTGGCCGCTTACACTGAAAAAGCAGGCGATCAGAAAAAATAAAACAATGTTTTTTTTCATGGTGATTTTATTGGGTTTCTTGACTTTTGCAAAGTTAAAAATATAAAACGACGAGTGTTATAAATTATGGTCTTAGATTTACAATTTTGGACAATAATTTTTATTCTTTAAATAGGATTCAACTGCCTTTGGGCAGATTTTAAATTTTGAATACAATTTTCACGATATAGTTGTCGGCTTTATCTTATTGAAAATAAGATAAAGCAATGAATCTATCAATACGACAATGCGAGTTCCGGGTTGTACACCGGTAATCGGCCAAAGATAAGTATTCTGTGTATGTGCATAAGCAAGGGTGAGACAGAAGGCAGCGATAAGAGTCCGGAATTTTTTCATAAGTCTTATCTTTTGTGGTTTATGTTCTTTCGATTAATACCTGAGGTTATTTGTCATTGTTTTATGATTATAAAACATTAAAATTAACATCTAAAAGAAAAGGCCTGAATGCTTTTTCTGGGATAAATTTATCCTAATAATAGCCCGGTAAACTTTGAATTAACAAATGAAGACAGCCCGACTCCTCCCATCTCAATTATACTAGGATTTTGATAATTTTGATTGTGAAAAAGAACGAGTTCGCCCGGTAATATTGAGATCCTAAAACCTGTCCTTCAGAATTTGACAATAAAGATGACAAATGATGTGAGAAATTAATGTTTGATGTGTAATATTTTATATCCGCTAGTTTCGGGAAGAATCGATTGCCTCCCGCTGGGGCATTGCTTCATCCGCAGGAATGACTGGATGTCGAATCATTCTGATTTAAAGAATCGGTTGGGTGAATATATTCCGGCCTTAATTTAACAATGATAGCGTTGAATTAAGATGATTACAGGATAAATGATTGTAAACGTGTGAATTTAACTACGATCGGGTCTGGTAATTTATGGAAACGTTGATTTAATTTTTTGATTCTTTACACAATTCTATCGTTATTTCCGTTCCTTTTTGCGGCAGGGTGTAGATGTTCATCGTTGCCCCCAGCAATTCGACTCTCGAACGTACAGTCATAAGTTCTTCTTTACTTTTCGGGGAAGCGATGCCGACACCGTTGTCTGATACGGTGAGTGATAATTTGCTTTCGGATAATATAAGCTGAACATTGATTTCCGTTGCATTGGCATGTTTCAGTGCGTTATTTATCAGTTCTCCGGCAATCCGGTAAAAATTAATTTCGGTCTTTTCATTATATCTCAATTCTTCTCCATAAAAATGGAAATTTACCATATCTGATCCTTTGCAATATTCTTCCAAAACCGGTTTTAGTCCGAACCGGGCCAACGATTCGGGCATGAGGTTATGAGCCAGACGTCGCATTTCCGTAATTGATTTGTCCATAAGGAGAATTGCCTTATCGAGTTTTTGGGATTCCTGAGACATGTTTGTTTTTATTTGTGCCAGATCGAGGCGAACCATTGTAAGCAGTCCCCCCAAGCCGTCGTGTAACTCGCGTGAAAGACGTCCACGTTCGTGATTTTCGCCGTCGAGCAGAGAAGAAGCGGCTACCAACTGTTTCTCCTGTTCCAGTTTTTTTACCTGTTCTTCTATCCGGATCCGTTTTAATTTCTGATACCTGTTGATCAGTATAAGAATGATAAAAAGAAGAAAAATACCGATACCGCCTACAACGGTAAGTATGAGATATAATTTACGTTCCTCATTTAAAGTAGCGATATGTAACTCTTTTTTTTCTGTTTCATAGGATATCTTTAATTCCTGGATGATATTTTCCCGTTCGAGGGTGTGTAAAGAGTCCCGTTTTGTCTGGTATTGCTTCCGGTAATCCAATGCGCGGTCCAAATCGCCTTTTTCTTCATAAAGTTGTGCCAGTTCGTTCATTAATGCGAGATAAAGTTCGCGGGTATTTACTTTAAGTCCCATTATTTTTTCCATAATGGCAATCGCTTTGTCGTATTTTTTTGCTTTACGGTGAATCAATGCCTGCGTATAATCCGCGTAATAATCATTGCCTCCGGTTTTGTTCACTTTATCGATTGTCGCTTGAGCTTCTTCCAGCCTGTCGTTCAGTATAAGACATTGTGCCAGGTTAATCGATGCGGTGAACCTGGCCTGATTAAAATTTATGGCATTACTGATTGTTATGCATTCCTGAAAATAGGGGATTGCTTTCTTTGTATTTTTGTCAATTGTCATATAGGCGTTCCCGATATTGTTTAAAGCGCGGGCTATACCGACGGAATCATTTTGTTGCTTCGTCATTCCCAGCCAGCGTTCATAAGCTGTAATGGCTTCGCTACTCTTGCCGAGATTGAAATACAGGATACCGATATTTTTTAAGGCTCTGGCAAGTAATTCCGGATTTTTTTCGGTTTCACCGAGATGCAGAGCCTCATACAGGCAATAAGAAGCAGAGTCGTATTGTCCCAAAATATCGAAGGCTATACCTTTTTGTACCAGCACATGCCCCCGGCGAACAGCAAAAGAGTCGGCCTTCAATAAGGGAAGCAATTCATTTGCAACCATAATCATCGAATCCCGGTGTTTTTCCTGATAGTAGTGTTGTATTTTCTTTTCTAAAGCAGATAAACGGGGATTCTCTGTATTTATACCGGTTTTACATCCGGCTAAGGAAAACAGCAAAATTGTCGGAATAAAAAAGAAACTATAATTCATATCGGTCAATATTTTACAAATATAAATAAATATTGGTAGTCGTTAATACCCTAAAAAAGGGGTTTTTAACCGATCGTAGCACTTGGGGACGGGGGTAAAGTGCTATCAAGTGATCATAAAACACTTATTTACTGAATGTAATCTTTATCATGTTAGATTGTAAATTTAAAAACTGCCATCTCTGATCTACAATCGTCAATAAAAAAGAGAATCACGAAAGTGACTCTCTTTTCTGTGGTACCACCTGGAATCGAACCAGGGACACAAGGATTTTCAGTCCTTTGCTCTCTTCGGCTCTCGAAAGCTTCGCTTTCTCCTGCCCCGACTGGGCTATGCCACCTTTTGCAGTTATTAATTTCTTCCTGTTTTATGGTCTAACTAAAACATAGCTAAAACAAGTTATCTTTTCTATGTAGTTAATAATAATGTTAATTCACTCTTTCGATTTTTCAAATATAACGAGATTTCTCATTTGTAATTTTGGGTTGGTGGAAATTTTTTCAAAAGTATATAAGAGTAGATTTTTTGTATTTTTCCACCATAAAAAAGAGCCGACAAACGTATATTTGCCAGCTCTTATATTTTGCCAAATGGTTAGTGCTTATTTGTATTCAACTGTAACAATCCTTATTAATGTTTTAGGTTCGGTCTCAGCACGGAATACTTTCATGGTAGTAACATTGCCGTCCTTGTCAAATTCGTACTCATATACATCACCGTCTGAACCGTTTGCTCTTCCTGACATTAGATTTTTATTGCTTTTGCCAAAAAAGCCATAACTGAAAAATATGCTATTAGGTATATCTTCAACAAAGTAGTTGATAGTAAATGTTTTGTTCTCCTTTTCAGAGTAAGTGTATATATAATCACCTTCCCACGGTACATTTTGTGTTGTAATGTCCCCATTTGCCCATGTATAGGTGTAGGTATGTGTATTGTCAACAACTTCAATTAATTCTTTCTTTTCGTTATATTTGTATGTTGCTGTTTCGTCTCCCATTGAATACGTAATAATGCCATTTTCTAAATAGTAATCGGTACTAGAAGTTTCTCCACCACATTCATTAATGATGGTAATTTTATCAGTTCCGTAAGTGTATTTGAAAATATCATCATCTCCCTCTTCTCTCCATACTTCAGTGCTAACACGTCCATTTTTGTCATATTCATAAGTGACATGAGAATAGACCTCACCGTTAGCTTCTTTGTAAATGATTTTGCTAATCTGCTTTCCCCCAAATGGGGTTTCATTGCCCCCGTCATCGTCTTTTGAACATGACACAAACACCATAGCTACACAAGCCACTAATAACATAAAAATCTTTTTCATAGTAATAAATTATTTAGCACCTTGAAAAGCCTCCCGAAAGGTAATTTTGTAATAAAAAAGAAGTGTGGAGGCTAACCAGTTTATCTTACGAAAGGTACGACCAAGCACCTGCACAAAAATAAACAGCTACTCCACACTCGACCGAATATATGAATAACATATATGGCAAGTATGAACGTTTGTAACCGTTTATCCCTTTGTGCTAAAAAATTGGTCGTTTTTTCGTAAAGGACAAACTAAACGCTTCTTATAAAAATATGTCTGTTGTCATTGCTAACAACGTCACAAATATAGTTATAATTCAGCATCCAACAAACGTTCATCGGAGTAGCTGTGTTGCAAAAGTAACTAATCTAAATAGTTCCTTTTTATATATGGTGTTTTAATGGTAAAAATGATATTTCGATAGTCTGCCAACTCTAAAAATAAGACACATATTATCATGTCGTCCAAATTAACAAGTGTAAGCCTGTTTTGTAAATCACTCTATTAGTAATCAATAGTCGGATATTTCAGACTAATCGGAAGTAAGTAAATTATACGCTGTCGTTCCTGTACTACTGTCAGCAATATATTTTAATGAGAGGAAGCCGAAGCTCCCCCTCACCGCATTACCGCTTATTTTTTCAAAATAAACAGTAATGCCCCCCTATATCATGTAAATCAAATGATTTTCTAAGATTTTCGGGAGGGGTTTAAATGGTCACAGTAGTATAGGGAGGTGAACAACTATTAAATTTTTATTGAATAGATAATTTGTTTATATAAGAAGAATCAGATTGTTCAAGATTGTTACTGTGTGTTACGTTAGTTTCATGATAATTCTTTTGAGGCATGTTGCTATTAACAAGATTATCATATAAATAATTAGCAATCATACTCATTAGTATTCCAAATAGAAAAGTGATTAATAATGATACAAGAGGAAGTTTTTTTATAAAACTTTCAATTCTTCTGTATCTATCTACTTTAATTTGTTTGAGCTCTTTATTGATTTGACATATCGTTTCCTCAGAAATTTTTTTCTTCCTCAATGCTTCAATGCACCCGGCACATAATTGTGGTTTGTTTAAAGAATATATAACATCACTTCTAATTCCATTCATATCAAATATACATCCTCTTGTATCATCATGAATTAAATCTACTCTTTTTTCTCCACAAGCAGGAATATCTTTTTCAATAATGAATACTAAACTTGCAGCATATAATACTCTAAGGAGGAGATTTTCAATAGGAAGATTACTTTGGGTAATTGTTTGATGAAGATTAAAATAAGAAACTATAAGCCTATTATTTTTCAATCTTCTTGAATAATAGTTATCCTCTATCGGAATGTATGTTATTCCGATAAAAATATCTTCTTCTTTTCTTTGGGGTAATTCTTTATCTAATATTCTATCACTATACTCCCAACATCCTGTATCAGATTGTTGAGTATTGATGTTATATTGAGAAATTTCTATGATTTCAAATATGTCAGATTTCCAATTTTTGATTTTCTTCTGATTAAAAGGAAAAGGTAAATATCCTATAATGCCTATTTTAACGCGTACTTTTTGCATATCTGACTATTTGCTGAATAATTTTCACAAAATTAATAATAATAAGAAAAATATACATTTTATAATACTGTTTTTATGCCTAAAGATATATAACATAAATATTAGATATTATTTGGGAAAGTAAGCGACCTTGAAAATCGTTTTTAATTATCTATATTTATTGGTGAACGAATAATTTAGCTTTTGCTCTGTTCATTCTTTTGCTGTAAATGGTCTTCGTATCTTTGTATATCAAATTATGTAAGATTATAGTTTTTCAAATCCCATTTCAAAAATCATGCACATGAAAGTACAGTTAAACGGGAAAAATGTCACAGCTTCTAATTGGTTTGGTATTCATCATATAACCGAACACGATACTATCGAATGGTTTCGATTTGTAAATATGGAGGAACTGTGTAAAGCGTATCCCGACCTATTCAAACCGGAAGTTTGGTTATCCGACAATCCACCGAAAATAACCAAACCTAAAAAGACCAAGTTAGTAAAGCGTAAGTAGTTAATGTAAAAAGCCGTAATCCTTTATCGAGGAGTACGGCTTTTTTCGTTTGGTGGAAATTTCTGAAAATTCAGTTCTATATTAGTTTTGAAATTTTTTCCACCAACTCCGGTTTCATAGCAATAAGTCTATATTCTCCACCTTTAGCGTTTGACATGCAGGGCTCATCGTAATAATCTTCAATCGTATAGTCTGTTAGAGTGAAATATACCTTTTCTGCTCCGGCTTTTATTCCGTATTCTTTGAAAAAGATTCCATGAGCTTTGAATATAACCTTTAGCCTTTCCCGTATTTCTTTTATGGGTATATATTCCTCCCTTTCTACTTCCGGCTGAAATTCTTTCCATATATCCCTCACAACGGATGCTTCAAATCTTTTTTCTTTAGCTTGTTGCTCTCCGTAAGATTTTATCATCTTATTCATCTTTCCTTTTTGATAATCAGCCTGTTCAATGCCAGCTTTCCCGATAGTATTGTAGGCGTTGATAATGTATTCCGCATCCTCAAATTCTTTCAGTATTTCCGTTGGGGTGTCTATGTCATAATTCGGGTCGGTGGCTTGTAGTTGTCGCAGTCGTTCCAAATGACTGACTATCTTTTTCCATAAGTTCTTTGTGCTTGCTTTTCGCATATACATTTTATCATCTTCTCCGACACCTTTTGTATCATCGGTAAAAGCGATATTAAAATGTTCTGTGCCAAGATAAGCATCCCGTAAATTTATAGCTGAAGTGTAGTATCTTTTCACCCTTTCCTCGTTGTAAAGGTTATCCACCGAAAAATAATTCAGATTCTTTTCTTCATCCAATAATAAGGCATAGTTCACTTTTTCCGATTCCTTTAATATGGCTTTCTTGTCGATGTCTGTTGTGGCTTCGCTGTATCTTTCCATGAGCGAACAATGGGTAACTTCATATTGCCGGATAGTAGAATCAATTTCTTCATCGGTCATGATTTCCATTTCTTCGTTAGTGTTGGAAATAACGGTCAGCGAATTGTAAGTATTACCGTCCTCATACTTATTTCTAAAACGTCCCTGCGCCTGTATTGCTTCTGTAAAAGGGTCTACGATTGAGTGGGGAATATTGCAGTTTGACAATATCACAACGTTCGGCTTTGTGGTCGTAAATATATCCACAGCCGAAAAGAACCGACAAGTAAAGAAATTGAATTTAGCCAAAGGCAAATCAAGATTCTCATAACTATGCCGGAAACTGCAACTTTTGAGTTTCTTGACACTTTCTTTTGAGCAGAATACTTTATATTCATCTTCCTTTATCACATTATGGCTCAAAAGAAAATTAATCATTTCATTTATTCCCTGTGTCGTATTGTAAAATAAACACACGCATTTGCTGCTGCGGCTTAGTTCCCTTAATTGCTGCATGACTGTGCGGTTAAAACTACGGGTAACGATTAAGTTCATATTTTTTCTGTAATCGAAAGTCGGGGTTATCTTCCACAGTTCAAAACCTTGCTCCCGAAGTGCAGGGTGACGCATTTGTAGAGGAGTGGCAGACACTAAAGCCTTTCTTTCAAATTTAAAGAAGTCATTCATTGGCTGTGATATACGAGGTCTAAAATCTACATCCTGAGTAATCTTTTCGCATTCATCAAACAAACAGAAGTACTCTTTAAAGATATTGATGTTTAATTCCTGTGCGGCTTCTTTTATCTTTTTAAAGCCTTCGGGGGTGGTGATTAGCTTTTTGTATGTAATTGACTGATGATTCAAATACTTTTTAATTTCTGATTTTGTACAGAGAGCATATACAGGCAATAAACCGTTTTGTCCGTCTGTTTTTCCAATAATAACGGGAACATTCGGTTCTATAATAATAGAGTGGCGTTGGGCTTCAAATAGCTCACAATGAGTTGCTCCGATGCCCGTTAATGTCTTGGCAAGTATCACCTTTGAAGGTATCTCATTATAACCTTCCCTTTTTAAAGCGTCAATTAAAAATTCTCCTTTGTTAATCAATAAATTTTTGGTTCTCATGACTTTATCTGTTTTTGCTTTGAGAATCCGTGTGGTGGAGATTTTGAAAATTTATACTTCTATATGGTTTTCAAAAAATGTTCACCAACCTTGAAAAACAGACCGGATATATAATCCTGCTTGTTTCTCTGGATTCTTAATTTGCGCTTTCAACCTTGCTGAAAGCATACAGACAATCGTAATGAGGTGCGCACCGTCAATCGTTGATTGTGATACAAAACTACTTCTCTGTTAAGACCTGTGTTATAAAGAATGAACGCCATTTGATGGTCTATTCTTTAGGATTTCATTTCTTATCAGAACTCTTGTTTCGTATTGCAAATCAACTCAAATCTGAAAAGTTGTGTTATAAAGAATAGGTGCTAATTGATAGGCTATTCTTTAGAACTTTTCAGTTCTGTTCTGATTGCGAAAGCGAATTTGGGAAAATCAATGTAGGAGGGTTATAAAGAATGGGAGTAAAGGAAAGGGATATTCTTTAGGTAGTTGAATATGAATATAGTTAGGTAGTAAGCAGATATAAAAATTCCCTGCCGTATGACAGGGAGAAGATTACCAAAGCCTAAAATCAATAGTTTCGCCAGTTTTATTATTAGGCGATGTTTTGTATATGTCTTGTAGTTTCATATCCCATTTAGGGGTATAGTTTTGTTTTTTCAGATAGGCTATTTTAGCATTTAGGTTGTTTTCATCGTCATTTTCTGATGCAAGGTCTAAGAGTTCAAGAAAGTCAAGTGTTAAGCGTATGATTTTGCTTTTAGGCTTTATTTTGGAATGAGCAGTTAAAAGATGATATGTTCCCATCATCATTAGGGCAAATCCAGCATCCAGTTTTCTGCCTTTAGAGGAATAGACCGTTTTTAATTCTTCCTCTGCTTCTTCTTTAGTTTCTACTCCTAAAAAAGTATGTAGATATTCTTCCAAAGCACCCACAAACCACCCTGCTGTATTATCTATTTCTATTCTTTCTGCTCCGGCTTCAATTCTGATGGGGAGAGGTGTTTGGAATCCCGTTTGTTTATTAGTTGTTGTGATACGTCCTTTTAGGAAAGTAAGGAGTTTAAGCATTTCAGGACGGATATGTTTAGAATATTGGTCGAACATATCCCTTTGCTCTAAATAATCAATGTCAAAATTTGAATGGTCTTTCCCAAAGTTATCATATTTCCTGTATAGTACGCTTGCTATCCATAGGCAACAATATATTTTTTCTTCATTTTCAAAGGGAGAGTATTTATTTATGATAGCTTCCAACTTATCCAGAAATTGATTGTCACATTCAGCTAAATGTATGTGTGTGATATGGTCTATGTGTTCATTACTGACCTTTAGAAAATCTTCTACTTTATGATATTTAGCTTCAAAAGCCTGTTCTATTTCCGGTTGAATATGGTAGCGTTGATATGCAAAATATTCTGTCAGCCAAGGTTCTATTTCTTTGAGTATGGATATAGGGAAAAGATAAGGTTCTGCCATAATAAAGGAGTGTTTGTGTTATGGTTGTAAAGTTAAAAAATAACCACTTCCCCGAATAAGAGAAGTGGTGTAAAATTTCAGATTTTTAGGTCTTATATGGAATTTAAAAATTCTCCACCAACCTTATAAAAGATTGCTCATAGCTTCATCAACTTGCGTATTCTCGAAGCTATCAAGATAGATTTGCGTAACTTTCTCGCTACTGTGTCCCATAGCTTCACAAATAATTGAAGTATTAACGCCTGACCGTTTTAGTACCGTTGCGAAACTGTGCCCCTTGCAACATAAGTCGTTAAGTCGATAGGTAAGTTTAATTCTTCGCCTATATCCTTTAGATGATTATTGACTTTCGTAATGACCTTGTGTATTCGGTTTCTTTGCTGTTGCTCGGTTTTATGGAACGTAGAAAGAATCGGGAATATATACGGTCTTTCTTTCATCCGGTATTTTTCGATTAACTCAATCGCTTTCGGTTGCAATGGCAAATTTATTAGCTTATGTGTTTTTGTACGGGTATATACTAATCGGTTGTCGATAATGTGCGCATGAGTAATATATGCCATATCGACAAAGTTAATACCGCCCATGAAATAGGAAAAGGTAAATAAATCGACTGCAAGTTCGGTGTAAAAGCTTTTGTTCGTATAGTCGTAATTTATGACCGTACTAACATTGTCCTTTGTCATGGCTCGCTTTGCTGTAACCGAATGTAGTTTGGAAACTTTATAAGACTTAAAAGGATAGTAGTCCGGTTTAGCAATCTTTTGTTCTAATGCAATATTATATATGGCTCGTAGTGTCCTAAAACGGATACCGATTGTATTTTTTGCGAGTCCGCTACTGCGTAGCCATTCCTCGTATTTCTTTAGCCATGTAACGTCAATATCCGAAAAATATATATTTAGATGCTTGTTATACTTTATTAGAGAGTTATAAACTTGTAGAATGGATAGGGCATAGCCTGTGCGCTTTGCCTTTTTGAAGCGTTCGATTTGTTCGGTAAACAGTTCGCCAACGGTTTTAGGCTTAGTCGGATTGGTTAGTTTCTCGACTAATGTTGTTACCGTAAACTCTTTATTTTCTATTTTCAATTCGAGCATTTGCTCTTGATATTGTTTCGTTTTCTCGGTAATTAATCGAAGTATTGCATCTTTATTTGGACAGTTGCGTTTAGGCTGATTCTTGTCGAAATCCCAATATTGTAGCGGAATTGAAATGCCTAAACTTTGGTATTTTGTTTTGCGGTCTTTGATGATTCGGAGCATTAAAGCGCATTCTCCGTTTTTCAGTGTCTTGTATTTGTAACAAATGACTGATATTGAAGCGTTCATGTGTTTTAGTTGGCTAAAACATAGCTAAAACAACTTGCTTAAAACGACCCAAAATGAAAATAAAAACAAAAGCAGCTACTTTCGTAACTGCTTTATTTTGTGGTGGTAGCACCTGGAATCGAACCAGGGACACAAGGATTTTCAGTCCTTTGCTCTACCGACTGAGCTATGGCACCTTTGTTTTTTGTGTTTGCAAATATATAGCACTTGGGGACAGGGGTAAAGTGCTATCAAGTGACCATAAAACACTCATTTACTGAATGTAATCTTTATCATGTTAGATTGTAAATTTAAAAACTTCCATCTCTGATCTACAATCGTCAATAAAAAAGAGAATCACGAAAGTGACTCTCTTTTCTATGGTACCACCAGCAAGAGAACTTTTATCTTCTCTATATTGATTATCACCGTTTTATAGTTTCTCTCATTTGGTAAACCACATGATTTAGCACACGATTATATTTTATCGTTTTGCTCGCTATAAGAACGATTCTTTTTTCAAATATCTCATTGTTTATATATCGCCTAGGACTCTCCGAAGAGAGTTACCACGCTGATATTTAAAACTTTATATTTTTAGCTTCAAGCATATCCCATGATTTATTCTACTAATTTGCTACGTGCTTTTGCGGTAGTTTGCTCATGGAGAATACTGAGGGCAAAGATAATAATATTCTATTATTCTAAAGTATATTAGTTCCTATTTACTTCTTTTTTTCAAGTATCTTTTTATATAAGGAAATTTCTTTCATACTACTAGCCTTTATATCCACAATAATCATTTTAAGAATATCTTCACACAAGATTCTAAAGGTATTTAGTTCAAAAATACCAGCTTTTTTTATATTGGAAAGACTGAAAGTAAAAGGATTCAATTCCATTTTTGAGTGATATAAAGCCTCCATTTCATCATTAACCTTACTAGTAAAAACGGGAATTTTAAAGTTTTCCCAATACCCTACAGCAAAACTTCCTCCTTGTCCACCAACAGAAATTTTATCTAATATTCCTTTTCGACGAAGGTAAATTAAATATAAAGTGAGAAATATGGAATTTGACAATGGCGTTTTTCTTGTTTTGGGAGTAATAATTATTCCATGGAAATTTGTTGTGAATTTTAATTCTTCAGAGCAAATGGCGAATGTTTTTCCAATACTTCCTTCCGCAGAAAAAAGTATATCACCATTTTTTAAGTACCAAACCTCATTTCTTGCCCCTAAATAAACTTTTTTGGTTATATAACCTGAATCAGAAATATCACTTGGATATACTAATAAATGATAATTGGCTTTATATATATCACGTTTTATAGAACGGCCTAAATCTCTTTTTGCTAGATTAGGTCCTCTTTTTATAGTAAATCCAAAATCGTGAAGTGTTTTATACCCTGACTTCAGATTTAGTACATTGTAGAAAAGTTGAGAAACTTCTTCGGAAAAATAGCCTGCATCAATTCGTCCAATACTTTCTAATGAAGAAATATTAGGCTCTTTATATTTGTAATTCTGATTATATAGCTCTTTATCAAAAATTTCACATGATTTTTGGACCTTATTTTCAGATTCTAATTCAGCGTGTGCTATATTTTTAATCAAAATCTCGAATAATTCTAATTGATCTGAAGTAAGCATGGATGGAGAAGGAATGAGACAGTCCAAAAATCTATCTCCTGCATGTCTGATGGTTGATCCTCTTGGAGTGGCTAAGTCCAATTGTGTTTGAAAGTAATTATCTCTGATAAAGGCCAATATGAAGAATTTTAAACATTCTTCTTTAATGTTCAATTTTACAATACCAGAAGAAAAACATGATATTGTTTTAGGCTGTGGAATAAACAAACAAGATTGACCGATGTTAGCATCTTTACATAAGAGAATATCATATTCTTGAAGTTGATTGGTGAAACCATAATTAGGGTTAAGGCATATATTCTTTTGAGGAATATTGATCATTGAAGTTTCATTAATACAGCTATTCCTTGTAAATTTGACTGTAGATTTATCTACATAGGTAAAAGCACCAGGTTCAATGCCCTTGCTATATGGATTTTGCGAATCCAAAAAGATGCTTAATGGTACTTTGTTTTTATTATATATATCAACTCTCGCATAATTCTTTGGAGACAAGGATTTTAGCCTTTCTATTTCCCTAAATGAAACTTCATTAGGTTGAAATAATTCCATATGCTTAATCTAAAAAGATTTTCTTTAATTCATTTTCTTGAGACACACACCAATCTTTGAATTCTAAAATAACTTTAGAAAAATCTTCATTAGCAATTGATTCTCCATTTTCATCAATAACTGTTTCAAAAGTCTCTTCATTCAATTTATAGTCTTTCTCGAAAATAACATTCCTCTGTGAAGTTTTTTTTATGTATCCTACTTTTTTTATCTCTCGGACAAATATACTGTAGTTACTATTTATCAGTTTTTTTAAATCTGTACTCTTCTTAGGCTTATAGCCTATTATTAATGTGGTGTTTACTCCCGTTTCTGCAAATACATTTTCTGGAAGATCAAATAATGCAACCAATCTTATTGTTTTAAACAGCCACTCTCTAACAAACTTCCATGTATTGTTAGATGCAATACTGTTACTCAGAACGATACCAAATCGACCACCATTCTTAATACTTCGGATCGAATTTTCAAGGAAAACAACTCCTAAGTCTAATCCTGCTTTGGGATTTTCTTTAATGTAAAGATCATATAATTCATAAAGTTCAGCGGCTCTTTTGTCTTGTTCCTTTGAAAGATCAAGACTTCGACCCTTGCCAAATGGTGGGTTTGTTAAAATAACATCATATTTTAAAAGTTCTGTGTTATCTGGCCAATTATCCCAGTTTCCACTTTTATGGTAATTGTTGTCTAGCTCTACTGAATTATTATTAATATCAATTTTTTGTGTAATGGATCCTTTCTCTGGTAAATATTTGATTACAGCATTCCCATCCCCACTCAATAACATATTTAGTTGCGCTAACACTGTCATATTATAATCATTATCAAAACCATATAGATTCCTATCATCTAGTTTTGCTTCAGAATTAATATAACTTATAGATAAAAAATCTCCAATTCCACAGCAAGGATCACATATTGTTTCTGTACGTCTAGGGTTCACTATGTCAACTAGAAATTTGATGATTGGAATAGGTGTTAAAAACTGTGCATTTTCATCTTTCTTGAATTTTGTGGCGAAATTATAAAATACCAACTGATATAAATCACTTTTTCTGGATTTATAAAAAGAAAAATCTTGTAGTTGATATGTAATTTCTGATGCGACCCGTACATGCCTAGCATTTTTCCAATCTATTTTAGATTCGCCTAAAATGTTTTTGTAGTATCTTTTTGCTTCTAAAAAAACACTATCAATTCTATTGGTATATTCATTTATTCCTTCTTCTTTAAGATTAGAAAAAGAATAGGCTTCAGAAGTAATATAAAATCTCAAAAAACTGCCATATTGATCCGCTTGCTTTTCATCAAAGATTTTTATAGCAAGCATTTGTATCAAAATATAATATCCTTCTTCATTAAACAAGCTAACAGAGTCTAGAGATTTTAAAATATTGGAAAGTGCTTGTTTTATTGCTTCATCATTAATAGTAAAAACAATATTCAAATCTTCAATTTTTCGCCTTGATAAATCATAGAAGAAATCTCCTTGGATAATCTTCTTTAATTGTGTTTGACTTGGTATTAAATGATATGCATCTGTAATTTCAAGTTGTAATCTTTCTAATATCCGTTGACTACTATCAAAGTTTTTACTATTATCTAGTCTGGAGATTTTTTCGTTCTTTTTCTTAAATAGATATAGTCTTTCTTTGTCATAATAAATGCCTAAAACAAATTGACAATCAGGCTCTTTCATTGAAGCCTTAATCTGAGAATTGAAAACCTGCTCTATTTTTTTATTATTTTTATCTCTTTTGAATTCTATTACAACTAATATTTTACTTCGCAGTTTATCCAAAGCATCTTGATTATTATTATCACGATACTCTAAATATAGATCTAACCAATCAAGATCATCAAAAATAACTGCATCAATTTTTATAGGAGCAGAACTTATATTTCCTTTAGGAAAATAGATCTCAGTACCAATTGTATCTCTTGGATAAAGTCCTGATTGTATCAATGAGTATATAAATTGCCATTTATAGTATTCTTCATTGGGCTCATTATTTATGTCTCCTAAACTGATATTTTCAACAAATTTTCCATCAACAGTGACTATAGATTTATCTAGTAGTATTCTGTTTTTGTATATATTATCAAACTTAAATTTCGCTTCTGAAAAATTCATATATTTATTTGGATATAATGTTTCAAATAGTTACTGTTTTCGTTTTGTGTTTTAGCCAATTCTACCATAATTAATATGGAACAGATAGCACCTCTAAAATACAATGGAACGAAAGTAATATCTACAAAGATAAGAAAAAAATGACAAAATCACTCTTTTGTCATCTGTTAATGTTTTAATATATTAATAATCAATCGATTGTGTCTTTTTTGTCGATTCTGTATTTTGATATTGAATGATTATGCTCTAATTGAACACTTTTATTATAGTACTATGGAAGAGTGCTTGTAGCTTTTCGTCAAACTTTAGTATAGGATGATTTGTACATTGAACATCAATAGGTGATAAGGCTGGAAACGACAAATGAAGCAATTGTCTATTTGTTTGTATTTTACGTCTTTTGGTGTTTATTCTCAATCTTTTGAGAATAAACACCAATTGATAGATAATTATATTTATTTTATTGCAAAAAGAACCATCCACTACGAACAGTTCTATTTGTGTAAGTTGGATATATCAGAACTTTTATTGAAGCTAATTCTAATTTTACCGGAGAATTATACTTTTTTGATTTTCCTGTACAATAATTCCGTTTTACTATTATCAGCAATCAGCTCTAAAAACTCATGTGTATGTGATTTTACCTGAACATTATTTAAAATTATATTTGCTAAATTTCTTAATCTTTCTAAAGTTCTTGAATTAGATATTCTAGACTTTAATGTTTCATTAGATTTTACAGTCTCTATAAATAATTCAGCCGAAACCATGTCGAATGATTCAAATACGCTGGTGATTTTAGGACTTGCATCAAAGGAATAATAGCCGGAGTAGCCAATATATGATAAAGTTAATGCAGTTACTAATCTAGGTTTAAACTCATCAGGTAATACATTTCCAAGTTCTTGAATTTTTGACACGGCACGACCTTCGGCATACCAATTATCTAAGTTATCCTCTAACTCTTTTATATAAGGGTCATATATAATCTTTCTTGTTGCAGAAGACAAATATCTCATACCTTCAACAATTGTCATAAAGTTAGTTGCAGAGTCCATTATGATTTGGTTGCCAAGTAAAAAATCTTTATCAACTCTTTTCCCAATATTTTGGCGTTCTTCTTTGGGTAAAACTTTCCATAAAATGGGTAGACAAAATTCAATATTGCCCTTCAGGGTAGTACTTGTATTATCTTTTTGATATAGTGAATAAAATTTATTAATTAATTCATGTTTGTATATAGATGGCAAATCAGATAGTGCTTGTTCAACAGCTAATTCATTTTTAGAAAAATTATTAGAATCCATATTTAAAATATACTCATTTGTGTCTATTATAGGCATAGGATATGGCTGAGAAAGTACATATTTATTACAATCAGCGATCATATTGAATACCTTAAATAAAGTGGGATCGCTGCTGTCTGGGTGTCCATAAAATATATTTCTTGTTTCTCTGGCTTGATTTAATAGTTTGTAATCCTCCCAACCTATTACTCCAATTTTATATGCTCCCTCAACTAGTTCCATTTCAGTTGTGTAGTTTTGAAAATCTTCATAACATTTAATTTCTTTTTTTGGCTTAATTTCTTTGTTGAATAAGTCAAGACTTCGGTGAATGATTTTTCTCCTTAAATCATCCACAACAGCATTCCAGTAATTACCAATGGTACTTCGTAATCCTCCTACTGCAAGAACTTTCTTTGCTTCAATTAAATACTTATTGTCAGAGAACTCATCACGTACATTTGTCAATTCTCTTTGTAGGTAGTCTATTTTATCTGCTGGAATTAAAATTCCATCATTTTCAATGTTTACTAATTCTTTATTCATAAATTTCTTTTTTTAATTAGCTTTTACCATGTATTGGAAAGCCTTAAAAAGTGTTCACAAACAAAATTAGCAAATATTTGATAAATAAACCGAGTTAGAACTAAAATTATTGATTTTCGATTGACTAAGGAGATCTGAAATGACTAATCAAATAGATTTTTCTTTTTTCTCTGATGCACATTCACCATATGGAAAGAATAAATTAAGCAGCACTTTTGAGAATTTTACTCTTTTGAGGAACGAAAAAGGAAAGAATCTATCAAAATCAGTAGGGCGTGGTGTTGCTGTTTTATTCTTGGAATATACCTTTGTGTTCAGAGTGCGGAAAGGATTAACTGAGATTATTCCATTGAAAAATAAGATATTATATTACTTACGGCTATTGTGTAGTTGTCGCCATCTACGGAATAAAAACCTAACTTTTGGGCAAATGCACCGCTCTTGATATTGGCACACTCAATGCCAATGTACTAAAATTGTACTTTCAAGCTACTTCGGTCAGAAACTTAAGCAAGCGTGTACCGTGTTTTGTCCTTTCTTTGCTGAAACTCAATCAGGCTATAATCAAGCAATCAGGTGGAAAGATGATTTCTACTTTTCTGATACGCAAATACAAATCTATCCGGCTATTTCTACGGGTGGTAATAATATTATCCACAGTAGTAATAGCGAGCGATTTACGATACTTGAAATGCTCCATCAGGTAGTGGTCTATATCGGTTTTTAGTTCTTCATATTCAATCATCGTCTAATCCCTTTCTTCTTTTTCTTTTTGCGTTTCTGTGCCTGTAAGTCTTCTGCTTGTATAGCGTTGTAGCTATTACCATCTCCCAATGAGAAGATAGGTAAAAGAGAATCACCACCACTATTAGCACTTGGGGACGGGGGTAAAGTGCTATCAAGTGATCATAAAAAACTCATTTACTGAATGTAATCTTTATCATGTTAGATTGTAAATTTAAAAACTTCCATCTCTGATCTACAATCGTCAATAAAAAAGAGAATCACGAAAGTGACTCTCTTTTCTGTGGTACCACCTGGAATCGAACCAGGGACACAAGGATTTTCAGTCCTTTGCTCTACCGACTGAGCTATGGCACCTTTGTTTTTTGTGTTTGCAAATATAGAGGTTTCTGCTGAATCTGCCAAATGGTTTTAAGGTTTTCTTTGTTTGAGACGGGTGCAGATATAGATAAGCAACAGCAGCAGAGGTAAGGATGCCATAGGGACGGCAGGGGTTAAAAAGAACCACAGCGGGATACCGATAAGCAGGACGATACCGTAGATGGTCAGATAGAGTTGGAGTAAATAAGACCGTTTTTTCCGGAAGAGGAAAAAGGCTGCTGGCAGATTTAACGGATTGGCCCAAATTAGGTTAAAGTTGGGGGCTGTAATGGGGTGTTCGGTGAAATAGCCCAGAAATATCAATAAGCAGCCTATCAGTCCGGAAGCGATAAAGAGCAAAAAAGCTGTTGTATGAAGTAATTTTCCGGAAGGGAAGCGGATTAATCCGATAATTAACAGAACGGTTCCCAGGGTAAAGATAAAAAACGGGGTGGTGTACCAAGGGGAGTATACGGTTGATTCAGTTGCCTGGTATAAGATAATTTGTTTTTCTGCCAGCATTTTATTTCCATAAGTAGCAGTTTCCAGGCCTTGCATCAGGTAGTCGGGCAGGAACATATATTGGTAAGGAGTAGCTTCCCGGGAACCGGATTGGGCCAATATGGTGTGAATACCCCATTTTACCCAGGGCATGCGATAGAGGTATTCGTCCAACAGATTCCAAAAGCTTTTGTGCATATCCGGCAGATGCCATTCGATGGGTTGCAATATGCTTTTGGCAACGATATCCCTTACCCGGGTGGAACAATTATCGAAAAGAAAATTGTACAGGTAGGTCCGGTTGGCCGGTTGATGGTTTTCTACAAGCAGATCGAATAACCGTTGCCGTTGTAAAGAGTCGAGATTCAGGGTTTGTGACCATACACTCCGATTATCGGAAATATACGAATTTATAAAACTTTTATACGAAGTCACTGTCAATTGATACGGGAGTAGGCCCTGTGCGTATTTTATGTAAAAATTATCTGTCTGAAAGTCAAAGGTGCCGTAGTTGAATACGATATCCATGTCTTTTGCCGGATCGCATACCCGTATGGCTGTATGTCCGAATAAGGAATATAATTCGGCGCCGGGCGAGCAGGTCAGGATGCTGATCTTTGTTTGTGAAGACAAATGGAGTGCTTCGGCTTTTATTCCGCTAACAACCAGAATTAAGAGGAAAAGGTTTCGTATGGTTTTCATCAGCTTTTGTTTTTTAGGTCTCGGATGTTTTCCGGGTATTCGATATTATAAAGGAAAAGGGCATTTCCCGGTACGGAAGTTCCTGCATTACACCGGTTTTTCGATTCGATGATTTGCCTTAGTTCCGTTGTATTCATTTTTCCTTGTCCTATTTCGAGCAGGGTACCGACGACAGCACGTACCATATTGCGTAAAAAGCGATTGGCTTTGATGGTAAAAACCAGTTGTTTTCCCGTGTCTTCCCAATAGGCCTCGTATAGGATACAGTCGTTGGTTTTGACGTCGGTGTGCAGTTTAGAGAAACTGGTAAAGTCGGTATATTCAAATAATATCCGGCAAGCTTCATTCATTTTACCGATGTCGGGTAGTGGGTATACTTTCCAGGCATAATCGCAGGTAAACGGATCTTTTTGTTTATCGATGTAATATTTATAGGTTCGGGAAAGAGCTGAAAAACGGGCATGCATACCGGACTCTACGATATATATATCATAGATCGCGATGGCTTTTCCCGTGATCCGGTTTAATTTATAAACGATTTGCTCCAATCCGGTCAATGGATCTGCGGTGTCGAAGTGGGCGACATAGAATGAAGCATGTACGCCTGTGTCTGTACGGCCTGCACCGACGACATTGATATCTTCCCGCAACAGTATACTTAATGCCCGATTCAGTTCTTCCTGTACAGTCGGGGTTCCCGGTTGGATTTGCCAACCGTGGTAATTGCTGCCGTTGTATGCGAGTTCGATAAAGTATCTGGGCATAGTATATCGGTAATTAGGAAGGTTATTGTTTTACGGTTTTGGTCAAAAAACGTTTTTGCAGCCATTGCCGGACGGGGTTGTCATATAGTTTTAGACAAGCATAGGCCAGAATTGCTTTGCTACCGAAAAAATAGAACACGGTTCCGATAAACATTCCCATAATAACCATCGGATGTAACCGGATGAGGCGACGTTTGAAAAAATTTCCTAAAGTCATTTTATGCCAACGATCGTCATATGCATAGCCAATAACAAAACCGGAGAGAACGAAAAAGGAATCGACAGCCAGATAACCGTGATTGATAAGTTGTTCGGCCGGTCTGCTGGCGTGAGCTTCAAAAAAGTGGAACAATACGACCAATAATGCGGCTACACCCCGTAATCCGTCAAGTATTTCATAGTAAGGTTTTGAAGTCAGATAGGAAATCGGGGCATTCATAAACAATGTTTTGATTTACGATGCAAAGTTAAAATTCTTTTGTTATTAAATAGTAAAAAGGACGGCAGGCTATTCTGATTTTGAGTTTTATATTCTGGATTTTAAAGACGGATTAGGGATCAAAGTTATTTAAAAATTTTGATTTTTAATTTCAGATAAAGAAGAGGTAAGATAACTTATGAGCTGGGGTCCATTAATCTGTATTATAAGATAGAGGGTTCTTGTTGCCGGCGGAGCCAGAAAAACCCGGGTCAAATATTGGGGCTTGTTAAAAAGATTCCTAATTTTGTAAAAGCTATTTTTTAGAGCCGGAAAATGTTTTTGGAATAAACGATACTTATTGTTTGGGATGATGGATATACAGAACAGTATAAAAGAAATATTGTCGGAGTTACCTGCCGGTGTAAAGTTGGTTGCGGTTTCGAAAACCAAGCCGGTGGAGGATATTCGTCAAGCTTATGAGGTGGGCCAACGGGTCTTTGGTGAAAACCGGCCTCAGGAAATGGCCGTTAAATCTCGTGAACTTCCTCAGGATATCGAATGGCACATGATCGGGCAGTTGCAGGAAAAGAATGTAAAATATATTGCTCCTTTTGTTCGGTTGATTCATTCGGTGGATAGTTTGAAATTGTTACAGAAGATCGACCGGGAAGCGGAAAAGAATGGTAGGATAATCGATTGTCTGTTGGAATTTCACATTGCAGAGGAAATGACGAAGTCCGGTTTATCGTTTGAGGAAGCCCGGCACATTTTGGATAGTGAAGAGTATGCCGGATTGAATCATGTCCGGATTGTCGGTGTTATGGGGATTGCTACTTATACGGACAACCGGGAGCAAATAAGGGCAGAGTTTCACCATCTTAAACAAATATTTGAAAAATTGGAAGTACTGTTTTTTACCGATAAATCGTATTTTAAAGAAATATCGATGGGAATGTCCGAAGATTATAACATAGCTGTTGAAGAAGGGGCTACTATGGTTAGAATCGGGAGTTCGATATTCGGCAGTCGTATTTATAAGTGAAATAAAATACAGAATAATATAAAAATAGAAATATGGCAAATTTAAAAGTGAATTTCGTCGGATTGGAATTGAAGAGTCCGATCATTGCAGGAAGTTGCGGATTGACTTCCGATATTGTAAAGTTACAGGAAATGGAACGGTGCGGAGTCGGTGCGGTGGTATTGAAATCGGTGTTTGAAGAACAGATTATGCAGGAAGCCAGCCAGTCTATCAGTGATGCCGGTTATCCGGAAGAGGAAGATTATGTCCGGAACTATGTGCGGGCACATACCCTGAATCAATATATCGGTTTAATCAAAGCTGCCAAAAGTACATTGAAAATTCCGGTTATTGCGAGTATCAATTGTGTGAGGGACGGTGAATGGGTGGATTTTGCCTGTCAGCTTGAGAATGCCGGGGCAGATGCCATCGAACTGAATGCTTTTATTTTACCTTTGGATGAGTTTGCTGAGAGTACAGATGTTGAGAATATGTATTTCAATATAGTTAAGCATGTCAAATCACAGATAAAGATACCGGTGATTATGAAATTGAGTCATTATTTCACTAATCTGCCGGCTTTTATCAGTAAATTAAAAGCATACGGAGCTGATGCTGTGACTCTTTTCAACCGTTTTTACGAACCGGACATTAATATAGAAAATGAGACAGTCGGGGCGGCTTCTGTATTCAGTATGCCGACGGATTTGCGTACAACTTTGCGCTGGACGGGAATATTGGCAGGAAAAGATCCGTTGTTGCAGATTTCAGCTTCAACGGGGGTCCACAGCGGAGAAGCGGTTGTTAAATTATTATTGGCCGGAGCGACGACGGTACAGGTGTGTTCCGAAATGTATGAGAGCGGTATTTCTTCATTGGCTGTGATGAATCGTTTTTTATCTTCCTGGATGGTCGATAAGTCTTATCAAACCATTGAAGATTTCCGTCGGAAGTTGTCATATGCAGAAGTAGACAATGCTTCCCGTTACGAAAGGGCGCAGTTTATGAAATATTTCAGTAGCCGGGAATAGTTTTGTAGGAAAAGGAATAATTGGCCTAATTTTAGAAGATTATGAAGTATTGGATGTTATTATGGGTAGTGTGCATTTTCGGATGTTCCGGAAACAGATATCCGGATATACCTCAAGAGTATCATAAATTGTTGGATAAGGCATTTGCCCGGGCAGGGGAAAATGTCATAGAACTCAATAAAGCCATAGACTCTTGCGATGTCCGCTATAAAGAAGGTATGGCATTTCTGATTGCTTATATGCCCGAGCAGGATTTAAAGACGTTGAAGGCTGGTTTTTTGCTGAATAATGTTGATTATGCCTACATGGTCAAAGAGCAGTTTCCCTGGACCAGGACTTTACCCGACAGCATCTTTTTCAATGAAGTTCTGCCGTATGCCTGTCTGAATGAAACGCGGGATGAATGGCGGGCTGATTTTTACGGTCGTTTTTTACAATATGTAGCTTCCTGTGAAACGATAGAGGAAGCCATCGATTCGGTGAATCGTAATATCCGGGATGAGTTGAAAGTGGATTATAATACGAAACGGGAAAAACCGGACCAAAGTCCTTATGAGTCGATGCGGCAGGGCATGGCTTCCTGCAGTGGTTTGTCGATATTGCTGGTCGATGCTTTCCGGTCGGTAGGTATTCCGGCCCGTGTTGCCGGCACACCTAATTGGCATGACAACCGGGGCAATCACAATTGGTGTGAGGTGTGGATAAACGGACAATGGTATTTTACAGAGTATTACCCGAATGCCTTGAATAAAGCCTGGTTTTTCGCCGATGCCGGCAAGGCTGATAAAGCGGATCCGCAACATGCCATATATGCTTCTTCTTATAAGCCTGCTGATACTTATTTTCCTTTGGTGTGGGATGAGAGCATCCGTTATGTAAATGCGGAAAATGTGACAGACCGTTATGTAAATCTGTATAAGGAATACCTGACTTCTGTAAAAGGGGACGGTAATCATATCCCTTTAAAGTTGATGATGTTCAAAACAGCGCAGTGTACGGAAAATTCGGATGACAGGGTGGCTGCCAATGTCGATGTATTTTGCGGTAAGGAGCAGGTAGGAGGAGGCCGGACTTCCGGCCCGGAACAGGATATGAATGATGTATTGGAGTTTTTACTGGAAAAGAATAAAACGTATACCTTTAAGTATACGACGACTATGGGCAAGGACAGTGTTGTGGACGTAAAGGTGGGCGAATATCCGGTAGAAGTAAGATTATATATGGAATAATTCGGTGTGATACAAACATTAAAAAACTGGATGCTTCCGATAGCTATGCTAACGGGAGCATTATTTCATTCTTATATCGGGCTTTTGTCATTTATGACTCCGACTTTGATTTTTTGTATGCTTTTTCTGACATTTTGTAAGATTTCGCCGAAGCATATGAGATTCACACGCCTTCACATCTGGTTGTTGCTGATACAACTATGTGGAAGTTTGCAGGTCTATGGAGCAATATCCCCTTTTAATCAGGAGATTGCGCAAGGCATACTGATATGTATTTTAGCTCCTACAGCTACCGCCGCTGCCGTTATTACCGGTATGTTGGGAGGAAGTGTTGCTTTTCTGGCCGGTTTTGTCTTTTTGAGTAATGTCGCGGTAGCTTTGGCAGCTCCTGTCATTTTTTCATTTTTGGGGACGAACAGTACGTTGCCTTTCTGGGAGTCTTTCGGATATATCGGACGGCAGGTTGTTCCTTTATTGATTTTTCCGTTGTTCGGCGCCTGGTTGGTGCACTATTTGTTACCCCGTTTTCACAGGTGGTTGTTGTCGGTACAGATATTGGCTTTTTATATGTGGTCGTTGGCATTGACGATTGTAACCGGCCGTACCGTAACCTTTTTGCTGGAGCAACCCGATCCTCATTATGCCAACGAAGTTTTGCTGGCATTGTTGGCATTGGGCGTTTGTATTTGCCAGTTTTGGCTGGGACGCCGAATGGGTAAAAAGTACGGTAATACGATTGCAGGCGGTCAGGGATTGGGACAGAAAAATACCATTCTGGCGATTTGGATGTCACAGATTTATCTTTGTCCGACAGCAGCCGTCGGACCTGCTGCCTATGTGTTGTGGCAAAATATAATTAATAGTTGGCAATTGTGGAAAAAGAGAAAGAGTGAGATAAAACAATAAGTATAAAATTTTGATATATAGTGTTTTGTATTTATTTGCTTCGATTTCAGTTAGTTCTCCTATTTTTTATTTAGTTAAAAAATACATTTGTTCTGCTACTATTTTGTTATTTGTATTCGTTGGAATAATAAAATAAATGGTTATAACTTGTATCGGTAATTTTCTTTTTTGGCAGGCTTGCAATAATTCAAAATTAAGTCTTTTCGGCATTCAGATTAATTTCCTACATTTATAGCCACGTGAAAAATGATGTATGTGAATAACGAACGAAAGAGATTCGGAAAGATACACGTAAATATGTTAAAATTATAATGATGAAAACACTTGGGAAGGCTATTTTTTATCTGTTGAACTTTGCTTTGTATCATGTTCTGATGTGGTGGGCGGTCAATAAAATGTGTGCTGGATTGATAGCTGCCGGTGTTGAATATTGGATACTTTTTGCTGTGCTCATTTTTTTAGGCGTAAGTACTTTCAGCTATTTGCTGGCACATTATTTTTGGGATAATTGCTATTGGGGAATGTTCTTTAAAAATATAGGTATGTTTCTTTTGGCTTTATTTGTCACTTATTTAAGAATGGTTTGTTATGATCTGTAATTATCAGGATGATTCTTTATTTGTATAAGGAAAAGGAGCGGAATATCGTTTATACGGAATTATAAAATAGTGAATTATAGATATAAAACATTTAATAAATGATTGAAATTAAAAGAAAAGGATCAAGATCAATCAAAGAGATACCTGCAACTATTTTGGAACAACTGAACCGTGGTGAAATAGAATCTGCTAATCTGGTGGAGTTTTTGGGTGTTGATCGGAAAATTTTGCTTGAAAACTTATTAACGCAATGCGGTAGAAAAAAATACCTGGAACCGATTTTGACACGACTGGACAAGCTGGAAAAACGAACTCCCAAGACGGTTTATGAAACAATTGCAATGGGGATTTATGAACAGATAAGGGCTCATCATGACAGTGATCTTTTATTTACTATTTCAAGACACCACTCAGATATCGTCAGATGTTGGGCAACTTACATTATAGGAAAAAATACAGAATTGAGTGTACAGCAAATGCTTCAGGCAATAAGGCCATTTGCTGCCGACAGACATTTTAATGTCAGGGAATATGCTTGGGTTGACGTGAGAAAAACGATCGTACAAAATTTGCCCGAAAGTATTGCAATATTATCGGTATGGGCAACAGACGGTGATGAAAATATAAGGCGGTTTGCAAGCGAAGTAACCAGACCGCGGGGGGTGTGGTGCGAACATATTGAAATCCTGAAACAAAATCCGGAATTGGGATTGCCTATATTGGAACCATTGAAATCCGACACCTCCAGATATGTTCAGAATAGTGTCGGAAATTGGTTGAATGACGCAAGCAAGACACGACCTGAATTTGTCAGAGAACTTTGTAAACATTGGGAGAAAGAAAGTGACACAAAAGAAACACAATATATTATTAAAAGAGCTTTAAGAACGATTGTCAAATAGTTTTCAAGGAAAAGATACTTATGGAGCAAAAATATGTCGTATCGGAAAAATGGGAAAAAAGTAATCCTGATCCGATAATACTGCAAAAGGAGGATATTGTTCGGATAGAGATGGAACAATCTGTAAAGAAAACAGCCCGTATTGAAGTTGTGGATGCTTTGCGGGGATTTGCTGTAATGGCTATTATTTTAGTGCATAACCTGGAACATTTTATTTTTCCCGTTTATCCGACTGCTGCGCCCGCCTGGTTGAGCGTTTTGGATCAAGGTGTCTTTCATATCATATTTTCTTTATTTGCCGGTAAGGCTTATGCTATTTTTGCATTATTATTCGGATTTACATTTTATATCCAATGCGATAATCAAAGGAAAAGAGGGAAAGATTTCGGATATCGTTTTTTATGGAGATTGGTATTATTGGTGGGATTCGCCACATTGAATGCAGCTTTCTTTCCAGCGGGCGACGTATTGCTGCTGTTTGCTGTTGTCGGAATCGTATTGTTTCTGACTCGCAATTGGAGTGATAAGGCTGTATTGATTACTGCGGTAATTTTTTTGTTACAGCCTGTTGAATGGTATCATTATGTAGCCGGCCTTATCAATCCGGATTATAAGATGCCTGATCTGGGCGTAGGAGCGATGTATGGAGAAGTTGCAGAATATACTAAATCCGGAAATTTTTGTAAATTTATTTGGGGTAATATTACGTTAGGGCAAAAAGCCAGTTTGTTATGGGCTGTAGGAGCGGGGCGTATTTTGCAGACTGCCGGACTGTTTTTGCTGGGTTTCTACATCGGCAGGAAACAACTTTTTATAAACGGTGAAAAAAATATCCGTTTTTGGATAAAAGTGCTTATCATCGGTGCCGTTTTTTTCGCACCGTTATACCAGTTGAAAGAAGTGGTTATGGAAAATAACACATCGATACAGCAAACCGTTGGAACGGCATTCGATATGTGGCAGAAGTTGGCATTTACCTTTGTGTTGATCGCCTCTTTTGTATTGCTTTATCAGAATGAAAAATTTCGTAAAACCGTTTCGGGTTTGTGTTTTTATGGTAAAATGAGTCTTACCAATTATATTACACAATCCTTGTTGGGAGCCTTTGTTTATTTTCCTTTCGGACTTTATCTTGCCCCTTATTGCGGATATACTTTCAGTTTATTTATCGGTCTTATTTTGTTTGTTTTACAGGTACAATTTTGCAAATGGTGGTTGAACAGGCATAAACAAGGGCCGTTGGAAGCTATCTGGCATAAATGGACATGGCTGTATTCAAGAAGTAAATAAGAAATCCGGAGTGACGGTATGTGGAAAATACTCCTCGTCGTGCTAGTTAGCCGCAAATTGGAGTAACGGTTGTTTGTTTAATCCTTTTAATGCTTTTTCCATTGTAAAAGTAAAAATACCAGTCCCGGAATAAAGATAATCAGTGCTGTCACTTGTAATGCCGCGGAGAGGGAATAGGCATCGCTGAGCCATCCGATAAAAGGGGCCATTGCAGCAAACAATAAGCGAATGATGAAATTACGAATGGAAAGTACCGTCGCCCGCATTTCAGAGAAAGTCTGCTTGTTGATATAGCCTTTCAGGATGGGAGTGGCAAAGCCTCTGACGATGTAGAAGAGAAAAAGCAGGAACAGACCGAAATAACTGATATTATAAGCTACCAGGAGGTAACCGCCGGAGATGAATATCAAAATCAACAGATAGGTCCGGTTCTCTCCCAATAACCGGTTTAATTTATCGGAATATAAAGCAGCTATTCCTACTGTCATGTTCAAGACGGTCCATATAATACCGTATAGTGTGGTCGGCGTATCGATGGCCATCAGTATCGGTTGAACGAACCAGGCCATTGTCAGGGTTGCGGCACCGATGATTCCGGAGAACATGATATCGTAACACAGGTTTTTATTGGTGATCAGGGAATAACGGATAATGTGTAAAATATTGGCAACCGGATTGGTTACTTTGACCCGGGTGGAATAATCTTTTAACATCAGGGCTGCCGGTATTCCGATAAAAGCAATAAGTGTCTGGCAATAGAAAGGGAGACGGAGAGAATAAGCTGCCAGAAAGCCACTGACCAAACCCGCACCGGCTTCTGAAAAATTCCCGATCATAGTAACTTTTCCTTCGTATTTGAGGTATTCGTCTTCCCGCCGATTGCCGAGCATGGTGTCGTACAGCAGGGCCGAATCAGCCCCTGAAACCATGCTTTGTCCCGTTCCTAACAGCACTTCAGCTAAAAAGAAAGCTCCTAAGGTGTAGGAAAAAGAATAACAAAGAAAGCCCCCGAAAGCTAACGTACAACCTAAAATCAAAGTATTCCGGCGTCCCCAGGCATCGGCCAGGTAACCGGCCGGAATTTCGAAAGCGACGACTGCAATGGAATACACGCTCTTCAAAAGAAATATATCTTTTAGATTCAGGCCGTTTTCTTCGTAAAAAAGTACGATGACAGGCATGACCAAGGTAAACCATTTGGAAACCTTTATCAGATATAAGGCGATCAGATTTCTTTTGAGAGACACAGATAGCAGTATTTTTGATTCTGTCGGACAAAGGTAGAATTTAATTGTAAATTTTAGATTTTAAATTCTCAATTAAATCCTTTTGAGAATAAGAATACTGTTTATAAGACAAACCCGGTAATGGGAGAGACCGGTATCGTTGTTTTGGCTTTTGTGAAAAAATGCACAAAAGAGAATAAAATGTGCAAGATTCTTTTGGTTTTAAATAAATTCATATATTTTTGTTACACATTATAACTAATATACAGCTAAAAACTATGAAAATCGAAAAAATCAGTGATATTTATGAATCACTAAAACAGAATGCCAATAAAAAACGTCTGGTGGTGTCTTATGCTAATGACAGTCATTCGATCGAGGCTGCTTATAAGGCTGTAAAGATGGGATTGATAGAAGCGATATTGATCGGGGATGAGAAAGAAGTCAGGAATGTATGTGCGGAATTGGGTTATGATGCGGGGTGCTTTAAAATGATACATGAGCCCAACGATATAAAAGCTGCTCAAAAAGCGGTAGAATTGGTTCGGGAGGGACAGGCCGATGTGATTATGAAAGGCTTGGTCAGTACGGACAAATATATGCGTGCTATATTGAATAAGGAAAAAGGGTTGGTAGATCCGAATACGATATTGTCTCATGTGACGGTGATGGAATGTCCGGGGTATCATAAATTATTGGTGATAAGTGATGTCGCTGTTATTCCGGCGCCTGATCTGAATCAAAAGATTGCGATGATCAAATATGTGACCCTGACTGCTAAAGCGTTGGGGATAGAGTGTCCGAAAGTTGCTTTGGTGACTCCGACAGAGCAGGTATTGCCCAAGGTGCAGTCGACGGTGGATGCTGCAATCTTATCCAAAATGGCGGAGCGGGGACAAATTTGTTCTTCTGTGATCGTGGACGGTCCGATGGCTCTGGATGTTGCCATTGACCGGGAAGCAGCGCAGATCAAGAAAGTACATTCATTAGTTGCCGGAGATGCGGATTGTTTGGTATTCCCGAATCTGGAAGCCGGAAATGTATTTTATAAGACCAATACCAAAATCTGTAAGTCCAATCAGGGGGCTATTTTGGTCGGAGCCAAAGTACCGAGTGTATTGTCTTCCAGGGGAGATAGCGTGGAAACCAAATTAAATTCTATTGCTTTGGCGGCTTTGTTGGCGTAAAATCGTTCAGAATAATACAAAAATAGAAGAGGGAGCGATCAAGCTCCCTCTTGTTTTGGGTATATATCCTTAGTAAACATTAGTTGATTGTGCTACCAGATTTTCCAGCAAATCCTGCATTTTTTCAATGATCGGGCTATCCATATTGTAATTTAAAGCCATTTGTTCCATTTGTGGGAAAGTAACCCATACACTGCCGTTTTTATCTTCCCATACTGAAATTTTCAGAGGTAATTCAATGGAGATACTCGGATTGTCCTGCATCAGTTTGGTACCTACTTTGGGGGAACCGAAAACAATGACCTGGTTTGGCCGGAGTTCCAGCCCGACTTCTGCTGCATTTTTGCCGTGATCGAATATGGCGAATACGGGAATTCCCATTGCTTTGATGTTTTGATTTAATTTTGCCATTGTTTCAGGTACACTGAACTGGCTTTCATAGGTATAGAGTATGTTGTCATTTGCTCCCGTACCCATTTTCCCATTGTCGAATGCCGCAGCGATACGGCGTGCCAGATTTGTCAAATCTACTCCTTCTTTATTGGCCAGTAAAGTGACGCATACCAGTTCGGAGGGATCCGTAAACCGGCTTAGAAATGCCGAGTGTCCGGGAATATTGCCTTTGATGTCCATCAATCCTTTGTGATGGTAGAATTGCCAACCGGCCATTGCAGGTACTGTTTTACCGTTTGCCAGTTTGGTCGGTTCATAGATCAATGCCCGGTTTTCAGGTTTGGCGATCAGGATACTGCCGGCCAGTGCAATGTCCCAGTGGCTTACGTCTTCTGCGGAGGCCCATAAGTCGGAAAAACCTTTCATTGCTGCTCCGTTTAAAGGGGCTACCTTTTCCAATTTGCCTTCTTTGTCCCGGTAGCCTGTCGATGTTTCCAGTGGGTCGATGTAGTCTTTGTCATGTTTAAAAGCCTGGTGTAAATTACGGCTTGCTCCTATATTTTCTTGTTTTACTTTGGACAAATCTTCGCCGAAATAGGTTTCTTTCATTCCCAAATAATCGATTTGATTCTTTTTTACGAATTCGTGATAGGGCATTTTTGCTACTTTTTCAATTATTGAAGTCAATAACAGAAAATTAGTGGCACTTTGCTTTACTTCTGTTCCAGGGGTAAAGGCCAGAGGTGCTGATTCGACCATGGCAATCAGTTCGGCAGGAGTATAGGCTTTCGAGGCCGTAAATCCGCTTTGTTTTCTGTAATCAGCAATCCCGGAACTGTGCTGCATTAATTGGAGGACGGTAATGTCTTTCCAATTTTCAGGAATATCCTTCAGATATTTGCTGATTTTGTCGTCCGGATTTAATTTTCCTTTTTCATACAATTGCATCACTGCAACAGCGGTGAATCCTTGTGAAATAGGACCGATCGGCCAAATGGTTTTCGGACTGGCCAGATTTCCCTTTTCGATATCCGTTATTCCGTATCCGACGACACGCGGTATATAGGGGGCTTGTACAATAGCCAGAGTCATTCCGGGAATACCTTGTTCTTCCATAAATTCATAAATCATTTGGTCTATGGATTTTCCCTGGTAAGCAACCTGTACATTGCCTCTGCCTTGTTGAGGTAATTGATTTTCATATTTCTTCATATTCATTTTTCCCGTTTGCGCTAATATCGTTCCCGAAATCAGCAGTTCTACAAATAAAAACAAGCTTTTTCTCATACTATTCGGTTTTCGTTGATTAATTTTATTCAAAGATAACCGGAAACATTCCGGGAATAAATGGCTATAATTCATTTAAAGTATACCATTTATCCCGAAGCTCTTTTTTGATTAATTATTATGTACGGGAGTTGCATTTATTCCAGAGTCCCGTTTTCTGCTTTTTTAATCATATCTGAATTTGCCGTGATGTAAACTTCCACGCGGCGGTTTTGGGCACGGCCTTCGGCTGTACTGTTGTCGGCAACCGGTTGGTCGTAAGCTAATCCTTCGGTGGTAATCCGGGAACGGTTGATTCCGTTTCCGACCAGAAAATTAGCTACGGCGTCGGCTCTTTCTTTCGATAGTTTTTCGTTGACGGCCCGGCTACCAGTGTTGTCCGTATGCCCGTAGATCGTAATGTCCGTATCCGGCGAATTTTTCAGGGATGTTGCGAATTTTGTCAGGGCTGTACGTGCTGAGGGACTCAATTCGCTTTTATTAGTCGCAAACAGGATGCCGTTATCGAAGGTTACTTTAAGGGCTTGTAAATTATTGACATCGGTAACACTTTCTACTTTGGCTTCCTGAATTTTCTCCAGTTCTTTTTTCTGTTTGTCCATTCTCCGGCCGATTAAGGCCCCTGTACCCGAACCGACGGCAGCTCCTACAGCGGCTCCGATCAATGCTCCTTTTCCTTTTCCGGCTAATGCTCCGATTCCAGCTCCCAGGGCTGCACCACCGCCGGCTCCGATCATCGCTCCTTTGCCGGTATTACTCATACTTGCACATCCCGGAAATACCGATCCGGAGAATACGATACAGCTTCCTAAAAAGAGTGCTGTAAAAAGTTTTCCTGTTTTCATGTTTTTGGCGTTTATTTTCCTTCTTGTTTACGGAATATGTGGCTGCCGAGTTTAAAAACAGATTTTAATTGTAGGTTGAAAATCAGAGTAAATGTTGGATTTATTAACCGGAGTTTGTGATCATCGATTTTATCTTAAAATAAATTAGAGCAATCTCACAAACTTGAGATATTTATGGACTGATTTTTATATTTTTGCGATTGTATTTGCTGTAATGCAGAAAACAGAAATTAAACCAGGAGAATCTCGGATCGTTATTATTTAAGATTTCTCATTTAAAATATATAAGCATGTCGGTGTATTTTATCAGTGGTATCGATACGGATGCCGGAAAATCTATTGTTACGGGAGTAATAGCCCGGACACTATTGAAAAAAGGAGTAAAGGTCATTACACAGAAGTTTATCCAGACGGGATGCCGGGGAATATCGGAGGATATATTGAAACACCGGGAGATTATGGGCATAGAGCCACAGGAAGTGGATAAGGACGGAACAACCTGTCCTTATGTTATGACCTATCCGGCTTCGCCACATTTAGCGGCAGAAATTGATAAGATAACTATCGATACGGCAATCATTCACCGGTCAACCGAAAAATTGACTGCATTATACGATAAGGTATTATTGGAGGGAGCCGGGGGATTATTCGTTCCGGTCAACCGTCATTACCTGACAATCGATTATGTACAGGATAACGGTTATCCGTTAATATTAGTGGCTTCTTCCAAATTAGGCAGTATCAATCATACTTTAATGAGTCTGGAGTTATGCCGCCTGCGGGGAATTGATGTGAAATATGTCGTATATAACGATTTCCCCAATGACAGTGAAATCATAAAAAACGATTCGATTACGATCATCCGTCAGTATCTGGATGACCATTTTCCCAACTGTGAATTATTGGAATTACCTGTCATAGAAGGAAATAAATGGCCGGAACTCTATATCGGTTGAGTTTATGAGAAAAGTAGAACTATTGTCTCCGGCAAAGGATTTAACGATCGGCATTGCGGCCATCAATAATGGTGCCGATGCCGTGTATATCGGTGCACCGGCTTTCGGCGCCCGTAAATCGGCGGCAAATAGTATCGAAGATATCGCGCTGTTGGTAAATTATGCCCATCGGTTTTATTGCAGGGTATTTGTGACTCTCAATACGGTGTTGTATGATTCGGAGCTGAAGGAAGCGGAGCAGATGATTCGCCGGTTGTATGACATCGGAGTAGATGCCCTTATTATACAGGATATGGGTATTTTGAAACTGGATATTCCACCGATAGCCTTACATGCCAGTACTCAAATGCACAATTACGATCCGGAGAAAATTATTTTTCTGGATCGGTTGGGATTCGAACGTATCGTGTTGGCCCGGGAACTTTCGTTGGAACAGATACGGGAAATCCGGCAGCAGGTGAAGGCCGAGTTGGAAGTGTTCATTCACGGTGCCTTATGTGTCAGTTTGAGCGGACAATGTTATCTTTCACATTATATGTCCGGGCGTTCTGCCAACCGGGGGGAATGTATGCAGGCCTGCCGGATGAAATGGTCCGTGAAAGACAGCGACGGGAAGTATATTCTTCAGGATAAATATGTATTGTCTCTGAAGGACTTGAATATGTCTGCCCATATAAAGGATTTAATTGATATCGGTGTAGATTCGTTTAAAATAGAGGGGCGGCTGAAGGATGAGAAGTATGTGAGCAATATTACAAACCACTATCATTCGCTTATCAAGACACTTATAGAATCAGAGAATCGAGAAGTGGACCGTGTCGGTAGCGGAGAAATTCAGTCCGGTTTTCCGGCAGATCCCGAACGGAGTTTTAACCGGGGATATTGCGATTATTTTGCTGTGGGAAGACAAACCGGATTGGTGAATATGGAAACCCCGAAGTCGATCGGTAAGTATATTGGGACGGTAAGGCAAGTAAAAGGAAACCGCCTGTGGATTGCCGGTGGGGAAGACATGCATAACGGAGATGGATTGTGTTATCCGGAAAACGGGGAATGGAAAGGTATCCGGGTGAATAAAGCAGAAGGAGAAGTGGCTGAATGCAATGAAGTATTGGCAGTACGTCCGGGAACCCGTTTGTACCGCAATTACGATCATCGGTTTGCCGTGCAATTGGAAAAAAATCATTCTTTCCGGAAGATCGGTGTTCGGATAAAGGTTGTTGCATCGGCGGGACATCTGAAGTTGTATGCAGAGGATGAAGACGGTGTAAAGGTTTTTCTCGAGCCGCAAGAATGTTTTGAGTTGGCTAAGGGAGAAGGACAACGGGAACGGTTGATACGGCAGTTGAAGAAATGCGGGGAAAGTGATTTTTTTTGCCAAGATGTCCTATATGAAGGAGAAACGCTGTTTTTGCCCGTAGCCGCGGTCAATAATTACCGGCGGCAATTGCTGGAGAATTTGTCTGTAGAAAGGAAAAAATACCGGGAAGTTTTAAGAATGAAAAAGCTTGTGCCGGAAGTGAACTGGAGAGAGAAGGTCGATTGGAAAGGAAATGTGAATAATAAGGCGGCAGCGCTTTTTTACCGGGAACACGGGGCTGTGGATGTAGAACCGGGATTTGAGACCGGAAATGAACAGGAAGGCCGCGAATTAATGCGCACCCGCTATTGTATTTTATATGAATTGGGCTGCTGCCGGAAGCAGGGAAAGGACAAAAAACTGCATTTCCCCTTATATATCTGTAATGCAAAGTATTGTTTCCGTCTGGACTTTGATTGTCAGGCTTGTTTTATGAAGATTATTTCTTGATTATGGCACGGCTTTTTTGTTTCAATCCGGATAGTGAAATGGCCATTGCCAATGGCGGGCGTTTTTATACACCACCTGCTAATATTATCCGGATGGCAAAAGATTTGGACTATTTACCGGCTTATTTCTCCGATAAGGGGGATGCTGTGCTTGTTCAGCAAAAACCGGACGAGGAATTTATACGGGAGCGGGAAACCATTTTCGGATTGAGTCCGGAACTGGTGCAGCAGAAAATGTATGCCGGCTTGGGAGACAGAACGGCCGAGCCGTGGGGATGGAGTCCCCGGACGGATCAATTTTTACAGGCCGGATATTGGAAGGAGGAATACAAGGGACTGTACAGCCGGTTGACAGCCTGTCAATGTCTTCGGGAACTTTGTAACCGTTTGCCTTTTATCCGGAAAGATATAGTACCTGAAGTATGCCGGTCTCTGGATGAAATTGCCGTTTGTGTGCAAGGAGGGGAATATGTGGTAAAGGCACCGTGGTCGTCGTCCGGCAAGGGACAGCTTGGAATCGGCAGAGAGGGAATAACGGTAAAGGCGGGAGAATGGTTGAAAGGTATATTACACCGGCAAAATTACGTAATGGTTGAAAAACGATTGGAACGGGTATGTGATTTTGCCATGGAATTTTATGCAGACGGAGAAGGAACCATAAATTATGCCGGTCTGTCTTTTTTTTATACCGGGAATGGCGGGGAATACCAGGGAAATTATATCGGCACCCAAAGTAGGATTGAAGCAAAGTTGACAGCTTATATCAGATGGGAGCAGTTATGTTCGATAAAAAAGGAATTGTCGGAAATATTGCCTTCTGTTTTGTCCCGTTATAAAGGTTTTCTCGGGGTAGATATGATGATTTACAAAGATGAGCAGGGAGAATATCTTGTACAGCCTTGTGTTGAAATCAATCTCAGATATACAATGGGGGTATTGGCTTTGTTTATCAGTGAACGTTATGTAGCTGAAAATTCAGAGGGAATTTTTAAAATTTCTTTTTATCCCGGAGAGGGAGAAGCTTTTCAAAAAAATCTCGGTTACCGGCATATATCCCCGTTGAAATACGAGGAAAATAAAATTGTTGCAGGTTATACTAATTTAAATCCAGTGGATAATTCGACAAAATTTCTGGCAGAACTTTTTATCCGGAAAAGAAATGGATCAGAACTCGGATTCGTCCAGATTCATGTTGACGGTTTTGGCTCTTATTCCTAGGATCTTATTTACGGCCGGAGTAATGTCCTGATTTTTGTGAATTTTGATGGATTTTATACCGGCAGCTTCTGCAGCTTTGGTATCCCGGGGACTATCTCCGATCATATAGGAACGGTTGCGGTCGATATTGAATTCTTCGATAGCCAGATTGATCATATAAGGAGAAGGTTTTCGGCAAACACAGGTTTTTACGCTTTCATGATGGGGACAATAGTATATCCTCGTGATACAGATCCCGTTTTTAGCAAATTCGGCACACATATAATCGTGTACTTCTTTAACTTGTTCATGGGTATAAATGCCTTTGGCGATTCCTCCCTGATTTGTAACGATAAAGAGAAGATAACCTGCATCCTGCAGTTTTTTCAATCCTTCGACTACTCCCGGATTAAAATGTACATCTTCCTGCCGGTAGATATAATCGAAACCCTCGTCACAATTCAACGTCCCGTCCCGGTTAAAGAATACTGCTTTATTCAAAGGCTTTTCATCCGGATTCACTACGTTTACAGATGTTTTTCTTCTTCGCATTGTTTTTATTACTTTTATTCATTGCATTTTTATGCAACCGTAAATTGGTATATGCAAATATAAAGAAATTCTGCCGTATTCCGGATAATAAAAAATTTTAATTTTGGCCGGTTAATGCATAATTTTAAAGACCAGTTCTTTCAGCAATTCTCCGTCGGAACTATTGACATTGCCTACGCCTTTGGATTTCATGTCATATTCACGCAGTAATGAGATGATGCCGGCACATTTGACTGCATTGTACATACGCGCCCCGTCGGTATAATCTTTCATAAAAAAGCTGTTGATGCCCAGCATTCTTGCCATTTCCTGTGCATTAGGGGTCGATTTTTTCTGATAATGATAGGTCAGCAGATTCAAAAAATATTTAAACAAGGTGGCAATCGTCAGTACCAACGGACTGTTTTTGGGGTTGGCTTCGAAATAATTGACGATGCGGTTGGCTTTGAGGAAATCTTTTTGAATGATGGCCGTTTGTAGTTCAAAGGTATTGAAATCCTTACTGATACCGGTGTGTTCCTCTACCAACGATTCTTTTATCGTTCCTCCCGGCGGAAGCAGTAATATCAGCTTGTCGATCTCGTTTGCTACCCGGCTTAAATCAGTTCCCAGGCTTTCGGCTAAAATACCTGCAGCCTTGGGCGTAATATTGTATGAACTCGATTTACAGTAGTTTATAATCCAATCCGGGATTTTATTGTCGTATAATTTATTGGAATCGAACCAGATACAGTTGGAAGAGGCATTTAGTTTTTTAAATACATTTTTTCTCTTGTCGGCTTTTTTGTTTTTGTAGGCCAGTAACAGGATGGTTGAGGTTTGGTAATGTTCGATATAAGGTAAAAGATTATCGAAATCTTTGATATTTTGCGCTTCCCGGACAATAACCACTTGCCGCTCGCTCATCATAGGGAAGCGCCGGGCCGTATCGGTAACGGTCGTCATATTGACGTCATTGCCGTACATAACCGTTTGGTTAAAGGCTTTTTCTTCTTCGGTAAGTACGGTTTTCTCGATCAGATCGGTGATACGGTCGATAAAAAACGCTTCTTCTCCGTTCAGAAAATAAATGGGTTTGTATTTTTTGGCTTTAATATCCTTTATAATTTCCTCAAAACTCATTGTTCCTGTATTTGGGACAAAGATAGGAAATAATACCTTATTATTTTTACATGTATCGGTATTAAACTTTGCAACTTTGTTGCATTTGCTGTCTGTTATCTTTGTAAAAAATAAAAAGAAAAGAATATGAAACAGTATGCCAGTTGCGGATGTTGTGCAGATAAGAAAGCACAGCCTACCAGTGTTTTAAAAAAATCCGGTTTTATCCGTGATTATTGGAGAGTTTTACTTTCATTGTTACTGTTACTCGGTGGAATAATGCTGAATGCAATGGATATGGCTTTTTTCCGGGAGAATTATGTCGCATTGACATGGTATTTTTTGGCTTATTTCCCTGTCGGACTCCCTGTTATAAAAGAAGCGTGGGAAAGTATCTTTCGCAAAGATTATTTCAGTGAGTTTACGCTTATGTCTGTCGCTACGCTGGGGGCTTTTTATATTGGCGAGTATCCCGAAGGGGTGGCAGTAATGCTGTTTTATGCTGTGGGAGAACTTTTTCAGGATAAGGCTGTCGATAAGGCAAAGCGCAATATCAGAGCTTTATTGGATGTCAGACCAGAAAGGGCTGTCGTCGTCAGGGGGGATGTCCTTATTGTAGAGGAACCTCAACGGGTACAGGTCGATGAAGTCATTGAGGTAAAACCCGGAGAGCGGGTGCCGTTGGACGGTGTGATGTTGAATGACGTTGCAGCTTTCAATACAGCCGCCTTGACGGGAGAAAGTGTGCCCCGGAATATCAGAGAGGGCGGAGAGGTTCTTGCCGGAATGATTGTTACGGATAAGGTGGTCCGGATAAGAGTAACCAAACCTTTCGATAAAAGTGCCTTGGCCCGTATTTTGGAGTTGGTTCAGAATGCTTCCGGACGCAAGGCGCCGGCCGAATTATTTATTCGCAAATTTGCCCGTATCTATACGCCGGTTGTCATCGGTCTGGCCGTGTTGATCGTGTCGTTGCCTTTTCTGTATTCGCTGGTCAATACACAGTTCGTATTTACATTCGACAATTGGTTGTACAGGGCGTTGGTTTTTCTTGTTATTTCATGTCCCTGTGCTTTGGTTGTCAGTATTCCTTTGGGCTATTTCGGAGGTATCGGAGCGGCTTCCCGGTTGGGAGTTCTGTTTAAAGGGGGAAATTATCTGGACGCTATTACCCAAATTAATACAGTTGTATTCGATAAAACCGGTACATTGACTCGCGGGACATTTGAAGTGCAGTTGTGTAAGCCGGCACCGAAGTTTTCGGAGCAAGAACTGATACGTTGGGTGGCTTCTGTAGAGCGGAATAGTACACATCCGATTGCTAAAGCGATTGAACGTTATGCGAAGGATCAGAAGATAGAGCCGGTTGCTGTCGCCGGTGTAACGGAGATCGCCGGTCACGGTTTGGTCGCAGAGGCAGACGGAGTCCGGGTTTTGGCAGGAAATACCCGTTTGTTGTCCCGGTTTGATATCGATTTCCCGGAAGAGTTGCTTGCTGTAAGGGATACGATTGTGGTTTGTGCTTTGGGAGATGAATATGCAGGTTATTTGTCGTTGTCGGACAGGCTGAAAGAGGATGCTTTTACTGCTGTCGAGGACCTGAGAGCGTTAAATATCCGTAACATTCAGATATTATCGGGTGATAAACAACGTATTGTTACTAACTTTGCAGAAAAGCTGGGCGTAACGCAGGCATACGGAGACCTGCTTCCTGACGGAAAAGTGAAGCACATTGAGGAGTTACGCCGGAATCCGGAAAACCGGATTGCTTTTGTCGGGGATGGTATAAACGATGCTCCTGTTCTGGCTTTGAGTCATGTGGGGATTGCAATGGGAGGATTGGGGAGCGATGCCGCCATAGAAACGGCCGACGTCGTAATACAAACGGACCAGCCTTCTAAGGTTGCTATTGCTATTAAAGTCGGAAAGCAGACACGCCGGATCATTTGGCAAAATATCTCTTTGGCTTTTGGCGTAAAATTGCTTGTATTGATTCTGGGAGCCGGTGGGATGGCTACTTTATGGGAGGCCGTTTTTGCGGACGTAGGGGTTACACTGATTGCCATACTGAATGCCGTACGGATACAAAAAATGATTAAATAGAATGGTTATGGAAGAGAAAACCTGTTTGGATATGCTGGCAAAAAGGGAAATCAAACCGACTGCTATACGAATATTGGTGTTGCAGGCCATGTTACGGGCAGAGCGGGCAGTTTCTTTACTGGACCTGGAAAATTTATTGGATACTGTTGATAAATCTACTTTGTTTCGTACCGTCACCCTTTTTCTGTCCCACCATTTGATACACAGTATCGACGATGGGACTGGTTCGCTGAAATATGCGGTATGTGGCGATAGTTGTGCATGTGCCGTCGAAGATTTACACACTCATTTCAACTGTGAATATTGTCATAAAACGTTTTGTCTGGAAGGTATACCGACTCCGGTTGTAGAGCTGCCCAAAGGTTTTACGCTTAAAAGTATCAATTATGTGTTGAAGGGGATTTGTCCCGATTGTGCTTTGAAATTAAAGAATTGAGGGCACAGGAGAAATCTGCAAGTTTATTCCCCGCGCCGGATGGCCAGTACAATCTCTTCAATATCTGCATCTTTACCGTAAGGTTCGTAATCTGCTTTGAGGTTGTTGCCGAATAGCAATGCGAGGGATTGCCAGAAATAGGCATTTACGCTTCCTTTGTATTCTTTGATGTGAGCAAAAGCACTGTTATTGGTTTCACGGTATATTAAACGAATAAGAATACGGCCTTGTGTGATTGTAAGTTTCATTAGTGGCTTTTTGAATGTTTTCATCATTTCTCCGTACTCTTCTTTGATGATCTGTTTACGTTTTTTGCGGTCGGACACGGTTGAAATGCGGGTATCTATTTCCCGGATTTTCCGGGCTGCAATTTGGGCGTAGGGATATACTTTGCGGACATTGTATTCCAGTCTTTCCTGTCTTTGGGTATAGCGGCGGTATTGGCGTTTGTTCAGTTTTTTTCCAAATACATTTACTTCTTCCAGGTTCAGATGGGGAAGCGTGTCGCCGTGTACGACTGTTGCCGGCACGACAATTTGTTGTGCTTTTAAAGCGTTTGCATAAAATAATACCCAAAGTATGACAAAGAATATTCTTACCATACCAAAATAATTTGCTATTTTTGACAGGTAAAAATACGAATATTTGTGGACGAACAGTTTCAGGATTTATTTAAAATAAAATACAATCGTAAAAATGTCGGTGTCGGTGATATTCTGATTGCCGAACCTTTTTTGAAAGGAAAATATTTTTCCCGGGCGGTAATATATATTGTTGAGCACGATAAAAATGGGACAATTGGTTTTACGTTGAATAAAGTTTTGCCTTATACGACTTCTGAACTGGTCAGTGAATTGAAAAAAATTGATTTTCCGGTGTATTTGGGAGGGCCGGTAGAGCAAAACCGACTTTATTATATACATACGCATGCGGAACTTCCTGATTCTTTATTGATCCGGGACGGTGTGTTTTGGGGAGGTGATTTTACTCACTTGGTGCGTATGTTGAACAGCGGAGATATTTTACAGGATGAAGTTCGTTTTTTTGCCGGATATAGCGGCTGGGATTCCGGTCAGTTAGAGAGCGAGCTGGAAGAAAATTCATGGATGGTGGGACAGATTAGCGGTGAAGGGATTTTTCACAGGTCTCCGGATGGATTGTGGGAAAAATCGATGTCGGAATTGGGGGGAAGATACAAGGTATGGGCGAATTTCCCGGAAGATCCGGTTATGAATTGAAAGGTCAGCGCCTTTCAGTGGAATTGAGAATTAGAGAATTATTTTTCATTATAATAGCAGGCCGTTCTATCGCTGTCCCGCAAGGGAGAGAGGAAAGTCCGGGCAACACAGGGAACCGTGCTTCCTAACGGGAAGATATCCGTGAGGGTATAGTAACGTAACAGAAAATAACCGTTCCGGGCGTTTAACGTTTCGGAATAAGGGTGAAAAGGTGGGGTAAGAGCCTACCGGTATTCCGGGTGACCGGAGTAGCCGTACGTCTGACGGGTTGCAAGACCATGTATACCGACGCTTTAAGCTTTCCCGGCTGAGTCGGGGGGTAGGTTGCTGGAGTTGCAAAGCAATTTGCAACGTAGATAAATGATAGAAACCGTAAGGTACAGAACCCGGCTTACAGGCCTGCTATTTTTAGTTTAAATTATCGACAATCAATAATTGAATCTTTAAGGAAAGAAGCAGAATTAACGATGAAATCAATACGTGAAATTTACAATATCGGATATGGCCCTTCTTCCAGTCATACCATGGGGCCCAGCCGTGCGGCCGGTTTTTTTGTCGGGAGACACCCGGAGGTGGAGAAAATCAGGGTTACTTTGTACGGAAGCCTGGCATTAACAGGAAAAGGGCACGGTACGGATACGGCGATTATGAAGGTTGTCCCTCGTCCGGAGGATACGGAAATTATCTGGAAACCGGATATCACCTTGCCGAAACATCCGAACGGTATGGTGTTTGAAGCCATATCTCAGGGGCAGGTGATCGACAGTTGGACGGTATATAGTATCGGCGGGGGAGCGTTGTGGGATGAAATAGGTACGTTTGACGGAGGAGACGTTTATCCGACAACCTCGATGTCGGAAGTGATCAGATGGTGTTTGGATGAAGGGTGTACATTTGTGGATTATGTGACGAAGTATGAAGGGGAAGAGATTTTTATTTATCTGGAAGAGGTTTGGAAGCAAATGCAGGAGACGCTGGAAAAGGGATTACAGGCTGAAGGGGTGTTGCCCGGAGCTTTGAAATTAGCCCGTAAAGCCAGCTCATACAATATAAAGGCGATGCAGTCCTCCGGTTCATCCCGGCCGATGGGGATGCTTTTTGCCGCAGCCCTGGCCGTATCGGAAGAAAATGCCGGAGGCGGACGGGTCGTGACGGCACCGACATGCGGGGCTTCGGGGGTTGTACCGGCTGTCATGTATTTTTTGAAGCACGATCAGAAAATGCCCGATTACCGTATTATCCGGGGATTGGCGACAGCAGCTCTGATCGGTAATATTGTCAAGAGTAACGGTTCTATTTCCGGCGCCGAAGTGGGGTGTCAGGGTGAATTGGGTACGGCCTGCGCAATGGCTGCCGGCGCAGCTACTCAAATTTGGGGAGGGACTCCCCGGCAGATTGAGTATGCTGCCGAAATGGGCTTTGAGCATAATTTAGGATTGACCTGTGATCCGGTGTTGGGCTATGTACAGATTCCCTGTATAGAACGGAATGCTTTTGTAGCTCAAAAAGCCCGGGAAGCAGCTTTATACGCCTTGTTTTCTGACGGGCGTCATATGGTTTCTTTCGACGAGGTGGTCAAAACGATGATGGAAACCGGAAGAGACATGCAGGCCAAATACCGGGAGACAAGTCTGGGAGGTCTGGCCAGCGTATGTATTAAACGGTTGAAATGTGATTTAAACGATACATTGTAATTGAATATTGAAACTTAAACGGGTAGAAGTCGTTAATTCAGATGAATACATCTTTGACAAAATGTCGTAAACGAATCGATTATGGAAAGGATTAAACTGAAGATTTTAGGATTATCGTATAGTATGGCTCAAACCGGTGCGTATGCATTGATTTTGACCGACGAAGCAGATCTTCACCGTATTCCTATCATTATCGGAATGCCCGAAGCCCAGTCAATCGCTATTCAACTGGAAAAATTACAGCCACAGCGTCCGTTGACTCATGATCTGATCAAATCGTTGACAGATAGTTTAAGTGTGACTTTAAAAGAGGTTTTTATATATCGCTTGGACGCCGGGATTTTTTATTCGGAGCTCTATTTCGAGACCCCTTCAAATACGATAAAGATCGATTCCCGGACATCGGATGCCATCGCTTTGGCATTGAGATTCGGATGTCCGGTTTACACGACCCCGGAAATAATCGAAAAAGCCGGTATTCTGGTTAGCCAGGAAGTACGTGAACAACAGCAGGGGGAGATTCACAACAGTGTGATCAATGTCGAAGAAAATCAATACAAAGACTATACGGTACAAGAGTTGACGAAACTGATGGAAGAAGCCATTCAGCGCGAGGACTACGAGACGGCCTCCAAATACCGGGATTTATTGAAGACAAAGAAAAAATAAAGATATTTAATTCGATGTAGTGAGTCGATGGACTTACTTGATAGAAATTTAGGTTGTGTTTATGCTATTTACTTAAATAGAAATTATTGCGGTATTTGAATATATCAGCTAATTATGATAGAGTACATATAACAATAAAGCTTATGAACAGTATTAAATTTGATTACAGCCATATCTGTAATTTCGTAAAAAAAGAGGAAATAAGTGCGTTGTTTCCGGAAGCTAAAAATGCTTTAGAAAGTTTGAAAAACGGTAGCTGTAAAGGAAATGATTTTTTGGGGTGGTTGGATTTACCTACCCGTATCGGTACAGCAGAGTTGAATGATATAGAGAACACAGCCCGGGAATTGCGGGCCCGTACCAATGTGGTCGTTGTGATCGGGATCGGAGGTTCCTATCTGGGCGCCCGTGCTGTTATCGAGGCATTGGCCGACAGTTTTCATAACTTCGGAGATGCCGGGATGAAGGTTATTTTTGCCGGACATAATATCGGAGAAGACTATTATCACGAATTGATGAATTACTTGTCTGATAAGGAATTCGGTATTTGTGTGATTTCTAAGTCGGGAACGACAACCGAACCTGCAATTGCTTTCCGCTTGTTGAAAGAAATGCTGGAAGCAAAGGTAGGCAAGGCTGAAGCCGGTAAACGGATTGTTGCCATTACAGATGCCAGCAAGGGAGCTTTGCGCACGCTGGCGGATCAGGAAGGCTATAAGTCCTTCGTGATTCCGGATAATGTAGGAGGCCGTTTCTCGGTGTTGACTCCTGTCGGATTGTTACCTATCGCTATAGCCGGTTTTGATATCAAGGCCCTGGTAAAAGGTGCTGTGGAAATGCAGAAAGAGTGTCTGGAAAAGCAGGGCAGTATTGCCTTGGAATATGCTGCAGCCCGTACGGCTTTGCATCGCAAAGGATATGCCGTTGAATTGTTGGCCAATTTCAATCCGAAACTGCATTATATTACAGAATGGTGGAAACAGTTGTACGGAGAAAGCGAAGGGAAGGAGCACAAAGGTATATTTCCTGCCGGTGTTGACTTTACGACAGATTTGCACTCAATGGGACAATACATACAGCAAGGTCCCCGGATGATGATGGAAACGGTCATATCTGTAGAGAATTCCCAATATAAAGTGGAAATTCCGGCCGATGAAGCCAACCTTGATAAATTGAATTTCCTGGCCGGTAAGCGGGTAGATGCCGTAAATAAAATGGCAGAACTGGGGACCCGCATCGCACATGTCGACGGAGGGGTTCCCAATATGCTGGTGAGTATGCCGGCATTGAATGCTGAGTATATCGGTCAGTTATTCTATTTCTTTGAACTGGCTTGTGGTATTTCCGGTTGCATGTCCGGAGTGAATCCTTTTGACCAGCCTGGAGTGGAAGCATATAAGAACAATATGTTCGCTTTGTTGGATAAGCCCGGATACGAGGCTGCTTCCAAAGAGATTAAAGCCCGGTTGAAATAAATATTGGTATTTAGACAAGAAGGCTGTCTGAAAACTTTTCTTTTGTTATTCCGAATAGGATAAAACTGTCGTGGCACGGTATTATCCCGGAGTGGGAAGATGAGTTTTCAGGCAACTTTTTGCTTTTATAATTTGAAATGAAGTATTGAAAATGAAAACTATTGCGATATTGTGTGGAGGGGGGCCGGCACCGGGCATTAATACAGTAGTGGCTACTGTCACAAAAGTTTTTCTGAAGGCCGGTTACCGGGTATTGGCTATTCATGAAGGGTATAAAGGACTGTTTGGGGAGAATCCGGATGTAGAGGAACTTACTTTTGAGAAGGCAGATTGTATTTTTACGAGAGGCGGTTCAATGATCCGGATGAGCCGTTTCAAGCCGAAAGATGAAGATTTTTCATCGCGCTTGTTTGTAAAATACGGTATTGAATTGCTGGTAACGATCGGAGGGGACGATACGGCATCTACTGCCAACCGTTTGACAAAATATTTGTCTGCCTGTCAATTGGAGGTGAAAAATATACATGTGCCTAAAACCATCGATAACGATTTGCCTTTACCGGAAGGCGTGCCTACTTTCGGTTTTATGTCCGCCCGGGAAATGGGCGTAAATATCGGTAAAGTAATAAAGGCCGAGGCTGCGACTACTCAAAACTGGTATATATTAATGTCTATGGGGCGTGAAGCCGGACATTTGGCATACGAGATCGGTAAGAGTATACAGGCGGCCACGATCATAATTCCGGAAATGTTTGCCCATACGGAGATTACCATGGATAAAATTGTACGTCTGATCATATCGGCTATGTTGAAACGGCGGGTATGCGGCGTTAATTCAGGCGTGGTGGTTGTGAGTGAAGGTATATTTCACTTTTTGAAGGACGAGGATATCGCTGCTTCCGGCATTGTTTTCGATTACGATGCCCACGGGCATCCGGAACTGAGCGATGTTGGCAAGGCCCAGGCATTGAATAAGATTGTGCGCCGGCGTTTGCAAGCCATCGGTCTGAATATCGTCAGCCGTCCCGTAGAGGTCGGATATTCCTTGCGTTGTACGGATCCCTGTGCTTACGATTTGAGTTATTGTACGACTCTGGGAATCGGAGTAAAGAAATTGTACGAAGCCGGTTGTTCAGGATGTATGGTGGCTGTGGATATCAATCAGCAGGTTATTCCGGTTTATTTGCAGGATGTAGAAGATGAGAATGGAAAAATTCGTCCCCGTCTGGTGAATATGGAGCGGGAAGAGGTGAAATTTACTTTTTCCGAGATGATGTACTACCTGACGGATGCAGACCGGGAGGCAGCCCGTCAGTTTGTCGATAATCCGGAAGAGTTTGAACGGACCGGTATACTCGGATATTGATATGACAATTTCAGATTCACGCATTTTTTATTGACGTGAATCTGAAATTACAGACTAGAAAATCGGAATCTGGTAGATAAGACCTGCCGATATGCGTTGCGGGTTACTGTCAGACATGCCTAACGTCTTTGCACATTGGGTATAGTCGAACGAACGGCCTACATAGGTCAGGAAAAAATGCAGATTTTCACGCATCGGATAATACTCTATACCTCCGATGTAGCCCCAGGAGGTACTGTATTTCCCTTTGGCATATTCCTGATTGCTTTTGGTAACGGAAGCCGTTTCATACATCCCTTTGAGAAAAATATTGATTTTCGGACGGATGCGATAGTTGAAATGGGCAACCAGCGACATATAGCGGGTATTCAGTGCCCTGTTGTCAAATCCGGCCTTGTATCCCATACGCGAGATAATGCCTTTACGGTCCAGTTCTTCCCGGGAATACATGAAATCGAAATACATGTGAAAGCGTTTCAGGTTTAACTGATTCCCCAGCGCATAATAGTACATGTTTTTATTGGTTGCATCGTGGAATACCGAGACAGACCAACGGGTGTTGATCATATTCTCCAGAAAACTGCCGTTCCAGTTTAATGTGTATCCTAAAGGTGTTTTTGCCGGTTTTATACCCGGGTCCACCTGTCCGAACATCTCTTCGAAAGAACCGTTCCTGGAATCTACGATTTGAAACTGGAGCTCGTGATTATCGGTGATCCAGTAGGCAAAATCGACTCCGGTCAGGAAGTTTTGCATGTATTCCAGCATATCGCAATATTGGTATACCTCTATCGGGTTTAAATCAAACTCGATGCCGCCGTATACGGTCGATTGCTTCCCGGCAAAAAAGGAAAATTTAGGTGTGATCTGAAAACCGATGGCTGCATAGTCGATGGAAGTGGGCAGGTTGTCCAGAACCTGGGGGTTGTTGCTGCGGTTCAGACGCTGACGATAACGGTAGAATATCCATTTGTTGATATTTCCTTTTACTTCGATCCGGAGCTGGTCCATTTTAAATGTGGCCTGCTCGGTGTCGTTTCCGTTCGGATAAACATTGAAACTCCCCTGGGTATTCAGAAAAATGTTGAGTTTTTCCGTTTTCTTTTCCAGACTGGTAATGCGCTCGAATAGGGTTTTAGCGTCCAGTGAATCGGTTTTTGAAGATTGGAAGCTTAAGTGTTGAGCAAACAGGAATGAGCTTCCTCCAAACAATAAGAGTAGTAAAATTATTTTTTTCATATCTCTCGAATAATTACAACGTATCGCGTGGTTATAATTTAATTGTAATTTTAGATTAAATGAATCCGGCAACGAATCTGTTTGTCAGATAATTTAAAATTTACAATCTAAAATTTACAACTTATATGTACCCTGAAAACGATAAAAAGTTACATAAAATCCTTTTTTTCTTGTAGCTGTGAAAAAAAATGCAGATATTCGCAGACAATTAATAAATACGGGAATTTTTATTGACAAAAACAATTAAGTATGAAAACATTAAAGAATTTAAAAAGTTTATTGGTCATTGCTGCTTTGCCGGTAATGATGAGCGGCTGTATAAAGTCGAATGATCCGGAGTTTACCGCTTATCCGGGCGGATACATATTGCAGAAAAACAATGATTTCGCTGTATATTTGAATGTAACGGCCAATGAGACGATGAAAAGTGCAGAGGTTATTTCTGCAGATAATCCTTTTCTTTTTATGAGACAAGTGTTTAATGTAAATGTATGGGAGATACCTGAAACTTCTTTGCAATGGAGACGGGAAATGCCGAACGGAGGTTATAAATTTACGGTAACGAATACCAAAGAGGAAAGTGCGGTTGCCGGTTTTACGTTGAATATTGATAAAACCAAGCCGTTGGGTACGCTGAAATTGAAAAAGTTCGAAATGAAAAATGGAGAGATTTCGATGGAGGTGGACGGAACCGTAGAAAATGCCACTGCTTATTATCTGATGTTTGCTTTGGGAGCCAAAAGTTCTGAGAGCAGTCCGTATGAATTTAAACGTTGCTATGCCAATTTCGTTTATTGGGGGGATGTAAACCAGAAATTACCGACTTCTGCACGTATTAAATTAAGAGATATTGTATATCGTGCAACAAATGGATTTGTCAATCTGACGGAGAACGATGTCGTATATATTGCTTTCGCAGCAGCCAGAACCGAATCCAACGGAGGCTCTCTGATTATGGAATATCCTCAGAGTCCGATAGAAGTAACACTGAAAACGGATGAAAATTTCCTGGTGGACGGTCCTGTGACTCCTGTTGAATAAACTGCGATTGAGTGTTAAAATAAAAAATCGTACGGAAATCCGTACGATTTTTTTTATGAATCGGGCTTAATTTATTTTATGGATTTGACCAGTTCCATGGTATCGGTAGCAATAACCAGTTCTTCGTCTGTTGTAATGGTCATTACTCTTACTTTGGAATCTGCTTTGGAAAGTGTCCGGTCTACACCTCTGGCCTGCTGATTGATGTTTGAATCGAAATCAACACCGAGGTATTCCAGACCGTTACATACCATTTCACGTACGATACTGTTGTTTTCACCGATTCCTCCGGTAAATACAATCAAATCAACGCCGTTTAAAACAGCGGCATAGGAGCCGATGTATTTTTTAACGTCGTAACAGAATACTTCAATAGCGAGTTGAGCTCTTTGGTTGCCTTCTGCAACGGCAGCATCCAATTCCCTGAAATCGGACGAAACGCCTGAAATACCGTATACCCCGGATTCTTTATTGGTTAAGCGGACGGCTTCCAGACTGGTAAATTGCTTTTTATCACAAATGTAAAGTAAGGCTCCGATGTCCAGATCCCCGCAACGGGTTCCCATAATCACGCCGGCAACAGGGGTGAAACCCATAGAGGTGTCTACGGATTTGCCTTTGTCTATGGCTGTAATGGAGGCTCCGTTTCCGAGATGGCAGGTGATGATTTTTTTCTCTGCTATATTCCAGCCCAGAATCTGACAGGCCTTTTCAGCTACGAATTTATGAGAAGTGCCGTGGAAGCCGTATTTCCGTACTCCGTATTTCTCGTAATATTCGTAAGGGATACCGTATATGAACGCCTTCGGAGGGAGTGTTTGATGAAATGAGGTATCGAATACAGCAGCCTGCGGTACGGAAGGTAACAGACGTTCCATTGTCGTAATGCCTTTGAGGTGTGCCGGGTTGTGTAAAGGTGCAATTTCACTGCATGCTTTGATTTTAGCTTTTACGTCTTCATCTATAAGTACGCTGTGAGAAAAGTATTCTCCGCCGTGGGCGATACGGTGACCGACAGCATTGATTTCATTCAGAGAATCGATAACGCCGTATTTTTTATCGATTAAAGCCTTTAGGATCAAATCCATACCGTCGACATGGTCGGGGATAGGCTGTTCGATAACGAGTTTTTCTTTGCCTTCCGGTTTATGTGTAAAAATGCCCATGGGAAGGCCGATTTTTTCAACTAAACCTTTCGCTAAAATGACCGGTTGTGCCTTCATATCCAATAATTGGTATTTGATAGAAGAACTACCGCAATTCAATACTAATATATTCATTTCCTTTTGTTTTGTGCCGATGCACTTTTGATATTTGAAAATTGGCAATCTGATACAGAAAATTGCCTGCTTCAAATTGCCGTTTGTAATTTTGAATATGTCTTTTATTTCATCAATCCGGCAGCCTGGTTTGCTGTAATGGCAACCATATTGATGATGTCGCTTACGGAACAGCCTCGTGAAAGGTCGTTGATCGGAGCAGCCATACCTTGCAATACGGGACCGACTGCTTCTATGCCCGCAATACGTTGTACCAGCTTGTAGCTGATATTGCCGACTTCCAGTGTAGGGAATATCAAAACATTGGCTTTTCCGGCTACAGGGCTTCCCGGTGCTTTCAATTGTCCGACAGAGGGAACGAGAGCGGCATCGGCTTGCAGTTCTCCGTCGATCATAACGTCGGGAGCCATTTGTTTGGCAAGTTCGGTTGCTTTAACGACTTTATCTACAAGCTCATTTTTAGCGGAACCTTTGGTAGAGAAGCTCAACATAGCAACGCGGGGTTCTATTTTGGCAATATTACGGGCTGTACGGGCCGTAACGACAGCAATCTGTGCCAGTTCTTCTGCCGTAGGATTCGGATGTACGGCACAGTCGGCTACCACCAACAGTCCGTTTTCACCGAATTCCGGTTTGTTGGTCAATAACATAAATGCTCCGGAAACAACGGAAATACCCGGTTCGGTTTTTACAATCTGAAATGCAGGACGCAATACGTCGCCTGTTGCATTGATAGCTCCGGCAACTTCTCCGTCTGCATCTCCGTTTTTGATCATAAGGGTGGCAAGGTATAAGGGGTCTTCAACAAGCTTTAACGCTTGCTCTTTTGTCATGCCTTTGCTTTTGCGCAATTCGACCAACAAATCGATATAGGCGTCTTTTTTAGCGTGAGCTACCGGATCGATAATCGTTGCAGAGTCGATGTGGTGCAAATTCAATGCTTCAGCTTTGGCTTTGATATCGGCCGGTTTACCTAAAAGAATGAGTTGTGCGAGACCTTCGCTGAGAATAACTTCTGCAGCTTTCAGGGTACGTTCTTCTGTTCCTTCGGGGAGTACGATTCTTTTCTGGCATTCTTTAGCGTTTGCCTTTATTTGTTCTAAAAGTTCCATTGTGTATTTTGTTATAATTGATTAAGGCATTTGGTCAAAAGAAAGAGTTGTCCCATTTGCGGAACAACTCTTTTACCGGTACAGGCGTCTATGGTCATTCGCCATCTTTGTATATCGTGACGCAAGTATTTGCGTTTCCTATATCCATACCGACCGCTAACTGAGGATTTCTGAAAATCTTTATTTCATCGGCATCCACATTGTTCGGGATAGCAGATTTAGCGACATTGGATTTTATTTTTGAATGGAGGCAATATCCGTGAGAAGCACATTTTTCCGGTTCCGGATAGACTTCAACACTTACGAATTCTCCGAATTCTTCTTTAAAGCAGTCGATCAATTCGGGATACAGAGCACCTCCTCCGACTAAATACATTTTGGAGCATTTGTTGAAATCATCGTCCGTGAATGCTTTTCTCAAATTAGGAGCAATGATTTCAGAATAGTATATTTTCAATACTTTTTCCCGAATATCCAGGATATTATGTTTTACACGGTTTACCGTAATACTGCCTTTCTGGAAAGCAACATCGATCTGGTGTTCGGTTTTCAGATTTAAATAAAAACTTTTTGCCAATTCATTCGCTAATAAATTCACAGCATGGCGTAAACCGTGGGTACTGATCGCTGAACGGTTGATTAAACCGGCACGGGTGCTTACAACAGCTTCGCATGTACCGTATCCGAGGCTGACGATGAAGAAATTTTCCTTCTCCTGCAATTTACCTTCCCGAATGGCAGTGGTACACCCCATGATTTCAGGAATAATTTCCACTTTACCGACATTTACTTCTCTTTTGGCATTTGCCGGACCTCCGAACGTAGAAGCATCATAGTTGATGATGTGGCGTCCCTGTAGAATTTCAGCAGCCTTATCCCGGTATAACATATAGGTTGAGAACGGGAAACCGGTGGTCAGGTAAATCTCTTCCTCACCTTTCGGCTGGGTCAGTAACAAAGCCGCATTACATAATAATTTGTATTCTTCTTCGGTAGGAGCCGGGTTGATATTTTTATGAGGGGAATAACCTTCCACAAGAGCCAGGTTACCTACAATATACTCGTTATCATCAACCGTAATTTTTATTCCATCCAGAATGTTTTCAGCGACATTACTAAGTTCCTGATTAGTTGCTTCGTATACGCTAGGGAAATTGTAAGATTTCAGCATATCAATATTTGTTATGTATTAATTTTTGCATAAAGACGAAACAAATTTAAATAAAAAAAATTGTAAATACATGGTCTTTGCATTCAAATTTTAAAAAAAGTTGTTTTTTATATCAATTCATAGAACATCAGTCCTTTAATTTAAAATCAGGGGACGTTTTAATTGTAGATTTTAGATTGATAATTTTAGATTATACCCACAATCTTCCCCTCAAAAAAAGAGAAATCGTGAATCAAAAACACAACTTTTATAGAGGTCTGCAAACGGATATTTTCGAAAAGAAAATGAAGGTTCTGAATTTAAAATCCACACCAAAAGTTCATATAGATTGTAAATTTTAGATTGTCCTGGAAACTGATTCGTTATCAGGTTCTTTAATCTGAAACCGTAAATCTACAATTAAAACGTTCGTTGTTAAATGTTTATTTTTCGAGTTTAAATCTTATCCGTAAAGTTGTGTTTTGATAATCTGTACTTATAATTTTAAATTTTCCGATTTCAGAGGTATTGCCGACATGCTGTCCGATACAGGCACAGGTATCGTAATCCCCGATTTTTACAAGGCGGAGGGTAGCACCGGCCTCTTCCGGCAATTTGCTTAAGTCGATACCTTCCGGAATCCGGTTGCGGGGGAGGAATTCAACGGTTACCGGCAGATGGGCCGCAATAATTTCATTGACCTTATTTTCAACGGCGGCTATTTGGTCGTTTGTCGGTTCTGTAGGGAGTATATAGTCGCATTTGGATTTTTTCTTTTCGATGTGCGCATTCCGGGAACGTCCGCATCCGAACAGCCGGATCATGGTCTGGTTGAGGATATGTTCAGCCGTATGCATCGGCGGATATTCTTGCTTATTGTGATCGTTGAGTTGAATTGCTTGTTCCATGTTATATTTATTGTTTATATCTTTCCGGAAAAATAGTTATTTTCATTTTCCCGGCTTATACGTATATTTTGTTATAATTCTTTGGATAAGAACCCATATTCTTTCATATCCTGAAAACCCATTTTAATGTAAAATTTACAAGCCGGAGAAGATAGTCCCGTATTTAATATAATATCGTTGATATTTTCTTGTTTTAGTCTTTTCTCTATTCCTTTCATAAAATATTCTCCCAAACCTCTTCTTTGCAACGTGTGATCTATACAATACTGATCGAGAAAATACTCATACCTTAATTCGTCGTTTTTTAACCAGGGTTTTATGAAACCTATTGATATGCCGATCACTTTATGATTGTCATCACGCAATTGGTATCCCTTAAAATTGGGTAAATCAATGAATGCACGAAAAAAACGTATGACAGGCTCTTTGGATTCAAAAATATCATTCCACGGTGGTTTTGAGAATACGTCTGTAAATAAATCTACCGATTCTTCCGTTAAAGATTTGTCAAATTCTATAATATACATAAGTGAGTTTGTAATTATTGAGTCGGTACAATAACATTTGTATCCGAACCGATTGTACAATTTTTCAAAGATACGATTATTTTTTTAACGGATGTTTTAATTGTAGATTTACGGTTTCAGATTAAAAAATCAGTTTCCAGGGCAATTTAAAATTTACAATTTACATGAATGTTTTTTGTATGTAAATGACAACCGGAGATATTCTGTGTTTTCCGGTAAAGAATCAGAGAATTAGGGCTGAAAGGAGAGGGCTGGTTTATAGGAGAAAAAAATAAAATGTGCAAAGAAAAGGGTTTTTTCATTATCTTTGACCATCAAAATTTAAGAATAGAACCGGATAATCCGGTTGAAGTCTAACTAATCATAGTCAAATAAAACTGTTATTATGAAGTTATTAGAAGGAAAAACGGCCCTCATTACCGGTGCATCTCGTGGAATCGGTAAAGCAGTGGCTTTGGCATTTGCCAAACAAGGTGCTAACATTGCATTTACAGATTTAAGATACGATGAAATTGCCCAGGCTACGGAAAAAGAGATTGCAGCTTGCGGAGTTAAAGCGAAAATGTATGCTTCGAATGCTGCTGATTTCGCACAAACGGCAACTACAGTCGAAGAAATAGCTAAAGAATTCGGTCGCATCGATATTCTGGTAAATAATGCCGGTATCACCAAAGATACCTTATTAATGAGAATGTCTGAAGAACAATGGGACGCTGTCATCAATGTGAATTTGAAATCTGTGTTCAATTTCAGTAAAGCGGTATCGGCTGTCATGCTCAAACAAAAGAGCGGGTCTATTATCAGCATGAGTTCTGTAGTCGGTGTCAGCGGAAATGCCGGACAGGCTAATTACTCCGCTTCCAAAGCCGGTATTATCGGCTTCACGAAGAGTATTGCCAAAGAACTGGGTTCCCGCAACATCCGGGCCAATGCTGTTGCCCCCGGATTCATTATTACGGATATGACGGCTCAATTGTCGGAGGATGTACGTAAGGAATGGGCTGCCAAGATTCCGTTGAGAAGAGGAGGCACCCCGGAGGATATCGCAGATGTATGTCTGTTCCTGGCTTCAGATCTTTCAAGATATGTTACCGGTCAGGTTATACATGTTTGCGGGGGAATGAACATGTAATATTTACGATTGTTGATTTATGATTTACGATTAGGTAGCTCCTATAATCGTAAATCATAAATCGTAAATCATAAATCTATCAAGGTGGTATTTGGTGTTTCTTTTTGGTGGATATTACCGGTTATTTTATTGTCGGTAGTGATGGCTTGGTTTAAATACCGAAAATTGCTCCGGCTTCCGGATATCGGCCGGAAATTGGCTTGTTTTATTGCTTTTCTTCGTTTTCTGACTGCTTTTTTACTGCTTTTTCTTTTGTTACAACCGGCCTTGTCTTTGATCCGGCGGGTCAAAGTGAAACCCTTGCTGATTATCGTTCAGGATAATTCGGCTTCATTGTTGAACAATAAGGATTCTTTATATTATCTGAATGAATATGGAGCATCTTTACGGGAAAAAACAGGCTTACTGGAGGAAAAATTTAGAGTTGAATGGTTGACATTCGGGAAGAGTGTTAAGAAGAGTGATGTAATCGATTTTTCGGAAAACTATACGGATATAGCCGGAGCGTTTGATTATATCAAAGATAATTACATTGCCAGAAAGCCGGAAGCCGTTATTTTATTGAGTGACGGTATATACAATACAGGTGTCAATCCGCGTTATAAAACATGGGATTATCCGGTATATACCGTTGGGCTGGGAGATACGGTACAAATGCCGGATGTGTATGTAAAAAGTCTGGATTGTAATAAATTCAATTTTATACGGACCGTATTTCCGTTGAAAGCCGAAATTGTAGCTGTGAAACAGAAGGGGAGAACCGTAAAATGTGTTTTGCGGGAAAATGGGAACAGCATCCGGGAAGAGGTTCTGACGATAGACAACGACAATTATTTACGGGAAATTATATTTCCGGTCGAGGCTGTCCGTAAGGGGATGATGAAATATACGCTGAGCCTGGAGACTACTTTTGAAGAACGGAGCCTGAGAAACAATTTGGCAACGGCTTATGTAAATATCATAGATAATTCGGGAGAAGTAATCATCTGGTACGATGCTCCCCATCCGGATATTGCAGCTATTGCCGGGGCATTAAATACTTCCGGCATATTCAAATGTACAGTCAAGCGGTTCGGGGAGTCTTTGCCGGCGGAAAATAAGCCTTCTTTATTTATTTTTCACAATCCCCGCAGCGATGATCCGGAGTATCGGAAAGTGTTGGAGATGGCAGGGCAGCGTAAAACGGCCTTGTGGTATATTTTGACCGGAAGGAAAGAGATTACCGCTTTTGCCCGTTACGACAAATCATATACGGCGAATTTTACGGCAGAAATAAACGAATATGCTTCTCCGGCTCTTAACCGGAATTTTCCTTTTTTTGAGTTTACGGAAGAAGAAGCCCGGCAGTTCGCAGCATTCCCGCCGGTTGTCGTACCTTTCGGGGAGCTTAAGGGAAGTGGGAATAAGCCGTTATTTTTCCAGAAAATAAAAAATACGGTGCTGTCTAATGAAATGATGAGCTTTTATGACCGTCCCGATTATCGTTTGGCTTTCTTTTGGGGAGAAGGCTTGTGGAAATGGCGTTTGTTTTCATATAAAGAGAATGGAAACCATGATCTTTTCAATACATTGGTTTATAAAACCGTGAATTACCTTTCGGGTAGACGGGGCAATGACCGCTTTTTATGTGATATAGAGTCGCTCTATAATGAATCGGAAGATATTGTCATACATGCGGAATTGTATAATGAAAGCTATGAACTTGTCAATACTCCCGATGTGCGGCTTGTTTTGAGGCATGACGGAAAAGACTTCAATTATCTGATGAACCGGCACGGGGATAAATACCGGATTAATTTAGGTAATTTACCGGCAGGAGAATATGACTATGTATTTGCTACGGATTTGAAAGGCGGACATTTTGAGAAGAAAGGTACATTTTTTATCCGGACACAGAATAGCGAAGTCCACGATGTTGTTGCCGATAAAGCTTTATTGTCCGAAATAGCCCGGCATTCGGGCGGACAAGCCGTAGATTTGAAAGAAGTTGATAATTTATTGCAAAATATCAATCAGAATCGTAACTTCAAGGCCGAATATAAGCAAGAAGTGAGATATGTAGAATTGGGAGAGTTGCAGTGGTTGGGGTTAATTTTAATATTTTTATTATGTGTCGAATGGTTCTTCCTCAAGTATTATGCAGGGTGATCGCTCTGATTTCCGGACTGGGACTGATATTATTCTGCGGTTCGTGTAGTAGTTACAGGACATTTGAAGTGGAGGTGCTGACTCCGGCAGATGTCACGTTGGGACAAGGTAAAAAATTGGGATACCTGAACAGGCATATACGGAAGGTGCAGGACACTTCTTTCATTTTGTATGCGTATGAAGGAATGACTCCGGACGAACTGTCGGGTTTGTTTTATCAGGGACTGACGTCTGCCTGGACGGAGGACGGCACACGTGATTCCATTCCTGCTTTTGCCGAGAACCTGGTTTCCTATATGCGCTCTGACAGTATCCCTCCGGCATATCCTGCTGCCGATATTCAGAAGATATGCCGTACTTTCGGTTTGGATTATGTGGTATCATTGGAGACTTATTATTATACGGTGAACGAACGCAGCGGAAGCATAAAAAGTAATTATTGTGTACGTTTGTATGCCGCAGATGAACCGGCTCCGGTGGATTTGATCGTATATCGTGACGATTTAACGGATTATCTGACCGATGAATTCAATTTTTTAGATTTTATCCGGGCAAATGCCTGGGATAAAGGAGCCCTTTATTGCAAGCGTCTGATTCCGCATTGGGAGGTAACGGAGCGAAGGGTATACAACCGGCAAAAAGTATTGAGGATGGGGGATATTTTCTACCGGCAAAATGATGTGGAGCAGGCGATGAAATTATGGGAAGCCGCGACCAAAGAACGTCCTGAAACAGCCGTTCAGGCTTATCTGAATTTAGCCTGGTTGTCGGAAAATCAGGGTGATTTCGAACAAGCGATAGCTTTGTTAAAAAAAGCCCGTGAATTGGCAGATAAAAACAAACCGGCCCACCCGGATATCCTGTATTTGACAGATTATCAAAAGACGCTCGAAAAACGTTTAAAGGAATACAACCGTATTGAGCAACAATTGAATTGACGGGATATTTTTAATTTATTTACCATCAATCTATTTCTATGTCCCGGCTAAACATTTATAAGGCTTCTGCCGGTTCCGGAAAAACCTTTGCTTTGACATTGGAATACTTCCGGATCATTTTTTCGGTTCCTGCCGAGTATAAGAATATTCTGGCGGTTACCTTTACCAATAAGGCAACCGGGGAAATGAAATCCCGGATTATTAAAGAGTTGAACCGGCTTGCCGAAGGGCAAAGCAGCAGTTACGGTCCGATTTTGCAGAACGAATTCCGCCTTACAGACGAACAACTGAAAAATAGAGCCATTCAGTTGCGTACCATGCTGTTACATGATTACGGACGCATTTCCGTTACGACCATCGACCGTTTTTTTCAGCGTATCATTAAATCTTTTACTCACGAACTGGGTATATTTCCGGGATATAATGTCGAACTCGACAGTGATTTTGTGCTTTTAAAAGCCGTAGACAAAGTCATGGAAGAAGTAAAGGACAAACCTGAATTGAGGTTCTGGATCGGAGAGTTGATGACTGCCGGCGTGGAAGAAGGAAAATCCTGGAGGATCAAAGCCAGGATTGTAGAGTTAGGGGAAGAGCTTTTTAAGGAAAATTACATGCTCCTGGACGACAAAATCCTGACCCGTTTCAGCGACAAAGACTTCTTAAAAGAATACCAGTTGTTTTTGAGGAATATCGTCCGGGAATATGAGGAAACCCTTTCTCTTATGGGAGAAAAAGCGGTTTCCTTAATTGAAAGCAACGGTTTGGAATTGCAGGACTTCAAAGGAGGGAAAAACGGATGTGCCGGGCATTTTTATAAGTTGAAAGCCGGGAAGCTGGACGATGTCACTTCAACGGCCCGTCAGGCTGTCGGAGATACCGGTTATTGGATTACCAAAAGTTGTGTTCCGGAAACCCGCATGAGAATTGAATCGGTTTTCCCGGAATTGAATCGCATATTGGCATCTGCCATAGAAACGTACGACACCCGATACCGCTATTATCTTTCAGCCCGCCAATTGATAGCCAATTTATACCAGTTGGGGATTTTAAACGATTTGTATAAGAAAGTCCGGGAATATTGTGACGAAAAAGGGATCATGCTGCTTAGTGATACGACCCGTATTTTGAATATACTGATTGAAGGAAACGACACGTCGTTTCTGTTCGAGAAGACAGGGAATTACTACAAGCACCTGATGATAGACGAATTTCAGGATACCTCTTCCTTACAATGGCGGAATTTCCGGCCTTTGGTCGTCAATACGCTCGCGGAAGGCAATCAGGCGATGATCGTGGGAGATGTCAAGCAGAGTATCTATCGCTGGAGAAACGGAGACTGGCGTTTACTGGCCAGTCGGGTGGAAGATGAATTTGCCCGTTTGGGTACGAATGATATTATTTTGCAGAACAACTGGCGGAGTGCGCGTGAGATTGTCGATTTTAACAACGTTTTTTTTCGGGAAGCAGCCCTGGAATTAAAGGCGTTATACGACCATTCGGCCGGGGAGGATAATGCCTGGTCGGAAGCCATCGTGCAGGCTTATGATAATCTGGAACAGGTACCGAAAAGAGAATTGGGAGGATATGTCGATATTCTGTTCGGACCGTCGAAAAAAGAAGAAGATGCGGATACGCAAATTATGGCTTCCGTAACGGAGGTCATAGCGGATATTACCCGACGGGGAGGACAGCAAAAAGACATCGTAATATTGGTCAGAAATGCGAAAGAGGGGGCTTTTGCGGCTAATTATTTTATGGAATACAATACGACTGCCTCTCAAAAGATAAATTTTGTATCCAATGATTCTTTGTACGTCAGATCGTCTGCCTATGTCCGGTTTATCGTCGCAGTATTGCGGTATATGGCCGAGCCCTACGATATTGTCAACAAAGCTTCCATACTTTTATTTTATTATTCGTCGATAAAATGTTGTAATGCAGATAAATGGGATGCTATATTTAAAGCTGCAAAAGAAGAGGAATTATTCCGTTTTCTGAATTCGGATTTTACCTTCAATTCCGGTAAGATATTGTCTTATTCGCTTTTTGAAACCGTAGAAGCCATTATCGATAAGTTTTCTTTGAAAGATAAAAAGGAGGAAGTGCCTTATCTGATAGCCTTTCAGGATATCGTTTTCGAATACGAATCGAATAATTCGAATAGCATTATCCTGTTTCTGGAATGGTGGGAAAAAGAACAGATGAAAAAAGTGCTTTCGACTTCGGAAGATATTGATGCCGTACGTATTTTGACCATTCATAAAGCCAAAGGACTGGAGTTTGAGCACGTCATATTGCCTTTTTGCAGTTGGGAACTGGATGCAACACAACCGCTACGGCGCATCTGGTGTACGACCCGGGAAGATAAATTCAATGAACTGGAATATGCACCCCTGAATTATTCGGCTAAATTGGCGGATACGATATTTAAGGATGATTACTTCGATGAGCACCTGAAAGCTTATGTCGATAATCTGAATTTGTTGTATGTGGCTTTGACCCGCGCGGAAAGAGAGCTATATGTCCGTCCGTATCGTCCTAAAATCAATAAAGACGGTAGTCTGACTGTGGGAGATATCGGTACATTCATGTATCAGGTGTTGGAAAGGTTAAAAGGGAAGGAGCAAATTCATTTTTGCCCGGACGGAGAAATGAATCTGCAATACGGTACGAAATATCAAAAAGAAAGTACTGTTTCTGAACAGAAGCCGCTGGTATTGGAGCATTATGCCGTATATGATTCCGAAGAGCGGATCAGTATCAGGTACAAATATCAGGATTACACCGATCCGGATCAGGATACCCGTTCGGCGGTCGATGAAGGTAAATTGCTGCACGAGATATTCCGGATGATCGAGTCTGAAGAAGATGTGGAAAAGGCTCTCCGGCAAATGTGTCTGAACGGATTGATTTCCCTGGAAGACAAAGCGGTTTACCGCGCAAAAATTGAAAAATATTTGTGTCGTCCCGAAGTTTCTGCCTGGTTTTCATCCGATTTTCAGGTTGTCAACGAAAGGGATATTCTGTTTGGCGGGGGAGACAAAGTACGCCCCGACAGGGTGTTGTTAAAAGGAAATACGGCCTGGGTAATCGATTATAAATTCGGGAACAAGGAAGAAGAGAAATACAAGCGGCAAGTCCATTATTACTGCCATACATTGCAAAAAATGGGGTATACTTCTGTTAAAGGCTACATCTGGTATGTGGTACTGGATAAAGTCGTTCCCGTCGAATAAAAATCTGCTTTTTTCAGTGTAACGGTGCTTATTAATAAATATATCAACTTCGATACTATGTAATAAAAAGAATAGGGTAAAAAAAAGTGACCGAAAACTGAATTTTCGGTCACTCTTATTTATGTTCGGATTATACGTATTTTTTGGCTTGGGTTTCGCCTTTTAGTATCCGCAGGCCGTTCATTGCCAAAGCACGCATTTCGTCTTCTCCCGGATATACTTTTACGGGAGCGATGAAGCCGACTCTTGCGGTGATGTAATCGGTTACCGGTTTTCCGTAAGCAATGCCTCCCGTCAAAAGGATGGCATCTACCTGACCTTTCAGAACCGTAGCCATTGCACCAATTTCTTTGGATACCTGATAACTCATGGCATCCTGAATTTTTGCCCATTCCGGATCGGTTTCTGCTTTACGCTCGACTTCCAGCATGTCGTTGCTGCCTAAATAAGCAACAACACCGCCTTTGCCGCATAACATTTTTTTGATTTCTTCTTTGGTATATTGTCCGCTGAAGCAGAGGTTTACCAAAGCACCGGTAGGAAGGGAGCCGCTACGCTCGGGTGAAAACGCACCTTCTCCGTCCAAAGCGTTATTGGTGTCGATTACACGGCCTTTTTGATGTGCACTGACGGAAATACCGCCTCCCATGTGAGCGACAATCAAATTGAGGTCTTCATATTTACGGCCAGCTTCCTGTGCATAGGTACGGGCAATCGCTTTCTGATTCAATGCGTGAAAAATAGACAGGCGTTGAATGGCCGGGTGTCCGCTGATACGGGCAATCGGGTCCATTTCATCTACGACAACAGGATCGGCAATGTAAGCCTTTACTTTGTCACCGAGTTCTGCAGCAATATTGTGTGCAATCAATCCTCCCAAATTGGATGCATGTTCTCCCATAACGGGATGTTCCAGATCGTGAAGCATAGCCGCATTTACTTCGTATATGCCGGATTCGATCGGTTTGATAACACCGCCTCTGCCAACGATTGCATCGATGGTCGCAATATCGATCCCTGCATTTTTCAATTCGGAAAGAATAAGGTCTTTCCGGTATGCAAACTGGGAAGCAATGTTCGGATAACTACTGATCTCTTCGGCTGAATGCCGGATCGTTTTGATGAAAATCTGATTTTCATCTTCGAAAATCGCAATCTTTGTTGAAGTCGAGCCTGGATTGATGGCAAGGATTCTGTAAGCCATATGTGCTGTTTTATTTTAAGGATTAAATTAAATTTTGTGCAAAAGTTGTAAATTGTAAGCAGAAATCAAAGGAAAAGTATAAAAAAATAGCAAACGATTTCGAAAAATCAGCGAAATAAGGTATCCAGGTATTTTTTTACGTCCCGGCATAGGGCGGGAAAGTAGCACTGAGCTTGTTGTATCGAGGCCTGGAGGCAGGGGGCATAGTCGATTAACCGGAATATACGGTCGAAAATTTCAGCTCCGGGTTCCGATATGCCGGCAACGGCAATGACGGGGATATGCCGTTGCCGGCATTTATCCGCAATTACGCCCGGAATTTTACCGTATAAAGATTGCCGGTCGATACGACCTTCTCCGGTAATGACGACATGGCTTTCCCGGAGGTGTTTTTCAAATCCGGAGACCTGAAGATAGTATTCGGACCCGGAAATAAGCCGGGCTCCCAAAAAGACTGCAAATGCTGTTGTTATTCCTCCGGCAGCTCCTCCGTATTTCAGACCGGCAACAGCCGCATTTGAATATCCGGTTAAAAGGGAGGCATACCTTTTCAGATATGTATCCAGTTGTATAACCTGCTGCGGCGAGGCTCCTTTTTGAGGTGCAAATACATAGGCCGCTCCTGTTTTTCCGTACAATGGATTTTCTACATCACAGAGAATAGTAAATTTTACATCTTTGAATTTTGCCTTTAAGTCAGACGAGTCAATTTGTTTTAAATCAATAATATGATTTCTATATTTATCATGGTTTTTCGTTATTTTCAATCCCATTTCGGTCAAGGCTCCCAATCCACCGTCTATGCTGGCACTACCGCCCACACAAAGGAGTATTTCGTTTGCTCCGTTTGTTACGGCGTGATTTACGGCTTTGCCTACCCCCGTCGTATTGGCATTTAATACATCATATTCCTGAATTTTTAGTGTTTTCAGGCCACATATACCGGCCAGTTCAATGATGGCGGTTTTCCCGCTGCGGTAATAAGTTCCCCGGACAGGCCGTTCCAAAGCATCGACTGCCGGAAAATAAACCGGACGGGGCAGAGGAAAGTAAGAAGCGATGATTTCAGCCGTACCGTCGCCTCCGTCACCGGCAGGCAAAGAAATTACCCAGTACCGACCGGACAACAGAGAATTAAAATAATCACATATTTGCGGCGCTGTCAAAGAGTCTTTGAAAGCATTGGGAGCAACCAGAACCGTCGGTTTGAAAGAATCGGACATTATTGAAAGACAATATGCTGATGGGGCTCGAATTGTTGTAAAGCAAAAAGATCCTTTTCCGGCCATGAAGGAACATTTTTCAAAGCCTTGGTTATCATTCCGTTGATATAGGATTGAAAACGGGGGCCTTTCCATGAACCGGTATTGGATATAAATACCCAGGCATATCCGTCTGATTGCTTTTTCATAAGTACGCTGCTACCCGACAGGGTGCCCGTACGCGACCATTCTCCTTGCGGAGTAACATGCATCCAGCCGATAGGCAGGGCATCCGCACTGAATGTCGTCATCTGCTCTATACTTTCCGGACTGAGGATATCGGGAATAACCGGATTACCGTCGATTACGGCCATAAACCGGAGCAATTCGGAAGCAGAAGCCACCCAGCCGCCGGCTCCGTATAATTCTTCGATATTGTTTCCTCCGTAATATTTAGGTACCAGTTGCTTACTTCCGTCGCATGAGGGTATCAGCTCTTCTGCCGTGTCATAATACCGGACTTCATTGGGAAGCCGGTTTTCATAAAGATTCCTGCCCAGATGCATATCGAAACAGCCGGCAGGACGCAAGATATTTTGTTTGATATAATCTTCGTAGTTCATTCCCGATACTTTCTCGATCACCCGGGTTAAAATACCGTATCCGACATTGGAATAAGCCGTAGAAGTGCCGGGCGTGTAGTGAAGACGGCGGGATAGTACGAAACGAATGATCGTATTCAGGTCGACGGGAGGTTTTACTTTCATTTTACGGGCAATGTCCAGCGGACAAAACATCGGATCTCCGTATACGGCAGTGTAGCCTCCCTGATGCCGGAGCAGATGTTCTACGGTAATACGCTTGGTTCTGGGATCTTTTATTTTGGAAAAAATAGAGTCGTTCAAGATACCTTCCGGTCCGAAAACCCGGTCTTCTAACCGGAGTTTGCCTTCTTCCGCCAGTTTCATGATTCCGCTGGCGGTAATCAATTTGGAAACCGAGGCAATGCGGAAAATATGTCTGACATCGACTTCTTCACCGGTTTCTGCATCCGCATATCCGTAACCTTTGCTGTATATCAGTTTATCGTCTTTCATTAAGGCAAAAGAAGCTCCGCGGATCTGCCATGTTTTCATGAATTTTTCAATGGAGCGGTCGAGCTTTTGGGCTATGGGAAGTTCGGAATCTGTATTGGAGAGTACTTTGCTTAGGGGGAATAAAGGAAGCGGGGCTTTTGTTGCCATGGCTTTAGCCAATAGTAGAGTCGAATCATTCGATAGGGGTGTTCCTCCTGCAAAATTGATTTCCCAAGGCTTAGCCAGAAAAATAGTGATAATGACAACAATTAAGATAAAATACTTCATTATGCAAAATAGTAATTTCAGGTTATCCTCGGTTTAAGTCATTTAATTCAACCTGTAGCATATCAATATATTATACTTTGCAATATTAAAGAAAAGCTAGCTAAATTAAAAAAATTTGATCAAAAAAAATCCTAAAAAACGTTATTCAGCAACGAAAAGTAGATTTCCATCAGTTTACGTAGATACCGGTTATCAGGGGAAAACGGATAATGGTCTATCGTTTTTATGGGCAATACCAAGGGAGAGGTGCCGGTAATGAAAGCCGCATCAAACGAAGGCAGATTTTGATAAGCGACCCGTTCTTCCCGAAGCGGGAATGTCTGTTCTTTACAAATGTCAAGTACCCTTTTGCGAGCTGTTCCCGGTAATACATAACGTGTCGGAGCCGTATAGAAAATACCGTCTTTTATGAAAAATACATTGGACCGGGAACCTTCCGTTACCCAACCGTCTCTGTCTATCAACAGGACTTCGTAGACGGCATGTTCCCGAAGCAACCGATTCGTCATATCCCGTAAACCGTTGTTGATATATTTAACTTCCGGATTATTGCGCATAGCCTGGCAACTGATGGTGGCCACACCTTCCCGGTAATCTTTTTCAGTCGGATAGCAATGGGGAATCTGGTAAATGTATTCGTCGGTTTTGTCAGTTGTAAAATGGAGTACATATTTTATATTGCCTTCTTTCATCTGTTCCAGACGGATAAGCTCGTTCAGCTTATTTTCAATATGAAGATTGCATACATGTATGTCAATATTTGATTTTTTTATTGAATTATCCAATCTTTGTAAGTTGTCGCTTAAGAAGATAGGGTGTCCGTTATACACCCGGATCACTTCGTATATGCTCAGCCCGTTTTCAAATATTTTTTCTGAAAAGTCAGAGACATCGGTGATTGTATTGTTCTTTAAAATCATGGCCTTATTTTTTTACAAAATTACAAAATTGTCGGATAATGTGTTGCTGTAAAATAGAATTCGTATCAGGTTTATATAAAAACAGGCTGCAATCGGAAAATATCAGGAATAGTGCCAGAAAATCAGATGATTAAAATAATTACGGCCGTAAAAAGAAATTTGCTCCGGACAGCCTCTTCGGATAAAAGAATAATTTTCGAATTTTACCGCTGCATTTTTCGATAATTTGAACTATTTTTGACTCACCTATGGAAAATCAGAAAACAATTGAGAATACGGTTGCCTTTTTGGAAACAGTGGTTATCGGAGAGTTGGGGAAGGTTCAAAATGCAGGATTGTCATATATGCAATTTGTATTGATGGGGCAAGCGATAGAAGTGTTAGGAGGCTTTTTGGACAGAAAACCGATGAAGACGAAAGGACAGGCGGCCAAACGTTTTGCGGCAGGAATAACGTATTTGTTCGGGGGAAAATACCGGATATTGAATGAAAACGACTTTCTGTACCACAAACTGCGTAATCAGATGGTGCATGCTTTTATTCCGGCCCAGGATATACTCCTGCTGAATCAGGAGGAAGAGAGCGGGGAATTCCGTCATTTGGAAAGAAAAAACGGACAATTGGTAATGATTTCAGGGGTATTTTACCGGGATATTTGCCGGGCTTGTAAACGACTGGCAGACTTGATAAAAGAAGGAAAGGTAAAACCTAAAAATATTGCTTTCGGAGATGATGAATAAGAGGATTGTGATGATTGGCGCCGGTAATGTAGCACATCATCTGGCTCCGGCTTTGCTGAAAGCCGGTTTGAATTTGTGCCAGATATACAGCCGCAGCATCGAATCGGCCAGGGCTTTGGGCGTGAAAACCGGTATTACCTATACGGCGGATTTGTTTGCCATATACCCCGATTGCGATATTTATATCTTTTGTGTAAGTGACGATGCTTTACTTCCGCTTTTTAAGAGTATCAGAATAAATAAAGAAGCTGTTATTATACACACTTCCGGAAGTGTACCCCTGGACATATTCAAGGCTTCGGCGGATTATTACGGGGTAATGTATCCCTTGCAGACATTTTCCAAAAAAAGATCCCTGGATTTTGCAGAAGTACCTTTATGTATCGAGGCTTCAGAACCGCGGGTATTGGATACTGTCCGGCAGTTAGCCGGATGTTTGTCAAATAACGTTCAGGAGATTTCGTCGGAAAAGCGTAAAAAACTGCATCTGGCCGGTGTGATTGCCAATAATTTTACCAACCACTTGTATATGATGGCCGGAAAAATACTGGAAGAAGAAGGTTTGGATTTTAATCTATTAAAGCCGTTAATTTTTGAAACGGCTCATAAAGTAATGTTATTGCCTCCTTACGAGGCCCAAACCGGACCTGCCAGGCGCGGGGATGAAAATATACTGGGGTTGCATAAAAGTTTATTGAAAAAAAACCGGAAATTGGCTGTACTTTATAATCTTATGTCCGATTCGATTCAGGAAACTTATGCTAAAAAGGAAGAAAAAGAAGAGGTCGGGGATAAACCGCAAATGTTATCGTTATGGTAGAAATGAAACAAGTGAATCGTTAATAAATCAATTATTTGAATATGGCTTTTTTTAAAGATGAATTAAAAAAAATACGGGCATTCGTTTTTGATGTCGACGGTGTATTGTCCCGGCAGGAGGTAAGTTTATCACCGGAGGGGGAATTGATACGGACTTCTTGTGCTAAGGACGGATATGCCATTATGTACAGTGGTAAGAAAGGATATATCCGGGCGGTTATTTCCGGAGGCGGAGCCCCCGGATTGGAAGAAAGATTCCGTAAACTGGGAATACAGGATATTTACCTGAAAATTGAAAATAAAGTCGAAGCCCTGAATGAATTAATGGAGAAATACAGTCTGAAACCGGAAGAGATCATGTATATGGGGGATGATATTCCCGATTATAATGTCATGACGATGGTAGGGCTTCCGGTATGTCCTGCCGATGCTTGTGAGGAAATAAAATCGATTTCCCGTTATATTTCGGATATGCCCGGAGGAATGGGATGTGCCCGGGATGTAATCTCCCAGGTATTGAAAGCCAGGGGGGATTGGATGGATACAACATGCTATGTGAAAAGCATGTAAGCCGGATTCGGTTCAGAAAAGATTCAAAGGAAAGAGGTGAGAACGGAAACTTAAAGCACAATATGCGGTAATATTCGCTATACATATTGAAAATCAATAAAATAAATGTGATATGCTCGGGATATTAAAACTGATCAGAATTCGGACACTTTTGTTTGCTGCTTTCACCATGTATTGCATGCGTTATTTTGTCATCCGTTCTATTTTAGATATCAACGGACTGACGTTGCAGCTACCGGATTGGGCTTTTACTTTATCGGTACTTTCGGTTTGTGCCCTGATTGCCGGAGCCAATGTGATCAATGATTATTTCGATACGAGGACAGACCGGCTATCGGCTGTAAAAGATGTGGTTGTCGGGCGGTGTATTACCAGGCGTACGGCAATGACACTTCATTCTGTCCTGAATGTATTGGCCATTGTTATAGCATTCGGCCTGAGCATCTATGTCGGCATCTGGAAAATCGGTATTTTATTTTTACTGGTATCCGGGTTGTTGTGGTTTTATTCTTCCGCGTATAAAAGGTATTTGTTGATCGGAAATCTGATTGTCGGTATTCTTGCAGCATTGATTCCACTTTGTGTTTTGTTATTCGAGATCCCTCTTTTGAATGATGAATACTCTGATTTATTGATACAAACAGATACCAACTTTATGTATTTATTTAATTGGATTCTAGGTTTTTCTCTTTTTATATTCCTGAATACCGTTATTTATGAGATGAATAAGGACATTTACACGATACCCGGAGATATCGAAAAAGGAATCCGGTCGGTACCGGTGAGATGGGGTATTCGTGCAACCCGGATCGTGATATCGGTATGGACGGCGATTGCTGTATGCTGCGCTGTTGTGTTGTATTTTACCGTATTCTCTGAATCTTCTCTGGTATTGACTTATATTGCTTTGGGTATTTGTCTGCCTTATTGTATCTATTTGGTATTTGTGTGGTTTTCTGTCAAACGTAGCCTGCAATTGGGTATTATTCGCCTGATTATGGTATTGTGTGTAGCTTTCAGCTTTTTATTACATCATTTTTTTGACCTGATATTTGCCAACTGACCGATCTCTCAATTTTTAAATCTATGAGTAACATATCCCACATTATTTTAGCTTCTTCTTCTCCCAGGCGGCAGCAACTGATGAAAGAGGCCGGCATTGCCTTTGAAGTCAGAACGAAAAATACGGATGAAGTATATCCGTCGGAATTGAAGGTTGAAGATATTCCCGTATATCTGGCTCAATTGAAGGCTGCGGCCTTCAAAGGGGAGCTAAAAGCCACGGATTTACTGATAACGGCAGATACGATTGTGAGTCTGCACGGTCAAATGATTGGAAAGCCGCATGACCGGGCGGATGCCATTCGTATTTTGAGCGGGCTGTCGGGTAATAAACATACTGTAATTACAGGCCTTTGCCTGACGACGGCTTGTGAGCAAAAAAGTATTCCGGTTTTTACGGATGTTTATTTCAGAAACCTGGATAAAGAGGAGATTATTTACTATGTAGACAAATACAAGCCTTTCGATAAAGCCGGTGCTTATGGGATTCAGGAGTGGATCGGCTATGTAGGGATAGAACGGATCGACGGTTCGTTTTACAATGTCATGGGATTGCCTGTGCAAACGTTATACCGGGAATTGAAAGCTTTCGGATTGAATATGTGTGAATAAATCAATAATCATTTATTTTATAAAATCAAGACTATGAAAAAAGGTATACTGCTGTGTTTTTGTGTCATTTGGTGTATTGTTTGCTGCCGGGCCGAAGAGGGGATGTGGATTCCGATGTTATTGAAAAAATACAATATCGAGGATATGCAGAAAAAAGGCTTTAAGCTGACGGCAGAGGATATATATGCTATAAACCGGGCATCTCTGAAAGATGCGGTTGTCGGTTTAGGGCGGGAAGGACGTCCGTTCCAGCATTTTTGTACAGGGGGATTGATCAGTGCCGAAGGACTTGTCGTGACGAATCATCACTGTGCTTTCGATATGATACAGAAACATTCCTCTTTAGAGAAAAATTACCTGAGGGATGGCTTTTGGGCAAAAGGGCGTCATGAGGAATTGGCAAATCCGGGAATTACGGCTTCTGTATTGGTACGTATGGAAGACGTCACCGGGAAGATTCAGGCAGCATTGTCGGAAAATATGCCGGAGAAAAGGCGTAATGGCGTGATAGACAGTGTTTGTAACGTATTGGAACAGGCGGCGGTTGCCGGTACCGATTTGTCGGCCAATATAAAACCTTATTTCAACGGAAATCAATTTTTTATGTCCGTGTTCCGTATTTATAAGGATGTCCGCCTGGTAGCTGCACCTCCTTCGGCAATCGGTAATTTCGGAGGAGATACGGACAATTGGACCTGGCCGAGGCATACCGGAGATTTTTCGGTGTTGCGTATCTATGCCGGAGAAAATAATGAGCCGGCAGCCTATTCCGAAAAGAATAAACCTTATCGTCCGGCAGCTTTTTCCAAAATTTACGCCGGCGGATTGACGGAAGGTGATTTTACGATGGTATTCGGTTATCCGGGTACAACGAACGAATATTTGCCTTCTTATGCTGTCGATCAATTGGTGGAGCTGGAGAACCCTCATAAAATTGCCATACGGACAGCCAAACTGAATATCATCAAGGCTGCTATGAATTCTTCGGATTTGTTACGGATCAAATATGCTTCGAAAGCAGCCGGTGTCGCTAATGCATGGAAAAAATGGCAGGGAGAAAGCAAAGGTCTGAAACGCTTTAAAACGGTTGAAAATAAAAGAATGTTGGAAGAAAAGTTTCAGGTATGGGCAGCCGGCAAGCCGGAATACGCCGGTTTAATTGATCGTTACAAAGCATTGTACGATAAGCGGAAGGAACTGATGCTGGCAGATATTTATCTGGGAGAAGCAGGCCGGAGAGGGGCCGAACTGATGAATTTTGCTCTGTCGGCTTACACTTACGCCCAACGTTATAAGACACAAACAGACAAAGCGGGTGTTCAGGAAGATTTCAGAAATTATGCAACGGCTTTTTTCAAGGATTACGATGCGGAAGTCGATAAAACGATATTGATTGAAATGCTGCGGTTGTACAACGAAAATGTACCGTCGGAATGGGTGCCGGAAGGGGTAGCAGAGGCTGCCGAAGGGAAGGGAATAACCTTATTCGCAGAAGAAATGTTCCGCAAATCGGTCTTTACCGATCCGGACAGGACTTTCAGTTTTATTGATAAACTGGATTCTAAATCGGTGAGTAAAGTCAGCCGGGACCCGGCCTATCTGCTGATCAATTCGATCGTCGGTTTCAGTCGGGAAAAAGTATTGTCCCCTTTGAATCAGATAAACCGGGAGATACAGCAGTTGAACCGTCTTTGGCTGGCCGGTTTGATGGAGATGGAGTCGGATAAGGTGTTCTATCCGGATGCCAATTCGACCCTGCGTATCGCCTACGGCACGATAGGAGGTTATTCTCCGTCAGATGCTGTAAGATATAATTATTATACTACCTTATCCGGAATTATGGAAAAGGATAATCCGGCAATTTACGATTATAATATTCCGCAGAAATTGAGGGATATTTATGCCTCCGGCGATTTCGGTCCTTATACACAAAACGGAGAAGTACCGGTTTGCTTTATCGCCAATAATCATACGACGGGAGGAAATTCGGGCAGTCCGGTTTTAAATGCCCGTGGCGAATTGATCGGATTGAATTTCGACAGGGCCTGGGACGGTGTCATGTCCGACATGCAATATGACCCGGAAATTTGCCGGAACATTGCCGTAGATATAAGATATGTCCTTTTCATTATCGATAAGATCGGAGATGCCCGTTACCTGCTGGATGAAATGGAAATTGTAAACTAAAAAAAAGCTGAGTCCCCGACTCAGCTTTTTTATCATTTAATACATTCCAGACGTTTATTGACCTTTTCCCAGTCGACAATGTTCCAGAAGTTTTCAACGTATTTGGCGCGTAAATTCTGTACATCCAAATAGTAAGCATGTTCCCATACATCCAGGTTCAACACGGGAGTTTTTCCTGCCGTTAACGGATTTTCTGCATTTTTGGTCTGAACAAGTTCCAGTTTGCCATCGGCGGAAGCAACCAGCCATACATAACCTGAGCCGAACAATGTCGTTGCAGCTTCTGCAAATTTTTGTTTGAAAGTATCCAGGTTTCCGAACGTACCTTCTATGTTTTTTTTGATCTTCCCTTCGGGGGCATTGTCTTTTTTAGGGGCATGTAAAGCTTCGAACTGGAAATAGTGGTTGTATACCTGTGCGGCATTATTAAATAGTTTACCGTCTGCCCGCAACATGATCTCCTCAATGCTGAGATCTTTGTATTCGGTATCGGCTTTCAAATTATTCGTAGTCTGTATATAGCCGGCCAAATGTTTTCCATAATGGAATTCTACCGTTTTTTTACTGATGTAAGGCTCCAATGCATCTTCCGGATAGAGGGTCGGCAATAATTTGAAATTATTGTTTTCGTCTTTTTGATTCACCTTATGGGAGATGAGTAACAGACAGGCAGCCTGTTTTACCAGATTGGATAAATCTTGTGTTTTCATGGTTTTTTGTTTTATAAATAAGATATAGATTAGGTAATTAAGTATTCTTAGTATTATTTTAACGTTTTCATATCGCTAAAGTTACAAAAAATGAAGCTGTTTTTACGAAATTGTCGCTCCAATCAGGCATATTTTAATAGCTTTGCAGTATAAAATAATAAAATTTCGATTATGAGAAAGAAACAGTTATTATCCTCATTGGTATTACTAATGGCTATGGGGATTTTTTTTGCCGCTTGTACGGAGACGATGCAGAAAGCTTACTATGATGCAATTCCTGAAAATGCCTCGGCAATCGGTAGCATAAAGATAAACCGCTTATTGGAAAAATCGGATGCCGGAGAAAAATTGTCTGCTTATGCCGGACAATATGTAACTCCTGAGATAGCCGGTAAATTGGATTTATTTTTGAAGAACGGGAATGAGTCCGGTTTGGATTTGAATGAGAACGTATTTCTTTTTACAGCCGATTGCGAAGGTGCTGTTGCCAAAGTTGCAGACCTGTCCAAGCTGAAAGAGACTTTTCAAATACTGCAACAGCAAGGCAAATGTGAAGCCTTATCGAAAAAAAACGGATATTCCCGTACGGTAATCGGAGGGGAATTTGCCTGTCTTTTTAATGAGTATGTGTTGTTGGGACTTAATATACAGAGTACTGCCGAGGAGACATTTGCGACAGCCGAAAAATTACTTATCGCTCAGTCAACTGCAAATATCAGTGAGACACAAGGATTTAAAGATATGGTTGCAGTCGATAGTGATATTGCCTGGTGGTTCTCTTTTAAAAAGTGGGGGGAAGAGTCCTTAGCCCAAAGCAACCCATTGCTGAACGGAGTAGATATATCCCAAATCAGTATACTGGGAACCTTGAATTTTGAAAATGGAAAAATAGGGTTGACATATAAGATATTGTCGGACGATCCGGTCATGAAGCAATGGATAGCACAGGCCGGAAATCTGAATAACAGCCTGTTGAATTATTTCCCGGCAACGACGCTTTGTTATGCTGCGGCTCATATCAACGGCGAACAGATTTGTCAGCAATTTGAGCAAAATGAAGCCTGGAACCAGGCCCTGCAACAAGTGAATAAAGATGAATTAGTAAAGGTTTTATCGGCTTTCGACGGGGATTTTTCCTGGGGAATATCGGCCTTTAATCCCATGGGCATTCCGAATGTCTTAGCTTATGCCCAGGCTAAAAATGCTTATCCGGTTCAACTGTTGGCACTTACATTACAACAACCGCAAATGGGGCAAGTGGTTGAGGTGAAAAATAAAGGTAAAAATGCGTATGAGGCAAAAATAAATATGGTGGGAATGACGGTATATTTCGGAGAAAAAGACGGACTTCTTTACCTGACAAATGATTCGGATAGTTTCAAAAACCTGGGTAAAAAGGCAAAGAAACCTCTAGGAGATACACCCTGGACAGCCGGTTTAAAAAATGCCGGATCAGCTTTATTGCTTAATGTAGAGGAAATGCTGGCATCTCCGTTTATTCAGATGAGTATTTATCAGATGCAGGGTCCGCAACAAGGAGCCCTTATGCTGCAGGCTCTCTCTATGTTCTCATACGTGGAAGCTTTAGGCGTTAATAATACGGCTTATCTGAATATCTATATGAAAGATAAGGAGCAAAACAGTCTGAAAGCTCTGATACAGGAAGGCACCCAAATAGCTAAGCAGTAAAACACTCGTTTCCGGAAATTTTGATTGAAAACAGATGGAAGAGATCTTATTGCGAAATATTGTACCTGAAATATTCAGCCGACAAGATTGCCGGACATCTGAAATCTGGCATAAAGAGGTGACTTTCCGCTCGGGACAAAAGTATTTGATAGAAGCTGTATCCGGAGCCGGAAAATCGTCTTTATGCAGTTATATTTACGGCTATCGCCGGGATTATCTGGGCGAAATTGCATTTGACGGACAAAATATCAGGCACTTGGATAAGAAACAGTGGGGATTATTGCGTAAGGATTCGCTTAGTATTCTTTTTCAGGAATTACGTTTGTTCGGAGAACTGACTGTCTGGGAAAATATCCAGATAAAGAACCGGCTTACGGGTTTTAAAACGCCGGAATGGATCATGGAAAGTCTGGAACGCTTGGGTATAGGCGATAAGAAAGAGCAGTTGGCCGGAAAACTATCTTTCGGTCAGCAACAGCGGGTTGCCTGTATCCGGGCTTTATGCCAACCTTTCCGTTTTGTATTACTCGACGAGCCGGTAAGTCACCTGGACGAAGCGAATAACCGGGCTGTCGGTGCTCTACTGGCAGAAGAAGCCGCCCGTCAGGATGCAGCGATCATTGTGACCTCTATCGGCAAAAAGCTGGATGTTCAATACGATAAAATTTTGCATTTATGAATCTGGTCTGGAAATTACTGCGTGCGCATCTGAGTCCTGCCCAATTAATCGGGTTCTTTTTCGCCAATCTGGCCGGAATGGTTATCGTATTGCTGACCCTGCAAATCTATTTGGATTTACGGCCTTTATTCGAAGGAGGAGACAGCTTTCTCAAAAAAGATTATCTGGTGGTCACAAAGAAAGTCAGTACCTGGGGGGTATTATCCGGTAAAGACAATACTTTCAGCAGGCAGGAAACAGAGGAATTGGCGCGACAGCCTTTTGTCAGGAAAGTAGCCGGTTTTACCGCTTCCAGATTCAGAGTAACGGCAGGTGTTGAAATACAGGGGCGCGGATTTGCTACGGAAATGTTTTTCGAATCGGTTCCGGATGACTACATCGACGTGAATACGGATGAGTGGCATTTTGATGAAAAAGAGGGAGTAATTCCTATTATTATACCTCGCAATTATCTGAATTTGTATAATTTCGGTTTTGCTCAATCCCGTAGTTTACCGAAACTTTCGGAAAATGTAATCGAAATGCTTCGTATGGACGTAGAACTGCGTGGAAACGGACAGCAGGCAGACTACACGGGGAAAGTTGTCGGTTTCTCGAACCGGTTGAATACGATTCTGGTGCCGCAACAATTTATGGACTGGGCCAATCGTACTTTTGCATCCGGCGATTCCAACCCGGTTTCCCGTTTAATTGTAGAAACCGGTAATCCTGCCGATGAACGGATTACCCGCTTTTTCCGGCAAAAAGGATATGAGAGCGAAGAAGGTAAGGCGGATGTCGGAAAGATGACCTGGTTCTTGAACGTTTTGACAATTTCGGTATCCGTAGTCGGATTGCTGATATGCCTCTTGGCTTTCTATATTTTAATGTTGAGTATTTATCTGCTTTTACAGAAGAATAGCTATAAGCTGGAAAATTTATTATTGATCGGATATCCGGTCGGACAGATAGCGCGTCCTTATCGGAATTTAACGTTATTTTTAAACGGATCGGTTATTGCGGCCGCTTTATTGCTTGTCATGCTGGTCCGCAATTTCTATATGGACTGGTTCCGGGCAATCTGGCCTGAATTTACACCGGGCGGTGTGGCTGTTTTATGGATGACCGGAATAGGCTTGTTTCTTTTGGTTTCCGGTTTTCATGTACTGGTTATCCGGAAGAAAATCAAAAAGTTATAGTATTCTTTTGCCGGAAACGGCAAAAGAATACTATATTATTTTATTGACGTTGCAAGATAAATCCCAATTCCAGGGTTTCGGTTTTGTTCAGTATACCGGTAATTTGCTCGTTTAAACTCTGAATGACAGCGGGTAAGGCCTGTTCCGGAATCCGGTCGAATCCCGGTATTAAAGAAAGAATTTTTGAACGCAATTCTTCATTTCCCATGATGGTACGAACCAATGAATTAACGTAAACTTTATCAAAATAAAGCAGTAATTTATTGTTCTGTAGGGTATAAGTAAAGCTGATCGCCGGAATTTGAGGGATATTTCCACCCATAATCTGCTGTAATATCTCCGTATCGAGATTGATCTGGACATATTTACCGTCAGTTTTATATGTACCACCCATAGCCATCGTCGTTCCACCTTGCAAACTCATATTGATTTTGAGGGTTCCGTCGTTTTTAAAATCCACACCTTTGAAGTAAGCTCCCATTTTTTCTGTTGCCATAGCCAGAAACTCCGTTTTTAAATCTTCAACCTTCTTTTTATATGGCTCCTGCATAATTTGGAATACAATCGAATCTTCGGCATATTCAAATTGAAAATGGGGTTCCTCGTAGGTCCATGAACCGGTGAGAGGGCTATCGTCGTTCTTCTTATCGTCACAGGCAATAAAAACGGTTGAGAACAGTGCAATAATAATGTAAATGATATGCTTTTTCATAATCATGTATTTAATAAGTTAAGTAATTGTTCAAAATCAAGTATACATCCTAACAATTTAAGTGTTTGTATACAAATAGTCTACAAAAATACTGAATACGTCAACGGACTTAAATTTTAAATGTTACAGAGGCTCCGAAACGGGCAGGGGCTCCGGACTGTCCCATATCGTAATATTGAGGTAGTTTCTGTCCGACCGGATTATTCAGCATATAAGTAAAAAATGCTTTGTCCAGTATGTTCTTGCCCCATATATGGAAATCCACGTATTTCCCGGATAGGGTAATATCCATATTCCACAGGAAGTAAGGAGATTGTTTTAACCGGTTGGCCTCGTCAAAATACTGGGTACCGAAACCGGTGACATTTGTCGATATACCCAGGGTCCGGCACCAGCTTGTACGAAGCGCTTTTTGGTAAGCGATTCCCGTATTACCCGTAAATTCAGGAGCCATAACGATACGGTTGCCTTCGTATTCTTTGGTCAGGTGATGATAATATTTCGAATTGCTGTATCCGGCAGATAAGAAATAAGTCAAATTAGGGAATAATTCCCAGTTTAAGTCCATTTCACCTCCGATACTCCTTGCGTCACCGGCATTTTTTATACTCGGCCCCATCATACCCATAACGAATATCTGCTGGTCCTTCCAATCGATATAGAAAACGGCGGCATTCAGGTTGAATGTCCCGGCGGGACTGAAATATTTGAAACCCAATTCATAGTTCCACAATTTTTCTTCGTCATATCCGAGATCCGTCAACAACGAGCTCATTTCGTTGGCAATGATATTGTATCCTCCGGCTTTATAGCCTTTCGCTATACTGAGATAAAGAGATACACGGTCGTTCCATTTCTGCATGAAAGAGAATTTGGGCAACCAGGCGTGAAAATCACTTTTTTTATCCGACGCATGAAAAGGACCGAAAGCTGCATCTCCGCTGAAAAGAAGACTATCCCGGTAGGTGAGGGCTGCATTTTCATAGTCATAGCGGATACCGGCCGTTACTGCCATACCGGGCCACATCTCTTTCAGAGTGATTTGTCCGTAACCGGCAATGCCTTTCGTTGTGGTATTATTAAAATATTTGGCCTGATCCAAAGGTAAAGGCAACAGGTAAGCCTTGTCTTTGCCGAAAGTTGCCAGGTATTTATTCGTCAGGTCTTTATAAAAGCCGAATGCACCAACGGTCCAATCCCAGTGTGCTGTGGCAATCGATTGGAGGTTGATTTCCTGGGTAACCAAATTCTGATTGGATTTTTTGATATTGTCAAATACGTCCAGATAAGTAAAATCCGCATCCAGAATCTGTTTATCCTTTGTCCAGGAATAAGATGTGATCCAGTTAAAAGCGGTATGTTTTCCCATTTTCTTCAGATTCAGATAAGAAGATATCATATCTCTTTTGTAAGAAGAGGGGGTATTGTAATTTACCAGATACCGGTCGGCTTTTAACGAATCGACTGCATGATAAGCATATCCGCCGTCGAAAGAATGATTGTAGTTTACACCGAAAGCGATTTTCCAGTCTCTTGCTGCATACATATTTCCCTGATAGCGGCCATTATAAGATTCTGTCGGATTCGAACGCCTGTCATTGTCATACCGGTTTTTGAAATAACCTTTCGATTTATTGTAGGAAAAAGATAATTTATTGTAAATAAATTTAACCGGCAGATTGACAATCAGATTGTAATTTTGAGAATAGTAACTGGCAAGACCGGCCTTCGCCCGTATGGCAAATTTGTTATCTGCCGGACGGGTGTTGATATTGATCAGGCCATTGATACTGTTCCGTCCGTACAATGTCGTCTGGGGTCCACGCAACACTTCTATCTGCCGGATATCATACAGATCGAAGACAAATGCATTTTTATCGAATACAGGCACTCCGTCAACATAAAGTCCTATCGGAGGGGTTCCGGAAACCGTCCCTATACCTCTGATATACAAAGGTGTGGAAAGCTTTAAGCCGCCTTCCTGCATGTAAAAATTCGGAACGATACCGGATATATTCCGCAAATCCGGATTATTCTCACCCGGAATTGTACGTTCCGTAACCACCGTCAAGGCAGCCGGAATATCTGTCGGTTTCAGCTCTCTCTTTTCAGCCGTAACAACAACCTCCTGCATCTGTTGTATGATGTGATATAAAGAATCGTCTGTCGTTAATATAGCCGATTTCTGAGAAAACGCCGGAAATACCGGAATAATAAATAAAATATAAAATAGATAACGCATACACATCATTTTAATGATGAAATAATAGAATGCTAAAATTTATCGGATGACTTATCCGGACAACATTACCGGATTGAAACTCTTTCCGGTATTATCAAGCCATAGGGACAGGCGGAGCACGCAAAGCCTTCCGTGTTAAGAAAAGACTTTGATAGTGAGGTGGGACATAAAGCGGTGTCTGTATTTCTACATATACGATGGTATGTTCTTTCTCCGCTTTCGGTACGATTTGTTCGCAATAAGCATACCATTCGTAATGAACCGGCTCTTCCTGCCGTGTTTCGACAACGACGACAGCAGAACTGACATATTCTGCCGGCACACTCTTTTCATGTGTATACAAAAGTACACCCAAAAAGGCAGAAGCCAGTAAATAAATCAATATGTTTGCCGATATACCTAAGAAAAACATGTGGCGAAGTTAGAAAAATATTTTATACACTTTACAACTATTTACATCGTTTATTTTATTTATTGTGGAAATAGCTTTTCGTAAACTTATAAAATGAACGGAATATATAGCTTTTTCATGACCGCTAAAAGAGAAAAGATAAAAAATTCATTTCATATTAAGTATTTGCCAATTAATGATTTGTAGATACATTGTCCCTGTATTGAAACAACGTGAATTCAAAAAAATTTCTTACATTTTGGCGATTCATGAGAAAAAATATAATTTTGTATTAAAATCAAATTTGTAATCATTACAAATAAAAAATGGATTCAATCGTAACGGCTCAGGACTATTTGGCCAAATATGGGATAAAGCCTTCCGTACAACGGATAGCCATTATGGAATATCTGATGGAACACCGGACACATCCCAGTACGGACGAGATTCATTCTGTGCTGATTAAATGGATGCCTACTTTATCGAAAACAACTGTCTACAATACATTGAAGCTGTTCACCGAGCAAGGTGCATTGATGGCTTTGGGAATAGACGATCGGAATATACGTTATGATATTGATGTTTCGGATCATGCGCATTTTATCTGTTTGGGATGTGGGAAAGTGTATGATATACCGGTTGATCATCTGGATAAACTGATTGTCCGGGGGGGAGAGGAATTGACGATAACGGAAACTCATTTATACTATAAGGGATATTGTAAATTGTGTGATAATAAGAGACTTAAGTAACATTAATCGTTAATTTAAAATCAAAATCATTATGAAAAAATTTATCTGTACAGTATGTGGTTATGTGTATGAAGGAGAGGAAGCTCCGGAATTTTGTCCTCAATGTAAGGCTCCGAGAAGTAAATTCAAAGAAATGGAAGCAACGTCAGGTAAGCTGACATTTGTCGACGAACACGTCATCGGTGTGGCACAAGGTGTAGATCCGGAAGTTTTAGAAGGATTGAAAGCACATTTTAACGGGGAATGTACAGAAGTCGGAATGTATTTGGCCATGAGTCGTCAGGCCGACCGCGAAGGTTATCCGGAAGTTGCCGAAGCTTTCAAACGTTACGCTTGGGAAGAAGCCGAACACGCATCAAAATTCTGTGAATTATTAGGTGAAATGGTATGGGATACCGAAACAAATTTGAGAAAACGTATGGAAGCAGAAGCCGGCGCATGTGAAGATAAGAAAAGAATTGCGACATTGGCCAAAAAACTGAATTTGGATGCTATCCATGACACCGTACACGAGATGTGTAAAGACGAAGCGCGTCACGGAAAAGGATTTGAAGGACTGTACAACCGTTATTTCAAAAAATAAATTCCGTCGCTGGACTATAAACCGGATTCAGGGAAAAACTCTGAATCCGGTTTTTTTGTGTATGTTTGCGAATAAAATTATCAGTAATGACGGATCTGTTTTCTTGTGGAAATCCAATTTTCACGCTTCCCAAACACTCGGATAAACTATGTATTCCGATACAAAAGTGGGAATTTTTATGCCATACCCTGTATTTGAAAAAATATCCTTTTTTACTGGGTCCGAAAGGTTGCGGCAAATCTTCTGTGGCCAAAGAGCTGGCGGATGCTATGGGTATGGAATACCATGCCTTTAATATGGGACAGGCGTTTAAGCCCAAAAAAATGTTTGTGGGCAGTCTGATCATTGGAGAAGACGGTAAAACTCTTGCGGTACGTTCAGAGTTTTTCCGGGCATTCGTTTCAGACCGGCCGACGTTGATTTTTTTGGACGAATTGACGCGTACTCCGGCTGTAGCCGCTAATTTTCTAATGACGGTACTGGATCGGCATCAGTCGTATTTGTACGACGAAGATTCCGGACAAAGGTATGATAAAGGCAGGAATGTCCTTTTTATTGCAGCGGGTAATACCGGTTTTGCTTATGTTTCGGCTCAACGTCTGGACACGGCTTTTGAAGACCGCTTTATCAAAACACGTTTGGATTATTTGTCTCCCCGGGAAGAATCGGCTCTGATATGCAGCCGGATTGAAGGTGTAGCCCGTAAAGATGCTGTCCGGTTAGCGGAAATCGCCCGCATATTAAGGCTGGGGGAAGCCAAAGAAACCCTTTCCGTATCCCTATCTACCCGGCAGGTACTGGACGCTGCCGCTTATCTTCCGTTGGGTTATTCGCTACAGGATGTGGTAGAAGAAGTCATTCTTACCAATTATATGCTGTCTGGGGAGGAAGTGCTTGCCAGAGCTTTGTTGCAAGGTATATGAACTAACCGGGATAAAGTATGGATTTTGAACGACTGCAACGAATATATGAAGATCAGTTTATCGACCGGGCCTGGTGGGGACATTTCAATATTTCCGGGGCACCGGTCAATAAATCATTTCATACGGTAAATATCGTCGGGATCGTTGCAGCCTGTGCTAAGCTGGCTTTGCATATCACCGGCGAAATTCCCAGAATCGTACTATCGAACAAAGCTCCCAATTTGTCGGTAAATCCTGCAAAAATTGCATTGAATATCAAGCTTTTGCGTTTGGATATACCGGAAGATATAAAAGTAAATGCTCTGTTCGGAAGTTTTATTCACGAACTGGGACATCTGCTCTATACCCGCGAGGATATCGGGGCCAGAGAGGCCAGGAGGTATACCCCTGTACAAACCGGTTTTTTACATATGCTGGAAGACCGCCGGGTGGAATCCAAACTGGTAAATGCGTATCCCGGCTATCATTCTTTTCTGTATACGGCCAGGCGTTTGGCCTTATCCATGGGATGGTGGGCTATGGAACAGCGTATCGGATTTTACGGAGGGATGGACCCGGAAAACCGGGATATCAACGGAAACGACGGACATGAAGCGTTAACCGATTATATATGTTGTAAAATATTGTATCCCAACATCCTGGAAGATCCGGTATACATACGGGAGGTAAACAGTTTTCCGGGTAATTCCCGGAAAGTGAAAGAGATTGATTTATTATTGGATAAAATCAAAGGATATGCTGCGTTGACATTTACGGAAATAGAGAGCGTTGCAGAAGAATTGGCTGGAATTGTCGGAGAAAACGGGACGGTTAGCGAAAATTTCTGTTTACAGGAAGTAAAGAATACACTCCGGCAATTTGAAGATTATACGGCTGACCGCGATATCCGGATGGCAGAGTCTGTTATTGCAGATATGCAAAGGACATTCAATCCGGAAAAGTTCCATTATTATGCGAAGACCTCTTCTTCGGAGAACAACCGCCGGACACAGGCGTCTGCCAGGGAATTTGTACATGTAATCCGGGAAGTGGAAGCCGAAGCCGGGACGATTTCCGGTGAACTGCTGAAAAAAGCCAGAGAATTGGCCGCAGGTATACAACTTCAGTTGTCGATGTTTTCGGCAAAAACAGATAAAAATAAGGTGATTTATGAACAGGATGCGGGAGAACTGGACGAAGAAGAATTATATCAATCCCGCTATAACCGGAATATTTTCTGGGAAGAAACCCCGGCTCCTTCGGCCCGGTTGGAAGTCGTCATTTTACTGGATTTGTCTGGCTCTATGGTTACGGGAGATAAAATCGCCATGCAAACGGTCTTGGCTGTGGCCCTGGTATTGGCTTTTGAAAGATATGCGAATGTGGTAACGTATTCCGTATATGGACACCGCTGCGACGACAACGGTATTGAAGTAACTTGTTTTCATAAACCCGGACGGCGGTTGCAACTCGCTAAACTTTTCTCACAAAAGGCTTTGTATGCCAATGCCGACGGTTATGCCATGCAATATTGCTTTGAAAAATTTCAGCCCGACAGTCCCCATAAATTGTTTCTGATGATATCGGACGGAACGCCTTCTGTAGTTGCTTCTGAAGGAGAGGATCCCCAAGAGCAGGTGCGGGAAGTTGTTCATGAAGGGAAAAAGAAAAGAATCGAAGTCTTATCTCTGGGAATCGATAATTTTGACCAGGCAGATATGTATGATGAGTTTATTCCGTATTCCGGAGCTGATACAATTGTACTGTTTTCCCGCTGGCTGAGAAAGAAATTCAGTTCGCTGGCCGATGAAACCGTATTCTGACGGCTTAGCGGGCATATAGGATAAATATGGCCGGGCGTTTGTCTATAGCGGGTGGAGGCAATTGCTTCCATTCCCGTATTGTTTTTGTCTTAATATATTCGTTATCAGTAGTGATATCACAGGCTACCGTAAGTTTTGTTTGAAGAGAAAGCACATGCAGCATTTCTTGAAAAAGTTTCAGGTTACGATAGGGAGTCTCGATAAAAATTTGGGAGCGGTTTTCCAGGGCAGACTCTTTTTCGTAGTTTTTTAAAGCTTTACTGCGCTCGTTATCTTTCACAGGCAGATAGCCGTTGAAAGAAAAATGTTGTCCGCTGCAACCGGAAGCCATAAGTGCCAATAGGATAGAAGAAGGACCTACAAGGGGACATACCCGGTAACCGCGACGATGAGCCAACGCAACCAGTTCGGCTCCCGGATCTGCGATTCCGGGACAACCGGCTTCCGAAATGATCCCCATATCTTCTTTCTCCAGCCAGGGCAAGCAAGCTTCGATTTCTTTCGGGGTAGAATGTTCATTCAGGTCCAGAAAAATCAAACTGTCGATATCTATGGTTTTGTCTATTTTTTTAAGGAAACGACGTGTGTTTTTAGGATTTTCGGTGGCGAATACCCGTAACTGACGAATCAGGCTGATAACTTCGTTTGGTAGTACGCATTCCAAAGCCGATTCTCCCAAACTGTTCGGTAGCAGATAAAGTTTTCCCATATACTTGTTTTTGCGTACAAAAGTACAAATTTGGTTGTAGATTCCGGATCGTAGGTTTCAATTTAATTTCAAAAAGGCAGGTCGGATACGGGGGCATTACAGCTTTTTCAGTAACAAACTGTATAAAAAAGTATTCAGGGGCAGACTCCGGCAGAATGATTAAAATCAGAAAAATTACCGTTTACCATATCTCCGGGGTGTATTTTTCAGGTAAATTATAATTGCCAGCACCGGTTTTTCATTATTTTTGTATGAAAATTAAGAAAACTATGAAATTGACTTTTTTAGGGAGCGGTACATCACAAGGCATACCGGTTATTGCTTGTGAATGTGAGGTATGTCGGTCAGAAGATAAAAAAGATAAGAGGTTACGTTGTTCTGCCATGTTGGAAATCGATGGAAAAAACATTGTCATCGATGCGGGACCCGATTTTCGTTACCAGATGCTGCGGGCAGAAGTAAAGGATATCCGGGCCATCCTGTTGACCCACGAGCATAAAGATCATATCGGAGGTCTGGATGACGTGAGGGCTTTCAACTGGGTGAAACACGGAGCTGTCGATGTATATACGGATATCCGCACGAAAGAAGCTGTTTTTAAGGATTATTCGTATGCTTTCAGTGAATTTAAATATCCCGGGGTACCGGAAATCAACATGCATGTCATTGACCCGAATCCTTTTTACATCGATGATATCCGGGTCATTCCCATTCCGGTGATGCATCACAAGCTTCCGGTGATGGGATTCCGGATCGGTAATTTCGCCTATATTACGGATGCCAATTACATACCCGAGAGTTCGATGGAGCGGTTGAAGGGAACGGAATACATGGTCATAAACGCTTTGCGTAAAGAAAGCCATCTGTCTCATTTCACCTTGGCCCAAGCGATTGAAGTTGTACAAAAATTACAGGTGAAAGAGGCCTGGCTGACACATATAGGGCATCAAATGGGCCTGACCGCTGAAGTGTCTGCGGAATTACCCGCCCATATACATTTGGCATACGATACGTTAGCGGTAGAGGTAAATTAAATCTCATACATAATCAATGATATCAGGATTGATAATCCTTCCCCTTTCTCGTAGGATTTATACGTCCGGAGCAAGTAGGAATATTAAAACTTTCATTCGTTTATGTCTTAAAATTCGGTTGAATTTATTACATTTGTGAGGTTTTCACGGGTGGGAGTGCAGCGTTTGTGTAAATATTTGGATTTAAACAAGTTAATAATATAATTAGTAGATGGAAAACGGCGGAGAAAAAATCATTAAGATTAACATTGAAGAGGAAATGAAATCGTCCTACATTGATTATTCAATGTCGGTCATTGTTTCACGAGCATTGCCGGACGTAAGGGACGGAATGAAACCGGTACATCGGAGGGTGTTATTCGGTATGAATGAACTGGGAGTCAATTCTAATAAGCCTTATAAGAAATCAGCCAGAATCGTCGGAGAGGTAATGGGAAAGTTCCATCCTCACGGAGACAGTTCTGTATATATGACCATGGTGCGTATGGCACAACCCTGGTCTTTGCGTTATCCTTTGGTCGACGGTCAGGGTAACTTCGGCTCCGTTGACGGAGACAGTCCTGCTGCCATGCGTTACACGGAAGCCCGTATGGAGAAAATTGCAGAAGAGATGCTGGCCGATTTGGATAAAGATACGGTGGATATGGTTCCTAACTTCGATGAATCTTTAAAGGAGCCGACCGTACTTCCGTCTAAAATTCCGAATTTACTGGTGAACGGAGCTTCAGGTATTGCTGTCGGTATGGCAACGAATATGGCTCCTCACAACCTCAATGACGTTGTAGATGCGATATGTGCCTATATCGATAATGAGGATATCGACATTGAAGATTTGATCAAAATCATCAAGGCTCCGGATTTTCCGACGGGAGGTACGATATACGGATACAACGGTGTCAAAGAATCTTACCGGACGGGGAGAGGACGCATTATTGTGCGGGCTAAAACTTCCGTAGAAGTGACTCCGAACGGAAGAGAGAAAATCATTGTACATGAGATTCCTTATCAGGTAAATAAAATGGAGTTGATCATGCGCATCGCCGAATTGATCAATGAAAAGAAAATCGAGGGAATTTCCAATGTCAACGACGAGTCCGACCGGAACGGTATGCGGATCGTGATCGATGTAAAAAAAGATGCCATTTCCAACGTGGTATTGAATACCTTACTAAAACATACCGCTTTACAGACGTCTTTCGGGGTTAACAATGTCGTACTGGTGCACGGTCGCCCAAAACTACTCAACATCAAAGATTTGATTCACTATTTTGTGGAACATCGTCATGAGGTGGTGACCCGTCGTACGGAATTCGAATTGAGACAGGCTGAAAAGAGAGCCCACATATTGGAAGGTTTAATTATTGCCTGCGACAATATCGACGAAGTTATCCGGATCATCCGGGGCTCTAAAACGCCGGAAGAAGCACGTAATACATTGATCGATCGTTTCAGTCTGTCGGATGTTCAGGCTGCTGCCATCGTCGATATGCGCTTGCGTCAGCTTACCGGTCTGGAACAGGATAAATTACGCGCCGAATACGAGGAAATCGAGAAATTGATTGCACATTTGCGTGAAATTCTGGACAGTCTGGAATTACGTATGCGTATTGTCAAGAGCGAATTGCTGGAAATGAAAGAGCTATACGGAGATGAAAGACGTACCGATATCGTATACGCTTCGGAAGAATTCAATCCGGAAGATTTCTATGCCGATGACGAAGTCGTTATTACCATTTCACATATGGGTTACATAAAACGCACTCCTCTGAGTGAATACAAAGTACAGAATAGAGGAGGGGTAGGGTCGAAAGGATCGGCTACCCGGGATGAAGACTTCCTGGAACACCTGATCATGGCGACAATGCACAATACCATGTTGTTCTTTACGGAAAAAGGCCGGTGTTTCTGGTTGAAAGTATACGAAATTCCGGAGGGTACAAAACAGTCCAAAGGACGCGCCATACAGAATTTGCTGAATATAGAACCGGATGATAAAGTTAAGGCATATATCAATCTGCTCGACTTAAAAGATACCGATTATATAAACAGCAACTATATTGTTTTGTGTTCCAAAAAAGGCATCATCAAAAAGACAACTCTGGAAGCCTATTCGCGTCCGCGCCAAAACGGGGTGAATGCCATTACGATCAAAGAAGGCGATCAATTACTGGAGGCCAAACTGACCAATGGAGATAACGATATTATGTTGGCCGTAAAATCCGGTAAGGCAATCCGCTTCCCTGAAATTAAAGTTCGTCCGATGGGACGTATTGCAGCAGGCGTAAAGGCAATCAAACTGAAAAGCGAAGAGGATGAAGTAATCGGAATGATATGTGTCGAACCGGATAAAGCGGATATATTGGTCGTTTCTGAAAATGGTTTCGGTAAACGCTCGGCTATCAGCGATTATCGTATTACAAACCGGGGCGGCCAGGGAGTCAAAACGATAAATCTGACAGAGAAGACCGGAAATCTGATCGCGTTATTAGACGTTACGGATGAAGACAATCTGATGATTATCACAAAATCCGGATTGACGATTCGTATGGAAGTCGCTTCACTGAGAGTTATGGGACGGAATACACAGGGTGTAAAACTGATAAACCTGCGGAGCGATGATGCCATTGCTGCCGTGGCCAAAGTGTCGGCATCCAAAGAAGATGAGAATATGGACAATGAAGAGAATGCACCGGAAGCAGATACTTCGAATGAATAATGAAACAAAATGCGCGTTTGAAACGTGAAACTGAAACATAAATTAAATAACACCTACGTATGAGAAAATTAACTTTTATTGTAATTTTACTTTTCTGTGCAGGTTTTACTTATGCACAGAAAGGAAAAGTAGCCCAGGCTACAAGTTATTTTACGTCCGGAAAGCTGGATGAAGCCAAAAAGCTGATTGATGAAGCCATTACACACGAAAACTGCGTAAATGACGCTAAATCTCATTTTACAAAAGGTCAGATTTATCAGGCGATTTTTGAGAGTCCGCTAAATGATTATCGTAAACTGGACCCGAATGCATTGGATGTTGCCTGGGAAGCTTTTCAGAAAACCATTCAACTGGATGAAAAGGGTAAATTTAACAAAAAGCTGAAAACCCAATACGAAAATTTAATTGCGGATTATACTAACAAGGCTATCGAGTATTATAACTCAGAAAACTTCAAAGGTGCTTTGGGAGCATTCAAGAGAGTACTGGAAATCGAAAAATCTCCGATAGTCAATTCTACGGCTGTAGATACTGCTATTATCTTCAATGCCGGTGTGGCTGCCCAAAGAGCCGGAGAATTTGCCGAAGCTGAAAAATTTTATAAGGAATCCCTGAAACACAATTATGAACCGGCCCGTACTTACGCTATGCTGGCCAACGTATTGAAAGAACAAGGGAAAGAAGAAGAAGCTGTTGAATACCTTCACAAAGGCTATGAATTATTCCCGAACGATGCTTATATGCTGGTAGAATTGATCAATTACTACCTGTTGGGCGGTGAACCGGAAAAAGCAGAAGTATATCTGGATGCTGCCATCAAGCAAGACCCGAATAACGCTTCTTTCTACAGAGCCAAAGGAACGTTGTATGAGAAAATGAAAGAGCCGGAAAAAGCAATGGCTATGTATGAAAAAGCCCTTTCTGTAGATCCGAAAGATTTTGCTGCACAATACAACCTGGGAAACCTCAAATTGACAGAAGTCATCGAACTGCACAAAAAAGTAAACGACATCGTAGATGCTGACGAATATAACAAAGGTATGGAACAGGTATATGCCGGTTATACAGCCGTAATTCCGTATTTCGAAAAAGCACGGGAACTGAATCCGACGGAAAGAAATACACTGACTACCTTAAAAGAATTGTATTTCAAACTGAGAAATAACGATCCGGGTTATATGCAAAAATACGAGGAAGTGAAAGCTGAATTGGAAAAATAATTCGTTACCGAATGATAAAGGGGAACTTCTCCCCTTTATTTTTGGGGATTCATATTTTACATAATATAAATTATAGGACAAATAAAAACTTCTTCCTTCCGGACAAATATCATAAAACTTTATAAAAAAATAGTCTTTCAGCCTTTAGAAATTATTATATTTGTGGAGTTTAAAAGATTGGCTTAAATATTTGAGATATGCGGAATTCCCTGAAAGATAAAGTTGCAGTTGTCACAGGAGCCTCTTCTGGCATCGGCAAAGCTTTGGTTTATGAATTGGCGCGTCAAGGTGCAAAAATTGCTTTGGCTTCCAGAAGTCTGGAAGACTTATTGGTTATTGAAAAAGAATTGAAAGCACAAGGTGCCGATGTATTATCGATCCGTACGGATGTCACAAAGGAATTGGCCTGTAAGGAATTGATGGAACAGACATTCCGCTATTTCGGGCGAATCGATATATTGATTAATAATGCCGGTATCTCTATGCGTGCTTTATTGGAAGACCTGGATACAAACGTGCTTCGCAAAGTCATGGATGTCAATTTCTGGGGAACGGTATATTGCAGTAAATACGCACTTCCCTATCTTTTGCAAACGAAAGGCAGTTTAGTCGGGGTTATTTCGATTGCCGGATATATCGGTCTGCCCGGCAGAACGGGTTATGCTGCCAGTAAATTTGCGGTACGGGGTTTCCTGAATACAGTACGGGTAGAAAACCGGAAAAAGGGATTGCATGTCCTGGTGGCAGCTCCGGGCTTTACGGCCTCGAATATTCGCAAAACGGCTTTGAACAGCGAAGGGCGCCAACAAGGAGAAAGTCCTCGTAATGAGAGTAATATGATGACGGCAGAACGGTGTGCCTCGATCATTATTAAAGGTATCCGGAAACGGAAAAGAGAAATTATAATGACTTTTATCGAAGGAAAACTGACGGTCTTTTTAACTAAATGGTGGCCCCGATTCGTAGAAAAGCTTACCTATGCCCATATGGCTAAAGAACCGGATTCCCCTTTTAAATAAATACCTGCATTTTAGTTGAAAGTATGTGTCGTATTGTATTGATTTTGTGTGCTTTATTGATGAGTTTTAATTCGTCTTTCGGACAGCTTTTATATCCGGAGATCATGGAAATCAGAAATCTGGATGTACAGCCTTTAGAATCCGGACAATTGGCTTTCCCTGCAAATTTGTCATTTTTAAAGAAAAACTTGAAAAACAACCATATTGAGAATCCGGCAATCCGTTATGCCATTCAAAATCTGAAAAAGGAAAAGCACCGGGACTCTGATCTGAATAATGCCCTGGATGTCCTGATGCGTTATGCCCAGAACGATACCTTAAAAAATATGGTGAATTACATCCGGGATTATGTCAGTACGACCTGTAAAAATGAGGAAGCATTGAATACGGTCAATGCCCGCCTGGTCATAGACAGTATCCGGTACGCTTCCGACACCGTCCGCTATACGTTTGATTCGGATTTGAGAACACTGGCTTCTTACATTCAGCTTGATTCAAATTATATATGGCTGAAAAAAATCAGCCGGGATTCCGTTATGATTGAAATCAGTAATACGACTGACAGCACTTTGAAATTCTGGATCAACAACGGTCGTAAAGAATACCATCGGTTTTGGGCGGTAAATAAACTGGGTGATTCGATCGGGACGTGGATACAGGTTGCTCCTCCGGGAAATACAATCCGTTTTTATGTAGATGACGATGTATATCGCTCTAAAATGGATTTGAAAAAGGCCCGTGCCAAAAAAATTTCAAACCGCCTGGCGGCTTCTTATTACCATCTTCAGGCTCTTACTCCGGGCGAACTCCACCGACGTCACTGGACTTATTATTCGGAAGTAGAAATGGCCATGGGACAAGGTTATGTGGCAAACTGGTCCGGCGGCGGTGAAAATTCCCTCTCTGTTTTGAGTAATCTGCGTTATTTCATCAACTACAATAAGAATAAAACCAGTTGGGAAAACTTTCTGCATTACCGTTTGGGATTCCTTAAAAGCGGAGATCAGAATATAAGGAAAAATGAAGAAAAACTGGAATTGAATTCGAAAGTCGGTCAAAAAGCTTTTAAACATTGGTATTATACGGCCCAGTTGAATATCCTGACTACTGTTTTCAATTCTTATGAATATTCGGGTGAAAACGAAAAGAAAAAAATCGGAAATTTCATGACTCCGGGTTATTTTACTTTATCCGTCGGTATGGACTACAAGCCGAATGATAATTTTTCCCTGTATCTGTCCCCTATTGCCGGAAAATGGACTTATTTAAGGGACACTGTGGGTATCGACCCGGGACGTTACGGTGTAGATGCCGGTAAAAAATCCAAGGGAGATGCCGGTGCCCGTGTCGAGCTCCGGAATAAATTTTCATTATTCAAATTTATCGATGTACGTAACGAACTGATTATGTTCAGCAGTTACTATAATTCGCAACAGAGTTTCACCGGTAATTGGCAGGTTCAGCTTGATTTTAAGATAAACTATTTTATGCGGGCTTCGGTATATACAAATGTCGTATACGACGAAAACTATTCGAAGAAACTGCAATTTAAAGAGAATTTGAACTTAGGCGTTAATTTTAGATTCTGAGATATGATAAATTTTGAAAATTGTGAAATCTCCAATATTGTAATCCACAACATTGGGAACAAGTACGATGGCGGCGAGTTGACGGTTTCGGATAAATGTTTTTTACCGGATGATCCGGATGTCGTGGGATTACTGAAAAATTATTTCCTCTCTCCCTTTAAAAAGGATGCTTTTTACAATTTTCTTCCCTATGAGGACGAATTGATGAATAATCCGGTTTACGGGGCAGTTACCGACATATTCAATAACGAAGCATCTTTTTATGTGCAATCGGTATTTATGGCCCAGCATCTGTTCGAACAATCAAACAATCCCAATATCAAAGCGGGCGAATTGTATGTCGTTCACTTCCGGAATTGTAACATAGAAGAAGGCGTTTGTGATGCCATCGGTATATTTAAATCGGAAACGAAAGACACTTTTCTCAAGATTGTCATGAATCAAAATACATATCAGTTGGAAAGTGAATCCGGAATCAATATCCGTAAGCTGGACAAGGCTTGCATTATTTTCAATACACATGCCGAAAGCGGATATAAAGTGTCGATACTGGATAAGACAAATACCAAGGAAGCGATTTACTGGACGACAGATTTTCTGGGTTTACAACCTACAAACGACAGCTATTTTCAGACAGCCAACTATCTGAATCTGTGCAAAGATTTTGTCAAAGATATATACAATAAAGAAAACGACGTGCCCCGGGCCGATCAGATCGACATGCTGAACCGTTCCCTGAATTTTTTCAAGGAAGCGGAAGTTTTCTCTGAAGACCGCTTTAAAGAGGAAGTAGTCCGGGAGCCAGAAGTTATCAATGCTTTCGAGAATTTTAAAAAACAATATGAAGAAGAAAAGGAACTTCCGTTAAGCAACACCTTCCCCGTCTCGGATTTTGCCGTTAAAGACGAGAAAAAGTATTTCAGACATGTACTGAAATTGGATAAAAATTTCCACGTATATATACACGGACAACGTAAATATATCGAAAAAGGATACGATACGGCCCGGGATATGAACTACTATAAGCTTTATTTCCGGGACGAAGAGTAAGCAATTATGAAAATCATTGCCAGAACAGGGATCGCCTTATTGTTGATTGCTGCCGTTGCCGGTGGCCTGGGATACTATTTTGTATGCTATCCCAACACACAGGTCGATGATGAAGGCGTGGTTTATATCCGGGAAGATGATTCTTTTGAAAATGTAATGGAAAATTTGCAGAATAACGGGTATATAAAAAACAGTTACACGCTTCGCCTTGTTTCCCGGCTGAAAAAATACCCGGAAATGGTAAAATCAGGGCGATACCGGCTCAAAGACGGTATGAACAATAATACCCTGGTTAATCTGTTACGTTCCGGAAATCAGGAAGCAGTTCATTTTACATTTAACAACCTCCGTACCCTGGAACAGCTGGCTGGAGTCGTTTCACGTCAATTGGAAATCGATTCCCTGGAATTTCTGGAAACAGCCCGACGTCCCGATTTACAAAGGGAATTAGGATTTACTCCGGAAACATTCATCGGTATGTTTATTCCCAACACATATCAGGTGTACTGGAATACAAAACCCGAAAAACTGATCCGCAAAATGGCGGAGGAATACCGGAAATTCTGGAACGATACCCGATTGGCCGAAGCAAAAAAAGCAGGCCTGTCCCCCATGGAAGTTATAACATTGGCTTCAATTATTGAAGAAGAGACGGTTCGTCCGGAAGAATACCCCATCATCGCAGGGGTTTACATCAACCGATTGAATAAAAATATTCCGCTGTCTGCTTGTCCTACCCTTAAATTTGCTTTGGGAGATTTCACCCTGAAACGGATTCTGAACAAGCATATGGAAATCGAATCTCCTTACAATACGTATAAGAACCAGGGGTTACCTCCGGGACCGATCCGAATGGCATCGGTCAATGTTATCGATGCCGTACTGCATTACAAGAAACACGATTACCTCTACTTTTGTGCGAAAAGTGATTTTTCCGGAGGACATTATTTTTCGAAAACCCTTCATCAGCATAATATATATGCGAAGCAATATCACAGGGCTCTCAATCAGAGAAAGATATACTGATAACATTTATAATCTAATTTAAAAGCCCTTTGTTTTTGCATTTCATATAAAAATAGTATCTTTGCGCCGACAAATTATTTTTATACTAATAATCAATTAATTATGTTGAATCATTACGAGACCGTTTTCATTACAACTCCCGTTTTATCTGAAATACAGATAAAGGAAGCGGTAGAAAAGTTCAAGAATGCCATTACGGAAAATGGCGGTTCTATTGAACATGAGGAGGCATGGGGCCTTCGCAAGCTGGCTTATCCGATCCAGAAAAAAACGACCGGATTTTATCACTTACTCCAATTTGAAGCAGAAGGCTCATTGGTAGACAAGTTGGAAACAGCTTATCGCCGTGACGAACGTGTAATCCGTTTCCTGACCTTCAGATTAGACAAGTATGCATATGAGTATGCTTTAAAGAGAAGAAGTAAAAACCAAGAAAAAAGAGAGGAGAAATAAGCCATGGCACAGAACGAAAGTGAAATCAGATATTTGACCCCGCCTTCAGTAGAAGTCAAAAAGAAAAAATACTGCCGTTTTTTAAAGAGCAGAATTAAATTTATCGATTACAAGGATCCTGAATTCTTAAAGAAATTCTTGAATGAACAAGGTAAAATCCTTCCGAGAAGAATTACCGGAACTTCTCTGAAATATCAGAGAAAAGTGGCTACAGCAGTAAAAAGAGCCAGACATCTTGCTTTATTGCCTTATGTAACCGATTTGATGAAATAATTTAAGGAAGGAGGACAAAATGCAAATTATATTATTGACAGATATAGCAAACTTAGGTCATAAGGACGACGTAATCAACGTAAAACCGGGTTATGGTCGTAACTACCTTATCCCCCAGGGATATGCTATCCTTGCCACCGAATCGGCTAAAAAAGTTGTAGCAGAAAATACCAAGCAAAGAGCACACAAAGAAGCTAAATTAAGAGCGGAAGCTCAGGAACTGGCTGCAAAACTCGAAGCGTTGAAACTGACGATCGGTGCAAAAACAAGCAGTACCGGCAAAATTTTCGGATCCGTGAATAATATCATGATCTCTGAAGCTTTACAGGCACAAGGGTATGATATCGATCGTAAGAAAATCATGCTGAAAGAAATCAAAGAAGTGGGAACTTATTCTGCAACGATAAAACTTCACAGAGATGTGAAAGTAAATGTGGAATTCGACGTGGTTTCCGAATAATTAAAATGAGTCATTAACAAGACTTAAACGTATTTCCAAACATATCCAAACACGAAAAGCACCCTTACGCGGGGTGCTTTTTATTTGCTATTATTTTCACTATCTTTGTACGTTTACTGCAACAAAGGCAGTATTCCAAGAATTAAAAGTTGAAAGGTAGAGGACGTAAAATGGGAAAGCAATACATAGAACTGAAAGGCATCCGGGTACACAATCTGAAGAATATAGACCTGAAAATAGAACTGGGAAAATTCATCGTGATTACCGGAGTGTCAGGAAGCGGAAAATCATCTCTGGCCTTCGATACCCTGTATGCAGAAGGACAGCGAAGATATGTGGAGAGTTTATCGGCATATGCCCGTCAATTCCTGGGGAGATTGAATAAGCCGGAATGCGACTATATAAAGGGTATTCCGCCTGCCGTAGCCATCGAGCAAAAGGTCAATACCTCTAATCCCCGTTCTACCGTCGGAACTTCTACGGAAATATACGATTATATAAAATTGTTGTACGCCCGTGCCGGACGTACCTATTCTCCCGTATCCGGCAATGAAGTTAAACGTGATACGGGAGACAGTATCTGCCGCTATGTACTGGAACATGAAGGGAAAAATGCCGTTATCCTGGCAAAACCCGATAAGCTCGACGAACCCGAAGGGCTATCTCTCCTGTTAAGCCAGGGATTTGTGAGATTGAAATACGGCGACGGGTTTCTGCGAATCGAAGATGTAATACATGATGCCCACCCCTTACCAGATCAGGAAAACTGTTTTCTGGTGGTCGACCGGATTTCCGTCAACCGGGAAAAAGATACCGTTTCCCGTATATCCGAATCAATAGAAACAGCTTTGTATGAGGGAAATGGAGAATGTTTTATTGAAATAGACGGTGTCCGGCATCCTTTTTCAAATCGCTTTGAAGCAGACGGTATCAGTTTTCAGGTACCGTCCGTAAATATGTTCAGTTTCAACTCTCCTATCGGTGCATGTCCGAAATGTGAAGGATACGGCCGGGTATTGGGTATTGACGAAGACCTGGTCGTCCCGAATAAGTCTTTGAGTCTGTACGAAGACGCCGTCATGTGCTGGCGGGGAGAAGTTATGAGTGAATGGAAACGGCAGGTGATCAGTGCAGCTCATCACGTGAATTTCCCGGTGCATACCCCCTATTACGAACTGACTGCCGAAGAAAAACGGTTGCTGTGGCAGGGATGCCGTTATTTTAAAGGTATCTATGATTTCTTCGAACATCTGGAATCCAAAAAATATAAAATCCAAAACCGGGTAATGATTGCCAGGTATACCGGAAAAACTATTTGCCCCGATTGTCATGGGACCCGCTTAAAGCCGGAAGTTTCTTACGTCAAAATCGGAGGTAAATCCATAGCAGAATTAGTGGAGATGCCGATTGCCGAATTGAAAGATTTCTTCGACCGGCTGGAATTGGATCCCTATCAGCACAAAGTGGCTGAACGAATCCTGCCCGACATACGCAGCCGGCTGGAATTTCTATTGGAAGTGGGCTTGGGATATCTGACCCTCAACCGCCTTTCCTCCTCTCTATCCGGAGGTGAATCGCAGCGCATAAATTTAGCTACGTCTTTGGGCTCTTCATTGGTCGGTTCGCTCTATATCCTGGACGAACCCAGTATCGGATTACATTCACGGGATACCGACCAGTTGATAAAGGTCTTGAAAAAATTGAGGGATCTGGGAAATACGGTTGTCGTCGTCGAACATGACGAAGACATTATCCGGGCGGCCGATGAAGTAATCGATATCGGACCTTTGGCCGGAAGATTGGGCGGAGAGGTCGTCTTTCAGGGAAACATGGAAAAACTGGAAAAAGCCGATACGCTGACAGCCGCATATATGTTTGGGAAAAAAAATATCAGTGTACCCGACCACCGGAGAAATTTTACTAAAAAAATAACGATAACGGGAGCTACGGAAAACAACCTGAAAAACATTTCAGTCGATATCCCGCTGGGTATTATGACAGCCGTGACCGGTGTGAGCGGTTCCGGGAAAAGTACTTTAATTAAAACGATAGTCGTCCCTGCACTTAAAAAGTATTACGGAGATTATTCCGACCGTACCGGAAGTTTCGATAAGTTGCTGGGAGATGTAAAAGCCATAAACGGTGTGGAATTTATCGATCAGAATCCGATCGGGAAATCCACACGCTCCAATCCGGTCACCTATCTCAAAGCCTGGGACGATATCCGCAAGATATTCTCGGAAGTAAAACTGGCTAAGATACAGGGATTCAAACCCTCCCACTTTTCTTTCAATGTACCGGGCGGCCGCTGTGAAGAATGTCAGGGAGAAGGAATTATCAAGGTCGAAATGCAGTTTATGGCCGACGTTTATCTGCAATGTGAACATTGCAAGGGCAAACGCTTTAAAAGTGAAGTACTGGAAGTCAAGTACCGGGAGAAAAGTATTTACGACATATTGGAGATGACTGTAAACCAAGCCATTGATTTTTTTGCAGAAGACGCCGGATACAGTGAGCGTAATGTCGTCGATAAATTGCAGAAATTAGCCGATGTCGGACTGGGATATGTAAAATTAGGCCAATCTTCCAGTACATTGAGCGGCGGAGAAAGTCAACGGGTCAAATTAGCCTATCACCTGAGTCGTGAAAATGCAGAGCCGACTCTTTTTGTCTTCGATGAACCGACAACCGGTTTGCATTTTCATGATATACATAAATTGATGGAATCCCTGAACGCTTTGATTGTCCGGGGACATACCGTATTGATCATCGAACACAACATGGATGTCATCAAATGTGCAGACCACATCATCGATTTAGGACCGGAAGGCGGTAATGAAGGCGGACGGGTTGTGTTTACCGGTACACCGGAGGACCTGATAAAATGCCCCGATTCCTATACCGGAAAATATTTGAAAGAAAAGTTATAACGCTTTTGATAAGAAATGGATACAAGAAAATAAACCGTGCAACTTTTAAGCTTACATGAAAAAGATTATTGATTTTGAAGTTTTAGAAAACCGGAAATTAAATCGGGATATGTTTTTGCTGACTGTATATTCCGAAGAATTACCGGAAATCAAGCCGGGACAATTTGTAAATATAAAGGTAGAAGGCTCCTCCTCTACTTTTTTACGCCGGCCGGTTTCTATTTATGACGCTGATCCTCAAAAAGGATTATTGTATTTATTGATTAAAATTGCCGGACACGGAACAGCCAGGTTATCGGAATTACAGAAAAATGAAAAGTTGAACATTATACTACCATTGGGAAACAGCTTTACTCTTCCTGAATCCGGACGCTGCCTGCTCATCGGAGGCGGTGTCGGTATCGCCCCTTTGCTGTATTTATCAAAAGAATTGAATAAACGGGGAATTGTCCCGGATTTGCTTATCGGAGTCCGGTCGGAAAAGGATATTATATTGAAGGACGTTTTCGGAAAATTCTCCCACCTGCATTATACCACAGAGGACGGCACTTACGGAGAAAAAGGCTATCCGACCGGGCATTCTTTATTGAAAGAACATTTCGATCATATTTTTTGCTGCGGTCCGGACCCGATGATGAAAGCTATTGCACGTTATGCTTATACTAATAATATTGATTGTGAAGTATCACTGGAAAATATGATGGCTTGCGGTATCGGAGCGTGCCTGTGTTGTGTTACGGATACGACAGAAGGACATAAATGTGTGTGTACGGAAGGACCTGTATTTAATATAAACGATTTGAAATGGCAGATTTAAATATTTCCTTGAAGGAACTGGAGTTAAAGAACCCGGTATTAACAGCTTCCGGTACATTCGGATACGGTACCGAATTTCAGGATTTTATAGACTTATCGGCGCTCGGAGGCTTTATTGTAAAAGGTACGACCCTGCATCCCCGGGAAGGTAATCCTTATCCCCGAATGGCGGAAACGCCTTCGGGCATGTTGAATGCAGTCGGACTGCAAAACAAAGGTGTAGATTATTTTGCAGAGCATATCTATCCCGGAATAAAAGATATAAAAACACATATACTGGTAAATGTTTCAGGGTCTACTGTATCCGATTATGTCGCGACCGCAGAGAAAATAAACGACCTGGATAATATTCCGGGGATCGAACTGAATATCTCCTGCCCGAATGTAAAGGAAGGTGGAATGGCTTTCGGTACCCGTTGCTCTTCTGTGGCAGAAGTCGTAAAAGCCGTCAGGAAAGTATACGGAAAACATCTGATGGTGAAATTGTCTCCCAATGTCACCGATATTCAGGAAATCGCATTGACGGCAGAAGCCGAAGGAGCTGATTCTGTCTCCCTGATCAATACACTGCTGGGAATGGCCGTAGATATTCGTAACAGACGACCGGTTTTGAGTACTGTTACCGGAGGATTAAGCGGACCTTGTGTTAAACCGGTAGCCTTGAGAATGGTGTGGCAGGTGGCAAAGGCCGTAAAAATTCCGGTTGTAGGTCTGGGAGGCATCATGACTGCTGAAGATGCTATCGAATTTTTGCTCGCCGGCGCCTCGGCCGTTCAAATAGGTACGGCTAATTTTATTGATCCGGCTGTCACCGTAAAAATCATTAACGGAATTAACGATTACCTGGAACAAAACCATTTTAAAAGTGTACGGGAAATTATAGGATTGATTTAGTCAGTCCTTTTGGTAATCTTCAAAACTTCCGTCGCTGAAAAACAGGATAATTCGCTTTAATGCTTTCTTGTTTGTCAATAAAGGGATCGTAGCTGCAATTTCACCCGGGATTGCAGCTATTTCTTTTTCTGCGGACGCGTGTTCCGGTTCTTTAGGCGTTTGTAAAACGGTTTTTTCTTGTATATCTACAGACGGGGCTGTCGCCGGATGATTATAAATTCCGCCTTTCCCGGTAAGCAGCCAATCCATACTGATATCCGGAAACGCCTTGGCTATATTTACCAGCACATCATAGCCGGGCTTATTGCGTCCCTTCAGTAAATGAGAGATGGCAGAAGGATTTACATCTATCATATTGGCAAATTTCGTTGCCGTCAGTCCTTTTTTTTCAATAATCTCATTCAACCTGTCTTTCATTTTCCCGAAATTTACATAACACAAGTCATTTTATCGTTATAACAAAATCATCCGTTTTCTTTTACAAATGTAATAATTAACCTCAAATTTACCAAATTACATTTGTAATTAATAAAGTTTACATATGTAATCCATGCTCTTGTTAATCCTCCTATCTCTACCCTATTTATTTCATTTTCAGTATATTGAAACTGGATTACAGATATTGCATTGCATGAATAGCTGATATATAGTATGTTACAATCAAACAATCTTCTGTTTTAAAAGAAAATATATTAAATAAAAACTATATATAAATACATTAAACAACTGATTATCAAACAATTTTTTAATTTTATAAGACCGATTTATAATCAAAATGGGCTTTAAATATCTTATTCGGCTTTAAAATATTAAATATATACATGATATATTTATATTTAAAATACTGGTTTAAAGTATATTATATCTAATATATTCAGATCGGAAAAATCTAGTCCCCAACAAGGCGTTACTTTTGTAAAATTTATATTTCAGAGAACACAACATTACATATGTAACATTCAGATAGAGCCCAAAAACACCGGCATACCACATTACATTTGTAAACAATCCTCTTTTTTGCAAATTGAGCTTATTCTTATTACATTTGAAAAAATTAAAACATATAAAAAATGACTATACCTGAAAAACTCACAGCTTTAAGAAAAATAATGGAGCGAGAATCTTTGGATGCCTATATTATATCCGGCACGGATCCGCACAATAGTGAATATTTACCGGAAGCATGGCAACAACGAAAATGGATATCCGGATTTACGGGGTCGTATGGAACCGTTGTAGTCACCTTAAAAGAAGCCGGGTTATGGACGGATACCCGTTATTTTATTCAGGCAGAAAAAGAATTGGCCGGAAGCGGTATAAACATGCACAAACTCAGAGTACCCGACGCCGTTGACTATCCGGAATGGCTGGCATCCGTCCTGCCGGCGGAAGCCCGTGTCGGTATCGATGGATTTTGTATGCCCGTAAATGATATAAAAAGCCTGGAATGTTATTTTACGGCGAAAAAAATCCGGGTGATTGATAAAACAGACCTGCTGGGGGAAATCTGGCTGGATCGTCCGGGGCTACCGGAGGCTCCCTTGTTTTTGTTAAAAACGGAATTTGCCGGTAAGCCGGCCCGGGAAAAAATAAATTCTGTCCGGGAATATTTACAGGAAAAGCAAGCCGATTATGCCCTGTTCAGTTGCCTGGATGAAATTGCATGGCTCTATAATATAAGAGGCCGGGATGTTTCGTATAATCCGGTGGTGATCAGTTATGCTGTTATCGGGCGGGAAAAATCCTGGCTGTTTGTAAAAAACCGGAAAGTTTCGGCCGAAATATCCAAAGAATTGGCGGCAAACGGAATCGAGATACGGGATTATCATCATTTATTTTTATTTCTGGACGAATTGAAAAAAACGGATGCGGTTTTTTGTCTGGATACGGACACATTGAATTATGCCGTATACAATAAAGTCAAATCGGTTTGCCGGTTGATTGAAAGCAAATCGCCTGTCGTATTGTGGAAATCAATAAAAAATACGACGGAATCAGAAGGATTCAGAAAAGCTTGCATACAGGACGGTATCGCCATGACCCGCTTTTTCTATTGGCTGGAAGACAGTTTAAAGAAACAGGAATTGACAGAAACCGAGGTGGCGGAAAAACTGACCGCATTCCGTCAGGAATGTCCCGATTATATTTCAGATAGTTTTCATACCATTTCCGCATACGGTATGAATGCGGCTTTACCTCATTATTCTGCCGTTCCCGGACAGGATGCCATACTGAAAGCCAAAGGCTTGTATCTGGTTGATTCGGGGGCCCAATATTGGTACGGGACAACGGATATCACCCGTACGATTCCTTTGGGAGAACTGACTGATTTGGAAAAAGAGGATTACACACTGGTATTAAAAGGCATGATTAACCTGGCAAGATGTATATTCCCGAAAGGAACAGCCGGCGCAAATATCGATATAGTTGCCAGGCAGCCTTTATGGGATAATCTAAGAAATTACGGACATGGAACGGGACACGGGATCGGTCATTTCCTCTGTGTACATGAAGGACCTCAAGACATCCGCCAAACCTGGCGTAACCAGCCGATACTTTCCGGAATGGTTACGTCCGACGAACCGGGCATGTACCGGGAAGGTTCACATGGCATACGCCACGAAAACATGATTTTATGCCATCCTATCGCCGTGAATGAGTTCGGGGAATGGTTGGGGTTTGAAACATTAACTATTTGTTATTTTGATACTTCTGCATTGTCAATTGAATTATTAAGTGCGGAGGAAAAAAAATGGCTGAATGCTTACCACAATACGGTATATGAAAAGTTGTCGCCCCATCTTCAACCGGAAATTGCAGATTGGCTGAAAATGAAAACCCAAAAAATTTAAAAATAAATTGCGTCATTCTCAAAGAATGACGCAACCTTTTTATAATCTGCGCATCTATTGAGCAACGAGTCATGTGTATAGTGGAAGATATAGTAGAAAAGTGCAAGAAAAGAGACCGTAAAGCCGAAGAGCAGCTTTACAAACTTTTTTCTGCTCGCATGTTTGCACTATGTCTCCGCTACTCCCCAAGCCGGACGGAAGCGGAAGATAATTTCCAGGACGGCTTTATCCGGGTATTCGAATCAATCGGACAATATACCGGAAAAGGCTCTTTTGAAGGCTGGATGAAGCGCATTTTTATCAATACGGCTTTGGAAAAATACCGGAAAAATCAGTCCGTTCAGTTAACAGAAGATATTCCCGATGTCGTACAAACGGAAACCGACGACGAAGAGGCCTATATTCCCGAAAACGTATTGATTGGCTTTATAGAAGAGTTGCCTGAAAGGTACAAACTGGTTTTTCGCCTGTATGTCGGAGAAGAATTACAACACAAGGATATTGCAGCTATGCTCGGCATCTCAGAGGGAACTTCAAAATCCAATTTAGCCAGAGCCAGAGAAATCTTAAAGAAAAGAATAAAAGAATACGCAGAGCGATGAGTAATAATATGGACAACAGATTGAGAAAGGTATTCCGGGAAGAATCGGTAGAACCTCCTGCCTATTTGTGGGAAAATATCCGGAAAGAAGTGGATGCCAGAAGGAGACAGAAAAAATCCGTTGTGTGGTGGTATAGTACTGCTGCCGGGATTGTCTTGTTGCTGGGATTGTCCTGGCTGATACAAAAAAAAGAACCGCTGGAAAAAGTTGTATCGTATACTGAAATCACTGCACTTGGACAGGATTACATAGAAAAGGAGTATAAAAACAGGGAGCTTGTAAGCTGCCTGTCTGCCCGTCGTCCTTTACCGACGGAACATCTGCCGCAGACACTTCTTCCCGAAAAGACAACAGAGACTCCGCTCGAAATCGTACAATTGTTTGCAGAGCGTACACTTTCAACACCGGCCCCCGAAGCTGAAATAAAAACACCGGCCATTCGCAGGGATTTTATTCCACTTGTAAATAAAAATTCCTACGAAACGCAAAAACTGTACAGACAACTTTTACTAGCCGACTCCGGAACTAAACCGGAAAAAATGAAACAATCCCCGGGTATATCATTGGGAGGATACATTGCTCCCGGATATTCTTCCGGAAATTATACAGCACCCGACAAAGCAGCCAGAAACTACCGATATTCCGGCAACCAGATGCAGGGTATGTTCAATTTAAGCGGAGGACTGAAAGTAGCTGTCAATACAGGGAAACGCCTTAGTATCCAAACAGGGATCATGTATACGAAAATAGGTCAGAAAACCGAAGGAGAGAAAAATACTTCGGTGTATAATTTAAACATGACGGCCATCGCCGGTCCGAGACAGGTGCGCAACATTCCTTCACTTTTGGGAAATATAAAAACCACTAAAAAATTACCGTCGGTGTACTACGCAACTACATTCTCTTCAAGCGGAGGTGGTAATATCGAACAAGTATTCGAAGCCCTTGAAATTCCATTGGCCTTAAAATACCGATTGAACAATAACAAGTTAAAAATAAGTGTATTGGGGGGATTCAGCGGAAGCTTTATCGTAGCTAATAAAGCTTATCTGAATTACGGGAATAACCGGAAATATGTAGGAACGACCGAAGACATCCGGACATTCAATATCAGTACGGATTGGGCGCTGGGTGTCGAATATCCGATTTTTCCCCGGATTACATTTATGGTAGAACCGGGATTCCGGTATTATTTACAATCCATCAGCAAAAACAAAGATATTGATTTTAAACCCTATATGTTCTCTTTTTCAACAGGTATCGGAATCAGTTTTTAGTCGTATTTGCGATTGAGAATTTCATTGCTGATAATCGCTTGCCGAAGATCGAAAGCATAACTTTCGGTCTCTTCCTCTTCCAAAGACACCTCTTCTTTAAACAGGCCATTGCTTTCCTCCTGTTTATCGGTTACCGTCAGGCAATTTGATTGTATCCGGGAATCCGGCCATTCTGTTGCCTGCACCAACTCGCCATCTTCTTCTTCCGTTTCCAGGAACGGGTCCGGAGTTTCCGAGGAATCCGGGGTGTCCCCGACTTGTCGTTTTTTGGTTTTCTGAGCCTTGAAAAGACTCGCAATTCCTGCAATTAATGTTAAAAGCAGATATATCCAATCTGAATTTGAACCGTTGTCGCTCATTTTATTATCTTTGCAGATGTTTGAAAAATCACTTGTTATGAAGTCAAAAATAGTTATTTTTTTACTCTCTGCCATTTTTTTGTCTATAAATATGAGTTGCGGAGATAAATACGGTAATAAACTGGGAGGCGATCATATCATTCCTTACGTCCAGATTTACACGGAAATTCCTTTCGGTACGGGAGGTGATGATCCTTTATCCTGGCAAAACATAGCCCGTTATTTTGCAACCTCTACGCCTAATCCGACAGCTATCGGATACAAAGGACACGGCATCATCGTATTTACATCTGATTTGGAAGATTTTCATTGCTATGACGCAACCTGCACCAATTGCAGCGATTTAGAGTCTTTTATTACCGCCAAGGATTTAAAAGGAACAACGGCTGTATGTCCGGTTTGCGGTACGGAATTTGAATTGTTTTCCGGTCAGGCTATCACCAATACCGAAAAGATATACCCTTTAAAGTCCTATTCCATTACCAAAGTAGGTAAAAAACTGATTGTCAGGAACTAAAACACTGCGAAGTGGAATGTAAATAAAAATATTATACTATCTGCGAAATTATTAAAGAAAAAACATTCTTTTTTTTTACCTTTGCGGCGAAACAGAAAATTACACACTAAAAATAATAAACGTCCGGATGAAAAGAGCATTAATAAGCGTTTATGATAAAACAGGAATTATTGATTTTGCCAAGTCACTGAATTCCATGGGTTGGGAAATCATTTCTACCGGAGGAACCTCAAAAAAACTGAAAGAAGAAGGCATTAAAGTTCAGGATATTTCAGAACTGACAAAGTTCCCCGAATGTTTCGACGGTCGAGTAAAGACCTTACATCCTAATGTTGAAGGTGGCATTCTGGCTATCAGAGATAATGAACATCATCTCAAACAGATGCACGATTTAGGAATAGAACCCATCGATATCGTCGTATGTAACCTTTACCCTTTTAAGCAAACGGTTTTGAAACCGGGAGTCTCACACGAAGAAATTATCGAGAACATCGATATCGGCGGTCCGACAATGATACGGGCTGCTGCTAAGAATTACAGATTTGTCACCGTATTGACCGACCCGGCCGATTATGACCGGGTGATTTCCGAATTGCAGGAATCGGGCGATACTTCTGCCGCTACCAAAGAACTGCTAGCGGCAAAAGTATTTATTCATACGGCTCACTACGATGCACTCATCGCCGATTATTTCTCTAAAAAATTAAATATACAGTCTCCGCAAACCTTGACCCTTACCTATGAAAAGAAACAGGATTTACGGTATGGGGAAAATCCGCATCAGGCAGCGACATTCTACACCGCCATACAGGGTACGGCCGGTACGCTGACCGCAGCCGTTCAGCTACACGGAAAAGAATTGTCATATAACAACATCGGTGATACCGACGGAGCACTGGAAACCCTGAAAGAATTTGAAGAGCCGACTGTCGTTGCTGCCAAACATGCCAATCCTTGCGGAGTCGGAAGTGCAGCTACAATTGCCGAAGCCTACCGGAAAGCTTATGAGGCTGATCCGGTTTCCATATATGGCGGTATCGTTGCTGCAAACCGGGAAATAGACCGGGAAACAGCCGAAATGATGGCCCGGACATTTCTGGAAGTAATTGTGGCTCCCTCTTATTCACCGGAAGCTTTGGAAATTTTATCGAAGAAAAAGAATATCCGGTTATTACAACTGGAAGACATATTGACGAAAGACGAAAAAGCACACAAAGCAAAAACCGTATTAGGCGGCCTGCTGATTCAGGATCAGGACACTTTATTGTTACCGGAAGACGGTCTGAAAGTGGTAAGCAAACGGCAACCGACCGAACGGGAAATGGAAGATTTATTGTTTGCCTGGAAAGTTGTAAAGCATACTAAATCGAATGGTATTGCAATTGCAAAAGACAAATGTACGACAGGTGTCGGACCGGGACAAGTAAGCCGAATCTGGGCATTGGAAAATGCAATTCGCCAGGGAGGTGACCGCATTGCCGGTAGTGCCATGGCTTCGGATGCCTTCTTCCCTTTTGCCGATTGTGTTGAAGCTGCACACAAAGCGGGTATCACAGCCATTATCCAGCCCGGAGGTTCCGTTCGGGATCAGGAATCGATAGAAGCTGCCGATAAATACGGCATTGCAATGATATTTACAGGTATGAGACATTTCAAACATTAATAATATGGGATTATTTTCATTTTTATCACAAGATATAGCGGTCGACCTGGGTACGGCCAACACCATTATAATAAATAACGACAAGATGGTCGTTAACGAACCTTCTATCGTAGCCATCGACCGTCGCACGGAAAAAGTAATTGCTATCGGAGAAAAAGCCCGGCAAATGCAGGGAAAAACCCATGATAACATAAAAACAATACGCCCATTGAGGGACGGAGTTATCGCCGACTTCAACGCTGCGGAACAAATGATCCGCGGTATGATCAAGATGGCGAATATCAATAACAAATTCTTCTCACCTTCTTTGCGCATCGTTATTTGTATTCCTTCGGGAAGTACCGAAGTGGAAGTACGTGCCGTACGCGACTCTTCCGAACATGCAGGAGGCCGGGATGTATATATGATTTATGAACCGATGGCAGCGGCTTTGGGTATCGGTTTGGATGTTGAGGCTCCGGAAGGTAATATGATCGTAGATATAGGCGGTGGTACGACTGAAATTGCAGTCATTTCACTGGGAGGTATCGTGACCAACAAATCCATCCGTATTGCCGGTGACGATTTGACGGACGATATCCAGGAATATATGCGTCATCAGCACAATATTAAAATCGGAGAACGTACCGCCGAAGAAATCAAAATTCATGTAGGTTCGGCGTTGTCCGAACTGGATGAGCCCCCTGCCGATTTTATCGTACAAGGCCCGAACCAGATGACGTCACTGCCGGTAGAAGTGCCCGTTTCCTATCAGGAAATAGCTCATTGCCTGGAGAAATCCATCTCCAAAATTGAAATTGCCATTCTGGGGGCCCTGGAACAGACTCCTCCTGAGCTATATGCCGACATTGTGAACAAAGGCATTTACCTCGCCGGGGGCGGTGCTTTGTTGAGAGGACTGGACAAACGCTTGTCTGACAAGCTTAATATACCTTTCCACATTGCAGAAGACCCGCTTCGGGCTGTGGCCAGAGGAACAGGAATAGCCTTGAAAAATGTAGACAAGTTCTCATTCCTGATCCGATAAAACAGCAGAACAATCCATGAATCTGTAAATACCGAATGAAAATATCCGCAGGAATCATCTGCCGGATATTTTCGTTTAAGACAAATAGGAAATCGTGAAAAATATTATAAAACTTATATTAAAGTATCATTTTACTATATTTTTTATACTGTTGGAAATTGTGGCTTTCTCTATGATTGTACAACACAATCGCTACCAGAGAACCATTTTTTTCAGACAGAGCTCTTCCCTGTTTTGTCATATTTCTTCGTATATCTCCGATATCGGGGAATATTTTAATCTGAAAGCGATAAACGAAAAATTAGTTGCAGAGAATACCGGTTTAAAGAATACAATTGAAGAATTGAAATCCTCTCACCCGTTTGTGTCTATAGACACCAGTAAATCCGAAGGAGATTACCTGTATATGAACGCCAGGACGGTCAATGCCAACTTTAACAAAACCAAAAATTACATCACTCTGGATAAAGGCATTGTAAACGGTATACGCAAGGAAATGGCAGTAACTTCCCGGGACGGAGTTATAGGCATTATTCAAAATATCAGTAATACCTATGCCGTTGTTCTTCCCCTGATCAATACAAATCTGAAAATATCCGCTAAAATAAAGAAAAACGGTTATTACGGTTCCTTACAATGGGACGGTAACGATTACCGGTATTCCTATCTTAACGATATCCCCTTTCATGTTGATGTTGCCCAGGGAGATACAATTGTAACTTCAGGCTTCTCCTCTATTTTTCCCGAGGGGGAATTAATCGGATTTGTAGAAACGGTTGATAGGGAAACCGCCAACTTTCTTACTATAAAAGTAAAACTGGCAACTGATTTCGGTAAATTGTCGGATGTATATATCGTCGATAACCGGAAGAAAGAAGAAAAAGAAACTCTGGAAAAAGTCAGTTATGACGAAAGATAAAGTGTAATCTAATGAACAGTACAAAATATCTTATTCATGTGGTTTGCCTGTTTATTATTCAGTTGGCTATTTTGGATAATATACAGTTGAATTCATACATCTACATCAACATTTATATTTTGGCCATTCTGATATTACCCTATACCATGAAGAAAACGTCTGTATTGCTACTGGCTTTTCTGTTCGGTTTTATCATAGATTTGGCTAATAATACAATGGGAATTCATACTGCAGCTACGACGTTTATAGCCTATCTTCGTCCTAAATTGTTGCAATTGACTTCAAACCGGGATCAGATCGACGACATACAGGGGGCACAAAAGGTACGGAAATTCGGATGGTTTTTCAGGTATACGACATTGTCCGTATTTATTTTCAACGTAGTACTGATGCTGGCAGAAGCTTTCAGTTTCGCTAATTTCTCCATCACCTTGCTACGTATCGTGTGCAGTACTGTTGTATCCGGTTTCTTTATCATGCTGTATTATTTTATTGCTTTGAAGAAAAAACAGGAGTAACGAACGATTTGAATTTGTGGTTATTCAAACATTATAACTCCGCAGGGAACCCATGAACAAATTCTCACATAGAAAGGCTGTTATTTCCGGATTGATTGTTTTCGTATTCGGGATATATATTATTCAGTTATTCAAATTACAGGTAATTGATGAATCCTATAAGCTTTCAGCCATCAACAATTCACAACGGGTGGAAACCCAATATCCGGCCAGAGGATTGATTTATGACCGGAACCATAAATTATTGGTATACAATCAGGCTGCTTATGACTTGATGGTCATTCCCCGTCAGGTAAAAAATTTCGATACGCTGGAACTGATCTCCATACTGGGAATACCGAAAGAAGTTTTGGTAAAAAACATGGAAAAATGTAAACGGTATTCCCGTTATAAAGCATCCATCTTAATTTCCCAGATCACGGATAACAAATACGCCAAACTTCAGGAAAAACTGTATAAATACCCCGGTTTTTTTATCCAGACCAGAACCCTGCGCAAATACAACGTAGCTCATTCTGCAGATGTATTCGGCTATATCGGAGAAGTCAGTCAGAGCCAAATTGAAAAAGACAGCAGTTATACTTCCGGCGACTATATCGGAGTAAACGGCTTGGAGAAAAGTTACGAAAAGATTTTGCGGGGAACCAAAGGAAAACGAATCTTATTGGTGGATAATTATAACCGCATCAAAGGTTCCTACAAAAACGGAGAATACGATATTCCGGCAGTTGTCGGCGGCGACCTGACGACGACACTGGATATCGACTTACAGGAATATGCTTACCGGCTGATGCAAAATAAGAAAGGCGGGATCATTGCCATAGAACCTTCAACCGGAGAAATCTTACTGAAAGTATCCAGCCCCGGTTACGACCCGCAATTTCTGGTCGGTCTGGAGCGAAGTGAAAACTACCGGAAATTACAACAGGACCCGAATCTGCCATTATTCGACCGTACCGTTACGGCGACCTATCCTCCGGGTTCTATTTTCAAAACGATTCAAGGCTTGATCGGATTGCAGGAAGGTGTAATCACTCCGGCCACCCAATACGAATGTCACAGAGGTAATTCTTTCAACGGTCAGTTTATGAAATGTCACGGACATGCTTCTCCCCTGGATTTGAAAGGAGGAATTCAAAATTCATGTAATCCTTATTTCGTAAATGTATTCCGCCGGATATTGGAGAATAACAAATATGCGAATGTACGGGAAGCGTATGGAAAATGGCGGGATTATGTCCTGGAATTCGGATTGGGACAACGGATTTGTCCGGATTTTATGAACGAATCTTCCGGTTTGATACCGACACAGGCATATTACGACAAAGTGTTCCGCACGCACAACTGGTATTACACTTACATCATGTCCCTTTCCATCGGCCAGGGAGAACTGTTGATCACTCCGCTTCAGATGGCGAATATCGTTACATGTATTGCCAACAGAGGATCTTATCTGACCCCGCATATTGTGCGTCCGGCTGACCCCGAACACCGGGCCAGAATCGTGCGCCACGACTTAAACATCAGAAAGGAATATTTCGATGTCATTGCCGATGCCATGGAAGAGGCTGTCAAAGGCGGAACCGCCCGTGTTGCAGCTTGTGATTCCGTTACCGTATGCGGAAAAACCGGAACAATTCAGAATCCTCACGGACTGGATCACTCGGCATTCTTCGCTTTTGCCCCGAAAGTAAATCCTAAAATCGCCATTTTGGTGTATGTAGAAAACGGAGAATGGGGATCGACATACGGAGCTCCGATTGCAGGATTGCTGATTGAAAAATATTTGACGGGAAAAATCTCTTCCCGGAAAATGGCTTTGGAAAAGAAAATGCTGGAAGCGGATCTGATCCACACCCCGGTCAAAAAAACAACAGATAAACGAGAAGAAGCGGAAGACTAATTTTTATACCGTATGAACAGACAGAATGAACTGATAAAAAACATCGACTGGCTCTCCATATTTTTATATGTCGTGTTGGTTTTTATGGGATGGTTGAATATCTATGCCGCAGTATACGATGATAATCACAGCAGCATACTGGATATATCCCAGAAATACGGTAAACAGTTGATCTGGATCAGTGCTTCATTTGTATTGGGGTTCTTTATTTTATTGACAGACAGTAAGTTTTTTACAGCCTTTTCTTTTGTATTGTACGGGTTGATGATCGGTCTTTTGGTATCCGTATTACTCTTTGGACACGAAGTTAACGGTGCCCGTTCCTGGTTTCAAATCGGCGATATACGGATACAACCGGCCGAATTCGGAAAATTTGCCACGGCATTGGCCGTCGCGAACGTAATGAGTCGGCATGGCTTTAAAATGATGCGATTCAGTAGTTTGCTGCAAATCGGACTTCTTCTGTTTATCCCGGCAGCATTGATTATTTTGCAGAACGATACGGGCTCGGCTTTGGTATACAGTGCATTTTTATTAGTCATGTACCGGGAAGGATTACACGGATCGATTCTGCTCCTGTTCTTTATCACCATAGTTCTGTTTATTTTTACATTGTTATATACTCCCCTGACGGTATTGATCATCATCATAGCCTCCACAATGATCGCATTCTTTTATTACCGGCAAAACAAGGGCGAACTGTACCGGGTATTTATCTTTCTGACCGGGTGTTTCCTGTTTTTGATGTTTATCCGCTGGCTGTTTGATCTGCCGTTTTCGGAAGAACGTTTGCTGCTCTACTCCTATCTGGTGACAAATATTGTAGCTATCTATTTCATATACAAAAGGAAAATGAAGCACATACTGTTCATTGTATTGGCTTCCTGGCTATGTATCGGAGCCACCATTATGGTCGACTATGCATTCGATAAGCTTCAACCCCACCAAAAGGACCGTATCAACAATCTGCTCGGTATTGAAACGGATTTGACCGGAGCCGGCTACAATGTAAACCAATCCAAAATAGCCATCGGTTCGGGTGGCTTTTTCGGCAAAGGCTATCTGCAGGGTACCCAGACAAAGTACAATTTCGTGCCGGAACAAAGTACCGATTTCATTTTCTGCACCGTCGGCGAAGAATGGGGCTTTATCGGAAGCACCGTTGTTATACTGTTATTCCTGGCTTTTATATTACGGATTATCAACCTGGCCGAGCGTCAACGCTCCGATTTTTCCCGGGTCTACGGATATGCTGTTGCGTGTATTCTCTTTTTTCATGTGGCCGTTAACATCGGTATGACAATCGGTATTGCTCCGGTTATCGGGATTCCCTTGCCCTTCTTCAGTTATGGAGGTTCTTCTTTATGGGCATTTACAATACTGATTTTTATATTTTTACGTTTGGATGCAAATCGGTTGCAGGTATTCAGTTAATCCCTGTAGCCGGGTAAAAACGAATAAAACTTAAAAGCGTTTACACAAACGTTTTAAATGTGCTACTTTTTTTCTACTTTAGTGCCTTCAGGCAAAAAAATAGAAAAATTTATGAAAACACTGATTACGAATATAAAACAATTAGTACAGGTAGAAAAAGAACCCCGGACTTGGGTTGCCGGCAAGGATATGGCACACCTGGAATGTATCGAAAACGCATATTTGCTGGTTGAAGACCAGAAAATCGCTGCTTTCGGAAAAATGGAGACTTTGAATAAAGAAGCCATTGAAAAAGGGACTGATTTCTTAAAAGAAGTCGATGCGACGGGACGATTGGTTTTACCATCCTTCTGTGATTCGCACACCCATCTGGTATATGCAGGCAGCCGGGAAATCGAGTATATCGATAAAATCAGGGGATTATCTTATGAAGAAATAGCCAGGCGAGGCGGTGGCATACTGAATTCGGCCGAGCGGATGCGTAAAGCTTCCGAAGAGGAATTATTCGATTCGGCCCTGGCCCGGATCGAAGAGATTGCTGCATTCGGAACCGGTGCTGTAGAGATTAAAAGCGGATACGGTCTGGAAACCGAAAGTGAATTGAAAATGCTTCGTGTCATCCGGCGTTTGAAAGAAGCAACTCCGCTCCTGATCAAATCCACTTTTTTGGGTGCACATGCCGTGCCTGCTGAATACCGCAATGACCAAACCGGATACGTAAACACAATTATCAACGAGATGATTCCGGCTATCGCTGCAGAGGAATTGGCGGATTATATCGACGTATTCTGTGACAAGGGATTTTTTACCGTGGAAGATACAGACCGTATGTTAAATGCAGGTATGAAATACGGAATGCGTGCGAAGATACATGCCAACGAACTGGATTATTCGGGAGGGGTACAAGTCGGAGTAAAATACAATGCCGTTTCTGTAGATCATCTGGAATACATCGGTCCCGAAGAAATCGAATGCCTGTTGGAAAGTGAAACTATGCCGACAGTATTGCCGGGAGCAGCCTTTTTCCTGAATATGCCGTACTCGCCGGTCCGGAAAATGATTGAGGCCGGACTACCGGTTGCTTTGGCCTCCGATTACAATCCGGGGTCCTCTCCTTCCGGAAACATGAAATTTATCATGTCTTTGGGATGTATCAATTACAAGATGCTCCCCGAAGAAGTCATCCATGCTACGACTATCAATTCCGCTTACGCAATGGGTGTCGAGGAAGAAGCCGGGAGTATTGCCGTCGGTAAACAGGCCAATTTTTACATCACCAAGCCGATCCCCGGTATCGAATATCTTCCTTACGCATACACCAGCAATTTGATCGATACCGTATTCTTAAAAGGAGAAGAATTTTAAAACATCAAAATTGAAAATATAAAACTGATATGAAAAAGCAACTAATCGAATGTGTTCCGAATTTCAGCGAAGGAAATGACATGAACATCATCAATCAAATCACCGATGCCATGAAAACCGTAGAGGGAATCAGTGTTATCGATGTTGATCCGGGTAAAGCCACAAACCGTACAGTCGTTACGATGGTCGGAGAACCGGAACCGGTCTGTGAAGCAGCTTTCCGGGCTGTAAAAAAAGCAGCGGAATTGATTGATATGACAAAGCATAAAGGGGCGCATCCCCGATTCGGAGCTACCGATGTGTGTCCTCTGGTACCCGTTTCCAATATTACAATGGAAGAAACGGTGGAATATGCCCGTAAATTAGCAAAACGTATCGGAGATGAACTCAATATACCGGTATACTGTTACGAATCGGCCGCCTATACCCCTGAAAGGAAAAATTTAGCGACCTGTCGTGCCGGCGAATACGAAGCTTTGGGCGAACGCTTACCGAGTGAAAAATGGCATCCGGATTTCGGCCCCCGGGAATTGAATGCCTGGACGGCTAAAACAGGTGCTACAGCCGTAGGTGCCCGTAATTTTTTAGTGGCTTACAACGTAAACTTAAATACCACTTCTACCCGCCGGGCAAATGCCATTGCATTTGATGTCCGCGAACGTGGCCGGGTAAAACGGGAAGGTAATCCTGTTACCGGTAAAAAAGTGCTGGATGAAAACGGTAAACAAGTCATGATCCCGGGTACTTTAAAATCCGTCAAAGCCATCGGCTGGTTTATCGAAGAATACGGTATAGCACAAATTTCTATGAATCTGACAGACATTTCGGTAACATCGGTACATGAAGCTTTTGATGAAGTATGCCGTAAAGCCGCTGACCGGGGAATCAGAGTGACCGGTTCGGAATTGGTAGGCGTTATTCCGTTACAGGCTATGCTGGATGCCGGCCGTTATTTTTTACGCAAACAACAACGCTCTACCGGAGTTTCGGATAAAGAACTGATAAAAATTGCCGTAAAATCTCTGGGATTGGATGAACTCTATCCCTTCGATCCGCATAAAAAAATCATTGAATATATTTTGGAAGACGAAGCCGGAAAAGGTAAAAAGAAACTGATCGATATGAATCTGACCGATTTTGCCGATGAAACGGCTTCCGAATCCCCGGCTCCGGGAGGTGGTTCGATTTCCGCCTACATGGGGGCTTTGGGAGCAGCTCTGGGAGCCATGGTTGCTAACCTCTCTTCTCACAAACGGGGTTGGGACGATCGTTGGGAAGAATTCAGCAACTGGGCCGAAAAAGGCAAATCTTACCAAACGGAACTGATTAAATTAGTCGATGAAGATACCAATGCATTCAATAAAATCATGGATGCTTTCAGTCTTCCCAAGAAGACCGACGAAGAAAAAGCTGCCCGTCAGCAAGCCGTACAGGAGGCAACCCGTTATGCGACAGAAGTGCCGTTTAAAACCATGAACCTGTGTTATGAATGCATGTCGGTGGCAAAAGCTATGGCTGAAATCGGTAATCCGAACTCCGTAACGGATGCGGGAGTCGGTGCACTGGCAGCCCGTGCCGGCGTTATGGGAGCCTTCTTAAATGTAAAAATCAATGCTGCCGGTCTGGAAGACAAGGCATTCGCCGAAAAAATCATTCAGGAAGGAGAAACGATTGCCGCCAAAGCCAATCAACTGGAAGCCGAAATCCTGCAAATCGTAAATTCAAAAATCTGATAATTCCAAAAATATCAAAGAAAAACGATTCTATAGGACTATTTTTAAATACATAAAACGAGATTCAAAAATGAGTCTCGTTTTTTAAATGATAGATAGTCACACTTACTTTGAAATAATACTTTTAAAAAGTGACTGTTTGGACCTAAGCAACAAAACTTTTCCTTGTGTGTTACTTGAATTCCAGCTTTTAATTTTGTTATAGTTATTTATATATAAAAATAGATACAGATCCGAACCTTGTGGTTCTTGATAAGCCACAGTCCCATTTAGTTGGGTTTTATTTTTGTCAGATAGTTCAACGATTACATCTATATTTTGTTGAAAATCGACAATTTTTGCTATTGGAACTCTAGTTTTAAACAAAAGTTTTTCTGGATTAATAGGAAATATTGCCAAAAATGGTTTATTTTTCTCAACTTTCCCATTATTCTTTACATACGGTTCGATATACCCTGTAAATGGAGCAATTACGAAATACACTGAATCTGAATTTGTTTGAGATACAATTGCACAAATGGTATCTCCTTCAAATGTACAAGTCGATACTTTTTTAAATGTCACATATGAATTCGTGGGAGCTATAAATTTTTTTACTTTTGGAATAAAGTCTATTATTAATGGATATTTATCATAAACAGGAATTTCAATTATATTAACTATAACAATCATAACAACAAAAGATATTGCAATAATCATTGATCCATATCTAAGAAACCTTGACGGAATTTTTCCCAATAGCATGCGAACCTTCTCACTTCTTAGTTCAATATTATTTTCCATAGACGTCAATTCCCTAATTCAAGTTGATTTTTAACAAGATAATAATAATTCCCTTTTTGCGATATCAGATCATTATGAGTTCCTCGCTCAACGATACGTCCATTGTCTAAAACTATAATTTGATCTGCATTTTTTACCGTACTTAGACGATGGGCTACAACTATAACAGTTCTACCTTTGTTATACTCAATAAGATTTGTTACAATATCTTTTTCATTATTAGCATCAAGGGAATTAGTCGCTTCGTCTAAAAATAAATAATCAGACTCTTTATATACAGCTCTTGCAATAAGAATCCTCTGTTTCTGTCCTTGACTTAATCCCTGGCCTTCATCTCCTACCATCGTATTATATTTTAACGGTAGTTTATTTACAAAGTCATCTACATTAGCAATTTTCACTGCATACGATAATTTTTTTATATCAGGCGCATTTTCTGAAACTGCAATATTTCCAGCAATCGTGTCTGAAAAAATGTAGCCATTCTGCATTACAACTCCACACCGATCCCTCCACCATCGTAGATTTATGTTATTTATATCAATACCTCCAATTAGTATTTTACCTTTCGTCGGTTCGTAATAGCCTAACAACAATTTTATCAGCGTAGTCTTTCCACTTCCACTTGCACCAACGATTGCAGTTGTTTTACCTGCCGATATTTTCAAACTAATATTATCCAATACCATTTTATCCCTTATCCCTGGATATTTAAAGTACATATTCTCTAAAATAATATCTCTACCAGACTCAGGAAAAGAGCATACACATCTTTTAGATGTATTTTCATCACTATTGGAATGAATATCATTAATTCTCTCAAGGCTAATACTTATATCCTGCCACTTATATATAAACTGCATTAATTCAGATACAGGCGAATTGAGCTGCCCGACAATATATTGCAATGACAACATCATTCCTAAAGTTATCTCCCCCTGAATGACACTTGTTGCGGCAAAAATAGTTACAAGCATATTTTTCAATTCATTGATAAAAGTACTTCCAATTTCCTGTGCCTGTTGAAGGGACATAATCTCGATATTAACATCGAACAAATCTGATTGGGTATCTTCCCATTCCCAGCGTTTACGTTGTTCTGAATTATGAAGTTTAATATCTTGCATACCAGAAATAAGCTGATATGTTTTATTTTGATTAATTGATAATTGTTCAAATAATTTGTAATCTAAAATACGTCTTTTCTTTAAAAATCGACTTATCCATAATGCATACAATATACTCCCAACAATAAATATTATAAATATCTTATAACTATATATCAATATAATCAGCCCAAATATGATAAAGCTAACAAAAGCAAACAGTAAATTAAGAGTTTGTGCGGTGATGAATCGTTCAACTCTTTTATGATCCTCAATTCTTTGCAAAATATCTCCTAAATGTTTGGAATCAAAAAAAAACATAGGTAAACGCATGAGTTTGATAAAGAAATCTGAAATCAGCGAAATATTAATCCTAGTGCTAATATGAAGTAATATCCATCTTCTTATTAAATCAATTGTAGCATTACCTAATATTAACATAAACTGTCCTAACATTATTAACCAAATAATGTTAATATCATTTTGACCAATACCAGTATCAACAAGTGTTTGAGTCAAAAATGGTAATAGAAACAACATGCTGCTACCAACAATAAGCCCTATCCCTAACTGAAGAAAATATGATTTATATTTGGATAGATATGTCCCCAGAAAAGAAAGATTTTTACCATAGATATTTTGTTTTTTCGGAGACTTACCGGAAGGCGTAAACTTAACTGTAGGTTCAAGCAAAATCCCAGAGCCTTTATCATACCCCATAGAATGAGTACTTAACCAATTATTTAAGAATTGAGCTTCATTATATTCTATAAGACCTCTTCCAGGATCTGCAATATAAAATATGTACTTATTATTCTTCTGAGTTATTTTATACAAAACAACAAAATGATTTTGTCGCCAATGAAGAATGCAAGGAAGGATTGCTTTAATGCATAAATCGTCATATGTAATTTTCCCAGCAACAACCTTAAAATCAAGATCTTCTAGAGCATTGCAGATTCCTTTGAAAGTAACACCTTCCTTACCTATTTCACATTTTTTCTGTATGATTTCAAAACTAACTATTTTTCCGTAGTATTCAGTTATCATCTTCACACATGCTGCTCCACAATCACTACTGTCAAACTGTCTAAATATTGGAAATTTTTTCTTCATCCATATATTTTTATTGTTATTCGATGTAAACGTTATTGCCAAATAAACGACTAAATTTAGTTGGTAATTATAAACCTATATACAAAGAGTATTAATAAGAAATGATATGTTGTTATCTGAACAAGCAATTAAAAAAGTCCGGCATCTCTATCCCTATTATTTAATCTCCTTTCGCTCTCATTATATTTTTTACCTACACCGAAATTGTATATTATTCCCAGCGTAAACATTGATTTATTGTCTATAATATTATTTACAAAGTTGTATTTTACTAAACTTTCGTTCAATGTCCGACTTTTATAGTCAGCATCTACTAAAAACCAAAGAACAACGGCTGTAACACTGAAATTTTTGTAAGTGTATCGAGCCATTAAGGTTGAATTTTTTTCTCCAAGATTCAGATATGGCCCTGAGAGTTGCCAATCTCTTACATTGGCACTATATGAAAATGTAAACTCTTTGATTTTTGAAGCGACCTCATAATTAAGACTAAATTGATTCTTCGTATATTCGCCAACAATATTACTGTTTATACGAGTTCTGGAAAAAGTACCACCAACCGTTATTGTAAAAATCTTATTTTTAAAAGGATCAAAATATAACGATGTCAATGCGCCGTAGTCCAACGCATAGTTTGCATTTTCATATTTCAGCCTAATAAGGCCGTCTTCTTCAATAAAAAAAGAATTGGTAGGATCTTTTTTGTGCTGCATCACACCACCGATTCTCATAGAAAGCCATGGATTGTTATAATCGTATACCAGCAATATCCGATTCATATTTGTATTCTTTAGAAACGGATTTCCCTCTTTAACAATTCCCTCTGATATATATATTTTATTACTACTTAACTCAGTAAGACTTGGCATTGTTGTAGAATTCTTATAGCTAAACCGAATTATATTATTGGGGGTTATGTTATATCCAATAAGCATTTGAGGCTCAAACATCCATGCATTTTGCCGGGCTTCATCACTGCTATTATCATAATATCCGAGGCCGATATTAAAACGATAACTAAAATTCATCCACTTTCCACGAATTTCGGCATATGTATTATTTGAGTTTTGGTTTGTGAAAAAATCACCATTTCCAAAACTATTATCTATACTATATGTAAGTCTACCTACAGAAAATTTATTGCCTATACTCAAACGCATCATTTTATTGATAGGCATTGTATAATCAATATGACCCATTAGAGACTTTTTGACATTGTTTGAAGTCATATTATCCAATAATTCCAACTCTTCATTACTTGCTTTATATTCCCTCCGACTGTACCGTTTATCCGCGTTAATATATGTACCTGTTAAATTTACCATTAGTTCCTTACCTTTAGATAAATTGATTACAGAATACACATCAAGTGAAGGTGTAAATTGCTTTGTTCTGTCCCATATAACTCCAGTTCGATCATATTCATTTTGGCCAATATACTGATCTATCTGAAGTGCACCATCTCTATGCGAGTGTTGAAAATTGGGCTCAAATTTAATCTGTAGCTGATACTTATCTTCAACATTGCGCGAATATATAATAGAAATGTAATTGTCATCATATCCAAATTTTCTTTTCTCAAACTCTCTCCTAAAATGATATTTATCATTTAATTGATATTCATAATTGTTTGAACTTTCAATATGAGAATAATTCCGATAATATGTAGAAGCATTGAACTTCAATTGATTTTTATTTTTCCAATTATAATTAATAAACATCCCCCCATTTATAAAACCAGTAGTGAAAGCACTCGTCAGATTAACTCCACCATACAATCCATCATTTGCATGTTTTGTAATAATGTTAACAACGACCGGGTAGTTTGCATATTTTGCAGGAGGAAAGTCATAATATTCTACTGATTTTACATTTTGTGCATTGATGGCATATAATTCTTGTTCTGTTGCATTTGCACCGTTTATCAATACTTTGACTTTTTCTCCATTAACTGTCGTAATTTTTTGATTTGCATAATCCAAACTTAGTTTCGATAACCCGGCAAGCAAATCCATACTGTTAACACTATTTTTAAGTTGTGAAGACGTGATATTATAAACAGTTTTATCAATTGATTGTTGGGTTGGACGCTTTCCAACAACAGTAACTTCCTCCATCTGCTCTGATTTTAATTCTAAAACAAAATTTTTAACAAACTCATTTCCTGCAGATGGGTATACAACCTTTATTTCTGAAATTAGTTTCCAAAATCCAATCCGCGATATGACAATACGGTATTTTTTAGGTTGTAAACTATAAAACACAAAATCTCCATTCGTATCAGTTATCGAAGAAGCTATAATCGTAGTCGTATCCACAATATCAACTAACACAACCGATGCAAAATCAAGCGGTTCTGTTACTTTACCAGCTGAAGATATCACCTTTCCTCGAAATTTTACCTGAGAAAAAGCAGTTAGGTAAAATAAAGATAAGATTAAAAAAATCAATATTGTACGATATAGATTCATGATTGCATACAATTAAAACAAATTTGTCTGAAATAAATATTTAATTGAGTAATTTTTAAAAACATATTCAATCATATTTTTGAAAACCTGTGTTAAGAAAGATAAAAAATAAGTTCTAAAATTTATATTAACTCACTCTAAACTATTTCAGATTTCTTAAAATATAGAGTCGTTCTAACTGTCCATTAAAATCTTACGGACAGATTTTAATAGACAGTATTTAAACTCGACCCGACCAATTTGCACAATTAATCAAATTGATTTGCAACATATGGTTCAAAAGACAATATGCCAGATGCTTTTTGAGAATCTTTGAGTTCTATATTGATCACTCCGGAAAAAATAGGAGAAATACTATTATCAAACAAAATAAAATCAATATTTTCAATGGCTATTGCCGGTATTTTTGCGAGTTTAGGTAAATTTTTTACAGGTAGTGATACCCCATTTACAAATATTCTGATACTTCCACCTTCTGAAGTTGTAATGTTAAATGTTTCTTTGTCCAAGTCTACATCCGGAATAGATGCAATAGCCTCAGCTATTGTACCTGCCTCAGCTGAAAGAGCATCAGTACCATATTTTTTGACATTGAACTGAACCTCCTCATTCTTTTCTAATTTAAAGTGTAAAGTAAGATTACCTGAGTGACTTTTAGGTAATTTAGTAAAGGTTTTACTAAATTCTCGATAGCCCGGAGCTATAATCTTGACAAAATATTTTTTTGATACTACATCTTTGCCAATATCATAGGATCCAGTATGATCTGTAAAACCGACATACTCAATTTTATTGTGATCATCATAATCGCAATATAATACAGTTGCATATGGGACACCTATCAATTTGTCTCCACTTTCTGAAAAAATAACTCCATTTACCCAAAGCGTTTGAGCATTCACTACTGTTGTCATAGATGTAATCATTAAAATTAGGCTAAAAATAAGTTTCATAGTTAAATTTGTTTTAATTCCTCTTGCAGTAAATACTGATTGAAGTTGATTAGAATAATATCATTAATATCTTCAAGTTCACTAATAGAACAATGCATTTCATTTCCATCCATTACCTTCTGTGAACAAATACCAGGACACGCAGGAAGAAGTTTACATTTCTCGCACATAACAGGAATATTAGAACTCATTCGATACAATACTTTTTCCACATTCCAATTTATTGTACCACTTGGCAATAAATTCCCTTCCTTATTTGCATCCGTAAAATCTCTCGCAGTGCATTTAAATACACTCCCATCGTAGTTAATGACAGCTTGATTATAGTTATCTGCATAACAAACATGAGTCATTACTGATTTCAAAGGATTATAATCTACAACATGTTTTCGCTGATTTGCTTCTTCAATAAAATCATAAAGATTAGAATAATCAATCGTTGTATCATCAACCTGCCATATTTTATGAATTCCTATTGAACTTTTGGCCCTGTCAATAAAATTAATATCGTCTAAAAGCTCTTTAAGAGACTCAAGCGTATCATTTTCTATATTAATTCTCACTCTGAGAGAGTAGTTCTGTAAAGTTTGTGAAATCATTTGCAGATTTAACAATATTTTATCATAAGAACCTTTATGATTTTGTTTTGAAAACCGTATTTTATCATGACGCGACCTGCTCCCATCAAAGGTAATTTGAAAATGTACTGAATAATCATTGAGAAAATTTAACAACTTCTCAGTTATAAGTGTACCATTGGTTGTAAAAATAACCAATAGTTGTATGTTATTCAAATCACAGAACTGTTTACATCTAGACAATAATGATGTACAAATCTTCGGATTGAGAAGAGGCTCTCCTCCAAAAAAACTAAGACTCAGAACTTTATAACCAGTTGCATTATAATGCTGAACTACATGTTCGAAAATCAAGTCGGATGTATGGATCGTCATTTTTGATTCTTGAACATGATTTTCATAACAATACCAGCATCTAAGATTACAATTCATTGTTGTGTTTATTGTCAAATCATATCTATGAAGGCTAAACCTTCGTTTTAATCTAATTAATTTGATAATATTTATTTCATCCACATCCTCATCTACAATTGCGCCGATATTCTTAAGTTTTGTATAATAATTATTATACATCTTTTCAAATTGTGATAAATCTTTATTTGATTTAACAAGTTCAGTGTAAATTCTATTGCTAATAATAGAATACGAACCTCTGAAAGAATTGTATAATAACACTTTTTCTTTATCAATAGGTACGTAGTGATTATAGTAACTTAATTTTTCCATCATTGCTAAAAAATGTATAATTCCTGGACTGTAAACCGAAATGAATTGATAAAAACCACTCTATACTTTTTGACAAAAGTATAGAGTGAGAAAATTAAGACTTACTTACATGCACACCCCGCTACATTATTGTTGTTAATTGTGCAACTAGGATTAACCTCAATATCCAGGTCTTTCAGAATATCTTCAAGCCATCCTGTATTACCTCCTGACAATACAACCATTTCATCTTGGTTAAATTTTTCAACGATGTCCGAATTCAGACGTAGCATTACTTTTTTTTTCATAACAAGTGGTTTTAAATTAGGTTCTAATTTTAATTTTCAAGCTGCATAAGGAGCCAGAACCCATTAACTCTTTTTGCAACCTTTAGACTCAGCTGTAATATATATCGCCCCAGTAAAACACACCAGAAAGAAAACATTTACAAATACAACCATCTCCAATAAAACTATTTATCAAATTTGTGATATTGCCTTGTTTTATTTACCGAGATATTGTTTATTAAAGAAATCCCCTCGAACAAATTCTTTTTTCCATCAATAAATAGTGAAAATATCACGCTCTAAGCTTGGAAGTGAATAGATGTATGAGCCTCTATCGACGATTATTATAATTTTTTTAAATATAAAATGAAAATATATCATTTGTCTCATTTTGTATTTCCCGATTTTACAAAAATAAGCTTTGAAAATCAGTAATTTAAAAAATAATATTTCCCATACCTGTAAAATATTATCCCGAATTCCGGTTTTATCCGCAAGAATAAAAAAAATCGTTTTGGATCTTATTCAAAATTTACTTCAATGAGTTCGTTTATGCTGGACTCTATCAAATGCTATTACTTTCAGTGATTGCTCTAACTTTGATTTCTTATTCAAATTATTAATCGCATTTATATTGTGATTAAGCATATCTTGTGTTATGTTCTTGTCTAAACTTTCTATCAGATAATATTAAATTATTACATCAGAATAATGGTTTTTCCAAAAAAGGATTAAATTTGCCAATTGATTACCCATATGGACTCAGAACCTGTATGTTTGAAATCAATTAATAAATCAATATTTATTGTTTTCTTTTATATTTGTATCCGTATGGATAAACGCGACTTTCTATATTTTATTTTCGTACCACTATTGGTATTGACGTTTTTTTCTCACCGGCAGCCAGAACAAACGGAGCGGACAATAATCTCTACAACCGTACAGGCAGAACTGGAAATTTTTGCCGAATACCACTGGCAGGATGATGACGACTATATATACGCACCGTCGTCCCGTAACAGAAAAGCCAATATACCGGTGCTTTCAGCCAGACTATATACTTCGGCAAGCTGTCCCTTTGGCTCGGATATTTCGAAGTCGCTAACAACTCCCTGTAAAAACAAACAGGTCTCCCTTTCCGTTTTATGTGTTTACCGGATTTGACCATATATTACGTCAAAGAACCGCCGGATAGCATTTTACACTTCAAGGATACGATAATTCTGTTTCTACATGTCCTGACTGAAACGATAGCAGAAAAAGTTCGTATCAAAAATGCCCGATATTTATTTAAACACAGGTAAAATCATTAATTTTGAACAAAACATACCGATTGACTATGGAAACCAGACATTATTCAGGTTTAAACAATATAGAAGTTGAAGAAAGCCGGAAAAAATACGGAGAAAACAGACTGACACCGCCGCCCCGGACTCCCCTCTGGAAATTATTTCTGGAAAAATTCAAAGACCCGATTATACAGATATTGCTGGTTGCTGCTACTTTATCTTTGATAATTTCCATTATACACAGCGAATATGCGGAGACTATCGGCATTTTTGTGGCTATTTTTCTGGCTACAGGAGTCGGGTTCTGGTTTGAAATGGATGCCAACAAAAAGTTCGAACTACTGAACCAGGTCAACGACGACATATTGATCAAGGTGCTTCGCAACGGCAACATTCACGAAGTAGCTAAAAAGGACATCGTAGTCGGCGATATTGTTGTCCTCGAAACGGGTGAAGAAATTCCGGCCGACGGTGAATTGCTGGAGGCTATCTCCTTACAGGTAAACGAATCGACTCTGACCGGAGAGCCGGTGATCGATAAAACCACCGATCCCGCTGAATTTGATAAAGAAGCGACCTATCCTTCAAACAAAATTTTAAGAGGTACCACCATTGTAAACGGACACTGTATCTACCGGATTGAAAAAGTCGGAGATGCGACTGAATTCGGAAAAGTAGCTGAAAAATCGACAGAAATCAACAACGATAAAACTCCGCTCAGCAAGCAATTGGAAAAGCTAGCCAAATTCATCAGTATTGTCGGCTTTATTGTTGCAGGTGCTACATTTATCGGTTTACTTACTAAAGATATCTTTACAGGCGCATTTACAGCGGATAATATCTTTACACTGGATACAGCCGGACGCATCCTGCAATATTTTATGATCGCTGTCACCCTTATCGTTGTTGCCGTGCCCGAAGGTCTGCCTATGAGCGTTACATTAAGTCTTGCATTAAGTATGCGTAAAATGCTGAAAACGAACAATCTGGTCCGAAAGATGCACGCTTGTGAGACAATGGGAGCGACAACGGTCATTTGTACCGATAAAACCGGTACACTTACCCAAAATCAAATGCAGGTGTATCAAACGAATTTTTATGCCTTATCCGGACAGCAACTCGGTGAAGATGAAGCCAGCACATTAATTCGTGAAGGTATTTCTGTCAACTCTACGGCTTACCTGGAGTATAACGATTCGGAAAAAATCAAAACCCTGGGAAATCCGACAGAAGCAGCCCTACTCCTTTGGCTGTATTCACAAGGAGTCAACTATATGGATTACCGGGAAAATACCAAAGTACTGGAACAACTTACGTTCTCCACCGAACGTAAATACATGGCCACCATTGTCCGTTCTTCGCCGGAGGATAAACCGATCCTATACATGAAGGGAGCGCCGGAAATCGTTCTCGGCAAATGCAACCGGGTATTGACAGCTGAAGGCCTGGCTGAAGTTACGGCTTATCAGGCCACCGTTGAAAAACAACTGCTGGATTATCAAAACCAGGCGATGCGTACCCTGGGATTTGCATATAAAATATTGGAGGATGAAAATTACGATGAAATCGAATCCATCGCTTCAAAAGACCTGACGTTCTTAGGTATTGCAGCGATTTCCGATCCGGTGCGTCCGGATGTTCCGGAGGCCGTACAAAAATGTCTGAATGCCGGGATCAGTGTAAAAATCGTTACCGGTGATACGCCGGCAACAGCGCGGGAGATCGGCCGGCAAATCGGCATCTGGAAAGAAACGGATACAGACGAACAAATCATTACGGGCATTGACTTTGAAAAACTACCGGATGAAGTGGCTGTTCAGAGAGTATTGAAACTTAAAATCATGTGTCGTGCCCGGCCGACGGACAAACAGCGACTGGTAGAATTACTCAAACAAACCGGTGCTGTGGTTGCCGTTACAGGAGACGGTACCAACGATGCTCCGGCATTGAATCACGCAGACGTCGGTTTGTCAATGGGTACCGGTACATCCGTGGCCAAGGAAGCCAGCGATATTACCTTACTCGATGATTCGTTCAACAGCATCGCAACGGCTGTTATGTGGGGACGCTCCTTATATCACAACATCCAGCGTTTTATACTGTTCCAGTTAACCATCAATTTATCGGCTTTATTGATTGTACTGATCGGTTCCATGATCGGTCACGAATTACCTTTGACCGTTACGCAAATGCTTTGGGTAAACATGATTATCGATACTTTTGCTGCCGCTGCATTGGCTTCGCTCCCTCCCAATCCGAAAGTGATGGATGAAAAACCGCGGAAACCTTCGGACTTTATCATCAGTCCCAAAATGCGGAACTACATTCTGGGGATCGGTTTCAGCTTTACGATATTGTTATTGGGAATGATGTACTATCTTGCCGACACCTTTGTCGATGCACAGGGCAAGGCTCTTGTCGGGTCGTCCCTATTTTTTACGACCTTCGTCATGTTGCAGTTCTGGAATATGTTCAATGCCAAAGCCTTTCTTTCACACGGCTCGGCTTTTGCCAACCTGAAAAACTGTACGGGCTTTTTAATCGTAATGTTTATAATACCTATAGGACAATTTTTAATTGTACAATTCGGCGGAGAAGTGTTTCGTACGGTTCCTCTTTCCTTAAAAGACTGGGGAATTATAATCGGAGCAAGCTCTCTCGTTCTTTGGATAGGAGAAATTCTCAGATTATTCAAAAATAACAACAAATGAAATCGGAGTAATACTCCGATTTCTCCTAATTTCCCGATAATATGAGTTCCAGAAAAATCAGAACGGCTTTATACAATGTTTTGCCGGGAGAAAAAGCCCATTGTAAAATGGCTCCGCGCCCTAAATATATTGCAGGAATTGAAGGTATTCATTCAACACCTCCGGTTAACAGTGCTGTACTCATATTGATTGTCCCTTATGAAAATGAGCTGGCCATTCCTTTTATCAAGCGGGTAAACCGTGGCAAATACCACGGCGGGCAAATTGCATTTCCCGGGGGCAAAATGGAAAAAGAAGATACCAACGCCTTACAGACTGCTCTGCGGGAATGCCACGAAGAAATAGGTGTACCCGAAGAAAAAGTATCGATTCTCGGGGTATTGAGCGATATTTACATCCCGTTGAGTAATTTCAATATTACGCCTATTGTCGGCACTACCCTTAAATTACCGGATTTTACCTTATCCAGGGATGAAGTGGAATGTGTACTCCTGGTAAAATTATCCGATTTATTCAACGACAAAAATAAAACGACTCATTCCTTTGTCCGGCACGACCATGAAATCATAGCACCGGGATATACCATCGGTGAAAACTTTATCTGGGGAGCCACAGCGATGATTATAGCGGAATTGGAACAATTAATGAAAACCAATACATTTAATCATCTGGGACAATTGTAAGTACGCTTATTTTTTCCGGCAAACGAAATACACCGGATGATAAGTCAGCGGATACGTGTGTCTTTCATTTGCAAATCGATCGTATGCCTTACAAAATTGCTGTATCTTACTCTTTGTCCAGGAATAAGGAGTGGCTGTTGCATTGGCTCCCGTCCGCTTTACATGTAATAATACTTCCAGCGGATCCTGAAAATACAGGATGTGTTGCCTTTCCTCCGCATACAATAACTCGAAATCAGCAGACAACCACTTTTCCCATTCATCGGAAGCATGGTATACTAATCCTTGTCCTGTTAATGTACGCAATTCAGTGAGGTTTTCGTCTCCAAAAGTGCTGAATATCAAAAAACCTCCCTCCCGGATTTGTCCGGCTAATTTTTTCAACGTCATTGCCGGCGCATTAAACCATTGAAATGTTGAAGCCGAAACAACCAGATCGTAAATCCGTTCGAGTGTGATCGTTTCAATATCCCCGATTAAACAGGCAGAAGCCGGCAGGTGTAATACACTTGCAGTTTTACTACACATATCATCAACCAAGTCATTTACATCCAAATGAGTATATGAAAACCGGTTCTGTAGTTTACGGGTCAGTAAGCCGGTTCCGCAACCGACTTCCAAAATGTTGCCGGCTTGTAGTTGCTGGGTATATTTATCAAGCAGACTGAACAAATGATTCACAATCATTTTCTGTACCGTAGCATTTTCGTCGTAGGTATCTATGCTTCGTTTAAAACGACGTTTTATGGTTGCTTTATCAATCATCATGTCAAAAATTTATAATATCCTCCCAACTTTGAAAATTATAGAACGGGTAGTGTCCTCCCCTCAACTTCTTTATTTCAGCTTTTCCGCTTGCCCAGTTCATCTGTTGCATAACCGGAAAAATCACATCCTTTTCAGAAACGAATATTTTATCCCATTTCAGGTTATTTTTATACACGGCACTTTGTGTACGTATCAGGCGGAGCTCTTCCACCTGTTCCGGCAAGTCGCGGCAAGGCCGGTTTGAAACGAATCGTTCCGCGTCTTCTGTTCCGTCCAGCATACGGCAAAAAAATTTATCCCTTCCCTGTATATTCATGCCTCTTTCCGTCAATGCATAGATCCGGCACGGAATACCCAGATTATCATCCACGGGGTATTCCGTACCGTTTATTGCAATATTGCATCGGGGCGAAATATTCAATTTTCCGACCGTATTGGCTGCAGCCCATACCCCCATCGACCAAGCGACCAAATATATTTCCCGATAATCTGAAAAATCCGGTAAAAACGGTAGTTCCAACGATCTGTAATCCGAACAAATCAATAAATCACAATCTGTCCGAAGCTGGGAAACGGCCTTGTTATCCATCCCCCAACCGTTATAGAAAACGACTACCCGCCCCCCTGTATATTGTTTAATCCACTCTATTCGCATGTTCTTACGACAAAATATTCACTCTTATTCCAGGCAATCTATAAATTCAAACAGGCAACCGTAATCTTCATCGGGAATCGCTGCATTCAATGAAAAACGAATACGGGATTCATTTTTAGGTACAGTCGGATACCTTACCGGAAGGGCAAAAAATCCGTTATCCCGAAGCAAATCGGCCATCTCGATACTATTTTCATTGGAACCGCACACCCAGGGGACGATATGCGAGCCTCCCCTGGTCTCGAACCCTTTATCGGCCAATACCTGCCTCAATTTATCCGCAGTTGTTGACAGTTTTATTCTAAGATCATAAAAATCAGGCATATGGTTCAATACAAAACGGGTCCAGGCCACATTCACCGGCGGTAAAGCCGTCGTAAAAATAAGACTCCGTTGGGTATTGATCAGGTATTCCCTGAACAATTGGGAACATACAACAAAAGCACCGACCGAAGCAAAAGCTTTTCCAAAAGTTCCGACAATAAAATCGATATCCTCGATACAGGCCTGTTCTTCGCAACATCCTAATCCGTTCGTACCTCTAACCCCGACGGCATGTGCTTCGTCGACATACAGGAATGCATCGAATTCTTTTTTTATCTCGCACAATTCCTGTAAATCGGCCACATCCCCGTCCATACTGAAGACAGACTCCGTAACAATAAAAATATTCTCGTACTTATCCCGGTTTTGCTGTAACAGCTTTCTCAAATGTTCCATGTCCAGATGCCGGTAGCGAAGCATTTCAGATTCACTCAAACGCAAACCGTCGATAACACTGGCGTGTACCAATTTATCGGCTACGATCAAATCTCTTTTGGAAGTCAAAGCCGGAAGTATTCCGATATTGGCATGGTAACCGGAACTAAACACCAATGCCGCTTCCTTATCGTACAGATCGCATAAATCGTTCTCCAGCATCTCATAATATTCATGATTTCCGGATAGCAAACGGGAGGACACGGCACTATACGGCAAAGCCCGTACATCTGTCTGCTCATAAAACTCCTCCAACAATTTCGGATAAGAAGATAAACCCAGATAATCGTTTGAAGATAAATTCAGCATCTCCCGTCCGTCTTCGTGAATCAAAAAACCATTGTGTTGTATGTTACGCAGTTTCCGGTAATTTCCGGATTCTTTGATAATTTCCAGTTTTTTGCTATAACGTTCTGTATTCATACTATTGCAATTTGAAAATGCATTACATCTCTTTGACTATTTTCAGCAAACTTTGCGTCAGCCGGCTTAATTCGTGGGGCCGGATAATGTACGGAGGCATAATGTATACCAGTTTACCGAACGGACGTACCCATATTCCCTCTTCTACAAATTTTGCCTGCAACACCGCCATATTTACCGGTTCTTTCGTTTCAATCACTCCGATCGTACCCAATACCCGTACATCTGCCACCTGCGGAAATGCTGCTGCGGGTGCCAGTTCTTCCTGCAATTGCCGTTCGATTCCGCCGATCATTTTTTCCAAATCATAACTCATGATCAGATCGACAGAAGCTCCGGCAACAGCACATGCCAGCGGATTCCCCATAAAAGTCGGACCGTGCATAAAAACATAAGGATTTTCGGTACAAATACAAGTAGCCACTTTATCGGTAGCCAAGGTAGCGGCAAAACTCATATATCCGCCGGTTATCGATTTACCGATACACATGATGTCCGGAAAAATACCGGCATGTTCCACAGCCCACAATTTTCCGGTGCGTCCGAAACCCGTCGCAATCTCGTCACATATCAGCAACACGCCATAGCGATCACATAATTCCCGTACCTGTTTCAAATAATCTGCCGAATAAAACCACATACCTCCTGCGCCCTGTACAATCGGTTCGAGTATCACTGCTGCAATCTCCGCAGCATGTGTTTCCAGACATGTTTGGAACGGTAAAATATCCTCTTCCCGGCAAGGTTGTCCGAAACGGCAAGCCGGCCGATCGACAAAATGTTGCACAGGCAAACATCCCTGAAAAATAGAGTGCATACCTGTTAGCGGATCACATACGGACATCGCATTCCACGTGTCTCCGTGATACCCCCGGGTAATCGTAAGAAAACTTTTCTTCTTCTCTTTTCCGGCGGCATACCAATATTGCAGAGCCATTTTCATCGCCACTTCAACAGCTACAGAGCCGGAATCGCAGAAAAAAATCTTATCCATTCCCCGGGGAGCGACAGACAATATCTTTTTTGCCAATTCTACAGCCGGACTGTGAGTAAATCCACCGAACATAACATGCGACATTTCTTTCAATTGTTTTTCGATTGCGGCATTCAGAACCGGGTGATTATAGCCGTGTACCTCACACCACCAGGAGGACATCCCATCAATTAATTTCCGCCCGTCTTCCAGCTCAATGTATACTCCTTCAGCCCTTTTTACCGGATATACGGGCAACGGATCGATTGTCGAAGTGTAAGGATGCCAGATATGCTCCCTGTCGTATTGTAATAATTCCGATGTGTTCATGATCTTTTATTTTACAGATGAAATCCCATGTTTTTGATTTTATTCATATCTTCGAGCACTTTGGAGCCCAAGGTGGTCAGCATATCCCCTACAATAGCCGCATTAATTCCGGCCTTTATTGCCTCTTCCTCAATATGCTGTATCAACAGCCGTCCTCCGGCGAAACGCAGATAAGCGTCGGGATTGATAAAACGGAAAAGAGCTACGGTAGTTAAAACCTCTTCGTCTTTCAAAGGTTTTGCATTCTCCAACGGCGTACCCGGTATCGGGTTCAAAACATTGACCGGAATCGATTTGATACCGAGTTCCCGTAATGTAAAAGCGAGACGAATCCGTTCCATCATGGTTTCCCCCATACCGATAATTCCCCCGGAACACACTTCCATACCAACTTCCTGGGCAGCTTTTATCGTTTCTATTTTGTCGGCAGTCGTATGAGTTGTGCACAAACGGGAAAAATAGTCCGGGGAAGTCTCCAGATTACAATGATAACGATGTATACCCGCTTCTTTCAAACGCAATAATTGTTGCTTATTCAACAATCCCATGGAAGCACAGAGATGCATCGGGGTATGTCGCTGAATCTTCAAGGCATATTCGCACAATTTATCAATATTACGATCTGACAAAGCCCTGCCGCTGGTGACAAAAGAAAATTTGTCAACCCCATATTCCGCATTCTTTAAAGCCAGTTCCAAACAAGTCTTTTCATCAATCAGGTCGTACTCTTCCACATGCGTTTTGAACAATACCGATTGAGAGCACCACTTGCAATTTTCAGAGCAGCGGCCGGAACGGGCATTGACAATGGAACAGGTATCGAAATGCTTACCGCATTTCTGATCGCGTATTTCACCGGCAGCCTTATATAAAGACGGCTTATCCTCCGTATTACTCAATAGGACGGCTTCTTCAAAAGAAACCGATTCCCCACGTATTACTTTTTCTTTCAGTTCATTAATCTTCATCGCTCTTTTCATTAAAAAAGGATATACCGCTCACGCAGCATATCCTTTCCATGTAGTTATATTTTGAAAATGATTTCCAGTGGCTTCCGGGCATACCTTTCCCTGTAAAACCATAATTCCGCATTCATATTCCAATACGGCCTTATCTCTCCCGTCTATCCATACTTCCTCTCCTTCCTTCACAATAATTCCTTTACGGGCCGATTTCAACAAAGCACTCTCACAGATATGCAACGATACGGCAGAGATACAAACATTCTTTCCCAGAGCAACAAAGACGGCATATCCTTTCCTGCTCCAGCACGAAAAATAAATTTTCTTTTCCTTATATAAATACCTCTTCTCCATTCTAAAAGTGCGGCAAGTTAGTAAAACTTTATTTTAAAAACGGATTTTTTTTAGTAATATTGCCTGAACAGCCAAGATTATCTGACAAAATACCAATCAGGTCTGAAAGGCTGTTTATCCGGAATTGCAAATTTCACAAATTGCAGTTTCAATCAAAAATCGTAAATTCAAGATCTACAATTAATTTATATTGTAAATTTGAAATCATAAATAAATGATTAAAAACTTATTTCATGGAAAAAATCGACCTTCACCGCATCTATAAACGTAAGAAAACAGATCGGGACATCTTTCAGGAATTGATGGCATTTAAAGTCAGGGAAATATTATTGATTGCCAATTACTACGATGCCTATACCATTGAACGTGAAGGTCAGTTTACAGACAAGGTGTACGGAGAATATCTCCAGGTAAACCTTTATACCGCTCCTCGTTTTACAGCTGTCGCCTCTGAAAAAGAAGCTCTGGAGATCTTATCTCAACGCCGGATACACTTGATTATCATCATGGCAGGATTGGATAAAGTAACCCCGCAGATGATCAGTGAACACCTCAAAGATCAATATCCTGAAATTCCCCAATTGATGCTTGTCAACAACAATGCCGACTTGGCTTATTTCCACAGTATAGAAGAAAAAATAAGCCGGAGCATCGAACGTATCTTTGTCTGGAACGGTTCTACCAAAATATTTCTGGCAATGTCCAAATACATTGAGGACAAAAAGAATTTGGAAAAAGACACTCATTTGGGAGATATTCGTGTGATTTTACTGGTAGAAGACTCCATCCGTTATTATTCCCGTTATCTGCCTTTACTTTACAGTGAAATCGTAACGCAAACTCAGGAATTGATTAAAAACGAACCGGAAAATGACGATATGAGTCTGATCATGAAAATCCGGGTACGTCCGAAAGTCATACTGGTGAGTACATTCGAAGAAGCAACGGCTGTTATCGATAAATACAGGGATAATCTGATCGGTGTTATCTCCGACGTAAAATACAAACACAACGGTGTAGAGGATGAAGATGCAGGCATAAAATTAATCCAGTATACCCATCGGGCCGACGATAAAATTCCCTGTTTACTGCAAAGCCACGAAATTGAAAACGCAGCTAAAGCCAAAACGGTCAACGCTGAGTTTATCAACAAAAACTCGGTTACCCTTTCCCATGACATTACCCGTTTCATTAAAGAAAGACTGGGATTCGGTGATTTTATATTCAAAAACCGAAACGGATATCCGATAGATAAAGCGAGATCGATAGAAGAATTCAAGCAAAAACTAAGCACCATCCCCAACGAAAGTTTGGAATACCACTCTATTCGCAACGGCATTTCCACCTGGTTTATGGCCAGAGGTCAAATCAGTCTGGCAAAACGCCTGAGACGGTATCGTTTTGAAGATTTTCGTTCGACAGAAGAAATCCGTCATTTTATTCTACAGGTTTTCGAAAGTTATGAGTTAAAAAAAATAAGGGGCCGGATTATCAATTTCCGTCCGCATCTGGTCAATTCCAACCGGTATATTACCAGTCTCGGTAAAGGCTCTCTGGGAGGAAAAGGACGGGGTATGGCATTCCTGTCCAATTTCATCGAGAATGTATCTTTGAAAAAATTGATCCCGGACTTAAAAATCGTCATTCCCAAGACGGCCGTTATCGGTGTTGAAGAATACGATAATTTTATTGAATCCAACAATCTGATACAAACGATATATACAGAAAAACGTTATGAAATCGTACGGGATACGTTTATAAAAGCAGCGCTCCCTCCGGCTCTGCGTAAAAAGCTGCGGACGTATCTCGAGGTGATGAAGAAACCGCTGGCCGTCCGTTCTTCCGGACTTTTTGAGGATTCTCTGAATCAGCCCTTTGCCGGAGTGTATGCCACATACCTCATTCCCAATAATCATCCGGATATTGAAAAGCGGCTGGAAGACCTGGAAACAGCCGTTAAACTGGTATATTCCTCTATATACACGGAAGAATCACGTGCTTACTTCAATGCCATCGACTACGTCATCGAGGAGGAAAAAATGGCCGTAATCGTCCAGGAAGTTGTGGGAGAAGAACACAACGGTAAATATTATCCGAACGTCAGCGGGGTCGCCCAATCCTATAATTTTTATCCGTTCTCGTACATACAGCCGGAAGACGGTTTTGCCGTCATTGCAATCGGGTTGGGTGCTTACGTAGTAGGCGGTGAAAAAACCTATCGTTTTTGCCCCCGTTATCCTAAACTACAATTGGCTTCCATACAGGACATGATGCGTGATTCCCAAAAATATTTCTATGCCATAGACCTGGACTGCCGGAATTATGACCTGGTACGTGACGGAGAAAAGGCGGCCATTCGTCAATATGATGTAAAAGAAGCGGAAAACGACGGTACTTTACAATATTGTGCCTCTGTATACGATTTTATGAACGATCGCATCGTCTACGATTTTTCAACCCGGGGGGCCCGTATTCTGAATTTTCCGGGATTACTCGAATATGACCAGATTCCTCTGCCCGCCAGCCTGGAAATATTGCTCAACATCTTTTCCCAGGCCATGGGATCGCCTGTCGAGATTGAATTTTCACTTAATATAGAAAATCAGGTTCCGACTCTTTATCTATTGCAAATCAAACCTTTAATTAAAAATGATTTTTGGGTGGATATCGATCAGTTACCGATTGATATGACTCAGGTACTGTTACGGGCAACCAAAGGTATGGGAAACGGTAAAATCGAAACGATACGGGATGTTATCTACATCGACCCGGACAAGTTCGACCGGTTGAAAACCGAAGATATGGCTCAGGAAATTAAATCACTGAATCAAAAAATGACAGCAAGTGATGCCCGTTATCTGCTTATCGGACCGGGCCGCTGGGGTACGCGTGATCCACTGACCGGCATACCGGTCAGTTGGTCGGATATCTCCAAAGCTCAGGTTATCGTTGAGCAGGGGTTAAAAGATTACCCACTGGATGCGTCCCTTGGATCTCATTTCTTCCATAACGTCACCTCCATGAAAGTCGGTTACTTTGCCATCCCCTATGATTCCGGCGATTCATTCATCAATTTCGATATATTAAAGCAACAACCTGTCATAGAAGAATATAAATATGCCAGACACATCCGGTTTGCAGAACCTTTAACCATATTGATGGACGGTAAAAAACAAACATCCGTAATTTTGTACGGACAAGAGGCTATACAACCGTAATCTATCGTTATCTTTGCAGCGTCAAACGCGAAAAAACATGAAAAAAGCCATTGTATTACTATCCGGAGGTCTGGATTCATCTACAGCACTGTATGTAGCTAAAAAAGAGGGATTTGATGAACTATATGCCCTGACTTTCGAATACGGTCAGAAACACGACCGGGAAATCAGAAGTGCCTCGGCTATTGCCAAAGCCGTCGGAGTTAGAGAACATAAGATTGTCCGGCTTATGCTGAATGCCTGGAAAGGTTCTTCCCTTACAGATCCGGACGTCGTAATACAGGATGGGGATGCCGACCGGACAGATATACCCGACACCTACGTACCGGCCCGTAATATGGTATTTCTATCCGTTGCAGCCTCTTATGCCGATGCTCTCGATATTACCGATATTTTTATCGGTGTCAGTGAAATGGATTATTCCGGATATGTAGACTGCCGGGAAGAATTTATCCGTTCCATGGAACAAACCATTAACCTGGGTACTGTACTCGGTGCCGAAAAGAAACAAAAAATTACCATCCATGCCCCTTTCCTGCGTATGACGAAAGCCGATGAAGTGAAATTGGGGACAAAACTGGGTGTCGATTTCAGCCTGACCTGGAGTTGCTACCGGGGAGGTGAAAAGCCTTGCGGAACCTGTGACAGTTGCCTGTTACGCGCCCGGGCTTTCGCAGAGGCCGGTATCGTAGATCCACTTGTATAACCTTAACGATAGTTCTATGATCATACGGAAATTATTCAAATTCGAAGGAGCACATATTGTCCGGAATTGTTCCTCCCGGCAGTGCCGGGAAAATATGCACGGCCACTCCTATATCGTCGAGGTTTTCATTACTTCCGACCGGCTGGACAACGGCTATATGGTTATGGATTTCGGATTGCTGGACAAGGTCAAAGCCTTTATTGAAAGCTTCGATCACACATACACGCTATGGACACAAGAAGAGCCCGACTTTAAGCATTTCATATACCGCTACAACAAACGGGTGGCAGAGATTCCGGTTTCCCCTTCTGCCGAAGGGTTTGCCCTGTTATTTTTATATATAATCAACCGGATTTTAGAAAATACAACCTTCCGAAACGGAGAAGGACACGTACAACTTTCATCCGTGCGGGTACATGAAACAGCCACCGGTTATGCCGAAGCATTCCGGGAAGACCTGAAACTGGCAGAATTTACCCCGGCCGATGTCTTATTTTCTCCTGCAATACAGGAAGAATGGAAATCCGATGAATGGTGGAAAAAAATAAGATAATACTTGCCAGAGACGGAGTTTTTCCCATTACCCGCAATGCGGAGGGAGAACCGGTATCTTCCCTTCCCAATTCCGGACTCTGTTGTCCGGGAACCATTCAGGGAGAAGGAAAGTTGAACGGTATTCCTTCTTTATTTATCCGATTAGCCGGCTGTAATTTACATTGCATTTGGACAAATCCGGACGGTAGCCTTTCCCCTTGTGATACAGCTTATGCCTCTTATCATATCCGGCAGGCCCGTTCCTGTACTTTGGAGGAAATCTGCCGGCTGATCGGCTACAATACAGGAGTTATCGACCACCTGGTCATTACAGGAGGCGAACCTTTACTTCAATATAAAGAACTGACAGAACTATGTATCAGACTAAAAAAGATTAAAAAGTTTCATATTACCCTTGAAACAAACGCAACCTTATACGCTGAAGAATTGGCAACACAGATCGATTTTTTCAGTTTATCCCCCAAATTGGCCGGTTCCATTCCCCCGCCACCTCAAAATATATTACACGACAAACAACGGCTTTCGCCCGAAACCATACAGAAATTCATATCCCATACCCGTACTCACAACAAAGATTTTCAATTGAAATTCGTGTATTCACAGGAAACGGACATTACTGAAATCAAAACACTTCTCTCCTGTTTAACAGACTGGAAAAAAGAAGATGTCCTTCTCATGCCCCAAGGCGGTAATTCCCGTGATGTAGAAGCCAACATTCAACAAACACTCCGTCATTGTATCGAGAACGGCTGGCGTTATTGCGACCGTCTGCATCTGGCTCTCTTCGGTTCCAAAGAAGGAGTATAATGTTGATTATCGCCTGGATATACAACAAAAAACTTGCAGATACGATTAAAACCCAATTGTATTTTCAGGTTGTCAGACATTCATTTTTTTCACGGAAAGCAGCAGAGGAGTTTTGTAGTAAATTTTTCCCTTATCCAGCAAATTACGGACAGTTGCAACCACTAATTCCCGGTCGAATTGTTCCTCCAAACGATGAACCAAAATCTTCAAATCAGTATCTTTATTCATCAGAATAGCTATAATTTCATCTTCAATTTTCGTTTTATCCCCGGAAGTCGTGTGCTTTTTTGTTTCCAGACATACATCACAAATGCCGCACCCCTTTTTTTCCTTTTGCCCGAAATAGTCCATCAATACCAATTGGCGACACCTCGAACTATCTTCGATATAACGTACCATTTCTTTTATTTTCGAGGCATACGCTTTTTTCCGGTCTTCATAAGCCGCTTTCCCGATAGTCAGGTATGATACGGGCAAACGGGGTTGATGATAAACAATGTAGGGACACTCGTTTCCGGGTACGTAACTAATGATCCTGCGTTTAGCCAACGCGATCAGGGTTTCGTATATTTCCTTACGTTTTACACCGGCCTCCTGTGCCAGATAATCCTCACTAATCCATACATATTGCGTAAAAATACCCGGATATCTCCGCATCAGCAATTCAATAATCCTGTTTTGCAAGTCATCGTCCGGACGAAAATAAGCCAAAGCCTCCCGGGATATTGTAAAGTTTATCCGGGAACGGGAATTTATATCCGTCGTACATTCCAGGTATCCTCCGACCTGTAATATCTGGATAGCCGAAAATGTACGGACATAATCCAGACCAAAATCCCGGACAAAAGCATCCGTATCAAATTCAAAGGCATAGCCGGCTCCGCTCCCTTCAGCTATCTGAAAATAATTTCCCAATGCTTCATATACCTGACGAATGTATTTCTTTTCGGGAAAACCTTTGGTAATCCGGCTTTTCAGTGCTGTTACTGCTGCGGGGTTACAGAGCAATACCGCATAAGCCCTTTTCCCGTCACGCCCGGCACGGCCGGCTTCCTGAAAATAAGCCTCCGGACAATCCGGAATATCGAAATGCACGACGATACGCACATCGGGTTTATCGATTCCCATTCCGAATGCATTGGTTGCAACTATCACCGGAGTGATATCGTTTTTCCAATCCTCCTGTCGCTGGGTCCGTTGCCGGGCTATGAGCCCCGCATGATAAAAATCGGCTTTAACACCGTTCTCCGATAGAAAACGAGCCAATTGCTCTGCCGTATTTCTTTTACGTACATATACAATGGCACTTGCCTGCAATTTACTCAATATGTGTAACAATTCCCCCAGTTTATCATTCACGTTCCGAACGACATAAGAAATATTTTCCCGTCGGAAACTTTTGGACAATACATTCGGACAAGTAAAATGCAATTGTTTCTGAATATCTTCGACCACATCCGGGGTCGCCGTCGCAGTCAGAGCCAAAACCGGAGCTTCCGGAAAAAAGGTACGGACTTCTGCAATACGTAAATAAGAAGGCCGGAAATCATACCCCCACTGTGAGATACAATGGGCTTCATCCACTGCGAATAAGCTTACTTTCATTTGTTTCAGCTTTATTCTGAACCTTTCCGAAGCCAAACGTTCCGGAGAAATATACAGAAATTTGACCGGAGAAAAAATACATTTATTGATAACCGACTCGACATGTTCCCGCTCCATTCCGGTATAAACGGCTTCTGCCTGAATCTGCCGCCGCTTGAGATCTTCGACCTGATCCTTCATCAAAGCAATCAAAGGAGTTATCACCACACATATACCTTCTTTGGCCAGACCCGCCACCTGGTAGGTAATGGACTTTCCCCCTCCCGTCGGCATCAGAGCAAGGGTATCTTTTCCGGACAGTACGGAAAGGATAATTTCTTCCTGTAAGCTACGAAAAGCATCGTATCCCCAATACTGTTTTAATATATCCCTGATATCTTCCACTCCGTTGTATTTATCCTACCTATAAATTGTAGATTTTAGATGTACGATTTTAGATTACCCCCACAACCCTCCCTTGTAAAAAGAGGAATTATAAATGATAAGTCAAAAATCATAACGTACAAATATAATTGTATTCGGACAAAAATTGAAATTTTACGATTAAGTTGCAGGAGAAACCGTTATCCGGAAAACAATTCCTTTTTTTTCAAGGAAAAAAACGTTCCGAAAACATTCGTTCTACAGCTATTTTTCGTATCTTCGCCCAAATATTTTAAATCCAAAAATCATTTACGATGTCGTTCATAGAAGATAGAATTATCGTTGAAGGGTTGACCTTCGATGACGTACTTTTAGTACCGGCTTATTCGGAAGTTTTACCGCGGAATGTAGATCTTACATCCAGGTTTTCCAAGGGAATAGAATTAAAAACACCTATTGTTTCTGCTGCTATGGATACGGTAACGGAGGCAGCCATGGCGATCTCCATAGCCCGGGAAGGGGGTATCGGAGTTATCCATAAAAACATGACAATTCAGGATCAGGCACGGCAAGTTGAAATGGTAAAGCGGGCAGAAAACGGTATGATTTATGCTCCGGTGACAATTCAACCTTATAAAACGGTAAAAGATGCTTTGGAACTGATGAAAGAATTCAAGATCGGTGGTATTCCGGTTGTGGATAACGATAATATGTTAGTCGGAATTGTTACGAACCGGGATTTACGTTTTGAAAACCGGATGGACAAACAGATTCAGGAAGTGATGACCAAAGACAACCTGATCACGACAACGGAAAGCACCGATTTACAAAAGGCTGCCGAGATATTGCAACAACATAAGATTGAAAAACTGCCGGTTGTCGATAAGCACAACAAACTCATCGGTCTGGTCACTTACAAGGACATTACGAAAGCCAAAGACAAACCCCGGGCCTCCAAAGATTCGAAAGGCCGTCTGCGGGTAGCTGCCGGTGTCGGAGTAACGGCAGACACCATGGAGCGCGTAGAAGCCTTGGTCAGTGCCAATGTGGACGCCGTTGTCATCGATACGGCACACGGGCACTCGGCAGGAGTTATCGACATGTTGCGCAAAGTAAAATCGACATTCCCGAATTTACAGGTCGTAGTAGGTAATATCGCTACAGCAGAAGCTGCAATCGCCCTGGCAGAAGCCGGAGCCGATGCCGTAAAAGTAGGTATCGGGCCGGGTTCCATTTGTACGACCCGAATCATTGCGGGCGTGGGAGTTCCTCAGCTCACGGCGATTTACGAAGTGTCGAAAGTCATGAAAGAACGCGGTGTTCCGGTAATTGCAGACGGAGGCTTACGTTATTCCGGCGACATCGTCAAAGCACTGGCGGCCGGAGCCAGTTGTGTGATGGCCGGTTCTCTGTTCGCCGGAGTGGAAGAATCACCGGGAGAAACGATTATTTACAACGGCCGCAAATTCAAATCTTACCGGGGCATGGGCTCTCTGGAAGCCATGCAGAAAGGGTCGAAGGACCGGTATTTTCAGGATGCAGAAGACGATATCAAGAAACTGGTTCCCGAAGGTATTGTCGCCCGAGTTCCGTTTAAAGGCTCGTTATACGAAGTCATTTACCAGATGATCGGCGGCTTGAGAGCCGGTATGGGATATTGCGGTGCCCCGGATATAGAAGCTTTACACAAAGCCAAGTTTGTTAAAATTACAAGTTCCGGTATGGCCGAAAGTCATGCCCATGATGTAACAATTACCAGTGAAGCACCGAATTACAGCAGATAATCTTTATAGATGACAAAATAAAGTCCGGGGCATCATTTACCCCGGCTTTATTTACTTAGTACGAACGGATATGAAAATTTTCCTTTACTTGTTTTTTCTGTACGCTCTGACTGCCTGCACACAAAATTCCCACCCCAACGATGTGCCTGTTGCCAAAGTTTTCGATAGTCAACTGATGCGCTCTGAAATTGTGGCCTTTATACCCGCCGGTACTCCGAAAGACGACAGTGTGCTGATGGCACAGAGTTATATCCGCAACTGGATTACCAATAAATTGCTCCTCCAGAAAGCCATTGAGAATCTTTCGGATCAGGAAAAAAACATTCAAAAGCAAGTGGAAGATTATCGTACTTCTCTTCTCATCCATCAATACAAACAAAAGCTGATTGCACAAAAATTGTCGGAAGATATTGCTGAAAAGGAGATAGAAAACTACTACGAAGCCAACAAATTCAATTTCGTACTCTCTACCCCCATCATAAAAGCCGTATATGTCGTTATTCCGAAATCGGCCTCCAATATCAATGACGTAAGGAAATGGTATAAATCCGATAAAGCCGGTGATATGGAGAAACTGGAAGAATATTGCCTGACGAATGCCCGGAAATACGACGACTTCAACGAAAACTGGATTGAACTGAAATATGTATCCAATCTTTTGCCCGGTGACGGCAATATCCTGGAAAACGAGGTGAAACGTACCAAAAATATAGAAAAAGAAGACGATGATAATTTCTATTTTCTAAAAATCAATGAATTATGTCCCGAGCAGACCGTTGCTCCCCTCGGTTATGTACGCGATGAAATTATCCTGATTCTGAAAAATAAGAAAAAATTGCAATTTGAAAATGATCTGGATAAGAAAATCAATGAAGAAGCTATCCGGAAAAACTATGTAAAAATGTACTAAAATGCATGGAAAAATAAAAAGAGAAAATTGAATTTGATTGAAATATTCCCGGATTTGGATAAAATATATTAGTTTAGAGGCCGATTTACCGGGGATACCCTTTATATTTACCGGTGGTAAAAATTATCGTATAATTTATAAAATCAAATATAATGAAAAAAGGCTTTATCGCTATCCTATTGTTTTTTTGTACTGCGGTTGTCTATGCCCAAAACAACGTAATAGATAAGATCATCGCTATTGTCGGAGAAGAGATTATCTTAAAATCGGACATCGAAAACGAATTTCTGCACGAACAGGGACAAGGTTTGATTTCCGCTTCCAGTGATTACCGTGCTGAAATTCTGGAACGTCAGCTTATTCAAAAGCTTCTGTTGGCACAAGCACGACTGGATAGTATTTCAGTAACGGAGGACGAAGTCGAAAATGAAGTGAATTCGCGCATTCAATACCTGATGACAAATATCGGTTCGAGAGAGCGTCTGGAAACGTATTTCGGAAAAAACATCGAAGAAATTAAAAGCGATATGCGGGCTCCGATCCGTGAGAAACTGATCACCGAATCCATGCAGCAACACATTGTCGATAAAATCCGGAGTACTCCGTCTGAGGTGAAAACTTTCTTTAAAAAACTTCCCAAAGACAGTTTGCCGGATGTACCGGATAAATACGAAATACAACAGATCGTTATAAAACCGACCGTCAGTGAGGCTGAAAAAGAACGTATACGGGATCGTTTGAGAAGTTTCCGGGAGCAAATCCTCAATGGAGAAAAAACATTCAGCACCTTAGCCGTAATGTATTCTGAAGACGGCTCTTCAGTACGGGGCGGAGAACTGGGATATGCAACCAAAAGTATGTGGGACCCTGCTTTTGCCGAAGCAGCTTTCAGCTTAAAACCCGGAAAAATTTCCAAGATCGTCGAATCTGAATTCGGTTTCCACATTATACAGTTGATTGATCGCCAGGGAGAAAAAATCAATGTGCGGCATATTATCCTGCAACCTAAAATATCCGATGCAGAACGGGAAGAAGCCCTGCATCGCCTGGACACGATCCGTGGTTATATCACAGACAACAAAATGACTTTTGACGAAGCGGCTTACTATTTTTCCACCGATAAAAAAACCAGAAACAACGGAGGACTTCTCTCCTCTCCCAACAGCCTGGATTCCCGTATCGAGAAAGCAGAAATCCGCGGAGAAATGGCAAAACAGGTAAACCGTATGAAAGTCGGTGAAATCTCAGAGCCGTTTATGGACCAGGACGAAGCCCGGGAAGAATATAAAATCATAAAGGTAAAAGCCTACTATCCCCAACACAAAGCCAATCTTGACGACGATTGGATGACATTCGAATCCATGCTGAAAAACCAGAAGCAATTGGAAAAAATGGAAAAATGGATCAAGGAGAAGCAAGCCAATACTTATATACATATCGACGACGCTTATAAAAATTCCAAATTCCGTTACGATAACTGGATAAAATAAAGGTGTCCTAACGATAACCACAAAAATAGTTGAGGGAATGAAAGATACGGTACAGCTGATCGATCAGCTGAAAGCGAAATACGAAGCATTAAAACAAGAAATAGGCCAAAAAATTGTCGGACAGGACGAAGTCATCAACAAAGTATTGATTTCAATATTCAGTAACGGGCATTGCCTGCTGATCGGTGTACCCGGACTGGCTAAAACCTTACTGGTAACCGCTATTTCAGAAACGTTGGATTTGAAATACAGCCGTATCCAGTTTACGCCCGATCTGATGCCTTCCGATATCATCGGTACTGAAATTCTGGACAATAACAGAGAATTCAAATTTATCGAAGGTCCTCTTTTCGCTAATATTATCCTGGCCGACGAAATCAACCGGACTCCGCCCAAAACGCAGAGTGCCCTGCTGGAAGCGATGCAGGAGCGTGCGATTACGGCAGCAGGGGTTACCCGGAGACTAAAACAACCGTTCTTCGTACTGGCCACTCAGAATCCGATAGAGCAGGAAGGTACCTACCCTCTCCCCGAAGCACAGCTCGACCGTTTTATGTTCAGTGTTATACTCGATTATCCGACTCTCGAGGAAGAAATCGCCATTGTAGAAAATACGACCGGAGAAGGGTTGAAAAAACTGAATAAAATCATCAGCGGTGAAGAAATTCTGGAATATCAGGCCGTGATTTGTAAAATGCCGGTTCCCAAACATATTACTGAATATGCCGTAAAACTAGTTGCTAAAACGCGTCCGGGTAAACCGGGTGCTCATGAGCTGGCAGAAAAATACCTCAATTGGGGTGCCGGCCCCCGGGCTTCCCAGTTTCTGATCTCCGGAGCTAAAACATACGCGGCTCTTCAGGGAAAGTATGCCCCGGATATGGAAGATGTTAAATATGTAGCCGAAGCTATCTTAAGACACCGTATATTTAAAAATTACAAAGCAGAAGCCGAGCATATCACCGTTGAAGAGTTGATCCGAGAATTCATGAAATAAGTTCAGAATATGAAAACATTTCTTCTTTTCATATGCCTGATCGGTATGCTTACTCCGGTCATTGCTCAAAAAGAAAGCAAAATCCGGATATTACATGCCGATTTCTATAAACCGGAAACGGCTATGAACCGCAGTAAGCTGATCGGGAATGTCAAACTAAGGCAAAACGATGTGCTCATGTTCTGCGATAGCCTGTATCAATATTCCGACAGTAATTATGTCGAGGCTTTCGGAAATGTACACGCCATACAAAACGATACATTGCACCTGTGGGGAGACTATATGAACTATAACGGCACGACCCAGTTGGCTAAAGTCCGGGATAATGTCGTCCTTCGGGATCCCAAAATCACACTGACAACCGATTTTCTGGATTATAATGCCTTTACCCGCATCGGGTATTATTTCAACGAAGGTACAATAAAAGACAGTACGACTACCCTTATCAGCAACGAAGGTTACTACTTCACCCGGGACAATGAAATGTTCTTTAAAGACAGTGTCAGGGTCACAACTCCGGAATATGACCTCTATTCCGATACGATGAAATATCAAACGGAAACCAAAATTATTTCCATTTTAGGTCCGACGACTATATATGGAGATAACCGGACCCTCTATTCGGAGGACGGCTGGTACAATTCATTGAATGCTCACGCCGAATTATACAAAAACAACAAACTGACTTACAACGAATTTTACGGTAAAGCCGATACCATCTGGGTCGATAGTATTTCAGGAACAGCTATCCTGCGAAACAACATCCATTTGTATGATTCCGTCAATAACGTTATTTTAGAAGGCAATTACGGAGAAGTTCTGAAAAACAACGATTATGCCTATGTAACGGAACAAGGTATGCTTATTCTTGTGGGTAAACAGGATTCTTTGTTTATCCACGGAGACACCCTATCCGTTTCCAAAGATTCATCGGGCAACAATGTCATGAAAGCTTACTATCACACTAAATTTTTCAACCCGGAATTACAGGGCGTATGCGATTCAATGTCGTTTCCCACCGCCGACTCTACAGTATATTTATACGGTAATCCCGTCGTTTGGGCCAGTGGCAATCAGATGACGGCCGACGACATCAATATGCTGTTGAGAAATAACATGGTCCACCAATTTCACCTGAACAATAAAGCCATGATTGTCAATCAGATGGATACCGTCAAATTCAATCAGATAAAAGGCCGGAATATGATCGGGCATATGCAAAATAATGAATTGTATCTGGTTGATGTGGACGGAAACGGAGAAACCCTTTATTATCCGGACGATAAAGGTGCAATTATCGGTATGAATAAGGCGATCAGTTCTTTTATTAAAATTTACATCAAAGACCGGAAAGTGAAAGATATTCTTTTCATTAAAAAGCCGGAAGGAACTTTGAATCCGCTTATGCTGGTTCAACCAGAGGATATGCGGCTGAAAGATTTTCGTTGGCTGATCGACTTGAAACCCATGAAAAAAGAAGATATCTTTTTAAAATGATATCTTCTTCTTCCCTCTTGCTAATTCCCTGGAATCTTCTTTCCGGGCTTATTCTTTAAAATACACGGTATAATTGTCCCAGAAATTTTTATCCGTTTTAATATCTTCATAGTACATACGTCCCTGAATGGCTTCCGGTGAATCGGTCTGTACCCGTGTCGTAACATATTGCATACGGCCGTTTATATCGTTCTCCCCTTCCTTATACGTATATTGTATGGTTATACCGCTCAGAAAATACACAGAATTCAGCTTTTTATAATTTGTCACGATCGTCATCTTGACATCTTCCTTCTTCGTTCCGTTTGCGGGAATCAGGTTGCGTCCCAACTGATTGAAATTATCCGCTGAAATATGAATCACATTTTTCAATACGGCATAATCTTTTAAATTTATATAAATTTCCCCACTATATTTTGTTACGGCAGCATCTCCGGAAGTAGATAAAGAAGGCTTCTCCACTTCATAGGCAATCAGACGTACCGAATCTCCCTCATACATCAGGCGTCCTTTATTCTTTAACTTATAATCAGCAGCGTTGGCTATATCCAGAATATTACGGGTATTACGAATGACATCGGAGGTCAGGATATCGTCGAAATAAGTCAATCCGTCCAATACCGACTGAACTTCACGATCCCGTCTCACCTGATCGAAACGGTAATTCAGATTTTTATAAGCCGTATGCACATCGCTTCTTTCATAGCCTTTATTATCGAAAATCGTCACGATAGCCTCTTTCATACTCTGCGGATTACCGTTTTCAGTAATCGTATACTGGAAATAACCTTCGTAATTATAAGGCCGGGAAATGTAATTACGGCTGATATTCTCCACCACCTGCCGCAACATTTTCTTATATACCAAAGATTCCGCATATACTTCTGCCTCGCCGATACCATAAGTAACCGGCTTTAAAACGATACGTAAAAAACCTTTCTGTCCGGCTTCTGCCACTTTTATCTCATAAGAAGCATATCCTACGACAGAAACCCGTATGATCCGGTCCGCATAATTATCCGGTAACACCAATTCAAATTTTCCATCCATATCGGATGCAACTCCCGCTAAGGTTCCCAATACCCCCAAATTAGCGAAAGGGATCGGCTCCCCTGTCGTCGCATCTGCAATCATACCGTTTATCGTTATCTTATTATCCTGTGCATTTACTCCCATTCCCAACAGGCTGAAAAGGAGTATAATGACCGAAATCACACTTTTGTTCATAGCAATTTTGTTATTTTATTTAAAATGTTTGATAATCCACCGGGCAATCCGGTTTTACCTTTCGTTTTTAATTTATATATTTGCCCCCAAAGTAAATAATTATAATTCTTAAAACCAAAGCTATTTTCGCAATAGTAAAAATTAAAGCTGATATGAAACGTACCGCATTATACATAGCAGGATTTGCATTAGTTTCCTTAAGCCTGACTTCTTGCGTATCCAAGAAAAAGTTTGACGATCTGGCCAGAGCTAAAACAATGTCAGACAGACAAGTCGCTCAACTGAAAAAGGACAAAAGCAATTTGGAAAAAAATCTCCAGCAAGCAAAAGACGATTTCAATAAAATACGTTACGAGCTGACAGAAAACAATGCTGCCAAAGACAAAAAGATAGACGAGCTCTATACAAAGCTTCGGGGACTGGAATCGAAACAAACGGCTTTAAAAACTGAACTGGAAGATATAAACGATCAAATGAAATATTCTTCCCAAAGCAAGGAGGAAAAAATCGTATCCCTCGACAGAAGCCTGAAACAGATCACTGCTGAACGCGATAAACTGAAAAAAGAATATACCGAACTGGAAAACAGCCTCGGATGGGAAAACCGGCAATTGAAATCGGAAATCGAAACCAGTAAAAACAATTTGCTGATCCGCAACAATGAAAATGCCAAATTGCAAAAAGATCTGGACGAAATGAATAAAAAACTGAATTGGATACGTAAACAAAAAGCAGAGGGAGATGCAGAAATACAAAAACTGACAAACCAGGTCAATTTATTGAAAAAAGAATTGAAACTCTGATAAAACCAACAGCAACGAAGATATGTTATATATTATCTTAGGTATAGCAGGGCTGCTGGTAACAGTTGCCCTGTTTACTTTTATTTTTAAACGTAAAAACGGCACACCGGAAGAAATCATAGCTCCCGAAGAGGGATGCTGTGGAGCACATGCTATCTGTGAAAAAGGGCTGAAAAAAATTGAAAAACAAACCGAGTATTTCGATGACGAAGAACTGGACCAATTTAAAGGAATTGCCGCTGATGCCTATGCCGATTCTCAGATAGATATGTTCCGGGAGGTACTGTACACACTGAATAAAAAAGAAATATCCGATTGGCTGATCAGTTTGGAACAACGGGAAATCGCTTTGCCTGAAATACTTCGTCAGGAAGCATTGGAGATGTTATAGGTTAATGCTTTAACTGTGCAAATATCTCTCTGCCGATACGGCAACGAAGACAGTCGTGTTTGTCACAATATTCTTTTCTCAACTGAATTAAAGCTTGGGTATGTAGGGCCGAATCGAATACAAAACCGTATTTTTCCCAGCTTCTGACAATATAGTTATTTTCAGGTTTGATCTCTTCCATCCATTGCAGGGCTTTTTCTACCAACTTTTCTTCTCCCCTTTCCCTGCCATAAAAAAACAAATAAGGTATCACCACGTTGATGATTAAAATCTGCCGGCTTCCAACGCCCAGACTTTTTATCGAAACGACAGACTCTTTACCGAACATATAATGCGTATTCCAATAAGCCGAAGCTTTAACTTCGAACAAGGAGAACACCTCCTTTAAAGTCGCAGCTTCCAAAACATACGACAATAAACTGTTGAAATGACAGATCATTGCAGCCAGTAAAGCCAAACGTAATGTCGGAAAAGCCCCGGGACGGATACGCATAAACTTCCATTGGCCGGAAGGCATTTCCCATAATTTATATTTCTTGCTTAAATACAAATATTCCCGCTTTAAATTTACACTGTAATGATCCTCCGGAGCATCGTCCAAGAGTCCGGAAACACCTAACAACAAAGCCTCTACGGACAACAAACGATCTGCATATCTCAACAGCGTTTTATACGACAAATGACAGGATAACTGATAATAGGTATCCGAATTTATATCCGCAGACCAGTATTTGCAAAGTAAACGGTAAAAACATTCTTCCCAATCGCCATTCGTTTGACCGAATATTTTCCGGATATCGTTCACTTTCCGTTCGAGCCGCTCTATGGCCAGACTTTGCAACGTCATATAAAACCAATTATCATCCAGTAAATCCAAATGCCGGTAACATCCGGGACGTTTGAATGTATCCCGCATAAAAAGATATTCATGGTACAAATAATCCGCATATTCGATGACGATGCAATCCACCTCTCTCCCGCTACTGGTGTAAACACGGGTATCATTCTCTTTTACAACGGAAAGGATCACATTATTGTAAGCTGCATCCAGGTGATGCGAATGCCGGTACCAATCACTGCTGCGCAAATGAATCTCGATATTACCGGCCAACATCACTTCTCCGACAGCAATGCGGGCATTAAAAAAATCCGGACCCGCATCCCGGTTTAATTTTCCGACATCCAGAATACGAATCGGCTTACCGGCCTGTGTTTCAAATTCATCCGTCCGGTACAACGAATTAGCCCAGATATATTGTAAAAATTCTTCTTTCATAACACAACTGTAGACTCTTACAATTTACGTTAAAAAAATACAAAAATCAAGGGCATCGGCTTTTAATTTGGTGTTTTTCATTTTAACATTTTCCTTTTTCTCCTACCTTTGTTCTCGGAAGCATCAAAAATGACTTCTATTTTTAAATAAATAATTTAACAGATTAACACCTATTACTTATACACATTATTATGGAAGAGAATAAGCCTGTTCAGAATACAAAAAACAAAAGTCTGATGTTCATAATCTATGGACTATCGGCAGTTTTAGTCATACTATTCATTTTTTTCATGGTAGAATGGTCGAAAAACAAAAAACACATCGCTGCCATTCACCAGGAAAAAGAATTATTAACCCAGGAACTATCGGAATTAAGTACAAATTACGACCAATTGAAAACGTCCAACGACACTCTGAATGAAAAATTAATGGTGGAACAGGAAAAAATAGCCACCCTTCTCGACGAAATGAAAAAATTCAGAGACAACTCTTATGCTGAAATCAATAAGTATAAACGGGAAATCGGAACCCTGAAAACGGTATTGAGAAGCTATGTCGTGCAAATCGATTCCCTGAACCGTTTAAATCAGCAATTAGTACAGGAAAACACCCAGGTAAAACAACAAATGGACTGGGTACGGGAACGAAATACGAAACTGGAAAACGAACAAAAATCGATGCAAAAAGTAATTGCCATCGCCAGTGCCCTGACGGCAGAAAACTTTACGGTTGTTCCTATCAACAAGAAAGGTAAAGAAGTAAACTGGAAAAAATGTTTCCAACTCCGGGCAGATTTCGTTATTCCCAAAAACGTGACAGCCCAGCGCGGCACCCATATCGTTTATTTACGCCTTAAACGTCCGGACGATAAAGTAATTGCCTTTAGTGAAAAATCCTTCTTTAAATTCCAAAATGCTTCCCTCACCTATTCGGCTAAGCGGGAATTCGAATATGAAGGTGAACGCCTGGAGATGGCCATTTACTGGCCGAACGACGGTAGCCTCGTAAAAGGAAAATACACTGCCGAACTGTTTTGTGACAACGAAAACATAGGCAGTACTGAATTCTATTTAAAATAAATACAAACCATAAACTACAAAACTTAATGCCATGACAGACATAGAAATTGCAAATAAAGTAACTCTGAAACCCATTACGGAAATCGCATCCAGATTAGGTATTGATCCGGCATGTATCGAACAATACGGAAAATATAAGGCTAAACTACCGTTAAATTTGATCAATCCTCAGAAAATGGCCGGTAAACACCTGGTTTTGGTATCAGCTATCTCCCCGACACCGGCCGGAGAAGGAAAAACCACCGTTTCAATCGGACTTACGGAAGGATTGAATCGTATCGGCAAAAAAACGACGGTAGTGCTCCGCGAACCCTCATTAGGTCCTGTATTCGGTATTAAAGGAGGAGCAACGGGTGGCGGCTATTCACAAGTACTCCCGATGGAAGATATCAACCTGCATTTTACAGGTGATTTCAATGCCGTAGAAAAAGCCCACAACCTGCTATCGGCATTGATCGACAATAATATCCAAAGCAAAACCTCTTCAATCGGTCTCGATCCCCGTACCGTTACCTGGAAAAGGGTAATGGATATGAACGACCGTTCCTTACGGCATATCATCGTAGGACTTGGCGGCACTTCTTCGGGAATCCCCCGGGAAACAGGCTTCGATATCACCGCAGCCTCCGAAGTAATGGCTATTCTTTGTCTGGCTGAAGATTTTGAAGATCTGAAAGAACGTTTGGGAAATATCTTTATCGGCTATACTTACGACAAAAAACCGATTTATGCCCGTGACCTGAAAGCAAACGGAGCTATGGCTGCTCTATTGAAAGAAGCTATAAAACCCAACTTGGTACAAACCATCGAAGGCAATCCGGCAATTATACACGGCGGCCCATTCGCGAACATCGCACAGGGCACAAACTCAATCATCGCCACCAAAATGGGACTTTCCCTCTCAGATTATGTCGTTACAGAAGCCGGATTCGGTTTTGATCTGGGGGCTGAAAAATTCTTCGATATCAAATGCGTAAAAGCCGGTCTGAATCCGAGTGCAGTTGTATTGGTTGCGACGATCCGTGCGCTAAAATACCACGGCGGAGTAAAACTGGATGCTCTGAAAGAAGAAAACCTCGAAGCCTTGAAAAAAGGTATCGAAAATTTGGAAAAACATGTAGAGAACATGAAAAAGTTCAATATATGTCCCATTGTAGCCCTCAACCGTTTTATTACCGACACCGATAACGAAATCCAAATCGTTGCCGATAAATGCCGGGAATTGGGAGTCCCGATGGAAGTAGCCGAAGTATGGGCCAAAGGCGGTGAAGGGGCTGAAAAATTAGCCATTCTGACTGCCAAGGTTGCCGAACAATGTTTATGCAAACTTCAGCCATTGTACGAATGGAACTGGTGTGTCGAAAAGAAAATAGAAACGATCGCGAAAGAAATATACGGAGCCGCAGCCATTGATTATACGGCACAGGCCAAAAGCGATCTGAAAAAAATTCAGGCTCTCGGTTTGGACAAACTACCGGTCTGTATTGCCAAAACTCAAAAATCTCTATCCGACAACCCGAAACTTTTAGGGCGCCCGAAAGATTTTATCGTTACGGTAAGGCAAATTGAAATTGCTTCGGGAGCAGGCTTTATCATTCCGATCACAGGAGATATCATGAGAATGCCGGGGCTGCCGGACATCCCTGCAGCAGAACGCATCGATATCGACAAAGAAGGTCATATCACAGGACTCTTCTAAAAAGTCAACGGAATCTTCCGGCAACTGGGCTGGAAGATTCCATACTTTTCACATATCATATAACATTCCGTTTATAACGGTAAATTTTATTTATGCGCAACAATATACTGATCCTTATTGTAAGTATCGGATTTATTCTATTTACCGATACACTGCTGTTTTTGCTTTTAAAAAAATACCTGTATAAAAAAATCCGGTTTCTGATATACGGTCTGCATTCTTTGTTATTCCTGGGAGGTGTTTTAGCGTATCACTTTTTCATCCCTACCGTCAATGGTCCGGATTTTTATTACTGGATCGGGCTGGGTATAGGTATATTTTTCTTATTTTACATCCCCAAGCTCATTTTTATCGTCTTAGACCTTTTTTCAATCCTGTTGGGACTTATTCATAAAAAGATACGACTTGCCGGGCAAAGCATAGCCGCAATTATAGCCGTAAGCTGCTTTATACTGATTTTATACAGTATTACCTGGGGGCGATACAATTACAAAACAGAACTTGTATCCATTTGTTTCCCACAACTTCCTCCTGCTTTTCAAAATTTCAGAATCGTACAACTTTCCGACTTGCATCTGGGCAGTAGTTCCACCCATTACAAAGGCATTCCCCAACTGGTAGAAAAAGTAAATGCCCTCCGGCCGGATGTTATCCTTTTCACCGGAGACATGGTCAACAATTTTGCAAGCGAGATCACGCCCTGGATCGGGATTTTAAACAAAATGAATGCCAGATATGGAAAATTTGCCGTAACGGGGAACCACGATTACGGTAATTACACCCACTGGGAAAGTCCGGCAGATAAAGCCCGGAATTATACGGATTTTTTACAGCATATGAAGGCTGCCGGTTTTCATCTGCTCAACAATGCTCATTATCCTTTAATAACCGGCAAAGATACAATATACATTGCCGGCGTAGAAAACTGGGGGAATCCGCCTTTTCCCCGTTACGGCAAACTACAGAAAGCACTGGAAGGAGTCCGGGATCATTTCACCGTTCTTATGTCACACGATCCCACCCACTGGAGGGCCCAAATCCTCGATTACAATATTCCCCTCACCCTCTCCGGTCATACCCATGCCATGCAATTAGGCATAGAGATTGGAAATATAAAATGGAGTCCGTCACAATATATCTACCCGGAATATGACGGACTATATGAAGACAATCATCGGTATCTGCATGTTTCACGCGGACAGGGATACCTTGGCTTCCCCGGCAGAATAGGATTAAGACCCGCAATCAGTGTAATTATTTTAACAAACAACTGTAATGAAAGATAGAATATATTAACATTTTTTCTTAAATTGCAAAGCCTAACTAAACCTGACATAACTAATGTCAAACTTATTAATTTACAATGAAAAAACGTTATTATACGAGTTTCTCGAAGAGACTGGTATTGTATCTTGTCTCCCTCCTTTTGATAACCGGAAGCTTAGTCTTCATATCTATTTTTACTTTTTCCCGCGAATTTATTACAGACAATGCCTTATATCAGGCAAACACAATTGCTACCAACGTTTCCCGTTCATTTGAACGCAAGATTAAAGATATTGAAAGCATTCCCAATACAATCACCGGACTGTTCGGAAATATCGACACATCGGAAATGCGTCTGCTTCCTTCCAAAATTCTGACAGCTTACCCATTTCTGTCAGATTGCTGTCTGCATTACTCTTTTTCAGAACCCAATAAAGATGGATGCACGATGTATGCTTACAGAGGCAAATCCGGGAAAATCAAGACAAAATCCCTGGCTTACCGTCTGACGGTTCCGCATAAGAACAATATTATCCGGAAAAATGACAAACAAGGTTTTTGGAGCGTAAAAGAGTTAGATTCCAGCCATTCCATCATAAGTTATTTCCAACCGATTAAAGCCGGTTCCCTGCAAACGGTATCCGGCTTACTGGAATTAAATTTTCCTTTAAAACATCTGACTGATTTTATATATGACATCAAAATTTTCAGTTCCGGTTATGTATTTGTTACGGATTCGGAAGGGGACTTCATATTCCATCCGGATCCTCAGGTATTCAAATACCACAATCTCAAAAGTTTTTGCAGTTCTCCGGGAATCGATTATTCCTCTACTCTGAAAAAATTTACAAAAGACACCACCGGCTATGAAAACGTATATAAAAAAGGCAAGAAATATTTTCTGTATTATACTCCCAGTTCCCGCATGGACTGGCATATCGGTATCATTTGCCGCTATGATGACATCAGATTATCTTCTTCCAAATTTTTATGGTTAGTATTTGCCATACTCGGAATCGGATTTCTGATATTATATTACAGTGCCATTCGCATCGTAAAAAGTTCCCTCTATCCTTTAAGTGAATTTACCGAAAACGTCAGAAAAATCACAAACGGTCAAGTGAACATAGCCTTACCGGAAGAATATGACAACGAACAATTAAAAGACTTGTACCAGGCTTTCCGGTATATGCAGGACCGTGTTTCCTCCTACATACAATGTCTTCAGACGACTACAGCTAAAAATCAGGAAATCATAACGGAAATAAATCTTGCTCAAAAAATCCAAAAGAGATTTTTGCCGAAAGACATCTTACTTCCCGCCAATATCGAACTATATGGAAAACTAAAGCAATCCAGAAGTGTAGGCGGAGATTTATACGAGTATTTCATATTGGACAATAAGCTTTATTTTGTCCTCGGCGATGTTTCAGGTAAGGGTTTCCCGGCTTCCCTATATATGGCTTCCGTCATAAAACTCTTCAGATACATTGCCAGCCGGCAGTCATCCACAGCAGCTATCTGCAATCTGATAAACACACATATGTGCGACAATACGGAAGACGATATGTACGTGACCATGTTTATTGGGATAATGGATATCCAAAACGGACATATCATTTATACCAATGCCGGACATCCCAAACCTTTCATTGTATATGCGGACGGTCGTATCTGTACTTTAAATGATGAACCGGACGTGCCTATCGGTATATTGGAAGACTATAAATTCCAGGAGTATGAATACACTCTTCCGGAAGGCTCGCAAATCTTACTTTATACCGACGGGATTACAGATGCCGAAAATATAAATGCACAATTTTTCGGTAAAAACCGGCTGATCGAATGCATTAACGGAGCAACACCCAAGAATCCCTATACCATTGTTACCCGGATACTCGAATGCATCCAGGAACATATTCAGGGAACGGAACAGTCTGATGATCTCACCATTCTGGATATACTTTACAAAGGCACTCCCCAAAAAGAGTCCGATGCTTAATATCCGGAACGATTTCTATTGATGTCTTCATCCACAACTTGCAGGTAAGCTTTCAAATATTCGTCATTCCAGCGCAGGGAATCCCCTTGTATGAAATGATTGTTCTGGAGGTTATAAACAGAAACGCCTTCCCGCGAGATAAAACCACCTGCTCCGGAATAGGCATAATAAGCAAAAGGAACGATATCTTCGGCCAGCAGGTTTTTGCTGAACTTATATGCCGAATGATCCAGATTCAACTGACTGAATAAAGTAGCCACCATATCTGTTTGTGAACCGATGGTCCGGACAATGCTGTCCTGTACGTTCAGAACTCCTCCGGCAAAAATCATCGGTATATGGAATGCTTCAGGCTCATAAGCCCGGGGATTTCCGATCTTTATCGTACTGTGGTCCGCGACGAAAATGAACAATGTGTTATCCCATAATCCGCTTTCCTTACACTTGCGGATAAAATGACCGATACAACGATCCGAATAATAAATTGCATTCAAAAACTTCTTCTCTGTACTTTCTCCCTGAATATGTTTTTCCATCGGAACCTCAAAAGGCTCATGACTGCTCATATTGAATGCCATATACATAAACGGCCGGGTAGCTTTGTTCATGTCCTCAAAAAGACGGTCAAACATATATTCGTCATGGATTCCCCATTTAAACCTTTTTTCGACAGCTTCCCCCGAAAAATCTTTCTCAGTTACCACATCCTGAAAGCTCATGGTAACATAGGAACGGAAACCTCCGAAATTCAAATCCCCCGCATAATAAAAACAAGTATGATACCCCTGGGCTTCCAGATCTTTGGGAAAACGAGGATGCTCCGTTATTTTTTGCGGATATTTCAAAAGAGAATATCCCGGATAGGCAGGAAAAGCACTGATAACACCGACCATCCCCCGATCCGAACGATTGCCGGTAGCATAAATATTCGAAAAAAGAATGCCTTCCCTGGCTATTTGATTCAGATTAGGAGTAACTCCGGCTTCGCCGCCTAAAGCTTCAATAGCACTGGCAGTAAAACTTTCCAATAACAAAACGACAATATTCGGACGTTCTTCTTTCAGCAAACGGGGATAATCTTTTCCACCCACATACAGACTGTCAAACAAACGATGAGCCTGCTCGTCGGGCATGTAGCTGTATTTATTTTTCAAACGTCCGGCATGAGTCACTTCATACATAAAATTCCATACCGGATTGATGGCAGCCTGATTCGCATGCATATTCGTCTTGTGGAAAAAAACAAAACTGCTGTTCATCGGAGCTACATTAAATCCACCCCTTACCGGTATAATCATAAGCCCACCCAACAGTAAAAAAAGAACCGCCTGTAGCCAATGTCCTTTCCGGAAATGAAAAGGTCTGCTGATACAGCGTTTATAAATATAAAAACAACTCACGATCAGCACAACCAACAATACCAGCAAACCGGTCAACAAGCCGTTTGACAGAGAGGCCAGAGCCTCTCCCGGAGTTTTAATAAACAACAAAGGCGTTGCATCGACATGATATCCCCAGCTCTTGTATATTTCCAGATCGCCGATAACAATGAGCCAGAATAAAACCAGTAAAATAAAAGTATAGACAGAATAAATTCCTTTTATCCAACGCTCTCCGGCAAAAGGAGTCAAAGCCATAAAAACAGAAGCCAATAGCATAATATAACCGCCCAAAGAAAGATCCATCCGTATGCCCCTCCAAAACACCTGGCAATAATCGGAGAATACCATACCGCCACCGCCTTCATATAGCAAAAAGATGACTTTAGCAACAACAGCTGCAACAATCCAGAAGAAATAATATTTCAGAAGAAAAATAAATTTAGAACGCATATTTTGCAATTTCTTATTAAGTCTTGTGCTGTTTTTTCTTTGCAGCAGGAAATAGTACATTATTTAAAATCAACCGGTAACCGGGTGATTGCTTGTGTAAATCCAGTTCCGTCGGGGCATCTCCTACAAAATGCTGATAATCTTCGGGATCATGTCCGCCGTAAAACGTCCAGGTTCCTTTTCCATACTCCCCATGAATATAGCGAGCCTCATTGGCTACTTTATTCTCTCCCATAATCAATACGCCCGACTTAATGACCTCCTTATTAAAGGCCGTTGTCTGTCCCATAAACCCTTTTATCACATTTACGTGATTCTGACATAACATGGTAGGCACCGGGTCCCATTTGGCAGAAAATTCAAACAGGGAAAAATAATCGTCGCGCTCACTCAACTTACGGGTATCCGTTACATCGATATTCGAATACTCATAAACATTCGGATTCATTTCCAGCTTGAAATCTTTAAAAGCAAATGTTTTTGAAAAATCCAATTTTTCCTGCGCATCCGGATCGGCGGGATCCCCGTCGAACATAGAGGCACAGATATCCACGTTCATCGCCGCCAAAGCAATATCGTAAGTATCCGTAGCCGAACACATCGCAAACATAAATCCTCCGGCAGAAACATAATCCCTGATCGTCCTGACAACGGCTTTCTTCAAATCGGAAATTTTCGGATAACCGTATTTTTGAGCCGTCAGCAAATTCACCCGCTCTTCCTCCTTATACCAGTCCAAATGCCGGTATCCGCGATAAAACTTACCCAATTGTCCGGTAAAATCTTCGTGATGCAAATGCAACCAATCGTAATCCTTCAACTTACCGTCCAAAATCTCCGAATCATATACGACATCGTAGGGTATTTCTGAATAGGTCAACGCCAATGTCACAGCATCGTCCCAAGGCTTTTTCTCCTTGGGGGAGTAAACGGCGATCTTAGGCGCTTTTTCCAATTTTATCGCATCGGCATTCACTTCCGGAGAAGCGATCTCGCTCAGGATAGCATTTAACCGGGACGGAGGTATGACTTCAAAAGCGACCCCTTTCAACAGGCACTCAGTACGTCCTTCCGGCGTAAAAGGCAATACAAATGCCCCTCCTCTGTAATTAATCAGCCATTGAATTTCATAACCGTTCTTCAACGCATGGTAAGCCACTCCATAAGCCTTCAAATGATTCGTCTGCACATCATCCATCGGAATCAACAAATGATTCGCCTTACCTTCTACAAAAAGGAATATAAAAAACAGGAATATAATACCTTGCAACTTTTTTATGCACTCCATCTTACGATTCACTTAATACATTTAAAACGGGGCTTCTCCCGGAAAACCCGGGTTCGAAAATGCCTTGGCACCTTCTTCAAAAGAAGTATCCAACGGAGGAACCGGTTCGTCGTTCATCTTCGACGTAAATGTCTGTGTTACCAATTCCCCGGTACTCGTTTCGGAATGGAAAGGAGACGTCGTTTCCAAATCACAGAACTGCGTCAATTCACTGCGGAAACGCAACTGAATTTCTCCCACAGCACCATTACGGTGTTTTGCGATAATAATATCTGCAATACCTTTCAAGCTGTTTCCCTGTGCATCCGTCATGATACCGTACTTTTCAGGCCGGTGGATAAATAACACCATATCGGCATCCTGTTCAATTGCTCCGGATTCACGTAAGTCGGACAACATCGGTTTTTTAGCATCCCCGGTACGCAATTCGACACCACGATTCAACTGTGAAAGTGCCAACACGGGTATATTCAATTCTTTAGCAATAATTTTCAATTGCCGGGAGATCATACTGACTTCCTGTTCCCGGTTTCCCCGCATATCCGCTCCCGCCGTCATCAATTGCAAATAGTCGATGATAATCACTTTGATATCGTATTTCTGCTTCAAACGCCGGCATTTGGCCCGCAATTCAAAAATAGACAAAGCCGGCGTATCGTCCACCAGAATCGGCGCCGTAATTAAAGTCTTGATCTTACTGTGCAAATGCTTCCATTCGTCTTCCGACAACCGGCCGTTCTTAATTTTTTCGGAGCCGAGTTCCGTCTCACTGGCAATCAAACGGTTCACCAATTGGACGGAAGACATTTCCAGAGAAAAAACAGCGATCGGCTGCTTGTAAGTAACAGCCATATTCCGGGCCATAGAAAGCACAAAAGCCGTTTTTCCCATAGCAGGACGTGCCGCAATAATCACCAGATCGGAATTTTGCCAGCCGGAAGTAACTTCGTCCAGTGCCGTAAAGCCGGAAGGAATACCGCTGATACCGTCCGGGCGTTTGCTGGCAGCTTCTATTCCCCGGATGGCATCTTCAATAATGGGAGCGATTTCTGCCGTATCTTTCTGAATATTACCGTCAGCAATGTCGAACACCGATTTCTGCGCCTTGTCGACAAGATCCGCTACATCAGTAGCTTCATCATAGGCCATATCCTGCAATTCCGTACATACTCCGATTAATTTCCGTTGTATGAATTTTTGCACAATAATCCGCGCGTGAAACTCAATATGTGCCGCAGAAGCCACCCGGGAAGTCAGTTGAGAAAGATAATAATATCCTCCCACCTGCTCCAGTTCCCCTGTACTCTTCAATTTTTCACTGACAGTCAGTAAATCGACAGGCTCATCCTTGATAAACAACTGATGAACTGCCCGGAATATCCGTTGATGGGCATCTTTATAAAAACATTCCGGTTTCAATAAATCCCCCACCACGGCAAAAGCATCTTTTTCAAGCATTAAAGCCCCCAATACAGCTTCCTCCAGGTCCACCGCCTGCGGAGGCACTTTTCCATATTCAGAAGGCAAATCCTTATAATTATTTGTCTTCGTATACTCTGTTTTTTTAGCCATAATCCAACCGGAATTACAAACAATAAATTATTATCTTATTACACCCAAACTCTTTAATTTCCAAAAACACCGTTCCGTCGCCTCCACATCAGCCATCGCATTATGAGCGTCTTCAAAGCCTTTCCCGAACAAGACCTGATGCAACTCTGACAATCTCGGCGACTTATACCCTTTTTTCCCCGGTAAACGACAATAATCCGTAGAACCTTTCATCGTACAATATTTGGGTTTCAGAAAAAGAGAAGTCATCATATGCAGCCGTTCAAATTCGGCCCCGACGATACATTCGTCAAAACTGATATTATGTCCGACCAACACCTGTGATTCATCTATCTCTTTCGAAAATTCTTCCAACACACCTTGCAAATCCACACCTTTCTCCATAGCAATAGCTGTCGTGATTCCATGTACTCTGGATACCTCCCAGGGTATTGTAAAACCTTCCGGACGGACAATAACATTCCGGCTGCGAAGCGTATTGCCTTCGTTATCCGAAACGATCCAGGCCAACTGTACCAAACGGGGCCAATTATCTACATCCGTTACCGGAGCATTCCAGCGTTTCGGTAAACCGGTGGTTTCCGTATCGAAAAATAAATACATACTCAAACGAATATTTATTGTTCCGTTTTGACTTCGTCACAATTGTCAAAACTCTTATTATACTGATGCATAGCCCGGTAACTCATACCCATACTCGAGAAACCTCCGTCATGATACAAATTTTGCATCGTTACCTTGCGGGTCAGATCCGAAAACAAACAAACACAATATCCGGCACACTCCTCTGCATTCGCATTCCCCAGCGGAGACATACGATCGGCAAAATCTATCAGAGAATCGAATCCTTTGATACCGCTTCCTGCCGTAGTCATAGTGGGCGACTGGGAAACCGTATTGATCCGGATCTTCTTTTCCCGACCGTAAATATACCCGAAACTACGGGCAATGGATTCCAGCATAGCCTTAGCATCTGCCATATCGTTGTATTCGAACATCGTACGCTGTGCAGCAACATATGAAAGAGCGACAACCGATCCCCACTCATTTATAGCATCCAATTTCTTGGCACATTGCAGAACTTTATGGAAAGAAACAGCCGAAATATCCAGGGTCTTTTGCAGAAAATCATAATCCAGATCGTCATACGAACGTTTTTTTCTGACATTCAAAGACATGCCGATAGAATGCAATATAAAATCCACCTTTCCCCCGAAATGTTTCATTGCCTCTTCCAGTAAATGTGTCAAATCCTCCGTATTCGTAGCATCGGCAGGGATTAACGGAACGTTATGCCTGGCTGCGAAATCCTGGATCTCCCCCATACGGATCGACAACGGTGTATTGGTCAATACGATCTGCGCCCCTTCTTCCAGACACAATTCTGCCACTTTCCAGGCAATTGACATTTCATTCAATGCCCCAAAAATAATTCCTTTTTTTCCTTTTAATAAGTTATACGCCATATCATTAAAATTTAAAATTCAACAAATTCTTTGCAGCCTCTAAAGCGGCTGCAGAAATCTCACTTCCGCTGATCATTCCTGCTATTTCCTTTACCCGTTCCTCCGGAGCCAGTTTCCGGATACGGGAAACCGTATGCTCCGAATGATCTTCCTTATACACCTTAAAATGACAATTCCCCGCCGCAGCAATCTGAGGCAAATGAGATATACTGATAACCTGCATGCGCGTTGCCATTTCCTGCATCATCTGGGCCATACGATGCGCCACTTCGCCGGATAAACCGGTATCGATCTCATCGAATACGATAACCGGCAATTGTTTGTTCTTCGACAAAATATACTTTAAAGATAACATAACCCGGGAAATTTCTCCTCCTGAAGCCACTTTCGCAATTTCGCCCGGTTGTTGATTCTTATTGGCTGCAAACAAAAACCGGACTTCATCAGTTCCCGTCGGTAAAAAAGCTTCCACCGGAGTAATAAGTACCTCAAAACAAGCATGCCTGATTCCCAACTCCTGAAGCAACTTCCTCATTTCTTCTTCCAGACGTCCTTTGCCTTTCTTACGCGATTCCCGGATTTGAAGTGCCAGCGTGTGCATCTGCTCTTCCGTCTCCTGAATTTCCCTGGTTAATTTCTCTATCTCCTCCGTGGAGTTTTGTATACCATTCAACTTATCTATAATGCCGGCTTTGACAGCCAGAAGTTCTTCCACTCCCTCGGCCTTGTATTTCAGCATCAGATCGTATATTTCACTAAGACGCGCATTTACGGTCTCTATACGCCGCGGATCAAGGCCCACCGATTCGGCCCTCCCTTCTGCATCGTCTGCTATATCCTTTAACTCCAGCAAAACGGACTGCAAACGTCCCTCATAGTCTTCTGCTTCTTTTACGACTTTCCGTAAAGAAGCGATCGTGTTTTTACAATTTTTTAATACGGGAATCACTGCATTTTCGGCATCCCGCAATTGATAGGTCAAATGCCCGAAATTGGTTTTTATCGTCTCTGCATTCGATAAAACGGTCAGTTCGGCTTCCAACTCTTCTTTCTCCCCCGGCTTCAAATTAGCTCCCTCTAACTGGCTGAAACGAAATTTCAGGTAATCTTCCTCCCTGGCAGCTTCAAAAGCCTTTTCTTTCAATGTCTCTAACTCAATCAGCTTTTTCTTTCTTTTATCGTAATGTTGCCGATAGATACTCCGCAATTCCCCGTTACCGCAAAAAACATCCAATATTTCGGTCTGGTATTCAGGCTGACCGATAAGCAACGACTGATGCTGAGAATGTATATCGATCAAAAATCCGCCCAACTCCTTCAACAGACGATTACTGACCGGCGTATCGTTGATAAAGCAACGGGATTTGCCTTCCGGCGTAACTTCCCGGCGAACAACCACCTCGTCGGAATAATCCAGCTCATTCGCTTCAAACCACGCCTCCAAAGGATACCCCTTCACCTGATACACGATTTCGGCAACACATTTCTTCTCCCGGTTCATCAATGCAGAAACATCCGCCCGTTGCCCCAGCGTCAAAGCAATTGCTCCCAATAGAATGGACTTTCCGGCCCCCGTCTCTCCGGTAATAACAGAAAATCCTTTTTCCAGCCCGATCTCCGTCTTATCGATCAGGGCATAATTATTAATATGAATACTTTCTATCATATCAATTCGTCTTATTTTCAATCAAAACACTGTACTTTGATAAATTTGCCGGATTAACCTCGGAAACAATATTGTATATCCGTTTCCGTTCATCCGTAAAGGCTGGTTTGAATATATTGACGATTTCATCCGACTTCGCATCGAAAAACACCTGCAATATATATGAATTAGGCTTAGCCCGATGTGCCTTCTGCAACAATTCCAAGGCAGACAACAACTCCAAACGGCCGTCCGTGACATTCTCCGCCATTACATCCAGTCCCAGCCGGTGATACCGGTATATACACTCCCGGACGGAAGCATAACTCCTGTCCTGCAAATTATTGATCAGCCAATACCGGTTCCTGCGGCTCTCGAACGATTTCCAGCCGGATTCCCGGGCATTCTGACACTGAGCAACAATGTTTTCAGCCTTATTGAAAAACTCATTTCCTCCCATTAAAGAAAAACTGTCATAATCCAATCCCAATATGATATTGGCATAAAACGCCAGCAAATTCACCAATTCCGTATTTTGCCCCGATTCATTATATTCCAGGGTCTCAAACTCCCGGTAACGAAAATCGATGTCATTGTCTTTAAAATTCAGCAACACCGTATTATAGGATGAATTATATACCGGCCGGCTCACTCTCACCTGCAGGCTGCCCCTGAACTGATCACTTCCGATTTGTTCTTCCAGCGTAAACTGCATACTGCACTCGACACGTTCATCATAGGAAAAAACATTGGAAGACCAACGTTTATTATTTACAAACTCATACATATCCCGCTGCATATTCGTAAATAACTCCTTGTTCGTTCCCTGTATCTTTTGTGTAGAAACAGAAATATTACAACGCAGTTCCTGGGCATATACACGACAGCCCAAAATCACCAGACATATCAACAACCAACCTTTCTTCATACAGAACCGATTATCCATTTTTTCATCTTGTATTATCATGCAAAGATATAATTTTCAATTTTCAATTCTCACATTTAAATTAATTTACTACTTTTGCGCCTGCAAATAACAAATCGTTCTTCATAAAAATGACAAGCAGAAGATTAATCCGGATAAAAGTACTGCAACTCCTGTATGCTTACTACAAAAAAGAAGGAGCATCCCTGGCAGAAGCCGAGCGTGACTTATTAAAAAGTATTGAAAAAAGTACAGATCTTTACTATCAAATCCTCTTACTTTTATCAGAATTACAACGCAAAGCTTTCCTTAAAATCGATGCCGCCAAAAACAGGCATTTCGTAACGGAAGCGGATCTTCATCCCAATACCCGGTTTATCGACAACCCGGTTTTTTCTATCCTCAATAATAATAAAAAGTTCAGAACATACCTACTCAATAATCCGATTTCCTGGAATGAAAACCAGGAAATTATCAATTTCTTTTACAACACCCTACAGGAATTTCCGCCTTATCAGGCTTATATGGAAAAACCGGAAGTCAACTTTCAGGACCACAAACAACTGGTTCTCGACCTGTTTACAGAATTAATTGCTCCGAGCGATATATTCTATCAAACGCTGGAAGATATAAATATATATTGGAACGATGATTTTGAACTGGTAATGCATGTCGTTTACCGTACCCTTAAAAATATAAAAGAAGGAGATAACGAAGACAGTAATATCCTCTACCCGATTTACAACACGGAAGAAGATACCGATTTTGCCAGGAAACTATTGCGCAAAACAATAAACGAAAACCAGGACAATCTCCGGGTTGTAGATAAATTTATCCGTAACTGGGAAATCGAACGTATCTCCGATATGGATAAACTGATCATGGCCACAGCCATAGCTGAACTGAAACATTTCCCCTCTATACCGGTAAAAGTTACCCTGGACGAGTATATTGAAATTTCCAAGTCCTATAGTTCTCCTAAAAGCGGAGGATTTATAAACGGAATCCTGGATAAAGCCGTTGTAATGCTGAAAGAAGAAAACCAGATAAAAAAGAGCGGACGCGGATTAATGGGCGAATAAAAAATAAAGGGGATGCTGGCATCCCCTTTTTACTAAACTAAACTAAACTAATTCAAACTCCCTTTGTAATCACTACAATGGTCACAAGAGCAAAACCCGTAAAAGGAAATTCTACCCTTATCGGTAAAAATATATAATTAATATTTAATTTCCAAATAAATGCTACATTAATTCTGACAAGAATATCATTTCTATTTACCGGACTAATATTTAGAAACCATTTTTTCTTCCTTATAATCTGCAATATAAGCAACAGCCTCTACGACTTCGTCCACCACTTTATACAAACCCTTATAAGCAGAAGAAACAAAACTTTCCTCAAAAGCCTTGTTTATAAAATCAAAAAACAAATCATAAAAACCGTCGGTATTGATAAACACGATCGGTTTTTGATGCAGGCCCAGTTGTTTCAGGGTTATCACTTCGGTAATCTCCTCTAAAGTACCCCAACCGCCGGGCAAAGCGATAAAAGCATCAGCCGCTTTACGCATTAAATATTTGCGCTCCTTCATATCCGGGACGACGATAAGATCCGTCAGTTTTTCTGCTTTTACTCCCCGTTCCGCAATACAGCGGGGAATAATACCTTTAACGCCTCCTCCCTGCTCTAAAACAGCATCGGCAACTTCCCGCATCAATCCGCAGTTTGTTCCCCCATAAACCAGATTCCAGCCCCGTTGAGCCATTTCCCGTCCCAATTTCCGGGCTGCCTCCGCATAAACACCCTTCACCCGATTGGATGACGCACAAAATACAGCTATATTCATTCTTCCGTGATTTCAAATATATACATAAGAAAAAAGAGTGCCGCAGCACTCTTTTTCTTTATTAAGCATCGATAGTCGCATACGTGGCATTCTGTTCAATAAATTGCCGTCTGGGCGGCACATCGTCTCCCATCAGCATCGAGAATATCCGGTCTGCTTCTGCTGCATTTTCAATAGAAACCTGGCGCAGCGTACGGCCTTCAGGTGCCATTGTCGTCTCCCAAAGCTGTTCCGGGTTCATCTCTCCCAAACCTTTATAGCGCTGGATGTGCAAACTGCTTTCCTTACCACCGCCCCATTCCTGTATCAAACGGATACGTTCCTCCTCATTCCAGCAATAGCGGTGATCTTTGCCTTTCTTTACCAAATACAAAGGCGGCGTTGCAATATAAAGATACCCATGCTCAATAACCGATTTCATATGACGGAAAAACAAGGTCATAATCAATGTGGCAATGTGTGCACCGTCGACGTCAGCATCCGCCATAATAATGATCTTGTGGTAACGTATCTTTTCCAGATCAACTCCCATACTGTCTTCATCGGTCCCGGGTGTAATACCCAATGCCTTAAATATCATGACAATTTCGTCACTCTCATACACCCGGTGCCGCATAGCCTTTTCAACATTCAGAATCTTACCCCTCAAAGGCAATATCGCCTGAAACTGACGGTCACGTCCCTGTTTTGCCGATCCGCCTGCAGAGTCTCCCTCCACCAGGAATATTTCACAATTTGCAGGATTATTATCCGCACAATCCGCCAATTTTCCGGGCAAACCTGAACCTGAAAGCACAGATTTACGCTGTACCATATCCCGGGCTTTACGGGCCGCATGACGTGCCGTAGCCGCTAATATGACTTTATCGACAATAGACTTGGCATCTTTGGGGTGTTCTTCCAGGTAATTGGACAACGCCGTGCTGACAGCCTGAGCAACAGCAGTCCCGACTTCCGTATTCCCCAGCTTGGTTTTTGTCTGTCCTTCAAACTGAGGCTCCTGAACTTTTACCGAAACGACTGCCGTCAATCCCTCCCGGAAATCATCACCGTTAATATCGAATTTCAGCTTAGAAAGCATACCGGTGGTCTCTGCATAATTCTTCAACGTTTGGGTCAACCCTCTTCTGAAACCCGCCAGATGCGTTCCACCTTCTTTGGTATTGATATTATTTACGTAAGAAAAGACATTTTCCGTAAAAGAAGTATTGTAATGCATCGCAATCTCTACCGGAATTCCGTTTTTCTCCGTACAGATGTCGATTGTATTTTCGATCAGCTTTTCCCGGCTTCCATCAATAAATTCCACATATTCCCGCAACCCGAATTCCGAATAGAACACCTCGTGACGGGGCTCCTTTGTCTCCGGATCCAAATCTCTCTTATCCGTCAGTGAAAGGCGGATGCCTTTATTCAGATAAGCCAGTTCCCGCAAACGGGTAGACAACGTATCATATTTGTATTCCGTAACATAAAAAATAGAATCGTCCGGTTTAAAAGTAATGGTCGTTCCCGTTCTATCCGTATCCCCTATGATTTCAACATCCTTCAATGCCACTCCCCTACAAAATTCCTGCCGCCATATTTTACCTTCCCGGTATATTTCAGCCACTAATTTAACCGAAAGTGCATTTACGCAGGATACACCCACCCCATGCAAACCTCCGGACACCTTATAAGAATCCTTGTTGAATTTACCTCCGGCATGCAACACCGTCAATACAACTTCCAATGCCGATTTGTTTTCCTTAGCATGTCTGGCCGTCGGAATACCACGACCGTTATCCCGTACCGTTATAGAGTTATCTTCATTAATATAAACCTGAATGTGGGTACAGTATCCGGCCAATGCCTCGTCAATCGAGTTATCGACAACCTCATACACCAAATGATGCAAACCATCCGTGTTTACATCCCCGATATACATTGAAGGACGTTTTCTCACGGCTTCAAGGCCTTCCAACACCTGAATACTGTCCGCAGAATATTCTTCCGGTTCCAATTTCACTTTTTCTTCTTCGCTCATATATTTATAAGTTTATTTTCAAGGGATTTCACCGTTTTTTCCAAAACATGCAAATATAATCATTTTTCCCCGAAAAAACGAGGAGAAAGCCTACAAATTTACCTCCAGACAGACTAAAAATACATAAAAAACAGGGGATAAACCCCATTCGGATTTATCCCCCGTGTTATATCCATTAAGAAAAATCAAAACAAGCTGATCGTACAGGTAACTCCGGCCATCACAATGGCAACCATGCTCATCAATTTGATTAAAATATTCAAACTGGGGCCGGAAGTATCCTTAAACGGATCTCCGACAGTATCTCCGATTACCGTCGCCTTGTGACAATCAGAACCTTTTCCGCCCAAATGCCCTTCTTCCACGTATTTCTTGGCATTATCCCAGGCTCCCCCGGAATTAGCCATAAAAATAGCCAGTACAAAACCGGAACCCAAACCGCCGGCCAATACCCCCATCACACCTGCTACGCCGAATATCAATCCGACAAGAATCGGAATAATAATAGCCAGCAAGGAAGGGAAAAGCATTTCACGTTGAGCCCCCTTGGTCGAAATTTCAACACAACGGGCATAATCAGGTTCTGCTTTACCTTCCATGATTCCTTTAATTTCACGGAACTGACGGCGCACCTCATTCACCATTTTTTGGGCAGCACGTCCGACAGCATTCATGGTTAACCCACAGAACAGAAAAGCCATCATAGAACCGATAAAAATACCCGCCAATACTTTCGGATTCATCAGGTTTACATCGTAATAGGTCATGATATCCTTCAATGTAGCCGATGCCGTATTGACAATATCTCCACCCACATCGATCGTAACCTCACCCAGGCGGATCAGTCCGATTTTTATCTCTTCAATATAAGAAGCCAAAAGAGCCAACCCCGTCAATGCCGCGGAACCGATAGCAAAACCTTTTCCGGTTGCAGCCGTTGTATTCCCCAAAGCGTCCAAAGCATCCGTACGTTTACGTACTTCTTCGCCCAATTCGCTCATCTCGGCATTACCGCCGGCATTATCAGCAATCGGACCGTAAGCATCCGTTGCCAGGGTTATCCCCAAAGTCGAAAGCATTCCGACAGCAGCGATTCCGACGCCGTACAACCCCATGGCCATATTACTCATATCGAACTCCGCAGCAAACAAATAAGCCACAATGATACCGACAACGATGGTTATAACCGGAATAGCCGTCGAGATCATACCGGTTCCGATACCTTTTATAATAACTGTCGCCGGTCCGGTTTCAGAACTCCTGGCAATATCCTGTGTCGGCTTATAAGCATGGGAGGTATAATGCTCCGTAGCTTTCCCGATCACAATACCGGTCAGTAAGCCGATGATCACAGAACCGCAAATCCAATAACTCAAACCGAGTAAATAAATGACCAGAAAACTGGCTCCTACGATAAGTATGGAACTCGTATTGATTCCTCTGTCCAATGCCCGTAACAACTGTAACTGAGAAGCACCTTCCTTGGTCTTAACCATAAATATACCCAATAAGGAAAGAATAACCCCGAAAGCAGCGATCAGCATCGGCGCCAGAATCGCATTAAACTGCATTTCCGGTACAGATATATAGGCAGCAGCACCCAATGCAGCCGTAGCCAGTACAGAACCGCAATACGATTCGTAAAGATCGGCCCCCATACCGGCAACATCACCCACATTATCTCCTACATTATCGGCAATTGTAGCCGGATTACGGGGATCGTCTTCCGGAATACCGGCTTCCACCTTCCCGACCAAATCCGCCCCGACATCCGCAGCTTTGGTAAAAATACCGCCACCTACCCTGGCAAACAATGCCTGGGTAGAAGCACCCATACCAAACGTCAGCATCGTCGTCGTAATCATAATCGCCTTATGACTGGAACTGGGATCATCCACAAAATAATCCAGCACCAACCACCACAAAGAAATATCCAGCAAGGCCAGACCGACAACCACCAATCCCATTACGGCTCCGGAACGGAAAGCCACTTTCAAACCGTCATTCATGCTACGGCGGGCAGCATTGGCAGTACGGGCAGAAGCATAAGTGGCCGTTTTCATACCGATAAAGCCTGCCAAACCGGAAAAGAAACCACCGGTCAGAAAAGCAAACCATACCCATTCATTTTGTAAACCAGGGCCATAGGCCATCCAGGCAAAAAAGATACACAGTATCAGAAAAACAAATCCGACAATCTTATATTGTTGTCTGAGATAAGCCATTGCTCCCTTACGTACATGGGAAGCAATACGTTTCATCGTATCCGTTCCTTCCGATTCTTTCATCATTCCCCGGAAAAACATCCAGGCAAAAAGCAAAGCAATCAACGAACAGACCGGAACAATCCAAAATAAACTATTCAGCATGATTTATTTATTTTATCGTCCATACTAAATCATTCAGCCGGTGTCCCCATTGCAACACTCTTACTACGCTCTACCGATTGCAATGCCAGGTAATGATCTCCGAACTTCTGTAAATTCTCCATTTCTGTATCATACTGATCCTGATGAACTTCTTCCTCGGCTGTCAGTGTCTCAAATAATTTTTTAGATACAGAATCCGCATTGGCAGCACATTCATTGGCCCATTTATTGTAATCTTCCACCGATTGCATTTCCATGCTTACAGCCAGTTTCAGCATCTCCCGGGCATCATGTATTTTCTGAACCTCTCCGGCAACCTTCATGTCCACTTCCCCTTTCAAAAAAAGAATTCTTTCAGAAAGTTGCTCAACATGCATCATTTCCTGAATTGCCGTACGGCGGAAAAGCCCTGAAAGCAAATCATACCCCAAATCATCACATACAAAATGAAAATACATATACTGGTGAACGGCCAATAACTCGTCATTCACTGCTCTGTTTAGCAATTCGATACTTTTTTCTCTGTTACTCATGATTGAATTATTTAAATTAAACTTTTAGTTAAGAATCATTGTTACAAATATAATTTAATCCTTAAATATAACAAAGAAATGTAAGAGAATGTACGTATCTAAAATTTCTTATCTGCTCTGCGAATAGAGTATATTTCCCCGCTGTTCAATAACCCATACCCCGTCTTTTATCCTTACGTTATACGTATCGTCATCTTCCTGATTCCAGGCATAACCTCCGGCCGGCAATTCCCTTCTGTCCAATACCGGATGATTTTCCTGATCCGGAACAAAAACCTCCGCTTTTAACGAATCCGCAGAAAACACTACATAAGCAGCCAAAGCCGAAGCCGTATCCTGTACCGACTGAAATTGAATACCATCTTCAAACAAGCGGATACATTTTGCCTGTACTTCCGACCAGGTATAACCCGCAGCCGCGTTACAGCCATGCTCGTCTTTGGCAACACCAACCTGCTCACCTTTTACCAAAGGCCCGAATACCATTTGTACTTTCCCGGTTGAATCTTTTAATTGTAATTCATTATTCTGAATAGAATAACCAGCAACTTTTTTCAGCCCGAGCAAAAAATGATCCTCCACAGGCATATCCGGACAGTACATCATCGTCACACCTCCCGGGTGAATCGTAAGTTTATTACCTTTTCCTGTCTCATAAGTCGCAAAAAAACGGTTACAACCCGCAAATCCGAATATCGTAGCGGTATCCGTAAATTGCAGGGAAGGCATTCTTTCCGGTTTATCCGTAAGTCCCTCCATTTGCTTCAATTCCCACTCCTGAGAAGTCAACAAAGCCTTTTCGTTACTTTTACATGCAACGGCCAATACCAATATGGCCAACAACATAAATTGAATTTTTTTCATTTTCCCATTATTTTATTAAACAAAATCTTATCGTCATAAAACCTCGCCCGTCAAATCATAATCGTAAGCTCCGGTTATTTTTACATCATAAAACTCTCCTATCTTCAATAACTTATCCGAATGTATCAAAACTTCAGGATCAACTTCAGGCGAATCGTATTCCGTACGTCCGATATAATAATCCTCCTCCTTCCGGTCGATCAATACCCGCATTGTCTTCCCGATCATTGAATCATTTACTTCCCGGGAGATTTCCCGTTGAATCTCCATGATTTTTTCTGTTCTACGTTTTTTAACCTTCAGAGGTACATCATCCTTATAATATTTGTCACAATACGTATCTTCTTCATGAGAATAAGCAAACACCCCCAAGCGCTCGAATTTCATTTCCCGGACGAAGGCACACAACTCCTCAAAATCTTTTTCCGTTTCTCCGGGATGCCCTGCCATAAGCGTCGTCCGTAAAAAAATACCCGGAACTTCTTTTCGTATCTTATTAATCAGTGATATGGTTTGTTCTTTAGATACACCTCTTCGCATGATTTGCAACATAGAGTCACTGCAATGCTGCAAGGCGATATCGAGGTAATTACACACATTCTCCCGCTCCCGCATAACTTTCAATATTTCCACGGGAAAACCGGCCGGATAAGCATAATGTAACTTGATCCAGACCACCCCCTCTATATCGGCCATCCGGCTGATCAGTTCCGCCAATTTATTTTCACCGTACAGGTCGGTACCGTAATAAGTCAGGTCTTGCGCCATAACCAATAACTCCTTCACCCCATTCTTTACCAGATTACGGCACTCCTCCAATATCTCCTCCATTTCCCGGGACTGATATTTTCCGGTCATAATCGGAATGGCACAATAGGAACACGTCCGGTTACACCCTTCTGCTATCTTCAAATAAGCATAATGGGAAGGAGTCGTCAGTAAACGCTGATTACGGATCGTTTCATCGTATGAATTACCTAAATAATTCAATATGCCTTTCCAGTCAAACTTACCGAAATAGGCATCTACCTCCGGAATTTCCACTTCAAGTTCAGACTTGTAACGTTGTGACAAACATCCCATTACCAATATCCGATCAACTTCCCCATCCGTCTTACGTCTGACCTGTTCCAATATTGTATTCACAGACTCCTCCTTGGCATCGCCGATAAAACCGCAAGTATTGATAATGACAATATCCGCTTCTTCTTTTTCCGCATCTACCGCTACCTCATATCCGGCTTTTACCAATTGTTTGAGTAACAATTCTGTATCTACCAGATTTTTCGAACATCCCAAACTGATTATATTTACTTTCTTCATATACAAATTCCTTAATTCTGCTTTACAATTTTTGGTGTGCAAAGGTATAAAAAAACGCTATCTTTGTGCAATATTTAAAGGAATGAACAACGAAAGGAAACTACAATGGTTACCGACTTCTGCTAAAGAAGTACAGGAACGTGGCTGGGACACACTGGATGTCATCTTATTTTCCGGAGATGCCTATGTCGATCATCCTTCCTTCGGTATTGCCGTTATCGGAAGACTTTTAGAATCTTTAGGCTTAAAGGTAGCGATCGTCCCCCAACCCAATTGGCGTGATGATCTCCGTGATTTCAAAAAACTGGGACGTCCCAATCTTTTCTTCGGTATAAGTGCCGGTAGTATGGATTCAATGGTAAACCACTATACCGCCGCTAAAAGACTGAGGTCTGACGACGCATATACCCCCGGAGGAAAATCCGGATTCCGTCCCGATATGCCTACAATCGTCTATACCCGGATACTGAAACAACTTTATCCGGACATACCTGTAATCATCGGCGGAATAGAAGCTTCGTTACGGCGGTTGACACATTACGACTATTGGCAGGATCGCCTGCGTCCGTCCATCCTGACCGAAAGCGGTGCCGACATGCTGATCTACGGCATGGGAGAAAAACCGCTTACAGAACTGTGCAGACTATTAAAAAAAGGAGTTCCTTTTGCCGGTTTAACCAATGTTCCGCAAACCTGTATACAAAGACCGCAACATGAATCCTGTGCCGGAAATAAAAAATGGCAAACGATCCGCCTGTTTTCACACGAAGAATGCCTGAAAGATCCGATAAATCACGCCCGTAATTTCCGCCACATCGAAGAGGAATCCAACAGTCTGGAAGCTGCCCGGCTCATACAAGCTTACGAAGACGTTCAAATCATCGTCAATCCGCCTTATCCTCCCATGAGTACATCTGAAATCGATGCTATATATGCCTTACCTTTCACCCGCCTCCCACACCCACGTTATAAAGGGAAAGAAATTCCGGCTTACAATATGATCCGGCATTCCGTGACTCTTCACCGGGGATGCTTCGGAGGTTGCGCCTTCTGTACGATATCTGCCCATCAGGGGAAATTCATTTCTTCCCGTTCCGAAGAGTCCATACGACAGGAACTGGAAGAAATTACCCGTATGCCCGACTTTCGGGGGACAGTAACCGACCTGGGCGGCCCCTCCGCCAATATGTACGGAATGCAAGGCCAAAACAAAACTCTATGTGCCGCTTGTAAACGCGCTTCCTGTGCTTTCCCAACCGTATGTAAAAACCTGAACACAGATCACGGCCCCCTTTTAAAAATATATACCATAGCCCGGCAACAGCCCAAAATCAAACATGCATTCGTCGGCTCCGGCATCCGCTACGACCTTTGCCTGCACGATTCCGGAAATAAAAACATCAACCGGACCAATGAAGAATATTTACAAACCGTCATCCGTCATCACGTATCCGGACACTTTAAAGTAGCACCGGAACATGCAACCGATAATGTCTTGAAAATAATGCGGAAACCTTCATTCAAACTATTCTATGAACTGAAGGGAAAATTCGATGCGATAAACAGCCGGAATGGACAGAAACAACAAATAATCCCCTACTTTATATCCTCCCATCCGGGATGTCACCTGGAAGATATGGCTGAATTGGCTATTCTTACCCGTGAATTGAATTTCCGGTTGGAACAGGTGCAGGATTTTACCCCGACACCCATGACATTGGCAACTACGATTTTCTATACCGGATACCATCCCTATTCGCTGCAAAAAATCGCATCCCCAAAATCAGAATCGGAAAAAAAACAGCAAAATATGTTCTTTTTCTGGTATAAAAGAGAGTTTCGGGAAAAAATTATCGCTACCTTAAAAAGAATTAAACGTCCGGATCTTATAAAAAAAATATATAACAGATAATAAAAACCAATACAAAACTTTAATATTTCGATACGAATAACTAATTTTGGGTCTAATAAACCAAGATGTAATATAGAGAGATGAATATTAGATATGGATTGATTATCACGGTAGTGGTTTTATTGGCTTCCTGTAACAGCAAAGTTACCCAAACCAATAAAAACGGATTGAATTACATCAAACAAGGCTTGTACGATCAGGCCATCGTAGAGTTCAACAATGCGATTATAACGGATAATGAATGGTTACCGGCCTATTACAACCGGGCAATTTGCTATGCCAATACCAAACGTTACAAAGAAGCTCTGAACGATTTCAATTACATTCTCGCCAATTGCCCGGATCATGCTGAATCTTATTTTAACCGGGGGGTTGTGTATGAGAATATCGGCATATACAACAGTGCCATTAAAGATTACTCGCAAACGATCAACTTACGTCCGGACTTTATCACAGCCTATCATTACCGGGGAATTGCCCGGTTTTATATGAAAGATTACGAAGGAGCCCTGGCCGACTACAACAAAGCAATGGAACTCGGGCTGGCCGAAACCGGACTTTATTTCAACCGGGGAGTAATCATGCAAATACAAGGCAACCTTGATGCTGCGATTAAAGATTATACAGAAGCCATCAACATCGATCCTTCCAATGCAAAATCCTATTACAACCGGGGAATTGCCAAGTTGGCTCAGGAACGGTCTGACGAAGCTTTGAAAGATCTTGAGATAGCATCCCGGCTGGGTTTTGCCAAAGCTAATGATGCAATCAACACTTACTTCAGATATTAAACTGTAAGGCAAACATCCGGCTGAGTATTTATCAACATTCAATCATTTCCATCCTATTTAGATTATTCGTAAAAATGAAAAATCTTTTTATTCTATTCTTATTTTGTGGAGTTTTCCAACTCACGACAGTGCATGCACAGGGGTATAACATCCGAATCAACGTCAACAGTATGGCAGGTAAAAATGTAATACTCGCCAACTACTTTGAAGGCAAAGTATATGCCTGTGATACGGCAAAACTGGACAACCAGGGAAATGGCTTTTTCCGTAACAATCAGAAAAAACTGGCAAGGGGAATGTATATCCTGCTGTTTTCTCCCAGTAACTATTTCGATCTGATCATCGGAGACAATCAGCATTTTTCGATAAAAACCGATACGACCAACTATCTGCAAACCATGAAATTCGAAGGTTCTCCCGAAAATACAGCTTTTCTGGACTTTCAGAAATTCATGACCTCTCAAAATCAGAAAATGCAGGTATTGAGAAATGAATTTGAAAAAAATCCGGATAAAGGAAAAGAAGAAATCAGAAAAGCCTATACCGATAAATTCAATCTGGCCGACCACGAAGTCCGCAAATATGTTGCCGATCTGAGTAAAAAATACCCGGGTTCGGCATTAGCAACCTTCGTAAACTTTACACTCAGTCCGGAAACACCCGATTTTTCAGCACAGGTACCCGAAGGTACAAAAGACCGGGATATGGAAATCCGCCGCCGGGCATTCTACTACACCAAAGCACATTTCTGGGACAATACAAATCTTACAGACAGCATGCTGATCCGGACTCCGGTATTCAAAAACAAACTGGACGACTATTTTCAAAATTGGGTAGTCGTACATCCGGACTCTCTGTACCGTGCCTGTGTAGGTGTCATCGAAAAGGCCAAACCCTGTAAGGTAATGTTCCGTTACCTGCTGAACTACTGCATCGTATACACCTTCGATAATAAAATCATGGGAATGGACGAAGCCTTTGTAAAATTAGGTGAACATTATTATATGAGCGGACAAGTGGATTGGCTCGACAAAGAGCAATTGAAAAAAATCACGGATGAAGTCATTAAAAGACAATATAACTTAATCGGTCAGAAAGCCCTGGATTTAAAATTGCCGACTTTAGAAGGCGGATGGGTAAGTTTGCTTGAAACCAAAGCTCCTTATACCCTGCTTCTATTCTGGGAACCCAATTGCGGACATTGCAAAAAACAGGTTCCTTTGGCCAAAAAAGAAATATATGACCGGTTCAGCCCGTATGGATTAAAAGTATTTGCCGTCAATACGCATACCGATAAGAAGCAATGGGAAGAATTTATAGAGAAAAACGAGCTTTTTGATTTTATCAATTGCTGGGATCCGAACAAACAATCCAATTACTGGACAATCTACAACGTATTCTCAACCCCGGTCATGTACATACTCGATAAAGACAAAAAAATCATAGCCAAAAACCTGGCTGTCGAACAAATGGTCGACCTGCTCAAAAACGAATACAAAAAACAGGGCATCGAGATAAAAAACTAAACCGAAGAATTGTAAAATTTTAGATTGTAAATCGTCCGCTGATTCCGCAGATATATGAATTTCAAATTCGGAAACCCTGGCGGATCAAATTTACAATCTAAAATCCCTTACAAATATCACGACTTATCTTAATCGTAAATCTGAAATCATAAAGCCTACAGGCTTTTAATAAAAAGCGTAATCCCGTCAAACACCATTTGCAAACCGATCGTAGCCACAATCAATCCGATAATACGGATCAAGGGATTCATAAAATTATACCTGATTAAAAAATTTCCGATACGGCGGGCTTGCAACATGCAGAACAAATTAACCCCCAAAGCCAATAAAATGGCAACAATCGTTATTTCCCGCCCGTATTGCACCGGGAAAGTCACGGCTGCCGTAATCGTAGCCGGTCCGGCAATCATCGGAATGGCAATAGGTACCGTCGTCAAATCGGCAATCTTGATATGCTCGTCCACTTTAAGAAAAAATCCCTTCAACAATCCCGAAAGGCCGTTGTATATCAATACAGCACCGCACGTAATCTGAAAAGAATACAATTCGACCCGGAAAACATAAGAAAAAGTAATCTCTCCCAAAAAAAGAAAAAAAATAAGAATAATCGCCGCAGTAACGGTAGATTTTATGGAGATATAACGTAACTCACCCGATGTAAACCGTTCCTGTAAAGACGTAACTATCAAAATCTTTTGCAAAGGATTTACCAGTGCCAACAAAGCTACACAGCATCCCAGGATAATCTTTAGGTTCATAGCGGATATTTTTACTCTATCTTCTCACAAAATTAGCCGTTTTTTACGAGATAAACATTAAAACAAGTCAAAAAGTCGAAAGCAACAAAATAGCCCCGGAAACGTTACACATTTAAAACCATAAATCGCTATGAATACAATGGAAAACAATATCACAGCCATTCCCCGTATCGGAGATGATGCTCCGGCATTTAAAGCCATAACGACCGAGGGTGAAATTAATTTTCCCGACGACTTTCAGGGAAGATGGATCATTTTATTCAGTCATCCGGCAGATTTTACGCCTGTATGCACGACTGAATTTATTACTTTCGGAAATATGACGGCAGAATTTGAAAAAATGAACTGTCAGTTGGTCGGACTTTCAATCGACGGCGTATCCAGCCACATAGCCTGGCTACGGACAATAGAAGAAAAAATCAATTATAAAGGAATGAAAAACGTTAAAATTCATTTCCCCGTAATCGACGATGTAGGCATGAAAATAGCCAAGACCTATGGCATGTTACATCCGGGAGAAAGCAATACCAAAGCTGTACGGGCCGTTTTTTTCATCGATCCCGAAGGCATCATCCGGACAATTCTGTACTATCCGATGGCATTGGGACGCAACTTCGACGAAATGAAACGCATCCTGATCGGTTTACAAACCATCGACCGTTTTAAAGTAGCCTTACCGGCAGACTGGAAGCCGGGAGACGATGTTATAACAACATCTCCGGGAACAATGGAAAAGGCCGAACAACGAGCCAACGAAGAGGAAGCAGGTATGAAATGTTACGATTGGTTTCTCTGTACCAAGCCGCTTCCACTGGAAAAAATAGAGAAAAATATCCGGAGATAACCGGTATTTCCTATGTTTCTTCAAATAACCGATATACAAACAAAAGCCCGTTAACCGATCTCGTAAACGGGCTTTTCTCATACGGTTGTCCGGATGTCATTTTCACACAGTATCAATCTGCCAAAGCATTGTTTTCACAACAGCCGTCGCAATGTTCACCGACAGTCTCAAACTCCAGCGTAGCATGAGCAATCCCGGAATTTCCCAAACGATGCTTTAAAGTGCATTTTAAATCCTCCATCTGCCGGATGTCCTCCACGACAATATGAGCTGTCAAGGCCGTTTCCGTCGTACTCAAGGCCCAGATATGCATGTGATGACATTCCTTCACCCCCGGCGTCGATACGATAACTTTTTCAATTGTCTTGTAATCCGTATTTGCCGGAACTCCGTCCATAGAAAGCCGTAAACTATCGCGCAGCAATCCCCAGGTAGAATAAACGATAATAACAGCAATACCGATACCGATCAAAGGGTCTATCACATAATAACCCGTATATTGAATAATGATGCCCGAAACCATAACGCCGACTGAAACCAAAGCATCTGCAACCATATGCAAATAAGCGCCTTTCACATTCAAATCCTTTTCCTTATCCTTCAGGAACAACCAGGCCGTAACGGCATTTATCAATACACCGACACCGGCTACCCAGGCCACAGCATCTCCTTCCACCGGACGGGGCTGGAATAATTTATTGATACTCTCTCCGACAATAAAACCGACAGCTACCAGCAATATAACTGCATTCAACAAAGAAACCAATACCGTACTTTTCTTGTAACCGTATGTATATCTGGGAGTCGCCTGCACCTTGGCCAGACGAAAAGCCAGCATAGCCAGCAACAAACTGGCCACATCCCCAAGATTATGACCGGCATCCGAAATCAATCCCAAAGAATCGAACCAGAAACCTGCAGTAAATTCAATGACGACAAAACCTGCATTTAAGACAATTCCGATAATAAATGCCTTATTCAACGAAGTGATCTCATACGAATGATCATGATGATGATACTCAGACATAACGACAAAATTTCCGTATTCTATAAATAATCTCTTCCCAATCCTCCCCATATATCCACCCCCTCCGTTCATCCAACCCTAAATCCCGTCTCCTCATATCCCCAATCTAAAATCGTAAATCGTAAATCATAAATCAAAACAACCCTACATACCTTAACACCTCACTACAAAAAAAATCCAAAATCCAGCTACCCTATACTCCCCAATCAAAAATCGTAAATCTAAAATCGTAAATCAAAACCAACCCTACATACCTTAACACCTCACTACAAAAAAAATCTCAAATTCGTCTACCCTATACTCCCCAATCAAAAATCGTAAATCTAAAATCATAAATCAAAATCCCCCTTCCCTCGTCTACTGAATTCACAACCACAATATTGCTGATTGTAAAAACCGTTTTCTGCCAGTAAAATCCGGCGGCGTTCGGATAATCCCTCTTTGCGCCAGTTTTTCTCCCAAAAGGTAATCCCTTCAAATTGCCCGGCAGCCCAATGTCCGGCCTCCGCAATTTGTTCCAGATTCTTCCAACGGGAAGAAGCCAGTGTCGTTGCAAAACGGTCGAACCCTTCCTCCTGCGCCATACGGGCAGTTGCCAGCAGACGCATTTTAAAACACACAAAGCAACGTTTTCCCCGTTCGGGCTCCCTTTCCAATCCGCTGACCAGTTCCAACCATCCCGCATGATCGTAATCTCCATCTATAATCTCCAACCCCAAAGCCCGGGCATAACGGCTGCATTCCTCCTTCCGGATATCATACTCCGTCCGTGGAAAAATATTCGGATTAAAATAATACAATGTCGGACAAAACCCGTTTGCCGTCAACCATTCGATAATCGCTGCGGAACAAGGAGCACAACAAGTATGTAGCAACAATTTCTGCATATCACATCAGGTTAAATAACGACTTCCCTTCGTACTTGCCTGCAAGGGATAGACTAAAATAAAACTGTTTGCCTGAAAATATTTATTGAGATAACCCGGGATCCGGTTCATCCCCGGATTATAAGAAATCCGGTCATGACGGCTCATAACCACCCAAAGCATATCATCCGGCCTCACATCCCGGAAGACAATCAGAAAATCATCCCAATCTCCAAACTCCTTATACTCCGCTTGTACTTGCTTGGGTAAAACACCTTTCAATTGTTCCAAGGTCTGAAACGTTCCGTAAAAAACAACTCTGGCCCCCGTATTCTGTACCAGATTTCCGGTGCGGTTTGCCCATTGAGTAAAACCGATTTCCTTCTCTGCCTGTTCGGGAATAACCACCAGATGCCGCTTCATGGTTGAAAGTGGCTGGACAGATTTATAAATTAAAGTCGTGACATCGCTATGATTTAAAATATCTTCTGTGATACGCCCCAAAAAAGAAGTCGAGATTCCTTTTTCTTTGTGCAAACCCAGCACCAGATCGGTGATACTGTGTTCCAATATCACACTCAATACTGCATTCGGTACATTCAGATCATAGCGTAATAGTTCCTGCAAATGCGTATCCGTTGCTGCAGCCGTCAAAGCTGCATTTTCCAATAACCTTTTTGCCTGTTTTACACTTCCTTCCTCCGTCAATTGATTGTCCAACACCTTCAAGGCATACAAAAAACGCATGTTCTTCGGCGATTTCACCGCCAGACTCAAATTTACCAACTCCTCGGCGGTTTCCTCATTGCTGACCGGAATCAATATCCGCTCCTTATGCTCTTCAACCTGGCGTTTCTCCTCAGAAATCTGCGCCACAGCCAAATTGTGAGCACCCCGCTGCGCCGAAAAAGAAGCCATCGTACACGTTACCAAAATCATCAATATCGTACCGTTCAACACACTTTCGTTCAATAAGCGTATCGGTTCTCCCTCCGGAGTCTGCCCCAGAATAACGTTATACCCGACCATCACGGCTGCCAGAGTCGCTGCCGCCTGCGCATTACTCAAACCGAAAATGACCCGCCTTTGGTCCACCGACATACGAAAGGTCTTCTGTGTCAGCCAGGCAGCAGCATATTTTGCCGCCGTTGCAATGATAATCATTACAATACCGACCTTGATCGTCTCAAAACTAGTGAAAAACACCCGGTAATTGATCAACATGCCGACTCCGATCAAAAAAAACGGAATAAAAATAGAATTCCCGATAAATTCCACCCGGTGCATCAACGGAGAAGAATGTGGAATCAGCCGATTCAAAGCCAAACCGGCCAAAAACGAACCGATAATCGCTTCCATTCCGGCCAACTGCGCCAGATAGGCACCCAGAAATACCATGACCAGTACAAAAATATATTGAGAGATACTATCCTGTACCCGTTTGAAAAACCAACGCCCGATCAAAGGAAAAACAATAACGACAAACAAAGCGAATACAATCACGGATACGGATAACCGGGTCCAGAAATAATCTCCCGTCTGTCCGGTAGCCATTCCTACAATAACGGTCAGCACCAACAAAGCCAAAGTATCAGTGATCATCGTTCCCCCCACGGTAATACTTACGGATTTATCCTTCGTAATGCCCAGCCGGCTGATAATCGGATAGGCAATCAGCGTATGAGAAGCAAACATACTTGCCAGCAAAATAGAGGTTTCCATTGAAAAATTCAGGACATAATAGCCTGCGACAATCCCTAAACTCATCGGAATCAAAAAAGTATACATACCGAAAACCAGGCTCTTCCCGCTATTCCGTTTAAAATCACCCATATCGATCTCCAAACCGGCCAAAAACATAATATATAACAAACCCGCCGTTCCCGATAAAATGATGCTGCTATCCCGCAGCACCAAATTTAAACCGTAAGGTCCGATAATTGCCCCGGCAATAATTAAACCCAGTAAATGAGGTACCTTCAATTTATTCAGCAGTAAAGGAGCCGACAAAATAATAATCAGGATCAACAAAAATTTCAATACCGGATCTGTCAGCGGCAATGAATGGGATATCGATAACAATAACATAACTCTTGTATTACAATTACACAAATTTAAGAAAATAGCAGGAGTTTCGGAACGGAAATCTCTGTCATTAATTTATTTTATTTTTGTTTGAGGATTTACGATTCCGGTTCAACCGGACCGCTTATCAACTATTCCAATTTAAAATGACTTTACGTACACAAAGCATACCTAAAAACAAAAAACCTTTCCAACACAGCTATTTTACCTCTATTCTCCCGTCCGTATAAGGTGTTATACGTCCTTTCATCTGTATATAGTCTGCCAATACATCAGAAAGTAAGCGGGATGTATTTTCACGGTAGGTTATATTTCCAAGTCCGGCCTCATATCCGTCCTTGCCTGCTGCCACATAATCACAGGTTGCCATATAATAAATCATTGTATCCACCACCGGTTTCCCCCCGATTGATAACTCCTTTACCTGTCGGGCTTGCCGGTCATATACCACATGAACATCCCCGGAAACTTGAGCAAAAGCACCGTTTCCCGGGGTAACGGAAGCAATAAAGGCAAACAGGTGCCGTACATCCGCTCCGCTCATTCCGATCACCTCCAGCACATTGGCAAAGGGCAATACGGACAAAATCTCTTCCCGGGTAATCTCTCCGGCAGGTAATCCGGCACGTATACCTCCTGAATTTACCAAACCGAAATCAGCTTTCAGATGCAACTCTTCCGTAGCTTTCCATTTCAAAGCATCAGCGACCAAATTCCCGAGACTACTCTCCCGATAGCGGGCCACATTTTCATCCCGCTCATACAAAGCGAATTCTTTTGTTGCTAAGCCGACAACCGTTTGCAAATCTGAATGAGCAACCTCTATATAAGGCTCCAATTGCCGCCATAACATTGTATCCGGAGCATACCCTTTTATAGGTACCGGTTTCCAATCGAATCCTGTCAGCCGGTGCCCTTTTACCCGAAGTTTTCCCATTCCGACGTAACGTCCGCTCTGATTCGCAGTCACGATCCAGGTACGATTAACCCATTCCGGTTTTTCAATATACGAATGCGAATGCCCGTCTACCAAGATATCGATACCGTCTACCTGAGAAGCCAGCTTCCGGGAAGTTACATAATCCGGAGTTGTTTCTGTAAATCCCAAATGTACCAAACCGATCACGACATCCGCTCCTTGCCCCCTCAACACCTTCACCATCCGGGCTGCAGTATGAATTTCCTCTTCAAAATCCAGCTTATCGGCACAAACACTGATATGACGTGTATGAACAGTTGTAATACCGAATACACCGACTTTTATTCCGCCGATTTCTTTAATCAGATATTCCTGACCTAAAATCTTTCCTTTTTGCCGGATATTCGAAACCACAAAAGGAAAATCAGCCCATTCCATTTGTTTAAGCAACACCTCCAAAGGTTTGTCGAACTCGTGATTACCGACCGTCACTGCATCATATCCCATATAATTATAGGCTGCAATATCCGGATGAGCGTCTGCCATATTCGAAGCTGCCTGCCCTGTATTGAAATCACCGGCGTCCACTAATAACACATGCTTATTCTTCTCCCGGATTTCCCGGATAAAAGTAGCCCGCTCAGCCATTCCTCCCATACTATCGACAGGCACAACACTACCATGACTGTCATTGGTATGCAGCAAGATCAGTTCTCTTTCCTTTCCCGGTTCATCGCAGGAATATACAACAACTGCCAACGATAAAACAGCAATCCATACCAACACCCTAAAACGTGCAAAAAACATCATTAATTTTATTTTTTAGAGACTTAACAAACTTTTTGAGGAGAAACAAAATTACACAGATTTTACACCAAACAAAAACCCCGGGACAAAATCATCAGATTTTATTTCAGATGAAAAAAAATTAAAATCCGGAATTCCACCTTGTCTATAAAAAAGACTGCAGTTCATTTGTCTGCAGTCTTTCCAAATCATTATTAATCAATCGTTATCTTTGTATTGTGATAGGACAAAGATAAACCGTTGTCTGTTTGCTGCAAATCCCCATTTAGAGGTAAAAAGCAGTTCTTTTTATGCGCAGACTCACTATTTATAGTTAAAAACAGTCCGGTTCTTAAAAAGAAATCTTTACACCGGCAAAATAACTCCGGGGAAGTCCGGGACCGTATATATATCCCGAGTCCCGGTCAGGACCCTTGTCAAAATCCGATTGATAAGCTTCAAATATGTTACGTACACCGGCATTCAATTGTAAACCGATCTCTTTACTTATTGAAAAATCATAAGCCAGTTTTACATCCATATCCAAAAAATCACGCGTATCCACCGCGATATCTTTGGGAATATACCCTTTTGCATGCGGCACCAGCATTTCACCGGTATAAGTACCGGAAAGCACTACCGAAAAACGCTTGACCGGATTAAGTAAAGCCGTAAAATACCCATATACATCCGGTGTACGGAAAATTTTTCTTTCAGCAGGCACCTCCGGATCTTCACTCCATTTTTCGGGTTCCTTATAACGGCTGCTCTGTATCGTCGCTCCGGCCTGTAATTCCAGCCAACGGGTAAAAACAGCGCGCCCTTCCAGATTTACTCCCATTACCTCCGCTCCGGAACCGTTTCGTCTTTCCTTCGTCAGAATCCCATTGTCCGTACTGATATCTTCCAGAACAAATACATCCTTCAAATTTGTATAAAACCCTTCTACCAGCAAATTCACCTGCACCTGTCCGAAACGATGATACATATCTGCCGAAACACTGACACTTTGCGACCGTTCTTCCTTCAAATCCGGATCGATCTTTATTATCGCCACCTTTCCACCGACCGCCGCAATATGCAAATCCTCGTCAAAAGCCTGCGGTGCCCGAAAACCTCCCGAATAACTGGCCCGGAAATTCAGATTGGGAGTCGGATTATACCGGATATTCACGCGCGGACTCAATACGACATGATCCAACATATTGTGCTTATCTGCCCGTCCCCCTATCAGAAAACTCCAGCGATCGTTCTTCCATTCGTTTTGTATAAAAGCACTTACAATCCGTGTCGTCTGGTCAAAATCCCGGTTATACCCGCAAATCTTATCCGCCAGGCGATCGTAATTAAATTCGGCACCGACGGTTAAGTCCGAAGGCATAAATAAAAACCGGTCGAAATGATAAAACAACTGACCGCCCCCGACATATGTCAAATCCGTCGTATTCCCGTAAGCATTCAAATCTTTTCCCGTCCCGTAATAGCTCTCCCGGTTAATGTGTTGTACCGACGAAAACAAGCTGAAACGGTATTTTTCATTCGGGGCAAAATAATCGAACTTCAAACTTCCCGTATTGATATCATGTTCCACTTGCTCGGCTATATCGGCCTCGTGTGGCGGTCTGTCCAACTTATTACCACCCCGTCTGAATTCATGAATGGTATGATATTCGGCTGTCAGCCGACTGTAAGTTCCCGTTTTCAAAAACGAACGCATCCCCAGCGTCTTACTTTTGATCTTCGGCAACTCTGTATATCCGTCTCCGTCATAATCGTATCCCGGCCGGAAGCGCGACTGCCCGAACACATACAGACCTGCTTTCCGGTTATCCGAAACCAGGGAAGCATTCAATGAAGTCGCATGATCGTATGTATTACTTCCCCCCAACATCGTTACATTATGGGCAATTTGAGCCGAATTACGCTGTGGCTCTTTTGTAATGATATTGATTGTTCCGGCAATTGCCGATGACCCGAACAAAGCGCTTCCCCCTCCCCGCATTACCTCTACACGTTCAATCATATTTGCCGGGATCTGCTCTAACCCGTAAACTCCGCTCAAAGCACTGAAAACCGGACGTGAATCAATCAGTATCTGAGTATAGGGACCGTCCAGCCCATTGATTCGTACCTGTTGAAATCCACAATTCTGGCAATTATTCTCCACCCGGACCCCCGGCTGAAAATTCAGCCCCTCGGCTAAACAAACTGCTCCCTGTGTCTCGAACATCTTTGTATCCAAAACCTTTACTAAAGTCGGAGCCATCCGCCTTGTCGTCTCGTTCCGGTTAGCCGAAACCACCACTTCGTCCAAAGCCACCTGATCTTCCTCTACCTCAAAATTAACTTCCAGGGTTTTCCCTTTCTTCAGCACGACCTCCCGCTGTACCGGCTTATAACCGACAGCCGTTACAACCATCGTAAACTTTCCTTCCGGCAGGTTTTTCAAAAAATAATGTCCGCTTGCATCCGTCGCCGTTCCGATTGTTGTTCCCTTCAATGCCACTGTCATAAATGCCAGATGTTCTCTGCTTTTTTTACTTATCACATGTCCGTATATATTGGCGTCTGTCGGATTCAATTCAGGCGGTATACCCTGTAAACAAACAGACACACTCAACAACAATACCACTAAAAGTATATATCTCTTCATCATAAACAAATTTCTTTAAAAACATAAATAATAAGATAGTCTGAACTCCGGGACAATTGAATTTCAGATCATTGATTGATCGGAAAGAATGAAATAAAAACAAAGATTACAAGATGAAAAATCGTTCATCTTCCAATAAAACGGCTCTCCCTGAAACGTCATATAAAATAACGCAACAGATAAACGATAAAAATAAATCGTAAATTATAAAAGAGAAATTCAATCTGAAATCCGATCACAGTCCCTATAGACCGGCCGGAGGACCACGAAGAGATAATACGCCGGGTACAGCAGATATAAAAACCGATGCACCGGACACACAGAGTACGACGGGTAATTCCAAACAAACAGCGGCAAAATCGAAACAGGGAACGACATCTGTCGTCGAAGTATACGAAGTAACGGCATGTATCAACTGGAACCCGGCATGTGTATGCGAATGGGGAGGCTGTCCCGGAACATTTTTAAACAAATGCGAATGCACGATCGTTACCCCATCCACGACATGGACGTGGGTACAAAGCGAAATAATCCCGATATATCCGATAAAGATAACCGGAAGCAAGAACCTCATTATTTCATTTATAATCCGCTTCACATTCTATTTTTAGAGAAATGCAAAAATAGTAAAAATCGGATATCTTTTCATATATTCACGCAAATTATAAATCTTATCTATAATGACATAAAAAGATATGATCGGATTTATTAAGGCTGACAACGGTTTTTATCGTAATTTTGGAACAAAATAATTATAAATCAATAAAAACAAACGATTATGAGTGAAACGATATGTCATTGCTTTGATGTAAGCCGTGAAGAAATTGAGAAAGCCATCCGCGAGAAAGGACTGAAAACAGTAGAAGAAGTAGGAGAAGAAACCAATGCAGGAACAGGCTGCGGCGGTTGTCAGGAACAAATTCAGGAAATCCTGAATGAAATAAACGGAAAATAAAAAAAGGTGCCAGTGCTGGCACCTTCTTTATTTTAATAACCGAATATCTCTTCCCGGGTCAAACGGGTAATCGGTCCGTATTTTTGCAAGCCCTTCAAATCCAGTTCTTTTTCGTCTCCTAAGATACAATACGTATACGTACGACCTTTAATCCATTCTTCCTGGAATTTCTTCACATCCTCCAACGTCATCGTCTGGGCTTTTTCAAACAACTCTTTACGACGATCCGTTGTCAGCCCCAAATCTTGTGCCCCCAAATAATTCCACAATATATCCGATTTCGTGATACGCTGTGTCCGTAAGCGGGTCAGAAGAGCATCCTTAGCCAGCTTAAAGGCGTTTTCCGATTCCGGCATATCGTTGATAATTTCATCGAAAGCCGCCAATGCATCTATCATCTTATCATTTTGACAAGCGATAAAAGTATTGAAAATATAGGGTTTATCCAACTTTCCGGGTTGACTGAGACCGGCTCCGGCCGAATAAGCCAAACCGCGGGCTTCACGCATTTCCTGGAATACAATGGCATTCATTCCACCGCCGAAATACTCATTGTACATGGATAATACCGGATAAATAGACGGATTGAATTTTTCTCCCCGATTGGAAATAGAAGCCATATAAATCTGTTTTGCATCGTAAGGAGCAATAAGCACCTTATTGGTCGGCGTCAACTGAGGAACGAAACATTTATTATCAGGGACAGGAGTCAATTGCTCCGGAACCTGGTGCTTGTCATTGATAACAGCAACCACTTCCTCCATCGTCATCGGACCGTAATACAGTATCTTATGCGCATAATTGTTCAGTTCACTGGTCCGCGACAGTAAATCTTCCGGCTTCAACTCCTGCAGTTCCTTAGCCGACAATATATTGCGGGCGGGTGAATTCGGTCCGAATTGAGCATACTGAGTCAATCGGCTGAAATTGGCGGATTGGTTCAATTTTGCATTCTGACGGGATTTCAAAATATCGGCCTTCATGTTTTCCAGAACTTCCGGAGCCGGTTGAGCATCTGCCAGCAAAGATTCGAACAATTCCATTGCCTTACCCATATTCTCACTCAATCCGGATATACCTACAAATACCCGTTCCGTTCCCGGAGATACAAAATAGTCACAAGCCAATTTATAGAATTCCTGTTTGATCTGTTCCGGAGTCATCTTGCTGGTACCCAGATAATCCAGATACTGTACGGCCGTTCCTAAAACTTTGTCCTGAGAAGTACCCATATCAAATACATACATGATCGTAAACAGATCGTTCGTTGTATTCTGCTTGTAAAGCACAGGAATGCCCGATTTAGCCGTCGTCTGTCCCATATCCTTGGCATAATCCAAAAATACCGGTTCGATCGGTTTCACCTGCGAAGCCTGAATTTCCCGCAAAAATGCACTGGAAGTATCCCGGTTCATAAAAATCGGCGTAATGGCAGGCTTTGACATTTTCTTTTCATTCGGGTCTTTTCCTTCCCGTTTGTATACCACAGCATAATTATCCTTGAAATTCGCATTTGCAAAGTCCACAATCTGTTGCTTGGTAACTTTACTCATTTTATCCAATGAAGCCACCTTATCTTTCCACTCGATTCCATTGATAAAAGCATCCACAAACTGATCGGCCCGGGAGCTGTTGCTCTCCATCAACGATTGCATATAACGTTTATAATTGTTTACCGTAGCCTCGATTAAACTCTCGTCAAATTCGCCTTTCTTCAGTTTTTCGACTTCCGCCAATAAAATATCTTTGGCTTCTTCCAACGTCTGTCCTTGTTTCGGACGGGCATTCATCATAAACATACTGTAATCGGACATCATATTCGGATAAGCATAAGCCGACAACAATTTTTGTTGCTGATTGATATCCAAATCGATCAAACCCGCTTTACCGTTATACAAAATCTGTCCCACCAATTCCAGTAATTCAGCATCCGGAGAAGAAGCTCCCGGAAAACGCCAGGCCAAAGCCACATTTGCAGCCTCCAATCCCAGCACTTCTTTTACAATCGGTTGTTCTATGGCAGGTTCCGGCTGGAAATTCAGCTTCGGTAAATTGGGGTTCGGTTGCATACCTCCGAAATATTGCTTGATCGTAGCAATGACTTCATCCGGATTGAAATCACCCGACATACAAATAGCCATATTGTTGGGCACATACCATTCCTTGTAATAGTTCTTGATATTGGTAATAGACGGATTCTTCAAATGCTCCTGTGTCCCCAACACCGTTTGGGTTCCGTAAGGATGATTCGGGAAAAGAGCCGCCATTATCTGCTCGTACACCTTCCGGTTATCACGTGTCAAAGACATGTTTTTCTCTTCATACACCGTTTCAAGTTCTGTATGGAAACCGCGGATAACATTATGCTGGAAACGATCAGCCTGTATTTTAGCCCAATTTTCAACTTCATTCGAAGGAATATCCTCTACATAAACCGTCATATCGTTACCGGTATAGGCATTCGTACCGTTGGCGCCGATAGCGGACATCAGCTTGTCATACTCATTCGGGATAGCCAGCTTCGAAGCTTCATACGAAATACTGTCGATTTTCTTGTACAAAGCCGCACGCTCGCCTTCGTCCGTTGTTTTCCGGTACACCTCAAACAAATTCTCGATTTCATCGAGCATCGGTTTTTCCTGTGCATAATTCTGCGTACCGAACTCTTCCGTACCTTTAAACATCAAATGCTCAAAATAGTGAGCCAAACCGGTCGTTTCAGCAGGATCGTTCTTACCGCCGACACGCACGGCAATGTAAGTCTGAATACGCGGCTTTTCCGGATTAACGGTCAGATATACCTTCAAACCGTTATCCAAAGTGTATATGCGGGCATTCAAGGGATCCCCCGGCACACTTTCATAGTCACGGGATGTGTTGCAAGAAGCCAACAAAGCTCCCAACACAGCCAAAAACAATACATAAAAGATTTTTTTCATACTCATATATTTAGGAAGTTAACATCCGTCGTGAAAGCAATCTTCTACTACCCATCCTGTCATTGGGAAACAAATATACTTTTTTTTAATTATTATCAAATAATTTCATTTAATAAATGATAAAAAAAACAGAGGTAAAACCTCTGTTTTTTCAATATATCGTCTTATCTTCTTTCGTTCGCCACAACCGGAACTCTTCTCCGGCCTCTTTTTCCCGCTGATTACAGAAAGGAATACTCCGCTCTGCTTCCGGCATCTCAATTTCCCGGTATATAAACGAATCATCGAATCCAGCCTCTGCAGCATCCGTCTTCGTACAGGCATAATACACCTTGTCCGGACGAGCCCAGTAAATAGCTCCCAAACACATCGGACAAGGCTCACAACTGCAATAAATTTCGCAACCCGCCAACTGAAAACTACCGAGTCGGCGGCAAGCCTGCCGGATCGCATTTACCTCGGCATGTGCCGTCGGATCATTATCCGGAGTAACCGTATTAGCAGAAGCAGCAACCACCTTTCCGTCTTTCACAACCACCGCTCCGAAAGGACCTCCTGCCCCTTTTTTCACATTCTCTACAGCCAACCGAATGGCCTCTTCCATAAACTTCTTCTCGTACATAATAACTATTTTCTCTTTTTGACTTTGTGACTCTGTGACTCCGTCACCCTATGACTTTTACTGTACCATATCATAAACAAGCCGACAATTACAAACGGAATACTCAGCCATTGTCCCATATTAAGAGCCATATCAGCTTCCCACGGCTCCTGCGGTTCCTTTATAAATTCAATAAAGAAACGGGCTGAAAAAATCAGTATCAAAAACAATCCGAACAAAAAGCCTAAATGCTCCTTAGCCCGTGTTCTCCAATAAAAATACATCAGAATTCCGAAACTGAGCAGATAACAAACCGCTTCGTACAATTGAGCCGGATGTCGCGGCGTCGACGGATCAGCAATCCCGCTGGCGTTGACAAACTGAAAAGCCCAGGGCACATTGGTCGCTTTTCCGATAATCTCCGAATTCATCAGATTCCCCATCCGGATAAAAAAACCGGCCAAAGCAATCGGAATGACAGCCCGGTCCAATATCCAAAAAATCGATTTTTTACTCACCTTCCGCGAATAATACCACAATCCTGCAATAATACCAACCGCTGCACCATGACTGGCCAGTCCCTGAAACCCGGTAAATTTGAAAGGATTGAACTGAAACGGTAATACAATTTCCAGAGGATGCTGACTATAATAAGCCCAATCGTAGAAGAAACAATGCCCCAAACGGGCACCGATCACCGTCGCAATAGCCACATATATCCACAATTTATCCAACCAGGCCTGGCTCAACCCCTCCGACTTAAACATCTTTTCCTCTACCTTATATCCGAAAATAAAGGCCAAAGCAAATAACAAACCGTAATACCGGATCGAGATCGCCCCCAGATTGAACAATTCCGGGTCTACATTCCAATTGATATACAATAACATTGATTCAGGATTTATAGCTTATGATTTACGGCTCCTCTCCTTCCGGACAAAAACCGCAAATCACAAATCTAAAATTAATTATTCTGTCTTTCCGTGACAATTCTTATACTTCAAGCCGCTTCCACAAGGGCAGGGATCATTACGTCCCACCTTCGGACCGACACGCACCGGCTCATGTTTCGGCGGTTGTTGATTCTGGGGAACCGCAGCTTCTGCACGCCCTTCTTTCATACGGCTCATGTCCGTACGGCGTTCCCTGGCTTCCCTGACTTCTTCCGGTTCCTGCATCGGAATCTGTCCTTTCATCAAAGTAGATACGATACCCCGGTTGATCTTTTCAACCATGGTTTTAAACAAATTATAGGATTCGAACTTATAAATCAACAGCGGATCCTTCTGTTCATAAGCTGCATTCTGTACCGACTGCTTTAATTCGTCCATTTCACGCAACTGCTCCTTCCAGGCATCGTCAATCTGTGCCAATATGATCGACTTCTCATAAGAGCGCATCAGATCCTCTCCCTGACTCCGGTAAGCCTTTTCCAAATTCGTCACCACATTATACATCCGTTGTCCGTCTGTAAACGGAACGACGATATTCTTAAACATCTCTCCCCGGGTCTCGAATACATTCTTGATCACCGGATAGGCCTGCTCTGCAATATGTTCCCCCTTACGCGTATATACTTCCCGCACCTTATCGTACAATTTCTCCGTCAAATCCTCGGCCTTCATAGTTTGGAATTCCTCCGGCGTAACTTCAAAATCAATCGAGAGTATACGCAAAACTTCCATCCGTAAACCTTCCAGATCATTCGCCGGCTGATATTCATTCACAATAGTTTCACATACATCATAGGTATTATTGGCAACAGCAACCCCGATACGCTCTCCCAACAAGGCATTCCGGCGCTGTTTATAAATAATCGTACGCTGGGAATTCATCACATCGTCATATTCCAGCAAACGCTTCCGGATACCGAAATTATTCTCTTCCACTTTTTTCTGTGCCCGTTCGATAGAACGGGTGATCATCGAATGCTGAATAACATCTCCCTCCTGATGACCCAAGCGGTCCATTACCCGGATAATTCTTTCGGAACTGAACAAACGCATCAGATCGTCTTCCAGAGAAACAAAAAACTGGGAAGATCCCGGATCTCCCTGACGTCCGGCACGGCCCCGCAACTGACGGTCCACACGACGGGAATCATGCCGCTCCGTACCGATAATAGCCAAACCTCCCGCTTCCCGTACCTCCGGAGTCAACTTGATATCGGTACCACGACCGGCCATATTGGTAGCAATAGTTACAGTACCTTTCTGTCCGGCCTGTGCTACAATATCAGCCTCTTTGTGGTGCAACTTCGCATTCAGCACATTGTGAGAAATATTCCGCAATTTCAGCATACGGCTCAATAACTCCGACACTTCTACCGAAGTCGTACCTACCAATACCGGACGACCGGCTTCTACCAGACGGACGATTTCATCGATCACCGCATTGTATTTCTCCCGCTTCGTCTTATATACCAAATCGTTGGCATCCTTCCGGATGATCGGTTTGTTCGTCGGGATCACAACGACATCCAGCTTGTAGATATCCCACAACTCACCGGCTTCCGTTTCTGCCGTACCGGTCATACCGGCCAGTTTATGATACATACGGAAATAATTCTGCAACGTAATCGTAGCAAAAGTCTGTGTAGCCGCTTCAACCTTCACATCTTCTTTAGCTTCAATCGCCTGGTGCAGACCATCCGAATAACGGCGCCCCTCCATGATACGACCGGTCTGCTCATCCACAATCTTCACCTTATTATCGATCACCACATATTCTACATCCTTCTCGAACAAAGTGTAAGCTTTCAGCAACTGACTTACAGTATGCACACGCTCCGATTTCACGGCGTAATTCTGAATCATTTCGTCTTTACGCTGTAACTTCTCGTTTTCATCCTTCACCGTCTTTTCAATTTCGGCGATTTCTTCACCGATATTCGGAAGAATAAAGAACTTCGGATCCTCGCCGGCAGCAGTAATCGCATCGTGTCCCTTATCCGTCAAATCGATCGTGTTCTGCTTCTCATCAATCACAAAATACAGCGGATCTGTAATTTCCGGCATCCTCCGGTTATTTTCCTGCATGTATTCGTTTTCCGTCTTGATCAATATTGCCTTATTCCCTTGCTCACTCAAAAACTTAATCAAAGGTTTATATTTCGGTAAACCTTTATGTGCTCTAAGCAACAGGACTCCCCCTTCTTTCCGCTTCTTCGAATCGTCACTATTCAGCAACTCCTTCGCTTCATTGAATATCTTCATCACCAGCTCACGCTGCATCCTTACCAAACGGTCAACACGCGGCTTATATTCGTCGAACATCTGATCGTCCCCTTTCGGTACCGGACCAGAAATAATCAAAGGCGTACGGGCATCGTCGATCAACACCGAGTCAACCTCATCCACAATCGCATAATTGTGTTTACGCTGTACCAGATCCTCGGGATGAACCGCCATGTTATCGCGCAGATAATCGAAACCGAATTCGTTATTCGTACCGAAAGTAATATCCGCCATATAAGCCTTACGGCGTTCCGGAGAATTAGGCTGATGCTTATCAATACAATCCACAGACAAACCGTGGAACATATACAAAGGTCCCATCCACTCCGAGTCACGCTTTGCCAGATAATCATTCACCGTCACCATATGCACTCCGCGCCCCGTCAAAGCATTCAGAAATACCGGTAAAGTAGCAACCAACGTTTTACCTTCACCCGTGGCCATTTCCGCAATCTTGCCCTGATGAAGCACAGCCCCGCCGATCAACTGTACATCGTAATGCACCATATCCCACGTCACCTCATTTCCTCCGGCAATCCACGAATTAAACCAAATCGCCTTATCTCCTTCAATCTCCACAAAATCATGATTCACAGATAAATTCCGGTCAAATGGGGTGGCTGTTACCTCAATTTCCTCGTTTTCCTTAAAACGACGGGCTGTATCCTTCATAATCGCAAAAGCCGCAGGTAACAATTCCGTCAGAATCTCCTCCACCTTCTTATCAATCTCCTCTTCCAGCTTGTCGATACGGTCGTATATTTCCTCCCGTTCTTCGATTGTCGGCCGTTCTTCATCCACCTTTCTCTTCAACTCTGTTATCTCGTCCTGCTCTTCCTGTATATGCGCCCGGATTTTGGCTTTCAAATCATCGGCAGCAGCACGCAACTCGTCATTACTGAGTCCTTTTATCTTTTCCCATTCGGCATTTACCTTGCCCACAATCGGCACCAACTCCTTCATATCCCGATCCGACTTATTACCGAGTAATTTCTTCAATATATCATTTAAACCCATTGAATTGTAAATTTTAAATTGTAATTAATATTTTGTTGCCTGGCAACTCTGTTAAAAATATAACTTGTAAAAATAAAACTTTCGATCCTTACCGGAAATCGTCATTCATTAAAATGCATGACCTGCCTTCAAACCGGGATTCATATCCGAATCCTGGGTCATAAATCGAAAACTGTATCAGGATTACAGCCCCGGAGCCCGGATTTTATGGGAAGTATATGCCGGAGTCTCGATTTGCTCCGCTTTCCCGTAATCAGACAAAAAAATCGTCTTATGAACCGCAATGTCCGGCGACCAGAAATATTCCGGAGCCAGATCAAAAACAAGCTGCTCCGCTTCCTGATCCCCGACATATTCCGACACCGTTTTAACCGTAGTCGTAACAATCAGCCTGCACCTTTCCCCCCTTAAAGGCTCCGGGTTTCCCTGCACCTTTAAAGGAACTGTCACGACACATCCGGCCATGACATACAATGCCGCTATCAAATACCTGTTCATTTCCACAAGCTACAAAGTTAAGCTAAAAAGTAAAAACGGAAAATAAAATCCTGAAAATATTAAATATCCTCCGATACCACAAACACCTCCTGAAACAAACGCCCGGGCTCCCAATTTATTTTATACGGTACATATTCCTGTAAATAAATATTTAACGGACAATCCAAATGTATTTTTTTTTTAAACGCGAACACTTTACATACACCGCTTCCACACTTTCCAAACGGTACATCAACATCAATTCCAATGCCGTAAAACCCACTGCCAGAAAACACAAAAACTCGACATCCGTATCCCGAAGCTCAGGATGGGACGCCCGTAACTTATCGGCAATTCCGTCAAAACATTGATTTATAATTTTACACAACACCGTCTTGCCCTCCCCGTCTATAATTTCCTTTTCTATAATTTCATAAATACGGTGATAAATAATTTCATAACGATTCTTATATTGTCCGAACAACAATGTCAGATGTCGTACATACGACAATATAATCCCCGAGATAAATTTAAAATCCTCATCCCCTTTATCCGCTACAATTCTTTTCTGCCTTCTCCTTCTGCTAAAAATTCTGTAAACACTCTCTTTTAGCCCTTGAATCTGATCGATAAAAAATGTTTTTTCCATAAGTACGTAAAATTTAAAATTTGTAAATTAAAGTTACGCACTAAATTATTAACATTTTTTTACATCAAACCTATATATGAATTAATTGCATAATTGAAAAATAGTATATCGTAAAATATAGAAATGCAATCCGTCGGATTAATCATTATATTACAGATTAAAATAAGTAAAGTTTATATTCTGATATAAAATACAATAGACATTTATAATATTTATTGTAATGACAAAACGGTTTCCCTTTCCGAAAAGTAAAATATTTCTACAATATTATATATATTTCCGATGATTTAGACCGGATAACCGGAAAAATACAACAGGTATTATTGAGATAAAAATCAATATATCGTTGTTCCCAGCCGGAACATCGGCAGGTACATTGCAATCAGAACGGCAGCCACTAAAGCACCGACACCCAGTACCAAAATCGGTTCAAGCAGATTACCCGCCTGCTTCAATCCGTGCTCGAGGCGCTGGCTGAGTTCCTCTCCCTGTCTCGACAACATATCCCCCAAACGGTTGGTTTCTTCTCCCACACGCAACAACATGACCAATTTACGGTCGTACAAACGGGGAAAAAGCGAAAGGGCAGTGGAAAAAAGGGTTCCCCGTCCCAGTTCCTGAGCAATGGAGGTAAAAGATTTACGGTAAGGGTAAAAAGAAATAATTCCCTCCAGCAAGCCGATACTCCGTAAAAGCGGTACCCCTGAACTATTCAGCAACCAAAGTAAACTACAAAACCGGGCTTCACAATTCTGCCGGATAAGTCCGCCGACCAAAGGAAGACGAAGCAGAAAAGCAGCTACAGCCGATTGCACCTCCGGGCGTTTTCCGAAATAACGAAAAAACAACGCCCCGCCTCCGGCGACTGCCGTCACTCCTCCCAGCCAATACGGAAACGAACGGGAAAGAGCGATCATACCGCGGGTCATGGCCGGCAATTCTCCCCCCATACGGGTATATACCTGCTCGAACATAGGCACCACCACCAAAATCATAAACACCAATACGATAACCGCCGTTCCCAATACCACCAAAGGATAACTGACGGCACTCGAAATCATCCGGCGACGGGCAATCCGTTTACGGTAATATTCAGCCAGAAACACCAAAGCTTCACTCAACCGTCCCGTTTCTTCCCCGATACGTACAACTCCCCGGTCCAAAGGAGAAAAACCTCCGTTTTCTTCCAACGCCTGCCACAAGGCATTTCCTTTCACCACAGAACAATGTATCGACTTTAACATTTCTTTTATCCGCCCCTTCTCTTCGCCTTCCGTCAACAGTGAGAACGAGCGGCTGAAATCAAGTCCCGAAGCCAGTAAAGAACTCAATTCCGAAAACAAAGTCTCTTTTCTCGAATCTTTAAAAACCAAAACTGCCATTACACCTGATTTAAATAAATACCTTTATTGATCTTTTACCTGTTCTCTTCCGTCTGAAAAACTTTTCCCCACCGTTCCGGACCGCGATCAGTACAACCGAATCCGAATTCTTTCCGATGTTTGCCCAATTGCAGAAGTACATACAAGCTGTCTATCCGTTTCGGAACATCGCTTTCAGATGTCCATCTGACGTCATCTACATTTCGGAACAACGTGTCCCGCAAAACGGGTATACAATCGTCCCCTTCCCCGAATAACACAACCAGACAATCTCCCTCCCGGTACAGATACACCTCATTTCCGGCAGCACGATGAACGACCAGTCCGTCCCCCCTGACAGTAAGTGAATCTGCTGACATACACAAAGTTTCCAGACGGGAAACAGCCGTAAAAAACGTACTTTCCGACAAACTCCTCTCTGTCTGTTGTCTTCCGTAACGCCCTGCCATATTCCAGGCCTCAAATACCATGAGAAACACAATTCCTCCGACTATCATGACCACCAGCAATTCAGGCAAAGTCATAGCCCGATAGGTATATTTCTGAACGCATCGCATTTTTACCTGCACCTTCTTTAAACCTATCGGATTCATACAGTAAAAACACCTTCTAAAACAGTTGCCCCATCGGCTTACACCTATTCGGAACCTCATATCCATCTATTTTAAATAAACAAATACCGGCTTATACTGCCCGTGTCCTGGAATAACCGTCAGAGTTACCTGCCGGAAACCCGGACGATAAGGCTTGACATCTACTCTTATTTTCCCCCACTTGTATTCCAGGGTTTCATTCTCCTCCTCCTTTCCGGATAAACGGTAATAGGTACGCACGGCTGTGACGGCATCCGTCAACTCTATCGGTTCGCTATCCTGCACCGAAAACCGTACCAAAGTTTCCATCGTCACGGCAAAGACAATCATCAGGATCAAAGCCGCAACAATCACTTCAACCAAAGTCGAAGCCCCGAGCCGTTTATTTATTCCAGCCATCCGATCACCTCCTTTTCCGTATCTCCGGCCAACCAGAAAGGCCAGATCATGTCCTTACTTTCTGACAAGTCCACTCCATACAGGATATCTGCATAATAGCCCGCCGGAGAAAAATAATAACTCTCCCGAAGAAAAAGAGCCCCCGCTACTTCTCCCTGCACCTGGGCAATACCGTCCACATACACCAGTCCCCTCACCTTCGCCGTCGGAACCTGACGGTAATGCAGCACGGGAGGCCGGTTTTCCGCTCCATCCCCGTCGACCACGACATAACCGTTCAGGACAGCACTATCCCGGATTTCAACCCTTCTTGCCGGATTTTCCGCACTTAAAAACACCCCCGAAGGATACTCCAACTCCACCTGCTCATCCAACACTACCGTATCCCGGGCAAAAATCTGCAATGATCCCCGAAAACCTTTACCCACCATTACAGAAGGCGCTGCTACCAAAACACGGCTTAAACGGCACTCCGGACCGATATACAAAGGAAAACGGCTGTACAACACCAATCGTCCGGCATAGTTTCCGCTAACCCGTTCTTCACAAACAACCATCAAAGTTTCCTCCCGGAAACTACGCTTCAAACCGGCAAAACCGTCGCAGGGAATGGAAAGCGGTTCCCGCAGACGACCATACTCACCGGCTTGTTTTCGTAGTCCTTCCAAAATTTCCGGCAAACCCGTCCCACTCCGGCAAACGGCAGAATCTGCCAGTATCTCCCCGGTGAAAAATTCGGAATTGACTGACGTATAATTGATTCCGGCTTTCGGTACGGCTACCTTTCCCCGGATTACCGTACGGCCTGCCAGACAAAAAACAGCCCCTTTATCACTCACATACAATTGTACATTACGGTTATACAATCGTTTTTTACCTACCCAACGTACCGAAGCTCTCCCCGAAGCAAGTGAAACTGTCACGACCTCATACAATCCCCAGGGTAAAACTTCAACCCGGATACGGGAACGTTCGTCCGGAGGGAAAAGCACATAACCGGAAGTATCCGTCAGTACAACCGACGTATCCCGGCAATACAACAAAAAACCGGAATCCAGCCACATTCTCTCCTGTTGTTCCGCCACCCATTCCCGGACAGGACGACCATAATACATCTTCAACGAAAAAATTCCGCAGACAAACAACAGCATCAATACAGACACCACAACAACCGTCGCCAGAACCGAAGCTTTAAACGTCTTCATATCCTTATTTTTTCAATACGTACCTCTGATTCCCCTTTACAAATACGGCAGAATCTCCGGCTGATTTTACAATCCGGAAGCCGTCAATTACGTCTCCCACCCCCACAATCTCACGACGACCGTCCGACTCCAACAACACATACGCCCGTTTTCCCCGCCTCAGTCTGCCCCGGAAAAGAAAAGACGGCGGATCAGCCGTATGCAAGGGCATATCGGGAACAAAGAAAGCTGAGGGACGTATAGCCGATTGCTTTCCGGAGTTTACCTGTAATTCTGACTTCAGGAAAGGATCGGGATAATCTACCCGTATACTGTCAAATACCGTAACAGCAGGTGACGGCCGGTAACCGTTAACGGCGTCCATATCTTTCTGATCTCCCAAAGCGCGGGCAATCCGCCAAATAACGATACTCCATACAACGGCAACAACAAGCAAAAGCACACCTACTACCTTTCTATTTTTCATAGTTACTCCCTTTTATTCCCGATCTGATTCATTCCCGATCTACCGAAAAAGCCAAAACAGTATCCTGTGACTCATAAGCCGAATTACATCCCCTCACCGACCACTCATAAGGTCCTTCCAGCAAAACCGTTTTCCAATGATTGCCGGTTACCAGTGTATCTGCAACATAACGGCCGATACGGGCAAAGGACGGAGACACCACCACCAGACGGTAGGCAGAAGCCCCCTCCATCAACTTCCAGACAAATACCTGCTCCGCTTCATTTAAGATCCATCCCGCTCCGGGAGCCATCACCTCCACCTTTTTCCGGCTGATATCTTTTTCGAAGACATCTTCACAAGACAGGAATAACAAACAATACGACAAAAACAACACTTTAATTTTCATAACCTGTTTTTAAATAAACCCTATAACGAATGACACATTTTATTTAACAACAACCTTTATTCAAGCGACAATCCCCAACGCTGAAATTTATTTTTCCCCCGCCAACTCCACAACAATCAATGCCAAATGCAATTCCGGCTTGTCATTGTATCTTTCCTTAAACAACCGGAATCCGGCAGAAACGATCTTTACCGAAGGCATTTCCGTCTCCAATACATCCATGAAACGAAGTAATCCGGCATACCTTCCGGCCAAAACCAATTCGCCCGCATACAAACAATACTTCCCTTCCTTATGAAGCACTACGGGCAAATAGCTGACGACCCCGACATTTTCACGGCGGATGATTTCCGTCAGCCCGTCCAGTAACTTACCGTCCACCAATAAGGAACCGCCGATCTCCTCCTGCTTCGTTTCATTCGGTAAAGGCAAATTCTGTTCCGACAATTGTTCCGACTTCACTTTTTCAGCTGTATACCGCTTCCAAAGGCCTACGCTTCTCTTCAAAGCGAATGACCAGACAAATAAAGGCAACACAACGACCAGTACCGACAATTTCACAAGCCCCGTATATTCTTTCATAACTTCTATTTTAATCCTGGTATTACAAAGAAACCTTGATTTCAAAACGATATGCCTCCCGTCCCGACAACCTGTATATCGTTTTTAATTCTATCTCCCGGCAAAAAGTTTCCTTTTCCAGCAAACGGCAAAAACGGGTAACCGTTCCGGGATCCGAAGTCTCCCCGCCGATCAACACCACACCCGATACGATTTCCGGATCCCGCCCCGATCGGAGCTTTCCCTCAAAAGGAGCTACACTCAATAAAGACAATTGCATCTCCCCCGGAACATGCCGGGCAATCCGGTCCAACAGTAAAGCACAACGCCCGACTGACCACCTACGGACTTTCTCCGACAAATTGCGAATTCCTTCATCCTCCCGGGTTCTTCCTTCCCGTTCCCGCATACGTACCGCCACGATCGCCTCCTGTTCCCGCACTCTTTCTTCCAATGCAACGGTTCCGAAAAAATTACCGATCAGTACGATCAGCCAAAAACACAACAACGGTAACCTCAAGCGCCGGAAAACACATTCTCCCAACACCTTTCCTTTCCGGTCAGGCCGGAACAAAACCCGGAATCTCATTTCTTCCTTTCGGATCCGCAACCACCGGACAACTTCATCTTCTTCCGGCGAAGACAGACTTTTTTCTTCTCCCCTGGACAAATACACTCCGTACACCTGTATACCTCTCTGTTTCAATCCGGTTACGACCTCGTCAGCCTTATCCCGCCGCATAAACCGTAACACCGTTCCATCTTCCCTCTGTTCCGAATCGTATAACAAATCCGGATTCCCGGTAATTCTGCGTATACTTTCATCACCTTCCCGGTAAACCCTCCGCAATACCCCTTCCCCCTCCAGCAATACGAATGTTAAAGCCTGCCTTCCTGCGACTTTTTCCGGTAAACACACACATTTTCCTTTACGCAGTACATACAGAACCGTTTGAAAACTTCCGTCCGGCAGAATAACCACCTTTAGAAATTGAGCGTATCCGGTGATAGTTTCAGGTAATACCATTGTTGAATTATTTATAATACTGTCGGTTTAATAAAAATATTGAGTTTTTGGTTCACCTTATTGTTTCTGGTCGATCCGAACAACCACTTCAACAAAGGAATACGGGCAATATAAGGCAATCCCCGGCTACTGCGGTCCCGGCTGTTGCGTTCAATCCCGCCCAGCAACACCATTTCACCGTCTTTCACCCTGATCTGAGACTTAAAACTACGGGTAGCCGTCGAAGGGGGAGCATCTTTTTCCTCTTTTCCCGTAAATTCGCTCTGTTCGATTTCTACCTGCAAAGTGATATGTCCGTCCTCTCCCACATAAGGTACAATCCGTACACACAAATTAGCATCTATACTTTTCCAGGTATAGGAATCCGATTGTATGGGAGTCTGTGACCCGATAATATTACTCGACACTTCTTTGTAATACCGGGTTTCCCCGCTTTTCAGCGTCGCCTCGTGTCCGTTCAGCGTCGAAAGTTTCGGTGTCGAACGCAACTCAATATCTCCGGCCTCTTCCAGAAATTTAAGATTCATGTAAAAATCAGGAGTAACCCTTCCCAGATTCACCGATCCGAAACCGTTGAAACTATTGATCAGCTTATTTACCGATACAGCTCCCAAAGTCATATTGATACCGGGAGAAAAAGAGCCCTTCGTTACCGCCGGCTTCTCCCCCAGACCGGCCTCAATTCCGGCTTCCCGGATCGTACTTTTCGTCACCTCGACAATCATAACGTCAATCGTTATCAAAGGTACTCTCCGGTCTATACTCTCCAGAAAACGACACACGGCCGTCACATGCCGGCTGTCTCCGCTTACGATCAAACTGTTGAGATCGGGGAAAAGCTGCACCTGCACCTCTTTTTTCAATGCATCCGGTATCAGCTCAGGTAAATGCTCCGCCGTACGGTAACGCAACGGAACGACACGCGTTGTCACCAAAGCATTCTCCTTCCCTGTTGTTCCGAATACATACACCCCGTCATACTTCCCGCAACTGATCCCGCTTCCCGCCAGTACAACGTCGAAAAAAGTCTCGTACTCTATATGCTGTAAATACACCGAAGTCTGGCCCTTCAAAGGGGTGGCAAAAAAATAATTCAGCTTTAGCAACTCACAGGCTTCTGACAATATATCGCTCAAATTTCCATTTGTTATATGTGCGGTAAGACAGCCCAGACTATCGGCCGATAACCGGTCTGTTGCATATACCTCTCTCCGGACAAAATGCTTATTCCGTTCCTGCCCTTCAGATTCTCTTTCTCCGGAGGAATCAAAAATCCATACGCCTCTCTTTTCTTCCGTAACCACCAAACCGTTAGCTGCAGCCAAAGCACGGATTGCATCAGGCACTTTTAATTGTTGCAGATAAGACGATACGCGGGAAGCATACAAATTCTGAGGTACAATTACATTTTGTCCCGTCAGCCGGGTGATGCAACGAGCCACCTCCGGAAGCAAAACTTCCTGAAAATCGAAAGAGAGAGAAACCTGTAACGAATCGTAACGCACCGTTGGTTCCGGTTCGGATTGCGGTAAAACGGCAGCTGAACGGAGAGTCACAATATTACCGCTGATTTCGGCCTCCAAACCGTACTCCCGGCAAAGAAAATACAACAGGTCTGTAATACGTGCCCGACTGAAATTACAGGCGACCAAAGGATCGGTTGCTACCTTTACACATAAATTCACCTGATTGACTGTCGCAATACTACGTAATAACTCGGAAAGCGGAATATTTCCCACCGAAAGATCCGTTTCCTGCAAATAAGCGGGATCCCTGCTTCCCAAACTATCCAAAGTCCTTCGTAAAACATCTGTCTGTACTACCGCCAAAGAGTCGGCACTCTCCTGGGCATACACACTTCCCGATACGACCAATATAATCACTGAAAACAAATACCTTAAAATCATAACCTACCGTTTATTCGTTCAACAAGGGCAATACCTCTTCCAGAGAAGTCAGACCGTCCTCTAACAGTTGCAAGGCAGACTCTCTCAATGTTTTTATCCCTCTTTCCTTTAACAAAGCCGCTATTTCCGTTTCCTGATTACGAATGGCCAAAGCCAAACGCGAATCGACAGGCAGCACCTCATAAACGGCCTTCCGCCCGGAATAACCGGTATAATAACAAGCCTCACATCCTACAGCCCGGAAAAGACGGCGGGGAACACCGGCCAAATGCGCCAATCCTCCCTCCTCTGCATTCATCCCGCACTTGCAATGAGGACAAAGCAAACGCACCAAGCGCTGAGCCATACACAAAAGCAACGTATCGGCAATCAGAAAAGAATGAAGTCCCATATCCGTAAGACGGGCCACACATCCCCAGGCACTGTTCGTATGTATCGTCGAAAAAATCAAATGCCCCGTCAAAGAACTTCTTACGGCCATACGGGCCGTTTCCGTATCCCGGATTTCTCCCAACATGATAATATCTGGATCTTGCCGTAAAAAAGTACGCAAAGCACTACCGAAGGTAAGCCCGATCTCCTCCTTCAACTGCACCTGATTGACCCCCTCCAGCGTATACTCCACGGGATCCTCTATCGTCAGAATATTATTGTCTTCACGGTTCAGCAAACGTAAAGTGGCATACAATGTAGTGCTTTTACCCGAACCGGTCGGACCGCTGATCAGGATCAACCCATGCGGATTGGAGACAGCTTCCCGGTAATCCGCCAATTGCCTGTCATCAAAACCCAAATTATCCAGATCGAGCAATTCCGTATGACGCGTCAGTAAGCGAAGAACGATCTTTTCACCGTATATGGCCGGCAGACAAGACACCCTGACATCAAAACGACAGGCCTCCCTATTGAAAAAAATCCGTCCATCCTGCGGCAAACGCTTTTCGGAAATATCCAGATTAGCCAAAATCTTTATCTGATTGACCAAAGCCGCATAATTCTCCTTTCCGATTGCATATCGTTCCAATAAACGCCCGTCTATCCGGAAACGTACCCGGCAACGCTCCTCATAAGCTTCAAAATGCAAATCGCTGGCATAACAATGATAAGCCTCCAATATCAACCGACTCAAAAAATCCGAACTTCCTACATCACCATCGGACATATCCGCAATCGCTCCCCCATGCCGATAACACTGCCGCATAAGCCGCTCGAATCCGTCTTCCGGTAAAACTTCCACCTGTAGCTTCACCCCCCGGACTACGGCAATTTCCTCCCGTACACTGTCATAACAACACCCTTTTTTACCATAACATTTCAACTCTCCGGCATTCCTCTCCACAGGAATCAAATGATAGGCACGGGCTTCCTCTGCTGTAAAAAAACCCGTTATACCGGCCGGAATATGCTTCTCATCCATAACCCAAAACACGCATTAAGATTAACAACATATACATACATCCCAAACCGCCCACCAGAGGTATTGTCACTTCCCTCCTTTTTATCCGGACATACACCCACCACACCGACAACATAATCAAACCGGAAAAAGTCAGAAAAAAAGTCAACTCCCAACAGGAAAAGGCAGGCAGCAACAACAAACAAAACCACAAATCCCCCACTCCGATTTGTTTACGTAACGATTTTTTGCCGTAACGCAGGTAATAATACCCGGCTACAATTATTCCTATAAAGCAAAGCAACGACAGATTTACGAATATTCTCACAAAAAATGCGCAATATCCCCATTCGCAATAAGACATTCCCCACTGTAATATTCCAAACAGTAACAAATCCGCCAATGTAATTCTACGCATCCGGAAATCCGAACACATCATACTTCCCAAAGGCAGTATCAATAACAAATCCCACATATTGCTTTATTTCAGGCCTTAATCTTTCGTTACTTCCTTCAAGTTTTTATCCTGGTCGATTTCCCAGACATTGTATGTCCCGTCTCCGTCGAAATCGACCACAGCGGTAGCCTTCGCTTTAAATCCTTTCTCACTGGCTTCGGTAACTTCAATCCGGTAATTGGCACTTCCTCCGTCCGTCACCAGCTTCTGCTGCTCAAAGCCCAACTCCTCCAAAGAAGCCGAATACCGGGAATGCATATAAAAATGAGTTTTTTCCAAGGTGTGCAAAAACACCAACTGCTGCTGAGCCTCCGTACTTTTAGCCTTTGATATAAGAGGCATCAGATTAGGCAAAGCGATCAAAACAAGAATCCCGATGATAACAAGCACAACTAATAACTCAGGCAAAGAAAATGCCTTCAACTCCGATTTTGCACGAATAGATTTCATAACGATTGCATTTGATTATTTGTGCTAAATTTAAAGCACAAAATCCAAAAAGATTCTCCGACATGCAAACAGAAACCTTATCACTGCACTTCTAAACACCTGATTATAAGACCTGTTTTTTACAAAAACCTTATCACTGCAAAAACAGCCCTTTTTTACCCCCAAAAAGAAGCCAAAAATTACCGGATCAATCCGAACACCATCCCAAAACACAACCGGAAAAATAAAACCTCCTTCATACCATTTCCCCCCCCCCAATTTCATCTCCCCACTTACCCCCGAATACAACCACAATAAAAATGAGTCCGGCGTAATACCGGACTCATTTCCTACTGGTTCAGATATTTATTTTTCTAAGCTGGAAAATAAAGTCACATTTATTCGTCAATTGAATTATATAAATTTACCTCATAATATACATTGCTTAATGAACTTCTATATGCAGAAGAATTTGAATCGCCCGAAGCCTTCATAAAGGCTTTGGAGGAATATATAAAGTATTACAACAATAAAAGAATTAAGTCCCGCTTAAAAGGAAAGAGTCCGGTGCAATACCGAACTCTTGCAATTACTGGATAATGTGTAACCCGTCCAACTTTTGGGGACATTTCACAAGTGCGGGGCTTTTAAAAATTAGTCTATATTTTCGGATAATTTTCTGATAAGATAAGCCCATAAATTAGGATTGATTGGGCAAGGTGTTGTTATCGACGATAAACTATATTCTCCATATCTTTTGTTATTTTCGTCTTTCATAACAAAATAAGAAGGGACACCCGCAATATAAGTAGCATTCGGTAAAGAAGTTATTAACTCTGTACAATATTGGTTCGCATTAAAAGCATCACTTATGATCTCCCTATTCTCTTTCAACTGTTTTAAAAGCTTTCTTTTGTTTTTTGGCAAAAACTTTTTTGCTTTTAACTTTTCAATTTCTTTATCGTTTCCAACTTCTTTAATAACCAAAATATTACAAATACTATCTATTGTCACAATATATTCTTTGTAATAGTTATCCAACTGAAAAATAATATAATAATCTTTGTTTAGAAGAGAATATAGTATTTTTTTTCCTGATATTGTATCAAATTTAGATAATACAATATCTGCTCTAACTCGACTTTCTAATGCCAAAGAGTCAGATATTTCTTTCCAATCACTTTGAGCATAACAAAAACAGGTAATACAAAGAGTAATACAAATAGTTGCTATTTTTTTCATTTTAATATTGGCAAAATATATGGATTAATTATGTGTCCCTCTTTATAACCGCCGTGATTACTGCCGTCTCTTTGAGGTAATCCTAAAATTCTTCGGATAAGATTGTCTGTCCGAATTGCATTGGCATTATTTTCGGCTGGTTTTAGTTTCTTAGCAGCGGGAATACCGTGTCCAAACACTTCGTGTCCCGAAGTTACAGCCCTTTCACTACCTTGTAAACTACCACCAATAAAAGAGTGCGAGCCATTCTGTGTTGGAACATTTAAACCATCGCCAGAATTACGAATCCAAGCAGAGCTTAATTTACCATCAGGGGTTACCATTTTATCGCCTATTCCTTCGCCTAATTCTTTATTCATATGATTTACAAAGGCTTTTGCACCTTCCGAAGAAGTGTATTCCCCACTAACATATTCAACTGTGTAAACGTCTTTTGAGTTGATTGCACCTGTTATCATAGTGATATATGCACTTTCATCATCAGTTAATGTAAGCCCTTCCATTGCTGAACTTAATTTACCTGCATCAATACTTTTAAACGTTTTACCTTTTATATCTATTAAAGTGCGAACATTAGCAAATTTATCATCGGCCAATACTTTTAAAGTAAAAGACTTTACTACTGAAATTCAGTCAATAAATCCTATCTTTTTCCTAGGGAGATATTAAGAACGGGATTCTCGTTCTTAATATCTAAAACAAGCCAATCAAGACAGCCTCTTGTTTAATTATTATTCAACTTTTTCCTCGTAATATGCAGGATAAACGGGAATTAATCGACAATAACTACTATCCGATTGAAATTTACTATATATTTCCAAAGCATTATCAAAATACGAAACGTATTCATTCCAATTTGCTTCTGTCAATCGTAAATCATTGCAATTTTGATATACAAAATCTGCATCCAATATTAAATCGCCATTCCAATCACGGTAAATTCTAAATCGAATTGTATCTGTCTTAATATCTACCAATTCCACCCAATTACCACCATCACAACCGCCTTTCCAAACAGCAAAAATAGGAACATTTACAGGTTTTTTCCATTCTTCACATGATTGCTTGAACTTCCAATTAAAGAATAAAATCGCACAAATAATAGCTATTATAATTCCTGCAAAAAAATATAACAATTTAATCTTTATTATCTTTAATCTTAATTTTTGCATCTTTTTCATTGCCTGTTCCGATTATATTACTTTGTTTAAACTTTGGATGGTAGGTTTTCCGTCTTTTCCTATAACGACATTTGAAATTGTAACAGTTCTTACTAAGCCTTTACCCTCTTTATCGTATCTTCCATATTCATAGTATTTTGTCAGACCTGTTTTATTGTCAATCAATAAAACTCCTGCGTATCCAGTAAATGGAATTCCGTTTGCTCTGTATTTTGGAAAAGCAATATAAATCGCATCCCGCCCATCCGGATCAATCATATTTAACGGATTATTCCCACAATACACATACGGACTCAAACCGTAATACTTTTCAGACAAGGGGGTCGTCATAAACCACCGCCCTAAGGACTGGTCGTACATACGGGCGCCGTAGTCCAGATAACCCAGGCCGCCGACCGTCTGCAATTCCTTGCCGTTGTATTTAAAACGGTTTGCGGAAGACTGTGCCTGTTCGCTGCGGGGATGCCGGTGACCGAAGGCATAATAATCGTTCTCTTCCAGTAAACGGCCGCTGCCGTCGACAATTGCGCGGATACTGCCCAGATGATCTTTCAGATGATAACAGATACTGCTGCCGCTCACCACTCCCTCACCGAAAAGCCCACTTTCAAAAACAAAAGAACTACCACCCGTAAACCGGTAAACCAGACTTCCCCACATAAGCATAACCGTTGCCGTCACTACCCCATACCTTTAACTTAACTCCGCCGTAACCGTATTCATAACCAGCTATAATCGTACCACCTTCCCTGACATTATGTAACAAATGTAGAAGATTATATTCAAAATTCAAATTTATTTGAAAAGCCCCCCAAATATATAGATTAAAAAATCCCGGCAGAAATTCTGCCGGGAAAATAGTAAAACAGTCTTATTCCTTATCATTCAATCTTTCTTTACGAAGAGAATAAAGAACTTCAATAGCCAAACAATATTATAAAATGAAAGGGAAATAATTTATCTTTTTCTAACTCTTATCATTTGTCCTTCAGAAGTTTCTAAATCAAAAGTATATTTTTTGTCTTTTGATAATGGGGTTAATCTTTTCTTATACTTCTTTTTGTCTAAATTGTAAATTTTAAGAATAACAAATGTCTGTTCAAACCAATTCTTTCCTATTTCGATTTCATAATTATAAATTTCCTGTTTCCCTTTAGATGAATATTGATAATAATCAAATTGAAGAAACAAGGTAATTTCTTGCTCTGAAAGAATCAGATTATAATCTTCGGAACTCAATGATAAATTACCTGCGTAGTAGTTTATATCTATTCTTTTCAAAACATTCATACCTTGCTTAACTATAATTACAGGTTTAGTTAATGAAGTTACAATTTCTCCATCAACACAGACTATAAAATCAAAATTTTTTCTATTTTCTTGAGCCATAGAAATTTGACATATAAATAGGAATAAAATCCAATACACACACTTTTTCATAATTTTCATTTTTTATTATGTTTTGAATAGCTTTTCTTGTAAATTTTACTTGTAGCGTTATATTCCTATTATAAATAACGCCCCATTGGATCTATTGGAAAAATTTAAAGTCCCATTAGAGTTTATAGTAGCAGTCTTTACAGTTCCCAAAGGTCCGACCATAATATTTGTATTATATTGACTGAAAGTTCCTCTGTCTGTTGCTGAAGGAATGCTTGCCGATTGCGGAAATATTTAGTTACCTACTTGTTGTACTGTTTATCAAAAAAGTCCAAATAATTACCAAATAAGTCGTTGCTGCTCTTTTGTAAATGATAATATTTTACGATTTTTTTTGATTTTTGAGCATTTTATATGCAGACATTGTCGATATATTAAACTCTAATTTTTTATCGTGATTCTTATCATACAAAATGAAATAATAATAAATAGCAGTATATTCTGAGGATTGGACGTCATATATAATCTCGTCATGCTTCGTCCCTGAAAACAAAGAACTCAAACGTTTATCTGCTAAATCAAATTTATAGACATTTAAAATTCCTTTATCTCTTTCTCCTTGATATACTTCAAAAAATGAATCTGCTTCCTTGATAATGAGAAAAAGAGATGGACCAATAAAATAACCTGCATAAGCACAGCTTTTTAGTGTATCTTCTAAATCATTCTCTACAATAATTTCCTTAATAATTCGTCTACCCGCCTCATATTCATCGTAAATACGAACAGATTGAGTATTATTTTAACCATATAGCCAAATTGGGATTACAAAAAATACTAATATCATATACAAAAAAATTTCATATAAATTTCTATTTAAATTCTGGTAGAGCAGATGGATTCGAAATAACAATTCTTGGCCCATGAGTACTACCATATATTAATATAATTAATCCCCATAACTCGTAAAATCAAGTTTTCTGTTTGAACTGCATCAACGTGTTAGTTTGCATGTCCTCGTCCTAAAGCTAATGAACGACAGCATCCAATCACTTCATGGCCGCTTGTTACAACCCGTTCATTAGGATTATTTTACTTTTCGGTCGGCTTCTTGACGACAATATGCTTTCTTAATCTACTCCATCTCTCTTTAAATTAAAAAAATCATTAAAAGTGAAACAATCAATAAAATATTTACCTTTATTAAAGGTGATTTTAGTCGCATAAATAATTTCTTCGGGTAAATTCACTTTATTAATTTTTTCTTCTCTTCTAATTTCCGGAATATTCCAATCCGACACTAACTTCATCATATATTTTGTGAATAAACGTTGTTCTGTTTGCATAAGATTTCCACTTTCATTTGTATAGGATAGTGTATCGTTTTTATTCCAAACGGTAAAAAAGAAATCACCTTGAATACCGTCCATTTCCAAAATATAAATAGTGTCATTTTTTTTTGAATAATCTAATTTGTCCAAGTAATCCCACTGTATTAACTTATTTACATTATCCATCTGTATTTTCACATAATTTGGTTGCTTGCTTTCCTGATTTAATAATTTAATGTTAATACCTTGACAATTATAAATCTTGTCGTATATCTTGGAATGATACATGTTTCTCGATGTACCACAACACAAAAAAATACAGGCAAATATTGAACCGAATATATACTTTTTCATAATTTATTTCTTTCTATAAAAAAACGGTATATATAACAAAGGGACTCCCATTAGACTTGCCCCATTTGATTGATTATAAAATAAACTTAAATTTCCATGAATTATTCGAGTACTCTCTAATCCAACTCGTCTTCCTGAACTCACATCTATTCCATAATGAGTACGCAAAGGTATATCATTTTCTGCCCTTAACTGATTTTCTATATGAGTAGCATATTTTTCTGCATTTGGTATTGTAGTTCCTCCAACAGTTACCCAAGATTATCAATAGTTTCTCTCCAACAATCCTGAATATGAGCCATTTCATGTCCTAACCCTATGTATGCTGGTCTGTTTTCTGTACCAATTTGGTTCATTCCTCCTGTTGTTGAATTAGGATTCCATTTTATATAAACTTCATTTAGGTCAGCTGTATTTTTCCCTTGTGCTATCTGTACATTTTTTGTCGAACTAACTAAATCAGACACCAAAGCATTACCAACATTCCCACCCATCCGTAAATCATTTAATGCAGTTGTTAATGAGTTTACAAAAGCATCAGTTCCTGAATAATTGTAGTTATACTATCCCATGTAAACCAACAGCATTGATAGAATTATTCCCACAATACACATACGGACTCAAACCGTAATACTTTTCAGACAAGGGGGTCGTCGTAAACCACCGCCCTAAGGACTGGTCGTACAGGCGGGCGCCGTAGTCCAGATACCCCAGGCCGCCGACCGTCTGTAATTCCTTGCCGTTGTATTTAAAGCGGTTTGCGGAAGACTGTGCGTGTTCGCTGCGGGGATGCCGCTGACCGAACGCATAATAATCGTTCTCTTCCAGTAAACGGCCGCTGCCGTCGATAATTGTACGGATACTGCCCAAATGATCTTTCAGATGATAACAGATACTGCTGCCGCTCACCACTCCCTCACCGAAAAGCCCACTTTCAAAAACAAAAGAACTACCACCCGTAAACCGGTAAACCAGACTTCCCCACATAAGCATAACCGTTGCCGTCACTGCCCCATACATTTAACTTATCCCCTCCGTTACCGTATTCATAACCAACTATAATCGTACCACCTTCCCTGACATTATGTAACAAATGTAGAAGATTGTACTCAAAATTCAAATTTATTTGAAAAGAATAGCAAAAATATGTAGATAAAAAAGAGGTCGTCTAACTTTTGGGGGCACTTCACTTTTTTCATTATTAGACAGCCTCTTTTGTTTAATTGCATTTTAATTTGGGCGGTTTGTAATATCCAAGCCCGATATTTGTAACCACTCTCTTGTACTTAGATAAATCGTTTTTACAAAAGTAATAATGTGCGCCTTTTTGACAGTCATCACTTGAAAAGTCAGGGATTATACAATCTTTTTGCAAAACATTATACCTCCACAATACTGCTATTATTTCTTCTGTTACAGGATAATTGTCATCCCTCCAAAAAAACAGTTTGCCGTCTCTTATCACATATCTTGTTGGTAATTTATCTTTCGTTTCTTCTGAATAATATTGTTGATAATAATCAACAACAATCTCTACACTTACTATTCCATCAAGAAAGTTTCCCCTTTCCCATTGGTAAGTTCGTCTATCTTTATACTTTTCCCTATTAACTTGTATTAGAATAGGCTCGCAAAATACACTATCTTCAAAACTAACACAGAAGACGGAGTCTTTCTTGAATAAATTACATTTTGTGGAAAAATTTTGAATAGCAATATTTATCGCTACTTCTTGCAAATTTACTCCTATTGGCGTTCCAGTTTTTTTCATAGAAGAACAACCTATTAATAACAAAAGTGCTGATAAAAATATTATTATTTTAGTTCTCATATTATTTCCACGTTGTATAAGGAATTCTGTAAGGAAGCTTATCTCCATAATTTATAGGGTGCGTAAGAATATAATCATCATATCTGTAATCATCCATTCCGTCAGGGGTTATGCGGTTTACAGAATTATTCCCACAATATACATACGGACTCAAACCGTAATACTTTTCAGACAAGGGGTCCGTCGTAAACCACCGGCCCAAGGACTGGCCGTACATGCGGGCGCCGTAGTCCAGATAACCCAGGCCGCCAACCGTCTGTAATTCCTTGCCGTTGTATTTAAAACGGTTTGCCGAAGACTGCGCGTATTCGCTGCGGGGATGCCGGTGACCGAAGGCATAATAATCGTTTTCTTCCAGTAAACGGCCGCTGCCGTCTACAATCGCGCGGATACTGCCCAAATGATCTTTCAGAGGATAACAGATACTGCTGCCACTCACCACCCCCTCACCAAAAAGCCCGCTTTCAAAAACAAAAGAACTACCTGTAACCCGGTAAACCAGGTTTCCCACATAAGCATAACCGTTGCCGTCACTATCCCATACCTTTAACTTAACTCCGCCGTAACTGTATTCATAACCAGCTATAACCG